>Ga0308156_1000187_pt1 | contig 190229 bp, 185 predicted proteins | sample PhyAR2_FD_201041 | JGI IMG/M metagenome (GOLD analysis project Ga0308156, IMG submission 201041) | Phyllosphere microbial communities from UC Gill Tract Community Farm, Albany, California, United States - DLSL A.R2 | ecosystem: Host-associated > Plants > Phyllosphere > Unclassified | place...
GCAGTAAGGGCCGGTCGGAGAGGCTTCCGACCGGCCCTTGTCCCTTTGCACCAAGAGTGTCCTGCAATCACATGTCGGTAGCTGCCACAGCAAAACAACTACCGTGCGAGCACTCTATAACGGTGAGATAACGGAGGGGAAGAGGTTTCCGTTACCTTTTCGTGATTCTTTGCCGACGCATAGCCGACTGCCGGGTTAGCGGTCGCGGACGGGCGTGATCAGCACCCCGCCGAAGCGCGCCTCGGAGTACTCCCACTCGCGTCCGTCGACCCACACCCGGGCCGAGGCGCAGGGGAGGGACTCGTGCTCGCCGTCCGGCCAGTGCAGCACGAACCCGCCGCCGAAGGAGGCGTTCGACCCGGTGACGCGGGCGCCGTCCGCATCCACGGCACGAGCCTCGCATTCGGCGCAGAGATACTCGGGGTACCGGTCCGACTGCGCGACCTCGGCGCCGCAGTTCGGGCAGGGTTGCGTGCCGCGGGAACCGGGGAGGAAGGCGCTCATGGCACGAGTGTAGGTCGGGTGTTCACGCGGCCGGAGGGAGCCAGATCGTCAGGCGCACGGCGTCGTCCGGCAGATGGAGGATCTCGTAACTCCGCTCGACGACGACGCCGTCGCGTCCGCGGATGCGGGTGGTCGCGCCCCGGCGCCGCTCGACGATGTGCCCGCTCCACCACGCCGTGAACTGCGGGCTCTCGGCCCCGAGCCCGCGAACGAGATCGCCCAGTCGAGGGTCGTCGAGGCGGTCGACGTTCGCCGCGCGGAGGTGGGCGACGGCGCCACGGGCGAGCTCCTCCCAGTCGAGGAACGTCTCGCGGGCGCGCGGGTCGGTGAGCAGGTAACGGCACGTGTTGCGTTGCTCGGGAGGAAGTTCGGAGAGCCCGGCGTACAGCGACATCCCCTCCTCGTTCGCCGCGACGATCGTGCTGAACCGGTCGAGCACGTACGCGGGCTGGGGGCGGACCGCCGCGACGAGCGCCGACATCCGAGGGACGAGGTCGGTATCCACTGCCGGCTCGGCGGGTGCGGCGTCGACGTCGCGGAGCCGCATGAGATGACGTGCCGCATCCGGTGACAACGCAAGGGCGTGGGCGAGAGCAGCGAGCACGGCGTCGCTCGGATGCGATTCGCGCCCCTGCTCGAGCCGGACGTAGTAGTCGACGCTGATCCCGGCGCGGGTTGCGACCTCCTCGCGGCGCAGACCCGGGGTGCGCCGGGCGCCGGGGGAGTCGTTCCCGGGCGCGAGCGCCCTGTCTTGACGGCGAGCGCGGAGGAAGTCGCCGAGTTCGTTCGCGATGACGGGCTCCTCTCGGCTGGGTGGGTGGATCGCTCCTATGAACAGTACGGTCTTCCGCAGGCGCGGCTCGAAGCCGGAACGTGGAGGCATGTCCACCTATACCCACGGTCACCACGAATCCGTGCTGCGCTCGCACCGCTGGCGCACTGCCGAGAACTCCGCCGCCTACCTCCTGCCTTTTCTCGGAGCCGGCGATCGAATTCTGGATGTGGGGGCCGGTCCCGGCACGATCACGGTCGATCTCGCCGAGCGCGTGGCCCACGTCACCGCCACCGAGATCGGCGAGGACGAGGCGGCACTGACTCGCGCGACGGTCCGAGAGCGGGCAGTTCGGAACGTCGACGTGCAGATCGCGGACGTGCACGCTCTGCCGTTCGACGACGACTCGTTCGACGTCACGCACGCCCATCAGGTGCTGCAGCACATCGCGGATCCGGTGCTGGCGCTGCGGGAGCTCGCGCGAGTGACCCGACCCGGAGGGATCATCGCGGTGCGTGACGCCGACTTCGCCGGGTTCGCGTGGTGGCCGCAGCTGCCTGAACTCGACCGCTGGCTGGAGCTGTATCAGGCGGCGGCCCGAGCCAACGGCGGCGAGCCGAATGCCGGCCGACGCCTCCTCTCCTGGGCGCGGGCGGCAGGGCTCACCGACATCAGCGCGTCATCGAGCACCTGGTGCTACGCGAGCGCCGACGAGCGGATGTGGTGGGGCAATCTCTGGGCGGACCGCATCCGTCAGTCCGCTCTCGCACGGCAGCTGGAGGTCAGGCCGGACACCGACGCCGAGGAGCTCGACCAGATCGCGGCGGCTTGGCGGGAGTGGGCCGCATCCGACGACGGCTGGTTCTCGCTCCTGCACGGTGAGATCATCTGCCGTGTGCCCTGACGGGATCCCACCGGGTACGGTGGCACTTCCGACCCATCGACGCCGGGGGATGACATGAGCTCTGATCAGCGGGCCCGCCCGCGTCCGCCACAGGCGTTGAATCTCGTTCTCGCGTACGTCGCCTTCGTGCCCTTGGCGATCATCTGGGCGTCCTTCTCGACGATCATGCTGACCACGAGCGGCGCGAGCAGCATGGCAGCGCTCATGCCGATGGCGGCTTTCCTGTTCACCTCATGGCTCTGGGTGCTGCTGGCGATCATCGCTCTGGCGCGCTCCGCGCGATACGGGGGCAACGCGCACGCGCTCGTGGTCTCGCTCGCGGCGCTCCTGCTCGCCGTCCTCGGACTCTTCTTCATGCTGCCCCGCTAGCAACGAGGACTAGGCTTTCGCGAGCCGCGGCGAAGGAGGCCCCATGGCGGGTAAGACGATCGTGATCACCGGCGCGAGCGACGGCATCGGACGGGAGGCGGCGCGGGTGCTGCACGCGCAGGGGCACACCGTCGTCCCCGTCGGGCGCAATCGCGAGCGTACCGAGCAGATCGCCCGGGAGGTCGGGTCGCGTGTGCACCTCGCCGACTTCGCCGATCTCGCGAGCGTCCGGGAGCTCGCCGACGAGCTGCTCGCGCAGTACGACCGCATCGACGTGCTCGCCAACAATGCCGGCGGCATCTTCGGCAAGGTGCGTGAGAGCACGATCGATGGACACGAGATGACCTTCCAGGTGAACTACCTCGCGCCGTTCCTGCTCACACAGCTGCTCATGGATCGGCTCATCGCCTCCACGGCCACGATCATCAACACCTCCAGCGTCGGCGCGCGTCTGTTCGGTCAGCTCGTTATCGACGACCTCGACATCGAACGCTCCTTCAGCGCCACGCGCGCCTACGGCACCGCCAAGCTCGAGCAGATCCTGCACGTCAAGGAGCTCGATCGCCGCTACCGCGCGCGGGGCATCGGCGCGGTGGCCTTCCACCCGGGCAACATCGCCACGAGCTTCTCGAACGCGCCCAGCTCGCCGATGCGTCTGATCTACCAGACGCCACTCAAGAAGCTCTTCCTCACGAGCATCCCGAAGGGGGCCGACACTCTCGTGTATCTCGCGGAGGGTGAGCCGGGCCGCGATTACGCGACGGGCGAGTACTACGTGAAGCGCAAGCCCGCCCGGACTCATGCGCAGGCGAACGATCCGATGCTGGCCCGCGAGCTCTTCGAGCGCAGTGAGCGCATGCTCGGGCTCTGAGGGGGCAAGCTCTGCTCTTGCCCTTGCAGACTACTTTGCAGTACAAAGTGAGTATGACTTCCGCCGACACTGCCTCTTCTGACTCCCCCGCCGCGATGCTTGACGTGATCGAGCATGAGAAGCGCGCGCTGGCACGACAGCAGGCGCGCGGCGTGCCGTGGATCCTGCTTGCATGGGGCCTCGCGCTCCTGATCGGGTTTGGAGCGCTCTGGCTCGTGGAGCGCGCCGCTGTGGCGGCCACTGTCGCCCTCACGGTCTGCGGCGTGATGATGGTGGGGGCGCTGGTCGTCAGCTCGATCGTCGGGGCGCGAATGGGGCGCGGTCTGCGTCACACCGGACCGATCGAGTGGGCGGGACCGGTCTTCGGCCTGGCGTGGCCGGTCGGGCTCCTCGGTCTGTTCGTCGTCGGACTCGGCCTCGTGAACAACGGAATGGACCCCGACCTGTTGTGGGTCTTCCTGCCGGTGGCTGGAGTTCTCTTCGTCGGTGTCATGTACGTGATCGCGGGCGGTATCTGGCCGAACTGGCCGACGATCGTGATGGGAGCGTGGCTTGTGATCGTCGCCGTCGTCGCACCGTTCACCGGCTCGTCCCTCCTCGTGCTCGCCGTGGCCGGCGGCGGGGTCTTCCTCCTGGCCGCTGCCTACGTCGCGCTGTGGATCGGCCGTCGACCGGTCGCTGGGGTGGCACGGTGACGGAGCTCGACCCGGTCATCCACGCAGCGGCTCGATTGCGCATCACCGCCGCTCTGGCGGCTCTCGACCCCGGCACCAGCGTGTCGTTCCCGCGACTGCAGGAACTGCTCGACATGACAGCCGGCAACCTCTCCACTCATGTGCGCAAGCTCGAGGAGGCGTCCTACGTCTCTGTCGAGAAGACCCATCGCGGGCGGACGCCGGTCACCTATCTGTCGCTGACGAAGACCGGACGCCGCGCGTTCGAGGACTACACCGAGACCCTGCGCAGCATCCTCGACGCGTCATAGCCGGGTCGAGCGCGCCCTCAGTGCCCGGGCCCACGTCGGCTGGTGCGCGCGTGCGTAGCGGGATGCGGCGACCCAGTGATCGCCGTGACCCGACGAGAACATGGATCCCCAGGGTTCACGGCTCTCGGCGTGGGACGAGCGCAGAAGCTCGTGCATCGCCTCCGCTCGGGCGGCCATTGCGGCGGGCAGCGCCGCACGCAGCTCGGCATCCGCGTCGTAACCGTCGACGAACGCGGCCAGATCCGTTGCGGCGTCCGCGGGGGAACGTCGCGGATCGTTGAGCGTGAACGCCTGTGCGGCGTAGGCGAGGTCCCACAGCCGAGTGCTGGGAGCCGCGGCATCCCAGTCGATGAAGACCCACCTCTCGCCCGTCACGAGGTTCCACGGCGCGAGGTCGTTGTGGCAGATCAACTCGGCCCCGGGTGCCGGGATCGCGGAATCCCAGGTGGCGCCCGGTGGGACCTCGAACCCCGCGCTCGCATCGTGGATGGCGCGCACCATCGCGCCCACGCGATGAAGCTCCGGCCGCGTCAGGCCCGTCTCCGCCAGCGCGCCGGGAACGAACTCCCACACCTGACGACCCTGCTCGTCGCGGCCGAGCGGGGCGGGCGCGTCGACGCCGGCCTCGCGCAGGGAGGTGACATACGCGTGCACGTGCGGAGACGCCGGCGTCCAAGCCTTGCGGACGGTGTTCCCCGCGCGGAAAACGGGACCTGCCGAGTTGCCTCCCGAAAGACCCTGCTCCTGCTGCATCCTCCGAGGCTATCGGCGAGATGCGGCTCCCTGCGCGGGCGCGCTCGTCTCGCCGCCGCGCACCTCGTGGTGCCAGCTCTCGCCCTGCCGCTCGTACATGATGCGTGTGTGGCGTCGGTCGGGGGAGCCCTGCCAGAACTCGACGTGCGTAGGCACGAGCCACCAGAGCATCCAGTCCGCGGACGTCAGTCCGACGCGTGCGGACTCCGGCCGCGCCTCGAAGTCCCCGGCGATCTCGCGGGCGGTGGCGGGCTGCATCCCGCCGCGCAGCCGCACCGCCCGGACGATCGGCTGCCACCAGAAGCTGAGCGCCGCCACCGGGCGCACGGCGAGCTGCTCGGCCTTCGCGGACGACCGCGGACCGGCGACCGCCCATCCGCGGGGGCCGGCGTCCTTGAGGATCAGCGCGCGGGCGTCCGGGAGTCCGTCCGCGTCGACCGTCGAGAGCGTGGTCACGTGCGGTTCGCCGACACCGGCGGCCGCCGCGCCGCGCAGCCACTGTTCGAACAGCACGTGGGGTTCGTCGGGAAGACTCACCGTGTCGAGAGCCGGTGCCGACCCGGCGAGCGACGGCTGCGCCCGCAGCCACGAGGCGAAGGAGGACGTCACCCTCTCATCCTCCTCCTGTGCTCGCCGAGTGAGCACGAATTGCGCGAGCGAGCACCCGATCGGATGCTCGCTCGCACGAGGGATGCTCGTTCGCGGTCAGCCGTTGTCGCGGAGGGTGACGTCACCCGCGGACACGCGGACCTCGACGGGGATGCGGGGGCCGCTGCCTGCGGAGAGCCGGTTGTCGACGCCGCCCGCCTCCACGTTGGAGCGGACGTCGTAGTTGCCGCGCGGCACGGTGACATCCGCGGAGCCGGCGCTGACGCCGATGTCGATGCTCCGGGGAGCGCTGCCGGTCAACTCGGCCGTCAGGTCCCCCGCCGAGAGCTCGAACTCAGCCTCGGTGACACCCGACAGTCGGATGTCGGAGCTTCCCGCGCTCATGGACGAGTCGATCGTGCGCGCCTCGCCGGAGACGATGAGGCTGCCGGCGGAGAGGTGCGTGTCGAGATCGCCGAACGTACCCGTGGCGCGAAGCTCTCCCGCCGAGAGCGTGAGCGACGCGTCGACGCCCTCGAGCGAGTGCGGCAGCGTCAGCAGGACGCGCGGCTGCTGGCCGATCCAGCCGATGCCGAAGAAGCCGTCCGGAGCGCTGATCTTCAGCTCGTCGCCGTCACGCTCCATCCGCCAGGCGGACCGGCCGGAGGTGACCTGGAGCGTCGCCTCGTCGACGTCGGCGAACCGCAGTTCGAACAGCGCCGCGCTGGCATCCACGTCGACCTCGGTGACGCCGGTGGTCGATGCGGTGAGGGTCTGAGAGGAGGTCGGCAGCGAGGAGGTGACGGCGTTGGCGGCGCCCGAGACCACGGTTCCGCCCAGGATGACGGCGCCGATGACGATCGCGGTGATCGCGACGGCCTTGCCGGCCGGATGCCGGGGCGGCGTCGCCGGGCTCGAGGGCACGGTCTCGTCGGGGGTCGCGGGGGGAGGGGTGAGCGTGCTCATCGTGTTGCTCCTGTCTGAGGTGTCTGAGGGCCGGTGTCGCCGGCGCCGTGCTCGACGTGAGCGAGGGCGGCGAGGACGCGGCGGTTGCCCGACTCGCCGGGCTCGAGTTCGAGCTTCTGGAAGATGGCGGTGATGTGCTTCTCGACCGAGGCCTCCGAGAGGAAGAGGGTCGCGGCGATCGACTGGTTGGACCGCCCCTCGGCGATGAGCGCCAGCACCGTCGATTCGCGCTCGGTGAGTCGACGCATCCGTTCGTCGCGGGTGCGACGGTTCAGCAGCTGCGCGATGACCTCGGGGTCGAGCACGGTCGCTCCGCCGCCGATACGGCGCACCGTGTCGAGGAAGTCGGCCACATCCGCGACCCGATCCTTCAGCAGGTAGCCGAGCGCTCCGCCGTTCGCGGCGATCAGCTCGCTCGCGTACCGCTCCTCGACGTACTGCGAGAGCACGAGCACGGGCAGCTGCGGGTGCGCCGCGCGCAGGCGCAGCGCCGCACGGATGCCCTCATCGGTATAGGTCGGGGGAAGGCGCACATCGAGGATGCACAGCTCCGGATCGGTGGCGACGACGCTCTCATCGAGCTCGCTCGCGTCCGGGAGGGCGGAGACCACGTCGTGCCCGGCGTCCGCCAGCAGTCGGACGAGGCCTTCGCGGAGGAGGACGGAGTCCTCGCAGATCAGGATGCGCACGGCACACTCACCTCCAGTGCGGTGGGCCCGCCCTGCGGGCTGTCGAGGCGGACGTTCCCGCCGGCGGCGAGGATGCGGTTCGAGATGCCGTCGAGGCCGCCGCCGGGCAGGACCCGCGCGCCACCGATGCCGTTGTCCTCGATGCGGGCCCAGAGGGTGCCGCCGTCGCGGACGCGGACGACCACGCGGCACTCGGCGGCACGCGAGTGCTTCGCGGCGTTCGTGAGGGACTCGGCGATCGCGAAGTACACCGCCGTCTCGGCCTCTCGTGAGCAGCGGCCGTCGACGCGTACGTCCAGCGCCACCGGCACGTGCGAGCGGGCGGCGAGGGCGGACAGTGCCGCATCCAGTCCACGGTCGTCGAGCACGGAGGCGTGGATGCCGCGGGCCAGCTGGCGCAGCTCGGTGATCGCCGCCTTCGTGGAGGTGTGCGCCTCTTCGAGCAGCGCCTTGGCGGCCGTCGGGTCGTCGTCGATCTTCTGCTGCGCGAGTCCCAGGGTCATGCCCACCGAGACGAGACGCGGCTGGACGCCGTCGTGGAGGTCCCGCTCGATGCGGGTGCGTTCGACGTCGGCGGCACGGATGGCTCCGGCCCGCTGCGCGTCGGAGGTGCGTGCCGCCTGCGCCAGCATCGCCGTGCGGGAGCGGCCGAGGATGGCGCGGCTGATCACACCGTGCAGCAGCCCGAGGCCGATCGTCGCCGCGATCGCAGCCAGCGCGGTCACGATGCCCACCACCGGTGCCCAGCCGGCGGGGATCATGCCCACGCCGACCCACACCTCGTCGACTCCCGAGAGGGGGGCGAAGGCGACGCCGATCGCACCGGTGGCGACGGAGACCAGGCTGATGACCGTGACGCCCATGACGGTGGCGATCGCCGTGTTGGCCAACGCCCGCCACATCGAGGGATCGATGAACTGGCGCCAGAGCGAGTGCAGGTAGCCGCCGAAGCCAGGGCGGAGCCGGGGGCTGAAGCGCGGGGCGGGAAGGCCGAGTCCGTAGAGCCCGTCGACCCGCGCGATCTCCAGCCACCCGACCGCGTACATGACGTAGACGAGTCCGACGAGCACGACGAGACCCACGCCGAGGGCCGGCACCAGCCCGAGTCCGGTGCCGAGCATGCCGAACAGGGTGCTCAGGATGAAGGGGCCGATGAGGCCGAGAGCGGCGAGCTGGGCGATCGCGCCAGCGGTCTGCGCCGGGGCGAAGCGCCGCGCGCGTCGCGCGGTGGGAGCTGCGGAAGTCATGTCTCCAAAGTAGGGGCGCACCGCGCGGGCCACATCGGAGCAATCCCGACGACCGGGTTCGGGAAAACCCGAACCCTCGCGCATGTCGGCGCCCGGCGTCATGATGGACCCACCATCCAGCGAAGCGGAGCCCGCCATGCTCGAAAGCCCCGACACGGCCGAGCACGCCCGCACGTCGCGTATGCGCAGCTTCTACCAGGTGCTGGCCAACACGCTCGTCGCGAACGTGACCACGAGCTACCTCTGGTTCGCGCTCACGTTCTGGGCCTATCTCGAGACGCGCAACGTGCTCGCCACCTCCATCATCGGCGGCAGCTACATGCTGCTGGTGGCCGTGTTCGGCGTCGTCTTCGGGGCGATCGTCGACCACATGAAGAAGAAGGCGGTGATGGTGCTCTCCAGCCTCATCACCCTGGCCACGTACCTGCTCGCGGGCGCCCTCTTTCTCGCGCTTCCCGCATCCGCGCTCATCGACTGGGGCGGCCCGTGGTTCTGGCTGTTCGCGGGCGTCATCCTGATCGGCGGTGTCGTCGAGAACCTCCGTAACATCGCGCTGTCGACGACGGTCACCCTGCTCGTGCCGGCCGAGCGTCGCGACCGCGCGAACGGGCTCGTGGGCACCGTCCAAGGTGTCGCTTTCATGGTCACGAGCGTGTTCTCGGGGCTGTCCGTGGGCTTGCTCGGCATGGGGCCGACGGTGTTCATCGCGATCGTCGCGACCGCCGTCGCCTTCGCTCACCTGCTGTTCGTGCCGATCCCCGAGCGGGGCGTGGCGCACGACCCGGACGCGCCGCCGAGGCGCCTGACCTTCCGCGGCGTTCTCCCTGCCATCCGCTCCGTGCCGGGACTCATGCCGCTCCTGCTGTTCACGACGTTCAACAACCTCGTGGGCGGAGTGTTCATGGCGCTCATGGACCCGTACGGGCTCACGCTCTTCAGCGTCGAGATCTGGGGCGTCGTGCTCGGCATCACGAGCATCGGCTTCATCATCGGCGGCGGTCTCGTCGCCAAGTTCGGCCTCGGCAAGAACCCCGTGCGCACGCTCCTGTGGGTCAACGTGGGTGTCTCGGTGCTGGGGCTGACCTTCGCCCTCCGCGAATGGTGGTGGCTGTACGCGGTGGGGATGCTGGTGTTCATGGCGCTCATGCCGGTGGCCGAGGCCGCCGAGCAGACGATCATCCAGCGAGTGGTGCCGTACGAGACGCAGGGGCGCGTCTTCGGGTTCGCTGCGAGCATCGAGTCCGCCGCCGCGCCCATCTCGGCCTTCCTCATCGGACCGCTCGCCGAGTTCTGGCTCATCCCGTACATGCGCACCGACGCGGGTCGCGACGGGTGGCGCTGGCTGCTGGGTGACGGTGAGGCGCGGGGGATCGCGCTCGTGTTCGTCGCGGCGAGCCTGGTGATGCTCGTGATCGTCGTCGTCGCGTTCCTGTCGCCGCAGTACCGGCGTCTCTCGCGCAGTTACGCCGAGACGCCGGCCCCGCTCGCCGAGCAGACCGCGGCGACCGCCTGATCGCACTCGCCTCTCTGACGGATCGGCGAGGATGGAGGGATGAGCGAGCCCGCATCCGACATCCGCCTGGTCGCTGTCGACATGGACGGCACGCTCCTCGACGGCGACGGCCGCGTCCCCGAGGGTCTGTGGCCCATCCTGGAGCGGATGCGGCGCGCTGGCGCCCTTTTCGCGCCGGCCAGCGGCAGGCAGTACGCGACCCTGCGCCGCGAGTTCGAAGACCACGCGGATGGGATGGTCTTCATCGCCGAGAACGGCACGTACGTCGTGCGCGACGGCGAGGAGCTGGCCTCCGACACCCTCGACCGCGCCGTCGTCGCCGACGTCCTCGGCCGCGTGCGGGGGATGACCTACGATGTCGGCGTCGTGCTGTGCGGCAAGCGCTCGGCATACATCGAGCGCGACGATGACGCGTTCCGCGCCGAGGCTGCGAAGTACTACGCCCTGCTCGAACATGTGCCCGACCTGGAGCAGGTGGACGATGACATCCTCAAGATCGCCGTCTACGACTTCGGCGACGCGGAGACGGGTGCGGCGCCGGCGCTGTCCGAGGTCACCCGCACGCATCAGGTCGTCGTCTCGGGTGCGCACTGGGTCGATGTCATGAACCGCGGCGTCAACAAAGGCGTCGCGCTCCGCCGGCTCCAGGATGTGCTGGGTGTCTCAGCCGAGCAGACCGCCGTCTTCGGCGACTACCTGAACGACCTCGAGATGATGGACGCGGCCTACCACTCGTACGCGATGGCCAACGCGCACCCGGATGTGGCCGCCCGCGCGCGCCTGCGTGCGCCCTCGCACCTGGAGCACGGCGTCATCCGCGTTTTGGAGGAGCTCTTCCCCGCCTGACCCGCGCATATGACGAGGGCCCCGGAGCACATGCTCCGGGGCCCTCGTCGTGGCGTTGCGGTCAGGCGCCCTTGAAGCTCTGCAACTGCGCGAGGAGGGCAGGCGCGTTGCGGTCGAAGACGCGTCCGCCCACCAGCACCCCGACGATGGCGAACACGACGCCGAGGACGAGGCCCGTCGCCAGCGCCACGAATCCCCACATCGCGTCACCGGTCGCGCCGGCGAGGATGGCGGGGACGAGCGAGGGCAACGAGAGCACCGCGATGCCGATCCAGATCAGGAACATGAGCAGCGCCGTCACGACGCTGGCTCCGGGAACCCGTTTGAACGGGCTGTCGCCCGGGGCCGGCACGGGCTGCACGATGGAGGCGGAGCTGATCGCGCACACGCCGTATCCGGTCAACAGCAGACCGAGACTCGCTCCCAGCACGGGAACGAGCAACGACCATTCCGTGGACAGACCGACCGTGATGATCGCGATCGCGACGGTGAGCGGCACCCCGAGCCCCGCCGCGGCGAGGAGACGGCCGGCGCGGTCCTGTCGCCCGCGCACGCCGGTTGCGAGCACCGTCGCGAAGGCGGTGCCGTCGTACGACACGTCCGCGTAGGAGACGATGCTGAGCACGAAGGCGACGAGCACGGCGGAGTACGCGAACAGCGGGCTGCGTACGTCGCCGCCCGAGTAGAACAGCATGAGAACCGGGAAGATCGGCACCACCAGGAGCTGACGGAGGTAGCGCGGGTCGTGCAGCCAGTACGTCAGCGCACGCGCCCACGTCGCGCCTGTGCCGCCGGTGGGCATGCGCCCGAACCAGCCGATCTTGCCCGCCTTCACCGTGGCGGTGCGAGCGCGCGGCGGAGAAACCAGTGCCGCGGCCAGCGACCGTCGCCACAGCCACCAGAGGAGCACCAGGGTCGCAGCCCCGATCAACAGCTTCAGGACGCCCCCGAGGATGTCACCGGAGGCCAGCGTCGCCGGCGCCGCCCACGCCGCGGCGATCGGGGTCCAGGATGCCGCCGAGATGATGCCGCCGATCCGGTCGGTGGGATTGCCCGCGGCGCTCACTCCTGCGTCGAGCAGGTTCATGATGCCGATCGTGATGGGCCCGGCGAGCATGATCACGAGGAACGCGAGACCCCCGAGGAGCTCCCGCGTGCGGCGGTTCCCGCCGGCGCTGCTGCTGAGCGCGGCGATGAGCCGCGACACGACGACGCACGTGAGGATGCCGAGCGGAATGCACAGGAGGGCGGCGACGAGAGCGATCGGCCAGCGCCACAGCGCGAGGAAGAGGCCGAGTGCGCCCGCGATCGAGGCGATGCCCGGGATGCCGGTGAGTCCGGCGGCCGTGAGCGCGACCATCATCTTGTTCGTGGTCAGGGGGAACGGTGCGAGCTTGATGGGGTCGAGCGTCGTGTCGACGCCCGCGACGAACAGCGGTCCGAGCGCCCAGCCGAGCACGAGGATGCCGCCGCCCGCCGTCACGACCATCGTCACCACATCGAGACCGGCGAAGCCCGCTGCGAACAGCCCGATCCACACGCCGATCAGAAGCCCGACGGCCCAGAGCCCGCCGAGGATGAACCCGACGAGCTGCCAAGGATTGGCGGCGAGGGTGTTGCCGAGGACGCGGAAGCGCAGCTTCAGGAGAGTCGCAACCACTGCGGTCCCTCCGAGTGGTGGCGGCCGCCGACGAGGTCGACGAAACGGTCCTGCAGGCTTTGGCCGGCCCGAACCTCGTCGATCGTGCCCGCCGCCAGGACGCGTCCGCTCGCGATGACCGCGACGTGGTCGCACATGCGCTGGACGAGGTCCATCGAGTGGCTCGAGACGATCACGGTGCCGCCGCTGCCGGCATAGCTGCGCAGCACGTCCTCGATGTTCGCCGCGGAGACCGGATCCACCGACTCGAACGGTTCGTCGAGCACCAGGATGCGCGGCGCGTGCACGAGGGCGCAGGCGAGCGCGACCTTCTTCGTCATGCCCGCGGAGTAGTCGACGACGGCGGTGCCGGCGGCTTCCGTGAGGTCCATGAGGGTCAGCAGGTCGGCGGTGCGAGCGGCCACCTCGTCGCGCGCCAGACCGAACATCATGCCGGTGTACGTGATGAGCTGCTCACCGGTGAGCCGGTCGAACAGACGCACGCCGTCGGCGAGGTTGCCGATCATCGCCTTCGCGGCGACCGGGTCGCGCCACACGTCGACCCCGTGCAGGACGGCGGTTCCCGCATCCGGGCGCAGCAGGCCCGTGGCCATCGACAGCGTGGTCGTCTTGCCTGCGCCGTTGGGGCCCACGAGCCCGTAGAAAGAGCCGGTCGGTACGTCGAGGTCGATGCCCGCGACGGCCACCTTGTCACCGAAGCGCTTGGTCAGGCCGCGCAGCTGCAGAGCAGGTCCGGATGCGGCGGGGGGATCGATCGGTGGCAGGGCAGGATCTGTGGTGGTCACGCGCCCCATCCTAGGAGCGCGCTGTGCGCGCCTTCCAGGGGTGGCGCGCGATTGGACCGGTGCCTCTCACCTCAGCGACGCGATCCACTCGGTGAAGCTCTGTCGTCCGATCGTGGCGTCGGAAGCGGGCAGCAGCCGACCGTCGCGCATCGCTCGCCCGAACGATCCGGGCAGCGACACCGCCGGGATCCACCCGCGGTGACCCGTGGCGCGCGCATAGCGCCGGATCATGTCGACGAGGCTCTCTTCGCGCGGGCCCGCCAGATCCGGAACGCGCCCGCGTGCCGGCATCTCGGCGAGATCGACCAGGTGCCGGGCGACCTCGTCGGCAGCGATGGGCTGCGTGCGCATCCGGGGGGCGAGGTGGATCGGACCGCGAGAGGCGACGGTGAACATCTGCGCCGCGAACTCGTGGAACTGGGTCGCTCGGAGAATCGTCCAGGGGATCGCGCCCATCTGCACCGCGCGTTCCTGGGCCACCTTCCCGGCGTAGTAGGCGCTAGGGGCCCGATCGACACCCACGATCGAGAGGGCGATGTGGTGGGTGACCCCCGCTCGCTCCTCGGCGGACAGCAGCGCGCGCGTCGTGGACTCGAAGAACGTGATCGAGGCCGCGCCGTTCTGGGTACCGATGCTGAGGACGTCGAGGACGGCGTCGCATCCTTCGATCCGCGTCGCGGCGGAGGAGATGCCGTCGGGTGCCGTGAGGTCGATGCCGGCCGCGCGCGAGAGCAGCCGCACCTCATGTCCGCGTCCCTCGGCCTCGTGCGCCAGCCTGCCGCCCAGCAGCCCGGTTCCTCCCGCGATCGCGATACGCATGTCCGCCCTCCCCGCCCCCGTCCTTCGGGTGCCTCTGCATGATCGACGACGCAGACGGTCGGAACGTGAGGTCACAATCGGAGAGGTTGTGTCGTCGAACGGATGAGAGGGGTGCAGCCATGCGCGATGTCGAGAGTGAGCGGGTGTCGCTGGTGGCTCTCGCCTACCGGATGCTGGGCGACGTGGGTGAGGCGGAGGACGCGGTGCAGGAGGCCTACCTGCGCTGGGTGTCGCTGAGCGAACAGGAGCGAGCCGCCATCGACCGGCCGGGAGCGTGGCTCAACCGCGTCACCTCGCGGATCTGCCTGGACGTTCTCGGCTCCGCGAGGTCCCGGCGGGAGCGCTATGTCGGCCCCTGGCTCCCCGAGCCGGTACCGGCGGCGGGGCCGATCGGTACGGTTCGGCCGGCGACGGATCCGCTCGACTCGGTCACGCTGGACGACTCCGTGAGCCTTGCGCTCCAGATCGTCCTCGATGCGATGACACCCGCCGAGCGGGTGGCTTTCGTGATGCACGACGTCTTCGGGGTCCCGTTCGCCGAGATCGCCGAGACGGTCGGGCGCTCGCCCGCAGCGGTGCGCCAGCTCGCCGCATCCGCCCGGCGGAAAGTCGGGGAGGAACGCGGTCGACGCGCGTCACGCGCCGTTCACGACCAGGTGGTCACGGCCTTCGCCGCTGCGTGCGCGAGCGGACGGCTCGAGGAGCTGGTGGTCGCGCTGGATCCGGCGGCCGTCCTGACCTCGGACGGCGGAGGCCGGGTCTCCGCCGCCCGTCGTCCCGTCCTCGGCGCGGACAACGTCGCGAGGTTCGTCCTGGGAATCCTCGCCAAGCAGCCGGGCGCCACCCTGGAGCCCGTCGAGACGGCGGACGGGCTGGGCTATCTGCTGCGCCAGGGCGGCGAGGCCGTCGGGCTCGCCGCATTCGGGGTCGACACCGCTGGGAGGATCGTGGACGTATGGCTCGTGCGCAATCCCGACAAGCTCAGGCTGTGGGCGTGAGTCTCAGAGCTGGGCGCCGTCGTCGTCCCTGTCGTAGATGCCGACGTTGCGACCCCGCCACGACTCGTAGGCGATGAGCCACCCGATCGAGACGATCAGCGCGAGGAGCAGACCGATCCAGACCGAGCCCAGGGCGATGCCGACCACGACGCCCGCCGCGAACAGGGCCAGCGTGCCGAGGATCCACATGGTGCGACCGCGTGGCCAGCCCGTTCTCGAGTTCGTCATGCGCCCAGCGTAGGGGGTGGACGGCTCAGCGTGAGCGGTGATCCTCGGGAGCGAGGCGCGCACCGCGGCGCTGTTCGTGCACGCCGCTGGCCGCCAGCAGTCGGATCACCCGCTGACGCTGCCCCGCCCATGGGGCGAGCAGTTCCAGCATGGCGTCGTCGTCGACGCGGTGGCCCGTGAGCGCGTGCCCGACCTCGTGCGCGAGGTGATAGTCGCCGACGCTCACCGCGTCGGCATCGCCCCAGGCGCGGATGCGGGTCTCGGCCGAGGTCCACGGGCCGATGCCGGGAAGGCTCGTGAGGATGTGGTCGCGCCGGCCGTTGTCCGACGCCTCCGCCAGCGCGCGCACGATGCTGTCGCCGTGGGCGGCTGCCCTGGCCACGGCGCGTGACTGCGGCGGCTCGAGTCCTGCGCGGTGCCATGCCCACGAGGGGATGCGTCGCCACTGGTCGACGGTGGGAGGCGCGAACATCGGGCGCGGGGTGGGCCCTGGCGCCCGCTCGCCGAACCACGTGATGATCCGTCTCCAGGCCCCGAACGCCTGGAGACCGGTGACCTTCTGCTCGAAGATCGCGCTCGCGAGGGCGTCGAAGACGAGATCGGTGCGGCTGAGGCGGAGCCCCGGGTGGCGATGGTGCGATGACGCGATGAGGGGATGCCGGGAGGCGTCGAAGTCGCCCTGCTCGTCATGCGCGCCGCACAGGGCAGGCGCCTGGTCGAGCACCCAGTCGGCTCCGGGACCCCACGCCGCCAGTCGGATCCCGACGCCGCTCGCGCGGAGGGCGAGGGTGGCGATGCCTTCGGGGGTTCTGCTCGCGCGCCAGATGACATGACCGTCGACGACGAGGGTGGGATCGTGCGCCCCGCGCCGTTGGAAGACGACGGTTCGGTACAGATCGAGATCGCCGCGGGGGCGGTAGAGCCCCTCGCGGGGTCGCGGATGCGACGATGCGCCGGATCGGGATGCGGGATGCCCGATCGTCGAGGTGGCCGCATCCATGTGCACACCCTACGTCGGCCCGCCGACAGCGGGCCGACCGGCTCAGAACCGGTCGGGGGAGGGGGTGCCGTGGCCGTATCGGATGACGACGTCGGCGTGCCGGTCGAAGCGGTAGCCGACCCCGCGCACCGTGCGCACGATGTCCTCGAAGCGCCCGAGCTTGGCGCGCAGGCGGCGCACGTGCACGTCGATCGTGCGCTCGCCGGGAGCGTCCGCGTCGCCCTGCTGCCAGAGCGAACCGACAAGTTCGGCGCGCTCGATCGTGCGGCCCTCGCGCAGCACGAGGTACTGCAGCAGCTCGAACTCCTTGAAGGTGAAGGCCGCGGACTCGCCGTCGATCAGGACGCGCTTGCGCGAGATGTCGACGACGACGCCGGCCTCGGCGCGCTCCTCGACCTCGATCTCGGGCTTGGTGCGCGCGACGGCGGAAGGCTCGTGCAGTGCCAGGCGCACGACGTCGACGTCACGGCCGCCGGCGCCGACCGGGGCGAGGGCGACGGTCGCGTACGTCTCTGCCGCCGGTGCGAGATCGTGCAGCGTGCGGCGGAGCGCCTCGACGATCGTGCCGAGGGAGACTCCGGATGCGGCGGCCTTCGCCTCGTCGAAGCCGACGTAGAGCGCGAAGCCGCGCGGCGCGGTGCCGGCGGGAAGACTCCGCTCGGCGGCAGCGGGCGCCGGAGCGGCAGATGCGGGAGCGTCGGTCACCAGACGCAGGGCGGGGCGGGCGGTGGAGCGGTCGTCGAGAGCAACGGGAGTGGACATGTGCGGATTCCTTGCCGGAAGAGGAACCGGGACTCGTGCCCGATTCGCGTGTTGTCAGTCGCGGCCCAGGGTCAGGGCCGGGTGCGCAGCATCACAGAGCGGATGCAGGGGACGCGCGGCGTTTCAGATACGCGGCGACGTCGACGGGGTGACCGAGTCAGCGGCACATTCGACAACACATGACAATGCGGCCGGCCATCATGGAGCCGGCAGTCCCGTTCGCCTCCCAGGCGGACAGAGAACGTGCATTGTCAGTCATGTGGCCGATTATGACGTGCCGGGCGTGTCCACGTCAAACGGACGGGGCGTCCCTTTTTGTTGTTTATTCCGCGAAACACCTTGCGCTCGCATCCGGTCGTGATCTACAGTCCTGGACGAAGCAGCGTCGAAGCGCTTCGACCAACCCGACGAAGAGGATGAGATGGTCACGATCAACGAGGTGGCGCAGGCCGCCGGCGTGTCGATCTCGACCGTCTCCTACGCGCTGAGTGGCAAGAGGCCCGTCGCCGTGGACACCCGCCGGCGCATCGAGAAGGCGGTCGCCGAGCTCGGCTACAGCCCGAACGCCGGCGCGCGCATGCTCGCAGGGCGGAGGACCCAGATCTTCGCGCTCACCGAGCCGCTGCGCATCGACACCCATGCCCCGACGCACATGGCGTTCGTCCTCGCCACGGCCGTCGCCGCTCGCCGCAACGACTACGACATCCTGCTGCTGACCGACGAGGACGCCCAGGCGGGGATGCGGCGGGTCGCCGCGAGCGGGCTGGTCGACGCCATCCTGGTCCTCGACGTCGCCCCGGACGATGCGCGCGTGGAGCTGTCGCGTCAGATCGAGCTCCCGAGCATCTTCATCGGCGTGCCCGACGATCGCGAGGGGCTGGTGTGCGTGGACCTCGACTTCGAGCGGGCTGCCGCCCTCGCGGCCGACCGGCTGATCGACGCGGGGCATCGCTCGATCGGCATGCTGGGTCACCCCGAGATCTCCTACACGCGCTCGAACTTCCCGCCCCGCGTGCGCGCCGGCTTCGAGCGTGCGGCCGCTCGACGCGGCGTCGAGACGGCCTTCCGCTTCGCCGGTCAATCGCGTCCGACGACCGCGACGATCCGCGACGCGGTGCGGGGCCTGCTGGCCGAGGGGGTGAGTGCGATCGTGCTGCACTGCGCGGAGGATGTCCACCAGGGCGTGCTCGACGCGCTCGCGGATGCGGGACTGAGTGTTCCCGGCGACATCTCGATCGTCTCCGTGGGCTCCTCGTTCGACACCGCCGCCCTGAGCACGCCGCTCGACTCCATTCCTCTCGTTCCCGCCGAAAGCTGCGAGCTCGCCGTCGAACTCGCGGTCGCCGCCCTGTCCGGATCCGCTCCGGAACCGGGCGTGCACCTCATCGCCCCCCACTACCTCGACGTCGGATCCGTCGCCGCCACGTCGAGATGACCCTCCTTCCTCTGTCCCTTCACCTGCGCGTTATCGAAGCGCTTCGATAACCCGCTTCGCCCGTCCCGCAACACCCGACCACCGACGGTCACCATGAAAGGAGTGCCGAAGATGGCACGCATCACATCACGCACCACACACCGCTCTCTCATCCTGCTCGGCGGCGTCGCCGTGGCCGCCCTCGCCCTCAGCGCCTGCTCGGGCGGCGGCGGTAGCGCGGAGGACTCCAACACCCTGACGCTCTGGCACTACGAGGGTGAAGACAGCGCCATGGGCAAGGCATGGGACGAGGCGATCAAGGTCTTCGAAGACGAGACCGGCGCCAAGGTCGACTTCGAGGCCAAGGGCTTCGAGCAGATCCGCTCCACCGCCAGCCAGGTCCTGAACTCCGACGAGGCGCCGGACATCATGGAGTACAACAAGGGCAACGCGACCGCGGGCCTGCTGGCCAGCCAGGGGCTGCTCACCGACATCACCTCGGCGGTCGACGAGAACGGCTGGGCGGACAAGCTCGCCCCGTCGCTGCAGACCACGGCCCGTTACAGCGAGGACGGCGTCATGGGCGGCGACGCCTGGTACGGCATCCCGAACTACGGCGAGTTCGTCACGGTCTACTACAACAAGCAGGCTTTCGCGGATGCGGGTCTCGAGGTGCCGACGACCTACGACGAGTTCGTGAAGGTGCTTGACGCGTTCGTCGCCAAGGGCATCACGCCGCTCGCCGAAGCGGGCGCGGAGTACCCGCTCGGGCAGCTCTGGTACCAGCTGGCGCTGAGCAAGGCGGACCGCTCGTGGGTCGACGACTACCAGCTCTACAAGAACCCAGTGGACTGGAACGACGAGCCCATCACCTACGCGACCGACACCCTCAAGGAGTACGTCGACGCCGGCTACATCTCCCCGGACGTGGCGGGCATGAAGGCGGAGGATGCGGGCACCGCGTTCATCGCCGGCAACTACCCGATCTTCGTGTCGGGCAGCTGGTGGTACGGCCGCTTCACCGAGGAGATCAGCGGGTATGACTGGGGGATCTTCAACTTCCCCGGCAGCAAGCTGAGCCTCGGCTCCTCGGGCAACCTCTGGGTCGTTCCGGAGAACGCGAAGAACAAGGATCTGGCCTACAAGTTCATCGACATCACGCTGCGCCCCGAGATCCAGGCGATCATCGGCAACAACGGCGGCGTTCCGGTTGCGGCGAACGAGTCCGACATCACGGATGAGAAGAGCAAGGAGCTCATCACCGCGTTCAACTCGATCCTCGACTCCGACGGCCTCTCGTTCTACCCGGACTGGCCCACGCCGACGTTCTACGACACGCTCGTCGCCCAGCTGCAGAACCTCGCCAACGGCAGTTCGACGCCCGAGCAGGTGCAGACCGGACTCGGTGACGAGTACGAGTCGTACGTCTCGAGCCTGCGCGGCTGACCTCCGGTGGCGGAGGGGTGACCGCCCCTCCGCCACCCCCATCCCTTCGACCAAGTGAGGAGACGGTCATGTCCGCCGTCCCGTTCGTGCGGCCGCCCAGAGCGCGGCGCGCCAAGCCTCTGCCCGAGGAGCCGCTGATCCCGCAGCGCGGGCGCGGATCCGCCGGCTACTGGCTCTACCTCATCCCCGGCCTGATCCTGCTGAGCGTCGTGATCCTGATCCCGCTCGTCTGGAACATCTACCTCTCCTTCACGAGCTGGCGCGGCATCAAGCCGCCGGAGTGGATCGGCGTCGAGAACTGGGTGCGTCTGTTCGGCGACACCAAGTTCTGGACCTCGTTCGGCAACAGCATCTGGATGATCGTCGCCATGGTGATCCTGCCCACGGTGCTGGGCCTCATCATCGCCGCGCTCCTGTTCGACGTCGTCGGTCGCAAGTACGGCGGGCGTCTCGCGAGCTTCCTGCGCGCGACCTACTACCTCCCGCAGATCCTGCCTGCGGCCATCGCCGGCATCGTCATCGGCTGGGTGCTGCGCCCCGACGACGGCGCCCTCAACACGATCCTCGAGAGCATCGGTCTCGGATCCCTCGCGCACAACTGGCTCGGCAGCCCGGACACGGCGCTCGGCGCGATCATGGTCGTGCTCGTCTGGGTGCAGCTCGGGTACCCGATCGTCGTCTTCATGGCGGCCCTGCAGCGCGTCGACCCCGAGCTCTACGAGGCCGCCGAACTCGATGGCGCGAACTGGTTCCAGCGCTTCCGCTCGATCACGATGAGCATCATCCGTCCGGAGATCTTCGTCGTCACCCTCACCTGCACGATCGCCGCCCTCAAGGTCTTCGGCCCGGTTTACGTGCTCACCCGCGGTGGCCCCGGCACCTCGACGATCGTGCCCGCCTACTACGCCTACAGCGAGTTCTTCCAGGCCCAGCAGGTCGGGTACGGAGCGACCATCGCCACCGCACTCACCATCGTCATCGCGATCGTCGCCGTGCTCTTCATCCGCGCGCAGAACGCAGCGGAGCGCAAGGAAAGGGAGGGTCGCTGATGGCCGTCACCATGGCTGTGACCACCACGAAGGGCGAGGGGCGTCGCGCCCCGCGCACGCCGCGCCGCGGTCGCGGAGGCATGACCCGCCCGCGCGGCATCGACTGGCTGATGCTCGCCTTCGTCATCGTCGGGGCGATCGTCGTGATCGCGCCGTTCTACCTGATCCTCGTGAACTCGTTCAAGTCGCCCGCCGACTACTCGAACGGGGGACCCCTCGCCCTGCCCAGCCAGATCGACTTCACGGGTCTCGCCGCGTTCTGGGAGCGCGTCAACTTCCCCGAGAAGGTGTGGAACTCGTTCTTCATCTCCGGGATGGTGGCGCTGCTCGCCGTGCTCATCTCGGTGCTGAACGCGTTCGCGATCGGCATCGGCCGGGTGCGCGGGCGCAGCTGGATCGTGCTGCTGTTCCTGCTCGCCAACCTCCTGCCCCAGGAGGCGCTGCTGTACCCGCTCTACTACCTGTCCAAGGCGGTCGGGCTCTACAACAACGTCTGGTCGGTGATCATCATCTTCACGGTGATCCAGGCGGCCTTCGGCACGTACCTGCTCGCGTCGGTCTACGGCACCTTCCCCAAGGAGGTCCTGGAGGCCGCGGCGATGGACGGCGCAAGCCGCTGGCAGATCCTGTGGCGCGTCGTCTTCCCGATCAGCCGTCCGACGCTCTCGGTGCTCGTCATCTTCTTCTTCATCTGGACGTGGAACGAGTTCCTCATCCCGCTGACGTTCCTGGTGTCGAACGCCAACCAGACCGTGCCGGTCGCGATCAGCGTCCTGCAGGGCGACCGGCTCATGGATGTCACCACCACCAGCGCCTCCGCCCTGCTGGGGCTCATCCCGACCCTTCTCTTCTTCCTCATCTTCCAGCGCACCCTCACGCGCGGCATCACCGCAGGAGCAGTCAAGTAATGAAGTTCACCGATGGTTTCTGGCAGCTGCGCCCCGGGGTCACAGCCCTTTACGCGCAGGAGGCGTACGACATCTGGGAGACCGACACGCTCGACGGCCCCGGGCTGGTGATCACCGCTCCGACGAAGGTCATCGAGCGCCGGGGAGACACCTTGAACCGTGCGACGCTGACGGTCACGCTCTCGTCGCCCGCCGAGGGGGTGGTGCGCGTGCGCATCGTCCACCACGACGGCGGTACCCCGCCGCTCTCCTTCGGCGTCGCCGCGGCGCCCGGCGTCGCCGAGGTCGAGGCGGATGCGGCAGGTGCGCGCCTGCGAACCGGATCCCTCACCGCGCGTATCGCCGCCGGGGCGCCGTGGTCGCTCGACTTCTTCTCCGGTGAGAAGCGCCTGACCGGCAGCGGACACAAGGCCGAGGGGTACATCACGCTCGCCGACGACGCCCAGGTCGACCCGGGGATCGTGGACAACGCCAGGGCGGGCGGCAGCAGTGCGCGCGCGCACACGTTCGTCCACGAACAGCTCGACCTCGGCGTCGGCGAGCTCATCTACGGTCTCGGCGAGCGCTTCGGCCCCGTCATCAAGAACGGGCAGAGCGTCGAGATCTGGAACGCCGACGGCGGCACCTCCAGCGAGCAGGCCTACAAGAACGTCCCCTTCTACGTATCCAGCCGCGGCTACGGCGTGCTGGTGAACGATCCCGGACACGTCTCCTACGAGATCGGATCCGAGACGGTCGAGCGGGTGCAGTTCGCCGTGCCCGGCGAGGTGCTCGAGTACTTCGTGATCGACGGCCCGACCCCCAAGGACGTGCTCACGCGCTACACCGCCCTCACCGGGCGTCCGCCGATCGTGCCCGCCTGGTCGTACGGCTTGTGGCTGTCCACGAGCTTCACGACGGACTACGACGAGGCGACCGTGACGTCGTTCATCGACGAGATGGCCGCACGCCAGCTGCCGGTGTCCGTCTTCCACTTCGACTGCTTCTGGATGCGCGAGTTCAACTGGTCGGACTTCGAGTGGGACCCGCGGGTGTTCCCCGATCCCGACGGGATGCTGCGGCGACTTCACGAGCGCGACCTCCGCGTGTGCGTGTGGATCAACCCGTACATCGCGCAGCGCTCGCCGCTGTTCGCCGAGGCGGCCGCGCAGGGCTTCCTCGTGCGGCGCGCCGACGGGTCGGTCTGGCAATGGGATCTCTGGCAGGCGGGCATGGGGCTCGTGGACTTCACGAATCCCGACGCGACCCGGTGGTACCAGGACAAGCTGCGTGCTCTCGTCGCGCAGGGCGTCGACTGCTTCAAGACCGACTTCGGCGAACGCATCCCGCTCGACGTCGTCTATGCCGACGGCAGCGCTCCCGACCGGATGCACAACCTCTACACCCACCTGTACAACAAGGCGGTGCATGAGGTGCTCGTCGAGGCGCGCGGTGCGGACGACGCGGTGCTGTTCGCGCGATCGGCGACGGTCGGCGGACAGAGCATGCCGGTGCACTGGGGTGGCGACAGCACGTCGACGTTCGTGTCGATGGCGGAGACGCTCCGCGGTGGTCTCTCGCTCGCGTGGAGCGGCTTCGCGCACTGGAGCCACGACATCGGCGGGTTCGAGGGCACGCCCGACCCCGAGGTGTTCAAGCGCTGGACGGCCTTCGGTCTGCTGAGCTCCCACAGCCGATTCCACGGTTCGGAGTCTTACCGCGTGCCGTGGAACTTCGACGACGAGGCGGTCGAGGTCACGCGCATCTTCACGCAGCTCAAGATGCGGCTCATGCCGTACCTCTTCCAGCGCGGTGTGGAGGCCGCATCCGACGGCGTGCCGCTGCTGCGCCCGATGGCGATGGAGTTCCCCGAGGACCCGAGCTGCGCCCACCTCGATCGGCAGTACATGCTCGGCGGCGACCTGCTGGTCGCTCCGGTGTTCTCGGCGGACGGCGAGGTGGAGTTCTACCTGCCCGAGGGCGAGTGGACCCACCTGCTCACGGGGGAGAGCGTGACGGGCGGGTGGCGTCGCGAGCGTCACGGCGTCGACTCGCTGCCGCTGTACGTGCGTCCCGGCGCCGTCCTGCCCTGGGGCGCCCGCGACGACCGGCCTGACTACGATTACCTGGAGGGGCTGACGCTGCGGGTGTTCCCCGGCGGAGAAGGCGTCGCCGAGGTGCTCGTGACCACGCCCGACGGACGCAGCCAGACGCTGCACGCAGACCTTGCGGAGGTGACCCGATGAGCGCGGGCAACGCGGATTTCCGAGACAGCGGCCTGGTGTTCCCTCCCGGATTCACGTTCGGGTCCGCGACGGCCTCGTATCAGGTGGAGGGGGCCGCCGCGGAAGACGGTCGCGGCCCCTCGATCTGGGACACCTTCAGCCACACGCCCGGTCGGGTGTGGAACGGTGACACCGGCGATGTGGCGTGCGACCACTATCACCGCTGGGAGAGCGACCTCGATCTGATGGCCGAGCTGGGGCTGGACGCCTACCGGTTCTCGATCGCGTGGCCGCGGATCATGCCCACCGGCACGGGCGAGGTCAACCGAGCCGGCATCGACTTCTACTCGCGGCTGGTCGACGGGCTCCTCGAGCGCGGCATCCGTCCCGTGGCGACTCTCTATCACTGGGACCTTCCGCAGCCGCTGGAGGATGCGGGCGGCTGGCCCGTGCGGGCGACCGCCGACGCCTTCGAACGCTATGCCGAGGTCATGGGCGCGGCCCTCGGCGACCGCGTGCACACCTGGACGACGCTGAACGAACCGTGGTGCTCGGCCTACCTCGGCTACGGCCAGGGCGGTCACGCCCCCGGCCGCCATGAGCCCGCGGCGGCGCTCGCCGCCGTGCACCACCTGAACCTCGCCCACGGCCGCGCCGTCCAGGCGTTGCGCGCCACCTCGACGGGCGATCCCCAGTACTCCGTCACGCTCAACTTCCACGTTCTGCGCGGCGTGGGCGAGCGGTCGGCGGAGGCCGTGCGCCGCATCGACGCGCTCGCGAACCGCGCGTTCACGCATCCCATGCTGAAGGGCGAGTATCCCACCGACCTGCTGGAGGACACCGCATCCGTCACGGACTGGTCGTTCGTGCGGGACGGCGACCTGGAGCGGATCAACCAGCCGATCGACGTGCTCGGCGTCAACTACTACTCGACGGCGACCGTGCGTCTGTGGGACGGCTCCTCGCCGCGTCAGCAGAACGACGGGCACAAGGCAAGCGCGGGCGGGACGGCCTGGCCCGGCAGCGACCAGCTCGTCGAGTTCGTCGAGCAGCCGGGTCCGTACACGGAGATGGGCTGGAACATCGCGCCGGAAGGACTCGAGGAGCTGCTGCTGGCGCTTCGGGACGAGTTCCCCGCGCAGCCGCTCATGATCACGGAGAACGGCGCCGCGTTCGCGGACGACGTCGCGCCGGACGGGGCGGTGCACGACGCCGAGCGCGTCGACTACCTGCAGCGTCACCTCACCGCCGCGCACCGTGCCCTCGAGCAGGGCGTGGACCTCCGCGGATACTTCGTGTGGTCGCTGCTGGACAACTTCGAGTGGGGCTACGGCTACGCGAAGCGGTTCGGCGTGGTGCGCGTCGATTTCGACACCCTCGAGCGGACGGTCAAGGACTCGGGGCTCTGGTACCGGCGCCTCGCGCGCAGCCGCGCGATCCCGGCCGCTGACGAGCTCGGTTGAGACGGCCTCGGTCACCCCGCCGACGGCGTAGCCTGGCGGGGTGACCGAGTTCCGCTTCGAAGACCAGACGGATGCCTCCCGCTACGCGCTGTACCTGGGCGACGACCTCGTGAGCGTCCTCGACTACCGCGACGACGGGCGCAGCGTCTCGATGACGCGGGCCTTCACGGTGCCGAGCTTCCGCGGCCACGGCTACGCGGGCGAGATCGTCGAGCGCGCCGTGAGCCTGCTCGAGCAGGCGGGCGACCGTCAGATCGTCCCGATGTGCTGGTACGTCGCCGACTGGTTCGCCGCCCACCCCGAGCGCGCGGGCATCCTTCAGCAGCGCGTCTGAGCGCTCTACCGTCGCCGTCCACAGGCGTCAATCCCTGGGGCCCTCCTTCGTGCGTTCCGGGATGCTGGGACACGACGAAAGGGAGTGCGCCATGGACGATCGCGATCTGCCCGAGGGCGTGATCAACGCCGACCCGCCCGGCGGCTGGGAGGGCACCTCCGACGAGGAGGCCGCCGAGCAGAACGAGCGCGCCGAGGCGTCGCCGGAACTGGTGGAGTCCGACGAGCCGTCGCAGGGCGCCGACCCCGACCTGGCGACGGGAGACACCGAATGAGCAGCGAATCGTTCCCCGAGGGCACGCAGGACGAGCCCGTCATGGACCAGCACATCGCCACGCGCCAGGACAAGGTCGACGGGATCATCGCCCAGACGCGTGTCGACGTGAGGGGCCTGCCGATCGAGCGCGTCATCGACGTGCTGCGTCAGCGCTTCGACGACGCCGCCATCGAGACCGACGACGAGGAACTCGCGCGCCTCGCGGAGCAGGTCAACGCCTGATCCTCACGCGGCGGGTGTGCCGGGCGACTCGGCCACGACCGTCGCCAGGTCGTCGCCGAACGTGTAGCTCCCGTACGCGGTGCCGCCGCGAAGCACTCCGGGCAGCCACCGGCGCGCGTCGTCCCACATGCGGTCGTAGGGCACATCGCCGATGCCGAACCAGGCCGGCACGATCTCGTCCGTCTCGACGGGCTCGCCCACCGGCGCCCGGTAGATGAAGACGTGCGAGCGCTGCGACCAGCTGTCGCGGGACGGGAAGCGATAGACGAGCCGGCCCACCGGCTCCAGTAGAGCGGGGTCGATCCCGAGGCCCGTCTCCTCGCGAACCTCGCGCACGGCCGCGTCGACGACGCTCTCGCCGGGTTCGGCTTTGCCGCCGATGCCCACGACGCGCCCCAGACCCATGCCCGTGCGCTTGTAGCCGAGCAGCACCTGCGCATCCGACGCGTGTCCGCGCAGGATGTAGACGACGCAGACGTCGCGGATGGCCATGCCGGCCACCTTACGGCGGCAATGTTTCAGAACTGTGGCGAGGGTCCGTCGCCGTGTCCGGGGCCGCCCGTACCGTGAACACATGCGGATCCTGCACACCTCGGACTGGCACATCGGGCGTACCTTCCACGGGTACACCACGATCGACGCCCTGCGCGGTGTGCTCGGCGAGATGGCGTCGATCGTGCGCGAGGAGGCGATCGATCTCGTCATCGTGGCCGGCGACGTCTTCGACTCGGCCGCCCCCGCTCCCGAGTGCTACACCGTGCTGACCGACGCCCTCATCGGGCTGCGCGAGGCCGGGGCGCAGGTGATCGTCACGAGCGGCAACCACGACTCGGCCGCGCGGCTCGGCTTCCAGGCGCGGCTGCTGCGCGACGGGATCCACGTGCTCACCGATCCGACCCGCCTGGCCACGCCCATCACGGTCGACGACGCGCACGGCCCGGTGCACGTCTACGGAATCCCCTACCTCGCCCCGGCCCAGGTGCGTCACCTGTGGCCGGAGGTCGAACTGCGCACCCAGGCGCAGACCCTGCAGCACGCGATGGATCTCGTGCGCGCCGACCGCGCGGAGCGCGGCGGTCGCTCGGTCGTCGTCTCGCACTGCTTCGCGGCGGGGATCGAGGCGACGCCGGGGCTCGAACGCGAGATCCGGCAGGGTTCTCTCGACGTCGTGCCGCTCGCGGTGTTCGACGGGCCCGACTACATCGCGCTCGGCCACATCCACGGACGTCAGCAGCTCAGCGACCGCGTGCGCTACGCGGGTGCGCCGCTGCACTACGGCTTCGGCGAGAAGGGGCGTCGTCGAGGCGTCTGGATCGTCGACCTCGACGAGGCGGGGCTCGCGTCGGTCGCCTGGCGCGATGTGAGCGTCCCGCGCCGTCTCGAGGTGCTGCGTGCACCGCTGGACGACCTGCTCACCGATCCGCGTTTCGCCGACGCCGAGTCGGCATGGGTGAGCGCCGAGTACACCGACGCGTTGCCGCAGCGCGACGTCATGCGCCGGCTGCAGCAGCGTTTCCCGTTCTGCGCGAACGTGGCGCACGTTCCGGACCGCGCCGATGCCGGGGTTCTCGCCAGCTACGTGCAGCGCGTCCGCCACGCACGCAGCGACCGCGAGCTCATCGACGCGTTCCTCGGTCATGTCCGCGAGGGCGAAGCCGCGTCGCCCGCCGAGGCGGAGCTGCTGCGCACCACGCTCACCGAGAAGCAGGACGCCCTCGTCGAGGCCGGGGCGTGAGGCTCCACCGGCTCGAGCTCGCGGGTTTCGGACCGTTCCGCGATCGGCAGATCGTCGACTTCGACGCGTTCGCCGACGACGGCATCTTCCTCATCACCGGCCGCACGGGCGCCGGGAAGTCGAGCGTTCTCGACGGCGTCGCGTTCGCCCTCTACGGCAATGTGCCGCGGTACGACGGTCCCGACAAGCGTCTGCGCAGCGATCACTGCGCGCCGGAGGATCCCACCGAGGTGAGCCTCGACTTCACCGTGGGCGACGTGCGCTGGCGCGTCGTCCGCTCGCCCGACTACGCGCGCCCGAAGCTGCGCGGCGGCGGGATGACGACAGAACCGGCGCGCGCCGAGCTGTTCGAGCTCGTCGACGGCGTCTGGATCGGCCGCGCGTCGCGTCCGCGCGATGTCGCCGAGATCCTCGATCGGGTTCTGGGATTGAACCTGCAGCAGTTCCAGCAGGTCATCCTGCTCGCGCAGAACAAGTTCTCCCGCTTCCTGCTGGCGCGCAACGACGAGCGCCAGGCGTTGCTGCGCACCCTGTTCGGAACCCGGCGCTACGAGGAGTACGCCCGCGAGCTCGACGATCGTCGGCGCGATACGCAGCAACAGCTGCGGGAGCGGGGGGTGCACGCCGAGGCCTTGCTGGCCGAAGCCGAGCTGCTCGTCGACGACGTGGCCGAGCCTTCCGCATCCGACGATCTCGCCGCGCGGCGAGAAGCGGTGCGCACCGCGGCGGAGCGGGCGCGCTACCGGGTCGAGACGGCCGAGATCGCGCGGGCGAAGGCCGACGAGGTGTGGACCGCGGCCGCCGCCGACCTCGCGCTCCGAGAGCGCCAGCGTCAGGCGCAGCGCGCCCGCGACGAGGCGGACGCCCGGCTCGCGGCGCTCGAAGCCGACGCCGACATCGTCGCGCAGGCGCGCGTCGAACGCGACCGCGCGGTCGCGGCCGAGACACTGCGCGGTGCCCTCGAACGCGCCGCCCGGACGGGTCTCGCCGCCCGGGCGGCCGAGACCGAGGCTGCAGCGGCCGATGAAGAGTGGCTCGCCGCCGGTGAGGACCCGGCCGCGGATCTCGACGTGACCGACGAGGAGCTGACGGGTGAGCTGGCCCGCGTCGACGCCGCGGTCGAGAGCCAGCGTCAGCTGGATGCCCTGGATGCGGAGCTCGCGCTCGCCACCGGTGCCCTCGCGGATGCGGGCGAGACGCTGCGGCGCCTGAGCGCCGAGGCGACCGAGGTGCCGGTTCGTCGTGAGGCTCTGCGCGCCGCCCGGGCCGAAGCCGCCGTCGAGGCGGGCCGGATCGCGGAGGGGGAGAGCGCTGTCGAGGCTGCGCGGCTGCGGCAGGAGGCAGGCCGGCGGGCCTCGGATGCGGACGCCCTGCTCACCGCCGCCGAAGCCGACTACACCGCGGCGCTCGACGCGTCGGCCGCGGCATCCGCGGCACTCGCGCGTCTGATGCGTCGACGAGTCGCGGAGCGCGCGGGCGAGCTCGCGGCAGCGCTGGTGCCCGGCGAGCCCTGTGCCGTCTGCGGTTCCACCGAGCACCCGCATCCTGCGCCGCGCGCCCACGATGCCGTGACGGACGACACGATCACCGACGCTGAGGGCGCCGTCGTGCGAGCGCGCGCGGAAGAGACGCATGCCGCGGAGGAGGCGCGCCGTCTTCGGGACGAGCTCACTGAGGCGCGCGCGGTCGCGGGAGGCGCCGGCGCCGAGGAACTCGCCCGGGCGCTCGCTGACGCCGAGGAGGAACTGCAGCGCGCGCGCGACGCCGAGGCGCGCCTCGGTGGGATCGAGCGCGACCTCGCGCTCATCGACGCGCAGCAGGCCGATCTCGCCGCCGCTGTCGAGAGCGCGGTGCGCGACGAGCGTGACGCTGCGACGCGCGTCACCGCGCTGGAGGCGCGTCGGCAGGAGATCGCGCAGACCGTCGAGCGTGCGCGCGAGGAGTTCGAGAGCGTGGCCGAGCGCCGCGCCGTCCTCATCGAGAGGCGCGAGCGTGCGCGTCGCCGACGCAGCGCGCTGGCGGCGCTCGCGCTCGCCCAGGAGGCGGCGGACGCGGCAGCGGCCGAGGCCGAGGCCGGTGCCGAGCAGGCGGGTTTCACCGACCTGCTGGACGCCGCCGACGCCCTGCGCTCGCGCGCGGAGACGGCGGCGCTGGTCGAACGGGTCCAGACTCACGAGCGCGATCTCGCACTGGTGCGCGCGCGTCTGCTCGAGCTGCAGCTCGAGCTGGCCGGCGTGCCGGAGGGGCCCGTCGAGCTCGATGAGGCGAGACAGAAGGCCGAGGATGCGGACCGCGCGCGCGGACATGCGATCGCGGAGCTCAGTCGGGTCCTCTCTGCCGCGGATCGGCTGAGCGATCTCGTCGTGCGCATCGACGAGGCCTACGCGTCGGTGGCCGAACTCGCCCAGGAGGCGGCGGTCGTCACGCGGCTCGCCGACACCCTGCTCGGGCGTGCGCCGAACACGCGGCGGATGACGCTCGAGACGTTCGTGCTGGCGGCCGAGCTGGAGGAGATCGTCATCGCGGCCAACGTGCGTTTGGCCGAGATGTCGGCGGGTCGGTACAGCCTCCACCACTCCGATGCGCTGGCCGCGCGCGGCGCCGCATCCGGGCTCGGGATAGAGGTCATGGACGCGTTCACCGGGCAGGTGCGCCCGCCGCAGTCGCTGTCGGGCGGTGAGACGTTCCTCGCTTCTCTGTCGCTCGCGCTCGGGCTCGCCGAGGTGGTGACCGCACGCGCCGGCGGGATGCGGCTGGACACCCTCTTCATCGACGAGGGGTTCGGTTCGCTCGACGCAGAGACGCTCGAGCTCGCGATGAGCGTCCTCGACGAACTCAGGGCGGGAGGCCGGACGGTGGGCGTGATCAGCCACGTCGAGGCGATGAAGGACCAGCTGCCCGCCCAGCTGACGATCGAGGCGACGCCGCAGGGACCGAGCATCATCCGGCAGCGATGACGACGATCGACGAATCCTCGTGCGACGCAAGCCGGGGCCTCGGATCGGCACCCGCGCCTAAAGTGGAGGAGTGAGCAAGAACACCCTGTGGACGGTGCTGGCCGTCATCGCGTCGATCGTGATCGGCTGGTTCCTCGTCAACCTGCTGTTCTCGGTGATCGCCTTCGTCTTCAAGCTCGTCATCGTCGCCGCTGTCGCGCTCGTCGTCTTCCTCGTGCTGCGCTCGGCCTTCAGTCGCAGCGGGGACTGAGCGTGGCGGCCGACGGCGCATCCGCCGCGCACCCGGTCACGACCGACATCCCGCTGAGTTCCGCCGCGCGCTGGCGCGCCTTCTGGGTGTGCGTCGCCGTCGCGGGTCTCACGATCCTCGACCTGTCCAAGGTCAATGTGGCCCTGCCGTCGATCGAGACGGCCTTCTCCGCGGGCGCGACCGAGCTGCAGCTCATCGTCTCCGGTTACGTCCTCACCTTCGGTCTGTTCCTCGTGCCGATGGGACGCATCGGCGATCAGCGCTCCCGCCGCGCTCTGTTCCTGATCGGGCTCACGCTGTTCACCGCGATGAGCGTCGTCTGCGCGCTCGCGCCGAACTCCACGGTGCTCCTCGTCGCCCGCCTGCTGCAGGGTGCGGCTGCCGGCATCCAGATGCCCCAAGTGCTCGGGCTCATCCAGCAGCTCTTCCAGGGCAAGGAGCGCGGCCGCGCCTTCGGCCTGTTCGGTGCCACGATCGGCGTGGCGACGGCGTTCGGGCCCACCCTCGGTGGGCTGCTCATCGCCGTGGGTGGTCCTCACGACGGGTGGCGGTGGATCTTCTGGATGAACCTGCCGCTCGGGCTGATCGCCATTCTGCTGGCCGCTCTGCTGCTCCCTGCCACACGCACCCGCTCGCATCGCAAGCTCGCCCTCGATCCGGTCGGTGTGATCCTGTTCGCCCTCACCGTGGTCTCGCTCATGTGGCCGTTCCTGTTCACCACCGGCGCGCCGGGGGATGACCCGCGACGGTGGTGGCTGCTCGTGCTGTTCGTGCTCTTCGCCGCCGGGTTCGTGGCGTGGGAGCAGCGCTACACACGTATCGGCAAGCAGCCGCTCATCCCGCTGAAGCTCTTCCGGATCGGCTCGTACCGCAACGGCACGCTCCTGCAGACGACGTACTTCGCGGCGGTGCCGTCGATGTTCCTCATGACCACCCTCTACCTGCAGAGCGGACTGCACATCGAGCCCGTCTTCGCGGGCATGGTCACGATCGGATTCGCGCTGGCCAGCGCCGTCTCCTCGTACATCGGGGGCTCGCTCGTCGTGCGGTTCGGTCGGCCCGTCGTCGTCGTGGGGCTCGGGTTGATGCTGGCCTGCGTCGCCGGTCTCGTCGCCACCGCGCTCTATGTCCCCGACTCCGTCACGCCGTTCGTGATGGCGGGCGCCATGCTTCTGGGCGGCATCGGCGGCGGCCTCGTGGTCTCGCCGAACCAGACCCTCACCCTCGCCGACATCCCCGTGCGCGAGGGCGGGCTCGCGGGCTCGGTCGGACAGCTCGGCCAGCGCATCGGCACCGCGGTCGGAACCGCGGTCGCGCTCGCCCTCTTCTACGCGACGGTCTATCGCGAAGACGGCCACGCGGCCGAGGATGCGGTCGTGTTCCACGACGCGTACGGCTTCGGGATGGTGACGGTCGCGCTCTTCCTCGCCGTGGCTTTCGTCATCGCCGTAGCGGACCTCGGCGCCAGGCGCCGGTCCCAGAAGGTGGCCGACGCGGCATCCTGAGCCGCGATCAGACCCCGTAGTCGGCGCGGATGCGCTCGCGCAGGATGTGACTGCAGGCGGTGACGGCCGCATCCCAGTCGGTCATCGCATCGTCCTGGGCGTTGTCGGAGACCGCCTTGAGAACGCGGATGGGCACGCCGAACTCGGCGGCCACCCAGAAGTACGCGTACGTCTCCATGTCGACCAGGCCCGCACCCAGCGACCGGATGAGCTTCACGGTCTCGGCATCGTCGACAAAGGAGTCGCCGGTCGCGATGATGACACCCTCGCGGTCGTGGCCGACCCGCGCGGGAAGCGACAGGTGCTGACCGACGACGCCGTCGGGGTCCGTCACATCGTGCTGGATGGCGCCGGCGATCTCGTGCAGATCCCCCTGCAGCAGCGGATCGATGCAGCCGGCGGTGCCGACGACGACGATCTCCTCGTAGTCGCCGGCGCTGAGCGCGCGCGTGAGGTTCACGGCGGCCGGCAGCTTGCCGGGTCCGGTGATGAGCCGGTCGAATCCCTCGAGCTCTGCGGGGAAGGCGACGACCTCGCTCTCGAGCGCCGCGACGAGCAGACGCATCAGTTACCGCCTCCGCTGACGATGCCGATGATCCCCGAGATGAGGAAGAAGAGGCCGACTCCGGCGACGGCGATCCAGATGCCGATGCGGGTGGCGGAGGGCTTGCCCTGGTCGTCGCTGGGACCGGAACCGAAAAGACTCACCCTGCGAGCGTAGACGAGCCCGCGACGATCGTGGTCGTCGCGGGCTCGTCAGGTGTGCTCAGGAGGCGGGCTGCCAGGTGGACAGGCGATCCAGCTCCGCGATCTGCTCGCTGGTCAGTTCGACACCGACGCTCGTCAGCAGATCGGGGACCTGCGACGCGCGCGACGCGCTCGCGATGGGCGCCACGACGGTGGGCCGCTGACGGAGCCAGGCGAGGGCCGTCGCCGCGATCGAGGCGCCGTGCTCGCCGCCGATGCGCTCGAGGGCGTCGATGATCGCGAGTCCCTGCGGCGTCGCGTACTTGGCGGCGCCCTGGGCGCGGGGGGAGCCCGCCCCCGCCGCATCCGCCGAACGGTACTTGCCCGTCAGGAAGCCCGACGCCAGTCCGTAGTAGGGCACGAGCGCGAGGTCGAACTCCTCGGCGACGGGGATGATGTGCTCCTCCACCTCATTGCGGTGCACCAGGTTGTAGTGCGGCTGCACGGCGATCGGGAGCGGGCCGCCGGCGGCCTGCGCGAGCTCGATCCACTGACGGATGCGGTCGCCCGAGTAGTTGGAGACGGCGGTGTAACGGACGAGGCCGTCGTTGACAAGGTCCGTGAACGCGGCGACCGTCTCCTCCAGCGGCGTCTCGGGGTCATCGAAGTGGGCGTAGTACAGGTCGATCGTGTCGACGCCGAGTCGCTTCAGCGACGCCTCCGCCGCCGCACGGATGTTCTTCGCGGACAGGCCGCGGAACTCCGGGTGCTGGCTCACCTTCGTGGCGATGACGATGTCGCGCGGCTTGCGTGCGGCCAGCCACTCGCCGATGAGCGTCTCGCTCTCACCGCCGCTGTTTCCCGGTACCCACGCGCTGTAGGAGTCAGCGGTGTCGATGAAGTTGCCGCCGCCGTCGTGGAACGTGTCGAGGATCTCGAAGGAGGCGTCGCGGTCGGCCGTCCAGCCGAACACGTTGCCGCCCAGTGAGAGGCCGAAGACGTCGAGGTCGCTGCGTCCGATGCGGGTCATGATGTCCTTTCGTCGCTGCCGCGCACGGTCAGTGTGCGCGCACTCCCTATGAACAAGACGGGGATGTCGCCGCCCATTCCCATTAGTTCCGGGATCGGCCGGTGGCGGCGCGGCGGCCCCGGGCTAGGGTCGAAGACAGGGCGCAGACGGCTGTGCCCGCGATCTCGGGAGGCAGCGATGGAATCGGTCGTTCTCGACACCCCGGCGGGAATCGACGCTCGACTCGGGTGGGACCCCTCGGTCACCGCCCACGACCGCAAGCGCCTGCTGGCCCGGGCGATCATCGGTGCTCGGCTCGGCGTCGACCCGGCCGCCGTGCGCATCGAGCGCGAAGCGCCCACGACGTTCGGCCACCACACGCGCCTGATCGCCTCGCTCGACGGTGAGGAGCTCGATCTCATCGTGACCGTCGCCGAGTACCGGGCGGCCAATGTCGTCGCGGTGAGCGAGCCGGGCGTCCGCGTGGGGATCGACCTGCGCGACCTGCATCCCGACACGCACACCCGCGCGGTCATGCGGGCGCAGAGCCAGCTGTGGGAGGGAGCGACCGACCTCGACCTGCTCACCCACTGGAGCCGGGCGCAGGCGGTGCTCGCCGCCGACGGGCGCGGACCGCGGCTGTCGGCGACGTCCGTGAAGCTCGACCAGGGCGGCCACCGCGGATGGGTGCGGGACCGGCCGACGAGCTACACCATCCAGGATCTGTCCCGGAACGCCTTCGTGATCACGCTCGCCTGGGCTCCCGAAGAGGGCTGATCGGTCCCGGCGCGCTCAGGCCTCCAGGGCGGCGTCCAGCTCGCTGAGCCAGGCGGCGGCGTTCCCGTCGCTCGGTGCCCGCCAGTCCCCGCGCGGCGACAACGATCCCGCGGGGGAGACCTTCGGGCCGTTCGGGATGGCGGTGCGCTTGAACTGCGCGAAGCCGAAGTAGCGCCTCAGGAACACCCGCAGCCACCGCACGATCGTCTCGCGGTCGTAGGCGTACCGCTCGTCGTCGGGGAACCCCGCCGGCCAGAGCCCCGCATCCGGGTCGGCGAAGGCGACCTCCGCCAGGTACGCGATCTTCGACGGCCGCATCCCGAAACGCAGGATGTGGAACAGCGTGAAGTCGTGGAGCGCGTACGGGCCGATGGCATCCTCGGTCGACTGCACCTTGCCGTCCTCGCCCGCGGGGACGAGCTCGGGGCTGATCTCGGTGTCCAGGACCGCCTGCAGCACGGCGGCGGTGCGCTCGTCGATCCCGACGCCGTCTGCGATCACCCAACGGATGAGGTGCTGGATCAGCGTCTTGGGGACGCCGGCGTTGACGGCGTAGTGGCTCATCTGGTCGCCGACGCCGTACGTGGCCCATCCGAGCGCCAGCTCGGAGAGGTCGGAGGTCCCGATGACGATGCCGCCGTGACGGTTCGCGAGGCGGAACAGCAGGTCGGTGCGCACACCCGCCTGCACGTTCTCGTATGTGACGTCGTAGAGCGGCTCGCCGTCGGCGGCCGGGTGGCCGATCCCGCGCAGGATCTCGGTGGCGGCGGGGCGGATGTCGATCGTCTCGATCGTCGCTCCGATCGCCTCGGCGAGTTCGATCGCGTTGGACTTGGTGCCGTCGCCGGTCGCGAAGCCCGGCATCGTGTACGCGAGGATCTCGCTGCGCGGGCGCCCCATCCGGTCCATCGCGCGGGCGACGACCAGAAGCGCATGGGTGGAGTCGAGGCCTCCCGAGACGCCGATGACGGGGCGCGGGGCGCCGATCGCCCGCATCCGCTGTTCGAGTCCGGAGACCTGGATGCTGAAGGCCTCGTAGCAGTCCTGCGCGAGGCGCGCGGGGTCGGCGGGGACGAAGGGGAATCGTGCGACCGGACGACGCAGGCCGGTGAGGTCGGCGGGCGGGTCCAGACGGAAGTGGATCGTGCGGAACGCCCCCACACGTTCGGCGAGGGAGCGGCGGTTGTCGTCGAAGGTGCCTTGGCGCAGGCGATCCTGGCGCAGGCGGTCCAGGTCGACGTCGGCGACGCTGCGGCGGGCCGCGTCCGGGAACCGATCCGTCTCGACGAGCAGTTGACCGCCCTCGTAGATCATGGTCTGGCCGTCCCACGAGACGTCGTTCGTCGACTCGCCCTGGCCCGCCGCGGCATAGGCGTAGGCGGCGAGGCAGCGCAGCGACTGGGACTGCGCGAGCAGCTTCCTGTCGTCGGCGCGGGCGATCGTGATCGGGCTGCCGCTGAGGTTCAGCAGCACCGTGGCGCCCGCGAGCGCAGCCTCGGACGAGGGCGGCACAGGAACCCACATGTCCTCGCAGACCTCGGCATGCACGACGAGCCCGTCCACGTCCAGCGCCTCGAACAGCAGGTCGGGTCCGAACGGTGCGTAGAGGTCGCCGATGCGGATGTCGCCGCCGCGCTGGTCGTCGCCCGGGGCGTACCAGCGGCGCTCGTAGAACTCGCGGTAGGTGGGGAGCATCGACTTCGGGGCGACGCCGAGGATCTCGCCGCGGTGGATGACGACCGCGCAGTTGTAGAGGCGGTTGCCGTGGCGCAGCGGTGCGCCGACGGCCAGCACGGGGCGGAGGTCCACGGATGCGGCGACGATCCGCTCGATGGCGGCGGCCACCGCATCCAGCAGCGGGTCCTGCAGCACGAGATCATCGATCGCGTAGCCGCTGAGGGCCAGTTCCGGGAAGAGTGCGACGGCGACACCGTCGTCATGGCAGGCGCGCGCCTCGGCGAGCACGGCCTCCGCATTCGTCGCCGGGTCGGCCACGCTGACCGGGATCGTGACGGCGGCGATGCGGGCGAAGCCGTGCCGGTAGGGGTTCGTGAAGGGGAGGTGCGTGCTCACGGGTCCAGTCTGGCACCCGCACGGGCGCGCAGAACGGGGTTGCGTCGTCGGGGCGGTGCTGTCGGCGGCCGCAACTAGGGTCGATGAAGGAAAGGGAGCGAATGCGATACATCGAGCCTGCGGGGTCCGACAGCGGGCGCGTGGTGTGGAGCGCGAGCGACCTCAAAGCCGCCGCGGAGTGCGAGTTCGCGTGGCTGCGTCAGCTCGATGCGCGGCTGGGTCGCATCCCCGCGGTCATCGAACCCGAAGACGTCATGCTCGAGCGCGCAGCGCGACTCGGCACCCGGCACGAGCTGGCCGTGCTGCAGCGCTATCGTGACGAGTTCGGCGAGGCGGTCGTGGAGATCCCCGAGACCCGGTCGGGCGATGAGACGGCGATGACGGATGCGGTCGCCGCGACCCTCGCCGCTCTCGCGGATCCGGATGCCCACGTCGTCTATCAGGCGGCATTCCGCACCGACGAGTTCGTGGGCTTCGCCGACTTCCTGGTGCGCGCAGGCGACGGCGCGTGGATCGTGCAGGACACCAAACTGGCCCGCCACGCGCGCGTGACGGCCTTGATGCAGCTGGCGGCATACGTCGATCAGCTCGATGCGGCGGGGGTTCCCCGGGCCGATCGTGTGGAGCTGCTGCTGGGCGACGGTTCGGTCAGCACCCATCGGGTGCGCGATCTTCTGCCGGTGTATCGGCAGCGTCGCGCCCGACTGCGCGCGCTCATCGTCGACCGCGACCTCGCCGCGGGCGCCGCCGGACAGCCCATCGCGTGGGCGGACGGCCGCGGGGCGCTGCGTGTCGTGGCGTGCGGGCGGTGTGCGACGTGCGAGACGGAGGTGGCCGCGCACCGCGACCTGCTGCTCGTCGCCGGGATGCGTCCCGTGCAGCGCGAGCGTCTGCGCGCCGCCGGCATCACGACGATCGACGAGTTGGCCGGAGCCGAGGCGGCGCCGGAGCGCATGAGCGACGACGTCTTCGCGTCGCTGCGGACGCAGGCCCGTCTGCAGCTGGAGAGCCCCGCCGGCGTGCCCGGACCCGACGGCACGGTGCCCGCGGACGCCGTGCCCCGCTACGAGGTCGTCCTCCCGCAGGCGCTCGCCGCCCTGCCGCGACGCGATGCGGGCGACCTCTTCTTCGATTTCGAGGGCGACCCGCTGTACACCGAGGGGGCCGGCGACTGGGGGATCGACTACCTCTTCGGATGGATCGATCCCGAGCAGCAGTACTCGGCGCTGTGGGCGCACTCGTTCACCGACGAGAAGGCGGCCCTCGAGACGTTCATCGACTTCGTCGATCTGCGTCGCCGCGCGCATCCGGGCATGCACATCTACCATTACGCGCCGTACGAGCCGACGCACCTGCTCGCGATGGCCGCGCGCCACGGCACTCGCGAGGCCGAGGTCGACCGTCTGCTGCGCGACGGTGTCTTCGTCGACCTGTACCCGGTCGTCCGCCGGGCGCTGCGGGTCGGGTCCCGCTCGTACTCCATCAAGAAGCTCGAGCCGCTGTACATGGGCGCCCAGCGCCGCACGAGCGACGTGCAGCGCGGCGACGACTCGATCGTGCGCTACGTCGAGGCGCGTGCGCTGCTCGAGGCGGGGCAGGATGATCAGGCTCAGCTCGTGCTCGACGATCTGGCCGAGTACAACCGCGACGACTGCGTGTCGACGCTCCGTCTGCGCGACTGGCTCGTCGACCGCGCGCGCGAGGCGCAGCTCTTCCCGTCGGCGGATCCCGTCGTGGGCGAGGACGTCTACGAGCCGTCGTTCCGCTCCGTCGCGCTCCAGCGTCGCGCGGCCGTCGCCGGCGACGAGGCGGATGCGGCGGCCCTGCGCCTCGGTGCCGCGGCGATCGATTACTACCCGCGCGAGGCGAAGACCTTCTGGGCCTCGCACTTCCTCCGGCTCCGCGAGCCGGTGTCGCTGTGGGAGGACACCCGCGACGTCGTCGTGCTCGACGGTGCGCGCACACGTGTCGTGGACGACTGGCAGCCGGGGCAGGGGCGTCAGCGCGCCCTGCGTCGCCGTCTCGAGCTGAGGGGCGACCCCGCGCCGGGCACACGGCTGAGCGTCGGCACCCAGCCCTTCCTCGTGTACGCCGCTCCGGCGCCCTTCGGGGAGGCATCCCCTCGGTGGATCCATGCGGCGCGCGCCGTGCGCATCGTCGAGGCGCTCGATGACGGCGCCGTCGTGGAGGAGCTCGCGGCCGACGGAGAGACCTGGTCGGACCTGCCGATCGCCCTCGCGCCGGCAGCTCCCCCCGCGGCCGGCAACCAGCAGGCGGCGATCGACGCGTGGGCGGATGCACTGATCGACGCCGACCCGCACTTCCCTCTCGACGCGGCCACCGACATCCTGCGTCGCGTCGCTCCGCGCACCACGACGGACGCGCTGACACCCTCGACGGGCGACGACGTCGCGGCCATCGTCCGCAGCGTCGTCGACCTCGATGACAGCTATCTCGCCGTCCAGGGCCCTCCCGGTACGGGCAAGACCTACGTGGGCTCCCACGTGGTCGCACGCCTCGTGGCCGAGCGCGGCTTCCGCGTGGGCGTCGTCGCGCAGTCGCACGCCGTCGTCGAGCACATGCTGGATCGGATCGTGGCTGCGGGGCTGCCCTCGAACCTCGTCGGCAAGGCGCTCAAAGACCCGAGCCAGGCGGATACCGTGTCGTTCACGGTGTTCGAGAAGAACGCGCTCGCGGCGTTCACCGAGGACCGGCCCGGCGGCTTCGTCGTCGGCGGAACGGCCTGGGACTTCAGCCACGCCGGCCGCGTTCCCCGTCGCAGCCTCGATCTGCTCGTGATCGACGAGGCGGGCCAGTTCTCGCTCGCCTCCACGATCGCCGTGTCCCGCGCAGCACGCCGCCTGCTGCTGCTCGGCGACCCGCAGCAGCTTCCGCAGGTCAGCCAGGGCACGCATCCCGAGCCCGTCGACGAGTCGGCGCTGGGGTGGGTCATGGATGGGCAGGCGGTGCTGCCCGCATCCCATGGCTACTTCCTCTCGCACACGTGGCGGATGCACCCCGCGCTCGCGAGCGCCGTCTCGGAGCTCTCCTACGACGGCGAACTGGCGTCCGCGCCCGTGACGGCCACCCGCACGCTGGACGGTGTCGAACCGGGCGTGCACCCGGTCCCGGTGGTGCACACGGGCAACGCGGTCGCCTCGCCCGAGGAGGCGGCGGAAGTGGTGCGCATCGTCGGTGACATGATCGGGCGCACCTGGACGTGCCAGGACGACGGTGAGGCGGTCGCGCGGCCGCTCACCGCCGCGGACGTCATCGTCGTGACGCCCTACAACGGCCAGCAGGTCGAGGTGGAGAACGCGCTCGAGGCGGCGGGTCTCACCGGCATCCGGGTGGGCACGGTGGACAAGTTCCAGGGTCAGGAGGCGGTCGTCGCGATCGTGTCGCTCGCCGCGTCATCGGGCCGCGAGGCCCCCCGCGGCCTGGAGTTCTTGCTCCTGCAGAACCGCCTGAACGTGGCCGTCTCGCGGGCGCAGTTCGCCGCGTACGTCGTCTTCTCGCCCGATCTGCTGGATGACCTGCCGCGCACGCCGGAGGGAGTGGCGCGGCTGAGTGCGTTCGCCCGACTGGTCGGCGAGGACGAGCCGTCGTCCGTCACGGCGACAGGGATGCGATTCGGTCACCCGGGAGAGGTATGATCGCCCGGGCCCGCTGAGCGGGCGGAGCACGGGCACGTCCCGTGCGGGAGAGATCCCACCCGAGAAGAGCACCCGAGAAGACGGAGAGGCGGTGATGGCCATGGCCGGCGATAGTTCGTGCGCCACGGCGCACACCGCCGCATCCCTCCGGTAGAGAAGGGATCCGGTGGCCGCGCCCTGGCGAGCCCGGAACCCCCATCCTCTGGCGCCTCGCAGCGCCCGCACCACCGGAGAATCCGATGACTCTGATCGACAACGCCATCTACGTCCAGGGGCACCGCGTGGAGACCCCGCGCAGCCTCGACGAGACCTACGAACTGCTCGACGCCCACGACGGCTTCGCCTGGATCGGGATGTACCGCCCGGGCCCCGCGGAACTCGCCAGCGTCGCGGGCGAGTTCGGCCTGCACCCTCTGGCGGTCGAGGACGCCCTGCAAGGACACCAGCGCTCGAAGGTGGAGCGGTACGGCGACACCCTGTTCGTCGTGCTGCGTCCCGCCCACTACGACGACGAGCTCGAGCACGTCGACTTCGGTGAGCTGCACCTGTTCGTGGGCCCCCGCTTCGTGGTGACCATCCGTCACGCCGAGTCGCCGAACCTCGCGGCCGTGCGGCAGCGGCTCGAGCGCCAGCCGGAGCTGCTGGAGCTGGGGCCGGAGGCCGTGCTCTACGCGATCCTCGACCGTGTGGTCGACGAGTACGAGCCCGTCGTCGCCGGTATCGAGAACGACATCGACGAGATCGAGGATCAGCTCTTCGGCGACAGCGACGACGACGCACTCTCACGTCGCATCTACGAGCTCTTCGGCGAGGTCATCAGCTTCGGGCGTGCCGTGCAGCCGATGGCCGGGATGCTGGAATGGCTGCGTCGCGGCTACGAGAAGTACGACGTCGACCTCGAGGTGCAGCGCAACCTCCGTGATGTGCTGGACCACGTCATCCGCATCGCGGACCGCATCGACGGGTTCCGCGCGCTGCTGGACAAGGCGCTGACGGTGCACTCCGCCCTCGTCGCCCGCCGTCAGACCGAGGCCAACCTCGCGCAGAACGACGAGATCAAGAAGATCTCGTCGTGGGCGGCGATCATCTTCGCGCCGGGGCTCATCGCCGGCATCTACGGCATGAACTTCGAGAACATGCCCGAGCTGCACTGGGAGTACGGCTATCCGCTCGCCGTCGGCGGCATGGGGGTGTTCGCCGTCGCCCTCTGGGTGATCTTCCGCAAGAAGAAGTGGCTCTGAGGGCTTCTCAGACCGTGCCGTAGAGGCGGTCGCCCGCGTCACCGAGTCCGGGCACGATGTAGCCCTTCTCGTTCAGGCGCTCATCGAGCGCACCGAGCACCAGGGTCACGTCGCGGTCGCCGACGAGTTCCTCGATCTTCGCGACACCCTCGGGCGCGCCGAGGATGCAGATCGCGGTGACGTCCTGTGCCCCGCGGGCGAAGAGGAAGTCGATCGCCGCGCCTAGCGAACCGCCGGTGGCGAGCATCGGGTCGAGCACGAAGCACTGGCGATCGCTGAGGTCGTCGGGCAGGCGCTCCGCGTAGGTGTACGGCTGCAGGGTCTCCTCGTTGCGCGCCATGCCGAGGAAGCCGATCTCCGCCGTGGGCAGCAGCTTCACCATGCCGTCGAGCATGCCGAGGCCCGCGCGCAGGATCGGGACGACCAGGGGACGCGGCTCGGAGATCCGCACGCCCGTCGTCGAGGTCACCGGCGTCTCGATCTCGAGCTCCTCGACCCGGACGTTGCGCGTCGCCTCGTACGCGAGGAGGGTCAGCAGCTCCTCCGTGAGCTGACGGAACACCGGGGAGGGGGTGTTCTTGTCGCGCAGCACCGTGAGCTTGTGCGTGATGAGCGGGTGGTCGGCGACGTGCAGGCGCATGGGTCCAGATTACGTCACGCGGATGCGGGCCGCGGAGCTAGTCTTGCCGGGTGAATCTGCCCACCCGACCCGCCGACGACGCTGCCATGGCGCGTGCGCTGGAGCTGGCGCAGCAGGCCTCGGCGGACGGCGACGTCCCTGTCGGTGCGGTCGTGCTCGACGCCGAAGGTCGGACGATCGCCGAGGGGCGCAACGAGCGCGAGCTCACCGGGGACCCCACCGCCCATGCCGAAGTCGTCGCGCTGCGTCGGGCGGCCGCATCCGCCGGGTCCTGGAACCTCAGCGGCTGCACCCTCGTGGTCACGCTCGAGCCCTGCGTCATGTGCGCGGGTGCGATCCTGCAGGCGCGCGTGGACCGCGTCGTGTTCGGCGCGTGGGACGACAAGGCGGGAGCTGCGGGATCCATGTACGACCTCCTGCGCGACCGCCGCCTGCCTTATCGCGTCGAGGTCATCGGCGGAGTGGCGGAGCAGGCCGCATCCGCGCAGCTCCAGGAGTTCTTCACAGCCCGTCGCTGACGCGATCTCGCACCGCGCTACGCTCGAGTGGCCTCGTCGCAGAGGCACGGGTACGGGGTTGTTACCGCAAGGGCAAGACCTGGAGACCGACGATACGGATCGTCGTGCTCCGGGTCTTTTTTGTTGTCATCCCGGCCTCCGTCATCACTGAAGAGAGGGAGACTCCATGACCGAGTTCCGCATGACACAGCGCCGCGGTGCTGCATTGGCCGCTGTCGCGGTGGCCGCGCTCGCCGCCGCCGGCTGCGCCGCCGATGCCGAACCGCAAGCCGCGCCAACGCCGTCCGCGTCCTGTGCGCCGGTCTGGGAGGCCGGCCGCACCGACGTGGACTACACGTTCGAGGGCGCCGAGCGCCATGTCTCGGTGTTCATGCCGGACGGGGCCGACCCCGCTGCCGCCGTGTTCGCGCTGCACGGGTCCAACAACAACATCGATCTGATCCTGGGTGTCAGCGAGCTGGAACAGACCGCCGCCGAGGAGGGCTTCGTCCTGGTCGTGCCGCAGGGATCGGTGCCCGGCAACGCCGACGGCCTCTGGGCGTGGAACGTGCCGGGCGTGGTGACGACTGCCGAGGTCGGCGCGCCGACCGAGAGCGCCGACGACGTGAGCTTCCTCGCCGATCTGGTCGACCGGGTGAAGACGGAGGGATGCGTGGACACCGTGTTCGCGACGGGCTACTCGGGCGGCGGTCGCATGATCTCGGCGACCGCGTGCGAACGGCCGGGCCTGTTCGACGCGATCGCTCCCGTCGATGGGCTGCGCGCAGGAGTGCCGCAGCAGCAGAGCGATGGCAGCTGGAACCCGGATCCCGCGACGTGCGATCCCGCCGCGGGCACTCCGGTGCTGAGCTTCGCCGGTACTGCTGACCCCATCAACCCCTACGACGGCGGCGGTGCGGGCTATTGGCAGTACGGCGTGCAGACGGCAGTCGAACGGTGGGCGGCGATCGATGGATGCGGTGAGCCGAGCGTCGAGGCACCGACCGTGGGCGTGACTGTCACGACCTACACCGAGTGCGTGGACGGGCCCGTGGTGTCGTACGTGGTCGACGGCATGGGTCACACCTGGCCCGGGCGCGCGCTCGAGACGCAGGCCGCCTACGCGTCAGTGCTCGGCGCCACCACCGACCTCGTCGACGCGAACGCGGTCATGTGGGACTTCTTCTCGGCGCAGCTGAGCTGAGTCGGACGAGGGCGGCGGCCCGCGCGGGCGTGACCCTCAGCGAGGCAGTTGAGGCAGCGCCTCGGAACCCAGAAGGTCGAGGTGCTCGAGGTCGCGCATGTCCATGAGTTGGAAGTAGACGCGATCCGCGCCCAGCGCCCGCAGCCGCTCGACCCGCTCGAGCACAGCGGCCGGATCGCCGATGATGTTGGCTCCGTTGTCGAAGCCCGCCACATCCGTCCCGATCGCGGCCGCCCGCCCCTCGCGTTCGGCGGTGGTGCGCCCGACGATGGTCGGCAGCGCGACCGAGAGCTTGAGGCTCCCCGGGTCGCGTCCGATGCGCTCGCAGGCGGCGCGTACGGTGCCGAACTTCTCCGCGATCACCTCGTCGGTCGCGAACCCGATGTTGAACTCGCTCGCGTACCGCGCCGCGATGGCCGGCGTGCGCCGAGGTCCGCCGCCGCCCACGATCACCGGCACGCGCTCCTGCACTGGCTTCGGGAGCGCGGGGCTCTCGTCGAGCCGGTAATGCTCGCCATGGAAGGAGAACGTCTCGCCGACGGGGGTCTGCCACATCCCGGTGAGGATCTCGAGCTGCTCCTCGAGCAGCCCGAACCGCTTCTCGGGGAACGGGATGCCGTACGCGGCATGTTCTTCTGCGAACCAGCCGGTGCCGAGGCCCAGCTCGACCCGGCCGTCGCTCATGTCGTCGACCTGCGCGACCTGGACGGCCAGGATGCCGGGCACGCGGTAGGTCACGGATGAGACCAGCGTGCCGAGGCGGATGCGGGAGGTTTCCCGCGCGAGGCCCGCGAGGGTCGTCCAGGCGTCCGTCGGCCCGGGCAGCGGATCGCCGGGAGCCATCCGCATGTAGTGGTCGGAGCGGAAGAACCCGTCGAAACCGAGTTCCTCCGCGCGCTGGGCGAAGGCCAGTTGGTCCCGATAGCCGAACCCCTCTTGCGGTTCCGTGAAGACGCAGTACTCCATGCAGTCAGTCTGCCCCTTCGCAGCGCTCAGTCCGAGGACTTGAGCACGATCGTCTCGGTGGGAGGCGCCGGGTTCGGGGCGTGCCCGATGTACCCGATGACCTCCAGCAGCGCCTGTCGCACGGCGGCGGGACGCTCGAGGTGCACGAGGTGGCCGGCCCCCTCGACGACGAGTTCTCGCACGTCCGCTCCGGTCGCGGCATCCGCATCCAGCACGGCACGCGTCTGCGACACCATGGGCTGGCTGGGCGCCTCATCCGCGCCCGGCCAGTCCGGCAGGATGCCGAGCGAGCCGAGGTGGGCCGGGTCCAGGAAGGAGGCGTCCGAGACGATCGCATCGAGCTCGCCGTGGATCCACAGCACCGGCGTGCGCGCTCCGAGGTGTGCGAGCGCGGACTGGTCGAAGTGGGTGGGGGCGAGTGCGTTGAGCACGCCGAGATTCCCGGATGCCGCGCCCGGCCAGTTCGGGCTCGGCACCGTGTCTCCCGGGTAGTTGCCGCCGGCGGTGGAGGTGGAGAGCATCGCGTCGACCCACACGTCCTCGCGAGCCGTCCGGTACGACTCCGAGACGAACTCGGCGCGGAAGACGCTCCGAGGCGATGCGGGCGACTCGTCGCTCTTGTCGCGGGCCGTCAGTCGGCGCACGAACTCCGCGTTCGCCGTGGCGGCGCCGGTACCCGCGCCGTCATCGGTGAGGCGGCTGCCGTCGAGGCGGGTGCCGCCCAGGCCGTAGGGGGAGATGGGTGCCTGCAGCGTCAGCGACAGGGCGCCATGCCCGTCGAGCGCGTACTGCGCCGCGACGGATGCGCCGAGATCGGTGCCGAAGAGGTGCGCCGCGCGGATCTCGAGAGCGTCGAGCACGGCGTGCAGGTCGTCCGCGAAGTCCCCGACCCCGCGGGTGGCGTCGACCGGCAGCGACTCCGTTCCCCCGAACCCGCGCAGGTCGATCGCGACGACGCGCAGGTCGCTCGGAAGATCCTCCATGAACTCCTGCCAGATCAGCGACGACGACAGCAGACCGTGCAGGAGCACCACGGTGCGCTCGGCGGGGGTGTCGCTGCGATCGCCGTCGCGCAGCAGAGCGCGCGCAGAGATACGTGCGGTGTCCACCTGTCGGGCGGTGATGCCGTCGAACAGGGGGCTGGTGGGTTCGATCATGGACGCCTCCAGGAGGGGGCACGTCACGGCCCCGGCCGTTCCGATGATAGCCGGGGCACCTGGAGCGCCCCCGGGTCGTAGGGTGGAAAAATGAGCCAGCTCCCCCCTCTCGCGATCCTCGGCGCCGGTTCCATGGGCGGCGCCATCGCCCAGGGAGTCGCAGCCTCCGGGCGCGCCGGCCAGGTCGTCGTCACCAACCGCAGCCGTGCCAAGGCCGAGCTCCTGACCGATCCCGGCATCCGCTCGCTCTCGCTGGACGACGATGCCGCCGCGAACGCCGCCGCGGCCGCATCCGCCGAGGTCGTGCTGATCGGCGTCAAGCCCGGAATGGTCCCGGAACTACTCGCCGAGATCGGTCCGCACCTGCGCCCCGGCACCATCGTGGTGAGCCTTGCCGCGGGCGTGACGATCGCCACGTTCGAGCGGATCCTGGGACCCGACGCGATCGTGGTCCGCTCCATGCCGAACACGCCGGCCGTGGTCGGCAAGGCCGTGACGGGGATCGCTGCGGGCTCGCTCGCCGACGAGCGCGCGATGGGCGTCGTGCGGGCTGTGTTCGAGACGGTGGGCGCCGTCGTCGAGGTGGCGGAGGAGCAGATCGACGCCCTGTCGACCATCTCGGGGTCCGGTCCCGCCTACGTCTTCCTGCTCATCGAGACGCTCACCGAGGCAGCGGTCGGAAAGGGCTTCGACTCCGCCACCGCGCGGTTGATGGCGGAGCAGACCTTCATCGGCGCCGCGGCGCTGCTCGATGCCACGGGCGAAGACCCCGCCGAGCTGCGCCGACGCGTCACGAGCCCGAAGGGGACGACGGAGCGCGCCGTCGCCGTGCTGCAGGATGCGCACCTCGAGCGCGTGTTCGCCGAGGCGACGGACGCTGCCCTCGCCCGCGCGAAGGAGCTCGCCGCCGGCGGCTGAGCCTCAGCGGTCGAGGGAGGCGAAGCGCTCGATGTCGCTGTTGGTCCCCGAGACGATGATGAGGTCGTGGTTGGTCACGACCGTGTTGGCCTCCGCGTAGCGGAACGGCTTGCCGGGGCTTTTCACTCCGACGACCGTCACCTTGTACTTGGTGCGCACGCCGGACTCGTTGAGGCCGACGCCGCGGATGAAGCGCGGCGGGTACATCTTCGCGAGCACGAAGTCGTCGTCGAAGCGGATGAAGTCCAGCATCCGACCGCTCACGAGGTGCGCGACGCGCTCGCCGGCCTCGCGCTCGGGGTAGATGACGTGGTTCGCGCCGACGCGGGCGAGAATCTTGCCGTGCGACTGCGAGACCGCCTTCGCCCAGATCTGCGGGACCTTCAGGTCGACGAGGTTCGCGGTGATGAGCACGGACGCCTCGATCGACGAGCCGACGGCGACGACCGCCACCTGGAAGTCCGCTGCGCCCACCTGCGTGAGCGCCTCGATGTTGCGTGCATCCGCCTGCACCGTGTGGGTTACCCGCTCCGACCACTTCTGCACCAGATCGAGGTTGTCGTCGATCGCCAGCACCTCGCGATCCAGGCGGTCGAGTTCGCCCGCACAGGCGGCGCCGAAGCGACCGAGGCCGATCACGAGCACGGGGGCGTCGTTGCGGAGCTTCTCAACCATGGGCAACAGATTACGGCGATCGCTCAGCTCCCATCGACCGTGATCCCGATTCAGATCGCGCCGTTCAGCCGACGATGGGGCGCTCGACAGGCAGCGAGTAGAGCTGGGACCGGGAGGATGCGGCCACCGCCGCCGCCAGGGTCACGGTGCCGACGCGGCCCATGAACATCGTGGCCGCCAGCACGTACACGGCCGGGTCCGGCAGGTCGCTGGTGAGTCCCGTCGACAGTCCGACCGTGGCGAAGCCCGAGACGACATCAAACAGCACCTTGTCGACATCCGCTTTCGTGATCTGCGCGATGGTGATCGTGGAGATCGCGACGATCGTCGCGCCCCACGCCACGACCGAGAGCGCGACGCGCTGCACGTCGCTCGGGATGCGGCGGCCGAACGCCTGCACCGATGGGCGGCCCTTGGCCTCCGACCACACGCTGAGGGCGAGCACCGCGAGGGTCGTGACCTTGATGCCGCCCGCCGTCGACGCCGACCCGCCGCCGACGAACATGAGCATGGAACCCACCAGCAGCGAGGAGCCGTGCAGGTCGCCGATCTCGACGACGGAGAAGCCGCCCGAGCGTGTCATCGCCGATAGGAAGAAGGACTGGAAGGTCGTGTCCCAGGCATCCATCCCGCCGAACGTCAACGGATTGTCGTACTCCAGACTCACGAAGACGACGGCCCCGGCGAAGAACAGGATGACGGTCGTGATGAGGGTGAGCTTGGTGTGCAGCGACCAGTGGCGCACGTGCCACTGGTGCCGCCACAGCGTGAAGATCACCGGGAAGCCGATGGACCCCAGGAACACGCCGATCATCAGCACCGTCATGAACAGGTAGTCGTGCGAGAACGGCGCAAGACCGTCGGCGTTGGGGGTGAAGCCGGTGTTCGTGAACGACATCGCGGCGAAGTAGGGCGCCTCCCAGAGAGCGGTGATCGGGTCCACCCCGCCGGCGAGCAGCGACGGGTAGAGCAGGATGGCGAGGCCCGCCTCGATGACGAGCGTGGAGAGGGCAACGGTGCGAAGCAGCGCACCGACCTCGCCGAGGCGTACGGTCTGCCCTTCGTTCACAGGGCCGCCGTGCACGCGCATGGGGTTGCTGTCGCCGGCTGCGATGAGCTTCGCGCGCAGCCCCAGCCTGCGGGAGATGATGAGCCCGAGGATCGAAGCGAGGGTCAGCACGCCGAGAGCACCGACGTTGACGCCGATGTAGATCACGACCTGCCCGAGCGGCGACCAGTGCGAGCCCATGTTGACCGTCGACAGGCCCGTGACGCAGATGGTGGACACGGCGGTGAACAGGGCGTCCGCAAGAGGGGTGACCCGGCCGTCCGCCGCCATCGCAGGCAGCGACAGAAGCGCCGTGAACAGCAGGATCAGGCCGGAGAAGATCAGGACCGCGAAGCGTGCCGGCGACGAGGTCGTGAAGGTCTTGGCCGCATCGCTGGTGCGCTCCCAGAGAGCGCTGAGCCGACGCCGCGTCGCCGAACTCGCGGAGTCGGACGTCATCCGTGGGACCCTTCGGAGATGCGGAGCGGTCTGCGACCGGAACGCGTGTCATGGTACTCCGCTCGGAGCCCGACTAACCTAAGGCGCATGGCGGACATCTTCGGCGTGATCGCGGACGCGACCCGGCGCGACATCCTGCGCCTTCTGCTGGATCGTTCGGCATCCGGAGAAGACGGCACGAGCGTCTCGCACATCGTGAGCGAGCTGGGCGTGAGCCAGCCGACGGTGTCGAAGCACCTCAAGGTGCTCCGCGAGAGCGATCTCGTGTCGGTGCGCGAGGAGGGGCAGCACCGCTACTACAGCCTCTCCCGCGAGCCGCTCGACGAGATCGACGCATGGCTCATGCCTTTCCTCACCGAGGACGAGGATGCGACGGCCGCATTCGTCTCGACGCTGCCGGAGCCGGCCGCCAATGCGGCTGCAGCCGTCGGTCGTGCGGCCGCATCCGTCAACCGCGCGGTCGCGGCGGCGTTCGGCAAGCGCGGTCGCTGACGACCGCCACGCTGGTCACACGCGTCACTCCGGTTTACACGCGTCTATGCGTCGCCCTAGAGTGTGCTGAACCCCGGGGAGGATGGGACATGGCCGAGTTGCCCGACGTGCGCTTTCTCACCGTCGCCGAAGTGGCGCAGATCATGCGCGTGTCGAAGATGACGGTGTACCGTCTCGTGCACGCGGGCGAACTGCCCGCCGTGCGCTTCGGGCGCAGCTATCGGGTGCCCGAATCCGCTGTCACAGAGGCCGTGCAGCGGCCGATCGCCGACGTCGGCTAGACTTATCCGAGGCATTTTTTCGGTGCCTCGTTCCCGGGAGCAGGTCATCCTGCGCCCAGACCGCCAACCAGTGAGGTTTTCCGTGGGTTCTGTCATCAAGAAGCGCCGCAAGCGCATGGCGAAGAAGAAGCACCGCAAGCTGCTTCGCAAGACTCGCCACCAGCGCCGCAACAAGAAGTAAGCGGCATCGACACAAGCGCCTGTCCCCTGGACGGGCGCTTCGTGTCTGCGGTCTAGCCTGGTGACATGAATTCGATCACGGTGCAGCAGCTGCGCGAGCGCGAGGGCGTTCCGCTCATCGACGTGCGAGAGGTGGAGGAGTTCGCCTCCGGCCACGTCCCCGGTGCGGTCAACGTTCCCATGTCGACCATCGGCGACAACCTCGACCGCCTGCCCGAGGGCCCCTTCGACGTCATCTGCCAGATGGGCGGTCGCTCGGCGCGCGTCGTTCAGGCGCTCGAAGCCCGCGGATACGAGGCCACGAACGTCGACGGCGGCACGGGCGAGTGGATCGCCGCGGGCTACCCGGTCGAGTCCTGAGGTCGTATACCCGATCTAGGATGTGAGCGTGAGAACCATCACGCTCATCGGCAAAGAAGGCTGCCACCTCTGCGACGTCGCGCGCGGGGTGATCGAGCACGTCCTCGCCGAACTCCCCGACGACGCGGCCGACCGCATCCAGCTCGAGGAGAAGTCCATCCTCGACGACGCGGTGCTGCACGAGCAGTGGGCCGAGAAGATCCCCGTCGTCATGATCGATGACGACCTGCACGCGTATTGGCGAGTGAACCCCGAGCGGCTGCGCGCCGCTGTCGAGGACGCCACCCGCCCCGAAGGAGCATCACTGTGACCATCCGCCACATCGTCGCCTGGAAGCTCGCCGCCGCCGACGCCGATCAGCGCGCCGTGGATGTGGCCGGCATCACGACGCGGCTCCTCGCGCTCGAGGGCGTGGTCCCCAGCATCCGTGCCATCTCCGCGGGTGCCGACGTTCTCGGCGGCGAGAACTGGGACGTGGCGATCGTCGCCGACTTCGACGACGTCGAGGGTCTGCGCGAGTACATCGACCACCCCGCACACCAGGAGGTCGTCACCTACGTGCGCTCGGTGGTCTCGTCGCGCGTCGCGGTGGACTTCGAGCTCTGAGCCTGCTCGTCCCCGCCTGAGACGACGGGGATCGCCTGCGTGAAGGTGTCGGCACGGGCCTCGGCCTCGGCGCTGCCGGTGAACAGTCCCGCATCCTGGGGCGTCGGCTCGTGCGTCTGCGGGGCCGCGCCATCGGGTTCCGTCATGAGCACCCGCTGGACGGGCAGAGCCGTGGGCATGGCCGCCTGGGTCCAGGTGACCATCGCCTCCCGCACGAGGCAGCGCAGGTCGAAGAGTGTGGGAGCGTCCCGCGCCGTGACGAGGATGCGCACGCGCACGTAGCCTCCCGTGGCCTCGGTCACCTGGAGGACGCTGGCGCGACCGTCCCAGAGGTCGGTGTGCGCGAGCACCTCGTCGAGGTGTTCCCGCATCCGCGCAGGGGACACTCGCCAGTCCAGGTCGAGTTCGACGGCGCCGAGCAGCTCGGAGCCGCGACGGGTCCAGTTCTGGAACGGCGTGGTCGTGAAGTACGTGCAGGGCAGCACGAGCCTGCGTTCGTCCCACAGATCCAGCACGACGTAGCTGAGCGTGATCTCACCCACCCGACCCCACTCGCCCTCGACGACGACCACGTCATCGACACGCAGGGCGTCGCTGAACACGATCTGCAGTCCGGCGAAGATGTTGGCCAGCACCGACTGCGCCGCCAGCCCGGCGACGATCGAGGCGATGCCCGCAGAGGCCAGCACGCTCGCACCGACCGCGCGGACGGCGGGGAAGGTGAGCAGCGCCGCGCCGATGGCGAGCACGACGATCAGCACGATCGCGAGGCGCTTCACGATGAGCGTCTGGGTGCGGATGCGGCGAGCGAGCCGGTTGTCGGGGACATCGATGCGGTAGCGGCCCAGGGTGAGGTCGGTGCTGAACGCGACGAGAGCACCCAACAGCCATGCCGTCGCGCCGATGACGAGGATCGTGAACGCCTGATCGAGCATCGGACGCCAGTCGCGGAGCGGAAAGGCCACCGTCACAGCGATCCAGGTCGCGACGAGGAACGCGAGCGTCCGAAACGGTGCACGCGCGCGGCGCACGAGGCCGCTCGGCCAGGACGCGCGGCGACCGGTCAGCCGCGTGGAGACGGTCGCCGCGACGGTCGCCAGGGCGGCGGCGACGAGGGCGATGGCCAGGATCAGGGCGAACTGCGCCCAGGGGTTGTCGAGCATGGTCCTCCTTCGGGTCCGACCACGCTACGGGGTGCGTCCGAACCCGCCGCTCGGCTCGACAGCCTGTGCCGGATCGGGTGATACTTCGTGCCCGCGGTGGGGTGCGTCAGGTGCCGGCATCCGCTCGGTGCGGCGGTTTCCGCATCCGGCCCGCCGCTGATGCCACACTTCTCCGCATCCGCCACAGAGGTTTCCTGTCGCGGATGCGGAGAAGTGTCGCGATTGCGCAACCGCGACGCAACTCGGGCAGGTTGGGGAGGGCGCCGGCGGGCTCAGTTGCGCGGACGTGTGGCCACCGGCACCGGGTCGAGGGCGATGCGCACGGTGTCGCCGTACTGCACGCGCTCGCCGGCGTCGTGCTGCACGTTCAGCATCGTGCCGTCCGCCGTGCGCACGACCGATCGCCGGAAGCTGCCCAGGAAGGTGCTCTCCTGCACGGTCGCCTCGACCCCCGGCGCCTCGGATGCGGTGAAGCGCACGTTCTCGGGTCGCACGAACACGTCGACCGAGCCCGCATCCACCGGCGTCTGCAGCGGCAGGCGCTGGCCCCAGACGTCGACGAACTCGCCGACGACGGTGCCGGGTACCAGGCTCGAGACGCCGACGAAGGCGGCCACCTGTGCCGTGGCGGGCTTCAGATACAGCTCCTCCGGCGTGCCGATCTGGTCGATGCGGCCCGCGTTCATCACGGCGATGCGGTCGGACACCGCGAGCGCCTCCTCCTGATCGTGCGTGACGAACACCGTCGTGATCCCGAGCCGCAGCTGGATGCGGCGGATCTCGTCGCGCAGCTGCACGCGCACCTTCGCGTCGAGTGCCGACAGGGGCTCGTCCAGCAGCAGCACCCGCGGCTCGGTCACGAGTGCGCGCGCGAGCGCCACCCGCTGCTGCTGACCGCCCGAGAGCTGGTGCGGGAACCGGTCGGCGAGGTGACCCAGGCCGACGAGGTCGAGCGCGTCTGCCGCCCGCCGAGCGGCCTCGGTCTTGCCGACGCCGCGACGACGCAGGCCGAAGGCGGTGTTCTCGAGCACCCGGAGATGCGGGAAGAGCGAATAGGACTGGAACACCATGCCGATGTCGCGCTTGTTCGTGGGGACGCCCGACACATCGCGCCCCGCCAGCAGCACCTCGCCGTCGGTGGCGTGCTCGAGGCCGGCGAGCACGCGCAGTGCTGTGGTCTTGCCGCAGCCCGACGGGCCCAGCAGCGACACGAACTCGCCGGGGGCGATGTCGAGGTCGACGCCGTGCAGCACGCGCGTCGCGCCGTAGTCCTTGACGACGCCGCGGAACTGCACGCGGGTGCCTGAGCCGGCCTCCGCGAGCAGCATGTTGTCGGAGGTCGAGGGGAGCCCCCGCAGCGGGGTGTCTGCCGTGGTCATGAGTTCTTCCTTCCGGCGCCCAGGCGCCCAGCCCGGCCGATGATGAGCAACAGCACGAACGCGAAGGCGAGTGCCAGCAGGGTGAAGATGGCGGCGGCCCACGCATCCTGTCGGTTGATGAGGACGAGCGCCGTCTGCAGGACCTGGCGGTTCAGCAGAGAGGCGATCGTGAACTCGCCGAGCACGACGGCGACCGAGATGAGGGATGCGGCGAGCAGCCCCTGGCGCAGGTTGGGCACGATGACCCGCACGAGCACGGCGAACCACCCGGCACCGAGGGTGCGTGCGGCCTCGGACAGCGTCTTGATGTCGATCGCGTCGATCGAGGCCTGGATCGAGCGGTACGTGAAAGGCAGCACAAGCACGCCGTACGCGAAGGCGAGCGTCCACGCGCCCGTGCCGAGGGTCCGACCGATCTGCAGGTAGATCGGGGCGAGACCGACGACGAGCACGATCGCGGGGATCGAGATCGGCAGTAGGGCGAGGAACTCGAAGCCGCGTCGCAGTCGGGGGAACTTCAGGGCGACGAGCACCATCGTGGGCGTGAACAGGAACAGCACGAGGGCGACGGTCACGGCCGCGAGGGAGAGCGAGTTGCCGAGCCCTGTCCAGATCGGGGCGTACTTCGCGGCATTCGCCGGATCGAAGACGGCCAGCCACCGCGTCGGGGTGAGAGCGTCGGTGCCCGGCAGCGGCGCGAGCGTGAACAGGACCGTTGCGACGAACGGCACGGCGAAGACGACGCCGACGACGATGCCGATGATCCAGCGGATGAGGGGGGAGGGGGCGAAGGTCTTCACGCCTGCCACCTCGCTGCCCGACGCTGGATGAGGGCGTACACGGCCATCACGACGGCAACGACCACGATCATGCCGAATGCCAGGGCGCCGGCGAGGTTCTCACGTCCGAGCAGCGTCTCGCTCGTGAGCGCGGTGCGGATCTGCAGCGGCACGATCTGCGAACCCTGGCTTGCGAGCGCTGCCGCCGTGGCGTACGAGGAGAACGCGTTCGCGAACAGGAGCAGGAGGCTCGCGAGGAACGACGGCGCGAGCACCGGGATGCCGATGTGCAGCCAGAAGCTGCGCGGTGTGCCGCCGAGGGTCTGATGCGCCTCGGCCCACTGGGGCTTCAGGGCCGCCAGTGCCGGCATGAAGGTGATGATCATGAGCGGCACCTGGAACACGATGTACGCGGGGATGAGGCCGGGAACGGAGTAGATCCAGGCGCCGTCCGCGTACGGGTCGATGCCGAGCACGTTCTTCAGCAGCAGCGTGACGACCCCTTGCGTCCCGATGGCGGCGACCATGACGAAGGCGAGCATCACGCCGCCGAACTGCGCCAGGACACCGGATGCCGCATCCACCGTGCTGCGTACGAAGCCGGTCTCGGGAAGCCCCAGCATCGCGTAGCAGACGACCGCGCCCACGACCGCGCCCAGCAGAGCCGTGAGCAGCGACACCCAGGTCGAGTTCCAGAAGGTCATGAGGATGACGGGGTCGCCCAGTGCCGCGAGGTTGTCGAGCGTGAAGGCGCCGTGGGCGTCGAAGAGCCCCGAACCGACGGCGAGGACGGTCGGCAGGGCGAGGAAGAGGGCGATGTACGCCGCGAACGGAGCAAGGCCGACCCAGGACAGGTCACGGGCGGCGCCCCGTCGCCGGGGAGCCTGGGGCTCCCCGGCGACGGGGCGCGCGTCCTGCGTGTCGCGGTCGGCCACGACGGGGGCGGTCACGAGACGGCCGCGGCCCACTTCTCGCCGAGCAGGGTGCCGGCGTCGGTGCTCTGCTGCTCGGTCGGCACGACCGTCTTGTCGGGCGTCGCGGGCAGGGCTGCGGCCAGCTTCTCGTCGAGCGTTCCCGCAGTCTGCATGGCGTCCATGCGGGCCGGGCGGGCGCCGCCGGCGAGCCACAGGTTCTGCACCTCGTCGCTGTAGAGGAATTCCTGCCACAGGCGCGCAGCGGCCGGGTGCGGCGCGCTCTTGTTGATCGCCTGGTTGTAGTACCCGGCGTAGCCGGTGCCGTCGAAGACGACGACCTTCCAGTTGGGGTTGCTCTGGGTGTGGGTGGCGTTGAGGTAGTCCCAGTCGAAGACCACCGGCGTCTCGCCGCTGGCCACGGTCGCGCTGGTCACGTCGAGCTTGAGCATGTTGCCCGCGGCGTTCAGCTTGCTGAAGAAGTCGATGCCGGGCTGGTAGTCGTCGAGCGTGCCGCCCGACTGCACCGTGGCCATGCCCACCGCGGCGAACGCCGCGCCCGCCTGCGTCGGGTCGCCGTTGATGGCGACCGCGCCGCGGTACTCGTCGCCGAGCAGATCGTCGAGGCTCTTCGGGGCGGGGAAGCGCGACGAGTCGTAGCCGACCGACATGTACCCGCCGTAGTCGCCGACGAACAGCCCCGTGGGCTCCTTCAGCGCATCGGGGATGTCATCCCATGTCTGCACCTTGTACGGCGCGAACGACGCCGTGTTCTGCAGGGCGACGGTGAGGCCCAGATCGAACACGTCGGGCGCGGTGTCCAGACCCTCGTTGGTCTTCGCGGCCTGGATCTCCTCGGCGCTGGAGATGTCGGGCGACTGCTCCTCGACGGAGATCTCCGGGTAGCGCTGGGTGAACAGGTCGATGATCTCGCCGTAGTTGGCCCAGTCGCGCGGCAGGGCGATCACGTTGAGCTTGCCCTCGGCCTTCGCCGCGGCCTCGAGGTCGGCGAAGGTGCCGAAGTCGGCGACGCTCGTGGCGCTCTGGGCCTTGGAGGAGTCGTCGGAGGACGCCTCGGCGGTACCTGCGCAGCCGGCGAGGGCGACGGCGGCGATCGCCGTCAGAGCGATCCCGGCGGCGGCGCGGCCGCGGCGGGTGGAGCGGATGGTCATGCGGATTCCTCTCGGGTAGTTCGATGCGGCCGCGCGCGAGGGGCGCGACAGATCGGGACGAGAGGAAGTTATGAGGGGGCGGTGACGGGGGTCGGCAGCGGCGGTGAACGGGCCGTGTACGCAGCGTGGCGAGTGCGGTGGGCCCGGGCGGTGGGCGCGCGGCATCCGCCGACCGCCGCGTCTGCCCGCATCCGCCGCGTCCGCCACATCGCAAGAGCGCCACTTCTGCGCACCTGCCACAGGATCGACCTGTCGCGGCTGCGCAGAAGTGGCGCATCTGCTCACATGCGTCGCAACTCGGGCACCCGGGGAGGGGCCGAGGGCGGCGGTGGGTCAGGGGGCGAGGCGCGTGGGGCCGCGGAAGAGGAAGGTCACCTCGCGGATCGAGTCCTGGCCGAGCATGAGCATCAGCACACGGGCGAGACCCATGCCGAAGCCGCCGTGGGGCGGGATGCCGTAGCGGAAGAAGTCGAGGTAGTGCTCGAGGCCCTCGAGCGACAGGCCCTTCTCCAGCGCCTGCGCCTCGAGCACCTCGATGCGGTGTTCGCGCTGCGCGCCGGTCGTGATCTCGGTGCCGTTGAACAGCAGGTCGTAGCTGTTCGTGAGCCCGGTCTCGGCGTTGCGCATGTGGTAGAACGGCCGGATCTCGGGGTGGTAGTCCGTGATGAACACGAACTGGTGGTCGTACGTCTCGCGCACGTGGGCGGAGATCTGGCGCTCGCCCTCGGGGTCGAGGTCACCGTCCGTGCGCGGGATGTCGTAGCCGCGCGCCTTCACGATCTCCCGCGCCTCGGCGAGCGGGATGCGGGGGAACGGAAGCGTCGGCACGACGACGTCGATGTCGAACAGCTCCTTGATCTCGTCGCCGTGCTTCTCCTTGACGGCGGTGAAGGCGGCCGCGAGCAGCTCCTCCTGCATCGCGGCGACATCCTCGTAGGAGTCGATCCACGACAGCTCGGCGTCGACAGAGGTGAACTCGGTCGCGTGGCGGCTGGTGAAGCTGGGGTCGGCGCGGAAGACGTCGCCGATCTCGAAGACCTTGCCGAAGCCGGCGGCCTGAGCCATCTGCTTGAAGTGCTGCGGACTCTGCGCCAGGTACGCCGTCTGGTCGCCGAAGTACTCGAGCGCGAACAGCTCCGCGTTGCCCTCGGCGGGCGTGGACATGAGCTTGGGGGAGTGGATCTCGACGTAGTCGCGCTCCACCCAGTAGGTGCGCATGGCGTGCTCGAGGGTCGTCTGGATGCGGAAGATCAGGTTGTTGCGGCGCTGACGCAGGTCGATGAAGCGCCAGTCCATGCGCTTGTCGAGGCCGCTGTCTGCGGCGATGGGCGTCTCCGGCAGCGCAGCCGCCGCGATCTCCAGCGATGCGATCTTGATCTCGACGCCGCCGAGCTTGACGCGCTCGTCGTGCTTGAGTTCACCGGTCACCGTCAGGAACGTGCCGGTCGCGAGGTTCGAGATCGTCTCGGTCAGCGCGAGAGCCGCTGCCTGCTCGGCCGTCGCGTCGTCGCCGAGCTCGCGGGTGGCGGGATTCACGAGCTGCACGGCGCCGGTCTCATCGCGCAGGATGACGAACTGCACCTTCTTCTGATCGCGGACGGTCTCGACCCATCCGGACACCGAGACACCTCCCGCGGGGAGGGACTTCAGCTGCTTGACCAGAACGCGTTCACTCACGAGAGAGCAGTCTACGGGCCGTGCCTGGCGCCCGTACGATGGCCGCGTGAGCAGTGAGCGCCCCGGCGAGGAACCCGCGATCTTCCGGTTGCCGCCCGAGTCGTTCCGCGTCGGCTCCGGCGAGGCGCCGGCGGCCGTCCGTCCGGAGCCGGCCGCGCGCGCGGATCGTCCGGCCCCGACGCCGCAGCGCGACACCGGGCGTACTGCGCCTCGTCGGCGACGGAAGGCGTGGGACATCGTCCTGACGATCGTGCTGCTGGTCGCGACCGCCGCCGTCGCGGCGGTCGCATCGGCGCTCGCTCTCCTGCTGGCCTCTTCGTCCACCGGATGCGGCGCCGACGGTCGCGTGTGCCGCACGGAACTGCTCCAGGGCGGGGTGTGGACCATGCTCACGGTGCCGTGGATCGTCCTCGTGCTGACGGCGTTCTTCGCCGTGCTGCTGCTCATCGTGCGTCGCCGCGCCTTCTGGGTGCCGCTGGTGGGAACCGTCCTCGCCGCGCTGAGCTGGCTCGTGGGCGCCTTCCTCCTCTGGGCCGCCGTCTGACCCTGTGGCGATGAGGCCGCGGGCGGTTTCCCAGCCGCGGTTCACCGGCGATGGGTACCGTGTGCGCGACGCACGACATCCTTCGCCCGATCACCGAGAGTCTCGAGGACCCCGATGACCCAGGTCGCTCTGCCTGTCCGCGCCTCGTCGAACGAGTCCTGGCTCAGTCAGCTGATGGACGCGCTGGTCGGACTGATGGAGTGGATCGGCCCCATCGGTGCGGGGATCGCGATCGCTCTGGAGAGCGTCTTCCCGCCGCTGCCGAGCGAGGCGATCCTGCCGATGGCGGGGGTCACGGCCAGTCGCGGCGGCTTCACCCTCGCCGAGGCGCTCCTCTGGACGACGGCGGGCTCCGTGGTGGGTGCGCTCGTGCTCTACGGCATCGGAGCCTGGCTCGGCATCGATCGGCTGCGCCGTGTGGCGGCGAAGGTTCCGCTGCTGCATCCGGAAGACATCGACCGCACGGTCGCCTGGTTCCACAAGCACGGCGGCAAGGCGGTGTTCTTCGGGCGGATGGTGCCGCTGTTCCGCAGCTTCATCTCGATTCCCGCGGGCGTGACCCGCATGCCGCTGTGGCGCTTCGTGCTGCTGACGGCCGCGGGCAGCCTGCTGTGGAACACGATCTTCGTGCTCGCCGGCTACTTCCTCGGCGAGTCGTGGCACATCGTCGAGCAGTACGCCGAGGTGTTCCAGGTGATCGTCATCGTGGGCGTCGCCGCGGGCATCGCGTGGTTCGTCTACGCGCGGGTGCGGTCGCTGCTGGCGCACCGACGCCGCGCGGGCGCCAGAGACTGACCGCTACCAGCTGACGCTCAGTCTCTTCATATCCTGCATCCACGTAAAATCGGGGGGTGCCCGCCGAACGCCTCCACCTCGTGCGCCATGGCGAGGTCCACAATCCCGACCGTGTCCTCTACGGTCGGCTGCCCGAGTTCCGGCTGAGCGCGGCCGGTCGTCGGATGGCGCGCCAGGCCGCGGAGCACGTGCAGGCCGAGGGACGTCCCGTCACCGCGCTGGTCTGCTCGCCCCTGCAGCGCACGCGCGAGTCGGCCGAGCCGTTCACCGAGCTCTTCGGGTTCGAGCCCGTCGTCGAGCCCGATGTGATCGAGCCGTGGAACGTGTTCGAGGGCAAGCGGATGCGGCGGGCCCTCGCCAACCCCCTGAACTGGCGTCACGTGACGCGCCCCTCGGTCCCGAGCTGGGGAGAGCCGTACGCCGAGGTCGTCGCGCGGATGCAGCGGGCGATGGCCAAGGCGTGGAATGCGGTCCCCGCGGGCGACGTCGTGATCGTCAGCCACCAGCTGCCCATCTGGGTGACCCACCTCGCGATCGCAGGCCTACCCCTGCGGCATGACCCCCGCGCTCGCCGTTGCGCGCTGTCGAGCGTGACCAGCTTCGAGGGGGGCCCGGGAGCCTGGCGCGAGATCGCCTACGCGGAGCCCGCATCCGCCGAGGGCGCCGTCGATGTAGGAGCAGTATGAGATTCCGTCCCCGCCGTCTCGCCGCCGCTCTCGTCGCCGGCGCGCTCGCAGTCAGTCTCGCCGCCTGCGCGGCGAACGATTCTCTCGCCGACCAGTACCGCGAGGGGTCGAACAAGGGCTACATCGGCGCCGACGGCGTGCCGATCGTCGAGACCCCGCCGGCCGAGCGTTCCGATCCCATCGTGTTCACGGGCGTGAGCGACACCGGTAAGACGGTGACGAACGAGGACTACGCGGGCCAGGTGCTCGTCGTGAACTTCTGGTACGCCGCGTGCGGCCCGTGCATCGTCGAGGCTCCGCGTCTGGAGAAGTCGTACGAGGACCTCCAGGGCGAGAACGTGTCGTTCCTGGGCATCAACACCTACGACCAGGCGCCCACGGCCGCATCCTTCGCGAAGGACAACGGCATCAGCTACCCCAGTCTGCTCGCGGTCAACGACAGCAAGCTCAAGCTGTCGTTCGCCGACGCCACTCCGCTCACGGCCACCCCGACGACCCTCGTGCTCGACAAGCAGGGTCGGGTCGCCGCGCGCATCGTCGGCGAGCTCGGTGACGCCTCGATCCTCACGACCCTCGTACGCGACGCCCTCAAGGAGGGTTCGTGACCGGCATCGTCGCCGAAGGAGCGCTCTGGGTCGCGATCCCGCTGGCGCTCGCCGCGGGGCTCGTCTCGTTCCTCTCGCCCTGCGTGCTCCCGCTCGTGCCCGGATACCTCGGCTTCCTCGGAGGTGCGGCGGGTACCGCATCCGGTCGCAAGGGGCGCGGGCGCCTGCTGCTGAGCGTGCTCCTGTTCATCGCCGGGTTCACGGTGGTCTTCATGGCGATGACCGTGCTCGGCGGCTCGCTCGGTCGGTTCTTCCTCGAGTACTCCGACGTCATCACGCGCGTGCTCGGTGCGGTCGTGATCATCATGGGGCTCATCTTCATCGGCCTGTTCGGCTTCGCGCAGCGCACCTTCAAGCCCAACGTCCGCGGGAACCTGGGGCTCGTGGGTGCACCGCTGCTCGGACTCGCACTCGGGATCGGCTGGGCGCCGTGCATCGGCCCCACGCTCGCGACGATCCTCGCGCTGTCGTGGAACATGGGCGATCCGGGCCGTGCGGCAGTGCTCGGACTCGCGTACTCGCTCGGGCTGGGCATCCCCTTCCTCCTGCTGGCAGCCGGGTTCGGCTGGGCGAGCAAGTCGGTGTCGTTCCTGCGTCGCCACATCCGTTCCATCAACATCTTCGGCGGCGTCCTGCTCATCGTTCTCGGTGTGCTGATGGTCACCGGCGTCTGGAGCTCACTCATGTCGCAGTTGCAGGGGGTGCTGGTCAATGTCCCGCTCCCCATCTGATCGAGCCGACCTCTCGGAGCCGCTCCGCCCCTCGGACCACGTCGACGGCCGCCCCGCGCCGGCGCGAGACGACGATGTGACGTCGCCGCGCCTCGGACCGATCGAATGGCTTCGGTGGGGATGGCGGCAGCTGACGAGCATGCGCACCGCTCTCGTGCTGCTGCTGCTGTTGGCGATCGCGGCGGTGCCGGGCTCGATCTTCCCGCAGCGCTCGGCCGACCCGAACGGTGTCACGCAGTTCCGCGCCGACAACCCGGACCTCTTCCCGGTGCTCGACTGGTTCAAGCTGTTCGACGTCTACAGCTCGCCGTGGTTCTCGGCGATCTACATCCTGCTTTTCATCTCGCTCATCGGATGCGTCATCCCGCGCACGCGGCACCACTGGAAGGCGCTGCGCGCGCGCCCGCCGCGCACGCCGGCGCGACTGTCGCGCCTCGACGACCACCGCGAGATCCTGGTGCGCCTGCCCGAGGGCACGGATGCCGGCGCCGCAGCGGAGGACGCCGTCGCCTCCGCCTCGGCCCAACTGCGGACCGCCCGCTACCGCGTCGAGCGCTACGACGGCCGCGGCTCCCTGTCGGTGTCGGCCGAGCGCGGATACCTCCGCGAGACGGGCAATCTGCTCTTCCACATCGCCCTCGTGGGTGTGCTCATCGCGGTGGGCGTGGGCGGAGCGCTGACCTACACCGGTCAGCGGGCGATGGTGCAGGGCACGAGCTTCGTGAACGCCCTGACCGACTACTCGTCCTTCAACCCCGGACGCTTCGTCGACGCCGACCAGCTCTCCCCGTACTCGATCACCCTCAACAGGTTCGACGTGACCTACCAGCCCTCCGGCACGGCGGCAGCGGGGCAGGCCGGCGACTTCGTGGCGCACGTGACCACGCAGCTGCCGGGCCAGGATCCGCAGGACGGCGAGGTGCGCGTCAACCATCCGCTCGACATCGCGGGCGACCGCGTGTACCTGATGGGCAACGGCTACGCGCCGATCGTCACGGTGCGCGACGCCGACGGCGACGTCGTGTTCCGCGACGCCGTGCCCTTCCTGCCCCAGAACAACAACATGACCTCGCTCGGCGTGGTCAAGATCGCCGACGGCATGCCGCAGCAGCTCGGTCTCGTCGGGTTCTTCTATCCGACCGCGCAGCCGCTGGACACCGGTGCGTACACCTCGGTCTACCCCGATCTGATCTATCCCGTGCTGAGCCTCGACGTCTACGAGGGCGACCTCGGCATCGACGACGGCACGCCCCGCTCGGTCTACACCCTGGATCCGACCGGCATGACGAAGCTCACCGGCATCGACACGGACAAGTCCTCGATCCAGCTGCTTCCGGGCCAGACGACCGATCTGCCGAACGGCCTCGGCACGATCACGTTCGAGAACGCGGCCGACCCGAGCCAGAACGAGGTCACCGACGGCACCCTGGACTCGGGCTCGCCGGGCGCCGACTACTCCCAGGCCGTGCCGCGGTTCGTCTCGCTCTCCATCCACCACGACGTCGGCGCCCCCTGGGTGCTGCTGTTCGCGGTGATCGCACTCGCCGCGCTCCTGCTGGCGCTGTTCGTGCCCCGCCGACGGATGTGGGTGAAGGTCACGCCGCGCGATGGTGCCCTGCTGATCGAGTACGCGGGCCTCGCGCGCGGGGAGGATCCGCAGATCGCCGTTGCGGTCGACCAGCTCGCCGATCGGCACGGACGTGCCTTCGCCGAGGCCGCGGAGGGCGAGATCATCGACGCGAATCGGCCGACCGCCGACGCAGACCCGAAAGTAGACTGACTCCATGCCCGAACAGCTCTCGCTCGACGCGGTCTCGCTGCTCACCGTCTGGACGGCGGTCGCGATCTACGCCCTCGCGTTCATCGCGTACACGATCGACCTCGCCCGCCGCTCCGCCGACGCCGTCGACCGGCAGGACGCGCGCGTGCGCGAGCGTGAGCTCGTCGGCGCCGGCGGCGAGACGATCTCGCAGGTGCGTGCGAGCGAAGAGCGCGCCGCCGCATCCCTCGGGGCACGCGGACGCGACCGCTCGCGTCCGGTGTGGGCGCGCATCGGCACGTCGCTGACGTGGCTCGCGTTCCTCTTCCACGTGACCGGAGCGGTGCTGCGCGGCATCGCCGCCGAGCGGGTGCCGTGGTCGAACATGTACGAGTTCGCCCTGACGGGCACGGTGCTCATCGTCGCCGTGTACCTGGGCGTGCTGTTCCGCTACGACCTGCGCTTCCTGGGTGCGTTCATCACCGGGCTCGTCGCCGTCCTGATGGGCTGGGCGACCCTGCTCCACGTCGACGTCGTGCCGCTGGCCGACCCGCTGAAGAGCGTCTGGCTCGTCGTGCACGTGTTCGTCGCCTCACTGGCGACGGCGTTCTTCGCGCTCGCCTTCGCGCTGTCGGTGACACAGCTGCTGCAGGCGCGACGTGAGCGAAAGGCGGCCGCCGCCGACGCGAAGACCGGTCCGCGGTTCCTGCGCATCCTCCCCGGTGCCGATGCGCTCGAGTCGCTCGCCTACCGGTTCGCGATCGTGGGCTTCATCTTCTGGACCTTCACCCTCATCGCCGGGTCCATCTGGGCCAACGACGCGTGGGGACGCTACTGGGGCTTCGACACCAAAGAGGTGTGGACCTTCGTGATCTGGGTGCTCTACGCCGGTTACATCCACGCCCGTGCCACGCGAGGGTGGCGCGGCACGCGGTCGGCATGGCTCTCGATCATCGGCTTCAGCGCCGTGATGTTCAACTTCACGATCGTGAACCTCTTCTTCAAGGGCCTGCACGTCTACAGCGGCCTCAGCTGACCCGCATCCCTGCATCTCGTGCCCCGGCGCCTTCGGGCGGCCGGGGCACGCTGCTGTGGGGCGCCGGCGGCCGGGGTAGGGTGCCGCCCGCATCCCCGCATCCCCGCATCCCCGCATCCCCGCATCCCCGCATCCCCGCATCCCCGCGTCCCCGCGTCCCCGCGTCCCCGCATCCCCGCATCCGCGCGTCGGAGAATCGGTCGAATGTCGGAGGATGTGGCGTCGATCCTCCGACGGGAGTGCGTTTCTCCGACCGGGGCGCCGGCTGGCCCAGGGCTCAGCCCGCGCGCCGCCCAACCCGCCCCGTCCCGCACCGCGCCGCCCAACCCGCCCCGTCCCGCACCGCGCCGCCCCGGGCCGCCCCGGATCAGGCGAGGGCGGCGCGGGCGGAGACGGTGCGGCGACGGGAGACGACGATCGTGGTCGCCACGAGTGACAGCAGCAGCCACACGACGAGGACCATGACGCCGGCCGTCACCCCGCCGGCGCTCGTGAGGGCGCCGAGCATCGCCGCGTAGGCGGGCTGCACCGGCAGCACGGAGGCGATCGAGGTCAGCATGCCCGGGACCGTGGAGACGACCCCCGTGGCCACGACGAAGGCGCCGATGACGGCCCCGATCCACCGGCCCGCGCCGCCGAAGACGGCCACGAGAGCCTGGTTCACGCCGGCGAAGGCGATACCGGCGACCACGCAGATCGCCGCGAAGATCGACCAGTCCGCCCAGTCGTAGCTCGCCGCGAGCTGCACGACGCCGGCCACGAGCAGACCCTGCACGGCGCCGAGGATGGCTCCGGGAGCGAAGGCGCGCAGCGCGAGCGTCACCGAGGACCGACGGCTCGTGAGCGCCCGCGCGGACACCGCCTGGAACGCCACGTACGACCCGAGACCGCCGAACCAGAGCACCAGGGCGGTGAGCAGCGGGATGGCGGCCGCGCCGAACAGGTTCGACCCGATGCCCTGCGCCGAGACCGGCTCGGCGACGACGGATGCGGTCTGCTGCGCCTGCTCGTCGGTGTAGGTCGGGACCTGGTCGACGGCCGTGTCGAGTCCGCTCGCGAGCGAGCCCGCACCGCTCGAGAGCTGGTCCACGCCGTCGGCGAGCGACGTCGCGCCGGTGGATGCCTGGTCTGCCCCGCTCGCGAGCGCGCTCGCCCCGCCGGCCAGCTGTGAGACGCCGCCCGAGAGCTGGGCCGCGCCCGCGGCGAGCCGGTCGGCGCCGGTGGCGAGGCCGCCCGCGCCGGACTGCAGGTCGCGCGCACCGGCGGCGGCCTGCGCGATGCCCGCGCTCGTGTCCGTCATGAGCTTGTCGATGCCGTCGGCCGTGCCCTGGCCGTAGCCCGCGGCGGTTCCCGCCGCCGTGCCGATGCCCGCGACGGTGCCGGGGGTGGGGTTCTCGGCGTCACCGATCGTGGCGAGCAGATCCGCGCACAGGGTGGCCGTGGGGCCGTACGTCACGTAGCACTCCTGGACGAGGCCGCCGAGTGTCGCACCGAGCTTCTGCGTCTGCGTCAGCGCGCTGTTCGCGGCCGTCGTCGTGGCGGCGGCCGCGTTCTTGAGGTCCTGGTTCACCACGGCGCCGGATGCGGCGTCCAGGCCGGCCGCGAGGGTGCCGGCGCCGTCGGAGAGCTGGCGTGCGCCGGAGGCGAGCTGCTGCGCACCCCCGGGCAGTGCCGCGGCGCCCGCTGCGGCCTGCGAGGCGCCGGAGGCGAGCTGGTCGGCGCCCGTGGCGAGCTGACCGACGCCGCTGGACAGCTCGGTCGCGCCCTGAGCCGCGCTCGCCGAACCGTCGGCGAGCTGCTGCGCGCCGCTCGCCGCGTCGCCCAGCTGATCGTGCAACGTCGTGAAACCGAGCAGCACGTTCGTCAGGTACTGCTTCGAGACGGCGCTGCCGAACACGGATGCGGCGGTCTGCGTGATCTGTGCCGTGATCGCCTGGTCGACCACGCGCCCGTCCGGTGCGCTCTCGACCGAGATCGTCGCCTGTTCCGGAGTCGAACCGGGGGCGGTCGAGGTGGCGGCGGCGGAGAAGTTCTCGGGGATCGTGATGACCGCGCTGTAGGTGCCGTCGGCGAGGCCCGCCGCCGCATCCTCATCGTTGGAGATCGTCCAGTCGATGTTGCTCGGCACGTCCGACGAACCCTCGACGAGGCCCGCGGTGAGCTGGCGTCCGAGCGGCGCGAGCTGCCCGTTGATCTCCACCGGCTTGTCGTCGTTCACGATCGCCGCCGACATGTTCTCGAGTCGCTCGACCGGGTTGTAGAGAGCGGCTACCAGGAGCCCGCCGATGACGACGGGCAGCAGCACGATCCCGAGGACCGTCAGCCAGGTGACGGGGCGTCGGGCGTGGGAGCGTTCGATGGGGACGGTCATGCGAGCACCTCCGCGGGAGCCGTGGGAAGGGTGACGGGTTCGCCGGTGCGGTATCCGGCGTCGGTGAGCAGCGTGCGCGCGGCGGCGATGTCGGATGCGGACCCGACGGCGGTGGCGACGACCGTGAGCCGTCGCGCCGCGGCGTCGCGGAGCAGCGCCAGGGCCGTGTCGCGTTCGGTGTGGGGCAGTCGCTCGAGGCGGTCGATGCCGTCGACCACGACGACGGCGGGCGAGCCCGACAGTGCGTGTCGGAGGTCGTCGACGGGGTCGGAAGCGGTGGCCAGCAGCGCCATTCCGGCGCGCGACCGCACCCAGGCGCCGCGCTCCGGCAGCAGGTGGCCGGCGACCCGGAGGCGCCCGTCGCTGGGGCTCAGCCGGCCCGCCAGGACGAGCGTCAGGGCATGTGTCGCGGCAGGATCCTCTGCAGACACGACGAGCGCCTCGCCCGGGTCGACGGTCGCATCCACCGGACCGAACACGGGCCTGGTGTCGGTGCGCAGCGCGAGCTTGTCGGCGACGACGACGGCCGAACCGGTGCTCGCCCAATCGCGCAGGGAGAGTTCCCGTTCGACGGCCTCGCCCTCGATGTCGAAGTGCGGCAGGATGCGCTCCAGCCACCTCGGCATCCACCATGCCTTGTCTCCGAGCAGCGCCATGACGGCCGGGACGAGCGTCATGCGCACGAGGAACGCGTCGATGGCGATTCCCGCCGCGAGTCCGAGGGCGATCGGTTTGAGGTTCGAATCGCCTTCGGGGACGAAGGCGGCGAACACGGCGAACATGATGATGGCGGCGGCCGTCACCACGCGGGCGGATGCGGTGTAGCCGCTGCGTACGGCCTCGAGCGCGATCTCGCGCGCCGGGCGATGAGGGTTGTCGCGGCGGGCGTGCACGAAGTCCTCCCGCATCCGGGACACGAGGAACACCTCATAGTCCATCGCGAGACCGAACAGCACGCCCATCAGCACGATCGGCATGAAGCTGATGACCGGCCCGACACGCGCCACGTGCAGGAGATCGGCGAACCAGCCCCACTCGAACACCGCCGCCACGACGCCGAACGAGGCGGCGACCGAGAGCAGATAACCGAGCGCCGCCTTGACCGGCACCCAGATGGAGCGGAAGACGATCATCAGAAGGATCAGGGAGAGTCCGACGACGAAGATGCCGAAGGGCAGCAGCGCCGCCGACAGGCGGTCGGAGATGTCGATGGCCACGGCCGTGAAGCCGGTGACCTGGAGATCGACGCCGTACTCGTCGAGGAGACGATCATGCTGGGCGCGGAGGTCGCGAACGAGCTCGGCCGTGGCCGGGTCGTCCGGCGCGGTCTCCGGCACGATCTGCACGATGCCCGTGTCGGCCGCCTGGTTCGGGGTCGCGAGGGCGACCTCCTTCACGCCCGGGATGCGGGAGATCTCGTCGCCGAGATCCTTCATGAGGGTGAGGGGGTCGGTCGAGGTCACGATCGTCCCGGTCATGATGAGGGGGCCGTTGGCTCCCGGGCCGAAGTGCTCGCTCGTCAGGTCGTACGCGACGCGGGCCGGGTCTCCCTTCGGCAGCTGACCGGCGTTGGGGAGAGCGAGCGCGAGGCTCGTCGCCGGGATGGCCGCCACACCAAGCACCGCCACGACCGCCACGCTCGTCACGACGGGGTGGCGCGTCACCATGCCCACCCACCGTGCCGAGAAGCCGTGCCCGTCGGGGGCGGCCGCATCCGCAGCCCGGCGGCGGTCGCGCCGGCTCCAACCGCGCACGCGACCCTTGACGAAGCCGAGCATCGCGGGGGTCAGCGTGACCGCGACCAGCACCGCGATCGCGACGGCGACGGCCGCCGCGACGCCCATCGTCGTCAGGAACGGGATGCCGGCGAAGCCGAGGCCGATGAGCGCGATGAGCACCGTCATCCCGGCGAAGAGCACGGCGGAGCCGGCAGTGCCGGTCGCGCGGGCTGCGGATTCCTCGGGGTCCGCGCCGCTTCGCACTTGATCCTGATGCCGGGAGATGATGAACAGCGCGTAGTCGATGCCGACCGCGAGGCCGAGCATGAGTGCGAGCAGCGGCGTCGTCGAGGACACCGAGGCGAAGGCCGTTGCCACGAAGATGAGCGCCATCGACAGGCCGACCCCCAGGACCGCCGTCATCAGCGGAAGTCCCGCGACGACGAACGAGCGGAACGTCACGATCAGTACGACGAGTGCGATCAGCAGGCCGACGAGTTCGGTCACGGTGACGCCGGGCAGCGAGACGGCGAACAGGTCGCCGCCGAGCGCGACCTGCGATCCTGCGGGGAGCTCGGGCTCCAGAGCGTCGACGGTGGATTGCAGATCGGTGCGCGTGGACTCCGGCACGTCGGTCGCCTGACCGTCGAACTGCATCCGCACGATCGCTGCGCTGTCGTCGTCGGAGATGCTGCCGGTGATCGACGCGTCGTAGGGGTCGGTCACCGCGAGCACGCCGTCGAGCTTCTCGATCGTCGAGATCGTGTCCTCGATGCGCGTGCGGTAGTCGTCGTCCGTGATCTTCGTGCCGTCGGCGGCGACCACGACGAACTGCGCGTTCGTGCCGCTGACCTGGGGGAAGGTGCGCGAGAGCTGTTCCAGGCCCGCCTGCGACTCGGTGCCGGGGATGGAGAACTTGTTGTCGGTGCCTTGCGAGAACAACGCCGCGCCGGCGCCGGCGAGAGCCAGCAGCAGCAGCCAGGCGATCAGCACGCGCCACGGGCGGCGGTACGACCAGCGGCCGAGCGAGTACAGGAGCGTGGACACCGGCGCCTCCGTGGGTCGAGGTGATCGGGCGGGTTCGATACGGAAGTGTATCCGATACAACTGTGTATCCTAGAGTCGCCTCCGTGGTGAACCTGGGCGATCGATGAAAGCCACATCGACGTGGTGGAAGGAGAGATCGTGACGCAACCCGCCGTGCCCCGAAGCCGGGAGAACACCCGTGCGAGGCTTCTCGCCGCCGCATCCGAGGTCTTCGCCGAGCTGGGCCTGGAAGGCGCATCCGTCGAGGCGATCTGCGAGCGCGCCGGCTTCACACGCGGCGCCTTCTACTCCAACTTCGCGTCGAAGGAGGAGCTGCTGCTCGGGCTGATGCAGCAGGTCGCCGATCAGAAGCTGGAACAGGTGACGGAGCGGGTGCGAGAGCTCGGTGAGGACGCCTCGGTGCACCGCAGCGTCGCCGAGCTCGTCACGAGCATCCTGGATGTCGGAACCGACGGGCCGACGGGTGTGGTGCTGATGAGCGAGATCCGCACGAACGCGATGCGGGACGAGCGGCTCGCCGAGGCCTACCTCGCCTGGGAGGCGGCCATGGCCGAGCGGGTGGCGGAGATCGTCGCCGACGTCGCGGAGGCGTACCGGTTGCGGCTGCGCATCCCCGCGATCGAGTTCGCGCGCCTGATCCTCGATGTGTGGGATGCCACCTGTGCCTTCGCGGTGATCTCGGGCCTCGCCCCCCTGGTCGCCAAGGATCTGCTGACGCAGCGCACGGCGACGCTGGCGGCGGCGGTCACCGACTCGGAGTGAGCCCTGCGCCGCCGATGAGCCCGTGGCAGCGCTCGAGACGCTGCTCCCACCAGACGCGCCGGGCCGGCGAAGCGGCATACCTGCGCAACAGGTCGGCGTCCGGCACCGCACGCCGCACCTCGATCGCGCCGTCGGCGGCGCGCAGCGGCTCAGCGGTCACGTCGGCCGCCAGCAGAGACGCGGTCCCCAACCCGCAGTCGTAGTCCAACTCGGGCAGCGCCGCAGCCAGGGCGAGTCCCATGCCGAGTCCCACCGAGGTGTCCAGTGCGCTGGAGACGACGGCGGGAAGCCCCGCATCCGCGACGATCCGCAGCGCCCGGCGCACACCGCCGAGCGGCGCCGCCTTCACGACCAGCAGATCGGCCGCCTGCTCCCGGGCGACGAGCAGTGGATCCGCGGCCTTGCGCACGCTCTCGTCGGCGGCGATGTCGATGCCCGAACGATGCACGCGCCAGCGCAGCTCGGCGAGCTCCGCCACGCTCGCGCACGGCTGTTCCGCGTACTCCAGGTCGTACGCGGCGAGCTCGCGCAGCGCGTGCTCGGCCTCGTCGACGTTCCACCCGCCGTTCGCATCGATGCGGATGCGGCCGGCCGGCCCCATCGCCTCGCGCACCGCGGCGACGCGTGCGACGTCGTCGGCCAGAGTCTGCCCGGCCTCGGCGACCTTCACCTTCGCGGTGCGGCAGCCGTCGAAGTGGCTGAGCACCTCCGCCACCGCCGTTGCGGGGACGGCCGGGACGGTGGCGTTGACCGGGATGCGGGCGCGCAGCGCGTCCGGCTGCGGGTTCCAGGCGAAGTCGATCGCCGCGGCCAGCCAGGTCGCGGCCTCGTCGTCCGCGTACTCGGTGAAGGGGGAGAACTCCGCCCACCCGGCGGGCCCCTCGAACAGGAGCGCCTCGCGCACGTCGATGCCGCGGAAGCGGGTGCGCAGCGGAAGCGCGACGACATGGAGGTTCGAGCGGATGTCGGCGAGCGCGGGAGTCACCGCTCCATTGTGCTCGCGGTCGTAGGCTGACGGCATGCCTCTTCTCGATACTCCGGTCCGCCTCGGGCTCCAGCTCCAGCCGCAGCACGCCGCCTACTCCGACATCCGCGACGCCGTCGTGCGGTTCGAGGACATGGGTGTGGACATCCTCTTCAACTGGGACCACTTCTACCCGCTGCACGGCGACCCGGACGGCGCGCACTTCGAGTCCTGGACCATGCTCGCCGCGTGGGCGGAGCAGACCGAGCGCGTCGAGTTCGGCGCCCTCGTGAACTGCAACAGCTACCGCAACCCCGATCTGCAGGCGGACATGGCCCGCACGATCGACCACATCAGCGCCAAGGGAGGCGAGGGGCGGTTCATCTTCGGCACGGGCTCGGGCTGGTTCCAGCGCGACTACGACGAGTACGGCTATGAGTTCGGCACCGCCGGCTCGCGGCTGAACGACCTCGCCGACGGCCTCGCACGCGTGACGACGCGGTGGGGCAAGCTGAACCCGGCGCCGACCCGCCGCATCCCGATCCTCATCGGCGGTGCGGGCGAGCAGAAGACCCTGCGTCTCGTCGCGCGTCACGCCGACATCTGGCACAGCTTCGTCGCGCCGGAGGACATCGCGCACAAGATCGGCGTGATCGAGAAGTGGGCCGAGACCGAGGGGCGCGACGTCTCGAACCTCGTGATCTCGAACGAGCTCAAGGATCGCGACGAGGAGTACGCAGACGCGCTGTTCGCCGCGGGCGTGCGCACCTTCACGCTCGGACTCAACGGCCCCGACTACGACCCGGAGATCGCTCGCCGCTGGCTGCGCTGGCGCGACGCGAAGAACGGCTGAGCGTGAGCGTCTCCGAACTCTTCGACCCGGCGGAGTGGGAACTCGCCCCCGGGGCGGATTCCTATACCGACATCACGGCGCACGTCTCGCGCGACGGACGCATCGCACGCATCGCGTTCGACCGCCCCGAGGTGCGGAACGCCTTCCGCCCGCACACGGTCGACGAGCTCTACCGCGCGCTGGATGCGGCTCGCCAGAACCCGCGCATCGGGGTCGTCCTGCTCACGGGCAACGGACCGAGCCCGAAGGACGGTGGGTGGGCGTTCTGCTCCGGCGGTGACCAGCGCATCCGTGGGCGTGATGGCTACAAGTACTCCGAGGACGAGACGACGGTTGCCGACCCGGCACGCGCCGGGCGCCTGCACATCCTCGAAGTCCAGCGCCTGATCCGATTCATGCCGAAGGTCGTCATCGCCGTGATCCCGGGATGGGCGGCGGGCGGCGGCCACTCGCTGCACATCGTCGCCGACCTGTCGATCGCCTCGGCGGAGCACGGCCGGTTCAAGCAGACGGACGCCGATGTGGGCTCCTTCGACGCGGGCTACGGCTCGGCGTACATGGCCCGTCAGGTCGGTCAGAAGGTCGCGCGCGAGGTGTTCTTCCTGGCGGAGGAGTACTCGGCCCAGCGCGCCTACGAGATGGGCGCGGTCAACCGTGTCGTGCCGCACGCCGACCTCGAACGCGAGGCCATCGCGATGGCGCGCACGATCCTCACCAAGTCGCCGACGGCGATCCGGATGCTGAAATTCGCCTTCAACGCGGTCGACGACGGGCTCGTGGGGCAGCAGGTCTTCGCCGGCGAGGCGACCCGCCTGGCGTACGGCACCGACGAGGCGGTCGAGGGCAGGGACGCGTTCCTCGAGAAGCGCGAACCGGACTGGTCGCCCTACCCGTGGCACTACTGACCGCCCGGCCCCCCTCGGCGCCCGGCGCCCGCGGGGTGCTGGGCGCGGTGCGCGCGGCGCTCGACGGTGCCGGCCCGGCCGTGCATCTCGGCGGCGCAGCGCCGGTGCCTGTGCCGGCGGGGGTCGCCGCGGTGGTCACGACCTCGGGGTCGACCGGCTACCCGAAGGATGTGCTGCTCAGCCGCAGCGCCCTCATCGCGAGCGCGAGCTCCACCGCCGCGCGGATCGGCGAGGGCGCGTGGCTGCTGGCGCTGCCCGCGACCTACGTGGCGGGGCTGCAAGTGCTCGTGCGCTCGCTCCTGGCCGGGCACGAACCGGCGATCCTCGCGGGACACTTCTCGGTAGAGGGTTTCGTCGCCGCCGCGCGAGGCATGGCCTCCGCTTCGGAGGGCGCACGCACGCCGACCTACACCTCGCTCGTTCCGGCGCAGGTGAGCCAGCTGATCGCGGCCGACGTACCCGAGGTGCGCGCCGCGCTCGCGTCGTTCGAGGCGATCCTCGTCGGCGGACAGGCGCTTCCGGATGCCGTGCGCGAGCGCGCCGCATCCCTCGGCGCGCGCATCGTGCGCACCTATGGGGCGAGTGAGACGAGCGGCGGATGCGTGTACGACGGCGTGCCGCTGGACGGTGTGCGCGTGCGGATCGCGGACGGCGAGGTGCAGCTGTCGGGACCGATGCTCGCCGAGGGGTACCGCGACGATCCCGAGCGTACGGCCGCCGCCTTCGTCCGTGACGACGCGGGGCAGCGCTGGTACCGCACGGGAGACGCCGGCGCGTTCGACGACGGACTCCTGCGGGTCACCGGCCGTCTCGACAACGTGATCGTCTCCGGCGGGGTCAACGTGTCGCTCGACCGGGTCGAGCGCGTCGTGCGCGGGCTCCCCGGATTCGCTGACGCGGTCGTGGTGGGCGCGGCGCACGAGCGGTGGGGCGAGACGCCGGTCGTCGTCGTGCCGGGAGCGGATGCGGCCGCATCCGCACGCCTGGACGAGGTGCGCGTCGCGGTCGGCGCCGAGCTCGGAGCGCCGTCGCGACCCGATCGCGTCGAAGTCGTAGGGAGCATCCCGCTGCTGTCCAGCGGCAAGCCGGACCGCCGCGCGCTGCGTGCGCTCGTCGAGCGCTGAGGCCGCCGCAATAGGATTACTGCTCGTGGCCAGTAAGACCAAGAAGAAGCGACCCGGCGTTTCGGGCAACCCCCAGAAGGCGCGCGCGCAGGTCGGTCCGCGTCCGGTCCGGCGCGCAGGCGTGGGGGATTGGATCGAGGGTGCGCGGCTTCGCACGCTCCCGCTCGCGGTCTCCCCGGTGCTGTTGGGCACGGGGGCGGCGCTCGTGATCGACAACGCCCTGCACTGGCTGCTCGCGCTCGGATGTCTTGCCGTTGCCGTCCTCCTGCAGATCGGCGTGAACTTCGCCAACGACTACAGCGACGGCGTGCGCGGCACGGATGACTTCCGCGTCGGACCGGCCCGCCTGACGGGAGCAGGCAAGGCGAAGCCGCGCACCGTGCTGATCGTCGCGCTGACCTTCTTCGCCTTGGCCGCCCTTGCGGGACTCGCGATCACCATCCGCACCCAGCAGTGGTGGTTCCTGGCCGTGGGAGCCGTCTGCATCATCGGTGCGTGGTTCTACACCGGCGGCAAGCGGCCCTACGGATACGCCGGCCTGGGCGAGGTCGTCGTCTTCGTGTTCTTCGGCCTCGTCGCGACCCTCGGCACGACCTGGGTGCAGGTGCAGGCGCTGCCGCAGGAGGCCTGGTTCGGCGCGGTCGCCGCGGGCCTGTTCGCCTGCGCCGTGCTGCTCGCCAACAACCTCCGCGACATCGAGCCCGACAAGAAGGCCGGCAAGAAGACGCTGAGCGTGCGAATCGGCAAGCGGGCGACGCAGGTGCTGTTCACCGTGATCGTGCTCGTGCCCTTCGCGATCTCGATCTTCCTGGCGCTGTTCTACCCGCCCGCGTGGCTCACGCTGCTCGTGCTGCTGCTGGTGCTTCCCGCGGTGCTGATCGTGTGGACGTATCGCGAGCCGAAGGAGCTGGTGGTCGCGCTGAGTCTCACCTCGCTCGGCTCGCTGGCCTACGCGGCGCTGGTCTTCTGGGCTCTCCACGGCTGAGCGGCGGACGACCATGGTCTTCGTCGCGGACACCGATCCGGCTCGCCTCGACCGCGCCTGGATCTGGCGGATGCTCTCGAGCGAGGTGTACTGGCATCGGTGGCGTTCACGGGAGCAGATCGAGCAGCAGATCGACGGGGCCTGGCGTGTGGTCGGCGTCTATGACGATGCGACCGGTGCGCAGGTCGGCTTCGCGCGCGCCGTCTCGGACGGCGTCAACGACGCGTACCTGGCAGACGTGGTCGTCGATCCCGCCGCACGCGGCGCCGGCGCCGGCAAGCTCCTCGTGCGCACCATGATCGACGACGGGCCGGGGGCGGAGTTCCGCTGGACGCTCTTCACCGGCGACGCGCACGGCCTGTATCGGCAGTTCGGCTTCGACACCCCCGACGCGACGGCGATGGTCCGCCCCGGAGTGCGGCGCGTGCGCGAGGGCTGAGGACTCAGTCGGCGGATGCGGCGTCTTCGGCCTCGGCGTCGTCGGCACCGAGCGGGCGGCGCGGCTCGCGGGGCTTGCCGAGATCGGCCGTCGCCTCGGCCAGGGGTCGGCGCAGGAAGAGGATGGACAGGCTCAGCCCGATCAGCGCGGCGAAGATGGCCGCGAGCCAGTACAGCTCCTGGAAGACGGGCAAGAGCATGAGGATCGCGAACGGCACGAGGAACGCGAGAACGCGCAGCACCGAATAGACGATCGCGGGACGGGCCTTCACCCCCTCATCCTACGCGTCGGGCGCCTGCGCTCTCGGGGCCCGTGCAGGCCACGCGGCCTAGGATGGGGGAATGGTCCGGCTCCTGCTCATTCTGGCGCTGGTTGCCGTCGTCTTCTGGGTCTACACGGTCGTGGACTGCGCGGTGCAACCGGCCACGCGTCACCGCGGCGTCAGCAAGGGCACCTGGATGGTCATCGTGATCCTGCTGCCCGTCGTCGGCGGCATCCTGTGGTTCGTGACCGGGCGCGCGCGCAAGAACGCGGCACCGGTGCGGCGGGCACCCGACGACGATCCGGACTTCCTCCGCACGATCGGCTCGATCAGCGACCAGGACGAGCGCATCCGCCGTCTCGAGGAGGAGCTCGCCCAGCTCGACTCCGACGACCAGGCGCCCGGTGCGCCGGAGCGGCCCGCGCCGCATCGGCCCGACGAGGACGAGCCGCGCTGAGATGACGACGCCCGAAGACGCCGGTCGCGCGCCGGCGACGGATGCGGCTGCGGCGCTGCTCGCGCAGCTGATGGAGCGCGGCGTCGAGCACATCGTGGTGAGCCCCGGTTCGCGGTCGCAGGCGCTCGCGCTGGTCGCCGCCGCCGCAGAGACATCGGGGCGCGTGCGGGTGCACGTGCGCATCGACGAGCGGGTCGCGGGGTTCACCGCCCTCGGGATCGGGCGCGAATCCGGTGTCCCCGCGGCTGTGGTGTGCACGTCCGGAACCGCCGTCGCGAACCTCATGCCTGCAGCCCTCGAGGCGCATCACGCGGGCGTCCCGCTGCTGCTGCTCACCGCCGACCGACCGCCGGAACTGCGCGGCGTCGGGGCGAACCAGACCACGCGGCAACCCGGGTTGTTCCAACCCGCCACCCGCCTCGACATCGACGCTCCGGTGCCCGACGCGATCGACGCCGACGGTTGGTCCGAGCAGAGCCGCATGTTCCGCCGGCTCGCCGATGACGCGTTCGACGCCGCTCTGGGCGCCGGCACGCGCCCCGCCGGTCCCGTGCACGTCAACCTGCCCTTCCGTGAACCTCTGGCCGGCGCTCTTCCCGCGTGGTTCGCCGTCTCCGGCGCTGAGTCGGCCGGCTCGCAGGAGGAGGAGCCTGCATCCGGAGCGCTCTATCAGGGCGGCGGCGGAATCGGTGAGTCCGACGTCCCCGAGGAGCCCGGAGCCACTCCGCTGCTGCTGGCGCAGGGGCCGCGCACGGTCGTGATCGCGGGAGCGGATGCGGGAGCCGACGCCGAGCGTGTCTCGCACGAGGGCGGCTGGCCGCTCATCGCCGAGATCGTCAGCGGGGCCCGGTTCGGGCGCCTGCTCGTGCACGGCTACCGGCAGGCGCTGTCGGACCCCGAGCTCGGGGGACGCGTCGAGCGCGCCGTCGTGTGGGGGCATCCGACGCTGAGCCGCGAGGTCACCGCTCTGCTGCGTCGCGACGACGTCGAGGTCGTCGCGATCCGCGGTCCCGGCGAGCCGCTGAACCTCAACGGTCGCACGATGGCAGTCGACGCGGTCGCCGTGGCGCCCGGCGACGCCGATCGTGCCTGGCTGGGGGAGTGGATGCGGGCGTCCCGTGCCGCATCCGTCGATCTCTCGCCGCCCGCGCCCGACGCGGACGGCCTGGCATCCGCCGTGCCGCGCGAGCGGCTGTCGGCGGTCTCCGCGGAACTCGACGTGCTGCGCGCCCCGCTCGATCGAGCGGCGCTCGTCGATGCCGTGTGGCGCGCGAGCTGGCCCCACGACCGGCTGGTCTTCGGGTCCTCCCGACTCGTCCGGGTCGCCGATCAGGTGCTGGGCGGCAAGAAGGTCCCGGTGCACGCGAATCGCGGGCTCGCCGGCATCGACGGCACGGTCGCGACCGCGACGGGCGTGGCGATCGCGAGTCAGGACGAGGGGCGCCCCGGCGTGACCCGAGTGCTGCTGGGCGATCTCGCCCTGCTGCACGACGTCGGAGCCCTGCTGCTGCCGGCGGCCGAGGCGGAGCCGCGCATCCAGGTGATCGTGGGCAACGACGGCGGCGGCACGATCTTCGACGGGCTCGAAGTCACGAGCGTCGCGGATGCGGCCGCGATCGACCGCGTGCAGTACACGCCGCAGTCGGTGCGACTGGAGCATCTGGCTCTCGCCTACGGGTGGGAGTATCGCCGGATCACGACGCGGGCCGCGCTCGACCAGGCGCTCACCTCTCCCGCCGGCGGCCGTCAGCTCATCGAGGTGCCGCTGGAGCGCTGAGCGCTCAGGCCAGAGCTTCGACGATCGGTCGGAACTTCACCCGCGTCTCGAGCAGCTCGGACTCGGGATCGCTCGCGGCGACGATCCCCGCGCCGGCATACGCGGTGAGGGAGACGTCGCCACCCGAGTCCGGCGTGTCGAACTGTGCGCACCGCAGCGCGATGGCCCACTCGCCGTCGCCGGCCTGGTCGATCCACCCCACCGGACCGGCGTAGCGACCGCGATCGAAGGGCTCGAGGCGTCGGATGACATCGAGCGCCGCCGGCGTGGGCGTGCCGGCGACGGCGGCCGTCGGGTGCAGCGCCGCGACGAGGTCGAGCGACGACGCCGTGTCGGAGAGCGCGCCTTCGACGTCGGTCGCGAGGTGCCAGACGTTCGGCAGCTTGAGCGTGAACGGCTGCTCGCTCGAGCGCAGCGCCCGGGTGTGCGGGTCGAGCGCGGCCAGAACGCTGCGCACCGCGAACTGATGCTCGTCCTGGTCCTTGGTGCTCGTGGCCAGGGACAGGGCGGCCGCCGCATCCGTATCCGGATCCGCGCCGCGTGCCGTGGTACCCGCCAGGACGCGGGCGGTGACGGTGCCCTGCTCGACGGTCACGAGGGTCTCGGGGCTGGCTCCGATCAGTCCGTCGACGGCGAAGGCCCACGTGTCGGGGTAGCCGGATGCGAGGGCGCGCACGAGGCGGCGCAGATCGGAGCCGGCGGGCACGGTACCGGCGAGGTCTCGCGCGAGGACCACCTTGCTGACCTCGCCCGCCGCGATCGCCGCGACGGCCTCACGTACCGAGGCGATGTAGCCGGCGGGATGCTGGCGGCCGGGTCCCAGGGTCGCGGACCAGTGCGCACCGTAGGGCGTCGCCGCCGGAGCGAGGACGGCATCGTCGCTCCATCGGATGCGGGTGAGCCAGGAGCGCCCGTCGCGGCGTCCGATGACGACGGGAGGAACGAGCAGGGCGCCGGGGCGTGCGGAGCGGCAGTCGAAGGGCAGGGCGCCGAAGGCGACGAGCCCCGTGCCGGGGATCTCGAGCGGGTCGTCCACGACGGCGGCGGCGGCAAGCTCGCGCCAGCGGTCGGCGCGCGCGTCGGCATCGGAGGCGAAGGGGAGGGCGAGCGGCTCGCCGAGCCCCACCATGCCCTCGCCCCGGCGCTGCCACACGAGGGGACGAGCGGGGTCGGTGAAGGCGAGCAGATCGTCGATCGGGTCGATCTCGCGGGTCTCGACGAGCAGCCGAGGACGCGAGGCACGAATCACCCTCTCAGCCTAGACTCGCCGCGCTCGAGGAAGGCCCAGCGAGAGGGGTGCGCACGCACGCCTTAGGCTGGTGATGTGACCGAGAGCCCTGACCAGCACCGCGCCGACCTCGGCAAGGATCCGGGCCGTGTCAGCGGCATGTTCGACGAGGTCGCCGCCGGCTACGACCGCACCAACACGGTGCTCAGCCTCGGCAACGACCGACTCTGGCGCGTCGCGGCGACGCGCGCGATCGCGCCGCGCGCCGGTCAGCGCATCCTCGACCTCGCCGCCGGCACCGGCGCGAGCGCCGTGGCGCTGGCCCGCAGCGGCGCGGAGGTGGTCGCCGCCGACTTCTCGCCGGGCATGATCGCCGAGGGCGTCAGGCGCCACGGGCACATCATGAACCTCACCTTCCAGGAGGCGGATGCCACCGCCCTCCCGTTCGAGGACGCGTCGTTCGACACCGTCACGATCTCGTTCGGCCTGCGCAACGTCAACGACCCGCACGCGGCGCTCGCCGAGATGCGCCGCGTGACCAAGCCCGGTGGCCGACTCGTCGTGTGCGAGTTCTCGCACCCGCCGCACCCGCTGTTCGCCGGCCTCTATCGCTTCTACAACGACCGCGTCCTGCCTGTCGTGGCCCGCGGGGTCAGCTCCAACGCAGACGCCTACGACTACCTCAACGAGTCCATCAAGGACTGGCCCGACCAGCGCACGCTCAGCGGCTGGATCCGGGATGCGGGCTGGGTCGATGTCGCGCACCGCGACCTCACGTTCGGCATCGTGGCGCTGCATCGCGCTCGTGCGCCGTTCGCCGATCCCGCAGCGAACTGACGGTTCACAGCGGGTCGAGCGTCTCCGCCCCGCGGGTAGGCTAGAGGAGTGACACGGAGCCCCTCTGCGCCTGGCGCGCACCTCGCGAGCAGACTCGGCCTGGCCGACCGTGTCTTCGCCGGTCCCGTCTCCCGTCGACTTCAGAAGACCGTCGAAGACGGCCTGGCCAAGGTCGAGGCCCACCTCGCCGACGAGCTTCACGTGGCTGATGCGCTCGCCGACGCCACCAGCCGTTACCTCTACGAGGCCGGCGGCAAGCGCGTGCGTCCGATGCTCACGGTGCTCACTGCGCAGCTGGGTGACGGCGTCAACGAGCAGGTCATCGACGCCGCATCCGCCCTCGAGCTGACCCACCTCGGATCGCTCTACCACGACGACGTCATGGACGGTGCGGACGTGCGCCGGGGCGTGCCCGCGGCGCATTCCGTCTGGGGCAACAGCGTCGCCATCCTCACCGGTGACCTGCTGTTCTCCCGCGCGAGCCAGATCATGTCGCGTCTGGGTGACAAGGCCATGAAGCTGCAGGCCGACACCTTCGAGCGGCTCGTGCTCGGCCAGATGCACGAGACCGTCGGTCTGCAGGCGGGCGATGACCCCGTCGACTTCTACCTGCAGGTGCTGAGCGACAAGACGGGCTCGCTCATCGCGGCCTCCGCGCAGGCCGGTGTCCTCTTCTCGCACGCCCCCCTCGCGTACGAACAGCCCCTGCTGACGTTCGGGGAGAAGGTCGGTGTGGCCTTCCAGCTGCTCGACGACGTCATCGACCTCTCGGCGGATGCGGCAGAGACCGGCAAGGTGCCCGGCACCGACCTGCGCGCGGGCGTGCCCACCATGCCGTACCTGTTGCTCGGACGCCTCGACGATCCCGCATCCGTCGACCTGCTCGCGCGCATCGACGCGGGCGTCGCGCAGATCGCCGACGGGGCCGACCCGGCGCTGCTGGACGATCCGCTGGCCGAGCTGCGCGAGCACGCCGCCACCGAGCAGACCCTGGCGCTCGCGCACGAATGGTCGGATGCGGCGGTCGCCGCCCTGGAGCCGCTCCCGCGCGGTGCGGTCCGCGAGGCGCTCACACGCTTCGCCGACGCGGTCGCCGACCGCAGCAGCTGATCTCCGCGCCTGCGAACCAGAGCGCTCGAGGCGTCGCCACCGACGCCGCTGTATCCCTCGAAAGGACTCCCATGACCAAGCTCCGGCTGGCCATCGTCGGCGCAGGACCCGCGGGCATCTACGCGGCCGACATCCTGCTGAAGGCCGAGCGGGCGTTCGACGTCTCGATCGATCTGTTCGAGCATCTCCCCGCTCCCTACGGACTCGTGCGCTACGGCGTCGCCCCCGACCACCCCCGCATCAAGGGCGTGATCACCGCGCTGCGCGACGTGCTCGACCGCGGTGACATCCGTCTGTTCGGCAACGTGCGTTTCGGTGAGGACATCACCCTCGACGACCTCAAGAAGCACTACAACGCGGTGATCTTCGCCACCGGCGCGATCCGCGACGCGGACCTCGACATCCCCGGCATCGACGCGGAGGGATCCTACGGCGCCGCGGACTTCGTGAGCTGGTTCGACGGTCACCCCGACGTGCCGCGCACGTGGCCGCTGGACGCCTCCTCGGTCGCCGTCATCGGCAACGGCAACGTCGCGCTCGACATCACGCGCATGCTCGCCAAGCACGCCGTCGACCTGCTGCCCACCGAGATCCCCGACAACGTGCACGCGGGGCTCGAGGCCTCGACCATCACCGACGTCCACGTGTTCGGGCGCCGCGGCCCCGCCCAGGTGAAGTTCACGCCGCTCGAACTGCGCGAGCTCGGCGAGCTGCGCGACGTCGACATGGTCGTCTACGACGAGGACTTCGACTACGACGAGGCGTCGCTCGCCGCGATCGCGAGCAACAAGCAGGTCAAGGTCATCGACCGCGTGCTGCAGGAATGGCGCACGCGTCCGGGTGCGAACGGTGCCGGCGGTGAGGCGTCTCGGCGCCTGCACCTGCACTTCTGGGCCAAGCCCGTCGAGGTCAAGAAGGATGCGGCGGGCCGCGTCGCGGCGCTGGTCTACGAGCGCACGCGTCCCGACGGCGAGGGCGGCGTCGCCGGCACGGGCGAGCTGCGCGAGGTTCCGATCCAGCAGCTGTACCGCGCGGTCGGCTACTTCGGCTCGCCGCTTCCCGGCGTCCCGTTCGACGAGCGCCACGGAGTCATCCCGAACCTCGAGGGTCAGGTGCTGCACCCCGACTCGAACGAGGTCGTCCCCGGCGTCTATGCGACCGGCTGGATCAAGCGCGGACCCGTGGGGCTGATCGGTCACACCAAGTCCGACGCGATGGAGACCGTGCGCCACCTCATCAACGGCCAGGCCTCGTGGTGGCAGCCCGAGGATGCCTCACCCGAAGCGGTCCCGGCCCTGCTCGCCGAGCGCGGCGTGCGCTGGACCGACCTCGAGGGGTGGCACCGGCTCGATGAGCACGAGATCGCCCTCGGAGCGCCCGCGGAGCGTGCGCGCATCAAGGTCGTGCCCCGCGACGAGATGGTGGCGATCTCGCGCGGCGAGTGAGCTCGCGACCGATCGGTCGCTTCCCGGACGTGCGTCGCTAGGCTGACGGCATGAGCGCCTGGGTCCCCGACATCCTCGGGCCCGGGTTCGCGCAGCAGACCCTGCCGCTGGATCTTCCTGCTGACGACGGTCCGCTGGTGGCGACCCTCGTGCGGCACCTGCCGCATCCGGTCGGTCGGCTGGTCGCGCCCCTCCGCGACGTCGACGTGCTCTACGTCCACGGCTGGTCGGACTACTTCTTCCAGACCGAGCTGGCGCGTTTCTGGGCCCGGCTCGGTGCGCGCTTCTACGCCCTCGACCTCCACCGGTACGGCCGGAGCCTTCGTGAGGGGCAGGTTCCCGGCTACGCCGACAGCCTCGACGAGTACGACGCCGACATCGAGGCGGCGCTCGCCGCGATGGGGCCGCGCGGCAACAGGCGTCTCGTGCTCCTCGGGCATTCCACGGGCGGGCTGACGCTGTCGCTGTGGTCGGCACGCCACCCGGGAACCGCGTCCGCGGTCGTGCTCAACAGCCCGTGGCTGGAGTTCCAGATCGGGTCGTTCGGGCGCCAGGCCATCGCGCCCCTCATCCAGGCGCGAGCCCGCGTTCAGCCCCGCGGGTCGCAGCCCGTCGTCGACCTCGGGTTCTACACGCGGGCGCAGACAGAGCTGGGTGTGCTGCCGATCCCCGGCTACCGCGAGCAGTGGCGTCCGGCGCAGGGCTTCGCGACGCATCCCGGCTGGCTGCATGCCGTGCTGGAGGGGCACGCGCGCATCGCCGCGGGCGTGGATGTGGGAGCGCCCGCGTTCGTCCTGCTCTCCGCGCGTTCGTCGTCGCCCATCCGTTGGAGCGAGCAGATGACCTCGACCGACTCCGTGCTCGTCGTCGACGACATCGCGCGCGCCGCGCTCAAGCTCGGTCCGCTCGTGACGGTCGCGCGCATCCAGGGGGCGGTGCACGACGTTTTCCTCTCGGCCCCCGAGCCGCGACGCGTCGCGTACGCGGAGCTCGAGCAGTGGGCGCGCGCACGCTTCCACTGATCTTTGGGAGCCCGAAAAGCTGACAATCGTGTCGTGGAGTTGAGTTCGGTTTTCCGAAATCGGCAGGCTGGATGACGCGGGCGATCGCCCCGCATCTCCCCGCCATCACATCAGGAGCGTCATGTCGTTCTGGGCATTGCCTCTGCTCGCCGTCGGCGTCTCCGCCGACGCCTTCGCGGTCGCCCTCGGCAAGGGGCTGCAGCTGCGCTCGCAGATCGTCCGCAACGCCCTCGTGCTCGCGCTCGCCTTCGGTCTCGCGCAGGCGCTCATGCCGCTGCTCGGGTACCTGCTCGGCAGCGCGTTCGCCGCGTTCATCGAGCCGTTCGACCACTGGGTCGCGTTCGCGCTGCTCGCCGCCGTCGGCGTCAAGATGCTGTGGGAGGCGCTGACCCCCGACAAGGACGGCGCTGAGGTCGGAAGCACCCGCCTCTCGACGCGGGAGACGATCGTGCTCGCCGTCGCGACCTCCATTGACGCGCTCGCCGTGGGCTTGAGCTTCGCCTTCCTCAACTTCCCGGTGTGGATCGCGGTCATCGCGATCGGCCTGGTGACCTTCGTGCTGTCGTTCGCCGCGGTGCTCATCGGGCATCGCATCGGCACCCGCTTCCGTCGACCGGCCGAGATCGTGGGCGGCCTGGTCCTCATCGGCATCGGCACGCAGATCCTGATCTCGCACCTCACCGCCTGACGGCTCCGCCCTCGCCGCACGAGAAAGCCCCTCCCGCGAAGGGGAGGGGCTACACGACACGACATCGCGCTTCACGCGACGACGATGACCCGAACATCCCCGGCGCGCGGTGTTGCTTCGCCCCAGGCTTTCACCCCGCAGCGGGTGTCGGTGGAATGTGAAACGACTCTCATGACGTTCTCACGCCGGACGTCCGGCGTTGCCTAGCCGGCGGCCTCCATACCCGCCTTGCGGCAGGCGCCGAGTGCCTTGCGGGCGCGGGCCACGCGCTGACGCGCCGCAGCGGCGGTCAGGCCCAGCTGCTCGGCGATCTGAGTGCTGGACAGGCCGTCGACGACACTCAGCAGAAGGGGCCGGCGAAGTTCGTCCGGGAGGTCGTCGATGGCGGCCAGCGCGCCGGCGAGCAGGAGTCGCGTCTCGACGTCGAGCGCGGTGTCAGCGCCGTCGCTGCGGTCGTCGGCGATCGGCACGACAGGATGCCGGCGCCGCCGTCGGGCGAGGTCGTAGGCGGCGTTCCGGGCGATCGCGTCGAGCCACGAGCACATCTGCCCCGGCTCGGGCGAGTGGATGCGCTCCACTGCACGCCAGGCGCGCATGACCGCATCCTGCGCCACATCGTCGGCATCGGACGGATCGACGCCCAGCGAGATCGATCGCCGACGCAGTCGCTGCGGGTCGGAGCGGATCATCGCCTCGAGGGCGGCGTGCGTGCGGGACGAAGCGGGCGACAGTGACGACATGAGGGAGTTCATCCGTTCGGGAGGACGTCGCAGAATCCTACCGACGCCGCAGGCGAGTGGGGACGGCGGCCCATCGCCGCCGCCCCCGCACGCTCGCGCTCAGACGGTGCCGAACGGGTTGTCGATCGCGTACCGCCAGCCGTGCTCCTCGTCGTAGACGGCGACGTCGGCCGTGCTGCCGCCGAGCGAAACCTGGCTGCCGTCGTCGGCGGTTCCCTCGAGCTTCCAGTCGGCGATCGCGAGGCCGATGGAGCCGTTGACGAACACGTTGCGCACAGCCATCGAGATCGGCAGGCCGATCGCGAGGAACTGCTCCAGCGCGCCCGTGACCGCCTCGTCGCCTGTGACCGGCTGGCCCGGGGCGGGCACGAAGACGGCGCCCGGGGCGTTGAGAGCGGTGAGGGCGGCGAGGTCGCGCGCGTTGAAGCGGCGGGCGAACTCGGCGGGCAGCTGGTCGAGCGAGGTGACGGGGGAGGTCATGGTCTTCCTTTCGATGCGACCGCGAGGTGCGGTCACGGAGGAAGACGTCGCAGCCGCCGAGCTGTGACGAGAAAGTCCTTCAGGCCCGGCTTACCGGTAGTTGGTGAACTGCAGATCGACGTCGAGGTCGGCGGCCTTGAGCAGTCGCTGGACTTCCTGCAGGTCGTCGCGGGACTTCGACTGCACGCGCAGTTCGTCGCCCTGGATCTGGGACTTGACGCTCTTGGGGCCCTCGTCGCGGATGATCTTGCCGATCTTCTTCGCGATCTCCTGCGAGATGCCTTCCTTCAGCGTCGAGACGATCCGGTACTCCTTGCCGCTGGCAGTGGGCTCGCCCGACTCCAGGCTCTTGAGCGAGATGCCGCGCTTGATGAGCTTGGTCTGGAAGACGTCGAGCACCGCGTTCGCGCGGTCTTCGCTGTTGGCCTTGATGAGGATCGACTCGCCGCTCCACTCGATGGAGGCGTCCGTGCCCTTGAAGTCGTAACGCTGCTCCACTTCCTTGCGGGCCTGGTTCAGGGCGTTGTCGGCCTCCTGCCGATCGATCTTGGAAACGATGTCGAACGAGGAATCTGCCATGCCGCGATTCTTCCATGGGCGGATGCGGCCCGCATCCGGGGTCCGTGTCGATTCGTAGACTTGTGTCATGCGGGCTCTGACCGAGGAACAGGTGCGCGAGTCGTTCGTGAACGCCGCGCCGGAGGAAGTGCGGGTGGCCGCCATGCCGCACGACTTCCTGCTCACCGACTGGGACCACCTCGACTTCCTGGCGTGGCGCGACCCGCGCTCGCGTGGCCGGGGCTACCTCGTGACCGAGTCCGAGGGTCGACCCGCGGGTGTGGTGCTCCGCGCCGCGGAGGGCAACGGTCGGGCACGGTCCGCGATGTGCAACCTGTGCCACACGATGCAGCCCGGAGATCAGGTCGCGCTGTTCACCGCGCGCCGCGCGGGCGAGGCGGGCGAGAGCGGTGACAGTGTGGGCACGTACATGTGCGCCGACCTGTCGTGCCACGAGACCGTGCGGCTGGCGGCCCCTCTTGCGCCTAGCGAGATCCGGGCGAGCGTCGATCGCCGCATCGACGGCACGCGCGCACGGGCTGAAGCGTTCGTCGGGCGTGTGAAAGGGGAGCAGGCATGACCGCAGCAGGACGGGTCGCCGTCATCGGAGACGCGCTGATCGACGAATTGCGCGACGAAACCGGGGTGCGCGAGTTCGTCGGGGGCGCGGCGCTCAACGTTGCCGTCGGGTTGGCCCGTCTGGGGCTTCCGACCACGCTCATCGCGATGGTCGGCGATGACGAGCCGGGCGACCGCATCCGCGCCTATCTCGACGACTTCGGCGTCGAGCTGGTGGCGACACCGTCGCCGCACGGCTCGTCGCGTGCGGTCAGCACCCGCAACGCCGGCGGGGAGCCGGTCTACGTGTTCAACGAGGCGGCGTGGAACCGCCGAATCGATTTCGGCGACGAGGAGCGTCGAGTCATCCAGGACGCGGCGATCACGGTCGTCAGCTGCTTCCCGTTCGACGACGCGGCGCAGGCCGCCCAGCTCGCGGATGCGGTGCGCGACGCCGATGGGCTGCTCGCGGTCGACCCGAATCCGCGCGAGGGGATGATGCACGACCGCGCTGCCTTTGTCACCGGCTTCGAGGCGCTCGCCGCGCTCGCCGATCTCGTGAAGGTCGGCGACGACGACGCGGAGCTGCTGTACGCGACGCCGCTGGATGCCGTGCGCGACCGGATGCGGGAGCTGGGTGCGGTCGCAGTTCTCACGACGCGCGGTGCCGACGGCGCGGGCGTCGTCACCGATGCCGTCGCGATCGAACGTCCGATCGCCTCCGTCCCCGGCGCCATCGTCGACACGATGGGAGCGGGCGACGCGGTGCTCTCGTCCGCCGTCGCGTCGCTGCTGTCCGAGCATCCGAGCGACGAGGCGGCGTGGGCGACGCTGGTGGACACGGCGATGGAGGTCGCGGCCGCGACCTGCCGTTTTGAAGGCGCGCTGCTGCGCTTGCCCTCCGCGTTGTCGGGTCTCGATCAGGGCTCCTGAGCCGCCGCGCGCGGGCCCGTCGCGGATTTCTGAGTATGTCGGCGAGGGGGTAGTATCGGAGATCGCGCCTCTGGTCGACTGTACAAGCTGGGCAGGTGCGCACTTGGCGAGTTACCCAAGCGGCCAAAGGGATCTGACTGTAAATCAGCCGGCGTAGCCTTCGGGGGTTCGAATCCCTCACTCGCCACCACCAAAGCCGAAAGCCCCCGCACGGGGGCTTTCGGCTTTCTGGGTTGTACCCGTCGCGCGGCGTGCTCCCCTGTCACAGATCGACGCGTTGAGCGCGATCTGTGACAGGGGAGCACAGCCTCTCCGCGTGTCGACGGGGGTTAAGGCCGCTGCCCACAACCCTCCTCGGCGGATCGGCGCGGCGTGCCAGGATGAGGGGGCGGGCGAGGGGCGCCCGCGAAGGGAGCCGTGATGTCCGCGCCGCAACCGCCCGTCGCACCGTCCACTGCGCCGACCGCTGAGTCGTCGAGCCCGAACCGTCTCGTGAGGGCCGGTATCTGGGTCGCCATCGGCGCCCTGATCGCCGCGGCGCTCGTGAGCGTCGTCTGGGTGCTCATCGGCTCTCAGAACGGCATCGTGGGGCGTGCGTTCCTCACCATCTTCCTGCTCGCCGCCTTCGCCGGTGTCTCGATCCTCGACGCGCATCTCGCTCCGCGGCGTCCGGGATGGTTCGTGCTGACGAGCATGATCGCGTGGGTGCTGATCCTCATCGTCGGCGCCTTCCTCATCTGGATGCCGGAGCGTCCCTCCTTCGATGCATATCGGTACAGCGACGGTTTCACCGGCTTCACGCGGTTCTTCTCGTTCCTGTTGATCGTGCTGATCGTCCAGCTCGCGGTGCTGCACGTACGTCTGTTCACCAAGGCGATCGTGCGGGTACCCACGCTGTTCAACCGCATCGTCGGATTCGTGACCGTCGGCCTCGTCGCGGTGCTCGTCGTGCTGCTCGTGCTGCCGCTGACGATCCAGGAGTGGGTCGACTTCTACGACGTGTACTGGCGCATCGTCGTGGCCGTGACCATCCTGGCCGCCGTCGGCACAGCGCTGGTCCCACTCGTGAACCTGCTATTCGGCCCCAAGACGCCCCGCGCCGAGGCGGCGCCTCCGACCTGGCCGGTCGCTGCCCCGCAGGCGTGGCCGACATACGCCGACCGTGTCACCCCGCTGCCGGCGCTGCCCGACGGCTCGCCCGACTGGCAGGCCTACTACACGGGCTACCCGACGGGCTGGCATCAGGCGCCGCCGGCGGTCTCGCCCACGGCGGAGGCGGCGTACGGCGCCCAGCCGCCCGCATCCGCAGCGCCGGTCACGCCGTCGGAGCCGCCCGCGGCCCCCGGCTACGAGGGCTTCCCGCCCCCGCCGCCGCTGCCCCCGCGCTGATCAGTCGCACGCGCACAGGGCAGCGCAGCGGCTCGTGCTGCGCTCCGCGCTGATCGTTCGCGGTCCACGTGCCGACGTAGCGGCCGAGTGTTTCCCCGTGTCAGCCGGGAAGCAGCGCCAGCGCGGCCATCGCCGCGTTGTGGCCGCCCAGTCCGCTGACGGCACCGCCCCGCGCGGCGCTCGAGCCGCAGCGGAGGATGCGGGAGTGCGCCGTCTCGACGCCCCACGCCTCGGCGGGGGAGGCCGCATCCGCCTCGTCCTCACGCCACGGCCACGACAGCGGACCGTGGAAGATGTCGCCGCCGGTCATACCCAGCGACTCCTCGAGGTCCGCGGTGGTGCGCGCCTCGATGCAGGGAGTCCCGGTGGGGGTCTCCCAGATGCAGTCGGCGAGAGGCTCGGCGAGCACGGACTCGAGTGAGCGCTCCGCCGCCGCCAGCAGGGTGGCGCGCATCGCGTCGGGGTCCGCGCCGTTCAGGAGCCGGTGCGGTACCTGAAGGCCGAACAGGGTGAGCGTCTGCGCGCCCGCCTCCCGCAGCTCCGGCCCCAGGATCGAGGGGTCGGTGAGCGAGTGGCAGTAGATCTCGGCCGGCAGCGGATCGGGGATGCGGCCGGCGACCGCCTCCGTGAACGCGGTGTCGAGCTGGGTCATGGTCTCGTTCACATGGAACGTCCCCGCGAACGCCGCCTCCGGTGCGACGTGGCGGTCGTGGAGTCGGGGGAGCCGGCGCAGAAGCATGTTGACTTTGACCTGCGCGCCCTCGGGTTCCGACCGTTGCGGGGCGCCGGCCCCCGCCGCGGCGAGCAGGTGGTCGAGCACGGCCGGCCCGACGGCGGAGAGCACGAGTCGCCCGGTGACGACCCCCGCATCCCTCCCGCCGTAGCGCACCTCGCCGTCGGGACTCACGCTCGTGACCAGAGCCCCGGTGCGGATCTCGGCGCCCGCGGTCCGTGCGGCACGCTCCAGCTCCGCGCTGACGTGCCCCATCCCGCCGACCGGGACGTCCCAGTCCCCGGTGCCGCCGCCGATCACGTGGTAGAGGTAGCAGCGGTTCTGCCGTAGCGAGGGGTCGTCGGCGTGCGAGAACGTGCCGATGAGTCCGTCGGTGAGCGCGATGCCGCGGGCGAGATCGCTCTCCAAGCTGTCCCGCAGCAGCGTTCCCAGCGGCTGCGCCGTGACCGCATCCCACAGCGCGTCGTCGCCGAGCGCCGTGCGCAGAGCGGATGCGGTGGGCAGCGGCTCCGTCATGGACGGGAAGACCGTGCGCGCGAGCGGTGCGAGCCGCGCATTCAGCCTCCGGTAGCGATCCGACTCCGCGGCGCTGCCCGTCGCGCGGCGGAAGCTCGCGTCCGTCGCCTGCGCGTCGCCGGTGTCGACGAGCACGCCGCGCGCCGGGTCGGCCGGGTCGGGTGTGTACGAGGAGTAGCGTCTGCGCCGCAGGGTCAGGCGCAGTCCGAGATCGTCGACGATGCGGGTGGGCAGGAGGCTCACCAGGTAGGAGTAGCGCGACAGCCGTGCCGAGACGCCGGCCCACGGCGACTCGGAGACGGCCGCGCCTCCGGTGTGGTCGAGCCGCTCCAGCACCACGACCGAACGCCCGGCGCGGGCGAGGTAGGCGGCGGCGACGAGGGCGTTGTGGCCCCCGCCGACGATCACGACGTCATGGGTCGGTGCGATGACGGTCATGCCGCCACGCTAACGGCCGACCCTCGCCCGGCGCGACGGTAGCGTGGGAGCATGCCTTCCGCTCTCGACCTGCAAGCACTCGCCATCGAGGTCGCGAAGGAGGCGGGGGCGCTCGCCGCCCGGCGGCGCCGCGAGGGCGTGCAGATCGCCGCGACCAAGTCCGCGCTGGCGGACATCGTGACCGAGGCCGACCGCGAGGTCGAGCAGCTGGTGCGCGAGCGCCTCGCGGCAGCGCGCCCCGAAGACGGCTTCCTCGGCGAGGAGGGCGGCGTGGCCGCATCCGCCTCCGGCATCACGTGGGTCGTGGACCCGATCGACGGCACCGTCAACTACGCCTACGGCATCCCGGCCTATGCGGTGAGCATCGCGGCCGTGTCGGGGGAGCCCGACCCGCAGCAGTGGGAGGCGCTGGCTGGTGCCGTCTACAACCCCGCCGTCGACGAGCTCTTCACCGCGGCGCAGGGCGAAGGGGCGCGTCTCGTCTCGTCGATCGAGGGCGAGCGGATGCTGCGCGTCGCAGAGCCGTCGGATGCGGGTGCGCTTTTGGCAACGGGATTCGGGTACGACCCGGCGACCCACGCGCCGGCGCTCGAGCGCCTCGCCGGGGTGATGCCGCTCGCGCGCGACCTGCGCAGAATGGGTGCGGCCTCGCTGGATCTGACGGGCGTCGCGGCCGGTCGCATCGACGGGTACTACGAGAAGGGCCTGTGGCCGTGGGACCACGCGGCAGGGGCCCTCATCGTCGCCGAGGCCGGCGGCGTCGTTGCGGGACTCGGCGGCAAGCGTGCGGACCGCGAGATGACGATCGCGGCGGCACCGGGACTGTTCGCAGCTCTCCTCGCCCGCCTCGAAGACTGATGCGCGCGCATGGCATTCTCAGGCTCAGGGTTGTAGTGTTTACCTATTCGTTATCTTCGTTGCCCGAACGAGGATGAGCATCTCCTTCCGTTTTCCCTGTCGCTTCCCGTGCGACCGAGACCGAGGCTGACTACGTTTTGACCCCCCTAGATCCCCAGGCGGAGACCGCTCCCACGCGACGCTCCGGCCGGAACCGCGCTGCTGAGGCGGCTTCTTCGGGGACCTCGGATGCGGTCGCTCCGCTCACCCGCGCACAGCTTCGCGCGCGCCAGGCGGCTGCGCACCCCGCGCCGGTCTGGTCGGCGCAGCGCGCCGAGACGCCTGCCGCCGAGCCCGAGCTGGTGCTCGAGGTCGTGCCCGAGCCCGTCGCCGCAGCCGATGTCACGCTATCGGCGCCCGCTGCGCCGGTCGCTGCCGCCGAGGTGACTCTGTCGGTATCGGAGTCCGAGGCGCCCGTCGCCGAGGCGCCGCTGACCCGCCGCCGCGCGCGTTCGCTCGCCCGGGCCTCTGTCGCTTCGGCGACTCCCATCGACGTCGCCCTGGAGGCCATCGACGACGAGCCGGTCGCTCTGCCCGTCGTCGACACGGTGTCGGTCGCTTCGGAGACGGAGGCGAGCCCAGCCGAGCTGCCCGTCGCGGATGTCGCGGCGGATCTCGACGACGAGGCGCGTGTGTTCGCCGAGGCGGTTCTCGCCGACGAGGCCGAAGCGCACGCGATCGCCGACGAGTTCGAGGCCGCTGCCCGGCTCTTCTCGTTCACGGGTGAGACCCCCATCCAGGTCGCCGCGGCCGCGATCGCCGACGAGCCGGTTGTGGCGCAGGATGCCGCCGAGGCCGCGCCAGCGAAGCGTCGCCGCTTCAGCGGTGCGGCGTTCAAGCGTGCGACGGCTGCATCCGCCACCGTCGGCGCCATGGGAATCGTCGGGCTGCTGGCGATCGGCATGACGACGCCCGCTGAGGCCGTCTCGGGCGCAGGTAACTCCGCCGCCGCATCCGTGTCGATCGCGACGGGCTCGAAAGCCGCTACCTCGAGCGCGCTGTCGAGCGACGAGATCCAGGCGTACGTGGCTCCGGCCGATGCGCAGGTCACCGCCCTGAACCGCAGCGACTACTCCACGGCGTCGACCGCGGAACTCGCTGCCGAGTCGGGCATCACGCACTACTCGAACTTCTTCACCAACAACGCGAACAACCCGATCCAGTGGCCGTTCAAGGTCGGCGTCTCGATCAGCTACGGCTTCGGGATGCGCGACGGCACCATGCACGAGGGTCTGGACTTCACGCCGGGCGAGGGTGCCGAGATCCAGGCCGTGGCCGACGGCGTCGTGCGCACCGCGACGGAGAGCGGCGGCGGGTACGGCGTGATGATCATCATCGATCACGTCATCGACGGCAAGCTCGTCTCCACCCGCTACGGCCACATGCAGTACGGCTCCCTTCAGGTGAAGACCGGCGACACCGTGAAGGTGGGCCAGTTCATCGGACGTGTGGGCGACACCGGCCACTCGTTCGGTGCGCACCTGCACTTCGAGGTTCTCGACAACGGCACGACGGCGATCGACCCGCTGCCGTGGCTGCGTCAGCACGCCGGCGGCTGACCGGCCGTGTTTCGTCGGGGCCCTCGGCTCTGATATTCTTTTCTGGTTGCCCGGATTGCTCCGGGCAGCGCCCCGATAGCTCAGTGGCAGAGCACTTCCATGGTAAGGAAGGGGTCGTCAGTTCAATCCTGACTCGGGGCTCGCAGCATCCGGTGGTCCGCCGCCGGAACGTCGCGGCAGGGTAGCTCAGTTGGTGAGAGCGCACGACTCATAATCGTGAGGTCGCGGGTTCAAGCCCCGCTCCTGCTACAGACAGAAACCCCCGGATTTCCGGGGGTTTCTGTCGTTGACGCGGGGGCGGGGGCGGGGCCGGCGGCGACGGTGGATTTGCGCCGTTTGTGCCGGTTTTGTGCCGGTCGATCTACCGGCACAAAACCGGCACGCGAGCGGCGTCCGCGACCGATGCGATGCATCCACGTTCACGAACGAGGACGAACGGTGAGGAACCATGACGAACTGCGAGTCCGTAGCGTTGGCGAGTGACATGGGGACCTCACGATTATTGGTCGTTCACTCGTGCGGTCCGCTATCCGGCAACCTCTTGCACACAGACGGCCCGGTCGTGGATCGCTGGTGCGCGACGAGGAGAAGCCTCTTTGCATGTTCGAGTGAGTCATCGGATACGAGCAGCCTCGATCTCAGCGGCAAGGGAAACCAGCGAGATATCCGACTCGTCGTCCACCGCCGGTCGACGTCGACCGTATGAGGCGCCACGTCCGACCGGATCATCGTGTCGGCTATACGAGCACCTTGCTCCCGTCGTCCGCATTGTTGAACCGACGGACGAGGCGACGCACGCTTCCGGACCGTCTACCGAGCGAGCACGCCGGTATCGGAGCCGTTCGCGCGGCGGGCTCGCCTGGTGCGGGAGCTAGCGCCAAGTCCAAGACAGTCGACGCCGCAAGATTCGACGCGCGCCTACCGTGGGGCGCTTCAACATTTCCCGGTCAGATTCACTCTCTTGCTCGCCCTGCTGTCAATCGCAGCACGTGCTGGACTCAACGACTTCATCGCCCAAGAAGTAGTCGCCACCGCAGCCCGCGCACACCCCCAGCTCGCGCTGGACTTTCTACTCGACACCACCCGCAAAGGCGAGGAACTACCTGACGATGTTCATGACCTCCACGCCGTCTTCGAAGAGCAAGTGGACGCCCTGTGGGTTGCCGTAACCGTCATACGTGAACGCGACGACGTTGCTGTTCTCGTCGCTGGGAGGCCCCCGCACCTTCTTGCAGGTGAGGCCAATCGGGGCCGCAACTCAGGAGTCACACAGTTTGTGGCGATCAATCCTGGCGAGCACGTGACCGACACCTGGGTTGACGGCTCCAACGGGCGCAACGGCGCTCGCACACGATACGAGTACAACGGCGCCGGCGAAGTGATCAAAGAGTGGCGGCCGGGCGTGGACAGACCCACCCTGTATCAACGTGATGTTCAAGGGCGAGTCACGAAACAAACCACCCCGGACGGTGTCGTCACCGAGATCGTCTACGACCTCGCCGGGCGCGCGACATCTTCCACCCGCGTCGGAACCGATGGCACGCGACAGACCACAAGCGCCACCCTCGACGCCGCCGGCCGCATCACGTCGGTCACCGAGCCAAACGGCCACTACCAGTCGTGGACCTACGACCGAGCCAGCCGCGTCACGTCCATGAGCGAGAACCTCACAAGCACGACGAGCAGAACCCAAACGCAGTCGTTCGATGCCGCAGGCAATCTCGTTCGCGCCACCGACCCGCTGGGCAACGCCACATGGAACACCTACAACTCCTGGGGACTGCTCGAGCAAAAAGTCGAACCGAGCACCGCAGGCGCTCCGACATTGCTCGATCGCTCCTGGACGTACAGGTACGAGCCGGGGGGTGAGATCGCATCTGAGACAGCCCCGGGCGGCGTAGTGCGAGAGAGCAACTACGACATCGTCGGCCAACTACGCGAGGTCTACGCCGACGACCCCTCCCAGCCCTCTGCCTACGTCGAGCACTCACTCACGTACAGCAAAGCCGGCGCGCTGACCAGCGTGGACACCCCATCGGGGGTTCAGCGATTCACCTGGGGCTCACGGGGCCAGCTCCTGACCGCACGCGGACCACTCACCAACGCTGACTACTCGTACGACGACAACATGCGTCTCCGGGAGGAGCACAGCTACAAGACCAACGGCGTCGACACCCTCGCGACGACCACCTATTGGTACGACGCTGCGGGTCGCCCGGCGGGCTCCTCGGGCGAACTCAACGGCAAGTACCAGTCAGTAGAACGCGCGTACGACATAAACGGTCGACCCCATACGGACACCTACCGTTCGAACGACGTACTCGATTTCGCCGGTCAGCCTGCGCAGACCGGAGTGAACTTCTACGACTATGACGCTTTCGGGCGGCGCGCGGTCGAGACCTTGCGAAGCCCGGGTGGAGCTTTCAAATCATCGACTAGCTACACCTACGACTCCGTAGACAACATAGTCACTCGCGCTGTCGACCAACGAGGCGCAGATCAAGGCGGCACCTATCAGTACGACCTGGCCTCCCGCATCCTTCAGTACCAGACCCCTGGCGTGGATCCGGTCCAGTACTCATGGGACGCCGCGAACAACCGGACGTCGGAGAACCGTCCAGGAACGAAGCGAAGCTGGACATACGACGAACGCAATCGGCCGACCAGCTTCACGAGCGGAACAGTCTTTTACTCCCAGACGCAGAGCATCACCAGCGACGCCCGCGGAAACGTCACCGCCATCGGAAACCGCTCCCTGGCATACAACGCGCTCGACCAGCTTTCGACTGATGGAAACGTCAGTTACCAGTACGACGGACTGGGACGCCTCTCGTCCCGCAATAGCGACGTCTTCCTGTATCGCGGCACCGATCCGGAGCCACGCGGTATCCGAGGGAGTGTGGGAACGGGAGCCGCGAAGTTCACTACCGGCATCTCGGGTATCAGCCCCCTGACTTGGAACCTGAGCTCGGGGAAAGCGGGAGGTGCAGTCTCCAACACCCACGGCGACTCGAACGGCCTCCTCGATACGACCGGAACCTACGGCGACACCGTCGGCTATGGCCCCTTCGGTACACGCTCGGTAGGCAGTACAGGTACCAACCAGTTCTTCGGCTTCGAAGGCAACTGGACCGACCCCGCATCAGGGTCCGTCTACATGGGGGCTCGCTGGTACGACCCGGCCCTCGGCGGCTTCCTCAGCCGAGACAGCCTCGACCTCCCCCTCGCGGGCGGTTCGATGAATCGCTACAGCTACGGCAACGGCAACCCCGTCAACTCGCTCGACCCGACCGGGCACATCTCCATCCCTATACCCAAACCCGGGATTGGTGGCCTGATCGGCGGAATCATCAGCGGCCTGCTCGGTGGCAGCAGCACGGGTGTGCCGCTCAGCGGTCTCTCTTCATGGCTCGGCAACGTATTCGGCACCGCTACCCAGCCACTCGTTTCTGCGCAGCAGTGGGTGATGGCGCAGATCCTCCGCGGCGTCGCGAACGTGTGGCAATGGATGCAGCAGTCGACCGCTCCACGAGGATCCGTCGGTTCGAGCAGTGTCGCGGCGCTGCCTGCCACGGGGCCAGCAGTCGGGGTGGTGGCTCCGCGCGTTACGACCCCACCCCCGCCACCGCGGCCGATCCCGGTCGACGCAACACGACCTGGGTGGACGTGGACCCAGTCGGCGTCTGCGGCCACCGGGATTACCCGGAACGTCAACACGCCCACCCAAGCCCAGGGCGCCACTGCCGAGAAATGCGGCCTCGGCGGCACGCTCGCATCGTGCCAGACGCCGACACAGGGCATCTTCCAGTTCTGCGCCTCACCCGGCGCGCTCGCTTCGGTCTGTACAGCTGCCGAACCCGCGCCAGGACGCCCCGGCGCATCACGCAGCAACGTCGCCATGACGAGCCCGCTCGCCGGCGCCACCACAGGAGCATTCGGACCAACCGGAGACCCAGGGAACTGCAGCCCAGCAGAGCAGGTCCTCGGGGTGTGCTCCGCGGACCCGGCGCCGCGCGCACCGTCGACACGCGCCCCGCAACCAGCAAACGCCTCGGATCTACCCAGCGAGATCGTGAGACCTAAGCCGAGTGGCGGTATCGGACCGGTGCGAAAGGGACAAGAAGGCGAGAACGCCGTACGCTCGGTGTACGACATCGGTGAGAAGACGTCCGTGAAGATCAAAGGTACTGATCGCACGCGAATCTTCGATGGCCTCAATAAATCCGCGGTAACGGAGATCAAGAACGTCAATCGGCAGTCATTCACTCTGCAAATCAAGGACAGCATGAAATACGCGCTAGAGAACGATCTTGATTTTCACCTATACATCCGAGGGGATGGCGGGACGCGCCTGTCCGGCCCGCTCGAAGAGATGATGAGCAGCATTGCACGTTTCGAAATTCGGTACATACCGTGAGCCGCAAATCAGCTGAGGAGTTCATGGCCTGGATCAAGGCGAACGATCCCACAGCGAACATGTCCCGAGAAGAATATCGAGCCTACCGAGAAGAGCGCGACCGCGAGCTCGCGGAAGCCGAGGCGCCGATCCTTGAGGATCTCCGGTCCGTGGGGTGGGAAGTGGAGTCTGTCTGGTACTTCGTGAACACGCGCGACGCGTACCCTGAAGCTCTGCCGATCCTGATGCGGCATCTCGAGAAAGGGGGTTATCCCCCGCGGATCATGGAAGGCATCGGAAGGGCGCTGTGCGTCAGACCTGCGATCGTCTATTGGGATCGACTCCGAAAGCTGTACGAGCGAGCCCCAGCGGGTGGCGAGAAGACGGGGCTTGCGATCGCCCTGAGCGGCAGTGCGGACAAGACGAAGTTCGACGAGCTTGTGGAGCTACTTGACGACAAGGCACTCGGTTCGACGCGGATCTTCTTCCTGTCCACGCTTGTTCGACTTGATAGGCAGCGCGCACTCAAGGCGATCATCAAGTACAAGGACGATCCCGAACTCGCAGGCGAAGTGGCTCGCCTCTTCGAGAATGCCGAGAAGGCGCGCAAAGCGCGAGAGAAACGCGCGGCACGATCACGCGGCGAGTGATCAAGTCGGTCACAAACCAGGCGTGCTGAGTCAAACCGTTCGTCCCATCGCGCGGCATCAAAGGAATCCCGGAGAGCTCTACAACGAGATTGTCGGTGTCCCCTGAGGAGCTCATGAACCGTTCACACAGCTTCGAGAATCGGTACATCCTGTGAGCCGCGACTCCACTCAGGAGTTCATCGCATGGGTCAAGGCAAACGACCCCACGGCGGGCATGAGCGCCGAGGAGGCCCGGGCCTACTGGGAAGAACGTGAGCGCATGCTCGAAGAATCGGAGGCACCGATACTTGCCGATCTGCGATCAGTGGGATGGGAGGCGGCTTCCGTGTGGGACTTCGTTCATACCCGGGACGCGTACCCCGAAGCGCTGCCGGTCTTCATTCAGCATCTTGAGAAAGGCGGCTATCCACCGGCCATCATGGATGGACTGGCGCGGTCGCTGGGTGTAAAGCCCGCAATCGTGTATTGGGATCGGCTCCGTGTGCTGTACCAACGGGCTGCCAACTTCGAAGAGAAGTCTGGACTCGCTGCTGCGTTGAGCGGGAGCGCCGACGCAACGAAGTTTGACGAACTCGTTGAGATGCTCGCCGACGAATCGCTCGGCCAGTCGCGGCTCTTCTTCCTGTCCACCCTTGTCTGGCTCGACCGGCAGCGTGGCCTGCGGGAGATCGTGAAGCACAAAGACACCCCGATCCTTTCGACGGAGGTCGGACGTCTGCTGAAGAACGCAGATAAGGCGCGCGCGGCGCGAGAGAAACGTGCAACGCGGTCAGGCGGCGAGTGATGGAGGAGCAGCCAAAGAAATGAGCACGACGTTGCGCGTTTCAAGACCAGGTGCATCCGATGAGTCGTAAGTCAGCTGAGGAGTTCCTCGCCTGGATCAAGGCGAACGACCCAATGCCCAACATGAGTGCCGAGGAGGCCCAGGCGTACCGGGACGAGCGCGAGCGCATGTTTCGGGAAGCCGAGGCGCCGATCCTTGAAGGCTCACGAACGCGTCGACCGGCTTCTCAAGATCCTCAAGCGCCATCGAGGACGTTGTCGTTCCGTAGGAGTGCCCCAGAACGTTGAGCATCGAGTCGCGACGTACCGCCTGGAGACCTTCGATGGTCGTGTCGAGCCGAGCCGAGCCGCGCCCGCCTCAGCGTATGACGTTCCCAGCACACCGAAGTCCCCCCAGGGGACGGGCTCCGGCACGGGCGGAGTCTCGTAGCCGATCCACGCGATGTCGGAATGACTGCGTCCAGGATCAAGGGTGCTCTGCGCAGCCTGGAGGTCCGCGGTGGACCGAGTCCATCCGGTCATGTCAGCCGTCGTTGCACCCATACCGGGGACAGCAACCGTGATGTTGTCACGCATAGGGACGGCGTCGTTGCTCCGGAGCGATACTTCTCCACGATCTCGGCAACGAGAACTGGATCGGGCCGTCGGCGGAGGAGGCGAGGCGTCTGTTTGGCGGGCATCGTCGATGAGCTCAGGCTCACCACCAGATCAGCCAGTTTCTGCAGCTCCACCAGGGGTGGCGGCAGCAGCGCCGACTTGTTCAAGTAGTGGTGTACTGGCTCTACAGACAAGGCCCCCGGTTCCGCCGGGGGTTTTCTGCGTTCCGGGCTCGGTCACGCGTCAGTCGCGCTGCCCGACGAAGAGCGCGGCCGCCTCCGCAGCGACGCGATCGTGGATGCGCCGCCGTGAGACGCCCGCTCTGTCCGCCACGAAGCGCCGGGCGATGAGCCGACCGGCGAGGGTGCCTTCGCTGAGGAAGGTGTAGTGCCCGGCGCCGTCGATGATGGTGAGCTCACTGCTCGGCAACGTGCGGGCGAGCGGTCGGACGTCTGTGTCGAGGGTGCTCTGATCGTCATCCGAGGCGGCGAACACGTGCACCGGGGCGGTCACCGTCGCCAGCGATGTCTCCTCGAGCAGGGGAACGGTGACGGGCGCGATCGCCGCAACTGCTTTCACGCGTTCGTCCCGGTAATCGAGGTCGGCCCGGGTCAATGATTCGATCGCCAGCGGATCGTTGTCCAGGAAATCCCACACCTCGTCGATGCGGAACCCGGCCTCCGGCGGGACCCGGCACAACGAGGAGTCTGCGCCGTGGGCGCCGCAATACGGCCGCCACCGATCGATCTGCAAGCGTGCGCCGGCGACAGCGAGTGCGGTGTACGCGCCGATCGAGAATCCCGCCACGGAGATCCGTGTCGGGTCGATGCGGGCGCCGAACGCGGGGTCGGCGAGCACCCTGTCGAGCACGCGTGAGAGGTCCGTGGCGCGCTCCCACCACAGCACGGCGCCCGGGAGCGTCAAGCCCCCGTGCTCGGCGGCCGTACCGCCGTGGTGATTGACGGCGGCGGCGATGAGACCGGCTGCGGCGAGCCGCCGGCACAGCCAGGCGATGCTGGCGGCGGAGCCGCCGGTGCCGTGCGAGACCACGACGAGCGGATGCGGCCCGTCGGCCAACCGTGGGACATCGCGATCCACGGCGTACCGGCCGGTCCGGAAGATCGCGATGCGTTGCGCCCTGACGCGCGCTCGATCATCGGTCGGGTACCAGATCATCGTCTGCAGGGGACGTGCGGGCGCACCGTTCCAGGCGGGACGGGTCGGATCAGACCACTCTCGAACTGTCGCGCCGACGGGGCTGGTGCCGGCGTTCATGCGACGCGGGGTGCGCCCGCCGGGCCGAGCGCCGTGCGAACAGCTGCGACGAACGCCTCGACGTATCGCTGCTCCACCGGCAGCATCCCTTTCGGGCCCGCGTGCGAGAAAGCGACGTCGTAGATCGTGCCATCTGTGAAGGTCAGCCTCGCGAGGGGGTTCATCACCCCTCCCAGCATGCGCAGAACCGTCACGCGCTCGAGGTCTCCCGTGCCGTAGGCGGCGACCAGGCGTGCACGGCGTCCCGTGCGGATCTCGAACGATCCGGCCCCCAGGTGTACGAAGCCCCGACGGATCCGCTTTCCGGCGCGTGGCTCTGTTCCCGCTGGCCAGCTGCGTGCTCCGAGGATGAGGTACCGCTCGCCGTCGAACTTCTTGGCAGCGTGCCTGATGAGGCTCAGATGGCTCAGCCAGCAGATCACCGGGACGCCGACGAGAAGGGCCGATGCGGTGAAAAACAGGACGGGTTCGACTGTCCTCTCCCAGGCGATGCCGAGTGCACCGAGCGCGGCGCAGACGAGAGCCGCGAAGAACGCGACCGCGATCGCGACGAGGTCCTGGCCCCGGAGTCGTATGGGGGCGTGAGAGTACGGCGCCTCCTCGACTTCGACGACTTCCGTCACCACGTCCCCCGTTCCGACCGAGCCCCTACCCCAACACTTCCACACCGAAGCCTGACACCACCGCCCGCACCTCGTCGAGGTAGCGCTGCGCCTGTTCGGTGAGCCCGAGGGCGGCCTGACCGATCCAGCCGATCTCGATCCTCACGTCGACCTCGAGGGGGACGGCGACGATCTCGGGATCGAGGTCGTCGCTGATGATGCCCGTGGAGATCGTGTAGCCGCCGAGACCGATCATGAGGTTGAAGATCGTCGCGCGGTCGGACACCCGGATCTCCTGCTTCGCGGAGAGGGTCGAGAGGATCTCCTCAGCGAGGTAGAACGAGTTGTTCGCACCCTGATCGAAGGTGAGTCGCGGCAGATCGGCGAGGTCGTCGAGTGTCGCACGACCCCGTGCGGCGAGCGGGTTCTTCCGCGAGATGAAGATGTGCGGCTCGGCGAAGAACAGCGGATGGAAGGCCAGCCCCGCATCGCGGAGCAGCTTGTTGATCACGTTTCGGTTGACGTCGTCGCGGTACAGGATGCCGATCTCGCTGCGGAGCGTGCGGACGTCCTCGATGATGTCCCACGTGCGCGTCTCGCGCAGCGAGAACTCGTACTCCGCCGCGCCGAAGCTCCTCACCATCCGCACGAACGCGTCCACGGCGAACGAGTAGTGCTGCGTGGACACGCCGAGCAGGCGTCGGGCCGGGGGCCGACCGAGATAACGCTGCTCGAGGAGCGCGACCTGCTCGACGACCTGCCGGGCGTAGCCGAGGAACTCGGTGCCGTCCGCGGTGAGCGTCACGCCCCGTGCCGACCGGATGAGGAGGGCTCGCCCGACGCGGGCCTCGAGGTCTTTCATCGCCGCCGACATCGTCGGCTGCGAGACGTAGAGCAGATCGGCCGCGGCGGAGATCGATCCCTCCGCCGCGACCTCCACGAAGTAGTGGAGCTGTTGCAGCGAAATGCCTGCGGAGGTCTTTGCCATAGTCGAAGGCTATAGCAGCGCATAGTCAAGCCGAATTACCCGATGGGTGCGGATCCTCGGCACGATGACACGACAACCCCTGCGCGACCCACCGGCCGCGTGAGATCCCGATTGGCTGCGCATGACGAACGAACTCGCGTTCCGCATCTCCACGACCCCGTTCGACGAGGACTACTCGCCTTCCGCCGAGTCCCGTGCCACGACGAACTTCGCCAACCTCGCCCGCGGGGAGGAGCGGCAGCAGAACCTCCGCAACGTTCTCACGATGATCGATCGCCGGTGCAACGACCTCGCCCGGTGGGACAACCCTGACGGCGGCCGGTACGCCGTCGAGCTCGAGATCGTCTCGGTGGATGCGGCGCTGACCGCCGACGGTGAGGAGCGCCACTTCCCGCTGCTCGAGGTGCTCGACGTCCACATCCGCGACCTGCACACCGGCGTCCGCCATCACGGGATCGTGGGCAACAACTTCTCGTCCTACGTGCGCGACTTCGACTTCAGCGTGCGCCTTCCCGCCATCACTGCCGACGCCGGCGCCTTCACGGTCCCCGATGACTTCGGCGCCCTGCACGGCGCGCTGTTCCAGGCGTTCCTGGACTCGGACGCCTATCGTGAGCGCTTCGAGGCGCCCCCGGTGATCTGCATCAGCGTCTCGACGAGCAAGACGTACCGTCGCACCGACAACACGCATCCGGTGCTCGGTGTCGAGTACCTCCAGAGCGAGTACTCGCTGACCGACGAGTATTTCGCCCGCATGGGGCTTCGGGTGCGCTACTTCATGCCCGCGGGTGCCACGGCGCCGCTGGCGTTCTACTTCCGGGGCGACCTGGCCAACGACTACACGAACCTGCAGCTCATCGGCACGATCAGCACGATGGAGAGCTTCCAGAAGATCTACCGCCCGGAGATCTACAACGCGAACGCGGCCGCCGGCAGCGTCTACCGCCCGAGCCTCGAGCACGGCGACTTCTCGCGTACGCAGGTCGATTACGACCGCGTCGAGCGCGCGCAGCTGGCGATCACCCAGGGCACGTACGCCGCCGAGCATTTCCTGACGCCCTACGGCGATGTGCTCGCACGATGGGCCGGCCTCGAGCCGGCGCTCGCGCGATGACCCTCGCCGACGCGCCGACCGCGCCCGCGCTGCTGCCGACCGCCATCGTCGGGAGCCTGCCCAAGCCCTCGTGGCTCGCGAAGCCCGAGGTGCTCTGGTCGCCGTGGGAGCTGGAGGGCGCGGCCCTCGTCGAGGGCAAGCAGGATGCGCTGCGCATCGCCGTCCAGGAGCAGCAGCGCCGAGGCATCGACGTCATCAGTGACGGCGAGCAGACTCGGCAGCACTTCGTGACGACGTTCATCGAGCACCTCGCCGGGGTCGACTTCGCGCGGCGGGAGACGGTGCGCATCCGCGATCGTTACGACGCCAGCGTGCCGACCGTCGTCGGCGCCGTCAGCCGAACCAAGCCCGTCTTCGTCGACGACGCGCGGTTCCTCCGCCAGCAGACGGACCGTCCCCTGAAGTGGGCGCTTCCCGGCCCCATGACAATGATCGACACGCTCGCCGACCGCCATTACCGGAGCCGCGAGAAGCTGGCGTGGGAGTTCGCCGTCATCCTCAACGAGGAGGCGAAGGAGCTCGAGGCGGCGGGCATCGACATCATCCAGTTCGACGAGCCCGCCTTCAACGTCTTCTTCGACGAGATGCGCGATTGGGGAGTGGCCACGCTGGAGCGCGCGGCCGAGGGGCTGCGGGCCGAGACCGTCGTGCACATCTGTTATGGCTACGGCATCGAGGCGAACACCCGATGGAAGCAGACGCTGGGGTCCGAATGGCGCCAGTACGAGGAGTCCTTCCCGCTCCTGCAGCGCTCGGCGATCGACATCGTGTCGCTCGAGAGCCACGGATCCCGCGTGCCGATGGAGCTCGTCGGACTCCTGCACGGCAAGAAGGTGATGCTCGGCGCCATCGACGTCGCCACCGACGAGATCGAGACGCCCGAGGAGGTCGCCGACACCCTCCGTGAGGCGCTCCGCTACGTCGACGCCGACAAGCTGATGCCCAGCACCAACTGCGGGATGGCGCCGCTGTCGCGGGAGGTGGCCCTCGCGAAGCTCAGCGCGCTGAGCGCCGGCGCCGCGATCGTGCGCGACGAGCGGGGCTGACCCACGCCGTCATGCGTTCGAGCGGCCCGCAGCGTCCTGCTTCGCGTCGGCCGCCGCGGCGGCCTGTCGCCGCGCGTGTTCGAGGAACACCGCGGTGAGCACCGCACCGATCCGCGCCGACCCCGGCTCGAGCGGACCGAGGACGGCGGTGATGCGCTCGAAGCGCTGGTAGAAGGTCTGTCGATGGATGCCGAGGGATGCGGCCGCATCCGTCTTGCTGCCGAGATTCGCCGCCAAGGCGTGCAGCGTGTCGAACAGCTCGCCGTGTGAGACGGCGTCCCGATCGAGCAGGGCGCCGATCTGCTCGTCGATGAACTCCGCGACCGGCTCGATCTGCGACAGCAGCGGCCAGAGTCGCGTCACGGCGATGCTCGCCGCATCCACCACCGGATCCGCCTGCGACGTGTACGGCACGCTCTCCCGCGCGGAGCGAACGGCCCGCACGGCCCGATCCACGCTCGCGCTGGTGGGTCCGACCGCGGCGCGCACGCCGCCGCGAGCGGCGAGGCGGCGCAGCGCATCCGTCACCGCGCCGCGCACGTTCCGCGCGTCCCATGACGGGGCGAACCCCACGATGCCGACGTACTGGCCGTCGGCGAACTGCCCGGTCGAACGTGACGAGATCCCGGAGATCGCCTCCTGCACGGCCGCGACGTTCGACGCGTCGTCGAGTTCGACGACGAACGGGATGAACCGGTCGTCGGGCTCGAACCCCAGCCGCACGGCCAGCGTCGTGAGCTCCCGCGCGTGCTCGGCGGCGGAGGTGCGCGGCCCGCTCGACGCCAGCAGCGAGATGAAGCGGCTGCGGCGCCGGTCGTGGGAAGAGAGCGGATGCGTGCGCAGCAGCGCGATGGCGAGGATCTCGGGCGCCCGCGACAGCGCACCCGAGATGAGGTGGATGTCGGCGTCCGCCGCCGGGCGCAGCGTCAACGTGGCGACCACCGTGCCGCCGAACGACACCGGTGCGGTGTACTCGATGCCGAGCGACGGCGTGTCGGCGTCGACGAGCGCGACCCCCAGCGTCTGCCCGGACAGTGATGTGAGCTGCGCCGACGAGTTCGCCTGATCGCGGATGAGCGCGAGCAGCTGATCGATGCTCGCGAGATTCTCGATCGCCTCGGAGAGGGCGAGGGAGATCCGATCGGCGATGCGCACGCGCCGCAGGCTCACATCGGCGAGCTGGCTGTTGATGCTCTCGCAGATCTGCACGAACGGCACCCGGCGCCGCAGGTGGATCACAGGCAGGCCACTCGCCTCCGCGTGCTCGACGAGCGCTCCGGGGATGCGGGGGAGTCGGGGCGTCGTCTCCACGGCGAGCGCGGCGATGTCGCGCGCGACCAGGGTGTCGACATAGGTGTGCAGCTGGGCCGCATCCGCCGTGACGAGGTTGACCCCCTCCATGAGGATGAGCTCCCCGCCGCGCAGGAGTGGCGCGATGTCGAGCTGTTCGCTCGCGTGCACCCAGCGCACATCCACCTCGGATGCGGTGCCGCACACGAGTTCGGGTTCGGTCTTCTGGACGACGGCGTCCGCGAGGATCTGATCGAGCAGGAGGGGCATACATTCTGTCCATTCGCCGTGACCGCGAGTTTACAGAGCGCCGCGAGCGCGGAAACACAGCCGCCGCATGCTGGGTGGCGACCCGCTCCACTGATCGCTCCACCTCGCGAGAAGGACACCCCCATGTCTTCTGCCAGTCCGCACGACATCGAAGAGACCCTCCAGCCGATCCCGGAATCCGCCCGCACGACCCGCGTGTCCGGCCAGTTCTGGATCTGGATGGGGGCGAACATCGCCCCCATCAACTGGGTGCTGGGAGCTCTCGGCATCAGCATGGGGCTCAGCCTGCTCGACACGATGCTCGTGCTCGTGATCGGCAACCTGATCGGCATGGGGCTGTTCGGCATCTTCGTGCTGTTCGGCCAGAAGACCGGCGTCACCGGCATGCTCCTCGGCCGCGCCGTGTTCGGTCGCCGCGGCAACTACCTGCCCTCGGTGATCCAGGCCGTGGTGGTCATCGGATGGTGCGCCGTCAACACGTGGATCGTCCTCGACCTCGTGACGGCCCTGCTCGGCGAGCTGGGCTGGCTGGATCCGACCCAGGCGAACATCGGCTGGAAGATCGGCATCGCCGCCCTCATCATGGCGATCCAGGTGGGCGTGGCGCTCGCCGGGTACAAGGCGATCGCGGCGTTCGAGCGGTGGACGGTCCCCCCGACGGTGCTCGTGCTGGTGATCATGTCGATCGTCGCGTGGTTCTTCCTCGACATCGACTGGGGCTACTCCGGCCCCGCCGGCGCGGAGCTCTCCGGCGGCGACCGCATCGTGGCGATGTCGGCGGTGATGACCGCGATCGGCATCGGCTGGGGCATCACCTGGCTGACGTATGCGGCGGACTACTCGCGCTTCATCAGCACGAGCGTGCCCCGTCGCAAGCTCTATCTGGCAAGCGCCCTGGGGCAGTTCATCCCCGTCATCTGGCTCGGTCTGCTCGGGGCCTCCCTCGCCACGAAGAACGGCACGGTCGATCCCGGCCAGCTCATCGTCGAGAACTTCGGCGCCCTCGCCATCCCGGTCCTGCTGCTGGTGCTGCACGGGCCCATCGCGACCAACGTGCTCAACATCTACAGCTTCAGCGTCGCCGCCCAGGCGCTCGACCTCAAGGTCGGACGCAAGGCCCTCAACATCCTCGTCGGTGTGCTCTCGCTCGCCGCCGCCGTCTTCTTCATCTTCCAGGAGGACGCGGCCCAGACCCTCGACGCGTGGCTCGTCGGGGTCGTCGGCTGGGTCGCCACGTGGGGCGCGATCATGCTCGTGCACTACGGCATCTTCGAGCGCCGCTCGCGCCGGTTCGACCACCTGTTCGACGCCGTCGGCTCGAAGCGTCTGCCCGACGTCAACCCCCGCGCGATCATCGCCTTCTTCGTCGGGATCGTCTTCACCTGGCTGTTCCTGAACGGCATGGTGCCGGCGCTGCAGGGTCTCGGCTCGCAGGCGCTCGGAGGTCTGGACATCTCCTGGCTCACGGGCGGCGTTGCCGCCGGCCTCACCTACTGGCTGCTGGCTCGCACGAGCCACAAGCGCTGGGTCGAGGTGCAGCAGTTCACGGCGACGCCGGAGCCCCGCGAGACCGTGTCCACCCGCTGAGGATCCTCGCCCCGCCTCGCCCCACCCCTCGACGGAGAACCACCATGAGCACCTTCATCCGCGACGCCCACGTCATCACCATGGACCCGATCTCGGGCAGCACCCCGCTCGTTCGCAGCATCCGCATCGCCGACGGCGTCATCGTCGCGATCGGCGAGCACCTCGAGCCCGAGTCGGGCGACGAGATCATCGAAGGTCGCGACCGCCTGGTCGCACCCGGCTTCGTGAACGCGCACACCCACTCGTGGGAGATGTTCTACAAGGGCCGCTACGACAACCTGCCGCTCGAGATGTGGATGGCGATGTCGTATCCGATCCTCGGCGACAGTCGCGTCGCGCCGGACCTCGTGCGTCTTCGCACGACCCTCTTCGGCATCGAGTCGCTCAAGGCCGGGGTGACGACGCTCGTCGACGACGTGCTCGAGACGCCGGGGCAGGATCACGAGCAGCTCGCCGCGGTCTTCGACGCCTATGAGCAGCTGGGCGTGCGGGCGAACATCTCGGGACACGTCATCAACCGGCCCTTCCTCGACACGGTGCCCTTCGCCGAGGAGTACCTGCCCGGCGACGTGGTGCACGAGATCCGCTCCGCGCACGTGCCGTCCACCGAGGAGTATCTGAGGTTCGCCCGCGAGGCCTTCGCCGCCCACCACGGCCGGGCGAACGGCCGGCTGCGGTTCATGGTCGCGCCCTCCGCCCCGCAGCGGTGCGAGCCCGCGCTGCTGACCGGGGCGACCGAGATGGCACTCGAGTTCGCGGCGGAGTGCCACATCCACGTGCTCGAGACCAAGACCCAGATGGTCACCGGAGACGAGTCGTACGGCGGGAGTCTCGTCTCCTACATGGCGTCGATCGGTGCGCTCTCGCCGAACACGACGCTCGCGCACGGGATCTGGCTCACGGATGCCGACATGCACACCGTCGCTGCGGCGGGGACCTCGATCTCGCACAACCCCATCTCCAACCTCAAGCTCGGCTCGGGGATCGCCGCGTGGCGCAAGCTGCAGGACGCGGGCGTCAACCTGGGCCTCGGCACGGACGGCTGCTCGAGCAGCGACTCGCCGCGGATGCTCGACGTCGTCAAGGCCGCGGCCCTGCTGCACAAGGTGACCGAGCCGGGCATCGACCGGTGGCCCACGGTCGCCGAGGTGCTGGCCGCCGCCACGATCGGGGGAGCGCGCAGCGCCGTGCTCGACGACGCCGTGGGCTCGCTCGAGGTCGGCAAGCAGGCGGACCTGGTGATCTACGACCTCGAGACCATGGCGTTCACGCCCCGTCAGAAGCTCGACCTGCAGCTCGTCTACTCCGAGAACGGCTCCTCGATCGACATCGTCATGGTGCAGGGCCGCGTGGTCGTCGCCGGCGGCGAAGTGATCACGGTCGACGAGCGCGCCGCGCGGGCCGAGCTCGCCGAGCGTCTCGACGAGATCATCGAGCGTCAGGACCGCCTCGACGAGCGCAACCTGGCGGTGATGCCCGGTCTCGCGCGCATGTACGAGCGCGCGACGTCCACGCCGGGCGCGGTCAACCGCTTCAGCGGCGACGAGCGCGCCTGGCTCGTCTGATCCCGCCGCGGGTCGGAGACGGGCGGTAGCCTGCCGGAATGGCCGCCCCCGTCCCGTACCTGCAGTTCGCCGGCGTCGCCGCCGATGCGTTGAAGACCTACCGCGACGTGTTCGGCGGTGAGCTGGAGCTCCACACCTTCGCCGAGTTCGGGCGCCAGGACGGCGCGCCGTCCTGGATCGCGCACGGCGAGCTGCGCGGCCCCGTCGACCTGTTCGGCTCGGATGCGGCCGACGGCGCCGCATCCGTCCAGGTGCACGGCGTGCTCTTCGCGCTCCTGGGCGCCGGCGACGCGGTGACGTCCCGGCGATGGTTCGACGCGCTCGCCGCGACGGGAACCGTCATCGAGGCCATGGGGGAGCGTCCGTGGGGCGACGTCGACGGTCAAGTACGCGACGCGTTCGGGGTGACCTGGCTGATCGGCTATTCGCCCGCCGGCGCTTAGCCGAGGGCCGCATCCCGGATGGAGGCGCGTACGACGACCGGCATCTCCACGAGGTGGATACCGGGCGGCGGGCCGTCCGGCTCGAGCAGGAGCTCGACCGCTCGACGGCCCATCTCCTCGTGCGGCAGCCCGATGGTGGTCAGGCCCGGCCGCAGGTAGGCCGCCAGCTCGTCGTTGTCGAAAGAGACGAGCGACACGTCGTCGGGGATGCCGAGGCCTGCCTCGGCCAGCGCCTGCGAGGCGCCGAAGGCCAGCCGGTCGTTGAGGCAGATGATCGCCTGCGGCCGTTCGCCCTCGGCCAGAAGCCGTGCGATCACCTCGTGGCCGCTCGCGGGCTCCCACAGCCAGATGGACTCCGAACGCGCCAGGGTCATCCCTCGCTCGCGCAGGGCATCGGACATGCCGCGGATGCGGGAGGCGACCGTCTCGGAGCGGAACACGTCGCGCTCCGCCTCGGCGTCGTAGCCGAGCAGCACGATGCCCTCGGTGATGCCGGCGTCGGCGAGCAGTTCGACCGCCCGTCGTCCGCCGGTCTCCTCGTCGGGGAGAACACTGCAGGTGTGCACGTCGTTCGTCGCGTTGAGCATCACGATGCGCGTGCGGGAGGGCAGGGGCGGGACGAAGGTCTCCCGCGCCCGCATGGAGGCGAAGATGATGCCGTCGACCTGACGATCCAGCAGTGCCGAGACGGCTTCGACCTCGCGTTCCGGCTCGCCGCCGGTCTCGGCGACCAGCACGACGTGCCCCGCCGCCTCCGCCGCCTCGAGGGACCCCTTGATGAGTCCGCTCGCGAAGCGGGTCGTGGCGACGTGATCGGAGACGAAGCCGATCGTGTGGGTCGTGTCGGTGCGCAGCGCCCTGGCGGCGACGTTCGGCCGGTATCCGAGCTCGGATGCGGCGGCGTGCACGCGCTCATGGGCGTCGGCCGACAAGCGGGTGTCGGGGCGGCCGTTGAGGATCATCGACGCCGCTGACGGCGACAGCCCGGCCCTGCGCGCGACATCCGCAAGGGTGACTCGCTTGCCCACGCACACCTCCTTGAATGCTCCCCCAGCGTACGCGGAGTGGACATTGACACTGGGGACCCAGTATGCGCACAATGTGCGTGCTAAATCCATTCAGCAGCCGGATCGGCGAGAAGACGACCCGATCTTCCCGTCATCCGGAGCCGTGTTTTGCACCACAGACAAAGGAGTCGCCCCATGACCACGACACCGCGCCGCCCCCTGCGTCGCTCAGGGCCGTTCGCCCTGCTGGCGATCACCGGGCTCGCCGCAGCAGCGCTGACCGCCTGCGCGCCGGGAGCCGCGGCACCGGCCGCCCAGAACGACGTCACCGTCTCGACCGAGCTGACCTCCGACCCGGTCGAGCTGACGATCGCCGACGAGACGGGTTTCCCGGTCACCGACAAGCTGACCGAGGAGTTCACCAAGCAGCACCCGAACGTGACCTTCACCATCACCCGTGACACGTTCCAGAACCTGACGGCCAACGCCCCCAAGCTGCTGGCGAGCGCGACACCGCCCGACCTCATCCGCCTCCCCACCCTGGGCGACACGGTGCGCGACGGTCTCGTGGCCAATCTCGACCCGTACTTCGATGCCTACGGCTGGGATGCGTGGCCCGCCTCGCAGCTCGCACCGTTGCGGATGAGCGAGGACGGCATCCGCGGCTCGGGTTCGCTGTACCAGCTCGGGCTCGGCTACAGCATCACCGGCATCTACATGAACGACAAGCTCGCCGCCCAGCTCGGGATCGACGCACCGCCGCAGACGCTCGCCGAGCTCGAGGACGACATGGCCAAAGCCAAGGCCGCCGGCATCCTGCCGATCATGGCCGGTGACAAGGACGGCGTCGTCAACTTCGTCGTGCAGGCCGCGATGAACCAGTACGTGGACAAGGACCAGTTCCTGTCGTGGATGTTCAACGAGCCGGGCGCCCGCTACGACGAAGAGGGCAATGTGAAGGGTGCCGAGCTCGTGCGCAAGTGGGCGGATGCGGGCTACTTCCCGTCCGACATCAACGCGATCGACTACTTCACCTTCACGAGCCGGTTCGGTGAGGGCGAGGGGCTGTTCACCTTCAACGGCAACTGGGAGGCGGCGAATTACCAGAAGGCCCTCGGCTCCGACGTGTCGTTCTTCCTCGTCCCGCCGGCGGAGGCCGGAGGCGACCACGTCGCCATGGGCGCGGCGAACTCCTTCTCCGTGGCGGCAGGGTCGGCGCACCTGAACGAGATCGTCTACTTCCTCAACTGGGTGCACACCGACCCGACCGCCCGCCAGATCATCGTCGACGTCACCGGCGCCTCGCCCGGCGGCGACCCGTCGCTCGAGCAGCCGAAGGTCGAGTCCGGTTCGCTCATCGAGGATGCGCTCGCGATGTCCGCGCAGATCGGCGCCGAGAACGGCCAGGTCGACTTCATGGCGAACACGACCGCCGGCATCTACGCCGGATCGATCATCCCCGAGTCCCAGCTGCTGGTGACGAGCCAGATCACGGGCAAGGAGTTCGTGGACCGCGTGCAGGCGTTCTACGAGAAGGAGGGCGGCGGCAAATGACCGACCGTGCGGTCGCCGCTGTGGCGGCACCCCGACCCGACGGCACAGCCGCGGCGACGACCGCACCCCCGCGCCGGGCCGCCGCCAAGGCGGCTGCCCGGCGCGGGACGCTCGCGGGTTGGCTCCTGCTCGTGCCAGCGCTCGCGGCTTACGTGTCGTTCGTCGTCTGGCCGCTCATCCAGGGGGTGCAGTACTCCTTCTACGACTGGAACGGCATCGGCGTCGCCCGCTGGGTGGGGGTGGACAACTATCTCACCGTCTTCACCGACCCCGACCTGCTCGGCGCCATCCGCAACGCCTTCGTGCTGATCGCGTTCTTCACGATCATCCCCGTGGGCGCGGGTCTCGTGCTCGCGACCCTCATCCGGGGACTGCGGTCGAAGGCGTTCGCCGCCTCGGCGCAGACGGTGCTCTTCCTCCCGCAGATCATCCCGCTGGCCGCCGCGGGTATCGCCTGGTCGTGGATGTACGCGCAGACCGGCGCGGTCAACCAGATCCTGGGATGGCTGGGCCTCGGGTGGATCACCCGCCCGTGGCTCGCTGACTACGGCACCGCACTTCCCGCTGTCGGTCTGATCGGATCGTGGGTGCTGACCGGGCTGTGCACCGTGCTGCTGCTCACCGGTCTCGGCAAGATCGACGTCTCGCTCTACGAGGCGGTTCGGCTCGACGGGGCCGGGTGGTGGCGTGAGTTCTTCACCATCACCCTCCCCGGGCTGCGCCAGGAGATCGCCGTCCTCGTGACCGTCACCGTCATCGCTGCGCTGTCCAGCTTCGACATCATCTACACCTCGACGCAGGGCGGCCCGGGCCGGGCCACCCTCGTGCCGGGCCTGTCCATCTTCCGCATCGGGTTCACCCAGAGCGACGTCGGGCTCGCATCCGCCTTCGGCATCGTGCTGATGGTGCTGGTGCTCGTCGTCGTCCTGCCCATCCAACGACTCTCGAGAGCGAGCGACTCGTGATCGCCAGCCGCACCGAGCGCGTGCTCGGCTACCTCCTGCTCAGCGTGGCGGTGATCGTCACCGTGCTGCCGCTGGTCAGCATGTTCTCGGCCGCCCTGCAGCCCGCCGACCGCAACCCGACCGGCCTCACCTGGCCGACCGATCCGCAGTGGGGCAACTTCGCCACGGCGTTCGAGACCGGCCACGTCTGGCAGCTGATGGGATCCAGCATGCTCATCGTGCTCGGCGTCGTGCCGGCGAGCCTCATCGCCGCCACCCTCGCCGGGTTCGCGCTCGGATCACTCCAGGTGCGTTTCGGCCGCGGGGTGCTGGTGTTCTTCATCCTGGGCCTGACGATCCCGTTCGAAGCCCTCATCATCCCGCTCTACTACCAGGCGCAGTCGCTCGGCACCGTGAACACCCCGTGGGCGGTGATCTTCCCGCTCATCGGGCTGTACATGCCCTTCGGCGTGTTCTGGATGCGGGCCCACTTCATCAACGTCCCCAGGGAGCTCTCCGAGGCGGCCCGGGTGGACGGGGCGTCGCTCTGGCGCGAGTTCCGCAGCATCCAGCTCCCGCTCGCGATGCCCGCGCTCTCCGCTCTGGCGATCCTGCTGTTCATCTGGACCTGGAACCAGTTCCTGCTGCCGGTCGTGCTCATCGCCGACCCGCTCCAGCGGACGGTCGCGGGTGCGCTGACCTTCTTCCAGGGGCAGTACTCGCTCAGCATCCCGCTGCTGAATGCGGGGGCGTTGATCATCATCACGCCCGCGGTCGTGCTCTTCCTCATCTTCCAGCGGCAGTTCATCCGCGCGCTGGTGCAAGGCGCCGTCAAGGGCTGAGAGACCCTTTTCCTTCCCCATTCACGAGGAGAACTCCGTGACGTTCACGCTGCCCGACCACTGGGTCTGGGACTTCTGGTTCGCCCGCGACGGCGACATCCACCACATGTACTACCTCCAGGCGCCGACCTCGCTCGGAGACCCCGATCTGCGCCACCGCAACGCGACGATCGGTCACGCCACCTCCACAGACCTGCGCACGTGGACCGTCCACGGCACGGTGCTGAAGCCGTCGGGCGGGGCGGCGCCGGATGCGACGGCCACGTGGACGGGCAGCGTCGTCCGCGACGCGCAGCTCTGGCGGATGTTCTACACGGGCTCGCGGTTCCTCGACCCCACCGCGCACACGAACGTGGAGACGGTGCTGGCCGCATCCGCATCGGAGCAGGGCGCCTGGACGAAGGAGGCCTCGGTCGTCGTCGCCGCAGACCCGCGGTGGTACGAGACGCTCGGCGACGGCACCTGGCACGAACAGGCGTGGCGCGATCCGTGGGTCTTCGCCGACCCCGCTGGAGACGGATGGCACATGCTCATCACCGCGCGCGCCCTGGGCGATGGCGACCGCGACGCCGGGGTGATCGGCCACGCCCGCTCGGACGACCTCTCGCACTGGGAGGTGCGTCCGCCGCTCAGCGCCCCCGGTGCGGGTTTCGCGCACCTCGAAGTCCCGCAGCTCGTGCAGATCGACGGCCGATGGGCGCTCATCTTCTCGTGCGATTCCGCACACCTCGCCGGCACGCGCACCGGTGCGCGGGGCGGGATCTGGGCGGTGGTCCTCGACGATCCGCTCGGGCCCTACCCCGTGGACAGGGCCGTGCTCGTCGCGAGCGAGAAGCTCTACAGCGGTCGCATCACGCAGGATGCGGGCGGGCGCGACGTGATGCTCGCGTTCGAGAACGTCGGCACGGACGGCGTCTTCGTGGGCGCTCTGTCCGATCCGCTTCCGGTGCGCTGGGAGAACGACCGGCTCATCGTCGAGGAGAGCGCAGCATGATCGAGATCAACGGCCACATCGAACCCGGCTTCGAGGCGGTCGGCGACGCCTTCGCGGCGGCGTTCGCGGGGCTTCCGGGAATGGGGGGAGCTCTGGCGATCCGCGTCGATGGTCGAAGCGTCATCGACCTCTGGGCCGGTTCCGCGGACGCGCGCGTCGACCGTCCGTGGGAACGCGAGACCCCGTCGGTGGTCTTCTCCTGCTCCAAGGGCCTGATGTCGATCCTCGTCGCGCGGCTCGCCGCATCCGGGCGGGTCGATCTGGACAGCCCCCTGGCCGCACTGTGGCCGGAGTTCGGCCAGCACGGCAAGGATGCGGTGACGGTCGGCGACGCGCTGGCGCACCGCGCGGGTGTACCGGCGCTGAGCGTCGATCTGACGACCGAGGACGTGCTCGACTTCGACCGCGTCGCCGCGCTGCTCGCGGCGCAGGAGCCCCTGTGGACGCCGGGGGAGGCGTGGGCGTACCACGCGCTCACGCACGGCTGGATCTCGGGTGAGATCGTGCGTCGGGCGAGCGGGCTCGCCCCCGCCGCGGCGTTCCGCGAGATGGCCGATCTGCTCGGTGCGGACGCGTGGCTCGGGTTGCCGCCCGAGCGCGCCGGCTCGGCCGCGCACCTGTTCGTCGGTGCCTCCCTCCAAGGCCTCGTGGCACAGCAGGCTGCTCAGCGCGCACCCGGAGCCGTCGACTGGGGCGACCGTGCCATGACCCTCGGCGGCGCTCTGCCGCCGACTCTCGTGGGCGAGGCGGCGGGCTTCAACATGCCGGCGGTGCAGGCTGCCGTCATCCCCGGGGCCGGGGTCGTCGCGACGGCGCGCGCCGTCGCAGCGATGTGGTCGGCGACCGTGTCCGAGACCGAGGGGGTGCGGCTGCTCGACGACGACACCGTCATCGCGGCCACGCGCGAGCGCACGGCGGGACCGCCGTTCTTCGACGCGCCGGCGCCGTGGCCCCGCTGGGGCGCCGGGTTCCAGCTCGACTCCGAGGCGCGGCGGTACCTCGGACCGTCGAGCTTCGGCCACGACGGCGCGGGCGGTCAGGTCGCGTTCGCCGATCTCGACAGCAGGGTCGGCTTCTCGTTCGTCACGAACTGGATGGAGGCCGTCGACGATCACCGGGCGACGCGGATCGTGGACGCGCTCCGCAAGATCGTGACCTAGCCCCCGAGGGCCGGTTCCGACACGCGCTGCGGGCCTACTCGACCAGCGAGAAGGTCACACCGACGAGGTCTGCGGAGGTGTCGAACACCCGCACGCCTTCCTCGGCGCTGCGCAGCGGCTTGTAGAGCGACTGCTCCCCGGGCTTGCCGCCGACGCGGCCGAACCCGGTCGGGCCGTAGAACCTCCCCGGCTCGCCCATCGTCGCCGCCATCAGCGCCGGCAACCCCGCGGACTCGACGGTGCCCGTCAGGCCGAGCCGCGTCATCCGTTCGATGCCGCGACGGCCGGACAGGGCCTCGGCCCGCCCGATCTCGGGACGGGCGGCGAGCAGGTTCGTCGGGGCGACGCCCGGGTGCGAGATATTGCTCGTGATACCCCAGCCTGCCGCGACGCTGCGCTTCTGCAGCTCCAGCGCCCAGAGTCCGAAGGCGATCTTGGACTGGCGGTAGGCCCTCATCCCGTCGTACGAGCGCTCTGCGTTGAGGTCGTCCCAATTGATCCTCCCGCTCGCCGCGGCGATGCTCAGCTGCGAGGTGATCCGGGCCTTGCCCGCTCTCAGCAGCGGCAGCAGCCGGGCGGTCAGGGCGACGTGACCGAGGTGATTGGTGCCCCACTGCAGTTCGAAGCCGTCCGCCGTGGTCTGCCGGTCGGGCGGTGTCATGACGCCCGCGTTGTTGATGAGCAGGTGGATCGGGTCGCCCGCCGCGGTCAGGGTCTCGGCGAGCCCGGCGACCGATGCGAGCGACGAGAGGTCGAGGTCGTGCAGGGTGATGGTCGCGTTCGGGGCGGCGGCGCGGATGGCGGCGGCCGCCGCCTCGCCCTTCGTGCGGTTGCGTACCGGGAGGAGGAGTTCGGCGCCGGCCGCGGCGAGGCGGCTGGCGATGTGCAGACCCATGCCGTCGCTGCCGCCCGTGAGGAGGGCGCGCTTTCCGGTGAGGTTCGGGATGTCGAGAGTGATCTGTCGAGGCATGGTCCCACTGTCCGGGGGCGGTCCGACGGCATCCAGGGACAGACGATCCGTGGATCGGGCGACCGGGTGCGGGTAGAAACGAAGCATGCCCCACGACCGCGCCGGCCTCGCCGAGTTCCTCCGGCACCGCCGCGAGGCGCTGCAGCCCGAGGATGTCGGCCTGCCCCGCGGTCCGCGGCGCCGCACGGGCGGCCTTCGCCGCGAGGAGGTCGCCGCGCTCGCGTTCATGTCGACCGACTACTACTCGCGCATCGAGCAGGAGCGCGGGCCGCAGCCGTCGGAGCAGATGATCGCCGCGATCGCCCAGGGTCTGCACCTGTCCCTCGACGAGCGGGACCACCTGTTCCGGCTTTCGGGCCACCCGGCGCCCGCGCGGGGTGCTTCCACGGAGCACATCAGCCCGGGCATGCTGCGCATCTTCGACCGTCTCACCGACACCCCCGCAGAGATCGTCACCGAGCTCGGTGAGACGCTGCGGCAGACGCCGCTCGGCGTCGCACTCGTCGGCGACCTCGTCTCGCGCACCGGCCTTTCGCGCAGCATCGGTTACCGCTGGTTCGCGGACCCGCACGGCCGCGATCGCTACGCCCCGGCTGACCACGCCCGACTGTCGCGGCTCTTCGCCTCGGGTCTGCGCGAACTCGTCGGCAAGCACGGCCCGTCGTCACGCGCGGCCGCCATGGCGGAGGCGCTACGAGGGGAAAGCGAGGAGTTCCGGGTGCTGTGGGAGGCGCAGATCGTCGGCGAGCGTCCGACAGAGCTCAAGCGCTTCGTGCATCCCGAGGTCGGAGAGCTCGACCTGACGTGTCAGACCCTCCTCGACCCTGCGAGCGGCCACTCGTTGTTGGTGTACACCGCCGTCCCCGGGTCGCCGTCGGCCGAGCGTCTGCAGCTCCTCTCGGTGATCGGCGCGTCCCTCACCTCCTCGGTGGTCGAGGAGCCCGCGGCGCTCATTCAGGAGACGCGCCCTCGTCGCCGCCGAGCTGGCCGGGATGCGTGAGCCGCCACCACTCTGTCGGCGGTTCGATGTCGCCCGACACGACGACGTCGGCCGTCGTGGTGTTCGGCCCCGCGGTCCAGGTGATGGTGCCGACGACCTCGCCGTCGGTGTACGTCGTGGGCTCCGAGACGTCCATGTCGACCGTGATCGCGGTGTCCGACCAGGTCAGGATGCTGGGGGCCGAGGCGACGACCAGGGCCGCACGTGACCCCCAGCGGGTCGAGAGGGAGCCGATCTGCTGCCCCTCCCCGGCGAGCTGCACCGCGTGGAACCCGTCACGGATGCTCTTCAGCTGCGCACGCACGACGCTGTCCACGGTGCTGCGGGAGTACACCCCGAGCACGACGCCGGTGATGTGCAACGGCTCGCCGATTCCCACATCCAGCGTCGAGGTGTACAGCAGGTTGTAGTTGTCGGGTCCGAGGTTTCCCGTCTTGAGGCCGGTGATCCCGTCGACGCCCAAGAGGTTGTTCGTATTGCTCACCGTGCCGAGATCGCCCAGCGACGCGGACGGCATCGCGGCGATCGCGGCGATGGTCGGCTCGGATGCGGCCAGCTTGCCGAGGGTGATGAGGTCAGCGGGGGTGGCGGTGTTGCGCGCACTGATCCCGGTGGGCTCCGCGATCGTGGTGCCGGTCATTCCGTGCGCATCGAGCCAGGTGCGCGCTGCTCCGACGAATCCGCTCCGCGAGCCGAACGCCCAGGTGGAGACGGCGTCCGCGTAGTTGCTCGCGGAGGGAAGCAGCATCGCCGTCAGCGCGTCGCGCAGCGACATCGAACTGCCGGTCGGCATGGCGAGGATCGTCGCTCCCTGCACGTAGTACTCGTCGTACAGGTCGTGGTCGGCCTTCGAGAACGTGATTGTGGGCCCGGGGTCGTCCGGCCCGCCGAGCGGTGATGCGTCGAGCACGACGAGCGCCGTGATGAGCTTGCTGATGCTCGCCAGCGGGCGCGCCTCGTCGCCGCCGCTCGAGGTCCAGATGCCGCCGGCGCCCGCGCCGAGGTAGGCGTCTGCGCCCGACACGCTCAGCGCCGACGCGCCCTCCGTCGGCATCGCGATGCCGGCGGCTCCGGGCGTCGACACCGACGGCTTCTCGGCCGTCATCACCGGGGTGGGCAGCGGCGCGTTCAGTGCCCAGATCGTGTAGCCGCCGCCCGCCGCGAGAGGGAGCGCCACGAGGATCAGCAGCACGATCGCCACGATCCAGCGCCGGCGTCGGCGCACCCGGCGATCGACGGGTGGCGGATCCTCCCCGCCTGCGTCGAGCAGGTCGGCGAACGGGACCAGCTGATCGGTCGGGTCGTCGTGCGTCGTCATCTCGGGCCCCCATCCCTCGCGCGCAGCACCATCCTGCCGCATCCGCGCGGGAGCGGTGGCGTGCACTCAGCCGCGGACGGCGGCGCGCAACGGGTCGGTCACGCCGTCGATGCAGGCGTAGCGCGCGATGTCCCATCCGGCGAGCTCTGCCCCGGCCCGATAGGCAGCCTCGAAGAAGTCGAGCGCCGCCGTGCGCGGGTCGCCCGTCTCCTGGGCGCGCGCGAGCGGGTACACGGCGAGATGGGAGGCGCCTCGATCCAGCCACAGCGCTCCCTCGGGGAGCGGGCGCTGCGCGATGCCCGCCGGCTCCGGCGACGTGTAGGAGTAGAACGCGGGTTCCGGCACGCTCGCGTCTCCGAACCAGAACCCCGACGAGACGACCTCCCGGGAATAGGCCTCGCGTGTGACGCTGTCGGCCTGGTCGGTGTGCGGCACGACCGTGTCGGAGAAGCGCGTCGCAGCGATGTCGAACGTGTGCCAGAAATGGTGCACGGGACTGGTCTTGCCGCTGAAACGCCCGCAGAACTCTTCGAGCACGAGACCGGCATCCGAGAGCAGCCGCCAGTAGGCCGTGACGGATGCGGGGTCGTACGCGTCGTGCTCGGTGTCGTCGCGGAACGGGCGGGTCGCGTCGGGCAGGTCGAACGGCGTCGCGTCGACGATCGGCGTCGCGTCGACGCCGGCACCCGCGAGGGCGCGGACGACGTGCGCGTGGAAGTCCGCGACGGAGAGTCCCGGCAACGAGAACGACGTGCGGACGCCTTCGCTCGTGACCACTTTCAGGCGGTGATCGACGAAGTCGAAGTCGACCGCGAAAGTGAGGTCCGCCCCCATCGGGCGCGTCGTGATCCCGGTGCCGGTCAGGTGGAACGGCACGTTCCACCAGTGGTTGCGCCGCACGCTGCGGGCGAGCCGCAGTTTTCCGATCAGCTGCACGAATCGGTGCACGGTCTCCTTCGTCGGTCGCCAGGCCTCGTAGGGCAGACGCGTCTCGAGCATGCGGACCTCCTCCGGAGCACGGATGCGGCCGCCGTGGCCGCGACCATGCGTCGAGCATGCCATCCGCGCCGGACGATCCGCGTGGAAGGGGCCTCGACAGGTGTCGCAGCGGTGCGGCCCGATCCGTTTCTATCGTCGTCGCACAGACCTCGTCCCACGGGTGTCGGGAAGGACGGCGCAGATGGCCGAGCGACTGCGGATCGGCATCGCGGGCGGATCGCTCGGCGGGCTCGGCGCGGCGGCGCTGCTCACACGGGCCGGGCACGACGTCACCGTCTTCGAGCGTTCGGCGAGCGGCCTCTCAGGCCGGGGCGCGGGGCTCGTCGCGCAGGATGAACTCCTCGCGCTCCTCGACGCGGCGGGACGCCCGGATGCGGCGCGCGGCACCGTGACCTCCGAACGCATCGTCCTCGATCGCGCGGGACGGATCGTCTCCCGCGATCCCACGCCGCAGACGCAGCTGTCGTGGGACGTGCTCCACGACGCGCTGCGCTCGACGCTTGCGGACGCGACGTACCTCACGGGGATGCGCGTCGCGGGCGCGGGATGCTCCGACGGCGCTGCGTACCTCGATCTCGGTACGAGAGGACGGCGCGAGTTCGACGTCGTGGTCGGAGCGGATGGCCTGCACTCGGCGGTGCGGGGATTCGTGGCCCCCGAGCAGAAGACGAACGCGTACAGCGGCTACGTCACCTGGCGCGGGCTCCTTCCCGAGACGGCCCTGCCGCCGGAGGCCGCCGACGTGTTGACCGGACGGTTCGCGTTCTTCACGGGGCGCGGGGGGCACGCTCTCGGCTATCTCGTGCCCGGGCCGCGCGGCGAGACCGCGCCGGGCCTGCGGCGCTACAACTGGGTCTGGTACCGCACCCTGACCGCCGATGCGTTGAGCGACGTCCTGGCCGCAGCGGGAAGGCGCCGCGACGCGGCCTCGCTCGCACCGGGCGAGCTCCCGGTCGGTCTGCGGGAGAGCCTGGTGGATGACGCGGAGCGACTGCTCCCGTCACCGTTCGCCGATGCGGTGGCTGCGGAGCCGCATCCCTTCCTGCAGGCCATCTACGACTACGTCCCGCCGCGGATGACCGCCGGCCGCGTCGCCCTGCTCGGCGATGCAGCCGTGGTCGTACGACCGCACACCGCCATGGGGGCGGCGAAGGCAGCGGCCGATGCGCTGGCGCTGGCGGGCCTGCTCGCCCAACGGGATTCCACTGAGGCGCTTCGTGCCTACGACGCGACGCGGCTCCCGGTGGGACGGTGGATCGCAGACTACGGGCGCAGGCTGGCGGCCGGCCTGCCGCTGTGAGCGACAAGAGCGGTTCGAGCGGGAGCGCTCAGAACGGCGGGTCGCCCGGCGGTGAGGCGTGCGCGACGAACGTGGGCGTGCGTCGCTCTGGTACGACGGTGTAGATGCGGCCCGTCGGGCTCGTCCACTCGGTGGACGCATCCGCGAACTGCCGCACCTTCCACCCGCCGTGGTGCTTGACGGTGTGATGCCCCTTGCACAGCGGGGTGAGGTTGTCGGCGCCGGTCGAACCGCCGTGCTCCCAGGCGATCGTGTGGTCGATCTCGCACCGGTTCGCCGGAACCATGCACCCCGGAGCGCTGCACCGGGCGCTGCGCCACCGTGCGAGCCGTCGCAGGCTCGCCGGCGGTCGGTACTGCGTGCGCCCGACCGACAGGACGAGACCCGTTTCGGGGTGCGTGAGGACGCGCATCCATCCGTCGGCGCCGCCGCACAGCTCGCGAGCCTTGGCGAGGGGGATGGGGCCGACGCCGTCGACGACGGCTGCGACCTCGCTCGCGCCGAGGAGAGTGAGTGCGGGTACCGTGACCGCGACGGTCGCGCGGATGCCGCGCGCCTGCTCGCCGTGCTGCGGCACCTCGCCGTCGATCAAGAGGTCGGCCGCGACGTCTGCGCGTGCCTGATCGAGTGTGCGCTGCCGGTTCGTCTCTTCACCCACCGAGCTTTCCGGGCTTTCGGATGCGGCCGGCTCTGCGGCGATGAGGGCGGCGGCGGTGCGTGTGAGGCGGTCGAAGATCGCCCTCGCCTCGACGGCCGGCAGATACACGGTGAGCCACGCCATTCCGTCGCGGTCGTCGTCGACCGCGACACGGCGTGTGTCGAGCGCCTCACGCTGCCGCTCCGCCAGCGTGGCGGCTCGCGCATCATCGACGAGACGGCGTACGGCGTGCCGGAAGACACCGATGGGCAGGCGCACCGCGAGCTCGAGCGCGAGCGGGGCCAGTTCTTCGCGCAGCCATGGCTCGGCGCGATCGACGGCGTCGACGAGAGCCTCGGCGTGCCGCTGGGTGATCTGCGCGCGGCTCAGCGCGGTGAGGGTCTCGGGGTACCGCTCAACGAGCGCCACCGCGTGGGCGATCAGGCGGTCGGCCGCGGCCTCGGTGCCCCGATCGCCTGCGCGAGCTCGAGGCGCAGCGAGCGCTCGACGATGCCGCGATCGTGACGGCCCGCGCGCTTCGCGTCCGCGTGCGCGTCGGCGCGCATCTCCGCGATCGCCCACACCTGCTCGGCGGCGAAGACGGACAGCATCGCGGAGACCTCGACGACACGATCGACCGCGTCCTCCGGCTCCAACGGCGCCCTCTCGACGTCGCGCGCGAACGCCGCGTCGGGGTCCTCTTCGAAGAGGGGAGCATCGCTGGACATACCTTCACAGTAGGCAGGGCCTCCGACATCGCGACGGTGCTCGCGACGGGTGCGGGCCCCGCCTGTCACCGCGTTCCGGCGGCTCGCAGCGGGGGCAGATGGCCGGTCGCCGCCGCGAGCGCTCGCGCGACGATGAGCGGCGCGTCGACGATGACACCCTGAGAGATCAGCGCATCCAGCTCTGCGAGCGGCATCCGGGCCAGCCGCACCTGCTCGGCGGGATCCGACGCGTCGGGGCGTGTCCAGGCGAACCCGGATGTGGAGATGAACAGGTGAGTCGGCCACGCGGCGCGGCCGGGGTTCATGAAGAACGTGTGCAGATGCCGAAGATCGTCGGGCACGATGCCGAGTTCCTCTTCGAGCTCGCGCCGCGCCGCGGCGAGAGGAGTCTCGTCCGCGCGGCCACCGCCGCCGGGAAGGTCGTAGATCCAGCGGTCGATGGCGTAGCGGTACTGGCGAGAGATCAGGACATCGTCTCCGTCGACGACGAGAGCAGCGACGGAGTACGGCACGCTCTCGTCGACCTCGAAGGAGGTCTGGGAGCCGTCCGGGAGGAGGACGGTGTGGTCGACCAGAATCACGCGTCCGGCGTGCGCGACGGAACGACCTATCGCCGTCCAGTGGGGTTCGCGGCGGTCGTCCATCTGCCCACCCTACGAAGGGACGGGCGAGGCGGCGATGATGGAGGCATGGTCGATGTCACCTTCCGGCGCTTCTCGGACGACGAGTTCCCCGCGTGGATCGCCGTTCAGCATCGCGCGTACACCGAGGAGCGCGTGCGCGCCGGCGATGACCGCGCCACGGCCGAGCGCATCGCCGCCGAGTCGTACACGGAGCTCTTCCCCGGCGGGCTTCCCGCTGCGGGACACGATGTGCTCCACGTCGAGGCGGCGGGTCGCACCGTCGGGGTGATGTGGCTGGGCCCGCATCCGCGGGGGAACGAGGGCGTGTGGTGGGTGTGGGACGTCGAGATCGACGAACCGCATCGAGGGCTCGGCTACGGGCGAGCGGCCATGCTCCTGGCGGAGCGGTATGTCGCCGAGCGGGGCGGGCGGGAGCTCGCGCTCAACGTGTTCGGCTTCAACGAGCGCGCCCGCCGTCTGTACGAGTCGCTCGGCTTCGGCGTGACGGCGGTACAGATGAGCAAGCCGGTGCAGCCGCAATCCTGAATCTCAGGCGTGATCGCGCCAGGAATGCTGGGGCGCGTAGCCGAGCAGACGCTGCGCCTTCGCGGTGGAGAACAGGCTGTCGTTCGCGCCGATCTCGCCTCGCACCTCGACGCCGGGGAAGACCTCGGCGACCAGCTCGGCGTTCGGACGCGACATGACCGTGTCGGCCGCGGCGATGAGGAAGTGGTCGAAACCTGTCGGAGCCGTCTCGAGCGCGCGGAGAACGGCCTGCGCGCCGTCTCGGGCGTCGATGTAGCTCCACAGGTTCCACTTGCGCGCCTGTGCGTCACCGTCGAAGGAAGGGAACTCGGCGTAGTCCTCGGGAACCATGACGTTCGAGAAACGCAGCGCCGTGATCGACAGCTCCGGATGCCATCGCACCAGCTCGATCGCCATCCGCTCCTCGAGATGCTTGACGAGCGAGTACACCGACTCCGGCCGCGCGGGGTAGTCCTCGTCGACGGGGATGTAGGGCGGCGGAACGTCGAAGGGGAGCCCTTGAACGGTCTCGCTCGACGCGGTGACGATCCGGTGGATACCGAGCCGGGTCGCGGCGTGCAGCACGTTGAAGGACACCGTCATGTTGTTGTGGAAGACGGCGACGTCCGCGCGCAGACCCGGTGCGGGAATCGCAGCCAGATGCACGAGCGCGTCGACGCCGTCGTGCTGATCGTTGACCGATCCGAGCGCGTCGACGACCTGGCCGTAATCCGTCAGATCGACCTGCACGAAGCCGGGACCGCGCTCGCCGACGACATCGAGACCGATGACCTCGTGTCCGGCCGCGGCCAATTCGCGAACGACCACGCGTCCGAGCTTTCCCGATGATCCCGTCACTGCGATCCGCATCTCTCCAGCGTGCCACAGGGTGAGGTGGATAGCGGCCGCAGCCGCGAACGGCAACCCCCGGCGGAGCTCGCAGCCGGCGTGCTTAGCGTGACGCAACGACGATCGGAGGCCGCCCATGTCACGCAATGTCCGTCGCATGTCCTGCACGCCCGAAGATGTCTTCGCCGTGATGGCGGATGGCTGGCTGTACCCCTCGTGGGTGGTGGGCGCCTCACGGATGCGGTCGGTCGACGATTCCTGGCCGGCTGAGGGCGCGCAGCTGCACCACTCGTTCGGCGTGTGGCCCGTGCTGATCGACGACACCACCCAGGTGCGCGAATACGACGCGCCGCGGCGGATCGTGCTTCGGGCGCGCGGCTGGCCGATGGGGGAGGCGCGCGTCGTGATCGAGGTGCGACCGAGCGAGGACGGATGCGTGGTGCGCATCACGGAGGATGCCGTCGCCGGCCCCGGAGCGTGGATCCCGCGGTGGATCATGAACCCGCCGCTGCACCTGCGCAACGCCGAGACGCTGCAGCGATTGGCCTTCTTGGCGGAAGGCCGCGCCGAGAGAGGGGCATGATCGAAGAGTGAGCGATCTCGACGTCATCGTGGTCGGATCGGGTCCGAACGGACTCGCCGCCGCCGTGACCCTCGCCAGGGCCGGACTCTCCGTCCGCGTCTACGAGCGCGCCGCGACCCTCGGCGGCGGCGCGTCCTCGGCCGGCCTGACGCTGCCCGGGTTCCTCCACGACGTGTGCTCCGCCGTGCATCCGCTCGCCTTCGAGTCCGCGTTCTTCCAGGCCTTCCGGCTCACCGAACGCGTCGAGTTCGTGGTGCCGGAGGTCTCGTTCGCGCATCCGCTCGATGGCGGGCGTGCAGCGCTCGCGTACCGGGACCTCGACCGCACGAGTGAGGAACTGGGGCGCGACGGTGCGGCCTACGCGCGGCTCATGCGCCCCCTCGCCGAGAACGCCCCCCAGCTCGCCCAGCTCACCGGGGGGCCGCTGCTGCGCTTTCCCGCCGACCCAGTGTTCGCCGCGCGATTCGGCATGCGCGTGCTCGATCAGGGGTCGCCCCTCTGGGGGCGGAGGTTCCGTGAGGATGCAGCACCCGCCCTCGTCACCGGCGTGGCCTCGCACTCGATCCTGCCGCAGCCGAGCCTCGCCGCATCCGGGGCCGGGCTCGCGTTGGGCGCCTACGCACACGCGCGCGGCTGGCCGATCCCGATCGGCGGCAGCCAGGCGATCGTCGACGCGATGGTGGCGGACCTGCGCGGCCACGGCGTCGAGGTCGTGCGCGATCACGAGGTTCGCTCGCTCGCGGAACTGCCTCCGGCTCGCGCGGTGCTGCTGGATGTGACCCCCGCGGCACTTCTGCGCATCGCCGGCGACGACCTGCCGCCCTCGTACCGGCAGGCGCTCGGCCGGTTCCGTTACGGCGCCGCCGTCGCCAAGGTCGACTTCGCCTTGTCCGCACCCGTCCCGTGGGCCGATCCCGCGGTGGCGCGGGCCGGCACGGTGCACCTGGGCGGCACGCGGGCCGAGATCGCCGCCGCCGAGAACGACGTCGTGCACGGGCGGATGCCGGAGCGCCCGTACGTGCTCATCTCCCAGCCCTCGCTGTTCGACCGCACGCGCGCCCCCGACGGCGCGCACACGCTGTGGGCCTACACCCACGTGCCCGCCGGCAGCGACGCCGACCGGGAGGAGGCCGTCGTCGCCCAGATCGAACGGTTCGCACCCGGATTCCGCGACACGATCCTCGCCGCCCGTTCGCGCACCGCCGTCGACCTCGCCCGCCACAATCCGAACTACCCCGGCGGTGACATCGCCGCGGGCAGCCCCGACGTCGCGCAGCTGCTCAAACGCCCGGTGCTGCGCCGCGACCCCTGGCGCACGCCGCTTCCGGGGGTCTACCTGTGCTCGGCATCTACCTCGCCCGGCCCGGGTGTGCACGGTCTCGGCGGATGGTGGGCTGCGCGCAGCGCGCTGCGGCACGTGTTCGGCATCCCGGAGACGCCGTCGCTGTCACCGCGCTGAGCGCAGCCGTTCCCAGTCCACGTCGATCGTGCGGGGGAGCGCGCGGGAGAACCGCGCCGGCAGAACCGTGCCGGGCTCCGGCCAGTATCGGGTGTCGATCACGACCTCGACCGACGCCGTCGCTCCTTCGAAGCCCTCGGCGGCGAGGGCCACCTCGACCGTGCAGCTCTGGTGACGCCGCCGAGAAGACGGCGCCGTCGCTGACAGGATGCGGGCGGTGCCGATCCAGGGTGAGCCGAGCCCTGATTCGGTCAGCCTGTCCAGCGCGTCGGCTGCCTGCTCGGTCCAGTCCTCCATGTCACCGACGATAGCGACCGGCGCGTGTGCGCCGACGCACGCCGACACACGAATCGGGGCGGCGCCGAGCGGCCGGTAGGCTGCGGGAAACCCGCATCCCCCTTCGAAAGGGCCCTCATGGCCGACCGCGAATACGGCTTCCGCACGCGCGCCATCCACGCCGGCAACATCCCCGACGCCGTCACCGGCGCCCGTGCGCTGCCGATCTACCAGTCCTCGGCGTTCGTCTTCGACGACACGGAGGATGCGGCCGCGCGCTTCGCGCTGCAGAAGTACGGCAACATCTACAGCCGTCTGGCGAACCCGACGACGGCGTCGTTCGAGGAGCGAATCGCCTCGCTCGAGCAGGGTCTGGGCGCCGTCGCCACCTCCAGCGGACTGTCGGCGCAGTTCATCACGTTCGCCTCACTCGCGGGGGCGGGCGATCACATCGTGGCCAGCGCCAACCTCTACGGCGGCTCCATCACCCAGCTCGACGTGACGCTGCGCCGATTCGGCGTGGAGACCACGTTCGTGGCCTCGGCGGACCCTGCCGATTACGCCGCCGTCATCACCGACCGCACGAAGGCGGTGTTCGCAGAGACGGTGGCCAACCCCTCGGGCGAGGTGGCCGACATCGAGGGCCTCGCGGCGGTTGCCCACGCCGCCGGTGTTCCGCTCGTGATCGATTCGACGGTCGCCACGCCCTACCTGTGTCGTCCGATCGAGTGGGGAGCCGACATCGTCGTGCACTCCGCCACAAAGTTCCTCGGCGGACACGGCACCTCCCTGGGCGGGGTCGTCGTCGAGTCCGGCCGCTTCGACTGGTCGAGTGAACGCTTCCCCCTCTTCACCGAGCCGGTGCCGAGCTACGGCGGACTCGAGTGGTCCGGGAACTTCGGCGAGTACGCCTTCCTCACCCGCCTGCGCGCCGAACAGCTCCGCGACATCGGCCCGGCGCTCGCGCCGCACTCGGCCTTCCTGCTCGCCCAGGGCGTCGAGACGCTGCCGTACCGCATGAAGGCGCACGTCGAGAACGCGCGTGCCGTGGCCGAATGGCTCGATGCCGACCCGCGCGTCGAGTACGTCACCTGGGCGGGGCTTCCCGGCCACATCCACCACGACCGGGCCAAGAAGTACCTGCCGGAGGGCCCCGGCGCCGTCTTCAGCTTCGGGGTCAAGGGCGGCCGCGCGGCCGGTCGCACGTTCATCGAGTCGGTCGATCTCGCCAGCCACCTCGCCAACATCGGCGACGCGAAGACGCTCGTCATCCACCCCGCATCCACGACCCACGCGCAGCTCACCGAGCAGCAGCTCATCGACGGCGGCGTGCTGCCGGGGCTCGTGCGCATCAGCGTCGGCATCGAGGACGTCGACGACATCATCTACGACCTCGACCAGGCCCTCGCCGCCGCGCAGGAGGCATGATGAACGACGTGACCGCCATCGAGGAGACCGTCGAGACCCGCCTGCCGAACGGGCTGACGTGCGCCCTGCCCGCCAGCTCGCCCCTCGCCAAGCTGCTGCGCTCGCAGCGCACGTGGGAGGGGCCGGGAGCGAAGGAACGCCTCGCGATCCTTCGCGCCGCGAAGAGCATCGCGATCGTCGGCGCTTCGGCGAATCCCGCGCGCTCCAGCTACTTCGTCGGCACATACCTCCTGCAGTCCGGCGACTACCGGGTGTACTTCGTGAACCCGAACGCCACCGAGATCCTCGGTCAGCCCGCCTACCCCGACCTCGCCTCGCTGCCGGAGGTGCCCGACATCGTCGACGTCTTCCGCCGCGCCGACGACATCCCCTCGGTCATCGACGACGCGATCGCGGTCGGCGCGCCCACCGTCTGGGTGCAGCTCGGGATCTGGAACGAGGATGCGGCGCGCTACGGCGAGAGCAAGGGCCTGACCGTCGTCATGGACCGCTGCATCAAGATCGAGCACGCGCGCTTCCACGGCGGCCTGCACCTCATGGGGTTCGACACCGGCCAGATCAGCTCCCGGCGTACGCTGCGGTGAGCGCGACGCGGCTGCGCCCGGCCGTCGGACACCTCACGCGGATCGGCGCGGCGACCGCCCTCACAGGCGTCGGCACGGGGCTCGCCGTGCTCCTGCTGGTCTGGGTCGTCCACTCGATCGAGCACCTCGTCTGGGGCGAGGGCCGAGGCCCCTTCCTCGACGGTCTCGCCGCACCGTCGGAGTTCTGGCTGCCGCTGGCCACGGTCAGCGCGGCGGGCGTCATCGCGGCCGTCGGCTGGTACCTCATCCGCCGCTTCGGCCGTCCCGTCGCGAGCGTCGAGCAGGGTGTCGACGGGCGGCGGATGCCGGTGCTGGAGACCCTCGTCGACACGGTCCTGCAGGTCGTCTCCGTCGCGCTGGGCGCCTCGATCGGCAAGGAGGTCGCCCCGCGAGAGCTCGCCGCGATGGCATCGTCGAAGGTCGTCGGCTGGTTCCGCCTGACACCGCGCTGGCGCCGCATCCTGATCGCCTCGGCCGCGGGAGCGGGTCTCGCGGCCGTCTACAACGTGCCGCTGGGCGGCGCGGTGTTCGCGGTGGAGATCCTCCTCGGCGAGTTCTCGATCGCCGCCGCCGTGACCGCGCTCGCGGTCAGCGCGATCGCGACGCTGGTCGCGCGGCCGCTCGTCGGCGACCAGTCGCTCTACGGCCTCGGATCGATCGAGGTCAACGCGTCTCTGCTCGTCGCGGCTCTCGTCATCGGACCGCTGATGGGAGTCGTCGCAACCAGTTTCGTAGCGGCGACCAAGCGCCTGAGCGCCTTCCGGCCCACCGGCTGGAAGCTGCTCGTCGTGCTCCCTCTCGTGTTCGCCGCGGTCGGTGCCGTGGGGATGTTCTTCCCGCTCATCCTCGGAAACGGGCGCGCCCTGGCGACCGCCGGCTTCGAGCTGAGCGAGCCGGTCGTGTTCCTGCTCGTCCTCGCCGTGCTGAAGTACGTCGCGACCACGCTCTCCCTCGGAGCGGGCGCCATCGGCGGGACGCTTCAGCCGTCCGTCGCGATCGGTGCCGCACTGGGGGCGGCCGCGGCGGCGGGATGGGCGCTGCTCTGGCCCGGAGCGAGCGGGACGGGACTCGCGGTCGTCGCCGCGGCGGCCTTCCTTGCCGCGAACATGCGCGCTCCGTTCACCGCGATCGCCCTGATCATCGAGTTCACCGACACCGGCTTCTCCCTGCTGCTGCCGATCTTCCTCGCGGTGGCCGGTTCGCTCGGGGTCGCGGGGCTGCTCAAGCGCGGCGGCCTCGCCGGCTTCACACCGGTCGACCCCGGTCGCGAGTAGCCGCACGTCTCGGGTGCCGAGCCTCGGCGAGGCGTGCCGCGACGGCGGCGATGACGGCATCCACGTCGAAGGCGAACTGCGCGTCGCCGTAGGCGTCGAAGCCGCTCGCGTCGAGCCGGCGCAGCACGCTGAGGTCTGTGGCGCCCGTCTCGCGGAGCATTCCGCGGAACTGCGCGACCTGCGGGTGCCCACCCGCCCCCGCGGCCGCGACCTCCTCCCGGGCGAAGCCCGTGGCGACGGTCGTCAGCAGCAGCAGGGTGCGTCCGGCGGCGACCTCGTCGAGCCCGCCGTCGAGCAGCCGTTCCAGCACGACCTCGGCCGGCCTGACCGCGGCGAGCGTCGCCCGCGAGAGGGTGCGGAAGTGCTCGACGAGGGCGCCCGAGGCCACCAGCGACTGGCGCATCCCCTCGGCGAAGGCGCGACAGGCCTGCGGCCACGAAGCATCCGAGGGGATCTCGAGCGCCGCGATGCGGGTCAGGAACACGTCCTCGGCGAGCAGCTCCAGCAGGCCCTCGCGCCCGTGCACGTAGTGGTGGAGCGCCTTGCGGTCGACCCCGAGCGCGTCGGCGACGCCCTGCATCGTGAGCTGCTCCGACGGCAGCGCACGCGCCGCGTCGAGGATCGCGGCGCGGTCCAGTCCCGCACGTTCACCGCGTCCTCGGCGGGATGCCGATCCTGGCGTCACGTCGGCTCCGTCTCCTCGATCTTCTCGGGCGCATCGGTCCTGACGAGCGTAGTATTTCCCGTGCGGGATTTGTCCGTCGAACGGCGACGGCCCGCTCGAGAGAAGGGCTCTGCAATGTCGGAGAGTGTGGTGTTGACCGCGAACAGCACGATCGCGCAATGGCTGGATCACCCCGTCGGGGGCGACCTCATCCGCGGGCTGCTCGCCGCATCGGGCACGACGGAGGACGCGCTGGGCCCCGTCCGATCGCAGCCGCTCCAACAGCTCGTCGCGCTGAGTCAGGGGCAGCTGCCGCAGTCGGTCGTCGACGATCTCGTCCGTCAGGCGAACGGTGGCACGATGCCCGAGCAGGCGGGCCCTGCGCCGTGGGTCGAGCGCGTGGTCGCGGGCCGCTTCGCCGGTCGCACCGTGATCGTCACGGGAGCCGCATCCGGGATCGGACGCGCCGTGGCGTCGCGTGTGCTCCGAGAGGACGGCCGTGTCATCGCCGTCGACATCTCCGCCGATCGCCTCGACGAGCTGGTGGCGGCGCACAGCGGGGAGAAGCTCGTGGCGGTCGCCGGCGACATCACCGACCAGGGGGCCGTCGACCGGATCGTCGCCGCCGCCGGAGAGCGGATCGATGCACTCGCGAATGTCGCCGGGATCATGGACGACTTCTCGCCGCTGGGTGAGACGACGGATGCGGTGTGGGAGCGCGTCATGTCCGTCAACGTCACGGGCACGTTCAAGCTGTCCCGCGCGGTGATCCCCGCGATGACCGCCGCTGGGGCCGGCGCCATCGTCAACGTCTCCTCGGAAGCGGGGCTGCGCGGCAACGCCGCGGGCAACGCGTACACGGTCTCGAAGCACGCCGTGGTCGGGCTCACCAAGTCCGCCGCATTCATGTACGGCCCCGCGGGGATCCGGGTGAACGCCGTAGCGCCAGGAGCGGTCGCCACCGGGATCGCGCTGCCGCCGCACCTCTCCGAGAGCGGGCGCGCCCGGGTGTCGCCCTTCGAGCAGCTCATCCCGACCGTGGCCACGGCGGAACAGCTCGCCGCATCCATCACCTTCCTGCTCTCGGACGACGCTGCCAACATCAACGGGGTGATCCTCGCGTCCGACGGAGGGTGGTCGGTGCAGTGACGCCTCGGGGGCGGCGGTAGGCTCTCCCGGTGACCGACGCCCCCGCACGCGTGCTCCGCCCGCGCACTCCGGCCTTCATCTTCACCTGCATCGCAACGGGGCTGCTGGCCGGCCTCCTGTCGGGACTGTTCGGCGTGGGCGGTGGCACCGTGATCGTGCCGCTGCTGGTGCTGTTCCTGAAGTTCGATCAGCGACTGGCCGCAGGAACCTCGCTTGCCGCGATCGTGCCGACCGCCGCCGTCGGCGTCATCTCCTATGCGGTGCACGGCTCGGTCGCGTGGGTGCCGGCGATCCTGCTGGCTGTCGGCGCCGTCGTGGGCGCTCAGATCGGCACCTGGCTGCTGCCGAAGATCTCGCAGACGGCTCTGCGGTGGGGCTTCGTCGCCTTCATCGTCGTCGTGATCGCGAGCCTGTTCTTCGTCATCCCCTCCCGTGACGCGGAGATCGAGGTGACGATCTTCTCCAGCATCGCGCTGGTCGTCGTCGGGGTCTTCACGGGGATCATGGCCGGCCTCATCGGCGTCGGCGGAGGGGTGATCGTCGTTCCGGTGCTCGTGCTGCTGTTCGGTGCGAGCGACCTGGAGGCGAAGGGCACGTCGCTGCTTTTCATGATCCCCACCGCCCTGTCGGGAACGATCGGCAACCTCCGTCGCAAGAACGTCGACCTCCTTGCGGCCGCGCTCGTCGGCGTCGCCGCCTGCACGACCACGGCGGTCGGTGCGTGGATCGCGACGCTGCTCGATCCCTTCGTCGCCAACATCCTGTTCGCCGCGTTCCTCGTCTTCATCGGCACGCAGATGGCGATCAAGGCCGTCCGCGGGCGCAAGCGCTGAGCGATTTCTGACGGCGGTCCGACTCGGGCCCCTCGGTAGGATGGGGCTGTGCCCGTGAATCCCACCCTCGTCGAGCGCGCCTTCGAGCCGACACCGCCGTACCTCGTCGGTCGTGAGAAGGTGCGCGAGTTCGCCCGTGCCGTCTTCGCCACCGACCCTCAGCACACCGACCCGGCTGCCGCCCGGGCGCTCGGCTACGCCGACGTCGTCGCGCCGCCGACCTTCGCGATGGTGATCCAGGACCTCACCCTGCAGCAGCTGCTGGCGGAGCCCGACTCGGGGATCGCCCTCGAGCGCACGATCCACGCCGAGCAGCGCTTCCGCTACTCGCGGCCCATCGTCGCCGGCGACGAGCTCACCGCGCAGCTGCGCGTGACGGGCGTGCGCGCCGTGGGCAAGGGCGCCATGGTCACGAGCGAGGCCGAGGTGACGGATGCGGCGGGCTCGCACGTCGTGACCGCCACATCCATCCTGCTGATCGGAGGCGAGGAATGACCGCGTACGAGATCGGCCAGGTCGTCGCCGAGCGCGACGTGCACCTGACCCGCGAGTCGCTCGTGCGGTACGCGGGCGCGTCGGGCGACTTCAATCCCATCCACTTCCGCGACGACGTCGCCGCCCGCGTCGGCCTGCCCGGCGTCCTCGCCCACGGCATGCTCACCATGGGGCTGTCGGTCGAGACGATCGTGCCCTGGCTGGGAGATGCCGGCCGCATCCGCGAGTACGGCGTGCGCTTCACGCGACCCGTCGTCGTCGATGCCGAGACGGGAGCCGACGTGCGCGTCGTCGCCACCGTCGGGCAGATCGACGACGAGACGCTGCGCATCGACCTGACGGTGACCCACGCCGACACGACCGTGCTGGGCAAGGCGCAGGTGCGGGTGGCCCGCGAGGCATGACCGTCGTAGCACCGCTGCCGCTCGCGCAGCTGACCACGCTGGCCACGGGCGCCGCCCCCGCGCGGATGCGCGAGGCGCGGTCCCGCGACGAGCTGATCGCCGGGCTGCGCGAGGTCTGGGCCGACGGCGACGACTGGTTCGTGCTCGGCGGCGGGTCGAACCTCCTGGCCGGCGACGAGCCCTTCGACGGCACCGTGGTGCGTGTGCTGACCCGGGGCATCGAACGGCTGCCCTCGCCCCGCGAGGGCTTCGCGCGTCTGCGCGTGCAGGCCGGGCACGATTGGGACGCGCTGGTCGCCGACACCGTGACGGCGGGGCTCGCCGGCATCGAGGCGATGAGCGGCATCCCCGGCACTGTCGGCGCGGCTCCCGTGCAGAACGTCGGGGCGTACGGGCAGGACATCTCGCAGACGCTGGTCGAGGTCGAGCTCATCGACGAGTCCACCGGCGAGGTGTCGACGGTCCCCGCCAGCGAGCTGAACCTCGGCTTCCGCACCTCGGTGCTCAAGCATCACTACGGATCCGTCGCCGCCCGTCGGGCCGTGATCCTCTCGGTCACCCTGGAACTGCAGCAGGTGGGCCACGGAGCGGCGCCCGTGCGCGGCGAGCAGCTGCGTCGGGCGCTGGGTCTCGAGGCAGATGCGGTCGTCTCGCTCGCCGAGGTGCGCGACACCGTGCTCGCCACCCGCCGCAGCAAGGGCATGGTGCTCGATGCGGATGACGCCGACACGCGCTCCGCGGGCTCGTTCTTCCAGAACGCCGTGGTGTCGCAGGAGTTCGCGCGCACCCTCCCGGCGGAGTGCCCGAGGTGGCCGCTCGAGCCTGAGATCGAGCCCGTGCGCGTCATCCCGCTCGACCAGTTCGACGGGTACGTCCCCCCGGCCCCGGTGCGCTCGATCGACGTGAAGGTCAGTGCCGCGTGGCTCATCGAGCACGCGGGGATCGGCAAGGGCTTCCGCATCGGCCGCTCGCGCGCCGCGGTGTCGAGCAAGCACGCCCTCGCGCTGACGAACCGCGGCGGGGCGACGGCGGGCGAGATCGCCGAGCTCGCCCGTTTCATCCAGCAGCGGGTGCAGCAGGAGTTCGGGCTCATCCTCCAGCCCGAACCCGTGCTCGTCGGCGTCGAGCTCTAGCCGATCGTCACCGCGACGCGGGCGGCGCGGCGCGGCGCGCGATGATCACCACGCCCGCGGCCGCCGCGCCGAACATCACCGCCAGGATCGCCCATCCCACCGTGCCGAGATTGATCGCCGTCATCGTCACGACGGCGGGCGCGATCATCGCCCCGAGGGCGTAGCCGGTGCCGTAGACGCCCTGGTAGCTGCCCATCCGCTCCTGCGGGGCCAGGTCGAAGCTCAGGCTCCAGCCGGCGGCGCTCGAGGTGATCTCGGCGAGCGAGTGCACGAGAGCAGCCGCGAAGAGGATCACGCCGGCGAGCGCGATCGGTACCCACCCGTCGCCGCCGACCCAGCCTGCCCCCGCCCACAGTGCACAGGCGAGCACCATCAGGACGCCCGCGTTGCGCATGGCCCGCCCGGCCCCATCGAAGGTGCCGGTGCCACGGCTCATGCGCACCTGCAGCAGCACGACGACGATCGTGTTCACGAGCAGGAGCGGGCTCACGAGCACGTCGGGGGCGATCGTGTGCGCGACGACCCACAGCGGCACACCGACCTCGAAGAGCCCGAACTGGATGCCGAAGACGCCCATGAACGCGGTGAGCGACAGGAAGCGCGCATCGCGGTAGGGGCTCGGGCCCTTCTGCGTCGCGGGGTCCGCATCCGTCTCCCCGGGCGACGTCCGCCCTACGTCGACCCGCTCGGCGGACAGACCCGCGACCAGCACCGCTGACACGAGGAACAGGGCGCCCGCGATCGACATCGTGATCTGGAAGGCGAAGGCCGTGCCCAGCGCCAGGGGGATCGCGGCGACGGCGGTCCCGACGCCGATGCCGACGTTGGTGACGGTGCGCATCGTCGCGCGGATGCGGACGCGGTCCTCGCCGAGGAACGCGCGGCCTACGACGGCGGAGCGCACGCTGGCGTTGCCCTGCTGCGCGAGGGTCACGAGCGACGCGGCGATCACGAGGGTCAGCAGGTCGTGGACGAAGACGTACCCGATGAGGGCCGCCCCCTGCAGCAGGTGCAGCCAGAGCAGCATCCGGCGGGCGCTGAAACGGTCGGCCAGGTGCCCGAAGACGAGCGAGCTCACGACGCCGACGGCGCCGGCGATGGTCAGGCCGATGCCCACGGACAGGGCGGGAACTCCGACGATGAGGGTCAGGTAGAGGGTCGTGAGGGTGAAGAAGGCGCCTCGGCCGAGGGTGTCGACGAGCGTGATCGTGAGCAGGCGTCGCAGCGTCTGGTCGTCGGAGATGAGGGTGCGCAGGGGAACGGTGGGGGTGGAGCTCGTCACCGTCCCATTCCCGCAGCGGCATCAGGGCGACGCAATCGATGTAGATTATGGCTTCATGATTCGGTACGAGATGGAGGCGGCGGATGTGTCCGCCATCCGCTTCGGCGTCTCGCCGCTGTCCGAGCTCGGCCTGGCGCTGCGCGCCCTGTACGAGCCGGAGTGGTTTCCGCTGCAGCGCCCGTGGGTGCAGCGGATCGCCGGTGTGCGGTCGCTGCTCGACGAGGAGATGCTGCTGTCGCTCGTCAACGACAGGCGATGGGTCGCGGACTTCGTGAACCCGCGGCCTTCCTCGCCGCTGACCTCTCTGGAGGACGAGCTCAACGACCTCGGCCGCATCAGCCGGGCGCATCTGTACGCGGACCTCGAGAAGGTGCATGGGAGCGTGCCACGGGTCTTCCACGGGCGCCACGACGTCGTCGTCGCACGCCTGCAGCGCGCGCTCGCGACGGCTTGGGATCTCTGCTTCGCCCCGCACTGGGCGCGCATGCACGCCGTCATGCAGGCCGACATCGCCTATCGCGGACGCATCGCCGCCCAGGCCGGCATCGGTGCCGTGCTGAACGGGCTCTCGGATGCGGTGCGCTACGACGGCCGGCACCTGGATGTACGGCTGTGGAACCCGACGGTGCGTCATCGTCCCGTTCTCGGCGACGGCCTGACGCTCGTGCCGTCGATCTTCACGGCACGCGTGTCGACGCCCATCGACGACCACCTGCCGCCGACCGTCATGTACCCGGCGCGGGGGCAGGGTGCGATGTGGTCCGCGACCGTCGGACCGGATGCGGCGGCCGTCACCGACCTGCTCGGCCGCACCCGTGCGGTGCTGCTGACCGAGCTCGGAGAGCCCGCGTCCTCGACCGATCTGGCGCTGCGACTCGGGGTGTCGACCTCTGCCGTCAACCAGCACCTGCGGGTGATGGCGCGGGCGGGTCTGCTCAACCGCGCCCGCTACGGCCGCGCCGTGCTGTACTACCGCAGCGCCGCCGGCGACGCCCTCTGCGCCGAGGGCTCCCGCGCGTAGCCCGCCGCGGGCCCGGTCGGCGGCATGTGCCCGAGTTGCGTCGCCCTTGCGCGGATGCGGCAGGTTTCCGCATCCGCGACAGTTCTTCTCTGTGGCGGATGCGGAATTGTGTGGCGGTTGTCGGTGGTCGGCGGCCCGCAGATGGTCGACGGGAGTCCGCAACTCCCTGTCCGCTCGCACGCCCCGTGCGTAGGCTCGGTGTCATGACCGATCTCACCCGCCCCCAGACGCCGGACCCTTATCCGCTTCTTCCCGCGGTGGCCTCGTTCACCGTCACCAGCGACGACGTCACCGACGGCGCGCCGCTGAAGGACGACCAGGTCGCCGCCCTCGGCAACACCTCACCGCAGCTGTCCTGGTCGGGCGCTCCCGAGGGGACGCAGTCCTACGTCATCACCTGTTTTGACCCCGACGCCCCGACCCCCAGCGGGTTCTGGCACTGGGTGCTCGTCGACGTGCCCGCATCCGTCACCTCGCTCGAGACCGGAGCCGCAGCGGCCGAGCTCCCCGCAGCCGCCTTCCACGTCCGCAACGACGGCGGACAGACGGGGTTCATGGGCGCCGCGCCGCCCGAGGGCGACCAGGTCCACCGGTACTACTTCGTCGTGCATGCCGTGTCCGAGCCGACGCTCGGAGTGGATGCGGACGCCTCACCCGCCGTGGTTTCGTTCAACCTGGCGTTCAAGACCCTCGGCCGCGCCATCATCCACGGCACGTACCAGCACTGACGCATCGAGATGAGCGACGTGCTGGGGTGGGGGACCATCGTCCTCGTGCTGAGCATCCCCCTGCTCTTCGTGCTCGTGAGCGTCTCCACCCATCGCCGCCAGCGATCGGACGGTGCGGATGCGGGCTCGTCGGGCGGACTGCTCGGATTCGACGAGCTGTTCCACCCGTCCGCGCACGAGGCGCGGCTCGTGTGGGAGGCCGAGCAGGAGATCCCGATTCCCGCTCCCACGCCCGACAAGGGTCACGGCGTCATCGAGGATGGCTCCCGGATCACGATCGAGGTTCCGGGAGCCTCCTCCGGTGCAGCGCGCCCGACGGACACGACGGATGGCTGACGATCTCTGGGGACAGCTGAGCGCCTTCGCCGAACGGCTGCGGGTCGAAGGAGTGCTCGGCTGGGCCGACGAGCTCGACGGCCTCACGCGGTACGCGAGCACGGGGTCGGAGGCGCTCATGGGAGCGCGGTGGGTGCTCACTCGACTGATCTCCGCCGAGGCCGAGATCACCGCATCCAGCCGAGAGGCCGCTCGTGGTCTGATCGCACAGCTCACGGATGCCCTCGGAGGAAGCTGAGGACGCGGGCCCCGCGTCAGGCGAACAGGCGCTGCAGGCGTCGCACGCCCTCGAGCAGCGCGTCGTCGCCGAGCGCGTACGAGAGGCGCAGGTAGCCGGACGGTCCGAACGCCTCGCCCGGAACGACGGCGACCTCGGCCTTCTCCAGGATGAGATCCGCGAGCTCGAGCGTCGTCGTCGGGGTGACGCCCTCCCATTCGCGGCCCAGCAGCCCCTGGACGTCGGGGTAGACGTAGAACGCACCGAGCGGGTTCGGAACCGTGACGCCGTCGATCTTCGACAGCTCGTCGACGATGAGGCGGCGGCGACGATCGAACGCGACCCGCATCGTCTCGGCCTCGTCCTGCGGGCCCGTGAGAGCCGCGAGTGCGGCGCGCTGCGCGATGTTGTTCACGTTGCTCGTCAGGTGCGACTGCAGGTTCGCGGCGACCTTGATCGCGTCGGCCGGGCCCACCATCCAGCCCACACGCCAACCGGTCATCGCGTACGTCTTCGCGACGCCGTTGACGAGGATCGTCTGGCCGGCCAGCTCCGGCACGGCCTCGACGATGGACACCGCGCGGGCGCCTTCGTAGACGAGGTTCTGGTAGATCTCGTCGGTGATGACCCAGATGCCGTGCGCGAGGGCCCACTCGCCGATCGCGCGCGTCTCTTCCGGCGTGTAGACGCTGCCGGTGGGGTTGGACGGCGAGACGAACACGAGCGCGGTGGTGCGCTCGGTCCGCGCCGCCTCGAGCTGGTCGACGGTGATCTTGTAGTCCTGCTCGGCGCCGGCGAACACCTCGACGGGCACGCCGTCGGCGAGGCGGATGGTCTCGGGGTAGGTCGTCCAGTACGGCGCCGGCAGCAGAACCTCGTCGCCCGGGTTCACGACGGCCTGGAACGCCTGATAGACCGACTGCTTGCCCCCGTTGGTCACGATGATCTGCGAGGGTGAGACCTCGAGGCCGGAGTCGCGCAGCGTCTTCGCGGCGATCGCCTCGCGCAGCGCGGGAAGACCCACGGCGGGCGTGTAGCGGAAGTTCGCCGGGTCCTTCAGCGCCTCGGCGGCCGCATCCACGATGAACTGCGGCGTCGGGAAGTCGGGCTCGCCTGCGGCATAGGAGATGACGGGGCGTCCGGCTGCCTGCAGCGACTTCGCCTTCGCATCGACCTTGAGGGTCGCGGATTCGGCGATGGCGGAGAGTTTGCGGGAGACGGGAGCGCGTTCGGTCACCCTCCGAGCCTACCGGGGGAGCGCTCGCCGCAGCAGGGTCGAAGGCCCCGCCGGGTGTGGAAACATGATCGGGTGAGCGCACCCCGCATGCAGGTCTGGGCCCTCGACGGCATCGCCGAGGTGACGGCGGGCGACGACCTCGCCGCGATCATCGGCGACGCGCTGGCGGCGGACGAGGATGGCGTCGTCGACGGCGACATCCTCGTCGTGACCTCCAAGATCGTGTCGAAGGCGGAGGGACGGCAGCTGGCCGCATCCGATCGCGAGGATGCGATCACCGCGGAGACCGCTCGGGTCGTCGCGGTGCGCGGCACGACCCGGATCGTGGAGAACAGGCTCGGCGTCGTGGGTGCCGCGGCCGGCGTCGACGCCTCGAACACTCCCGAGGGGACGATCCTGCTGCTGCCGGTCGACCCGGATGCGTCGGCTCGCGCGCTGTGCGCCGCGCTGCGTGAGCGCTTCGGGGTGCGACTGGGCATCGTCGTGAGCGACACCCTCGGACGCGCATGGCGTATCGGGCAGACCGACATCGCGATCGGTGCGGCGGGAATGCGGGTCGTCGATGATCTGCGCGGCGGGACCGACGCGCAGGGACGGCCGCTCGTGGTGACGGTGCCCGTCGTCGCCGACGAGATCGCGTCGGCGGGGGATCTCGTCAAGGGCAAGGCGACGGGGCGTCCCGTGGCGGTGGTTCGCGGGCTGTCGCGCTACGTCACAGACGAGGTCGACACCCCCGGCGCGCGCACCCTGCCCCGCACGGGCGAGCATGACATGTTCCGTCTCGGCACCGACGAGGCGATCGCGATGGGGCGCCAGGTCGGCTACGCCGACGGGTTCGCCGCGGGGCGCGCGTCGCGCGACTGAGCCCGAACTCCTGCAGAACGCGCGCTCGCCGCGGGACGACCGGCTCATCCGGGCGATCCCGCAGGAGTTCGGGGCGCGGATCGTTAGCGCTTCGTTGCGCGAGGCTGCGTGCCGCATCCGTAGCGTGGAGGGATGCGGAAGACGGGGGCCTTCATCGCGGTGCTGCTGGCGGCGGTTCTGACGGGCTGCGCCGGTTCGCTGCCGTTCGTGTCGGGCGAGCCGCGCGGCGATGCTGTCCCCATCGACGAGCTGCGCTGCGGCGACGGGTTCGGCGGAGTTGATCCGGATGTGGTCGCAGGCTCCGTGCCCGACGACTTCGCACCGGTAGCGCTCTACCGGTGCGAAGCGTTCGCCACCGAGACGGATGCGGAGGGCACCTGGGCAGGGTCACGGATCGAGCGGTTCGAGGGCGATCTGAGTGCACTGCTCGCGGCCCTTGCCGAACCGGACGACCCGCCGAGCCTCGGCGCGTGTACCGCGGACATGTGGATCGGGCCGGAACTGTGGCTCGCCGATGCCGAAGGCCATTATGTGCGCGCGCCCTACCCGAGTACGGGATGCGCCAAGCCGCGTCCCGATGTCCTCGAGCGCGTCCAGGCGGCGATCGCCGCGCTCGCCCTGGTCGAGTCGCGGTTCCAACGCGGCAGCCTCATCGAGTCCGCTGCGGCGACGGCCGCGGGGTGCGCCACGACGGCCTCGGTCCTGGTGCTGGTCCAGACACTTCCGGGCGTGGACGTCGACCGGGTCCCGATCGTCCCGGAGAGCGGGAAGGCGGACGTCCCCGAGGTCGGCGCGACGGCCGTCCCCGTGCCGCCGCCCCCGCTTCCCTCCGCGGACGAGGTCACGGGGATGCGGGTGTGCCGGTACACCCCGGCGCCGCTTCCTGCAGAAGGGACGGTGCTGAGCATCAGCGGAGTGCTGCCGTTCGCGGGTGTCGACGCCCTCGATCGGGAGCAGGCCGCGCAAGCACTCGCCTTCATCGGTGAGGCGGGTCCCGCGGGAACGTGCGAGGTGGAGGCCACATCCACGGTGGTCCTGCATCCGCTGCCGGAGACGCAGACACGTGCCACGGTGACGGTGGAACTCGACGGGTGCGGGCGCGTCGTGGGTCCGGATCTGCGGGCCACTGCCGCTCCGGACGAGCTGCTCGCCCTCCTCGCCCCCTGACCGTCGGGGCGTCCTCGCGAGCGGTCGGGTGCTGTCGACGCCCGAACTCCTGCAGATCCGCCGGTTCGTCGGCTCTGAGCGGTGGTTCGGTCGCCTTTTGCAGGAGTTCGGGCGTGAGCACACGGGATCCCCGGCCGTCCCGCGAAGAGCGGGCCGACCGGGGATCCCGGAGTGATCAGCGTTCGACGAGGAACCGGGAGTACGCGCCGAGCGTCAGGAACGACGGGAACTCCGCGCCCAGGGCGACGTCGCGGAACACCTCGGCCGCGTCGTCGAACCGGTCGCCGTCGCGCCGTTCCACCTCGCCGAGCACCTGCGCGATCAGACCCTCGATGTACTCGCGGGTGATGCGGGTGCCGTCCTCGGTCGAGCGGTCCTGGTGGATCCACTGCCAGACCTGCGAGCGGCTGATCTCGGCGGTCGCCGCATCCTCCATCAGGTTGTCGATCGCGACGGCGCCGAGTCCGCGGAGCCACGCCTCCATGTAGCGGATGGCGACCGAGACGTTCCCGTGCACCCCCGCGGCCGTGATGGGGCGACCGATGTGCACGTCAATGAGCTGCGCGGCGGTCACCTCGACGTCGTCACGCTGGCGGTCCAGCTGGTTCGGCCGGTCGCCGAGCACAGCGTCGAACTCCGCACGGGCCACGGGGATCAGGTCCGGATGCGCGACCCACGTGCCGTCGAAGCCGTCGCCGGCCTCGCGCTTCTTGTCCGCGGCCACCTTCTCGAAGGCGCGCTCGGTGACCTCGGGGTCCCGTCGGTTGGGGATGAAGGCGCTCATGCCGCCGATGGCGAAGGCTCCGCGCTTGTGGCACGTCTTCACCAGCAGTTCGGTGTAGGCACGCATGAACGGCACCGTCATCGTGACCTCGCTGCGGTCGGGGAGCACGAAACGCGCCCCGCGGCCGCGGTAGTTCTTGATGATCGAGAAGATGTAGTCCCACCGTCCGGCGTTGAGCCCCGCGCAGTGGTCGCGCAGTTCGTAGAGGATCTCCTCCATCTCGAACGCGGCGGGCAGCGTCTCGATCAGCACGGTCGCGCGGATCGTGCCGTGCGCGAGACCCAGCCGGCGCTCGGTGAAGCTGAAGACGTCGTCCCACAGCTTCGCCTCTTCGCTCGACTCGAGCTTCGCGATGTAGAAGTAGGGCCCGGCTCCGTTCTCGATCAGCCGGTGCGCGTTGTGGAACGCGTAGAGGCCGAAGTCCACGAGCGAACCGGATGCGGCGAGCGAGCGACCCGAGCGGTCGGTGAACCCGAGGTGCTCCTCGACGAGGTGCCAGCCGCGCGGGCGCATCACGATCGTCGGGGTCTCGGCGGCGGTGACCTCGTAGCGCTTGCCCTCGGCGCTCGTGAACGACAGCTGGCCGCGGATCGCGTCGAAGAGCGACAGCTGCCCCTCGATGACGTTGCGCCACGTGGGGCTCGTGGCATCCTCCTGGTCGGCCAGCCACACCTTCGCGCCCGAGTTGAGGGCGTTGATCGTCATCTTCGGATCGGTGGGGCCGGTGATCTCCACCCGGCGGTCTTCGAGGCCGGGCCCGGCGCCGGCGACGCGCCAGGATGCGTCGTCGCGGATGCGGGCCGTGTCGTCGCGGAAACGGGGGTCGTGCCCGTTGCCGATCTCGTATCGGCGCCGCATCCGGTCCGCGAGCCGGTCGTGCCGGCGCCCGGCGAAGCGGTCGTGCAGTTCGGCCAGGAAGCCGAGGGCTTCGGCGGTGAGGATCTCGTCGTACCGCTCGCGGAGCGGGCCGCGGACCTCGATCGCGGGGGTGTGGGCGCCGGTGGCGATCGGACCGGTGCCGGGGTGGCGTTCGTCGCCGCGGATGCGGGTGCTCTCGGGCGCGAGGCCCGTGGCGGTGGGGGTCATGGCACTGCCTTTCGAAGGCGGGGAGGAAACGGAAGAAAGGGGTCAGTGGAACTGGGCGGTCTCGGTGGAGCCGGCCAGTGCCAGGGTCGCGCTGTCGGGGTTGAGCGCGGTCGAGACGTGGTCGAAGTAGCCGGTGCCCGCCTCGCGCTGGTGGCGGGTGGCGGTGTAGCCGCGCGCCTCAGCGGCGAACTCGGCCTCCTGCAGCTCGACGTAGGCGCTCATGGCGCGCTCGGCGTAGCCGGCGGCGAGGTCGAACATGGCGTAGTTGACGGCGTGGAATCCGGCCAGGGTGATGAACTGGAACTTGTAGCCGAGGTCCGCGAGGTCCTGTTGGAACGTCGCGATCTGCTCGTCGCTCAGGTGTCGCTTCCAGTTGAAGCTGGGCGAGCAGTTGTAGGCGAGGAGCTTGCCGGGGTGGCGCTCGTGGATGGCGGCGGCGAACGCCCGGGCGAGTTCGATGTCGGGCTCGCCGGTCTCGACCCAGATGAGGTCGGCGTACGGCGCGAAGGCGAGGCCGCGGCTGATGACCGCGTCGATGCCCGGACGTACCCGATAGAAGCCCTCGGAGGTGCGCTCCCCGGTGGTGAACTCCTGGTCGCGCGGGTCGACGTCGCTCGTGAGGAGGTCTGCGGCGAGGGCATCGGTGCGGGCGATGATGACCGTCGGCACGCCCGCCACATCCGCCGCGAGGCGCGCGGCGTTGAGGGTGCGGATGTGCTGCTGCGTCGGAACGAGCACCTTGCCGCCCAGGTGACCGCACTTCTTCTCGCTCGCGAGCTGGTCCTCCCAATGGATGCCGGCGGCACCGGCGGAGATGAGCGACTGCGCGAGCTCGTAGGCGTTGAGCGGCCCGCCGAAGCCCGCCTCGGCGTCGGCCACGATGGGGGCGAGCCAGTCCTGGGTGATCTCGCCCTCGGCGTGCTCGATCTGGTCCTGGCGGATGAGCGCGTTGTTGATGCGGCGCACGACGGCGGGCACCGAGTTGGCGGGGTAGAGGCTCTGGTCGGGGTAGGTCTGGCCGGCGAGGTTGCCGTCGGCGGCGACCTGCCATCCCGACAGGTAGATCGCCTTCAGGCCGGCGCGCACCTGCTGCACGGCCTGTCCGCCGGTGTAGGCGCCGAGCGCACGGATGTAGTCCTCCGTGTGCAACAGGTTCCAGAGGTTCTCCGCGCCGCGGCGGGCGAGCGTGTTCTCCTCGCGCACCGAGCCGCGCAGGCGGATGACGTCCTCGGCCGAGTAGGTGCGCTCGACGCCGTCCCAGCGGGGATCCGTGTTCCAGATCTCCTGCAGCTCGGCGGCGGTCTGCGTCATGTCACCCGCGCGCAGCGGGCCCTGGGCGGAGGGGGCGGTGCTGGTCATGTCGGTCTCCTGTGATCTGAGGGACGGTCGTCGTCCCGAGGCGTGTGACCACTGTGAGTGAAGATCTCGGGCCGCAATCGAGGTTCTCGGGGAGAAGATTGCTCGTTCTTCTGTTCTTGTGACACAATCCCGATCCATGACGATCGAAGAAGATCCGATGACCGATGACGCCGACGCCCTGACGATCGGGCGCCGCATCCGCCAATTGCGCACGGCGCAGGGCATGACGCTGGACGCGCTCGCCGCCGCCGTGGATCGCGCGCCCAGCCAGCTGTCCATGATCGAGAACGGGAAGCGCGAGCCCCGACTCACGCTGCTGCGAGCCATCGCGAAAGCGCTCGGGACGACGGTCGACGCGCTGCTGGAGGCCGAGCCGCTCGACGAGCGCGCCGCCATGGAGATCGCGCTGCAACGGGCGATGAAGGGACAGACCTTCCAGGCGCTCGGCATCGACGCGTTCCGCATCGGCAAGGCGGTGCCCGACGAGGCGCTGCGGGCGATGCTGGCTCTGCACGGTGAGATCGATCGCCTGCGCGACGAGCGCTCCGCGACGCCCGAGGAGGCGCGGCGCGCGAACGTCGAGTTGCGCGATCTCATGCGCGAGCAGAACAACTACTTCGCCGACCTCGAGACCGAAGCGCGGGCGATCCTGGATGCGGTGGCGCATCCCGGCGGGCCGCTCACGCAGCGCTCGGCGAGCGACATCGCGGCGCACCTGGGTTTCACCCTGCACTATGTGCCCGATCTGCCGCAGACCACCCGCAGCGTCGCCGACCTCAAGCACGGACGGCTCTACCTCTCGAGCCGGGTCGCCGCGAAGGGCGACGCGCGCACAGCGGTGCTGCAGGCGCTGTCCAGCCGCATCCTCGGGCACCGGGAGCCCACGAGCTACGCGGAGTTCCTGCGCCAGCGGGTCGAGACCAACTACCTCACGGGCGCCCTGCTCGTCCCCGAATCGCACGTCGTGCCGGTGCTGACCGATGCCAAGGGGGACAGGGCGATCTCGATCGAGGATCTGCGTGATCTCTACTCGGTCTCCTACGAGACCGCCGCCCACCGCTTCACGAACCTCGCGACGGTGCACCTCGGCATCCCGGTGCACTTCCTCAAGGTGCACGAGTCGGGCACCATCACGAAGGCGTACGAGAACGACGACGTGAACTTCCCGGCCGACCGGCTCGGCGCGATCGAAGGGCAGATGTGCTGTCGGCGGTGGACCAGTCGCGTCGTCTTCGACGTCGACGACCGCTTCAACCCCTACTACCAGTACACCGACACGGGCAACGGAACGTACTGGTGCACCGCCCGCGTCGAGTACTCGAGCGAGGGGGCGCACTCGGTCAGCGTCGGCGTGCGCTTCGAGGACACGAAGTGGTTCCTGGGGCGCGATACCGCCAACCGCGGGGTCTCCAGGCACTCGGTGGAGGTGTGCTGCCGGCGCGCGCCGGCCGAGCTCGAGAGCGCCTGGCGGGAGAACTCCTGGCCGAATGTCCGCACACCCCGCACCCTGCTCGCGACCCTGCCCACGGGAGCCTTCCCCGGCGTCGACACCACGGAGGTCTACGAGTTCCTCGAGGCGCACTCGCCGAGTTGAGTGCGTCGGGCGCTCACTCGACGGCGTTCCAGCGCAGCCGGGGCGGCTCGGCGTCGATCGCGGCGAGCATCTGGTCGGGGGAGGAGACCGGGAACGTCGTCACGAGGCGCTCGCCCTGACCTCGATCGATCGCGTAGGCGAGGGCGAAGGGGCCGGATGCGGCGTGCCGCCCGATGGCGATCCGCGCGCGCATGGGGCCGATCCGCTCCTCTCGCACCGTGTGCTCGGCCAGTAGGGTGCGGGCGGCGTCCGTGATGCGCGCGAGCGGCGTGACGGAGACGGCGCGGCCGCTCAGTGCCTCGGCGTGGAAGAGCGTGCGCTCGCCGTAGGCGGCGGCCAGTTCCGCATCCAGCCACCGCTCGCGCTTGAGCCCGTACGGCGTCTCGGCGAGGGAGAAGAGATAGCCGTAGACGTGCACGAGGCCCGCGTTGCCGACGGGCCAGGTGGCATCCAGACCCGCCGTGGCGTGCAGGTGGTGGAACAGCGCCTCGGGGATGACCGGCCCCCCGGTGTTCTCGTCCACGGTGGTGGAGAGCTCCCACGCGTCGAACATGCCGTCCGCCGCGTCCTGTCGAATGGATGCGGCGATGCCGGGCAGGAGCGCGAGCGTCGCGACGGGATCCTCCGCCGCGCGGCGGCCTGCCGCATCGACTCGCTCGGTCGATGATTTAACCGGTTGTTCATCGGGCGTGGTCATTGCGTCCACAATCCTCCTTCACCATGGACGAAGCGTCCACCTGAAGGAGCCCCGTGCCACGTCCTGTTCTCATCTTCGACTTCGACGGTACCGTCGCCCTCGGCGACGGCCCCGTGCTGGCCTATGCCGCATCCGTGGCCGCCGCCGGCCGTCTGCCGGAGAGTTTCGTCACCGACGTGCGGCGGGGACTCGCGGACCCGAACGCGGAGGGTGCCGTCGACGGCTACGACCTCGTCCGCATCCTCGCCCTGCGCGCCGGCGCCGACGAGACGCACCTCGCGTTCGGCTACCGGGCGAGCCGAGGGATGCTGGCCACGTCCGCCGCGCCGATCGGCACCCCCGCGGGTCTGGCGCGACTGCTCGACGAGGTCGACGCGGAGCGGATCCTCCTCACGAACGCGCCCGATGTGCGCCTCACCGAAGCGCTCGAGGCGCTGGGGCTCGCGGGACGTTTCGACCGGATCGTCACGGATGCGGCGAAGCCCGCCGGTCTGGAGACGCTCCTCGACGAGCTCGATCCCGCCCGGCCCGTCCTGAGCATCGGCGACATCTGGCGCAACGACCTCGCCCCCGTCCACGCCCGCGGCCACGCCACGGCGCTCGTGGGCGCATCCGCAGCTCCCGAGGCCCGGCCCACCTACCGCGCCGCGCGCCTGGACGACCTCCTCGACGACATCTCCCGCTGGGCGCTCGCCGCCCGCGTCGCCTGACCTCACCGACCCGCACACCACCCCGATCCGAAGGACACCACATGAACATCACCCGCCTGCGCCTCGGCGCCGCAGCCGCCGTCGTGGCGGCCGCATCCCTGCTCCTGGCCGGTTGTGCCGGCTCGGCCGATCCGGGAACGAGCGGCGCCGCGGCGGACCCCGACGCCCTCGTGCTGGCGCTGGTCCCCTCGCAGGACCAGAACGGCCTCGTCGACACCGCGAAGCCCCTGACCGACATGCTCACCGAGAAGCTCGGCATCCCGGTCACGGGCGTCGTCGCGAAGGACTACCAGGCGGCGGTCGAGGCCATGGGGGCGGGCCAGGCCCAGATCGGCTTCCTGCCCTCGCTGCAGCTCTGGCAGGCCAGCGACAAGTACGGCGCCAAGGTCGTGCTCCAGACCGAGCGCAACGGCAACATCACCTACCCGGCGCAGTTCATGACGAACAACCCGGACAAGTACTGCGAGGACACTCCCGTCGAACGCGACGGGATGCTCTTCTGCAACGGCGCCGACGCGATGAAGGGCCCGGCGGGCCTGGACTCCATCACCAAGGTCAAGGGTGCCAAGGTCGCGATGCTCGGACCCGGCTCTCCCGCCGGCTACATCTATCCCGTGCTGGCGCTGCAGGAGGCCGGCATCAACACCGACTCCGACATCGAGAAGCTGCCGGTCACCGCGAACGACGCCTCGGTGCTCGCGGTCTACAACGGCGACGCCGAGATCGGCTTCAGCTTCTGGGACGCGCGCACGATCGTGAAGAAGGACGTCCCGGACGTGGGTCAGAAGGTCGTCGTCTTCGCGATGACGGACGAGATCCCCAATGACGGCGTCGCGCTCACCTCCGACCTGTCGCCGGAGTTGCAGCAGAAGATCACCGACGCGCTCGAGGAGTACTCGAGCTCCGACGAGGGCTCGAAGGTCCTGCAGAGCATCTACTCCATCACCAAGCTCGCGCCTGCCGACCCCTCGTCGCTCGACGTGGTCGCCCGTGCGGCGCAGAAACTGGGTCTGCAGTGACGACGACCATCGGTCAGGAGGTCGGGGCTGCGGCCCCGGCCTCCTGGCCCATCCGCCTGCGCGACGTCCAGGTGCGCTACCCGAACGGCACGATGGGCCTGAGGGGCGTGAGTCTCGACATCGCCGCCGGCGAGATGGTCGCGGTCGTGGGACTCTCCGGCTCCGGCAAGTCCACCCTCATCCGCACGATCAACGGGCTCGTGCCCCTCTCCGCGGGCTCGCTGACGGTCGGCGACACCGAGCTCGCGGGAGCGAGGCCCCGCACGCTCCGGCGTCTGCGCGGCGGCATCGGCATGGTGTTCCAGGGGTTCAACCTCGCCGGGCGCACGAGCGTCCTGAACAACGTGCTCGTGGGGCGACTCACGCACACCCCCACCTGGCGCACGCTCCTCGGTGCCTACACGGCGGCCGACAAGCAGCTCGCCTACGAGGCGCTCGAGCGCGTCGGCATCCTCGCGAAGGTCTACGACCGCGCCTCGGCGCTCTCGGGCGGCCAGCAGCAGCGCGTCGCGATCGCCCGCGCCCTCGCGCAGCAGCCGCGGATCGTGCTCGCCGACGAGCCCGTGGCGAGCCTCGACCCGCCCACGGCGCACGGTGTGATGGGCGACCTCCGCCGCATCAACCGTGAGCTCGGCATCACGGTGCTCGTGAACCTGCACCTGCTCGATCTCGCCCGTCAGTACGGCACCCGGCTGATCGGGATGCGGGCGGGTGAGCTCGTCTACGACGGCGCAGCCGCCGACGCGACGGATGCCGACTTCGCCCAGATCTACGGTCGCTCGGTCACGGCCGAGGATCGGCTGGACTCGTGAGCGCGTCCTCGCTCGAGCTGCCGCCCAGACCCGGCGGCCGGTGGCGCGGCTGGGTGATCGCCGCCGCCATCGCCGCGGTCACGGTGTTCATGTGCCTGCCCGTCGTCGGGATCGACTTCGACCTCAGCGGGATCGCACGCAACTGGCAGCACGGCGCGAGCAAGGTCCTGGGGCTGCTCCAGCCCGACTGGTCGTTCTTCCCGCGCACCGTCGGACCGCTCCTGGAGACGCTGCAGATGGCGGTCATCGGCACCGCCGTCGGCGCCCTCGTCTCGCTCCCGCTCAGCTTCCTCGCCGCCCGCCCGACTAACCCGCATCCGTGGCTCCGCGCCGCCGTGCGCACCGTGCTGAACGTGGTGCGCGCCGTTCCCGACCTGCTGTCGGCTGCGGTGCTCGTGGCGATGGTCGGCGTCGGTGCGCTTCCCGGCATCCTCGCGCTCGTGCTCTTCAACGTCGGGATCATCGTCAAGCTCGTCTCGGAGTCGATCGACGCGATGGATGTGGGCCCGATCGAGGCGGGTCGTGCGGCCGGCGGCACTCAACTGCAGATCAACCGCACCCTCGCGCTGCCGGACACCTGGCCAGCCTTCGTCGCCCAGACGCTGTATGTCTTCGAGCTCAACGTGCGCGCCTCGTCGGTGCTGGGACTCGTCGGTGCCGGCGGGCTCGGCCTGCTCATCGACGCGGTGCGCACCTACTACCGCTACGACCAGCTCTCGCTCATCATCCTGGAGATCCTCGTGCTCGTCGTCCTTCTCGACGCCCTGAGCGCCGCCGTCCGTCGGAGGCTCGTATGAGCGCGGTCGACACCTCGCCGCCGCGCACCACGCCCGCGTTCGCGCTGCCTGAGCGACCGCGTCGACCTCTCGTGCTCGTGGTCGGCGCCGCCGTGACGCTGATCGTCGTCGCCGCCTTCTGGTCGGTCGACATCACGTGGTCGCGGCTGGGGGAGCTTCCCGCCGCGATCGTGCGCTACATCTGGCTCATGTTCTCGGCCCCGGACTGGTCGAAGCTGCCCGAGGCGCTCTGGCAGACCTGGCGCAGCGTCGAGATGGCCTGGGTCGGCACCGTGCTCGGCGTGATCGTCGCGACGCCGCTGAGCCTGATGGCCTCCCGCGGTTTCGGGCCGGCGTGGCTGCGCTCCGCGCTTCGCCTGGTCTTCTCCGTCATCCGTGCGGTTCCGGAGATCATCTTCGCCATCATCATCCTGTCGATGACGGGACTCACGCCGCTCACCGGTGCTCTCGCTCTCGCGGTCAACGGCGTCGGCACGCTCGGCAAGTGGGGATACGAGGCGGTCGAGGCGGTGCCGCAGGGGCCGATCGAGGCGGCGCGTGCCGCCGGCGGGAGCACCCTGCAGGTGCTGCGGTGGGGTGCGTGGCCGCAGGCGACCCCGGCGTTCCTGTCGTTCTGGCTCTACCGGTTCGAGATCAACGTCCGCTCGTCCGCCGTGCTGGGCCTGATCGGCGTGGGCGGAATCGGCGACATGCTCACCACGTACACCCAGTACCGTGAGTGGTCGACGGTGGGGATGCTGCTGATCGTGGTCATCGGGGTGACGATGACGATCGACGCCATCAGCGGTGCGGTCCGCCGCAGGATCATGGAGGGTGCGCGTGTCCGCTGACGCTGCCACGACCGTGCGCATCGCCGCGCTGCGCAACGTCCTGCAACCGACCGAGAGAAGAGTCGCCGACCTCATCGTCTCGGAGCCGGAGATCGTCGTGGAACTGACCGCGCAGCAGCTCGCCGACCGGGCGGGCGTCGCGCGCTCCTCCGTCGTGCGGGCGTGTCAGCGCCTCGGCTACCGCGGATATCCCCAGCTGCGGGTCGCGCTCGCCGCGGAGCTCGGTGCGCAGCCGGATGCGGCGACCGATCACGGCGTGGGCGTCCTCGGCCGCATGCGCACCGCGATGGACCGGGCGGCGCAGGCGCTCGTCGGATCGGCCGGGCTCCTGACCGAGGATGCGGTCGCCGCCGCGGTCTCGCGCGTCGCGCACGCACGGCGGGTGCTGGTCGTCGCCAACGGTCTGTCGTCGCCGCTCGCGAGCGATCTCGCGATGCGGCTGACCGCGGTCGGACGTCCCGCGGAGATCGTCGCGGACCCCATCGCGCAGCAGATCTCCGCACGCCAGCTCACGAGCGACGACGTCTGCCTCGTGATCAGCGGCTCGGGGGCGAACGAGGCGAGTGTGCGGGCCGCGCGCGCAGCAGATGCCGCCGGCGCCGGCGTGCTTCTCATCACCTCCTTCGTCGCCTCGACACTGGCCGAGATCGCCGACCTCTCGCTCGTCCTGGCGCCCGCGGGTGCGACCTTCCGCGATGAGCTCGAGCACACCTCTCGCGCCGTGCACGCCGTCTTCGGCGAGGTTCTCGTGGATGCGGTCGCGACCGAGCTGGGGGAGCGGTCGCCCCGCGTCCGCGCCCAGGTGCTCGAGATCCTCTCGGAGAACCTGGCGGACCCCGCCGAGTGAACGGGTGCTCGTTCGGCGGATGATGCCGTCCCGCACTCGGGGTCTTGAATGAAAACCGATCACGTGTAAGGGTTTTGGGACTCGGTTCCCCCCCCGGAGCCGCTTTCGATGAGGAGAGCGACGATGAGAAAGACGACCCGTTTCGTGCTGGCCGCCGCATCCGCTGCGGTGCTGGCGGTGACGACCGTGACGCCCGCGCTGGCGGATACCGTGCCCACAGGCAACGGACATGGCCACCACGACAGCGAAACCCGCACGTTGGAGCGCTACGCCGCCGACACGTGGGCATCGCTGGTCGCGATGACGGATCCGGACACCGGTCTGCCGTCGGACAACATCGACGGCGCGCTGCAGACGGCGGGCGCCTACACCTCGCCGACGAACATCGGCGGCTACCTGTGGTCGACGGTGACCGCCCGCGACATCGGGCTGATCGACCGGCGGGAGGCGCGCGAGCGGATGCGGACGACCCTCGACACGCTCGACCGCCTGGAGCGCAACGACGCCAGTGGGATGTTCTACAACTGGTACGACCCGGCGACCGGCGCAAAGCTCACGACCTGGCCCGACTCGGGCGATCCCGTCGAGCCGTTCCTGTCGACGGTCGACAACGGCTGGCTGGCCGCATCCCTCCGCATCGTGCGAGAGGCGGAACCGAGTCTGGCCCGTCAGGCGAACTCCCTGTACCGGTCGATGGATTTCGGCGCCTTCTTCGATCCGACGGGTGCGGCCGGGCTGCCGGCCGGCACGAACCGCGGCGGGTTCTGGGACTCCCCGCCCACGGGCTGCAGTGTCGAAGCGCCCATGTACAACGGCTCGGGTGAGACCGCGTACTACACGTGCCACCACTACGACACGACCGTGAGCGAGAGCCGCATCGCGACCTACCTCGGTATCGCGAACGGGCAGATCCCGCCGACCGCGCTGTACGGCACGCACCGCACGATGCCGCCGGGCTGCGACTGGGCCTGGCAGGAGCAGCTGCCCACCGGCACCACGCGCACCTACGACGGCTTCGACGTGTGGGAGGGCGTCTACTCCTACGACGGCATGAGCTTCGTGCCCAGCTGGGGCGGCAGCATGTTCGAGGCGCTCATGCCCGATCTGCTGATCCCCGAGACCGAGTGGGGGGAGAACTCCTGGGCACTGAACCATCCGATCACCGTCGCTGTCCAGGAGCGGCACGGTGAGGACGCCGGCTACGGCTACTGGGGCTTCTCGCCCGCCAGCGACCCGTTCGGCGGCTATGCCGAGTACGGCGTCGATCTCGCAGGGATGCGCTCGGACGGCTACACCTCCGATCGCGAGAAGACGGACGTCGACATCGACCGGCCCGGCTGCTCGGTGGGCACCAACCCCGACCCGCAGTTCGGTGACGGAGTCGTGACGCCGCACGCGAGCTTCCTCGCGCTGCCCTACGACCGCGATGGGGCTCTTGAGAACCTCTCGCGCATCGAGAACGACCTCGGTGCCTACGGCCCCGGCGGCTTCTACGACGCGGTCGCGGTGCACAGCGGCACGATCGCCGAGCGCTACCTCTCGCTGGACCAGTCGATGATCATGGCCGCCATCGGCAACGAGCTGACCGGCGACAGCCTCAAGGACTACGTCGTGGACCGCGACATGGAGCGCACGCTCCGACCCGCGATGCAGGCGCAGGTGTTCGGCTCCAGCTGGGGCGAGTCGGGCGATCGATGACGAGAGGGATGCGGTGAGCACATCCGATGAGGCGATCGGGGAGGCGGCGGAGTCCGTCGCCTCCCCGTCGCGCGGCAAGCGTGGCAGCTACGCGAAGGGCCAGGCCCGTCGCCAGCAGATCGTCGAGGAGGCCCTCCTCGTGTTCGCCCGCAGCGGGTTCGACGCGGGGTCGCTGCGGGCCATCGCCCGCGGCGTGGGGATGACGCCGGCGGGGCTGTTGCACCACTTCTCGAGCAAGGAGGAGCTCTTCGTCGAGGTCCTCCGCCAGCGCGACGAGCGCATCCGAGCGGCGGTCGGGGATCCGGCCGAGCACAGGCTCATCGAACAGAGCGCGGAGGTGGTCGCCTACAACCAGAGCGCACCCCGTGGCCTCTCCGCGCTCTACACGACGGTGGCCGCGGACGCGATCGATCCCGCCCACCCCGCGCACAGGGAGTTCGTCGACCGCTATCGCGACTCCGCCGCATCCGCCGAGCGGATCATCGCAGCGGGGCAGGCCGCGGGAGAGATCCGCGCCGACGTCGATCCCGCCCGCGCCGGCCGGCTCATCAGCGCCGTGATGGACGGGCTTCAGCAGCAGTTCCTGCTCGACGAAGAGGTCGACATGCGGTCGCTCTTCGACGAGTTCGTCCGCGGCTACCTGCGGCCGCTCTGAGGTCGTGTCCACACCTCCATCCAGGGGGGTTGCGACAATTTAAGCGCTTAAGTACCGTAGTGACGACGCCATCAGGTGTGTCTCGTTCAAGGAGGAACCATGAAACATGTTCGGCTCGGCGCCGTCGCGCTGCTCGCCGTCGCCGCCCTCAGCCTGGCGGGATGCGGCCGGGCGGATGATGCGGGAACGACGTCACAGGAAGCCACGACCATCGGGAGCGAGCCCGCGACGGGCAAGATCACGATGTGGGCGATGGGGACCGAGGGCGAGGCGCTCCCCGACTTCGTCAAGACGTTCGAAGAGGCGAATCCGGGTGTCGAGGTCGATGTCACCGCGATCCCGTGGGATTCCGCGTACAGCAAGTTCCAGACCGCGATCGCGAGCGGCAACACCCCCGACATCGCGATGATGGGCTCGACCTGGATGGCCGACTTCGCCGATGCCTTCCAGACGGTCCCCACCGATCTGGACACCTCGGGTTCCTTCCCGGGCGCGGTCGAGTCCAACAAGGTCGGAGATCGCGCGGCGGGCGTGCCGTGGTACGTCGACACGCGTGTGCTCTACTACCGCACCGACATGGCCGAGCAGGCCGGTTGGACGAGCGCTCCCACCACGTGGGACGAGCTCAGCCAGATGGCCTCCGACATGGAGTCCAAGGCGGGGGCGGAGTACGGCATCCGGCTGCCCGCCGGAAACGACTCCTTCCAGGGAACGCTCTGGATGCCCTGGTCCAACGGCGCCTCCCTCGAGGACGGCTCGGCATGGACGCTCGACACCCCGGAGATGGTCGAGGCGTACGAGTACTACCAGAGCTTCTTCACGGACGGACTCGCCAACCCGTCGGCAGATCGCTCCTCGGGGGCGCAGGAGGCGGACTTCGTCGCCGGCCGCACCCCGATGCTCATCGACGGCCCCTTCATGATCGGATCGCTCGAGAAGCTCGGCGGTGCGGACTTCTCCTCGAAGTTCACGACGGCCGTGCTCCCGACGAAGGAGTCCTCGACATCGTTCAGCGGCGGCTCGAACCTCGTCGTGTTCGACGGCTCCGACAACGCGCGCTCCGCATGGAAGCTCGCCCAGTGGCTGAGCGAGCCCGAGACGCAGGCCCGCTGGTACGACCAGACCGGTGACCTCCCCGCCGTCCAGGCGGCATGGCAGGACGACGCGCTCGCCTCGCAGCCGACGCTCGCAGCCTTCGGCACACAGCTCGAGACCGCGAAGTCCGTCCCGGCGACGACGACGTGGGTGAAGGTGGCCGCGGCGGGTGACGCCGTGCTCGAGAAGGTGCGGCTGGGAACCATGACCCCCGCCGACGCGATGAAGGAGCTTCAGAGCAAGGCCGACGCCGTGGGGCTGGACTGATCCCATGACGCAGACATCACTGGCCGCGACCGGGGCGGCCCTGGCCGCCTCCGGTCGCGCCGGCGGTGGCCGCCGGTCGAGCCGTCGCCGGCGCCAGGGCCTGATCGCATGGGGCTTCGCGCTCCCGTTCGTCCTCGTCTTCGCCGCCTTCATGGTCGTGCCGATCGTCGGCTCGTTCGCGATGTCGTTCACCGACTTCCGCGCGCAGGACATCCGCTCGCCTTTCGCGGTGAACTTCGTCGGTCTCGACCAGTACCTGGCCGTGCTGGGAGACCCCACCTTCCTCAAGTCGGCGGGCGTCACCGCGACCTTCGTCGTGATCGGCATCCCGGTCACGATGGCGGTGGCGCTCGCGCTGGCCCTGGCGCTCAACTCGGGCGGCGGCCGCATCGTCGCCTTCCTCCGGGTGGGCTTCTACGCGCCTGTGGTCACGAGCATCGTCGCCGTCTCCGTCGTGTGGCGATACATCCTGCAGCCCGAGGGCCTGCTGAACGCGGCGCTCGCCGTGGTGGGGATCCATGGTCCCGACTGGCTCAACGACACCACCTGGGCCCTCCCGTCGCTCATCGCGATGGCGGTCTGGCGCAACGTCGGCACGCTCATGGTGATCTTCCTCGCGGGGCTCCAGGCCATCCCGACCGACGTCAAGGAGGCGGCGGTCATGGACGGGGCCTCCGCGTGGCGCCGCCTGAGGGCGATCACCCTGCCGCTGCTGCGTCCGACGTTGCTGCTCGGGGCCGTTCTCATCTCGGTCGGCTTTCTCCAATTCTTCGAGGAGGCCTTCGTGATGACGCAGGGCGGACCGCTCGATTCCACCCTCTCGGTCGCCTACTACACGTTCAAGCAGTTCGGCTTCGGCGAGTACGGCACCGCATCCGCTGCGAGCTACATCCTGTTCCTCGCGATCGCGCTCGTGAGCCTCGTGCAGTTCCGGCTGCTGCGCTCGAAGGACTGAAGGAGGAGATCATGACTTCGACGACGATGGCCTCCCGCCGCGCCCGCCGCGCGCTCACCGGGCGCGCCCTCACCTACACCGTGCTGATCGCGGGCCTGATCGTCTGGGTCCTCCCGTTCGTGTGGATGCTGCTCGGCTCGGTCAAGACGCAGAGCGAGATCCTGCAGCGTCCGCCCACCTGGCTCCCGCAGCAGATCACCTGGGAGAACTTCGCCCAGTGGTTCGGGCCCCTCGACATCGGCCGATTCTTCACGAACAGCATCGTCGTGGCGCTGTTGACCGTCCTCGGCAACCTCGTGTTCTGCTCGATGGTCGGCTACGCGCTGGCGAAGATGGACTTTCCCGGAAAAAAGGTGTTGTTCGCCGTCGTGCTCATCACCCTCATGGTGCCGGGCATCGTGACCTTCGTGCCGCTGTTCGTGATGGTGTCCTCCTTCGGTCTCACCAGCAGCTATGCCGCGCTGATCCTGCCGTTCGTCACGACCCCGTTGGGCGTGTTCCTCATGCGGCAGTTCATGCTCGGCATCCCCGACGAACTGCTCGAAGCCGCGCGCATCGACGGTGCGGGAGAGCTGCGCATCTTCGCCCGCGTCGTGATGCCGCTGTGCGGACCGCCGCTGGCGACCCTCGGCATCCTCACCTTCCTCGCATCCTGGAACAACTTCCTGTGGCCGCTCGTGGCCGCCCAGAGCGAGGACATGTACACCCTTCCCGTTGCCATCTCGCTCTATGCGACGGGGCAGAACGCGACCGACTACGGCCTGCTGCTCGCGGGCTCCGTGCTGGTGATCGCCCCGATCATCCTCCTGTTCGTGTTCCTGCAGCGTTACTTCATCCAGGGCGTCGCGACGACGGGGCTCAAGTGAGCACCGTCGACACGCACCCCAGAAAGGCCCCGATGTCCGCGACCTTCTCGACCGCTCCCGACGGCACCCGCTACCGCGACCTGAACGGCAACGGCGTGATGGATCCCTACGAGGATCCGCGCCTGTCGCCCGAGGAGCGCACGGAGGACCTGCTCGAGCGGCTGAGCCTCGAGGAGAAGTGCGGACTCATGTTCCAGACGGTCATCGAGGTCGGCGAGGACGGCGAGCTCCTCGAGCAACCGGGACGCATCTCCAAATCGCCGACCACGACCGTCGTGCGTGACAAGCACATGAATCACTTCAACGTGCACGCCATCCGCACCGCGCGGCAGGCGGCCACGTGGAACAACGCCCTCCAAGCGCTCGCGGAGAAGACGCCGCACGGCATTCCCGTGACGATCAGCACCGATCCGCGCCACGCGTTCGTGGAGAACACGGGGGTGGCCTTCTCGGCCGGCCCGTTCTCGCAGTGGCCGGAGGGGCTGGGTCTCGCAGCCATCGACGACGTCGACACGGTGCGCGCCTTCGCCGACATCGCACGGCAGGAGTACGTGGCCGTCGGCATCCGGGCGGCGCTGCACCCGCAGATCGATCTGGCGACCGAGCCGCGCTGGGGGCGTCAGGCGCAGACGCTCGGTCAGGACGCACAGCGCGTCGCCGAGTTCACCGCCGCCTACCTGCAGGGCTTCCAGGGCGATCGGCTGGGTCCGGACAGCGTCGCCTGCACGACGAAGCACTTCCCGGGAGGCGGCCCGCAGAAGGACGGCGAGGACGCCCACTTCCCGTATGGGCGGGAGCAGGTCTACCCGGGTGGCATGTTCGAGTACCACCTCGAGCCGTTCCGTGAGGCGATCCGGCGCGGGACGGCCGGGATGATGCCGTACTACGGGATGCCGGTGGGGCTCGAGCGCGGCGGAGAGCCGATCGAGGAGGTCGGGTTCGGCTACAACCGGCAGATCGTCACCGACCTGCTGCGCGGCGAACTCGGCTACGACGGCGTCGTCGTGACCGACTGGGAGCTCGTGAACGACAACCACGTCGGCGACCAGGTGCTGCCGGCCCGGGCGTGGGGGGTCGAGACGCTCACACCGATCGAGCGGATGTCGAAGATCCTGGATGCGGGCGCCGATCAGTTCGGCGGCGAGGAGTGCGTCGAACTGTTGCTGGAGCTCGTGCGCTCGGGTCGCGTGAGCGAGCAGCGCATCGACGAGTCGGCGCGTCGCCTGCTCCGGGTCAAGTTCGCCCTCGGTCTGTTCGACGATCCGTACGTCGACGTGGACGCGGCCGAACGGATCGTGGGCAACGCGGACTTCCGTGCCGCCGGCGAGCGCGCGCAGGCCCGCTCGCTGACCGTGCTGCTGAACCGCGAGGGCGCCGAGGGCGCGACCCTCCCGTTGCGGCCGGTCAAGGCGCTGTACGTCGAGGGGTTCGCCGACGCGGATGTCGCCGAGCTCGGAACGACCGTCGCCGATCCCGCATCCGCCGATCTCGCGATCGTACGGATCAAGGCGCCGTTCGATGCACGCGACGATCTGTTCCTGGAGGCGTGGTTCCACCAGGGCTCGCTCGACTTCCCGCCGGGGCTCGTCTACCGCCTCCAGCAGATCGCGCGCCAGTGCCCGCTGGTCCTCGTGGTCACGATCGACCGCCCCGCGATCCTCACCCCGTTCGTGGCGGATGCGGCGGCCATCGTCGTCGACTACGGCAGCTCTCCCCGCGCGGTGATCGACGCGCTGACCGGTCGGGTGCCGCCCGAGGGACGGCTGCCCGTCGAGCTGCCGCGCTCGATGGCCGCCGTGCGGGCGTCGAGGGAGGATGTACCGTCGGATACCGGGGATCCGCTGTTCCCGGTGCGTCACGGGCTGCGACTCGCCTAGAGCACGCACGGCCTCTGTCGCAGGGAAGGATGTCGCACGCGTGAGTGAACGCCCGCGGACGCGCCGCACGACCGTCTACGACGTGGCCCAGGAGGCGGGCGTGTCCATCGCCTCCGTCTCGTTCGCCTTCCGCCGCCCCGAGCAGCTCAGCGAGGCGACGCGCGAGCGCGTGCTGGAGGCCGCGAGGCGGCTCGGCTACGCGCCGAGCGCTTCGGCGCGAGGGCTCGCGCGCGGGCGCACCGGCATCCTGGGTCTGCACGCGTTCGACCTGATGCTCGAGCGGGCCCACGAGCCGGCGGCGAGGGCGCGGGCGCTGCGCGATCTGCACAGCCCCGATCTCGAGGGGCCGCGGATCATTCCGTGGGCGGAGACCGACGACGAGCTGCTGGCCGATCCGAGGGCGTTCCCGCTGTACGTCGACGAGGTCCAGCGCGGATTCGCGCTGGAGTGCTGGGTGATGGGCAGGCCCGTCATGCTCAGCAGCGGCTCCGACAGCGATGTGTCGGTGGCGGACACGGCGGGGCGTGTGGACGGGCTCGCGATCTTCCCATCGGAGGGGTCGGCGGCAGTGCTGTCGCGGTTCTCCTCGTCCATACCGATCGTGCTCTTCTCCGCAGCGCCCGCTGCCGACGGACATCATCGCGTGCGCGTCGACAACACGCAGGGGATGCGCGAGGTGATGACGCACCTGCTCACGGTGCACGGCGTGCGCTCGTTCGCGTTCGTCGGACGATTGGACTCCTGGGACGGCGAGGAACGCTTCGCCCAGTACCGGGAGAGCCTCCTCCAGGCGGGCATCGCCTCGGAGGACGAGCCGGTCGACGCGACCGTGCGCGGGCCCGATCGCATGGCCGAGCAGCTGCACGCGCTCGCGGAGGCCGGACGGATGCCGCGGGCGCTCGTGTGCTCCACGGACCAGAACGCGCTGGCGGCCATGGACGTGGTGCGGGAGCTGGGCTTCCGCGTTCCCGACGACGTCATCGTCACCGGGTTCGACGGGATCCTCGCCGGGCGGCTGAGCACGCCGGCGCTCACCACCGTGCGTCAGCCGATGGAGGCGATGGGGCGCGCAGCCGCCCGCATCCTCGCGGGAACGGCCGGCCCGCTGCCCGAGGACGGTTCGTCCTTCGACGCCGTGTTCGCTCCGACGCTCGTCGTGCGCGCCAGCTGCGGCTGCGGCTGAGTGGGGCGCGCGGCTGGTCAGTCCAGGGCGCGGAGGGCGAGCCAGAGCTGCGCGCGCACCGCGAAGGAGGAGAGGTCCACGCCGAGCACCCGCTCGGTGAGCGCGAGACGGGCCCGCACGGTGTGCCGATGCACGCCGAGCGCCCGGGCGGCGGCCTCGTGGGCGGTGTCCGCGGCGAGCCATGCGTCGAGGGTGGTCACGAGGGCGGTCGCGTGCTCGGCGTCGTGGCGCAGCAGTGGCTCCAGCTCCGCGCGGGCGATCGCGCCGACGCGCTCGTCGTCGAGGACGGAGAGCAGACCGCCGCGCACCTCCGCGAACGCCGCGAGCGATCCCGCCGAAGCCCGCTCTCGGGCGACCCTCGCCTGTGCGAGGCCCACGGGAGCCGTGTCGAGCGTCGCGGGAGCGGACACGCCCACCCGCAGGCCGAGCTTCGCGGCGAGCTCGGCGAACACCCCGTCTCCCACGGGCGCCGCCAGCAGCAGTCCGTCCTCGATCCGGCCGAAGAACAACGAGCCGCCGCGGGCGGCGACGGCGCTCTCCAGCCACTGCAGGACGTCCTCGCGGCGGGCGGCCTCGGCATCTGTGAGACCGATCGCGATCGCCCCCGTGCCGAGCGACCCCCACAGCGGCTTCGACACGCGCCGCACGAGCGCGCCGTCACCGGCCAGCAGCGCCTCGGCGAGGCCGGATCGAAGCAGGATCATGGCCTGGGCGAGGGTCTGTCGTTGCTCGAGCGCGAGCCCCGCCATCGCGACGGCCGTCGTGACGACCCCGCGCGCCTCGCGGTCGAACACCTCTGCCGACACCGCGATCGCGCCGCGCAGACGCCCGCCGCGGCCGAGGGTCTGCACGTGGAACGGGGTCGAGCCGATGTGCAGCGAGGAGCCCGCCCGGGCTCCGCGGCGAAGCAGCGCCGACACCTCGTCCCGCAGGTCGTCGCGCGTCGCCGCATCCAGAGACCCTGCCGGATGCTCGTGGGTCAGGGCTCCGGCGGCATCGAACATGCCGACCCAGCCGCCCAGCTGCCGTGCGAGCTCGTCCAGCGTCGCGGCGAGCCCGTCGGCGCGCAGCGCCGCCAGCGAGAGCGCGCGTCCCGCGGCCAGCGCCCAGCTGCGTCTCGCGTACTCCTCGGCCGCGATGGCCTGCGCGTTGGCGCGGGCGACGGCGATGAACGGGGTGCGATAGGGCACCTCGAACAGGGGAAGCCCGTAGGCGCGGCAGGCCGCATCCAGTCCGCGGGGGATGCCCTCGCGCACCACCTCGGTGCCGAATCCGAGCGCGGTGATGCCGCGGCCTCGCAGCCGTGCGACGTACGCGTCGAAGTCGGGCGAATCGTCGTCGGAGCCGAGGAACTGCGTGCCGGTCGTGAGCAGCACGAGACCCTCCGCCAGGAACGGTGTCGGATCGGCGAGGTCCGAGCTGTGGACGCCCTGCACCCGCGCCGCCAGCGTGGCTGCGTCGAGCTCGCCCGCCGCACGCAGGTCCAGATCCCGCCGGGCGAGGAGGGAGCCGAGGGTCGGGCTGTCGCCGAGGGACGTACTCATGTTGTACATCGTGGCGCATGTCGTGCGTGCACGTGTACGGGCAGGCGAGTGCAGCGCGCTTCGCGTTCGCCCTACGCTCGCGGCCATGAGCATCGCCGACGTCACCACCACGCCCCTGGGCGGACCCTCGCTGCCGCAAGAGCGGCGCCTCGTCACCGCCATCCCCGGCCCGCGCTCGCAGGAGCTCCTCGCGCGGAAGGCTGCGGCGGTTCCGGCCGGGGTCGGCCACACGGTTCCCATCCAGGCGGTGGCCGCGGGCGGCGGTGTGGTCGTCGACGCCGACGGCAACTCGCTCATCGACCTCGGTTCCGGCATCGCGGTCACCTCGGTCGGCAACGCGCACCCCGGCGTCGTGGCGGCCGTGCAGGCGCAGGCGGCCCAATTCACGCACACCTGCTTCATGATCTCGCCCTACGACTCGTACGTCGCGGTCGCCGAGGCGTTGAACCGGCTCACCCCGGGAGACCATGAGAAGCGCACCGCGCTGTTCAACTCCGGTGCCGAGGCCGTGGAGAACGCCGTCAAGATCGCCCGCAAGTACACCGGCAAGCCAGCGGTCGTCGCCTTCGATCACGGGTACCACGGCCGCACGAACCTCACGATGGCCCTCACCGCGAAGGCGATGCCGTACAAGAGCGGCTTCGGTCCCTTCGCCGGCGAGATCTACCGAGCGCCGCTGTCGTACCCCTTCCGCGACGGCCTCAGCGGAGCGGATGCGGCCGCGCGCGCGATCTCGATGATCGAGAAGCAGGTCGGCGCCGACAACCTCGCGGCCCTCGTCATCGAGCCCATCCAGGGCGAGGGCGGCTTCATCGTCCCGGCCGACGGGTTCCTCAGAGCCCTCGTGGACTGGTGCCGCGCGAACGACGTCGTCTTCATCGCGGACGAGGTGCAGACGGGCTTCGCCCGCACGGGCGAGATGTTCGCGAGCGACGGTTTCGGCATCGTGCCCGACCTCGTGACGACCGCCAAAGGCCTCGCGGGCGGACTGCCGCTCGCCGCGGTCACGGGACGCGCGGAGATCATGGACGCTTCGCACGCCGGCGGCCTCGGCGGCACCTACGGCGGCAACCCGATCGCCTGCGCCGCGGCGCTCGCGGCGATCGACGCGTACGAGCACGAGGGCCTCGTCGAACGAGCTCGCGAGATCGGCGCGATCCTCACCGCCCGCCTCGAAGCGCTCCAGCAGGCAGACCCGCGCGTCGGCGACGTGCGCGGCCGGGGTGCGATGGTCGCGGCGGAGTTCGTCGACCCGGCGACGGGGGCTCCGGATGCGGCGCTCGCGGCCGCCGTGGCGAAGGCCGCCATCGCCGAGGGCGTGATCCTGCTGACCTGCGGCACCTACGGCAACGTGATCCGTTTCCTGCCGCCCCTCTCCATCGACGACGACCTCCTCGGCGAGGGACTCGACGTCCTCGCCGCGTCCCTCGCCGCCGTCTGAGACACAACACCCGAGCACCACGAAGGAGTGAGATGAGCACCACCGACATCATCAGGGACGTCGTCGTCATCGGCGCGGGAGCCGCCGGGCTGACCGCGGCGAACGACCTCCGCAGGGCCGGTCTGTCGGTCGCCGTGCTCGAGGCGCGCGATCGCGTCGGCGGGCGTCTGTGGACCGACACGATCGAGGGCGCGATGCTCGAGATCGGCGGCCAGTGGATCTCGCCCGACCAGCAGGCGCTCATCGACACGGTCGCGGAGCTCGGACTCTCCACCTTCTCGCGCTATCGCGAGGGCGACAGCGTCTACGTTGGCCCCGACGGCGCGGTGACGCGGTTCACGGGAGACGTCTTCCCGGTGGCTCCCGACACGGCCGCCGAGATCGAACGCATCACCGCCGACCTCGACGCGATGGTCGCCGAGATCGATCCCGACCGGCCGTGGGCGCACCCCAAGGCCGCCGAGTGGGACACCATCTCGTGGGACGCCTGGCTGCGTTCGCAGACCGACGACGACGAGGCCGTGCGCAACCTCGCCTTCGCCACCGGCTCGGCGATGCTCACCAAGCCGACGCACGCCTTCTCCCTCCTGCAGTCGCTGCTCATGGCGGCGAGCGCCGGCAGCTATTCGCACCTCGTCGACGCGGACTTCATCCTCGACAAGCGCGTCGTGGGCGGACTTCAGCAGGTGCCGCTGCTGCTCGCGGAGCGCCTGGGGGAGGACGTCCTGCTGGATCAACCGGTGCGCTCGCTCACCTGGGACGAGGACGGCGTCGTGGCCGAGGCCGCATCCGTCACGGTCCGCGCGCGACGCGCCGTCCTCGCCCTCGCACCCGTGCTGTACCCCCGCATCTCCTTCGTGCCGCCGCTGCCGCGGCTGCAGCAGCAGATGCACCAGCACATCTCGATGGGCTTCGTCATCAAGGTGCACGCCGTGTACGACCGGCCGTTCTGGCGGGAGCAGGGTCTGTCGGGCACGGCGTTCAGCCCGTACGAGCTCTCACACGAGGCGTACGACAACACGAACCACGGCGACGAGCGCGGCACGCTGGTGGGCTTCGTCTCCGACCGCAACGCCGACGATCTGTTCCGTCTCGATGCCGCCGAGCGCAAGGAGCGCATCCTCGAATCGCTGTCGCACTACTACGGTCCCGAGGCCAAGAACCCGATCGTCTACTACGAGAGCGACTGGGGCAGCGAGGAATGGACCCGCGGCGCATACGCGGCGAGTTTCGACCTGGGCGGCCTCCACCGCTACGGCGCTGATCTGCGCGCGGCGGTCGGGCCCATCCATCTGGCCTGCAGCGACATGGCCGGCGCCGGCTACCAGCACGTCGACGGCGCGATCCGGATGGGACACCGCGCCGCATCCGAGATCCTCGAGGAGCTGCGCTGATGGCCGCGCCGGTGGTCGTCGGCTACACCGCGACGGATGCGGGCGCCGACGCGCTCGCCCTGGGAGCACGGCTCGCGGGGGCGATCGGGTCGGTGCTGGAGATCGTGATGGTGCTGCCGGGGGAGCGCTCGGTCATCACGCCGCCCGACGCGGGGTACGACCGGCTCGTCCGGGAGCGGGCGCGGGAGTGGCTGGCCCGCGCGTCCGAGTCCCTCAAGGACGCCGTCGCCCATGGTCGTCACGTGCGCTACGGCGAGTCGTTCGCCGAGGGCCTCATCGCCGCCGCCGCCGAGTTCGGAGCCGGCATGATCGTGGTCGGCGCCGCGAACGGCGGGCTCCGCGGGCGCCACCGTCTCGGCACCGTCGCGAACGAGCTCATGCACTCCTCCGACGTCCCGGTCGTGCTCGCTCCGGAGGGCGCCCGCGAGGTCGCCGCATCCGTGGGCATCGAGCGGGTCACCGCCGCGATCGGCACGCGGCCGGGAGGCGACGTGCTCCTGGCCGAGGCGGCGGGCCTCGCCACCGCGTCGGGCGCGCCCCTGCGGCTGCTGTCGCTCGCGACGGTCGATCTGCCGGCGGGCGTCGACACCGGCGTCATCCGGCTCACCGAGGCGACGCACGCCGAGACGGTGCTCGCCCAGGCGCGCGCGTCGCTCGGCGAGGGCGCCGTGGCCGAGGTCGTCAGCGCGCAGGGCGCCGACATCGAGGATGCGGTGTCGCAGATCGACTGGCTGCCGGGCGAGATCGCCATGGTCGGCTCGAGCCGGCTCGCGCAGCCGCGGCGGCTGTTCCTGGGCTCGACGGCGGCCAAGATGCTGCACGTGCTGCCCGTTCCCATGATCGTGGTGCCACGCACCCGCAACGCAGAAGGGGCTCGATGATGAGCGCACCCGAATCGCAGGCCGTCGCCGCCGAGACCGGCGGACTCTCCAAGAAGGGGCTGTCCGCGGGAACGGTGGGTCTGATCGGCGCCGTCGTCATCGGCATCTCCTGCATCGCGCCGGCCTACACCCTGACCGCGGCGCTGGGACCCACGGTCTCGGCGGTGGGCGTGCAGGTACCGGCGATCATCCTGGTCGGCTTCATCCCGATGCTGCTGGTGGCGTTCGGCTACCGCGAGCTGAACCGGCGCATGCCCGACTCCGGCACCTCGTTCACGTGGGCCACGCGCGCCTTCGGTCCGTGGATCGGATGGATGGCCGGGTGGGGCTTGGTCGCCGCCACCATCCTCGTGCTCTCCAACCTCGCCGGAATCGCCGTCGACTTCCTGTTCCTGCTGATCGCCCAGATCACGCAGAACCCCTCGATCGCCGACATCGCGGCGCAACCGGGGGTGAACGTCCTGGTGTGTCTCGCGTTCATGGCGGCGGCGACCTTCGTCTCTTACCGCGACATGCAGACGACGCAGAAGCTGCAGTACGTGCTGGTCGGATTCCAGGTCGTCGTCCTGGTCGTCTTCGCGGTCGCCGCGATCATCGAGACGGTCAACGGCAACGGGTTCGATGCGACGCCGTTCGACTGGTCGTGGTTCGACCCGTTCGCCGTCTCGTCGTTCAGCTCCTTCGCCGCAGGCCTCTCCCTGTCGATCTTCATCTTCTGGGGCTGGGACGTCACCCTCACCATGAACGAGGAGACCAAGGACCCCGACAAGACGCCGGGACGGGCGGCGACCATCACGGTGCTCGTGATCGTCGCGCTCTATCTGCTGCTCGCCGTGTCGCTCATCATGTTCGCCGGTGTCGGCACGGGGGAGTTCGGCCTCGGCAACCCCGACATCCAGGACAACGTGTTCTTCCACCTGTCCGGCCCCGTGCTCGGACCGCTCGCAGCCCTCGTGTCGCTCGCGGTGCTCACCAGCTCCGCCTCGTCGCTGCAGTCGACGTTCGTGTCACCGGCGCGCACCCTGCTGGCCATGGGGCACTACGGCGCGCTGCCGGAGCGTTTCGCCAAGGTCAGCCCGCGCTTCTTCACGCCGGGTTTCGCGACGATCGTCGCCTCCGTCGTGGCGTCGGTGTTCTACGCCGTCATGCGCTTCGTCAGCGAGAACGTCCTGTGGGACACCATCACCGCCCTCGGGATGATGATCTGCTTCTACTACGGTCTGACGGCCTTCGCGTGCGTCTGGTACTTCCGCAAGCAGTGGTTCGACTCGGTGCGGGCCTTCGTCTTCACGTGCCTCTTCCCGCTCGTGGGCGGGGTCATCCTCGCGGTGCTGTTCGTGACGACCCTGGTCGATTCGATGGACCCCGAGTACGGATCGGGCTCGGAGATCTTCGGCCTGGGACTCGTGTTCGTGCTGGGCGTGACCGTCATCCTGCTGGGCGTCGTGATCATGATCTGGCAGGCGGTCAAGCGCCCCGACTTCTTCCGCGGGCGCACGCTGAGCCTGGACGCCCCCGAGAGCCTGCGCCGCCGCCGGCGGTGACGGCAGACTGAGACCACAACCAAGGAGGACGAATGAGCAGCGAATACGCGGTCGTGAACCCGGCCACCGGTGAGCAGCTGGCCACCTACCCCGCCCTCAGCGATGCGGAACTCGAGCAGAAGATCGCCCAGTCCGAGCGCGCCTATCGCCGCTGGCGCGACATGCCCGTCGCCGAGCGGGCCGCTCTCGTGCGGCGAGCCGCCGAGCTGCACCGCGAACGTCGTGACGAGCTCGCCGCCATCGCCGTGCGCGAGATGGGCAAGCCCCTGGCCGCGGCGCTGGGCGAAGTGGACTTCGCTGCCGACATCACCGAGTTCTACGCCGACCACGCCGAGCAGATCACCTCGGATCGGCCGATCGACATCCTCGGCGAGGGCTCTGCCGTGATCCGCCCGACGTCGCTCGGGGTGCTTCTGGGCATCATGCCGTGGAACTTCCCGTACTACCAGGTCGCCCGCTTCGCGGCCCCGAACCTGGTGCTCGGCAACACCATCCTCCTCAAGCACGCCCCGCAGTGTCCGGAGTCCTCGGCGGCCATCGAGGCGATCTACCGGGATGCGGGTCTGCCGGACGGCGCTTACCTGAACCTCTACGCGACCAACGACCAGGCGGCGACCGTCATCGCCGATCCGCGGGTGCAGGGGGTGTCGGTCACCGGCTCGGAGCGCGCCGGCGCGGCCGTCGCGGAGATCGCCGGTCGCAACCTCAAGAAGGTCGCGCTGGAGCTCGGCGGATCCGACCCGTTCATCGTGCTCTCCACCCCGGATCTGGACGCCACGGTCGCCGCCGCCGTCGAGGCGCGCATGGACAACAACGGGCAGTCGTGCAACGCGCCCAAGCGCTTCATCGTGGTCGACGAGCTGTACGACGCCTTCCTCGAGAAGTTCACCGCTGCGATGGCCGCGACGCCCGTGGGCGATCCCTTCGCCGAGGAGACCCTGCTCGGGCCCCTCTCCTCTCTCGCGGCCGCCGAGCGGCTCGAGGCGCAGGTCGACACCGCCGTCGCGCAGGGCGCGCGTCTCGTGACCGGTGGCACCCGTGACGGCGCGTTCTACACGCCCACCGTGCTCACGGATGTCACGCCCGAGATGGACGTCTACCGCGAGGAGCTCTTCGGCCCCGCCGGTGTGGTCTACCGCGTCTCGGGGGAGGAGGACGCGGTGCGGGTGGCGAACGACACGAGCTTCGGGCTCGGCTCCTATGTCTACACGACGGACCCCGCACAGGCGGAGCGTGTGGCGGACCGGATCGAGGCCGGGATGGTCTACGTCAACTGCGTGCTCGCCGATTCCCCCGAGTTGCCGTTCGGCGGCGTCAAGCGTTCCGGTACCGGCCGCGAGATGGGTCTGCTGGCGGCGGACGAGTTCGTCAACAAGAAGCTCATCCGCATCGCCGACTGAGCCGAAACGTGGGCGGGGGCGAGGATCTCGCCCCCGCCCACGTCAGGCCGGGAGCGTCGCGCGGATCTCGGCTGCCTCGGCCGGCCGGCCGAGGCTCTCCAGCACGTCGCCGAGCTCGAGGGCGGCAGTCTGGCGCAGCGCCTCGTCGTCGACGGCGTGCTCGAGCGCCGCGCGGTAGAGGGGCACCGCATCCGCGGGGCGCTCCGCGCCCATCAGGATGCGTGCGGCGACGAACTCGGAGCGGCCGGCGGAGGTCGTGTCGCCGGCCTGGACGAAGCCGTCGGCCGCCTGCAGCGCGGTGGCCACGGCTTCGTCCGTGCGCTCGGCGGCGGCGAGAGCCCGCGCGCGCGTGTCGAGGACATCCGCGACGAACCACGCCGCGTCGTTGGCGCGGCCGAGCTCGACCGCCTCGTCCAGCAGGGCGAACACCTGGTCGAGGTCGCCGCGCTGCTGGTGCGCCTGCGCGAGCGTGTGGAGGCCGTCGGCCAGCAGACCGACCTGCTCCTCGTCCCCGCGCACGAGCTCCACGGCCTGCGTCAACGACTCGATGGCGTCGTCGATCTCGCCGAAGCGACCGAGCAGACGTCCGTGCTCCTTGAGGGCGTACGCACGCGCAGCGGGCTCGTCCGCCTCCTCGTGCAGCTGGGCGACGAACTCCCAGCCGCCCAGCGCGTTGCCGAACTGTCCCGCCTGCTCAAACGCACGGGTCAGCAGTCCGACGGTGATCGCCCGAGAGCCGGCGGGCTCCTCCGCGGCCGTCTCCTCCTGCAGCACCTGATCGAGCACCTCGATGGCCTCCTCGCCGAATCCGGCGCCCAGCAGGGCGCGGCCGAGACGGAAGCGCAGGTCCGTCGCGGGGGCGCCCGTGGCCTCCCGTCGTTCGGTGGCGACACGGTATCGGGAGACCGCCTCGCCCATGGCGCCCGCATCCTCGTGGAGCGCGCCCGCGAGGAAGAAGACATCGCTCACGAGCCTGTCGTCGGCTCCGGTCAGCAGATGGATGCGTGCGGCCTCGTCGGCATCGGCGGCACCGGCCGCATACTCGGTCAGCCCGCCGCGGGTGCGGGCGCGCAGCAGCAGGGCCCGCGCACGACGCGCGTCGCTGAGGTCGTCTTCCGCGAGGAGAGCCTCCAGCAGGGCCATGGCCTGGGGCAGGTCGCCGGCCGCCGCCGTCATGTCCGCCTGCATCCAGCGCTGCGAGTGCGAGGGGCCCACCTCGCCCGCCTCGGCGAACAGCGCCGCAGCCTGGGCGAACATCTCCGCGGTGCGTCGACGGTCGTCGGGCTCGGTCGCTGTCTGGTCCTTGAGTCGGAGGAAGGCGATCGTGGCGAGCAGGTCCGCGCGCACCTCGGCGGGAGCGTCGTGACGCTCGTCGAGCGCGCGCCGGAGGGTCTCGGGCGCGTCGTCGGCCTCGGCGCCGTAGAGGAGGAGTCCCAGCTCCTCCTCCAGCTGCGCCTGTGCGACGCGTCCTGCCGCGCGGAGGGCGGCGAGTCTCGTCGGCAGCGCGGCCTCCGCCTCGTCGAGGCGGCCGAGCGCGACGAGCACGGCGAGCAGCCCGTGCGTGAGCGAAACCCGCTGCTCGACGTCCGCGTCGCCCAGCGCCTCGCGGATCGCCTCGAGGGAGGCGATCGAGCCCAGCTGGTGCAGGGACAGTGCCCGCTCGACGCGCTCCGCGGGGGTGCGGGGAGCGGGCGCCGAGGACCGGGCGGCGAAGTCGTGGGAGCTGATCGGCACCTCGTAGCGCTCGGCGCCGACCGTGCGCTGTCCGGCGAGCCAGGCGGTCTGCGCGTCGGTCGCGTTCCGAGCGTCGAAGGCCCGGGCGATGCTCTCGGCGGCGGCCCACATCCTCGTGGCGAGGTCGGCAGCCGGCCAGACGCCCTCGTGCGCGCCGATCAGCGGGACGAGCGCCTCGGCGTCGGATCCGCGCACGGCCGCATCGGGGTGACCGGCGGCAGCGACCGCATCCAACGCGACGGCGAAGGCCGCGAGGGCCTCCAGATGTGCACTGGCGTTCAGTCCGTCGTGGGTGAGCCACGGCAGATGCCGCTCGACGAGCGCCAGCGCGCGTGCCTCGTTGCCCGTGATGGCGCAGAAGACGATGTTCTTCGCGACGATCGAGAGGTTGTCGGCGTTGTCCTTCGCGAGACGGTAGCTGCGCAGATGCGCGGCCCGTGCCTCATCCGGGCGCCCGGCGTGGAGGTAGGGCAGGAGTGAGCGGGCGAGGGCGTGCTCGGGTTCCTCGCCGCACGTGAAGCCGCCTTCGACGAGCTCCTCGACGAGACGGATCGCCTCCGCTTCATCACCGGTCTCCGCGAAGAACCCGGCGAACTGGCTGCGCGTGCAGGCGTCGCAGTGGCTGTACTCGTCGCGGGGCGTCGCCTCGAGACGACGCCGCAGCTCGGCGGCCTCGTCGATGCGTCCCGCCGACCACGCGTCCTCGAAGCGCGCCATCAGCACGCCGCTCATTCCGTGACCGGCCCGCTCGTAGTGGGTCTGCATGTCATCGAGCACGGCCGTGATCTGCTCGGACGAGAACTCGGGCGAGCCACGGAGGGCACCCGCCATCCACTTGTAGTGCCACATGAGGTCGCCCGCGGGCTCCAGCTCGGCGGGGAAGCGCTCGGGGTCGGCGTCGTGGTGACCCAGGCACCACGCGAACGAGGTGAGCATCAGATCCGTGTCGCCGCCCATGTTGGCGCTGGCGGTCTGCCGCATCCGCGCCTCGTACTCGAGGCGCTCGTCGCCGCTTTCCTGCGCCAGTGCCACCGCCTGGGCGACCAATGCCCTCTCGGCGGGCCCCCAGGGTGTGCGGTCGATCTCGTCGAACAGCGATCGGATGCGGGTCGCGTAACCGGTCATGATGCTCCTTCCGGGTCGGGAGTGGCGGCGAGTGCTCGGTCGAGCAGCTCCGCGAGCGAGGTGCTCATCACGGCGCGATCGCGCGGGCTGAGCGGGTGATGGCCGGCGAGCAGCGATTGCACGTGCAGCAGACGGATGCCGCTGTCGAAGACCGCGGTGTCGCCGGCCGCGGCGAGAGCGCGGACGGTCGGGTTGCCCCAGTTCAGGCACAGCCTGGCGGCCGGCGGTGCGGCATCCGCGTCCGCTCCGGAGACGGCCTTCTCGGCGCGGTCGAGGACTCCCGACCACAGCGCGCCGGCGGCGCCGCGGGCGCGTCCCCGGTCGAGCGCCCGAAGGGCCTGCGGATCCGCGACGAACAGGCCGGGCAGCTCGCGGCGCTCGAACGAGCGCACCGAGACGTCGACGTCGCCCAGGGCCGCGCGAGCGCGGCGCTCGAGAGCGAGGGCGGCGTTGCGGTCATCGAGCGGCGGCAGATCGAGCCGGTCCATCTCGGCGCCGACCTCGACACGCTCGACGGTGACCTCGGGGAAGATCTCGGGCAGCAGACGGATCAGCTCGGCGTCGTAGAGGTAGCCGCCGTCGACCAGAAGCGTTCCCGGCGGCATGATGCTCGCCAGCTGACGGAACTCGTCGACGGTCTCGGCGTAGCGCACCTCGGGCGAGCGGCGCACGAGCTCCTCGATCCGCACGCGCCCCGCGGTGGTCTCCACCGAGAGCCAGCGGACGATGAAGCGGGCCAGCTCGTCGTCGTGGCGGACGAGCGATTTCAAGGCGACCTCGTGGACGGCGACGAATTGCGCGAGCCGTGCCGGCTCGCGCAACGCCAGCTCCAGGATCCAGCGCCGGATCGCATCGCCGATCTCGCCGCGGGTCTGCTCGAGCGCATCGTCGTCGACGAGCGCCTCCCGGCTGGCGGTCGGATGCAGCCCGCCCGAGTCGATGACCGCCCGCGCGAAGAACGCCCAGTCGGGGAGCAGGTCGTCGGCGCGCTCGGCCAACAGCATCCGTCGCAGGTACACGCGTGTGCTCTGGCGTGCCGAGGGCGGTGGAGCGAAGGGCAGCACGTAGGCGACGCCGCGGGTCTGGGTCGCGGCGACCGTCAGCTCGATCGCGTCCAGCGGCTCGACGCCGATCAGCTCGCGGCCGTATGCCAGTCGCGCCTCGGGGTCGCCGTCGAGGAAGGGGGCGGGCTCGGTCACGGTGATCTCGCCGCCGCCGGGCAGGTCCACGATGACGGAGACCGGGAGGTAGCGGCCGAACGTCTCGGCGAGCTCGCGCACGGTGGAGCCCGTGAGCAGGGCAGCGCTGTCGATGCGGGGGGTCAGGTGCACGCTCGTGCCGATCGGGATCTCGCCGTCGAACGGCTGCACGGCGAACGTCCCGTCCGAGCGCCCGACCCACTCGACAGCAGGCCCTCCGGCGGCGCTTCGCGACCGGATCACGATGGTGTCGCACACCATGAAGCACGACAGCATCCCGATCCCGAACTGACCGAGGAAGTCACTGCGGGGAAGGTCGAAGATGTCGCGCTTGGAGCTGCGCCCCACCGTCGCCAGCAGATCGGCGACCTCGCTCTCGGTGAGGCCGATGCCGTCGTCGCGGATGATGAACTCGGGTGCTTCCAGCCCCGCCGGAGTGATGCGGATGCGGCCGCCGGCGCCATCCAGCGCGCGACGCGCGGCGATCGCGTCGACGGCGTTCTGCAGGAGCTCGCGCAGGAAGACGCGCGGGCTCGAGTAGATGTGCCGGCTGAGCAGGTCGATCACCCCGCGGAGATCCACCTGGAACTGCTGGGGGGCCGGCACCTCGTTCACCGTCGCTCCTCGAACCTCGTCGCAGCGCCGCCCATCGGGTGGTGGGCGGCGACCGATTCAGCGTACTCCGGGCGCGCGCGCGCACCTGAGCGCCTGGGGAGAGAACGACCCCGTGCGCGCGGGGGCCGGTTGGGCCAGGATGGGCTCATGAGCGACACGACGCAGGCGGACGGGGTACGGGTGCTGGACGAGGAGGCGATGTGGCGCCTGCTCGCAACGCAAGAGGTCGGCCGCCTGGTGACCAGCATCGGTGAGCGCATCGACGTGTTCCCCGTCGGCTACGCGCTCGACGGACGCAGCATCCTGTTCCGCACCGCGCCGGGCACGAAGCTGCTCGAGCTCACCGCCCGTGACGAGGTGCTGTTCGAGGTCGACGACCACAGCGAGCACGATGCCTGGAGCGTCGTCGTGCGCGGGACGGCGGCGGCGGTCGACCATTCCGACGAGATCGCGGCTCTCGAAGCCCTCGCCTCGGCGCCCTGGGCGCCCACCGTCAAGGACGTTCTGGTGCGCATCACGCCCTCGGTCACCACCGGACGCGCCTTCGAGCGGCGAGCAGCGGATCCCGTCGAAGGGGCCATGGCGTGACGTTCGATCCGGCCCCGCCGGCGGCCGGATCGCCGCCCGTCCTCCCGCAGGCCGCCGCGCCCGCCGCGCGGAGACGCCGCAGTCGCGGCGCGGGATGGATCATCGGCCTGTCGCTGAGCCTCGTCCTCATCCTTCTGCTCGCGGCCGGTACGGGCGGCGCGTGGCTCATCTGGCAGCAACGGGAACGGTTGCTCGCGTCGCGGGTGTTGAGCCCGGAGCAGGAGTCGGCGATCGCCGACACGTTCGCCGGCGTCTCCGACAAGGTGACCGCCACCCAGCAGGCGACGGCCGGGTACGAGAGCGATCGTCGTGCCTGGGACGACGAGCACGCGCAGGTGGAGCAGTGGAAGACGGGGACCGACGCGCCGCTGCTGGCCGTGCCCAACCCCGGCGGGCCGGCGATGCCCGGGCCGGACCCGGACGGGCGGGCGTTCCTCTCGTCGATCGGCGCGGACCGTGTTCAGGTCGCGTTCGACGCCGGGGACGAGAACTGTGGCTACCACCTCTCCGAGCGCACCGGGTACGAGATCGTCGTCGGCGGCTGCTACTCCACCCGTTATCCGGGCTGGCTGTTCCTCGCATGGGATCCGGGCATGGAATCGTCCGTGTGGCCCGTGTTCGTGCACGAGGCCATGCACTGGTACCAGTACCAGAACTACTACCCGGCCTTCCTCGCGGCCGATCGCGCCGGGGTCGCCGACGACCAGTACGGCCCCGAGCTGGAGGCCGACGCGAGTTGTCGTGCCGTGTACGTCTACGGCATCCCGGCATCCGACTACGTCGACACCTCCTCGCCGTGCGACGTCGAGGGCTGGTACGACGGGTGGCTGCTGGACCATCTCGCGTCGCTCGGCGTCCAGGTCACGGAGCCCGTGGCCGCGGACTACGAGGTGCTCGAGGTGGTGCGACCGTGAGGGCGCGTTCGGGTCTCGCCGCCGCCTCGTTGCTCGCCGTGCTCGCGCTGACCGCGTGCTCATCGGTGGATGCGGATGCGGCGGATCGCCGGATGAACGAGGTGTTCGACGATCTCGTCGCTCAGGCGTCGGCGGTGGATCCCCAGGTTCTGCGCACGCTCGAGACCGCCGCGCCGCGCACGCAGGCGTGCTCCCGGCCCGCCGACACCGAGCAGGTCGTGCTGACGGCGACCGGCGTGCTGGCGGTAGCCGCCGACGTCACCGAAGCGGAGGGTGTGCGCGACGATCTCGGCGAAAGCCTGGATCCCGACGTGTGGCGACCTCTCGCCGAGGCCGATTCCGGCGCGGAAAGACGGGGCTGGATCTCGGAGGACGGCGTCACCGTGACCCTGGCCTCCGACGGTCCCGCAGTGGTTATCGCGGTCTTCTCGCCGTGCCTTCCGGGGTGAGCGCGTTCGCGCCCTCGTGTGCCATGCCGTACACTTGAGCGTGCAGTTGAAGTCTGCATTCTTTCGCCGTGCCCGTCATCGGGACGACACATCCCTTCGGATCAGGTCACGGCAGGAGTGCGGGCGCGAGACCTCCGGGTCTCTAGGGCGGTAGCTCAATTGGCAGAGCAGCGGTCTCCAAAACCGCAGGTTGCAGGTTCGATTCCTGTCCGCCCTGCGCGCCAGCGCATGCTGGCACGACGTAAGCGATTCAGGTGGGTGCATGGTCCAGGACGAGCCGAAGGGCGAGGTCGTCGCCGCTGGCGGTGCCGCGCGCGAGAAGAAGCCCAACTTCTTCCTGCGCATCGTCATCTTCATCCGCCAGGTCTTCGCTGAGCTTCGCAAGGTCGTCACCCCGACGCGCAAGGAGCTGGTGAAGTTCACCGGCGTCGTCCTGGGCTTCGTCATCGTGATGATGGCGGTCGTCTACGGACTCGATGTCGTGTTCGTCTGGCTGACGACAGTCGTCTTCGGAATCCCCGGAGCCTGACATCGCGAGGCGCGGGTGTCGCCACCCGCAGACCAGAACGAGAGAGTACGTAAGTGTCTGAGAAATACACCGACGACGCCGATTGGGCGACCGCCGCCGAGCAGTCCAGCGAGGACGACGAGGCGCAGGAGGGCAACACGCTCGCCGCCGAGGAGCGCTCTGTCGAGGCCGCCGAGCACGTCGCGCTGCACATCGAGGGCGACGACGAGGACGAGGACTCCGACACCGGCTACGACGCGGATGCCGATGTCGAAGACCCCGAGGCCGACGCGATCGTGAACGACGCTCTGGAGATCGACGAAGCCGCCGAAGCCGAAGCGGCAGCCGAGGTGCTGACCGAATCGCTCGCCGAAGAAGAAGCAGAGCGCGCAGCCGAGGAGGCCGACGAAGTGACGCCCTACGACGGACCCGACATCAACGGCGAGCCGGACGCTCCTGTTCTCGACCCCGAGTTCGTGGCCGAGATCGATGACGCGGCCGCCGCCGTCGACGAGGTCGAGGAAGAGGTCGACGCGGACGCCGACCCCTACGAGGCCTTCCGTCAGGAGCTGCGCTCGCTCGAGGGCAAGTGGTACGTCATCCACTCGTATGCCGGCTTCGAGCGCAAGGTGAAGGCCAACATCGAGCAGCGCAAGTCGACGCTCGAGGTCGAGGACGACATCTATCAGGTCGAGGTCCCGATGGAGGACGTCGTCGAGATCAAGAACGGCCAGCGCAAGATGGTCACCCGCGTGCGCATCCCGGGCTACGTTCTCGTGCGCATGGAGCTCAACGAAGACACCTGGTCGGTCGTCCGCCACACTCCCGGCGTCACGGGCTTCGTCGGCAACGCCCACAACCCGACGCCGCTGCGCTTCGAAGAGGCGTTCAACATGCTCAAGAGCCTCGTCGAGATCAAGGACGTCGCCCCGGCGAGGTCCGGTGGCGGCAGTTCCGCTCCGGCGGCTGCCCGTGTCATCGCGGCGGAGGTCGACTACGAGATCGGCGAGACGATCACCATCAAGGAGGGCTCGTTCGCGGGTCTTCCGGGCTCGATCAGCGAGATCAAGCCCGAGAGCGGCAAGCTCACGGTCCTCGTCTCGCTCTTCGAGCGCGAGACGCCGGTCGAGCTGTCGTTCGACCAGGTCTCCAAGATGATCTGACCCGCAGGTCTTTCGAACGCCCCGTCCGGCTCTGCCGGCGGGGCGTTCGTCGTTCGGCGACGGACGTGCACCGAGCGGTCCAGGGATGTGAACCGATCGGTACATTTTTTACCTGGCGGAAACACTTCCGAGCCCGAGCGGGAAATCCGAGCCTGTGACGCTGCAGAGGCACCAGACATCCTCCGCGTCAGCGCACCCGAGCGCGTCGCGGGCCCTCAGGAAGGATCCGCTCCCGCATGCCCAGATTCATCCCGCGCCGCCTCGCGGCGGCCACGGCCGCCGCCGCGGCGCTGCTCGGTGCGACGCTGGTCGTCGCACCCGCAGCCCATGCCGCTCCCGCCGCGACAGGCGTGACGATCACCGCCACCAGTGCTGCGGAGGTCGGCGACACGGTCACCGTCACGATCGCCGCATCGAACGTCGAGGACCTCTACGCCTACGACCTCGCGCTCGGCTACGACGCCGAGCTGCTCGCCTTCGACGAGGGCAGCGCCACCTTCCCGGGCGGTGGGTTCGGCGATGCGACGGCGGATGCCGACCGCGGTCTCGCCTTCCTGACGCACACCCGACTCGGCACCTCGCCCGGGCTCGTCGGGGAGCAGCCCCTCGTCGCCTTCACCTTCACGGCTCTCGCCGCAGGCGACGCGGCGATCGAGCTCGTCTCGGCCGACCTCGTCGGCGCGGCGCGCGACACCGCCTCGTTCGATGTGACGGCGATCGATCCCGCCACCACTGCCATCACCGCCGTCGTGGTCCAGCCGTCGACGACGCCGTCGCCGAGCGCGCCGTCGCCGAGCACGTCGACGCCTGCGGCTGTGCCGGCAGACGCCTCGAGCGGTCCGCTCGCCACCACCGGCGTCGACGCCGCACCGTGGCTCGTCGTCGGTGTGGTCGCTCTCGCCGCCGTCGCGCTCGGCGTCGTGCTGCTCCTCCGCCGCCGGGCGGTCACCCGATGAGCCCTCGCGCCGCCGTCGTTCCCGCAACCTTCGCGTCCTCCAGGAGAGCGTCCATGTCCACCCGCACCACCCGCACGATCGCCGCCGCGGCGGTACTGGGTACCGTCACCGCCGTCATGGCCGTGGCGCCCGCGTTCGCCGAGCCGGAGCCCGCCGCATCCGCCGCGATGCTCGCTCCGTACTACACCGAGCTCGATCTCACCGGTGACCGTCAGGTCGACGCCGACGACCTCGCCGTCGCTGCGCGCCACCTCGGCACGACGGCCGCCGACGCGGCATGGTCGGAGATCGCCGTGATCGACACCGATGCCGACGGCGAGATCACGATCGCGGACCTCGCCGCCCTGTCGCAGCGCATGATCTACGACGACGGACCGTTCGAGCTGATCGAGGCCTCCACGGTCGACATGCAGGCGGCGATGAACGCCGGCGTGATCACCTCGGTCGAGCTCACCCAGGCCTACCTCGACCGCATCGCGAAGCTCGACGACGCGACCATCACCTATCCGGTGGATCCCGCCGTTCCCGCCGTCACGACTCAGACCGCCCGTCCCCTGAACGCGATCATCACCACGAGCAGCACCGCTCTCGAGGCGGCGGCCGCCGCCGACGCGGAGCGCGCCGCGCACGGGATGACCAGCATGCTGCTGGGCGTGCCGGTCGCGGTGAAGGACAACTACAACACGAAGGACATGGTCACCACCGGCGGTTGCGGCTGCTGGAACGAGAACCAGACCGCCGGCGACGCCCACATGGTCGAAGGGCTCCGCGCCGACGGGGCGATCATCATCGCCAAGGCGAGCCTCGACGAGTTCGCCTACGGGTTCAGCTCGCAGTTCTCCGCCTTCCAGCCGGCCGGCTCCTCGCTGTACGTCGCAAGCCCGTACGACACGACCAAGACGGCGGGCGGCTCGTCGGGTGGGACAGGAGCCGCCATCGCCGCCAACCTCGCCGGGATCGGCTTCGGGACCGACACGGGTGGCTCCATCCGTGTGCCCTCCTCGTACAACCAGCTCGTCGGCATCCGGCCCACGGTGGGTCTCGCGAGCCGCGACGGCATCATCCCGCTCGCCCTCTCGCAGGACACCGGCGGCCCGATCGCGCGCAGCGTGACGGATGCGGCACTGGCCCTCGATGCCGTCGTCGGCGTGGATGAGAACGACGCCATCACCCAGCGCCAGGTCGGCAAGGTGCCGGAGTCGTACGCGTCCTTCCTCGACTCCGGCGCTCTGCAGGGCGCGCGGATCGGCGTGATCGGCTCGCTCAGCGGCACGGGAGAGACCGCGACGCGCTTCGCGGCGGCCCGTGATCTGCTGACCGCACAGGGGGCTACCGTCGTCACGATCACCCCGCCCGCCGAGTTCAGCGCCGTCACGGGCGAGAACTCGGGCTCGACCAACGAGTTCAAGCACGACCTCGATGAGTACATCGCGTCGTATCTGAACCCGAACGTCACCGCCCGCAGCCTGCAGGCGATCATCGACAGCGGGAACTTCGTCCCCGGCTACCGCAGCACCTACGTGTCCCGCAACGCCGTCACCCCACAGACGTACGAGGCATGGGCCGGCGCCGAGGGATCGCACACGCGTCAGATCGCCGCGGGCAAGGCGCTCGTCACGCAGATGATGGACGACGCCGACCTCGACGCGATCATCTACCCGAGCACGAGCGCCTACGGCACGTTCAGCAGCAGCTACATGCGGCTGAGCCCCAACACCGGGCTCCCCGCGGTGACCGTGCCGATGAGTGCATCGGGCACGGCTGAAGGCGGGCAGACGGTCGGGACGAACATCGAGTTCCTCGGACGGGACTTCTCCGAGGGCACGCTGATCGGTCTGGCGTACAGCTACGAGCAGGTCACGCACGCTCGCACGTCGCCGCGCATCTTCGGCGCGCTGCAGTAGACGGGACTCCGCGACCGCCCCGCCGGACCCTCCGGCGGGGCGGTCGCTGTGCGGCTCCCGACCGTCGTGCGACACGCCCGGTGATGCGGTAGAGTGTTGTGGTTTGCGTGCCGCTCCGGCGCGCTGCGACAACCGCTTCCCTCGACGGGATGCGGGAGAGCCGATGCATCCGGCATCCGCTCGATGAAAGGAAAGAAGAATGGCACCGAAGAAGAAGGTGACCGGCCTGATCAAGCTTCAGATCAACGCCGGTGCAGCCAACCCGGCGCCGCCGATCGGCCCCGCGCTCGGTCAGCATGGCGTCAACATCATGGAGTTCTGCAAGGCGTACAACGCCGCGACCGAGTCGCAGCGCGGCAACGTCATCCCCGTGGAGATCACCGTCTACGAGGACCGCAGCTTCACCTTCATCCTGAAGACCCCGCCCGCCGCGGAGCTCATCAAGAAGGCCGCAGGCGTCGCCAAGGGTTCGAAGACCCCCCACACCGTCAAGGTCGCGAAGCTCACCAAGGATCAGGTGCGCCAGATCGCCGAGACGAAGATGCCCGACCTGAACGCGAACGACATCGAGGCCGCCTCGCTGATCATCGCCGGCACCGCCCGCTCCATGGGCATCACGGTCGAGGACTGAGGGAGATAACGAACATGGCTACCAAGTCCAAGGCATTCCGCGCGGCCGCCGAGAAGATCGAGGCCGACAAGTTCTACACTCCGACCGAGGCTGTGACCCTCGCGAAGGAGACCGGGTCGAAGAAGTTCGACTCCACCGTCGAGGTCGCCCTCAAGCTGTCGGTCGACCCCCGCAAGGCGGACCAGATGGTGCGCGGCACCGTCATCCTCCCGCACGGCACGGGCAAGACCGCCCGCGTCATCGTCTTCGCGACGGGCCCGGCCGCCGAGGCCGCTCTCGCTGCGGGCGCGGACGAGGTCGGCGGCGCCGAGCTGATCGAGAAGGTCGCGGGCGGCTACACGTCGTTCGACGCCGCCGTCTCGACGCCCGAGCTGATGGGCCAGGTCGGTCGCCTCGGTAAGGTCCTGGGTCCCCGCGGCCTCATGCCGAACCCGAAGACCGGCACGGTCACCCCGAACCCGGCCAAGGCCGTCGAGGAGATCAAGGGCGGCAAGATCGAGTTCCGCGTCGACAAGCACGCCAACGTGCACTTCGTCGTGGGCAAGGCGTCGTTCTCGGCCGACCAGCTCGACGAGAACCTGAAGGCCGCTCTCGAGGAGATCGTCCGCCTGAAGCCGTCCAGCTCCAAGGGCCGTTACATCCAGAAGGGTGCGGTGTCGACCACGTTCGGCCCCGGCATCCCGCTGGACGTCAACGCGCTGGTCTGAGACACGTCTCACAGGAAGGGCCCCGTCTTCGGACGGGGCCCTTCCTGCATGCTCAGGCGTCTTCGCGGATGTCGAAGCTGAGCGGTCCTGTGGGCGTGGTCTCCGAGACCTCCACACGCTCGACATGGGCTGCGGCCGGTCCTTTGCGAAGCCAGTCGATCATCCGATCCACCCGTCCTTCTTCGCCGTGGAGCTCGGCCTCGACCGTGCCGTCCCGGCGGTTTCGCACCCAGCCCGCGACGCCGAGGCGTGCGGCGGCGTCGTGGGCGGCGTAACGGAAGCCGACGCCCTGCACGGCGCCGCTGACGATCACTCGGACATGACGCATGTGCACATTGTGCCGCGGATGTACCGGCGGTGCGGCGGGCTGTCGCGAACGACGAGCGGGTGGCAGGATGCGTCGGACGTGCGCCGGATCAGCGTCCGAGGATGAGGCTGATGGCGATCAGGGCCATGACGACGGCGATGATCGCGTCGAGGATGCGCCAGGCCGCCGGGGAGCCGAACAATCGACCGAGAAACCGCGCCCCGTACGCGAGCGAGAAGAACCATGCCAGGCTCGCCGCCATCGCGCCGGCCGCGAACCACCACCGCGTGTCGCCGTGCGTGCTCGCGACGGATCCGAGCAGGAACACCGTGTCGAGGTACACGTGCGGATTGAGCCAGGTCAGCGCGAGGCACGTGAGCAGAGCCGCGGTGAGCGAGGTGCGGGCGACCGGGGGAGAGGGCGTCGCATCGACGGACGGTGCGGCCGCGGGACGCCAGGCCCGGTGCGCCGCGAGCAGCGCGTAGCCGAGGAGGAACGCGGCACCCGCCCATCGCGCGATGCCGATCGCCCAGGGGACGGCATCGACGACGAGCCCGAGGCCCGACACGCCGACCGCGATCAGTGCCGCATCCGAGGCGGCGCAGACGAGCGCGACGGCGAGCACATGCTCCCGCCGGATGCCCTGGCGCAGCACGAACAGGTTCTGCGCGCCGATGGCGACGATGAGCGAAAGCCCGAGGCCGAGGCCCGCGGCGAGCGAGGAGAACACGCTCCGACGCTATGGTCGGTGGGGCATGAGCACCAGTTCGGATTCCTTCACCGCCATAAGCTGTGCTCATGACCGATCTTCCTGCCGACCTCGCGGCGACGCTCGCGGCGGTGGTCGACACCGGCACGATGGATGCGGCGGCCCGCCGACTGCACATCACACCCTCGGCGGTCAGCCAGCGCATCCGTGCGCTCGAGGAACGGCTGGGCCGCGTGCTGCTCGTGCGCTCCAAGCCCGCCCGCGCGACCGCGGACGGCGAACGTGTCGTGCGCCTCGCCCGGCAGTACGCGCTGCTCTCGCACGATGTGCTGCAAGAGCTGGGTGAGGGAGAGAGCCGGGCGGCGGTCAGTCTGTCGCTCGCCGTCAACGCGGATTCTCTGTCGACGTGGTTCGTCGCCGCGCTGTCGCGGGTCGCCGCACTGCACGACGTGGTGTTCGATCTCCACCGGGACGATCAGGACTTCACCGCCGAGCTGCTCGCGTCGGGGCGCGTGGTCGCCGCGGTCACGTCACGGGCCGACCCCGTGGCCGGGTGCAGGGTGCGCCCCCTCGGGGCGATGCGCTACCGCGCCGTGGCGACGCCGACACGCGCGCGCGAGCTCGAGCGTCTGGGGGCGGAGCATGCCCGGGTCGTCGACTATGACCGCCGCGACGAACTGCAGACGAGGTGGTTGCGGGAGCGGGGCGTCGATCCCGCATCCCCGCCCCGCAGCTTCGTGCCCGGGTCGCACGCCTTCGCCGACGCGGTGCGCGGCGGCCTCGGATGGGGGATGCTGCCCGACCTCCAGACGGGGACGGACCTCGCCGACGGCTCGCTCGTGCTGCTCCCCGGCTCGCCCGTCGACGTTCCGCTGTACTGGCAGCAGTGGAACCTGACGTCTTCGCTGCTGGATGCGGTCGCGGATGCGGTCGCGGAGACGGCGAGCAGGGCGTTGAGGATCACGCCTCGCTGATGCGCAGCACGGACTTGCCTCGCGTGCGACCGCGCTCCAGCGCCCGGTGCGCCTGGGCCGCGTCCGCGAGCTCGTAGACGGTGTCGATGTAGACCTGGATCGATCCGGTGTCGAGCAGTCGTGCGAGGGTCGCGAGGACATCTCCGTCCGGGATGACCTTGTAGCCGGTGGCGCGCACCCCGGCCGCCGCCGCAGCTTCAGCGAAGCCCGGCCAGCCGCCGCTGGGCACCATGATGTACAGGCCGCCGGGTCGGATGACACCGAGCGAGCGCGTCCCGGTCTCGTCTTCGGTGTTGGCGACGAGATCGATCACGACGTCCATGTCGGCCACGACGTCCTCGAACCGCGTGGTGGCGTAGTCGATGACCACGGATGCGCCGAGCTCGCGGAGCCATGCGGCGTTGCGGGCGGAGGAGGTGACCGTCACGTGCGCGCCGAAGTACGCGGCGAGCTGCACCGCGAAGTGGCCCACACCGCCGCTCCCGGCGTGGATCAGCACGCGCTGGCCCTCGTGGGCGTGCGCGGTCTCCACGACGACGCCCCAGGCGGTGAGGGCGGCGAGGGGGATGCCGGCGGCCTCGACGTGCGAGAGCGATGCGGGTTTGCGGGCGACGGACTGCGACGGCACGACGACATACTCGGCATAGGTGCCCCCGGTGCGAGGGAAGGGCACCATCCCGAAGACCTCCGTGCCCGCGGGCAACGGGTGCGCTTCGAACGGGGAGGTGACGACGACGCCGCTGAAGTCGAAGCCCAGCGCCGCGGGGTAGGCCGCGATGGCTCCGCTCACTCCCTGGCCCGCCCGCGTCTTCGCGTCGATGGGATTCACCCCGGCGGCGACCACGCGCACGAGCAGCTCGCCGAGCACCGGCTGGGGCACCCGCAGCTGGGTCTCGTGGAGGAGCTCCGGTGCTCCGGTCGAATCGATGACGACGGCGCGCATCCGGGTCGGGACGTCCTCGGCCCGCATCGGCGCGGGCGAGGGGGTGTCATGTCTCAGCGGTCGGGGGATCATCGGCCGCTCCTTTCGCTGCGGAAGGCATCGGCCATGCGATGCGGTGACTGCCCTCAGTCAATCGCGACTATGTCTCGTGGGCGTTACTCGGGTGTCACCGTGCGGAGAACGTCACACCTCCGCGGCGGGCGCGGGCGGCACATCCGGAAGGTCTGCCCGGATGATCTCGGACAGGCGCTCGCGCAGGCGGCCGGGCATGTCGACGGCCGTCGGGGAGAGCAGCCACTGGATCTGCAGGCCGTCCATGATGGCGATGATCTCCTCCGCCAGGCGGAGTCCGTCGACGGAAGGGTCTCGGAGCAGGTCGCGGGAGCGAAGGTCCTCGAAGGCCATCGTGAGGTGGCGCCGTGAGTTCTCGTACCGACGTACGAAGTACGCGTGGGCGGGGTGGGCCGGGTCGGTGGCTTCTGCGGAGAGCACGGCATACAAGCTCACGATGCCCGGGGTCGTGGCATTCGCCCCGGTGAGCGCGACGAGCCGGGCGAAGTGGTCGAGTCCATCGCGGCCCGGGCCTGGCGCACCTTCGAAGAAACGCAGCGAGTGACGCCGATCCCGCTCGTCGAGGACGGCCTCGAGGAGCGACTCCTTCGTCGGGAAATGGTGGAAGAGCCCGGCGCGGGAGACGCCGCAATCAGTGGCGATCTGGCTCATGCTCGTCTGCCGGTAACCGACGGTGCCGAATGCGGTGAAGGCCGCGGAGACGACCTGATCGCGACGGCGTCGACCGCTGGCGTAGCCGCGCGGAGAGGGTTCGGGCATGGGGATGACCCTAGCGGGACTGGACGAAACCAAAAACCGGCACTACTGTCGGTTTTCGTCAACTCCATCGCGGGCATCGTCGCCCGCCCACCTGCGCACCGTCGCGTCAGAGAATCGAGGACCCCCATGACTGAAGCCGCACTCTCCGTTCAGCTGTACTCGCTGCGCGAGGCTCTGGCCGTCGATCGGGAGGAGACGTTGGCACACCTCGCCCGGCTCGGAGTGCGTCGCGTCGAGGCCTACGGCATCGTGGACGGGGGAGCGGCGCTGGCGGAATCCCTCGCGCGTCACGGCCTGCGCAGTCCGAGCGTTCACGCTCCGCTCGTGGGTGCGGGAGAGGACGGCGCAGCGACGCTGGACGAGGTGTTCGACGCGGCCGCCCGTCTCGGAGCGCAGACGGTCTTCGAGCCGATGGTCTGGGGTGACCACTGGCGCGACGAGGACGGAGTGCGCCGGACGGCCGATCGGCTGAACCAGGCGGCAGCCGTGGCCGCATCCCGTGGCCTGCGGGTCGGCTACCACAATCACTCGCAGGAGTTCCACCACTCGATCGACGGCCGGAGCGCTTACGAGTTCTTCGTCTCGCTTCTGCGGCCGGATGTCGTGCTGGAGCTCGACGCCTACTGGGCCGCCGTCGGACGGCAGGATGTGCCCGCCCTCGTGACCCGTCTCGGAGGGCGTCTTCGCGCGCTTCACGTCAAGGACGGCGCCACCGGGGTCGACCCCTTCCTTCCCGACTCGCCGCAGGGCGACCTGGGGCAGGTCCCGGCGGGGCAGGGGCAGGTGCCGTTGACGGCAGCGCTTCGGGCGGCCACCTCTCTCGAACTGGCCGTACTCGAGTTCGACGAGTACGACGGCGATCTGTTCGAAGGACTCGCCGCAGGCATCGCCTTCCTCGCCGAGGCAGGCATCCGATGACCGGCACCGGGCCCGTCGGCGTGGGCGTCATCGGCGCCGGGATGATCAGCGACACCTACCTCGAGAATCTGCGCTCGTTCCCCGACGTCCGCGTCGTCGCCGTCGGTGACCTCGACACGGATCGTGCGGCCGCACAGGCGGCCCGGCACCAGGTGCCCCTCGCCGGTGGCCCCGAGGATGTGCTTTCCCACCCCGACGTGGAGATCGTCGTCAACCTCACGATCCCCGCCGCGCATGCCGCGGTCAGCGCGGCCGCGATCGCCGCAGGCAAGCACGTCTGGTCGGAGAAGCCCATCGGTATCGACCGGAAGAGCGCCCGCGACCTGCTCGTCGCCGCGGATGCGGCGGGCCTGCGCGTCGGCGTCGCCCCCGACACGATCCTGGGCCCGGGCCTGCAGACGGCGCGACGCGCCGTCCTGCGCGGCGACATCGGGGTCCCGTTGTCGGCTCATACGACGATGCAGTACATCGGTCCCGACACCTTCCACCCCAACCCGGAGTTCCTCTTCGCCCGAGGCGCGGGGCCGCTCTTCGACATGGGTCCGTATTACGTGTCGGCGCTCGTGAGCATCCTCGGCCCGATCGATCAGGTGGTGGCGCTGGGCTCCCGGTCACGCGCCACGCGCGAGATCCGGGTCGGCGATCGCGCGGGTACCGCTTTCCCGGTCGAGGTCCCGACGCATGTGCAGGCGCTGACCCGCTTCGAGGGCGGCGCCGCAGCCGACAGCGTCTTCAGCTTCGACGCGGTCCTCGCCCGCAGCGGAGTGATCGAGATCAACGGAACAGAGGGCGCGCTCGTCGTGCCCGATCCGAACACATTCGGCGGCGAGGTGCGGGTGGGGCGTGCCCTCGGCGGCGCCGAGCCGAGCTGGGAGGTCGTGGAACCGGTCGGCATCGAAGCGGGCCGCGGCCTCGGTGTCCTGGACATGGCGAGAGCGATCCGTGCCGATACCGCGCACATCGCCACGGGCCGGCTGGGCTATCACGTGCTGGACACCCTCGTGGCGATCGACGAGTCCATCAACGCCGGCGTCCCCGTCGTGGTCGACAGCTCCGTGGAGCCGTTGCCGCTCGTGCCCGCGGACCGCGACCCGCGGCAGGTGACGCTGTGACCCGGATGTCCCCGGTGCGGGCCGGGTTCCTCGGCGGCGGCTTCATGGCAGCCGTCCACTCGCGCGCCGCCCGTGCCGCCGGTGCTCGCCTGGTCGCTCTCGCCAGCTCCTCACCCGAACGGGCGGCACAGGCCGCGGACCGGCTCGGGATCGGGCGCCCCGCCGCGCACGTCGCCGAGCTGGTCACGGCTCACGACATCGACGTCGTCCACGTGTGCACGCCGAACCGCGACCACGCCGGACAGACGCTGGCCGCGCTCGCCGCGGGCAAGCAGGTCGTCTGCGAGAAGCCCCTGGCGACGTCCGTCGAGGACGCGCGGGCCGTCGTCGCCGCGGCGGCCGAGGCCGGCGTCGCGGGGGCCGTGCCGTTCGTGTACCGATATCACCCGGTGGTGCGTCAGGCCCGCGAACTCGTCGCCACGGGCGCTGTCGGCCGCATCCTCACGATCGACGGGGCGTACTTGCAGGACTGGCTCTTGGAGTCGGACGAGACCGACTGGCGCGCGGATGCGAGCCTCGGCGGCGCCTCCCGGGCGTTCGCCGACATCGGCTCCCACCTGTGCGATCTCCTCGAGTTCGTCACGGGACGCCGGATCGTGGCGCTGTCCGCGCGCACCTCGACGGTGTTCGACACTCGCGCGGGCTCCGTCGTCGAGAACGAGGACATCGCCGCCGTCGTGGTGGAGCTCGAAGGCGGTGCGCTGGGGACCCTGCTGGTCAGCCAGCTGGCTCCCGGCCGCAAGAACGGGCTGGTGCTCGAGCTCCACGGCTCGGCGCGGAGCCTACGGTTCGCTCAAGAGCGTTCCGAGGAGCTGTGGATCGGCTCCCGTGAGGGGTCGCAGCTCGTCCTGCGCGATCCGGGCGCGATCGGCGACCGTGGTCTCTCCCTCGTCCCGGCGGGCCATCCGATGGGCTACCAGGATGCGTTCAACGGCTTCGTCGCGGACGCATACGCGGTGCTCGATGGAGCATCGCCCGACGGACTGCCCACGTTCGCGGACGGCCTGCGCGCCGCCGAGATCACCGCCGCCGTCCTCACATCCGCACGCGAGCGCCGCTGGGTCGATGTGGCCCCCGTTCCCGCATCACCGGAATCTTCCGCCGCAGTGAAGGAGTCGATATGACCAGCACGCATCCTGTCACGTTGTTCACGGGTCAGTGGGCGGATCTTCCGTTTGAGGAGGTGGCTGGTCTTGCGGCGTCGTGGGGGTATGACGGGTTGGAGATCGCGGCGTCGGGGGATCATCTGGATCTGCGTCGGGCGGATGAGGATGATGCGTATGTCGCGTCGCGGCGGGAGGTCCTCGACCGGTACGGGTTGCGGGTGTTCGCGATCTCGAATCATCTGGCGGGTCAGGCGGTGTGTGATGCGCCGATCGATTTCCGGCATGAGGCGATCGTGCGCGAGTACGTGTGGGGGGATGGGGATGCGGAGGG
>Ga0308156_1000190_pt1 | contig 189416 bp, 157 predicted proteins | sample PhyAR2_FD_201041 | JGI IMG/M metagenome (GOLD analysis project Ga0308156, IMG submission 201041) | Phyllosphere microbial communities from UC Gill Tract Community Farm, Albany, California, United States - DLSL A.R2 | ecosystem: Host-associated > Plants > Phyllosphere > Unclassified | place...
GCATTATAGTCCGCGAATACAAAAAACCCATTCACAACCTCACACCCCCGCGGGGTGGAGCAGCCCGGTAGCTCGTCAGGCTCATAACCTGAAGGCCGCAGGTTCAAATCCTGCCCCCGCAACCATACAACCAACAATCAAACCGTCTAAGGATTTTCTAAGGCGGTTTTTTTTGTGTCTTTTTTTTCATGGCTTAGCCCTCGCTCAGCGGCTCTCATCGTGTCCCAGTCGAGGCCCCTCGATGCCAGTACGTCGATTTGCCTTTGGGGGTATTTTCGTGGGTATCATCTCGACCTCGGCAGGAGATACCCCCATGGCCCTCAAGGAGCTCGAAGTCCGCTACGCCACCAAGCGGGCAAAAGACTATAAACTCACCGATGGCGAAGGCCTCTACCTTCTTGTCCGCCCCAACGGCTCCAAGCTGTGGCGGATGAAGTATCGCTATGGCGGCAAGGAAAAGCTATTGAGCTTTGGCGGCCATCCGGCGGTCTCACTCGCCGAGGCACGGCTGCGCCGCGCCAAGGCCAAAGTGGTGCTAGGCGAGGGAGGGGATCTTGGTGCCGGTAAAAAGCCGAGGACACAGATGACTTTCGAGGAAACGGCGCGCAAATGGCATGGCCACCGCTTCGACACACTTATCCTAGCCATGCCACCTGAGCTGCTGCCGGTTCCGCGGACACCAGGTTAAGCTACCTGCGCTTGCCGCTCGAAGTCCATGGGGCTTGACGTGACCCCGGTCTTTATCCAGCGGCAACCAGAGACCGACCGAGGTTTTTGCGCATGAGCGCAGGTGAAGCAACAGGCGGGGTTAACCCCGCCCGTTGCTGTTCGAGTTCGGCGGCGAAGGCCGCCGGGGTGGCGTAGCCGAGCGAGGAGTGTGGCCGCTCAGTGTTATAGTCGTCGACCCAGCGGGCCAGGATCGAACGGGCCTGGCCAATGGTAAAGAAGAGCGTTTCGTTTAGCAGCTCGTCGCGCATGCGACCGTTAAAGCTCTCGATGAACCCGTTCTGCATAGGCTTGCCTGGCGCGATGTAATGCCACTCGACGCCGGCATCGCCAGGCCAGGCGAGCACCGCGTTCGACATCAGTTCAGTCCCTTTATTGCTGACGATCATCTTCGGCCTGCCACGCTCGGCGATCAGATCGGTCAACTCGCGCATGACCCGCCGGCCGGAGATCGACGTGTCCACTACAGAATGGAGACATTCGCGAGTCACGTAATCGACGATGTTGAGCACGCGGAACCGACGCCTCGTCACGAGCTGGTCGTGGACGAAGTCGAGGCTCCAGCGCTGGTTGGGGAGCGCCAGCATCGGCGCGGGTACCCGCGCGCCGTCGCCCCTTACGGCGCCTGACCGTCAAACCCTCCTCACGGTAGAGCCGCTGGGTTTTCTTGCGGTTGATCGTGATGCCGTCCCGGCGCAGCGGGATGTGCAGACGCCGATAGCCGAACCGCCGGCGCTGCTGCGCAAACTCGCACAGTCGCGACCGCAGGTCGCCATCATCCGCCCGACATGACCGATACCGCATGCTCGTGCGGTCCGCTCCGACAACCATGCACGCCCGCCGCTCGCTCATCCCCAGCATCGCTTGGAGATGTGCGACCGCTTGCCGCTTCGCGGCGGGCGTCACCATTTTTTGACAGCAGGTCTTTCGACCCCGCGTTGTCGAGCATCGTGTCCGCCAGCAGCCGTTTGAGCCGGGCGTTCTCCTCCTCGAGCGACCGCATGCGCTTTGCGTCGGACATCTCCAGCCCGCCGAACTTCGCCTTCCACGCATAGTGGGTCGCGCTCGACATCCCGTGCTTGCGGCACAGCTCCGTCACCACCGCGCCCGCCTCGGCCTCCTTCAGGATGCCGATGACCTGCTCTTCCGAAAATTGATTCCGCTTCATTCCGTCCGTCCCTTCAAGGGCCGGTCTCTAGGTCCGGGTGGATGATAAAAATGGGGGGCACGTCAGCTCCGCCATTGCGTTCGCCAGGGTCCACTTCCTTGTGCAGGTTGCCGCCTATTGGAGCCTTCAAGGTGAAGCATCCCGGGTTTTCCGGAGGCTCCCACTTGTGAGTAGAAGCATCGGAATGAGCAAGACGACGAACAAGTTTTCGCCTGAGGTCCGCGAACGCGCGGTCCGGATGGTAGGCGAGCACCGGGCGGATTACCGTTCGAAATGGAACGCGATGGTGTCGATCGCCGGCAGGATCGGCTGTACGGCGGAGACGCTGCGTCGCTGGTGTCGTGACGAGGCTGGCCGGCTTGCAGGACCAGCAGCGATGGCCGACGATGACCGTGCCCGGCTGAAGCTGTTCGAGCGGGAAGTGAAGGAACTTCGCCGGGCCAACGAGATCCTCAGAAAGGCATCGGCATATTTCGCGATGGCGGAGCTCGACCGCCCCGGGCGATGACGAAGCCTGCCCTGAGCGTGTCGAAGGGGCGTTCATCGACGCGCAGCGAGAGGAGTTGGGGATCGAGCCGATCTGCCGGGAACTGGCGGTCGCCCCCTCCTCGTATCATCAGCATGCCGCGCGCCTTGCCGACCCGGGCAGGCGTTCCGCTCGCGCCCGGCGGGACGACGAGCTGAAGGGGCACATCCGGCGCGTCCATGAGGCGAGTTTCGGCCTGTACGGGTCGCGCAAGAGCCTGCCCCGGCGAAGGGCGGGGTGTGGCGGCAACTTCTGCCCGAGGGCGTCACCATCGCCAAATGCACGGTCGAGCCGCTGATGAAGGCGATGGGGCTGGCCGGTGTCCGGCGCGGGAAATCCTGCGTCACCACCGTTCCCGACCGTAAGGCACTGTGCTCGCTTAACAAGGTTAATCGGGAGTTCAGGGTTCATCGGCCGAACGCACTGTGGGGGCGTGGATTTCAACTCGGCCTTCCGGAGCAGGCTCTACGTCCACAGCTGGGCAGGCTTCGTCTATGTGGCGTTCGTCATCGACGCGTTCGCCCGCCGGATCGTCGGCTGGAAGGTCAGCAGCAGCGCGACCGCGGGTTTCGTGCTGGATGCACTGGAGCAGGCCATCCATGCCCGGCGTCCCACGGAGAAGGACGTGCTCGTGCATCACTCGGACAGGGGCTCGCAATACCTCGCCATGAGCTACACCCAGCGCCTGGCGGAGGCAAAGCTGGTGCCCTTGGTCGGCAGCGTCGGAGATTCCTACGACAATGCCCTGGCCGAGACCATCAACGGCCTGTTCAAAGGCCGAGGTCATCTGGCGTCAGCGCACCTGGCCCGGCCTCGCTGCCGTCGAAATGGCGGCGCTGCGGTGAGGGGACTGGTGCAACAATCATCGCCTCTTCGGTCCCATCGGATACGTAACCCCCGCCGAGGCCGACTACCATGCCTCACAAAAGAAACGCGATATGGCAGCATGACCCAAACCAAACTGCCTCCGGGAAACCGGGGACGCTTCAGGAATGGATGCTCTGTATGGCGCGGGATGAGGGCTGATGTTCGTCCCCCTGATGCGCTACAATATTTTTCGCAAGCCAAATGCGACCGTCCGCCCCACCGGGTTCAGATAGGCATTTTGATAGTTCAATGGCGTAGCGCCCAAGCCATCGCGCACGCTCTGGCGCGTGTCGAAGATGTTGGTCACGCCAAACGTCATTCGCGTACCCTTAAGCCAGGAGGGCGCCTTCGATCGCCCCAGATAGTCGGCGATGTTGGCGAAGAGCGCGAGGTTGATCGTTGCCAGGTCGCCGAATTCGAGATCTCCCGCGGGCGCGGCCGAGCCACGGATCGATGTCCCGCTCTGCCAGGTCGCGGTGACGCGTGCGCCTAGACCGCGCTTGAAGGCGCTGGCCTGGAACTCCACCTCGTGCCGGGGACGGCCGCCGCGGACGTCGAGCGCACCTCCATCGAGCAGGTTCAGGACCGGCCCATCGGGGCGCAGCGATACGCCGTCCTCCAAACGCCAGGTGTGTTGCAGCGACAGCATCAGCCGGCTCGTAAGGTTTTCGACCCGTCGGGCGGCAGGGCTCCCGGCCTCCACCGTCTCCAGGCGCGCGCCGGGCGGCAGGCGGCGCTTGGCCTCTTCAAGACTCGAGAACACGCGGACGTTGGCGTTCTGAAGACCGGGCGGCAACGGGCCGAGCGGCCGCATGAAGCTCAGGCCCCAGCGAATCTGCTGCTGGTTCGATCGCGCGAAGTTGATCGGCGTCGCGTCGATGCGCTGTAGACGACCCGTCGGGTCGCGGGTGAAGCGCTCCGGGAATGCATCCTCGACCTGCGGCAACGCGATGGGAAAGGCGGCGATCGGATCGTCGATCCACGTGCGGATGTAGTCGAGTGTGAATACCAGATCCGTTTTGGCCATCGGCTTGAACGTCGCACCTATGCTGACGACGTGGCGATCGTCGGCGCGCAGGCCGGAATTGCCGCCGAAGCTGCGCGTTATATCGACCGTCTCCCCACGGCGCCCATCAAAGGTGCGAACGTTTGGCACGACGATCAGCGGTGCGCCAAGCTGCTCGACCGCCGGGGCCGATCGCGTATCGCTGACCGATGCGAGTAGCGACAGCGCGGGCAGGGGCGTCCAGTGTAGGCCATAGCCCAGGGTCCATAGCGTGCCGACGTCCGACAGTCGTTCTGCGGCGACGGTCGCGTTGGCCGACAGCGTACCGATCGACGTGAGCGATGGCGTCGCGGCCCCTGCGATCGGCAGGTCGATGTTGGCCTGGAAGCTGGCGGTGTCGCGGCCCAGCGACCCGATCCGCGTCAACGCTCCGAGTTGGGATCGGCTGCTGACGTCCCGCGTCGTGATGCCCGATCGCAGGCTGAGCGACGCGGCCCCGGCCGGCAGGGTGAAAGGGGATCCGTTGACCAGCAAGTCGGCATTGGCCGTCAGGGTGGCGAAGCGTGCCAGGTTCCGCGAAATGGCGGGAACGCCGGTGTCGGTTGTGCTGTCGTTCGTAGTGCGGTCGAGGTTGGCGGTCGCAGTCCACTGCGACTGGCGCAGCCGCCCGGCGATCGTCGTGCCGAGGTGCAGCGTCGCGCTGTCGACGTCGCGGTGCAGCGCGCCATCCGGTCCCACCCCGACCAGCGCCTTGGTCTTGCTCGTCTCGACCCGTCCGTTCAGCGTTGCTGCCACGTCGGCGATCGGATTGGCTGCGACGGTCGCATTCAGGGTGACGCGATGGGTCGCGGGCAACAGCGTGCGATAGTCGCCGAGCGTCGGATCACCGCTCGGCTGCCGCACGTCGCGCTCGCTCTCCAGCAGGGCGCTCGACCGGCTGAGATCGGCATCGAGCATCGTGCGCGTATCACCGCGGATGCGCAGATAACTGGCACCGCCCGCAGTCGTCGCCTGTCCTCCCGCGGTTGGCCCGGCGAGGCTCCCTTGGACGATCCGCGACGTGAAGCGTTCGAAGGCGACCACGTTCACCACCTTGCGATCGGCCGGATAGCCGTATTTCAGTGCGACCTCTTCAGGCAGAATCTCTGTCCGTTCGATCGCTTCGGTGGGAAGCCGGGCGATTTCGGCAAAGCTCGACACGCGGCGGCCGTTCAACAGGACGATCGGATCGACCGACGCATCATTGCGTCCGCTCGACACCTGCGCGCCGAGCGCTTGGATCAATTCGGACACCGTCGCCGTGCCATAAGATCGGATGTCCAAGGCCGATAGCGTGCGTTCGGGCTTGATATCGCCGATGACCGAACCACGCGGCGGCCGCCCGTTGACGACGATGTCGCCAGATGCGGTCGGCGGTCGCGTCGGGGGCGGTGCGTCCTTGTACTGCTCGCGCAGTCTCCGCTGGACATCCTCGGGTAGCGGCTGTCCGTCCGAGCCGCGGAATTGGATGGCGGACGGCGGGCTTGGGGGAGTAGTGGGTGGCGTTACCTGTGCTGCCGCGAGCAGGCCTATGCCGATGATCGTCGTCATCGCGTCACGACGTCCGCTTGGCCGCGAACGGCAGGGTTGCAAGGCCTGCGATATGCACATCGCCCGTCAGCGCCGCGCCCTCGGCATCGAGCGTCACGACAAAGGTCACTCGGGGTTCGGACTTCAGGCTGAACGTCGCGCAGCCTTCGGTCACGGACACCGCCTCAAGCGGCCGCCAGACCTGCGCCCTCGACGATTGGTAGCGCCCGGACCACCCTGTCGCATTGCGGGTCAGTTCGAACGTCCAGTCGGCCCCTGCGAATTCGCCGATCCAGCGTCCGGCGAGGCGATCGGCCAGTTGAGTCGATGTACATGCCGGGGCCGGTACGGGGGGCGCGGCGGGCAGGGCCGTGGCGAGAAGAATGGCGGCGATCATGAAGCTCTCCGGATTGAAGCCGGGTCAAGGAAAGCAGATCGAGGTAGCGGGACGATGCCGCGTTCGTGACAGTGCGTGATACGAAGATGCTACAATCCCGTGCTATCGCCTGATGCGATGCACAGCGCTGCCCTATCCCGAGACCGAATCGTCGTGGTGGACGACGACACCAGCATCCGCGATGCTTTGGGCGATTATCTTGGCGATCATGGTTACGCAGTTCGCACCGCCAGCGGTGCCGCTGCCTGCGATCGCTTGCTGACCGAGGGACCGGCCGACCTGCTGGTTATCGATGTCATGATGCCAGGGGAGGACGGCTTGTCGCTGTGCCGTCGTCTGGCTCCGACAGGTACGCCGATCCTAATGCTGAGTGCGCTCGACGGCGTCACCGATCGCGTCGTCGGGCTGGAGGTCGGGGCATGGGATTATCTGGCCAAGCCGTTCGAGCCCCGCGAATTGCTGGCGCGAGTACGGGCATTGCTGCGGCGGCCGCGCACAGACAGTCCAGCGACACACGGCGATGCCGTCGCTTTCGCCGGCTGGTGGTTCAGTCCGGAAGAACGCCGCCTGCGCGATCCGCACGGTCGCCCGTTGCTGCTGAGCGAAGGCGAGCACGCTCTGTTGGTGGCTTTCGTGCGGCGCCCCGGACGCGTGCTCAGCCGGGACACGCTGCTGGACATCGCGCGGGGTATTGACTCCGCGTCCTATGATCGGGCGATCGACATCGCGGTCAGCCGGTTGCGTCGCAAGCTTGCGGAAGGTGACAGTGCCCCGCTGATCGAAACGGTCCGCGGGGCTGGTTATCGCTTTCTGCCCACAGTTCGACCGGCATGATGCGCAGCGTCTGGCGGCGGCCGAGCGCCTTGACCGCAATTGGTGGGTTCAGCGTCGCGATTGCCGTACTCAGCGTTGCGATTACCGCCAGCATCGTCCTGCTGATGCCCGATCCGCCCGCCGTGCGCATGACCGTCGCCGACGCCGTCGCGGCGCTGCGGGGTGCCAACGCCGGTCTGGCCCGTACGATCGGGAGTCCCCCGGGCGGGTCGCCGGCGGCACTGCTTCGGCCGGTTCTGGCGCAGGCGGTCGGCCGGCCGATCGCGGACGTGCGGGTCGTTTGGCTTGATCGGAGCGCGCGCCCGACCCGCAGCGGCGGCGTCGTCGTCTTCACGGCGCGTGGCAAGGGCGAGGCCGCCGGTAAGATGCTCTGGCCGAGCGGCACCCCGCCCAGCGGACCGGTCGTCATCCGCCGCCAGGGCGTGCTGCCCATGCGGATTGTTCCGAGAGGCATGACGGATGCGCTGATCGGCAAGGTCCTGCTCACGTTGCCGCAACCCGCATTTGCTGCCAGCATGCGTCTGGCGGATGGTCGGTGGCTGACCGTCGCACCGCGATCGCCGACATTTGGCGGGTGGCGGCTGAAGGTGCTGGTCGCGCTCGTCGCCAGCCTCGCGGTGCTGGCGCCCCTCGTCTGGCTGTTCGCCCGACGCCTTACCCGACCGTTTCGCGCATTGGCGTCGGCGATCGACGACGGCCGCGATCCACCGCAAGCGCAAGGGCCGCGCGAGTTGCAGGATGCCGCGCGCGCGATCCTCCACCTGCGCGCGCGCCTGTCCGCCGAAACCGATGAACGCATGCGCATGCTGACCGCTGTCGCACACGACCTGCGCACTCCGCTGACCAGCCTGAAGCTGCGGATCGAAGCGGTCCCGGAGCCGCAACGCGCCCGCATGGCCGCCGACGCCGACCGTATGGGCGCGATGATCGCCGATGTTCTTGATTACGCCCGCACCGCCAACGCACCGCGACACCCGGTCCAGGTCCGGACGATGGTGGCGGAGATTGTGGGAGACATGCCGACCGTACGTCTGATGGACGGACCGGAGGTCACCGTGATCGCAGTCGGGGCGGCCTTTCGGCGCGCGATCGAGAATCTCGTTCGGAACGCCGAGGACTATGCCGGCGGCGGCCGGGTTGAGGTTGCCAACGAAGACGACATCGCCATCGTCCGCGTGATCGACGCCGGTCCCGGCATACCACCCGCCGACCGTGCTCGATTGTTGCGCCCGTTCGAACGTGGCGACGCGTCACGCAGCCGAGACACCGGCGGCGTGGGACTGGGGCTCAGTATCGTGCAGACATTTGCTGATCTACATGGCGGGACATTGTCGTTGGACGAAGCGGGGGGCGGCGGGACAATCGCGACCTTGACCGTCCCCGCGCTGGTCCAATAGAATGCCGGAGCAAAAGTTGGCAGCTTTGGCAGTGTGCTGGGCTCGGCGGTCTATGCTGGGCGAAAGCTTGGTGCTACCCTTATTTTAAATATCAACGAACGACGGATGAACAAGGCCGCCGCTACGATCAATACACGCTGTTGGGGTGTCAGACCATCAACTGCTTGCTATAAAGCGGCATCTATTTGCCAAGATGTCTGCTTGAAAGTCATGTCAAGCTATGTCGGCGAACAGTCAGAGCGCGCGTGGATCTTTGCCGCCCTGCTGGTCCAAGGCGCGAAAGGCTGGACATTGCCGTCCTGTTCACCGACACCCGCAAGGCCGAGGCGATCAAGATTTTTACCAAAACCTATCTCGCGATGCGCGTCGCCTTCGTCAACGAGCTTGACAGCTATGCTATCGCCGGTGAGATGGCTAAAGGCGCAAAATTTCAGGTCAGTTACTTGCTGCCTTTGTCTGTGAGCGGATATAGCGACCCGGCGTGACCCCCATCGTGCGGCGGAACATGGCAATAGAGGCGCGAACATTGTCATACCCAAGATCGAGCGCGATCGTCGTCACGGCCAACCCCTCCGCAAGTTGCTCGATTGCGTGCAAATTACGGGCACGCTGACGCCATTCGGAGAAGCCAAAGCCGGTTTCGGCGGTGAAGCGTCGTGCCAGCGTGCGGGATGAAATGCCCGCCTAGCTTGCCCAGGCTTTCGGTCAACGATCATCCGCCAAGTTCGCCAATATGGCGTCGGTGACGCGCTGAACGTTCGGATCGGACGGGTAAGGCAGGCCGAGCGGTTGGACAGGTAGCGCAGCAATCTCATCCAGCACGACATCGGCGAGCCGGTGGTCAGCCTCCGTTTCAGGGGTACGCCTCCAGCCAGCGACTCGGTGGACCGCTTTGCGCAACAGGCTGCTGGCACGCCGCGTGCGCGGCTCCAGGGGAAGTCGCGGGCAGGCGTCCTCCACGACACACACGCTCCAACCCTGGAACGGCCCGTGCGAGCGCAAGGCGTGGGGGACGTGCGGCGGTATCCAGATTGCATGGGTGGCAGGCACCACCCATGACCCGCTGGCTGCTGTGACCGACAGAAGGCCGGCGAGGCTGCCGATCAACTGCCCCGGCGCGTGGGCGTGCGACGCGGTATCCCGCGTCTCGGCTCCGCGCTGCTCGACAGCCAAGATCCGACCAATGCGAGCCGCTTCTATCAAGTCAGGGGGGACAAGCGGCTGGGACATGATGAACACCCAGCCCAACCGTCGCGTTACCCCGCTTCGCCCCGAAGACGCTTTGCCCGATCAGATCGACCATGCGGAGATCGGCGGCGTGACGGTCCGCAAAGGCACCGTAGCAGCCTTTCTTCAGAACGCGATCCAGTGGAGCGATCCCGAAACACCTGATGCCGATCGCGATGCCTTTGCGCATGAAATCGCGGGGTCCGTGCCAGCGCTTAGAGCACTCAGCGTTTTTACCGTATTCACCGTGCGTGACGAGCGCCTGCGCGCCCTTTTGGACGGTCATTGATGTGGCGGCCCAAGCGGCGAACGGTCACTCCGGCCACTCGCCATATTGCTTCCAACACACCCGAAAGGGGCGTTCCTGCCAAGGTAGAAATGACACCCCAAGCGCTACCCTGAGAAATAAGGCCGTCATTGCCGATCCGTGGATCAGGTGAGACGAAAGGTTTGGAGCATGGCGCGGAATACCGGTTCGACCATGTCGTAATCAGTACGGGCGGCGGTGCCGGTGGCGAATACCCTGTCAGGCGCGCGCCCTTTCCATCGGGCGCTTGGGGTCGCGATCATTTGTGCCTGATCATAGTAGAATGTCCGATTACCCAGGCCTTGCCCAATGTCCATCTTGACATCTTTCCAGCCAGTGGTGCCTGATAGGCTTTAAGACGCGTATTCGTCGTGTTGTTGATGAATATGGCGGCACGGAATTCGGTCGGCTGCTTTGTCTCAGGGTTGACCGGATGTTCCGGCATGTCGGGTTTCAGACGCAGCTTGCGCAGGTTCTCCACCGTGGCATTGACGTTCAGCCCCCAAGCCCAGGGCGCCTTGACGACCTTGTCCATGCGAACGAAGCTATAGAGGATCAGCCAGGTCCGCCCCGAAAAGTACAGGCCAAAGGCGGAGATGTCGCTGTGGATGCGGGTCGGCCGCTACAGGCGGCTGAAGACGCCCATGGTGAACACACCGTAGCCGAAACCGCTTTCGCGGACGTGCGGCACGTTCTTGCGACAGTCCGGGGTGCCGAGTTGAAGACCCTCATGATCGACGATAGACCCGGGCTTTCGCCGGGGGCGAGCATTTGTCCGCAGGTGCGCCGCATGATTGCTAATCGTGCATCCCGAGCTCAGAATCATTCTGTTGACCAAACGGATATGGGATCGACCGATTCCGACACGGCACCCGCATCGAAATCGTCCTCGACCGCCGGAAATACTGTGACGCGTTTCCAATGCGATGACTGCCATCTGCCCGCTGTGGTCAAAACATCCCAAGCACCCCCCTTGCGGCAGCGCAAATGTCGGACATAATGAGCGGCCAATAGAGCAGCACGGCAAGGCATTCGCCACCGCTGAGACCGGGAGATACAGGATGAATGGCGGACCGCATCCCCTTGGCGCCATGGTGTACGCCTTGGCGGGCATGGCATTGATCGGGGCGGCACCAGCCGTGGACCCGTTGACGGATGCCATTGCGAAGGCGTTGCGCTCCGATCCCGCATTCGCAGCCCCACTCCGTGGAAACGTCACGCTCCCCGACGACGCCTCGGCCCTGTCGGGGCTTCCCAATATCCCGAATATCGGCAAGGCGCGGATTACGTGGCGATCCTCCGATCCTGCCGTCATTTCGGACGCCGATATGAGGCACGGCCCTGACGTCATACGCAAGGGGCGCGTCACGCGGGGCGCGGGTGATCGTCGGATCCGCCTGACCGCCACCGTGGCCTTGCCTGACCGCCAGCCCGTATCCGTCCCGATCGACGTCACCGTGCAGGCCGCGCCCGCCGCCGTTCCCGTGCCCTCGGCCTATATGTTCGTCTATTTCACCGGGAATAGCATCGACGGCGAAAAGGTGCGATTTGCCGTGTCGGACGGCAACAATGCCCTGCAATGGAAGACGTTGAACGATGCCCAGCCGGTCCTCGAGTCCCGCGAGGGTACGCGTGGCCTGCGTGATCCGTTCATCATGCGCTCTGCCGAAGGGGACCGCTTCTTCCTGCTCGCGACCGATCTTTCGACCGGGCGTACCGGGTGGCGTGATTCGACCAGCCAGGGCAGCCGGTATCTCGAAGTCTGGGAATCGACCGACCTGATCCACTGGGGGAAGCAACGGCATGTCCTCGTCAATCTGCCCGACGCGGGCATGACCTGGGCACCGGAGGCGACCTATGACCCGACCATCGGCGCCTATGTCGTCTATTGGACCTCCACGCGGTACAGGGATGCAGCGCACAAGGTGGAGGATGGCAACGGTCCGCAGATATTGCGCGCGATCACTCGAGACTTCCGTCACTTCACCACGCCAGAGCCATGGTTCCGCGCTGCCGACGTACCCGGTGCCGACAAGGCGAAAGGCATGATCGACGCAACGGTCCTGCGTGATGGCGATCGCTATTATCGCTTCACCAAGGTCAGCGATGTGGCAGGCTGCCCGTCCAGCGATATCCTGGCGCAGACGTCTTCCTCGCTCCGGGCCGATGGTGCGTCGGGTGCGTGGAAGATTATCGACCGCTGCATCGGTCGTCGCGCCGGCACGCCCGAGGTGGAAGGACCGACCGCGTTTCGCGCCAATCCCGGTGATACGAGTGGGTTTCGGTATTTCCTGTGGGTCGATAATTATGGCGGCGTCGGTTACATTCCGCTTGCCACCCATTCGCTCGACGGCCGGATTGCGTGGACCTACCCACGCCGGTTCCATCTGCCCGAGTCCCCCCGACACGGCACGGTCCTTCCCATCACCGCAGCAGAGCGCGACGCTCTGGTGGCGCATTGGGGCCGGCCCGCGCCCGATGCCGCGACCGTCGCCGATCGCTGGATCGTCGCTCCGATACTGACATCGGGAACGCGTCTGCCGGTGCCTGTGGGGTATGTCGCCACCTGGCGCGCCGATGGTCGCGACGTACCAGCCGGCATCCTGACCAACATGGCTGCGGACGCCCGCGTCATCAGCCTTGAAGGTACGCTGACGCGGCCGGATGGCACGACCCTGACCAAGCGGTTCACCGTGACGCTGCTCGCCAAGTCCGCCCGCCAGTTGGAAGCCTATGCGCGCATGCCGACGGCGCCGCAGGATGCGAACCAGCCGACCGTTGCGCGAAGCGTCCATCTGGCCATGTCGGGCGACGACGGCATGATGACCGCGCTCAACGACGACTATGGCGTGATGTTCGCCCGAGGGGATTATATCGGCGTCGATCGCGTCGCGCTTCGCGGGGTGGCGGATCCCTCGCTATTCCATTTTTCCGATGGCACGATCGGTGTCATCGCGACACGCGTGGACATGAACGGCCGACAGGACCCGCCCCGGTCCGCCATCGTCATCTTCCGCGGTGATCCCAGATCGGCCGAGTTCGTCGAGCTTGGCACGCTGGACCTCAAGGCGAATGACGGCATCGACCATCCCCGCGCCATCTGGGACAGCGCCAACCGGCGTTACGTCGTTTCGTGGACCGACCGTTCGGGACAGCCGCGCTGGACGACCGTGACCGATCTGGCTCGCCAGGAATGGCATCAGACGCCCTTTTACCCCGAGACAGGGGGGCGTCGCGCACGGATCGCTTCCGCGGGTAATGTGGGCGAGGTCCGCATGGGTGATGTGATCACCACCGCCAACGATACCCTGCCTGTCGACGACATCACTGCAACCGCGCTGAGCAATCGTTTTGGCCGCATCGTCAACACGACGGCGACCGTCGCGCCCCAGACGATCCGGACGGGCGGTGCTGTTGGCCTTGCCGCGGTGCCGGTGAAACTGGGCTATTCGGACGGCTCCACCGCGACGCGTGCGGTGGATTGGGACGCCGCCGATCTTGCGCAATTGAGCACGCCGGGACGGTATCTCGTCCATGGCACCGTCCGCCAGCGCCGCTATCCGACGATCTTTGCCTATGAACGTGCCGATCCTAATATCTATCGCTGGGAGCATAAGGGCCGGGTCCGCTATCTGTTTGTCGCGACCGACGACACGAACAACGACAATGTCGGCTCGCCCCATCTGCCGCTTCGCGTCACCGATACGATCGCCGACCTTGCCGATGACAAAGGCGGCCGCGCGCGGGAAGTCGACCTGCTCAATCGACGGACCCGTCGCGATCGGACGGCGGAAGGTCGCGTGATCGCGGGATGCTATTGGGCACCTGAAATTCACGAGATCGGCGGGCGACTGTCGATCCTCTTTGCGCCCTGCTTCCATCCGACCGATCCGCAGTCGAACGAGGGCGGAGCATGGTCGACGGTAGAGTCGCACATCATGCAGCTTCGCGAGGACGGCGATCCAGCCAATCCTGCCGACTGGTCGAAACCGGCCGCGATCCGCAAGGCGGATGCCACCGCACTCGGGCGGGCGGACATGCCCGCGAATATCAGTCTCGACATGTCCTATTTCGAGGTTCGGGGGCAGGGCTATTATACCTGGTCCCAGCGATACTTGCCGACATCCGGGCCGATCGGCGATCCGTTGACGTGGATCGCCAAGGTCGATCCCGCCCGACCCACACGGCTCGCCGGTCCGCCGTCGCCCGTCATCGCACCGGAGACGTCGGTGGAGGAAAACCTTGCCGAGGGGGCCTTCGCGCTGATCCGGGGCCAGCGAGTGGCGCTTGTCTATTCCAGCTCGGGGGTCAGTCCGACCTATGTCGTCAACGGCACGTCCGCGCCGCTCGATAGTGACCTGACCCGTATCGACGCTTGGCGCAAATGGTCCGCACCGCTCCAGAAAAGCGTGCCGATGCCCAAGGGCGACGAAGATTATCGGCGTTACGAGCAGGGACCGGGACATGGCTCGTTCACGACCGACGAGGACGGCAACGATCTCTATGTCTATCACAGCTGGGGCAACGGCGTCGGCAAGGACGGACGGGATGCGCGCCTGCGCCGTGTTCACTGGGCCGCCGACGGCCGCCCGCTGCTCGAGATGCGTGATGACGAAGAGGTCGCGCCCGCCAACCGTCGCGTGACGATGGAGGTCAGGGTCGAGGCGTCATAGCATCGTCCGCAATATCCGCCCGGCGGCGCTATCCCAGCGTTCGGCACGATATTCCCTGTCGGGGAGCCGGGGCCGCCGAGCCTGATCGGTCGATCTACCAACCCGTCCAAGCTCTTGTTATGCATCGCAAGGCCTTATGGCCTTTGGTGGGGAAGGGCGTGGCATGACGGCTTCGGATCAATCGTCGGACGATCAGGACGGCGCGTCGGCCTCGGTGCATGGTGGCACGGTCCGTCGGCTCAATCTCAACCTTCTCTATCCGCTCGATGCCATCCTGCACGCGCCGACCCTGACCGAGGCGGGACGTCGGGTCAGCCTGAGCCAATCGGCGATGAGCCATGCGCTGCGGCGCCTGCGCGATCATTTCGGCGACGATCTGGTGGTCCACGCAGGGGGGGAGCCGCACCTGACACCGCTGGCGCACGCCTTGCGGCCCGAGGTGAGACGGATCATGCGGGAGGTGGAGGGGGCGTTCAACTATTCGATCGCCTTCGATCCCCTGACCACGACCGAGACCATCACCATCGCCGCCGACGATGCAAACGAGCAGATGCTGCTAGGCCCGGTGCTGCGCAGCTTTGCGACCCTGGCCCCCGGCTTGCAGGTGAACGTCATTCCCCTCGATATCGAGCGGCCGGACAGATCGCTGGATCAAGGGGCCGATCTGCTGCTGCTGCCCGAGCATATGGCGCTCGACGGGCTGGAGACGATGCCGATGCTGACCGTCTGGCCCAGCTGTCTGGTCTGGGATCGCCATCCGGAATTCCAGAACTGCATCCACATCACCGAAGCGCAATATCGTGCCGCGCGTCATATCGTCGCCCGCGGGGAGGAGAAGCACACCTTCGCGCTCGACCAGAACGGGGTGGACATGTTGCGCGCGCGACGCATCTGCGTCCGCGCTACGTCCCAGGCGACGCTGCCGGCGATCGTGATCGGCAGCGATCTCGTCGCCACGGGCAATTCATGGGTGTTCCAGCATTATGGGGCACTGATGCCGTTCAAGGTGTTCGAGGCGCCGTTCGCCCGTCGGGGGATCGTCAACGTCGCCCAGTGGCCGCGCAACCGCCACGACCCGGTGCTGAAATGGTTCATCATGCAAGTCAGGGCGTATTTCGAGCAATATTATAAGGTTTAAGCTCCGCCATCGAAAAGGTTCATGCCCCTATGAACATTTCGAATTTGCCTGTCACATGACTGACGCATAGCGTCTCCCCTGACAGAAGGTCCGGCTGGCATCTCGCATTGTCAAGACACGGACTGTCGTCAGCAGGAGTACGGCCGCGGCGGCATCCCTCGAGGACCGCCACCGCATCATCCGCCGCGAGGCGCTAACCGTTTGTCTACAGGGATGGCTTTCTGTCCGAACGCGGCTTTGCCGTGGAGGATGGCGCGCGCCCTGGGGAGGGGGATTGCATGCTGAATCTGACTGGTAGGGGGCGTCGTGTACTGGGATTTGCCAGCCTGAGCGTCATCGGTGCACTGGGCGCGAGCATGCCGGGCGTTGCCGCTGCGCAGGCCGTACGGACGGGGGGCATCACCGTGCCCGCCATGCCGATGGACCGCGCGCTGGATATGATCGGCAGGCAATCGGGTGTGAACGTCAACTTCGATCCCGACGCGGTGAAGGGACTGACTTCGCGCCCCGTGCGCGGCGCGGGGTCGGCGGCGAAGGCGATCAGGACGGTCATTGGCGGCACGGGCCTGACCGTCGTTCCGGCGGTGCAGGGGGGCCTGGTGGTCGTCAACGACATCGTGGTGACGGCACAGCGTGACGAAGCGGAAACCAGCGTGCTGGTGCGTCAGGCGACCACTTCGGACCGCAATGGCCTCGGCCTGCGCAATCAGCCGGGCAACACCCAGGTCATCACGGCCAAGACGATCGAGGAACAGCAGGCGCTGAACATCACCGACATCCTGCGCAATGCGGGCGGTGTGTCCGCACTGGGTAACAATCCCAACAGCGGTGCGTCCTATACCATTCGCGGCTTTGCGGCCGGGGGACTGGTGAACGGCCTGACGACGTCGTCGCAATATGGCGTGGCGGCCGGTGCCGATCAGCCGGTGGCCAATATCGAGCGGGTCGAAATCCTGAAAGGACCGGACGCGATCCTGGCCGGGTTCGGCAATCTGGGCGGCAACATCAACGTCGTGACCAAGAAGCCGAGCGCCGAGGAACGGTTGGCGGTCAGCTTCGACACCGGCTCTTTCGGTCTGGCGCGCGGCGTGATCGATGCCAATAATGCCGTCACCGCCGACAAGAAGCTGTCGGCACGCGTCATCGGCAGCAAGCAGACGATGGATCGGAATTATGGCGGCTATACGGGCAACAAGGACTGGCTGTTCGCGCCGTCGCTTCGTTACAAGGACCGCCTGACCGATATCGTCATTGGCGCCAGCCTGAATGAAGCGACCAGCGGTATCGGTGCCTTCACGCTGTTCGACAACAAGACGTTTCGGATCATCGATCGCGATCCTGCCGTGCCGATCTATTCGCCGAACCAGGGTATTCGGATCAGCACCCGCCGCTTCTATTTCGATGCGACGCGAGAGATCGTGCCCGGTGTCGAACTGGTCGGGCGGGGTATGCACGACCAGACCCTGCTGACGACGCGGGCGGCGAATGTCGGCTATAGTCGCACCGGCGTGCTCGCCGCCGATCTTCAGGGTTCGCAGCAGTCGGGCTCTGCCAACGCCATTGATGCCTTCCTGCGGGTCAAGACCCATATCGGTGACGCGGTAAAGGCGAGCTTCAACGCCGGCTACAATTATGGCGACGGGGCAACGGCGCAGCGGAGCGGGCTGGTCTATACCCGGGTCCTCAACCTGCCGCTGGGAGCGAACACCAGCGTTGCCGTCGTTCCCTGGTCCCCGTTCGGCGCGGTGCAGATCCGTAACAGCGGCAAGCAGGAAGGTGTCTACGGCCAGGCACTCTTTGAATTCTGGAAGTTCAAGATCCTGGGCGGCGTCCGCAAGAACTGGTTCGAGACCACATCGCAGACCTTCTTCGCGGGGCCTTCGCCCGTCAACGTCCAGCGGAAGAACGGCGTATCGCCCAGCGCTGGCCTCATCTTCGACGCCACGAACAATCTGTCGCTCTTCGCCAATTATTCGCGCGGCGAGCAGGCGACCTTCACGGTGGCGAAGAATGGCAGCATCCTGCCGAACATCATCACGACCAACAAGGAAGCAGGCGTCAAGCTCGACCTGTTCCACAAGCGTGCAACGATCAACGCATCCTATTTCGACATACAGCAGGACAATATCATTCTCCGCAACCCGGCGGACCCGACCGATCTGTCGTCCGGGCCGGGCCAGCGCGGGCGGGGGATCGACCTGAACATCGCCGGTCAGTTGCTGCCGGGCTGGTCGGTGCTGGCATCGCTGGCGCGGACCAAATATGCCCTGCTGACGGTCAATGCGCTTCAGACGGTCGTGGCGCAGCAGCCGCGCGATACCTACAGCCTGTTCTCCTCCTATCGCTCGAAGATCACGGATGGCCTCAGCGGGGGGCTTTCGGCCGGCCTGTATGGACGCTCAAGCTCCTACGCCAATCTGCTGGGCCAATATGTCGTGCCGCCGTCGCGGCAGGTGGATGTCAACGGCTTCCTGAGCGTCCGGGGTTTCGACATCAATATCGGCATCCGCAACATCTTCGATCGGCGCAATTACGGGTCGGCATCCACCTTCACCTATATCCCCGTCGCCGAGCCGCGCAACGTGCGCTTCACCATTTCCAAGCGCCTGTTCTGATCGGGGTTCCCCACCAATGATGCCACCCCCTGCCCATGTCGAGGAGACCCGCCGCGAAGCGGGTCTCCAGCCCGCCCAGCCGGCCGGCGAGCGCTGGGCGCATGCCTGGCGACTGAGCGCGCGATACTTCGTGTCACAGGACTGGAAATGGGCATGGTTCCTGGTCGCATGCTATTGCGTGATCGAGGTCGGCACGACGTCCGCCTTTCTGTTGTCCAACAAATGGCAGCGGGAATTCTATGATGCGATCGAGCAGCGGCAGGGCGCGCAATTCCTGTCGCTGGTCGTGATGTTCATGATGATCGCAGGGCTGGCGATCGGGACGCAGTTTCTGCACAATATCGTCGGCTGGACCCTGTCGATCCGGTGGCGGCACTGGCTGAATGACTGGTATCTCGGTCGCTGGTTCGCACGGGACCGTTTCTACGAGATCGAGCGGTTGCGCATGATCGACAACCCCGATCAGCGTATCGCGGAGGATGTACGGGCCTTCACCTCGATGGGCCTGGAATATGGCCAGTCGCCGCTCAGCATCGCCATCTCGCTGATCTTCAGCCTGGTGCGTGCGGTCGCCTTCGCCGCGATCCTGCTCGAAACCTCGTCGCCGCTCGCGATCCCGCTATTCGGTTACCGCATCCCGCTGCCGGGTGGGGACCTGATCTGGTTCTCGATCGTCTATGTGATCTTCGGCACCGTCTTCATCACCTGGATCGGCAGGCCGTATATCCGACGCAAGATGCGCGAGCAGCATTACGAAGCCGATTATCGCGCCGGGCTTATCCATGTCCGTCGCAATGGCGAGCAGATCGCCTTTTCCCACGCCCAGCGCATCGAGCAGGACGGGCTGAAAAGCGCCTTTGGCAACATTCGACGCAATTTCTACCAGTTGATGCTGGCCAATGCAGGGCTCAGCGCGGGGCAGGATATCTATCAACGGACTATGCAGGTCGTACCGCTTTTCCTGACGGTGCCGAAATATTTTGCCGGTTCGATCACCTTCGGACAGGTCCAGGGCGCGCGTGATGCCTTCACGCAGTTCGCCTCGAGCCTGTCCTATATCGTCCAGGCCTATCCCACCATCGCGCGGCAGGTCGCCAACATCAATCGCCTCAAGACGCTGGATGACTCGCTCGATTACGAGCGTCCGCGCGGAATCGCCTTCACGCCGGGCGGGACGGCCGATGGCGTGGCGATCCGGGTCGAGGGTCTCGAATTGCGCCGCCCCAATGGCGCGCCCTTGATGGCCGTGGCCGACTGGACGGTGCGTGACGGTGAGCGGTGGGTGATCCAGGGGCCGTCCGGCACCGGCAAGACCACGCTGCTGCGTGCGATTGCGGGCCTGTGGCCGGACGGGGCGGGCGACGTGGCGATGACCCGCCGCGGCAGTGCGATGCTGGTGCCGCAACGGCTGTATCTGCCGCTCGGGACGTTGAAGGCCGCGATATGCTTCCCCGACCAGCCCGAAGAGCATGACGACGCGGCCATCCGCGCCTTGCTGGGCAAGGTCGGACTGGAGGCTCATAGGGCGGCCCTGCACGAACTGCGCATGTGGCAGGACGAGCTTTCGCCCGGTGAGCAGCAGCGTGTCGCGCTGGCCCGCATCCTGTTGCAGCGCCCGACCTTGCTGATCCTCGACGAGGCGACCAGCGCGCTCGACGCCCATAACGCGGCCTTCCTCTACCAGGCCATACTCGATGCGATGCCGGACACCACCATCGTCAGCGTCGTACACAACGAGAAGCTGGCCGCCTATCACACGCACCGCCTGCGCGTTCACCATGGTCACGCGACGGCAGCGGCCATCACGGAGGCTGAGGCATGAGTGCCCTCCTGACCCAGGACGAGGCGGAGCTGCGCGATGCCGCGACGCTGGCGGTCGAACTTGCCGCGCGGCGTGGAGCGACCGCGCGCGCCTCAGCCCATCATGAGGGCATTGCTCGCATCGCGGTGCGACGCGGCGAGGTCGAAACGGCCGAGCGCAGCGGGACGCAGGGGCTGGGGCTGACCGTCTTCCACAATGGACGGCGCGGCATGGCCTCGACCGCGAGCTTCGACCGTGCGGCGATCGAACGGGTGGTCGAGGAGGCGATGATGATTGCCAGCCATGTCTTGCCAGACCCTGATGCCGGTCTGCCACTGGCGGACAGCCTGGCCTATTCCAGCCCGTCTCCCCCGCTCTACGCCGACAGCCCGCGCGATCCGGACACGCTTCTGTCTTCGGCGACCTTGGCCGACCGGATCGCTGTCGAGGTGGCCGCCGACGATCTCCGGCTGCGGGTCGGCGAGTCGGTGGCGGTCGCGACCGAGGGGCTGTGGGCGCTGGCGACCAGCGACGGTTTCTGTCGCAGCATCCGGCGCTCCAATGACGGGCGCTGGTCGGTGATGCTGGCGCAGGACGAGGGCGGCAGCACGTCCGCCTTCTGCCAGTCGCAGGAGCGACGCGTCGATGCCCTGACCCCGCCCGAGCAACTGGTACGCACCGCTGCCGATCGCGCCCGCTCGGCATTGGGCGGACGGACCATCGCCAGCCAGCGTTGCCCGGTGCTGTTCGCGGCGCGCACGGCCATGTCGCTGGTTTCGGACCTGGCTGGCGCTCTGACCGGCATGGCGCAGTTTCGCGGCATGACCTTCCTGCGCGCGCCGCTCGGCCAAAGCGTCGCGGCCGTGCATCTGGAACTGACGGAAGATCCCTTCGAGCCGCTGGGATTGGCCAGCGGCCCCTTTGATAGCGAGGGTATCGCCGGATCGGCCCGCCACATCCTGCGCGGCGGCGTGGTCGAGGGACTGTTCCTGTCGAGCGTCTCGGGGCGCAAGCTGGGCATGGCGTCGACCGGCAATGCCGATGGCTTCTACAATCTGCGCCTGACCAGCACCGCGCACGGCGGCGACTGGGCCGCGATGTTGCGGATGCTGGGCACCGGCCTGGTCGTGACCGAATTTCAGGGCGGCAAGACCGACCCGGCCAGCGGCAACTGGACCCAGGCGGTGAAGGGGCTGTGGATCGAAGGTGGCGAGATCGTCCATGCCGTCACCGACGTGACGCTGGCGGGCCAGATGCCGGCGATGCTGAACGGCATTCGTGCGGTCGGCCACGATGTCGAGCGGCAGGGCGCGCTGCGCACCGGATCCATCCTGGTCGACGACATGCAGGTGGGAGGAAAGGCATGAACGGCGGCGCACTGGCACTGGACCGAGCGCGTACGGCGCTGTTCGGTCCGGCGGGCCTCGACGAGGAGACGATCGGCCGCGCCCTGGGCGAACTGGCAGGCGGCGGCGCAGATCTGGCCGATCTGTATTTCGAGACGACGGCCATGCGTAGCTGGCGGCTGGAGTGCGGCCGGGTCACCCAGGGCGGCTTCTCGATTCGGCAAGGCGTCGGGGCTCGCGCGGCGCATGGTGGGCAGGTGAGCTTCGCGCACTCCGCCGACATGCGCGAGGGCGCGCTGCTGGACACGGTACGCGCGGTCCGCACGCTGGCGCGCCACGGCGATGCGGGGCGGTCTGGTCAGGGCGTCGTCCTGAACCGACATTCGGCCAGCCATCATCTTTACCCCGCGATCGAGACGGTCGCGGTCGAGGATGCGGCGGGGTGGATCGCCCTGTTGATGGTGATCGACAACCTCGCCCGGACGCATGACGCCCGTATCATCCAGGTCGACGCCAATGTCCGGGCGACCGACACGACGATCCTGGTCGCGGGGGCGGACGGGCTGCTGGCCGGGGACGTGCGACCGATGACGATCCTGTCGGTCGTCGTGATCGCCGAACAGGATGGTCGTCGCGCGCGTGGCCAGGCGGGGCTGGGGCGGCGGGCCGGGCTGGACGGGTTCGACGCCGCGTCGGTCGAACGGATGGTCGCCAGCGCGGCGAACATGGCCCTGAACAATCTCGATGCCATCGCGGCGCCGGTGGGCGAGATGCCGGTGGTGCTGGGGCCGGGCTATCCCGGCGTGCTGTTCCACGAGGCGGTCGGCCATGGGCTGGAGGGCGATCATCACCGCAAGCATCTCTCCGCTTTCGACGGAAAGGTCGGCGAGCGGATCGCCGCGCCCGGCGTGACCGTGGTCGACGATGGCGGTCTTCCCGGGCGGCTGGGGTCGCTTGGCATGGATGACGAAGGCACGCCGCCCGATCGCACCGTGCTGGTCGAGGACGGGGTGCTGACCGGGCTGATGCAGGACCGGCTGAATGCCGGACTGATGAACGCGCGCTCGACGGGCAATGGCCGTCGCCAGTCCTATGCGCATCTCCCGATGCCGCGCATGACCAACACCTTCCTCGCCAATGGCCGCGCCGATCCGGCCGACATCATCGCCTCGATCGACCGTGGTATCTACGCCACCGAGTTCGATGGCGGGCAGGTCGATATCGTCACCGGCCGCTTCAACTTCACCACGATCGAGGCGTGGCTGGTCGAGAAGGGGCGGCTGGTCGCCCCAGTGCGCGGTGCGACCCTGATCGGCGTCGGGCATGAGGCGCTGCGCCATATCTCGATGATCGGCAACGATCTGGACCACGACACCGGCATGGCGACCTGCGGCAAGCAGGGCCAGTCGCTTCATGTCAGCGTCGGCCAGCCCACGCTTCGCATCGACCGCATGATGGTCGGCGGGCAGGCCGCCTGATCCCCCTAATTCAGAAGGACAGTGACTATGCGGAATGCAACCGAGCAGGATTTCGACGAGATCGTCCTGCAGAATGACAAGCCCGTTCTGGTCGATTTCTGGGCACCCTGGTGCGGCCCATGCAAGGCGCTGGCCCCGACGCTGGACGAACTCGCGGAGGAATATGCCGACGAGATCGAGATCGTGAAGGTCAATATCGACGAAAATCCCAAGCTTGCCGAGCGGTTCGAGGTGCGTGGCATTCCGTTGTTGCTGATCGTCAGGGACGGCGCGGAAGCGGCGCGCGCGTTCGGCACCATGTCGCGCAGCCGTCTCGACGCCTTTGTCGATGCGAATGTGAGTGCGGCATGATGGCGGATGCTATCGCTTTCCACGGCGATCCGGCGGTCAAGGCCCAGGCGACAGCGCGGCTGAGGCAGCATGTCGCGGCGGGCAGTTTCGTCTATTTCCCCGCATGGGAAGACGGAAAGGCCAATGCGATCGGTGCCGTGGTCGAGGCGGATGACACGCCCGCCTATGCCGCCAGGCTCGGCTATCCCACGGCCTTGGCCGAAACGTTGCCGATGCTCATCAACGGCTTTCGTCCGCTTTCCGAGGCCGCCCGCTTCGCCGAAGCCTGGCTGGCGCGCACGCCGGTCGGCGGCGATCTGTCTGCCGTCGTGTCGCGGATGATTCTGGACCTGCTGGCAAAGCCGCGCCTGTGCGACACCACCTGTCGCCATCCGGCGCTGGAGGAGAGCCGCCTGGCGATCATCGCCCTGCATCGTCGGGCGGTCGAGGGGGACGAGCCGGATCGTCAGCAATGGAAGGCGGTGCGCCTTGCTGCGGTGGCGGCGACCGATGCGCTTGGCGACGATGCGCTGGACCGCGCGGCGGCCAGCACGGTGGAGTCGGCGGCCTGGCCCGGCACCATGCGGACGGTGCTGCGTGATACGCTGAACGCCCTCGGCGCGTTCGAACTGCGCGTGGCGCTGGCCGAGATCGGCTGGACACCGGAAGAGGAAAGTCGCGTCTTCCAGCTTCGCGAGCAGGCCGAGAAGAATGCGTACAAGGCGGAGTTCCAGGGGCTTGAGCGGGTCTATGCGATCCTCGACGCCGACCATCCCGAACTGAGCGCGCGCTTTCGCAAGCGATGCGAGCGGCTGGAACAGTCGAGCGAAATGTATGTCACGACCGGCTGGAGGCTGATCGAAATGATCGAGACCTCACCCATCCTCACGGCACAGGCGTAGGATGAAGGGGGCGCAGGGCGTGGACGAGCTGCACAGCAAGGTTCTGATCATCGGCTCCGGCCCGGCGGGCTATACGGCGGGCGTCTATGCCGCGCGCGCCGCGCTGGCGCCCAGGCTGATCGAGGGACCGCAGCCCGGCGGACAGCTGACCATCACCACCGAGGTCGAGAATTGGCCGGGCGACGAAAGCGTGCTCGGGCCAGAGCTGATGGCACGGATGCGCGATCAGGTCCGCAAGGCGGGCGTCGATGTCGTCGGCGACCTGATCGTCGAGGTCGACCTCACCCGAACCCCTTTCCTTGCGATCGGTGATGGTGGCACCCGCTACACGGCCGATACGATCGTCGTGGCCACGGGCGCGTCGGCTCGGTGGCTGGGGTTGGAGAGCGAGACCGAGTATCGCGGGCGCGGGGTCTCGGCTTGCGCGACCTGTGACGGCTTCTTCTATCGCGGCCGCGTCTGCGCGGTCGTCGGCGGCGGCAATACGGCGGTCGAGGAAGCGCTGTATCTCACCAACTTCGCCGAGAAGGTCTATCTGGTCCATCGCCGCGACAGCCTGCGTGCCGATCGTACCAACCAGGCGCGGCTGCACGCCAATCCCAAGGTCGAGACGATCTGGAATAGCGAGGTTGTCGAGGTGCTGGGCGACGCCAAGGGGGTGACGGGCATCGCGCTGCACGACACCCGCGACGGCACGGTGTCGGAACTGGCCGTACACGGCCTGTTCGTCGCGATCGGCCACGACCCGGCGACGTCGCTGTTCAAGGGGCAGCTCCATATGGATGACGAGGGCTATATCCTGGTCACCCCGGGCTCGACCGCGACCAGCGTGCCTGGCGTCTTCGCGGCGGGTGACGTGCAGGACAAGCTGTTCCGCCAGGCCGTCACGTCCGCGGGCATGGGCTGCATGGCCGCGCTGGAGGCCGAGCGGTATCTCGCCGGGCACAATATCCCGGCGATCGCGGCCGAGGGCGCGGATTACGGCACGCTGGTTTGAGGGAAAGCCATGATGAAGAACCCGTTGCTCGACACATTCGCCCTGCCGCATTTCGGTGATATCCGCCCCGACCATATCGGCCCCGCGCTGGACCGGGTGCTGGCCGATCACCGAGCGGCGGTTGTGCGGATCGTGGAGGAGCGCCCGGCGAACTTCGCGGAAGCGTGGATGCCGCTGGAGCGCGCGGACACCGCCATTGCGGCGGTCTGGTCGGCGGTGACCCATTTGCAGGCCGTCGCCGACACGCCCGACCTGCGCGGCGCCTATGCGGAAGGGCAGAAGCGGTTGGTCGAGAACCGGCTTCAGGTCATGCAGAACCGCGCTTTGTACGACGTCCTGGTCGCATTGACTGCCACGCCGGACTTCGCCGCGCGGGACGAGGCGGATCGGGCGGCGGTCGAGCATATGATCCGCGACTTCCGGCTGTCGGGCGTCGCGCTTAACCCCGAGGAAAGGGCCCGCTTTGCCGCCCTGTCGGTGGAGCTGTCACAGCTGTCGACAGAGTTCGGCAATGCCGTGCTGGATGCGACCGATGCCTGGTTCGAGCATGTCGAGGACGAACGCCTGCTCGCCGGGCTGTCGGATGCGGACAAGGCGATGTTTGCCGCGGCGGCCAAGACCAGGGACCTGTCCGGCTGGGTCGTCACGCTCCAGATGCCGGATGTCAACGCGGTCATGACCTTCGCGCGGGACCGGGGGCTGCGCGAACGGGTCTATGCCGCGTCGGCGACCCGCGCATCCGATCAGGGGCCTCATGCCGGGCAGTTCGACAATTCGGCTCGGATCGCGGCGATTCTCGCGCGACGGCAAGAGGGCGCCCGGCTCCTCGGCTTTCCCGATCCGGTCGAATGGTCGCTTGCCACCAAGATGGCGCCCAATGCTGGGGAGGTGCTGGCCTTCCTGCGCGATCTGGCGGGTCGTGCCAAGCCGGCGGCCGAACTCGAATTCGCCGCGCTCGCCGGTTATGCCGCGAAGCATCTGGGGATCTACGAACTGCAGCCTTGGGACGTGACCTATGTCGCGGAGCGGCTGCGCGAGGCGCAGTTTGCCGTCGACGAACAGGCGGTGCGTGCGCATTTCCCGGTCGAGAATGTGATCGCCGGTTGGAAGAACCTGGTCGACCGCCTGTTCGGTATCAGCCTTGTCGGGCGTCCCGACGTCCCGGTCTATCACCCGGACGCCTGCTATTACGACGTCGTGGATGACCAGGGTAAGGTTTTTGCGGGTGTCTATCTCGACCTGCACGCGCGCGCAGGCAAGCGCGGCGGTGCCTGGATGGCGCAGGCGCGGCCCCGGTTGAACGACGGCGATGTCCAGCGCGTGCCGGTCGCCTATCTGGTCTGCAACTTCGCGCCCAAGATGCCGGGCAGCCCGTCGCTGCTCAGTCACAAGGAAGTGGTGACGTTCCTCCACGAGACCGGCCATTGCCTGCATCACCTGTTCACCGAGGTCGATCGCCCCAACATCGCAGGGACGAACGGGTTCGAGTGGGACGCGATCGAGCTGCCCAGCCAACTGATGGAGGATTTTGCCTGGGACCGGGCCGTCCTGCGCGACATGTCGGGCCATTATGAAACCGGGGAACCGCTGTCGGATTTGCTGTTCGACCGGCTGGTCGCCGCGCGGCATTTCCTGTCGGGCATGTTCATCGTCCGGCAGGTCGAGTTCGCGCTGTTCGACCTTATCCTCCACATGGGGACGCTGGGCCATGACCCCATCGAGGTGATCGAGGCCGTGCGTGACGAGGTGGCGGTGGTCCACCCGCCCGCCTGGCATCGTTTTCCGCACGCCTTCACCCATATTTTCGCGGGCGGCTATGCGTCGGGCTATTACAGCTATCTCTGGGCCGAGGTGCTGGCCGCCGACGGGTTCCAGCGTTTCATCGAAGCGGGGCCGGTCGACAGGGCCGTGGCCGCACGCTTCTGCTCCGAGGTCCTTTCGCGCGGGGCAAGCCGCCCCGCCGCCGACAGCTTCCGCGCCTTTCGCGGACGCGACGCCGATCCGCACGCGATGCTGGCGCGCCATGGGCTGACGACCGATGCGCGCTGATCGCGACACGGGCGCCGTTCGACGCTGGCGGTCCGAGGCGATCCACCGCATCGAGGCGGATTTCAACCGCTCGGCCGATACACACCTGATCCGGGTGGAACTGCCGCGCCATCCGGGGATCACGCTGTACCTGAAGGACGAAAGCAGCCATCCGACGGGCAGCCTGAAGCACCGGCTGGCGCGCTCGCTGTTCCTGTATGCGCTGTGCAATGGCTGGATCAGGCCGGGTACCTGTGTCATCGAGGCATCGTCGGGATCGACGGCGGTGAGCGAGGCCTATTTCGCCAAAATGCTGGCCCTGCGTTTCATCGCAGTGGTGCCCGCCTCGACCGCCGCGCCCAAGCTGGATGCGATCCGTTTCCATGGTGGCGAGATCCACATGGTCGACGATCCGCGCACCGTCTATGACGTCTCCAACGCTCTCGCGGCGGAGACGGGCGGCCATTATCTTGACCAGTTTACCTATGCCGAGCGGGCGACCGACTGGCGCGGCAACAACAATATCGCCGAGAGCATCTTTGCCCAGATGTCGGCGGAGGAGCATCCCGTTCCCCGCTGGATCGTCTGTGGGGCCGGGACAGGGGGGACATCGGCGACGATCGGGCGATTCATCGGTTATCAGCGCCATGCGACGCGGCTATGTGTCGCCGACCCGGTGCATTCGGTCTTTCACCGGCACTTTGCCGACCGCCAGGCCCTGTCGCTGCCCGAGGGCTGCGCCAGCTGTATCGAGGGGATCGGGCGACCGCGCGTCGAACCCAGCTTCATCCCCTCCGTCATCGACCGGATGATCGCGGTCGAGGATGCCGCCAGCATTGGTGCGATGCGCGCGCTTTCCCGCCGATTGGGGCGCAGGGTGGGCGGTTCGACCGGCACCAACCTGGTCGCCGTGACCCGATTGGTGGAGGAAATGGCGGCGCGCGGAGGCGTCGGCTCGATCGTCACCATATTGTGCGATGGCGGCGAGCGTTACGGCTGCACCTATTATGACGACCCATGGCTCGACGCTCGCGGCCTGGACTGGCGGGCGCACGAAACCGCATTCAGCGCCATATTCGGCGTGTGATAGGACGATACGGGGTGTTTATGGCGCCCCTTGGCGAATGCGCGCTCACGAGCGACGGCCATCGCCATCGGGCAGTGACAGGCGCAGGATCGTTCCTGTTGACGGTCCGTTTTCGACGCTCAGCTGCGCACCCATCTGCTTGGCCAGACTGCGCACCAGTTTCAGGCCGAGACTGTTCGAGCCCTGAAGGTCGAACCCCGGCGGCAGGCCGGCACCATCGTCGATCACGCAAAGCGCGATGACGTCATCCTGTCGGGTGAGGGTGACGATCAATTGCCCGACCTCGCGGTCGGCAAAGCCGTGTTCCATCGCATTGGCGACGCCCTCCGCCATGATCAGCGCCAACGGGATCGCCGCATCGGGCGAAAGTCGGAGTCCGGGGACGGCCTCGATCCGGTGGATGATGCCGGGTTTCGTGTCGGTGGCGAACAGGTCCGCCATCAGGTCGCGCAGGAAGATGTCCAGCGGCACCTGCTCGCCCGTCGTCGCATAGAGCTGCCGCTGGATACGCCCGATCAGTTGCAGCTTCGTGGATGCATCGGACAGGACCATGCGCGCGATCGGATCGACGACCTGTCGCTGCTGCAGCGACAGCATCGCGCCGACCATCTGGATGTTGTTGGAGACGCGGTGCTGCAACTCGCTGAAGAGCAACTCGGTGCGTTCGGCGAGTTGTCGCTGTTCCGCAGCCAGCCGAGACGATCGCCGATTGGCGCGCTGCATGGCGTCGACAAGGCCGATGTCGACCGCCACGACCCCGGCATAGAAGCCCAGGGCGACGAGCGTGCGCGGCGCAAGATCGAAGCTGTTGGCCGGCGGTATGAAGAAATACCAGGCGAGCAGGCCGCAGACGATGGCTGACAGCGTTCCCGGGCCACGCCCGAACAGGAAGGACGAGATGATGACGGCCGGGAAGAACGTCAGATAGGGAAACCCCGGCGGAAAGGCCGCGTCCAGTTCCCAGCGTATCCACCACGCAATGGCCGAAAGTAGCAACGCCACGGCATAGGCCAGCGCCCTGCGCTCGCCAAGCAGCGGCAGTTGCTCGAATATCCGGCGCTTCGCGTCCATATGCCCTATCACGTCCTCCTGTGTGAGGTTCTCCTGCGCGATCACGCCATCCGTTGCAAACCCAGGTTAATACGGCATCGGGGTCGTCGCTTTGAACCGCGACCCCGTATCAGCCGTGACGGGCGGGATCTGTCCAATATCAGGCGGCGTATCTGGGCGAGTGGCCAAAATCCGTCTGGTATTGCGGCGAGGCGGTGGAGGCATGTTGCGCGGCCGCATCCACGTTGAAGCGCATGACCGAGGCCATCAGCGTTCCGCACTCCTGCGCGAGCAGGCTGGCGGCGGCCGTCGATTCCTCGACCATCGCGGCATTCTGTTGCGTGACCGAATCGATCTCTCCGATGGCGATGTTGACCTGGCCCAGGCTGTGGGCCTGCTGTTCGGAGGAGCGGGCGATGACGTCGACCACGGTGCTGACGTCCGACACCTTGCCGATGATCCGTTGCAGGGCATTGCCGGTTTCGTCGACCAGCACCACGCCCGACCGGACATGTTCGATCGCCGACAGGATGCGCGCCTTGACGTCGGATGCCGCATCGGCCGAGCGCTGCGCCAGCGCGCGGACTTCGGAGGCGACGACGGCAAAGCCCTTGCCCGCATCGCCAGCCCGCGCCGCCTCGACGCCCGCGTTCAGGGCGAGCAGATTGGTCTGGAAGGCGATGCCGTCGATGACGGTGATGATGTCCACGATCTCGCGGCTGGCCTGGTCGATGCCGTTCATCGCGGTGATCGACTTGGCGACGATCTGCCCGCCCTTTTCGGCTTCGTCGCGAGCCTCGGTCACGGCGCGGTTCGCCTGGCTGGCGCTGGCGGCGCCTTCGCGGACGCCTTGCGTGATTTCGCCGACCGCAGCGGCGGTCTCGCGCAGGCTCGCGGCCTGCTGCTCGCTGCGTGCCGACAGATTGTCCGTGGCCTGGCGGATTTCCTCGATATTCGAGCGGATGGAACCGGCGCTGCCGCGAACGTCGCTGGTCAGGCCGGAAAGGTTCTGGACCGCACGGTTGAAGTCGGTTGCCAGCTGATGGAAGGCGGGGGGCAGATCGGTCAGGCGAACGGTCAGATCGGCCGCCGAAAGGCTTTGCAGGCCGGAACCGATCGCCTCCAGGGCCAGATCGCGCTCGCGGTCGTCGCTCACCTTGGCCTTGGCCGCGTCGCGGAAGACGACGACGGCGCGGGCCATGTCGCCCAGTTCGTCGCCGCGCGCGCTGCCCGGCACGTCGATATCGTTGCGACCGCGCGCCAGCTCGGCCATCAGGTGGGTGAGGGCGGTGATCGGCCGCGCGATGCTGCGGCTCAGCACCATCTGAAGGGTGATGACGACGCCGATCAGCATCACGCCGCCCAGCACCAGGGCAATGATGGCGGTGCTGATGGCATTTTCTTGCGAGGCAGCGTTGCTGGCGATCGCCGCTGTTTCCTGGTCGCGAATGGCACGGAGCGGCAGCACGATGTCACTGGTCAGAACGGCCTTTCCGGCGTCACGAACGGCCTGTTGCGCCTCGTCGCGCCGCCCGTCCTTGACCCAATCGGTCAGACGATCGCTCCATGTCCGCCGCCACTTGGCCTTTTCGGCATTCGACTTGGCGAGCAACGCAAGCTCGACCGGGTCGTTCAGCATCGCGTTCAGTTCGCGGCTGGTGGTGTCGTATTCCTTGCGGGCTTCTTCATACGATTTCAGATAGCTTTTGTCTCCGGTGACCAGGAACCCGCGCAGCTGGCTGTTCTCACGCAGGATCGATGTCTCCAGGGTCAGCGCCTTGGCATAGACTTCCTGGGCATGGTTGTTGCCCGCCGTTGCGTTCTTGATTTCCCAGATGTTCACGAAGAAAACGATCGTCATCACCGCGGCCGACAGGCTGACGATCAGGAACGATACACCCAGTTTCTTGGGGATGTTCATGTTCGTAAGCATTATGCGTTTCTCTCAACAGGTCGGACGAAGGACGATACGCGCGGATTCATTGCGTTATCGTTATCGGGGGCGGGAAGGACCGGTCGGTCATGCGTCGCATCGAAGGTCGCTGCCACGACGGGGAGAGCATCAAAGGCGATCATGGATTCGGCTTTGAAACGTGCCGCAAAATACACTGGCGCAGTCGTCGTCGCGCAATGTCCTATCCCCCCGATCCTGCGTGAAACCTTGGTTTCGTCGGACAACGGGTAGAACCGCAAGGTTAAGGATGGGTGAAGCGTGTAACCATTATCGTGACATATATTCGTCAGGTCGTCAGCCAGTGGATCCACGCACCATAAGGATGGCAATGGGCCAGCACGCGGTCGCGCCCATCAGGCCAGGAGCGCACGCGAAGCTCGACCCGCTGGCGCGCCTGGTCCCATTCGAAACCGACAGCGGCGAAAGGCCTCGTCATGGTCGCGGACGCACCGGCTTCGTGCAGGGTCGCCTCGATCCGGGCGCGGTCCTCGGCGCTGAGATATTGCAGCACCATCGAATGCAGGACGACCCGGTGGCGACCGTCCGGCGCGGGAAGGGCAAGCTGTGTCGCCAGCCAGGATGCCGCATCGCCGGTATCGAGCCGGGGCGGATGGTGTCGCGCGATCGCCAGCGCCCGGTCCAGGCGCTCGGCTCGTTCGGGCTGGTCGGCGAAGATGAACGACGCCAGCCGTTCGCAGGCCGCCGGATCATTGACGTCGAGCGGGTGGAGATCGACGCCCTGCGCTCCGCGGACGGTTACGGCGGCATCGGGAGGCGGGGGGCCACGCCACTCCGGCGCGATCCGCACCATCGAGTCCGTCGCGCCCGCCCGGACGCCACCCAGATCATAGGCATAGAGGGAGAGGTTTAGGTTCAGCCCGGCGCTTGCCCCGATTTCGAAAAGGTCGAAATCATGGCCATGGTCCTGCGCCAGGACCATCAGGGCGGCGTACAAGGCCGCCGCGCGGCCGATCTCGTTGGTCTGCGGCACCCGCAGCAACCAGTCGACCAGGAATTCGTCATGGGCCGCCAGCGCCAGGGCGACCGCCTCGTCGAAGCGGTCATGGTCCCCGGCATAGAGCGCGGCCAATTGCGGCTCGACACCGCGCCTCGCCAGGGCGTGCAGGGCGGCGTTGATCCGCATCGCGATCGCGGAGGAGGCGGCGGTGCTGCCCCAGGAGCGGATCAGTGCGGCGCTGAGCGGTGCCTTGTCGAGCTGCCGATCCACTGCGGCGAGCAGGTCGGCGACAAAGGGCGTACCGATCGCCCGCATCACCAGCGACTGTCGGTACAGTTCGCTGGGCTGGGCGGTCGGATGGTCCGAACCCGGATACATGGTCTTGTAACGCTCCGGCTGCATCGGTCGCCTATGACGCCGCGATAGATAGGATGGCAATACGCGCCGGGACGACAGGAAAGTCGATCCCGGCGCGCATCACCCAGTCAGGCCGGATCAGAAGTTGAAGTTCGCACCGGCGCTGAAGTTACGGCCGACCAGACCGGCATAATGCCAGCTGCTCAGATAGTTGGGATTGCTGGTATAGGCCCCCGATGCCAGCGGAGCGCGGGCATTGGTCAGGTTCTGGATATTGAAGAAGAAGCGGAAGTCGTCATTGACCCGCACGCCGATGTTGAGATCGGTATAGATGAACGGGCGGATGAAGCACTGGTTGTTCACGTCGCTGCCCGCGATGATGGGCACCAGCGTGTTCTTGCACGACAGGTCGATCACGCCGTTGGTCGGCTGGATACGATCGGCCGCCACCTGCTTGATCCGTCCGACATAATAGGTCGTGCTGGTCAGCGAGAAATTGCCGACTTCGATCGTGTTCTGCCAGTTGCCACGGATACGCGGCGTGCCGCCACCCGACGACAGCTCGTACGGCCCCAGCGTACCCGCATATTTCTGCACCACGCCCGCCGGGGTGACTAGGTCGAGACGCAGGACGCGGGTGACGTCGACGCGGCTGATCAGCTTCACGCCATTGTCGAACTGGAAGTTCGCATTGGCCTGCATGTCGATACCCGAGCTGACCATGTAGTTGGCGTTGACGTAGGGAACGTCGAACACCAGCAGACGGGGCAGGGCGTTCGGGTTGACGGGATCGGGCGCGTCGATGACGTTGCACTTGTAGCCTGGACCCACTTTGGCCAGCGCCGCGCAACCGTCGGTTGCATTGGTCTGCTTGTAATAGGCGTTGATCGCCTCGGCACGCAGCGGCCCGCTGACGATCAGGTTCGACTTGCGGATGTTGTAGTAATCGACCGTGACATTCAGCCAGCGCGTCGGGTTGACGATCGTACCGACGGTGAAGCTGCGCGACACCTCGGGCAGGATGTCCGGGTTGCCCTGCGCCCCGCTGCCGATATTGTACGAGGTCGTATAGGCGGGATTGCCCTGGTGCGCCGCAATGAAGCTGGCGGGCGGGTTGAACGAAGAGAAGCCGGAATAGCTGCTCGCCGGGTTGTATTCGGCGAAGGTCGGCGCACGGAAACCCTGCGAATAGGTGGCGCGCAGCGAGAATTCGCGGACCGGGGTGAACTTGGCACCCACCTTTGGCGAGAAGTGGCTATAACCCTGCGAATAGTGATCGTAACGGCCCGAGACGTTCAGGTCGAACGAGCGTGCGAAGGGGGCGTCGATCTCGAAGAACCCGGCGGTCACGGTCTGACGACCCTGCGCCGACGAGGTGTTCAGGCCGTAATAGGACAGGTCCGCATTCTGGTTGCGGTTCATCAACGTCTCGCGACGGACCTGGAACCCGCCACCGACATTCAGGTCGCCGCCCGGCAGTTCCATCAGCGACTTCAGCAGCGAACCGCCGATCGTCGCTACCGTCGAATAGGACGGGGTGGTCCGCTCCGGCGAGATCTGGTCGCGCACGGCCTGCGTGTTCTGTTCCGGATTGACGAAGTTGTACGCCCCGGTGTTGACCGCATTCAGAAGGCCCTGGATGTTGATGAAGCCGCGCTGCGTGACCGCGAAATTGTCACGGGCATAGACGCCGTTCAGGCGGAACTTGAAACCATCGCCCAGATCGCCTGAAATGCCGTAGGTCGCCCGGAATACGTCGACATAGCGATGGCTGTTGGCGGGGATGTCGCCGAACAGGTAATAGATGCGTGCTGCGCTGTCCGCCGGGTTGGCGCCCGCCACGGCATAGGGGTTGTTGGGGTTCAGGCGACGGTCGGCGGCGGTGGCGCAGTTCACGCCGGCGGCGCAGACATACATCGGCAGGACGATGCCCGGGCTGCTGGATGCGAGCGCCGCCGAGCCACCGAAGGGCTGGGTCTGGCGGATGCCCGACGGCGCGCCGCGGATATCGACTTCGGAATGCGAATAGCTGCCGCTGGCAAAGGCTTCCCAGCCCTCGGCGATCCGGACGTTCAGGCGCGCCGTGGTCGAGTAACGCTCCTGGCGCGGCTGGATGATCGAATATTCGGCGGGCAGGTTATGCGCGCAGCCGGTGCCCTGTGCCGCGCCCGAGGTCACGGTGAAGGTGCCGAAGGGGCAGGCATTCGGATTGAGCAGGCGATACTGGTTGGTCGGCGGCGAGCCGACCTGGCCCGACAGCGGATTGTTCAGGTCGCTCTGCGACACGCGGGTGACGACCGCCTGCGGGTTCTGCTGGAGCAGCGAATCGTCGTTGCGGTTGCGGTCCTGCAGGCCGCTGGGGCGCAGGTCGAGCGTGTTGAAAGGGTAGCCGCGCGAGTTGTTGGTGATGAACCCGTCATAGGTGTATTCACCGTTGACGTAGAAGTTGAACCCCTGCTCGCGATAATCACCGAACCCGGCGGTCAGCGTGGCGCGATAATGCGCGCCGTCAGCCTTTTCGGTGGTGCCCCCCTGGACCGAGCCCGAAATGCCCTGGACGTTCTTTTTGCTGATCAGGTTGACCACGCCGCCGATCGCGTCGGCGCCATAGGTCGACGACGCACCGTCCTTGAGCACTTCGATGCGCTCGATGGTGCTGAACGGGATCGAGTTCAGGTCGACATAGGCGTTATGGCCGTCATCGTTCAGCGGGAAGTTGGCCGAGCGCAGGCCGTCGATCAGCACGACCGTCGACGAAACGCCCAGGCCGCGCAGCGACACCGCCGCGCCACCGGCCGAGAAGCCGTTCTTGAAACCGGTCGAGATCGAACCCGCGCTGTCGGCCGAAACCGAACGGATGGCGTCCTGTGCGGTGGTGATGTTGGCACGCAGCATCACGTTCGAGTTCACCACGGTCACGGGCGAAATCGAGCTGGCGTTGGAATCGCGGAACAGCGTGCCGGTGACGACGACGGTCGCGCCTTCCGCCGTGGCGGGCGCAGGCGCGGCCCGCTTGATCTGAACGTCCTGTTCGGTCGTGGCGGGTGCGGCGGCTGCGGTCGCGTTCTGGTCGGCGGCATCGGCGCTTTGGGCCGGTGCTGCCTCCTGCGCAAAGGCCGGGGTTGCGATCGCGGTCAGCAATGCCGCCGTCGAAATCCCAAGGCGCAGTCTGCCAAATGCGGAAGTCTTCGAAGTCACTTAACAATTCCCCCTCTGACGCAGCAGCGACTGACGTCGCCGGTATTCCACTCGCCATGATCTGGCGCTGCGATGGCGGGGCGCCTATCACCCGCGAAGTTACCGGGTCGTTAAAGGTAAGCGCGGCTGCGACGGTTTAGGCCGCGGTGACTTGTCCAGCAGGGTGAGGCTTTTGATCGTCGTTTCGGCGGACGTCCGGGTGAGGGGGCAACTGCCTGTCCCTGCGCCATCAACTGACGCGGTCAGATTAATTTATATCGGTAAATCAAGTTTTAAAGGTTCGGGTGCGACCAAAATGGGCACTCAATATTGAAGAGAGACGATGCTCAAGACCCTGTTCCGGGAACGGCGACGCACCAGCGCCGTACATGCGTTGAACATTCTGGAATCGTCGCGCGAGCCCGGTTTCGACCGTTTCGTCGAGCGGGCTGCGATATCCTTCAATGCCCCGATCGCGCTCCTGTCCCTGATCCATGGCGATCAGCAATGGTTCAAGGCGGCCCGTGGCCTGGATATCGTGTGCAACCCGCGCCACCGCAGCTTCTGTACCTTCGCGCTCGACAATCCCGGCGTGCTGGAGATCTGCGACCCGTGCAGTGATCCGCGCGTGGCCGAACTGCCAGCCATCAACGCCGCGCCGTTCGTTCGCTATTATATCGGTGTGCCCTTGCGCGTCGCCGGGGATATCGATGTCGGGGCGCTGTGCGTCTTCGACACACAGCGACGAGGCCCCGCTTCGTCGGATCAGAAAGCCTATCTCATCGCGCTGGCCCGGCAGGCGGCGGTCGCCCTGGAAAGCCGGGCGGACCTGCTCCAGATGGAGGGCGCCGCGTGATCGATGTGGTCCTGTGCCTGACGCAGCAGCATGACCTGCGCTTCGTCGCGCTGGCGCTGCTGATCTGCGTTACGGGGTCGCTCGCGACCGTCCAGCTGTTCAGCCGCGTCCGGGCCTCACGGGGCTATCGCCACTCTGGCTGGGTCGTGCTGGGCGCGGTCGGTGCGGGCACGATGGTCTGGGCGACCCATTTTGTCGCGATGATGGCGTTTCGGACGACCGCGCCCGTCATTCTGAATCCGATCCTGACGCTCCTGTCCCTGTTGGCGGTGATCGTGATCGCCGTTCCGGGACTGGCCCTGGCCGCCGGGCGGCGGCGCTGGTCGGGGGCGGTCGGCGGGGCCGTGATCGGGACTGGCATCTCGGTCATGCATTATATCGGCATGGCGGCGTACCGGGTCGACGGCATCGTCACCTGGAACTGGCCCTATGTCGTGGCCTCGATCCTGTTGTCGAGCGGCCTGTCCGCCATGGCCTTCCACGTCCTGGCCGGGCGGGGGCGCTGGCGGAACAAGACGGCGGTGGCATGGCTGAGCCTTGCCGTCGCGGCACTCCACTTCACCGGCATGACGGCGATGAAGATCACCGTCCTGAAACTCGGCCAGGGCCTGTCGGGCATGACCATGGCGACGCTGGCGACCACGACGACGGTCGCCACGCTCATCATCGTCGGATGCGCGGCGATCAGCGCCCTGATCGACGGGCATACCCAGTCGGAAACCTATCGCCGCCTGCGTCACATGGCCCTGCACGACAGCCTGACCGACCTGCCCAACCGGATCAGCTTCATCGAGGATCTCGAGGCCCGTTTCGGCATCCGGGGCGGTTATCAGCGCATGGCGGTGGTCATGATGGACCTGTCCCGCTTCAAGGTGGTCAACGATACCTATGGCCACCAGGCGGGCGACCAGCTGCTGGCGGCGCTGGCAGCGCGCTTTTCGTCCATCCTGCGGCCCGGCGAGCGCATCGCGCGGCTGGGCGGTGACGAGTTCTCGGCCGTCGTCTCGTATGACGATCCGGCCGAACTTGAGGATTTTCTGGGCCGGCTGACCGCGGCGTCCGAAGCGCCGTTCCTGTTCGACCGGTTCACCGCGTCGATCGGCGCCAATATCGGCGTGGCGCTGGCCATACGGGACGGAACCGATGCCGATGCGCTGCTCGCCAAGGCCGATCTGGCCATGTACCGGGCGAAGTCGGCGCACTCGAAGGAACCGTGCTTCTACGACGCGCATATGGACGATGCCGTGCGCGAGCGGCGCGAGTTGATCGCCGATCTCCGCCATGCGCTGGATGCCGACGCGTTCGAGCTTCACTATCAGGTACAGTCGGCCATCCCGTCGGGCGAAATCTGCGGCTATGAGGCGCTGATCCGCTGGAACCACCCCGTCCGGGGCATGATACCGCCGAACCGGTTCATCCCGCTTGCCGAAAAGAGCGGCGACATCGTGCCGCTGAGCAACTGGGTGCTTCGGCGGGCCTGTTGCGAGGCGGCGGGCTGGGCTGATCCGCAGCCCGTCTCGGTCAACCTGTCGCCGATGCATCTGGCTGAAAAGCAGCTGGTCGAGACGGTGCGCTCGGCCCTTGCGGACAGCGGCCTGCCGCCCGAGCGATTGACGCTGGAGCTGACCGAGAGCGCGATCATCCACGACAAGCATTTCGCGCTCGAGCAATTGAAGGCCCTGAAGGCGATGGGCATCGCCATCGCGCTGGACGATTTCGGAGTGGGCTATTCCTCGCTAGAGGTGCTGCGCTCCTTTCCCTTCGACCGGATCAAGCTCGATGCGTCCTTCGTCTCCGAGATCGAGCATGACGAGCAGGCGGTGTCGATCCTGCGGTCCGTCGCGGCGCTGGGGGCGACGCTCAACATGCCGGTATTGGCCGAGGGGGTGGAGGAGCCTGTCCAACTGGCCATCGTGACCCGGGAGGGCTGTGCCGCGGTCCAGGGCTATCTGATCGGCAGGCCCTCGCGCACGCTGGCCGATCCCGACCATGTTCGACGGGTCGCGAGCCTCCGACCCCGGATCGTGGGGGTCGAAGCGGTGGCGTGACCGCCTGGCGCCAGCGAGACAGGGGCAGGCCGTGCCCATGAAGCGGACGGAATATGAACATATGCATTAAGGTGCGAGGCGATATTGCGCCTCTCTCGCATTCGAACAGCTGCAATGAAAGGATGATGACGTCCATTTCATCCAACAAAAGAAACATAATTGCCGTCTTCTCAGTACTTCCTAATCCGTTGTTGCTTACAGGGGAGGTGGATGTGCTTTCTCGGTCACATTCTACCAGATAGATCAACATGAAATTTCCGTAAATTTACAGCGCTTCGGTGTGTCGATTTTATGACGCCACGCTCTCGGCCCTCGTGAAGGGGCAGGGGCGACAGTTTTGGCTTGAGGATCGGATGGCCCCGGTCCCCAGCAGAATGAGGACGCGTCATGATCAAGAATTCCATGCCTGCCCGTCGCCGGTTGCATATCGGGACCGCCCTTCAGAACCTGACGCTGTTCGGTTTGGGTCTTGGCATGGCGAGTTTCGCGACGGCGGCGTCGGCCCAGGCCGTACAGGGTGCGGCGACGGACAACAGCTCGGCTGCCGCCACCCCGGCGCCGGCCGGCGATATCGTCGTCACCGGGTCGCGCATCCAGCGTCCCGACCTCCAGAGCAGCAGCCCCGTCGCGACGATCAGCGCGGGTGAGCTGAAGGCGACCAATACCGTCACCGCCGAGGCCTATCTGTCGTCCTCGCCGCAGTTCGTACCCGCCGCCAGCGGCACGACGAACAACGGCAATGGTGGCACCGCCACGGTCGATCTGCGCGGCCTGGGTTCGCAGCGGACACTGGTGCTGGTGAACGGCCGTCGCATGGTGCCGTCGGATATCGGCGGTGCGGTGGACATCAACGCGATCCCGACCGTCCTCATCAAGCGCGTCGATGTGCTGACGGGCGGCGCTTCGGCGGTGTACGGCGCCGATGCCATTTCGGGCGTGGTGAACTTCGTGCTCGACGACAAGCTGGAGGGCGTGCGTGCCGATGCCAGCTCGCAGGTCACCGGGCATGGCGACGCCGCCCAATATAACGCAGGCCTGGCGGCGGGCGTGAAGTTCGGCAACGACGATGCCGGGCACATCGTCATTGCGGGTCAGTACACCAAGCGGAACGGCGTCTATCAGTCGGCGCGCGCCTATTCTGCGCAAAGCCTCGACGGCAATCTGAAGCCGACCGGGTCGAGCAACGCCACGCCGACGGTCATCGACATCAAGTCCGGCCGCTACCAGATCAACGACGGCAGCCAGCCGGGCGGCACGGACAATTTCGTGCCCTATTACAGCCCCTATAATTTCAACCCGGCCAATTATCTGCAAGTGCCGCTGGAGCGGTACAATGTGACGGCGCTGGGCAGCTACAAATTCTCCGATGCCGCGGAATTCTATGCACGCGGCAGCTATACGCGCAGCGACGTCACCGCGATCCTGGCGCCGACGGCGACGGGCGGCTTCAACTTCGCCATCTCGCCCAGCAATCCGTTCCTCAACGCGACCAACTCCGCGCTGATCTTTGGCGATCCCACCAATCTGAATGCCGACGGCACGGCCAATGTCGGCATCCGTCGCCGCGTGACGGAGACGGGCGGTCGCATCCAGCAATTCACCAACGACACCTATTTCGGGATCGTGGGTCTGCGCGGCGATTTCGCCGACAGCTTCCATTACGACGTCTTCGCGCAATATGGCCTGGCCAAGCGGCATGAGGCGCTGCTGAACGACCTGGACTATAACCGGACCGCGCAAGCCATCAACGCGACGGTGGGGGCGAACGGCACTCCCGTCTGCGTCGATCCCCGCAATGGCTGCGTCCCCGTCAACCTGTTCACGTCACAACCGATCTCGGCGGCGGCGCTGTCGTTCATCACCGCAAACGGATCGCAGGACAATCGTTATACCCAGTTCGTCACCGGCGGCAGCCTGTCGGGTGACCTGAACTTTCTGCAAAGCCCGCTGGCCGACAAGCCGGCGGCGGTCGCGCTGGGTGCGGAGTATCGCCGCGAGACGGGCAGCCAGTCGGTCGATGCCAATTACGGCTCGGGCAACCTGATCTATTACGGGCAGGGCACGGCCGTCCCCAACGCGTCGTTCAACGTCAAGGAAGTCTACGGCGAGTTGCAGATGCCGCTGGTCACCGACCGGCCCTTCGTCCGCGCGCTGAACTTCGAAGGCGGCGTGCGTTACTCGGCCTATACCAACAACACGGTGGCGGGCCGCAACACGCTGGACGCCGTCACCTACAAGCTGGGCGGCGACTGGAGTCCGGCCGAGGGCGTGCGCTTCCGGGCGATCTTCAACCGGGCGACGCGTGACCCCAACATTGCCGAGCTGAACAGCCCGATCACCCAGGCGGGGACCGACGTGCTGTCGACCGATCCGTGCGCGCGCGGCGCGCCGCAGGGCAATGCCGCGCTGGCCGCCAAGTGCATCGCGCAGGGTGCCCCCGCCAACCTCGTTAATTCGGGCATCATCCAGGACGTGACCTCTGGCCAGACCAATATCAACGCGGGCGGCAATCCAGCGCTGCGGCCGGAAACCGCCAATACGCTGACGGTGGGGGCGGTGTTCTCTCCACGATTCGCCCCGGGCCTGAACGTCACGGTCGACTATTACCGGATGAAGGTGAACAACTATATCGCCTCGGATGGTTCGCAGGACATCGTGAACCAGTGCTTCAACAACAATATCTCGGCCTATTGCTCGCTGATCGTCCGCAACAACATCTCCGGCCAGTTGACGGGCTCGCCCAATGCGAACGGCCAGTTCCCGGGCGTGACCGAGCAGTTGATCAACGTCGCCACGCTGCAGACCAGCGGCATCGACGTGTCGGCCGATTATCGCTTCAAGCTGCCCGGCGAGACCAGCCTGACACTGGCGATGGCGGGCACCTATGTCGACCGCTACACCTTCAACCTGGGGGCGCAGGCGAGCCCGATCAACTGTGCGGGCAAGTTCGGTAACAGCTGTGCGGCGGTGTCGATCAACCCGATCCCGCGCTGGAAACATCAGGCATCGGCGACCCTCGATCTGGGCGATGTCTCGATCCAGGGCCGCTGGCGCTATATCGGACCGGTGAGCGCGGATCCGGGCACGCCGATCCTGGTCAGCCGTATCCCGTCCTATTCCTTCTTTGACACCAATGTCAGCTTTGACGTGAACAAGCAGTATACGTTCCGTCTAGGCGTCAGCAATCTGTTCAACGTCAATCCGCCCGTCGTGGGTGGCGTGGCCGGTAGCGCCGGGTCGAATTCGGGCAATACCTTCCCCAACGTCTATGATGCGCTGGGCCGGACCTTCTTTGCGGGTATCAGCCTGAAGCTCTGATCCCCGATAGCGGTGCGGAAAAGGGGTGGATTTCGGGAGGCCGAAATCCACCCCTTTCCATATCAGAATTTGGCGCGCAGGCCGATCCGGTAGGAGCGGCCCAGCGTGTCGTACAGCGCCGGATTGACGTCGAGGCCGGTATTGGTCTGCGGCGAAGGCTCGGGATCGCGGTCCAGCAGATTGTCGACCTTGAAGAACATGCTGACCGCCGACGTGACGTTCAGCGACCCGCCGATATCGACATAGAAGGCACCCTTCATGAAGTTGCGGTCGATCGTCGGGTTGTTGCCGGTCGAGACCGGGCAGCTGGTCGAGCAGACGACATACTGGTTGCCGAATACGCCGTCGCTGAACCAGCGTTCCTGAACCAGCAGGCTGAATTTATCGGTGTCGTAACTCTGGATCGCCAGCCACTTCCAGCTTGGGGTCGCCCCCGAATTGGCACCCGCGCTGTCGATCGGGATCGTGCCTGGCAGGCCGGGATCGGTCACGAATTTGATGACATGGGTGGCGAGCGCGCGCAGCGTCAGATTGCCGTTCAGCCCCATCGGGTTGCGCCACTGATAGCTGCCCTCGATATCGAAGCCGCTGGTCTTGATCGAGGCGAGATTGAAGGCCTGGACGTTGACGAAGTTCGGCCCGGCCGTGTTCTGAAGGTTGAAGGCGCCGCACGTCTCGGTATTGCCTTGGAAGCAAAGATTGACGATCTGCGCCGCCGACAGGCTGGAGACGACGTCGTTCACCTTGATCGTGTAATAGTCGAAGGACAGGCTGAGTCCCGGTGCCCAGTTCGGCCGGGAGAGGACCACGCCCGCCTCGGTGCTGCGCGCGATTTCGGGGCGCAGATTGGGATTGCCCAGCGAATTCTGGATAATCAGCACCTGGGTGTTGCGGAACGGATCGGTGAAGTTGGGCACCGTCGTCGTGGTGGGGGCCGCAAACAGCTCCGACAGGTTCGGCGCACGTACGTCGCGTGAGGTCACGGCACGCAGGCGGAAGCCGTCGAGCGGCGTGTCCCAGGTGCCGCCCAGCTTCCAGGCATAGACTGCGCCCGAGGTCGAATAATGGGTAGCGCGGCCCGCCGCGCTGAGGTTGGCGCGGCCCAGGCTTTCGGAATTGATGAGCGGCAGGTTCATCTCAAGGAAGCTCTCATAGACGTCGTACTTGCCCGAGCCGTTCTTGTAGTTGCCCGCATACCAGTTGCTGCCGGTCGCCGAATTCAGAAACGGGTCGGCGGGATAGGCGGCCGAATTGGGGCTGATCGCCGATACGCCCGCGCCATAAGGATCGGCGTTAACCCGGTAGGCTTCGCGGCGATATTCGACGCCGGTCGCGATCGACAGCGGCCCGGCCCACAGGTCGATCAGATTGCCCGAGATGCTGCCCGCCGCCGCGTCCTGGGTCTGGCGGGTATGCTGGAACGGGCCGTTGGCGGGGGTTATATAGGCGAGCGCCGCCGCCGAGGGCGTGGCGCCGCCGAAGATATTGATCGGTTGGCACCCGCTGGCCCGCGCGGCGGCATTGGCGCAGACGATCTGGCCGTTCAGCGTCGTCGCGTTGATCGCCTCGTTATAGCGGCCGGTCAGGCTGATATTGTCGACATCGATGTCGGTGACGTTGATGCCATGTTCGTAATAGACGTCATAGGTCCAGCTGCCGCCGAGCACATCGGCCTTGCCCTTCAGGCCGCCGACGAAACGATATTGGCGGCGATCGGTGCTGACCTTGATGTTCGGCAGGATCGCGTTGCTCAGGCCATAGCTGAACTGGGTGATCCCGTTGGCGGCGCATTGCTGCTGGATGGATTGTGGCAGATAGGGGTTGGAACACTGGATGGTCAGGCCGGTTTTGGCCGCCCCCGGGTTGGGCTGGTTGCTGGTCTTCACCTGCGCGATATTGGCGGTGACGTACAGCTCCATGTCGGGCGCGATGTCATAGCCGATACGGGTATAGCCGTTGACCCGCTCCAGCGCGGATTGCAGCGAGGTGCCCGAGCCGACATGGCCGGACTGGTCGCCGCCGACGCAGAAACCCACATAGCATCCGATGACGTTGCCCGCCGCATTCTTGGCCGGAACCCCGTTAGATCCGTATTGGAAGGGGAAGGGATTGCCGTTGGCGTCGAACGCCGTGCCCTGGAGCGGCCCGGCGCTGATCAGGCCATATTTGGTGTATTGATAGGCCTGGCCATGGTCGCGGTACAGGAACTGCGGCGTGCTGCCGTTGCGGATACCCGTATCGACCAGCGTCGACGCACGATACCAGTCGCGGCTGCCCGCCAGGTCTTCGCCGAAATTGCCCGGCCCGACGCCCTGGTCCTTGGCATATTCGCCGCTGACGATCAGATGAAGCCGGTCGCCCGCCAGCGCCTTGCCGAACGCGGCCTGGGCCAGCACCTGACCATTGTCGCCATAGGTGGTGACGCCGGTCTGGAGGTTGCCCTTGAACCCGGTGAAGCGGGTGTCGGTGATGAAATTGATGACGCCGCCGACCGCGTCCGACCCCCAGGAGGCCGAGGCGCCGCCGGTCACGACATCGACCCGCTTGATCAGCAATTGCGGGAACTGGCTGATATCGGGAACGCCGGTGACGTTCGCACCGACCACCCGCTGCCCGTCGAGAAGAGTCAGGGTGCGGATCGTGCCCAGGCCACGCAGCGAAAAGGAGCTGAGGCCCTGCTGTCCGCTCGACGTGCTGAAGGTGCCCGTCGTCGCGCCGGTCGAGCCCTGCAAGGACGGCAGCTGGGCGACGGTGTTGAAGATGTTGGGCTGGGCGTTGGCCTGAATCTGCTCCTCGCCGATGACCGTGGTCGGCGTGGGGGCGTTATAGCCATTGGCGGTGATACGCGTGCCGGTGACGACGATATCACGCTCGCTGGCCGCAGCTTCCTGCGGGGCGGCCGCCGGATCGGGGACCGGGGTCTGTTGAACCGGCGCGGCCAGCGCGGGGCTGGCCATCAGAGCGAGGGCCAAGGCTGCGACGCTGGTAGCGTTACCGGATTTCCACGAGGCGCGGCTGCGCCGATTGCCGATGCTCATCACTCCATCCCCTCACTCAACCTGCGGAGCATGGGCCGGTGATCGCTGGCCCCTCCGTCTCCACTCCGCTTTACCGCAGGGACGAAGGGGCGGCATCTACGACCATAGTCGGTATCGCCGTCGTTTCAGGGCCGGGTGGCGTAAAGTCCGTGATGGGCCAGGATGAACAGGGTTCGCCCATCGGCCCCGCCGAAGACCAGTTGCAGGGGGCGCTCGGGCACATCGATCCGGCCGAGTTCCGTCCCGCCCGCGTCATAGACGAAAACCTGCCCGTTCGCGACATAGACCCGCCCGTCCGCGCCCGTGACGACGCTCTCGCCGCCGCGATGGGCAAAGAGTTTCAGCTCGGTGACGGCGCCGTCCGCGCCGACCAGCCCGGTATAGGTACGATCCTCCGATCCGTTGGCGATGGCGATACGGGTGCCTGGCTGCGCGGCGATCAGGCCATAGGTGTCGAGCGTGTCCGAAAAGCGCCAGCCGCGATGGTCGGTCGGACCCTGCTGCCATACGCGAAAGGCGGGCAGGGCGATGCTGCCATCGGGGGACACATAGGACGCGGCCTTGGGCTGGCCGATGTCGCGTGCGAACATCTCGGCCAGGGTGGTGAACTGGCCGGTCGCGGGGTCGTATTGATCGCGGAACTCGCCATTGACCCATAGACTGCCGGGCAGGACGACCCGCGCGTTCGGCGGTGTCGTGCCGGTCTGCGAAAGGGGCGTCACGGCGGCGGGGGCCTTGGGATCGATACTATAGACCGTCGCGGCAGGCCCGGCCGAGGACAGCACCAGCAGCTTGCCCGACCCGTCGACCGCCAAGTTCACGGGGTCGAGCGGCGCGTCGGACACGACCGACAGGCCCTCCGCCTCGCTCCAGCCATGGATACGCTGGAAATAGCGGTCGACGAAATAGAGCTTGCCGGTGGCATCGACTGCGCCGCCCCCCAACGAATAGAAGCCATCGGCCAGCCGCCGGACCGGCACCAGACTGGGCGAGGGGGCGGGCAGGGCGGCGGGGGTGACGTCCAGCGTCGCGAACTCTCGCTCGCGAACCTCCGCGCCTCGGGTCATGTCGCGAACGGCGTTCTCATACGGATATTTGCTGGCGCGCAGATAGGTGCCGCAGCCATCCGCCTGACAGGTGGCAAAGCCGCTCTCCGCATTCACATGGACGTTGCGGAAACGGATGTCGTTTTGGCCGTACAGCGCGATTGCCGCGCGCGCAGGCTGGAGCGAACGGGTGACGCGGTAGGCGTGGAGATTGGCGAACAGGACGTCTCGCACATTGCGGACCTCGAAGGCGACGGCATCGCGGCTCTCGCCCGCCTCCTCCTCTGTCTGGGGGGCGAGGAACTCCCAATGCGCGACGCGGTCGAGCACGATCTCGGCGCGGCGATGATGCTCGGCGGAGATTTGATAGACATGGCCGGGCGTCTCGGTGTTCGACACCAGCATGCCCGCCGAAGCATAGGTATCGGGCGTCCACAACCCGTTGAACGTACCGCCGCCGCCGTCCGTCACCCACAGGCTGGGATAATGGCCGTCCCAGCGTTGCTTCGGATCGGGATCGCCGGTGTGATCGGCGTTATAGGGATCGAAGCGGCTGCCATCGGCGCGGAAGGTGCCGTGTCCGCCCTGAAACTTGACGTCATCGACCAGCGAGCCTTCACCCGCGCGCCAGAGCAAAGCCGTCGCGCGCGGGTTGCGCCCGCCCACCGCCAGCCCAAGGCCGGAGATGATGGCGTCGCCCCCGTTGGCGCTCTCGATCAGTCCCTTCGCGCTGCCGACGCCGCGAAAGGCCGGGCTGTCGTCGGTCAGGACGATCTGGGTCAGGCTGGGGTGCAGGCCGATCAGCACGCTGTCGGGGCGCAGGCGCAAGCTGTCGCTGACCCGGTAGAAACCGGCGGGGAAATAGAGGACACGGTGCGTGTCGATGGCTTTTTGCAACACGGCGGTGTCGTCGGTCGCGTTATCGCCCTTCGCGCCGAGGTCCCGAACATTGGTCCATTGCTCGACCGGCGGCAGGGCGCGGATGGCGGGATCCTTGCGAGATACCGATGGGGACAGCGGCACCGCATCCGCCCTGGTCGCAAAACGTCCGGTCTGGCCAAGCGACGGCACCGCCAGTCCATAGGAAAAGTCCCGCATCCGGTAGCGCCGCGCAGGCCCGGTGATCGTCCGTCCGCTATCGCGGAACCGGGCGAAGACCGGGGTGTCGCTGGCGGTCGCGTCCTGAAAGCCGATCTGGGTATAGGCATTGTCCTCGTTGCTTATGACAATGCCTGCACGTGCGACCTGATCGAACCGGACCTTTTTGCCCCAGAACCAGTCGCCATAGCCCCGGTCGATCTCGATCCCGACCGGCACATTGCGGATCACCGTGTTGACCAGCGTCAGCCCGGCCTCATGCTCGCGGATGGCCGCGTCGCGCTGTCCGTCGAAGCTGGAGTCGAGCAGCGTATAGGACCAGGCGGGGGAGGGCTTTTCGGTCAATATGCCATAGCGCCCGCCATGGAAGTGCAGGTCCTGCCCCAGATTGCCGACCTGATAGATGCCCGCCAGCGCGTCGCCCAGGCGGAAGTCGATATGGGCCAGATAGCTGTGCTGGGCCGTGTGGAAGCGGACGGCGGTGGCGGCGGGATTGCCTGCGCCTATCTCGAAATCGACATTGGCCATCGCCGAGTAGAAAGTGCCCGAATTGGCATCGGCGATGCTCTTGTCGAAGGGGACGCTGGTCGGCGGCGGCACGGGGACCGGAGGGGCTTCCCTGCCCGCCTCGGGGGGCAGCGTGCCGGTGAAGAAGACCATGGTGCCGATGCCCTGCTGGAACCCCGGCGTGGCGGGGGCGAGGACGAAGACGGGGCGCGTTCTGCCGACCCCAAACAGGCGGACGCCCGGCCGCATATAGAGCGTGCGGGTCAGCCGGTAGCGGCCCGAGGGGAGGAAGACGATCCCGCCGCCGCCTTGCCCCGCCACCCGGTCGATCGCCTGCTGAATCGCCGCGCCATCGTCGCTCCGCCCGTCGCCGCGCGCCTGCACCGTCACCGCGCGCGGATCGGCAGGCGCGCGGGTGAAGACCGAGGCGGGGCGACCGGCCCAGACGGGTGACGCAGCGGTCCCGGCGAGCAGCGCCAGAACGGCAAGGGAAAGCGGGCGCGTCATGACGGTCATCCTCATCAGGCGGAACGGATCGGGGGCAGGGCCATTGGGATAGGCAAGGCGGCGCGTCGGTACGACTGCGACAAAGGTCGTAATGGCCTTTGTCGGCCAAGGCGCGATAGCGAAGGCCGAACGGGCACGAGCGATAAGGGATGCGGGTGAAGGCGACAGACGGCAGTGACGCAGGCGGACGCGCTTATGGCATCGTGGTGATGGGCGTCAGCGGCACCGGGAAGACTACGCTGTCGGAGCGTCTGGGGGCGCAACTGGGTTGCCCGATGCTGGAGGGCGATGCGTTTCACTCGGCCGAGAACGTCGCCAAGATGCGCACCGGTCATCCGCTGACCGATGCGGATCGCTGGCCGTGGCTCGACCGGCTGGGTCGCGCCATCGGCGAGGCGGCACGGGAGGGCGGGACCGTGATCGCCGCCTGTTCCGCGCTCCGCCGGGTATATCGCGAGCGATTGCGGACGGCGGCGGGCGTGCCTCTGTTCTTCGTGTTCCTCGACACCGATGCGCAGGAAATCGCAAAGCGGATGAGCGGGCGCAAGGATCACTATATGCCGACCAGCCTGCTCGATAGCCAGCTGGCGACGCTGGAACGGCCCATGGCGGACGAATGCGCGCTGACGCTGGATGCGCGGCAGCCGCTCGAAACGCTGGTGGCGCAGACGTTCGCCTGGGTGGAGGGCCGCTGACCCGCTCACGGCATCAGCCGCTTGCGCCCCTGCGACAAATGCCAGCGCATCGCCAGCGCCGCACCATCGGGGTCGCGGCCACGGATCGCCTCGACGATGGCGTCATGCTCGTCCATCATCGCCCCGATCACCTCCGGCGGGCGCGAGCGCGAGATGTCGACCCCGGCGCGCAGGATGTGCATCACCTCGTCCTTCAAATGGTCGAAGACCGGGATGAACGCCGAATTGCCGGTCGCCTCGACGATCGCACGGTGGAGCACCCAGTCCTCGTCATGCGCGGGCGCATCGGACAGGAGCGCGGCGCGCAACGCGGCGAGCGCCTGCTCGATGACGTCCATCTGCTCGCTCGACCGGCGCAGCGCAGCCAGGCGCGCGGTTTCCGCCTCCAGGACGAAGCGAACCTCATAGGTGCCCAACGTCTTGGCCAGCTCGTCCATCGGCATATGGGTGCCGAGCCGTTCGGACGGGCGGCGCTTTACGTAGGAACCCGCCCCCCGCCGCGCCTCGGTAATCCCGTCCGACGCGAGCCGGGCCAGCGCCTCGCGCACGATGGTCCGTGACATGCCGAACGTCTCGGCCAACCGGGCCTCGGAAGGCAGGCGGTCGCCGATCGCCAGCCCCTCGTCGTTGATGATGCGGACGATCGCCGTATAGGCCCGGTCCGCCAGCCGCCCTTCGTTCATCACTGCCCCCGCTTCAGACGAAATGGCTCAGGACCATCACCAGGGCCAGGCCGACGACCGAGATCACCGTCTCCAGCATCGACCAGGTCCTGAAGGTGTCGGCGGTGCTGGTGCCGACATAGCTTTTGACCAGCCAGAAGCCCGGGTCATTGACGTGGCTGAAAAATACCGAGCCTGCGCCGATGGCAAGAACAACCAATTCGGGGGATACGCCTGACCCGGCGACCACCCCCGGCATGATGCCGACGGCCGTGATCGTCGCGACCGTCGCCGACCCCGCGGCGAGCCTGATGCCGACCGCGACCAGCCAGCCGAGAAGCAGCGGCGAAATGGCGTACATGGTGACGAGCCGGGCGAGCAGGTCTGATAGCCCCGCGCTCACCAACACCTGCTTCAGCGCGCCGCCCGCCCCGATCGCCAGCAGGATCGCGCCTGCCGCGCCCATCGTCTCATGCCACACCGCGTCCTGAATGGTCCCCTCGCGCAGCCGCCGCCCGAACAGCAGGGGCAGGGCGAGCAGGTTGGTGACGAGCAGCGCGATGACCGGATTGCTCGCCGCGACCAGCCACGTTGCGCCTTTCAAGCCTGCGGAAAGCTGGCCCAGTTCCCCCGTCGCGATCAGCAGGACCGGCAGCAGCACGATGAACAGCGCCGCGCCGCGTCCCGGCACCGCGATGTCCAGCCGGTGGTCGCCGATGACCGGCGGCGCAAGGCGGACGCCCGGCGTGACGATCCGTGCCAGCAGCGGCCCCGCGATGATCGCGGTCGGGATGGCGATGAGGATGCCGTAGAGCATCGTCCGGCCCAGATTGGCCCCCAGCGCCTCGACGGCCAGCAGCGGGCCGGGATGCGGCGGCACCAGCGCATGGACGACGCCCAGCCCCGCGAGGGCGGGCATGATGAGGCGCAGCTTCGCGGCATCGCGCGCTTCGCCGTCCGGCGTGTTCATCGCCTCCGCCGCCGCCACGACGATCGGCAGCAGCAGGACAAGGCCCGTCTCGAAGAATAGTGGCAGGCCGATCAGGATCGCGATGCCCAGCGTCGCCCAGGGGGCCGCCCGCGCGCCGGTCAGCCGCAGCGCGCTCTGCGCCAGTGCCGCCGCCGCGCCGGACAGGTGCAGCATCGCTCCCAGCGACAGGCCGAGCGCTACGACCAGGCCGGTTCCGCCGACGATATCGCCCACGCCCTTCTGCACCGCCTTGGCGATGTCGGCGAGCGGCAGCCCTGCGAGCAGTCCTACCGTGAAGGCACCGCAGAGCAGGCCGATGAAGGGATGCAGCCGCCCCTTCACGATCATCAGGACGGCGAGCAGGATTCCCGCCAGCGCCGAGGCGATCAGGCGGATATCCTCGCCGGTCACGGGCGGGCTCCGCGCGTCATCTGGTTCAAGCTCTGCGGATCGCGCATCGACACCCCTCCATGATCCATGACGGCGTTTTCGCCTGCCGGACTTCTCCCGCAATCTGTAGGACAGGTTTTTGGGGCTGGGCAATAGGAAAGGGCTTGATCGGAGGCAATCGGGGGGCGCATGATGAAAACCTGTCCAACCGAATCCACATGGATCGGGTTAAAGAGGACGCGGGATCATGTCGGCGCATACGACCGACAGCCTTTGGCCTGACCGGGCCGCATAGTGGAGGATGACGATGGAAGGGATACGTCCGACCGCCTGCCAATCGCTGAGCGCAAGCGCCGAAGCGCCGCCGCTGGCACGGCTGACTCCGACACAGATGAAGGTGCTGCGCGGCGTCCATTCGGGGATGCTGAACAAGCAGATCGCGTTCGACCTGGGCATCACCGAGGCCACGGTGAAGGCGCACATGACCGCGCTGATGCGCAAGCTGAACGTCCGCAATCGGACGCAGGTCGCGATCGCGGCGCAGGCGCTCAGTCTCCACGCCTGATCCATGTTGGCGACGCCGGTCGTCGCGCCGCTACGCTGGGGCCAGCGATAAAAAGGAGAGGGCAATGAAGACGAACTGGCTGCTGAGCGCAGCGGGGGTGATGGCCGCTGCACCCGTGATGGCGGCCCCCGCCGCAGCCCGGCCCTCGACCTCCCTCTATCGCACGGCCCCGGACGATCCGCGCGCGATCACCATTCGTGGCGTGGGCGATGGCCGGGCCGATGACAGTGCCGCGATTCAGCAAGGGATTGACCAGGCGGCGAAGGGCGGCCATGGCGGCATCGTCTTCCTGCCCTCGGGGCGATACCGGATCAGCCGGACGATCATCGTGCGGTCGGGCGTTCGCCTGTTCGGGGTCGGTCCGACCCGGCCCGAGATCGTGCTGGCCGACACCACGCCGGGCTTCGGATCGGGCATCGCCGCGATGATGACCTTTGCGGGCGATGACCAGTATCGCTCGGGCAAGCCGCCCGTGCCGGTGCCGACGACCGTGCCCTTCGATCCGACGCTGTACGACGCCACCTCCTCCACCTTCTATTCCGCGCTCGCCAATGTCGATTTCCGTATCGGAGAGGGCAATGCGGGGGCGGTCGGGGTGCGGTTCCGCGTCGCCCAGCATGGCTATATCCGCCATGTGGATTTCCACATCGGGTCGGGCTTTGCCGGTGTCTATCAGGCGGGAAACGCCGCCCAGAACCTGCGCTTTTTCGGTGGCCGATATGGTATCGTTACCGAGAAGACGTCGCCCGCCTGGCAGTTCACGTTGATCGACAGCGACTTCACCGGCCAGCGAGAGGCGGCGATCCGCGAGCATGAGGTCGACCTGACCTTGGTCAACGTCGCGATCCGCGACACGCCGGTCGGGATCGAGATCGACCGGGGCTATTCGGACTCGCTCTGGGGCAAGCAGGTGCGGTTCGAGAATGTCCGCGACGCGGGTGTCCTCATCTCATCCGAAAAGAGCGTGTTCACCCAGATCGGCTTTGACGATGCGATCGGCATCGCCACGCCCGTCTTCGCGCAGTTCCGCGATAGCGGGCGGGTGGTCGCGGGCCAGGGGCCGCGCTACCGCGTCGCCGATTTCGGCTATGGTCTGAAGGTCCAGGCGCTGGGACGGATGGGCGACTTCGCGACGGATGTGAAGATGACCCCGCTCGCCCGCACACCGGTTCGACCCAAGCCCGCCATTCCTGCGCTGCCGCCGGTCGCCGCCTGGGCGAATGTCCGCGATCTGGGGGTGAAGGGCGACGATGCCACCGACGACACCGCCGCGCTGCAACGCGCAATCGACACGCACCGCGTCCTCTATCTGCCGATAGGGCGTTACCGGGTGAGCGACACGCTGCGGCTGCGCCCCGACACGGTGCTGATCGCGCTGCATCCCAGTCTGACCCACATCTATCTGGCCGACGACGTGCCCGGCTATCGTGGGGTCGGCTCGGCCAAGGCGTTGATCGAAAGCGCGAAGGGCGGGGCGGGGATCGTCTCGGGCGTCGGACTTTGGACCGGCGGGGTCAATCCGCGCGCCACCGCCTTGCTGTGGAAGGCGGGCGAGGCTTCGCTGGTCGATGACGTCAAGATCCAGGGCGGCGGCGGCACGCTGCTGACGCCGGGCAGCCCGATCGGCTTTGGCGACCCGCGCGCGCGGTTCGACGGGCAGCATCCCAGCATCTGGGTGACGGACGGCGGCGGCGGTACGTTCAACGCGCTCTGGTCGCCCAACACGCTGGCCTCGGCCGGGTTCTATGTCTCGAATACGACCACGCCGGGCCATGTCTATCAGCTATCGGCCGAGCATCATTACCGCGCCGAGATCGTGCTCGATCATGTCGCCAACTGGGAATTCCTCGCCCCGCAGACCGAGCAGGAGGTGCGCGACGGCGTCAATGCCGTCTCGACCGAGTTCCGTCACAGCCGCAACATCCTGTTCGCCAATTATCACGGCTATCGCGTCACCCGCACGGCCAAGCCGATGGATGCGGCGGTCAAGCTGTACGACTCCGGCGACATCCGCTTTCGCAATGTCCATGTGAATGCCGAGAGCGGCTTTGCGAGTTGTGACGCCAAGGGCTGCGGCACCTTTGTCCGGGCCAGCAAATACCCGTTCGAGAATGCGATCAGGGACATGACCCGCCGGACGGAAGTGCGCGAGCGGGAATTCGCCCGCCTCGACGTGCCGCCTGTGCTGACCAGCGCGGCGACGGCATCGGGAGTGCCGGTGTCGCCGGGCGTCAGCAAGCTGGCGGACGGCTTTTATTCGATCGCCGGGGGTGCGGTGGATAGGGCGGGCACGCTCTATTTCATCGACCGCTTTTTCCAGCGCATCTATAGCTGGTCGGAGGCGAAAGGGCTGAACATCGTCGCCGATGCGCCCCTCGACGCGGTCAATCTTGCGGTCGATCGCTCGGGCCGCCTGCTCGTCCTGTCGTCGGCCGGGCGGGATGGAACCGTGTACAGCATCGACCCCACCGCTCCGGCGGCCGTGACCGTGATCGCGCCGACCCCGGCCCAGGCGCATCCGGGGGCGCGGACGCTGCTTCCCGTCAATGTCTGGGAGAATGGCGAGTTCGCCGACCGGATCGATCCCAAAAGCTATCGCTATCCGACCATGGCCGAGATGTTCGCCGCCAAGCTGGGTGAAACCAAGGCGCAGGAATATGTCTCGCCCGACGGATCGGTGGTGCTGCCCGCTTTTCGCGTCTGGAACCAGGGGCCGGACGATCACCAGGGCTGGCGCTGGTCGGATACGCTCGACGCCTATGGCCTGACGTATGCGCCGGTTGGCGGCGAAGTGGTGCTGACCAACGGCTCGGAGAACCGGACCTACGCCGGACGGGTCGGCGAGGGCGGCCGCGTCACCGATCTGCGGGTGCTGGCGGAGCGTGGGGGCGAGAGCGCGGTGCGCGATGCGACAGGCAGGCTGTATGTCGCGAACGGACAGGTCTTTGTCTACAATCCCGACGGTTCGCTGTTACGCCGGATCGACATGCCCGAACGGCCGCTGCAACTGGTGCTGGGCAAAGGGGAGCCGGGGCGGCTGTTCATCCTGACCCATCACGGCCTCTACGCCGCCGCGCTATAGGGACGCGGAGCCGATCCGTTTGTCGAGGAGCCGGACGTGTTGCGGCACGTTATCGTGGCATGACAAAGCCTCAATCCGATCCCGTCGGCCCCGGTCAGGAAAGCGTCTGGACCTATCCGCGCCCTGCCATCGCCGAGCCAAGCCCGCGCCATGTCCGGATCGCGCATCGGGGTATCGTGATCGCCGACACCCGCGCGGCCGTCCGGACGCTGGAGACCAGCCATCCGCCCAGCTGGTATCTGCCGCCTGCCGATATCAATCAGGGCGTGCTCAGGCGGTCGGATCGCCGGTCTTTTTGCGAATGGAAGGGCGAGGCGATCTACTGGCATGTCACTCTCGGAGAGACGGTGCTCCGTGATGTCGCGTGGAGCTACCCTAACCCTATGCCGGGCTTTGCGATCCTGCGCGATCACCTCGCCTTTTACGCGGGGCCGTTCGACCATTGCACGGTCGATGGGGAGCAGGTCAGGCCACAGCCGGGCGGTTTCTATGGCGGCTGGATTACGGCCGATCTGGCAGGCCCCTTCAAGGGCGTGCCGGGCAGCATGGGCTGGTAGCTCTTACAGCGCCCTGAGGGCCGCCGAAGGCCTCGCCCGCAGCACCGGCAAGGTTCCGGCGACACCAATCCCCACCGTCACGGCCGCACCGGTCGTCAGCGTGGCCAGGATGATGCCCCAGTCGGGCAGCCATTCGAATTCGAAGATGCGCGTGACGACGAACCACCCGCCGCCTGCGCCCAGTATCAGCGCAACCGTCCCCACAATGGCCGCCAGCAGCGCATATTCGATTGCCTGCATCGCCAGCACCTGTGCGCGTGTCGCACCCAGCACCTTGAGCATGACCGCATCATAGGTCCGCGCCGCCCGCGCCGCCGCAATCGCGCCGAGCAGCACCGCGATCCCCGCCAGCACCGCGATCCCGGCTGCGACGGTGATGGCGGTGGCCATCTGCCCGACGACGTCCTGGATCTGCTTCAAGACGCCGCCGACTTCGACGACCGAGGTAGACGGAAAACGGGGCAGCAGGGCACGCGTCACGGCAGAGCCTTGCGCGGCAGGCATGTCGATGGTCGCGGCCAGATTGTGCGGCACGTCCTGCAATGCACCGGGCGAGAAGACCATCACGAAGTTGAAGCCCAGCGTGTCCCAGGCTATCCGCCGGAACGAGGCGATCCGTGCCGTGCGCTCCAGACCCAGGACCGAGATCGTCAGCGGGTCGCCGATCCGCAGGTCCAGCGCTTTGGCCAGCCGTTCGTCTATAGACACCAGGCTTTGACGTTGCTCCGCTCCGTCCCACCACCGCCCGGCGGTCAGCGAGCTGCCGGGGGGCAGCGTTGCGGCGAAGGTCAGCCCGCGCTCCCCCCGCAGCGCCCATGCGCCATCGGGGATCGACTGGAGATCGGCGACGCGCGTCGCGCCATAGGCGGTGATCGTGCCGCGCATCAGCGGGACGGTGGCAATGCGAGCCGTAGGGGCGACCGACGTGACGGTCCTGCGAAATTCGGCTTCCCGCTCGGGCGGTACGTCGAGGGCGAACAACGCAGGCGCTCGGGCCGGGACGGATCGGCGGATATTGCCGTCGATGCTGGTGCGGATGCTGGCGAGCAGCACGAACAGGGTCAGGCCCAGCCCGAGTGCGACGACGAGCGATACCGTCCGCGAACCGGGGCGATAGATCGCGGTGAGCGCCAGTCGAGGCAGCGGACGGCGCGGACGGGGAAGCCGCCGGGCGATGGCGCGGACCGCCAGGCCGATTGCGACAAGCACCGTCAGGGTCCCGGCGGTCGCACCCAGAAAGGCGGCGGCAAAGGCCGGGCGGCCGGTGGTCGACAGGGCCAGCGCCACGACGGGAAGGCCTGCCGCCGCACCCCAGAGAATCCCGCGCCATTCCCCACCGGAGCGCGGGTCCAGAACGCCGCGCAGCAGGGCGGCGGCCGGAACCCGCCCCGCCGCGACCAGCGGCCGCGCGCAAAAGGCCAGTGCGATCAACAGGCCATAGGCCGCTGCCAGCGCCAGCGGTCCCGGCGCGAGGATCAGCCCGGGGGCTATCGGCAACACGGCTCCAACCGCGATCCCGACCAGCGGCACCGCCACGATCCCCGCGACCAGGCCGAGCAGAATGCCGACCCCGGCGACCGCCAGCACCTGCAGCAGATAGACCTTCGCCACCAAACCGGATGTCGCGCCAAGAACCTTCAGCATCGCAATCGTCTCGCGCCGCGCATCCAGATAGGAGCTGACGCCATTGCCGACCCCGATCCCTGCAATCACCAGCGCGGCCAGCCCGACCAAAGTCAGGAACTCCGCCATGCGCGCGACGAAGCGGCTGGCACCGGGCGAGGCGCGGTCGCGGGTCCGGGTTTCCCAACCGGCCGTCGCAAAACGCTGCTCGAACGCCTTGGCGATCCGCGACGGATCATTGACCGTGGCGAGCCGATATTTGCTTTCGTACAGGCTGCCAGGCTGGATCAGCCCGGTCCGGTTCAGCCCGCCGCGTGACACGATGGCCACCGGCCCCAAGGTGAACCCTTCGCCCAGACGGTCCGGCTCGTCCGCGATGATCCCGCCGACCCGGAAATTTGCCGTTCCGAAGCGCAGGCGATCACCCTTGGCGACCGCCAGCCGCTCGGCGAGACCGCGCCCGACCCAAACGGTTTCGTCGTTCGGCGCTCGGACGACCTGCCCGTCGGTCAGGGTCATTCGTCCATAGAGCGGATAGGCCGCGTCGACGGCCTTCAACTGGACGGGCGCGGTCGCTCCGGTCACCGTGACCGCCATCGACTGCATACGCTGGGTTTCCGAGACGCGCCCGACCGCCTGCATCGCCGCCAGCTCGGGCGGCTCGGCCCGACGCTGCGACACCGACAATTCCAGATCGCCGCCCAGCAGCACCCGTCCCCGCGCCGCCAGTTCGCCGCCGATCGAATCGCCCAGGCTGCCGATCGCCGCGAGCGCGCCGACGCCCAGGAACAGGCAGAGCAGCAACAGCCGCAACCCCCGGAAGCGAACAGATAGCTCCCGCCGGGCGAGCCTCCACGCCAAAGGCCAATCGCTCATGCGACGATCCGGCCATCGGCAAGTTCGATCACCCGGTCGCAGCGTCGTGCGAGTGAAGGGTCATGGGTAATGACGACCAGGGTCGCGCCGGTCGCGGCACGGCGATCGAACAGCAGGTCCATCACGCGTGCGCCTGTGGCGCCGTCGAGATTGCCGGTCGGTTCGTCGGCAAAGACGATCCGGGGGCGTGGGCCGAGCGCGCGAGCAATGGCAACCCGCTGCTGCTCGCCGCCCGACAGCTGGGCGGGATAATGGTCAAGCCTGTGCGCCAGCCCGACCGCCGCCAGTTCGGCTTCGGCACGCGCAAAGGCATCGGTTTCCCCGGCCAGTTCCATCGGCACTGCGACATTCTCGCGCGCGGTCATCGTGGGCAGGAGGTGGAAGGCCTGGAGGACGATCCCGATCCGGCCGCGCCGCGCGATGGCCAGCCCGTCTTCGTCCAACGCTCCGAAATCGGCGCCCGCCACCTCGACACGCCCCGAGGTCGCGCGCTCCAGCCCGGATAGCACGGCCATCAGCGAGGATTTGCCCGACCCCGACGCGCCAAGCAGCGCCAGGCTCTCGCCATCCGCCACCTCCAGGTCGATACCCTTCAGGATTTCGACCGGCGCGGCCCCGCCCAGCGTCAGCCTTACATCCGTGGCCCGGATGACCATATTGCCTGCGACCATAGTTGCGGGGGTTCCACGCCAGAGATGATGAAAATGCCATATGTGGCCGGGGCCGCGCTTCTCCAAGTCGCCGTACTGCTGTCAGCCTGCGACAACCAGGGCGACGAACCACTGCCTGCGGCCAATGCCGCTGCGCCCGCGCCCACTCCGGCGGCGTCGCCCAACGTGCCGGTGTCGGGACCGAAGCGGGTCGTGCTGGCTTTTGGGGACAGCCTCTATGCGGGTTACGGACTCCAGCGCGGGCAGAGCCTGCCCGACGCGATCCAGGCGCGGCTGCGCGGGCAGGGGATCGATGCGACGGTGGTGAATGCCGGTGTGTCGGGCGATACAAGCGCCGATGGGCGGCGGCGGCTCGCCTATACGTTGGACCGGATGAAGGCCAAGCCCGACCTGGTCATGCTGGGTCTTGGCGGCAATGACGTGTTGCGACAGGTCGATCCGGCCGAGACGCGCGCGAATATGGCGGCGATGCTGGACGAACTGGACCGTCGCGGCATTCCGGTGATCCTGACCGGCATGATGGCGCCGCCCAATCTGGGGCCTGAGTTCGGCAACAGGTTCAATACGATATGGCCCGATCTTGCGCGCCAGCATAAAGCCGCGCTCGACCCGTTCATCCTTCAGGGCGTATTGGGGCAGCGTCAGTTGATGCTGGGCGACGGGGTCCATCCCAATGCGACCGGCGTCTCGCGCATCGCCGATCGCGTGGCACCGCTGGTGGTGAAGCAGCTCGTCGATTGACGGCGCGGCGTTCGCAAAGGCTCACACCCCTTCGGCGTGACGGGTGATCGCCTCGCAGATTTGGTGTGTGGCCAGGATCGCATCGGCGTCAGTTGCGCGGCGCTCCTTGGCGGCGGCGAGAAAGTCGGCGCACATCGCCTCGAACCCGCGTTGCTTGCCGACCGTCGTCCAGTCGCCTCGGCGCCGATGCCACGCGCCGCCTTCCATGCGCCGTTCCTCGGCCATGTTGAGGACCGAATGGCGAAGGCCGTTGCCGATGACGTCCAGCCGCTCTTCGTCGAGTCCGCTATTGCGGTGCATGGTCCCGATCGCGGTAAAGCCGTCGCCCGCCAGCATCAGCGTCGCCGAGAGCATTTGGCCCTGCTCGACATGGGTCTCGATCGTGCGGCGCAGGACCGGGCGGGGCGCGAGGAACAGCAGCGTGTCGACGACATGGATGCAGTCGTCGAATGCCACCCGGCGCGGCGCATCCGGCTGTCGGTGACGATGCTTTTCCATGACGATCAGATCGGCCTGCAAGGCTTTCAGCGCGACATGGGCGGGCGCAAAACGGCGGTTGAAGCCGATGGTCAGCAACGTCTCCTGCCGCTGCGCCAGCGCGACCAACTGCTCTACCTCCCCGAATGTGTTGGCCAGCGGCTTGTCGACCAGGGTCGGGATGCGGCGTTCGAGCAGCGTCCGGACCAGCGCCGGATGCGCATCGGTTGCGGCGTGAACGAAGGCGGCATCGAAAGTCTCGGTGCGAAGAGCTTGGTCCAGGCTGGAATGCAGCCCGGCAACGCGGAAGCTTCGTCCTGCCTGATCGAGCACCTGCGCGTTGCGGGTCGCGAGGTGCAGCTGGACGTCGGGCATGACCGACAGGACCGGCAGATAGGCCTTGTGCGCAATGTCGCCCAATCCTGTGACCAATATTCGCATGTCGTCTCCAAGTGCTCCAAACCACGCCTATCGCATGTCGGCACGCTTGTCCTGTCTTGGCGGAGCGGTAGAGGCGCGGATGGCGAGGTGGGCGGGGGTGACGACCCGGCCGGTCGGCGTACCGTCGAGCCTGACCACTGACAGGTCGCCCGGTATGCTCCATACCCGGTCATGCGCGGGTGACCGGCGAAGCGCCGCGGCGGGCAGGGGCAAGGCGACGGTGGATACACCCATGGTCAAGGGCCATGCGCGGTTGTCCGCAGCGTGGAGAACGTTCAGTCCGCCAAAGCCGGTGGCCGTCAAGGCGGTCAACCATTGATTTTGCACGATTGTGAACGCTCTCTGGACAGGCCGCCAGCAATGCAACACAGGTCGGCAAAACAGCATGATCGGGAGAGGGTGATGATAACGAAGGGCAAGATGGCGGGCGGTCTGGCGATAATGGCGCTGATCGCGGCGGGCACCGGGGCGTCGGCACAGACGCGGCAGCCTATGCCAGCGAAGGCGGCACGAACCAGCATCGCCGATGCACGCGCGCGTGCCGACCGGATCGTTGCGAAGATGACCCGCGAGGAAAAGATCCTGCTGGTCCATGGCCTGTTCCCGACCATGGCGGCGGGCAAGTCGAAGGAGGAACTGATCCCCTCGGCCGGACATATCGACGGTATTCCTCGGTTGGGCATCCCGCTGGTGCGCGAGAGCGACGCCTCGCTCGGTGTGGCCAATCAGGTCGAACAGCGGGTCGGCGACGTCGCCACCGCGCTGCCCTCCGGCCTGGCGACGGCCGCCAGCTTCGACCCCGCCATCGCCCGCGCCGGTGGCGCGATGATCGGCGCGGAGGCGCGCGACAAGCGGTTCAACGTGCTGCTGGCGGGCGGCGTCAACCTGACCCGCGATCCGTGGAACGGCCGAAATTTCGAATATCTGGGCGAGGATCCGCTGCTGGCTGGCACGCTGGGCGGCGCGCATATCGCGGGCGTGCAGTCGAACCGCATCGTCTCGACGATCAAGCATTATGTGCTCAATGCACAGGAAACCGGCCGCAACATCCTGGACGCCCGGATCGGCGAGGCGGCGCTGCGGATGAGCGACCTGCTCGCCTTCCAGATCGCGATCGAGCAGGGGCGGCCCGGCTCGGTCATGTGCGCCTATAACAAGATCAACGGCGACTGGGCGTGCGAGAACCGCCACTTGCTGACCGACGTGCTGAAGCGCGACTGGGGCTATCATGGCTGGGTCATGAGCGACTGGGGCGCGGTGCATTCGACCGTGAAGGCCGCCAATGCCGGATTGGATCAGGAGTCCGGGCAGGAACTGGACAAGGCCATTTATTTCGCCGAGCCGCTCGCCGAGGCGGTGGCCAAGGGCGAGGTGCCCGAGGCACGGCTGAATGATATGGTCGCGCGCTATCTGACGGGACTGATCGAAACCGGCGCCTATGACGCGGCCGTGCCCGCCCAGGCGGTGACGCCCGACTATGCCGCCCATGCCGAGGTGGCCCAGCGCGCGGCGGAGGCGGGGATCGTCCTGCTGAAGAACGACGGCAATCTCCTGCCGATCGCGCGCACCGCCAAGCGGATCGTGGTGATCGGCGGCAATGCCGATGTCGGCGTACTGTCGGGCGGCGGATCGTCGCAGGTCCGCTCGGTCGGCGGCGCGCCGGTCGAGATCCCGCTGGCCTATGGCGGATCGTCCTCGTTCGCGCGGATCACCTATCATGCCTCTTCGCCGCTCAACGCGCTGCGCAAGGCGCTGCCGGGCGTAGAGATCGAATGGCAGGACGGGCGCAACCTGAACGCGACGGTCGCGGCGGCGAAAAATGCAGACATGGCCATATTCTTCGCGACCCAGTGGACGACCGAGGCGGACGACGTGCCCGACCTACGCCTCCCGAACCAGCAGGACGCGCTGATCGCCGCGATCGCCGCCGTGCAGCCGCATACCGTGGCGGTGATGGAAACCGGCGGCCCGGTACTCATGCCCTGGATCGCGAAGGTCCCCGCCGTGGTCCAGGCCTGGTATCCCGGGCAGCGCGGCGGCGAGGCGCTGGCCGCCATCCTGACGGGTCAGGTCGATCCCTCGGGCCGTTTGCCGATCACCTTCCCCGGCGACGCTTCACAACCGCCGCGCCCGCGTCCGGTCGGGCTCGACAGGCTGAGCGAGGTCGAAGCGGCGGCCGCCGCCAATCCGGCGGCGACGCCGGCACCGACGCTCCAGAGCTTCCCGGTCGATTATGTCGAGGGCGCCGATGTCGGCTATCGCTGGTATGAGAAAAAGGGGCTGAAGCCGCTTTTCCCCTTCGGCCATGGCCTCAGCTATACCAGTTTCGCCTATCGCAATCCGGTCGTCACCGGCGGCAAGACGGTCCGTGTCACGGTCGATATCGTCAACACCGGCCAGCGCGCCGGGTCGGACGTACCGCAAATCTATGTGACACGCGACGGCAGCGGAGATCCGATGCGATTGGCGGCGTTCCAGCGCGTGACGCTGAAGCCCGGTGAGGCGCGCCGCATCACCCTGATCGCCGAACCGCGTCTGCTGGCGGATTACGACACCGCGCTTCCCGGCTGGCGGATCCGGGGCGGTACCTATCGCGTCGCGGTGGCGCATGACGCGACCGACCGGGCGATGGTCAGCGCCACCCGGATCGATGCGCAGACGATGAAGCCTTGAGGAAGCCGTAAGGCCCGTTGCCCTTGGCGTGCGATCGGGGGCAAGGGTGGGCGATGGCCCCCGATCGCACCCATCCACGCCAGCGTCCGCCCCTGGGGCTCTATGCGCTGGCCAATATCGGCGGGGTGGCGGCGTATCTGCCACTGCTGACCCTGTTGGTGCCGATGAAGGTGGAGGCGGTCAGCCCGGATGGCCGGATCGCCTTGCTCTCGCTGGTCGCGGTGCTGGGCGCGGCGACCGCGAGCCTCGCCAATATCCTGTTCGGCTGGCTGAGCGATCGGTCGCAGCGGGCGGGGCGTGGTCGGCGGCGCTTGATGGCGATCGCGCTGGCGGGGGTGGTGGCCAGCTATGCCGCGATCGGAATGGCCGCTACGCCCGTGATGCTGGTCGCGGCGATCCTGTTCTTCCAGTTCGCGGTCAACGCGCTGCTCGCCCCGCTGATGGCGATCATGGCGGAGGAAATACCCGATGCGAAACGCGGGCTGACGGGGGGCCTGATCGCGCTCGGCAATCCGGTGGCCTCGGCCTTGTCCACCTGGCTGGTGGGCGAGACCCTGCTGGGGGAGCAGGGGCGGCTGGCGGCCTTGGTGATGGCGGTCATGCTCTGCGTCCTGCCGTTGCTGCTGGTCGGGGCAGGGGGCTCCATGTCGGACGAGGGCATCGCGGCCACGCCGTCGAGACCGTCCAGGCAGGATTTCGTCGTTGCGGGTGTCGCGCGACTGTGCGTCCAGGTCGCGGCGGTCGTGACCCAGGTCTATCTGCTCTATTATTTCGAGACCATCGTACCGCCCGCCGAATATGCCGATCTGCCGCGCTGGGTCGGGCGGGTCTTTACCTGTGCCTTTGTCCTGCCCTTGCCGATCGCCCTGCTGCTGGGGCGATTGGCGGACCGGATGGAGCGCCGCCGGGACATCCTGTTGCTCGCGGCGCTGGTCGCGGCGCTCGGACTGCTGGCCATGGCCGGCGCAAACACCCGTCTTGCCGCGGCGGCGGCGTTCATACTCTATACCGCAGGATCGTCCGTCTTCGTCGCCTTGCACGTCGGGCTCAGCTTCCAGCTTCTGCCCGATCCCCGGCATCGGGGCCGCGATCTAGGCCTGTTCAACCTGACCAACACCCTGTCGACCATCATCGGTGCAGGCCTGACCTGGACCTTCGCCACGCCGCAGGACTTCGACGCCGTGCTGGTGATGCTTGCCATGGTCACGATGGCTGGCGGCCTGGCCATTTTAGGCGTCCAGGCGTGGCGATAGGGTAATTGTCAGAGCAATATTCGCTCAGGTCCGGCGGAGCGGCCCATTGGCGACCGGCTCGCCGAAATCGGGTGAGCCATCGGCGCGGTATCGGAAATACTGCATCCGCGTATCGCGATTGGGATCGAACAGCGGATCGCCCTTGATTTCGCGATAGTCGCGGGCGTGGTAAACCAGCACATCACGCCCGCGCTCGTCGACCGTGAAGCTGTTGTGCCCCGGTCCGTAAACCTTGTGCGCGGTGGAGGTCTTGAAGACCGGCACCGGCGACTTGGACCAGTTGGCCGCGTTCATCAGCTCGGCATCGGCGTTGCAGGTCAGCATCCCCATGCAGTAGCGGGCATCGGTCGCGCTGGCCGAATAGGTCATGAACAGCTTGCCGTTGCGGGCGAGCAGGGCGGGGGCCTCATTGACCTTGAAACCCTGGATCTCCCAGTCCAGCGTCGGCACCGACAGCCGCACCGGCTTGGCGGCCAGGGTCAGCGAGGTCTTGAGCGGCGCGAGATAGAGGTTGGAATTGGTGGCAATGCCCGGCTCGCTCTGTGCCCATGCCAGATAACGCTGGCCCTTGTGGACGAAGCTGGTCGAGTCGAGGGTGAAGCTGTCCCATTCGGTCTGCAACTGGCCCAGCACCGACCAGTTGCCGGTCATCGGATCGGGGCCGTCGCACACCACCGCGAAGGTGCGGATGCGGAACACGTCTTCACCGCCGCCGCTGGGTCCTGCCGCGAAATACATGGTCCAGCGGCCGTCGATCAGATGCATCTCGGGTGCCCAGATAAAGCCCGACATCGGGCCGCTCGGCAGATGCCGCCACAGCACCCTTTCGGTCGCCGTCGTCAGACCCGCCAGCGTCTTCGAGCGGCGCAAGACCAGCCGGTCATATTCAGGCACCGATCCGGTCATGTAATACCAGCCGTCGGTGTGGCGGAAGACCTGCGCATCGGCGCGCTGACGGACAACCGGATTGACGATGGTCGGCGTACCCGCCGCCCGTGCGACAGAGGGCAGGGCCATGGCGGCGGTCGCACCAGCCATGAAGGAACGTCGGGTCAGCATGGTCCATCCTCCGCCTGTCGGCCGCGCCGTCCCGGACGGGATCGTAGCGATCCTTGCTATTCGAATCGCCACGGGGCGCATCGAAGCCACAGCTCTAGCCCAAAACTCCGACATTACAAATCTGCGGATATTGAGACGCCGAGCATCCATTGGCGCGGGGCGACGTTGACGCGCCATGTCTTCATCCGATCCGGGTCGTTACCCCTTTCGCCCTATCATCGACCGCCCCGCCTATGATTGGCCCGAGGGGCGCAGGGTCGCCATCTATCTGGGTGTCAATCATGAGGTATTCGACTTTGGCGGCGGCCTGGGGGCCGAGCTTGCCCCGTCGCAGAACCAGCCGGACGTGATGAACTATGCTTGGCGCGACTATGGCAATCGGGTCGGCGCTTGGCGGCTGTTCGAGTTGTTCGACCGGCTGGAACTGAAGACGACCGCACTGCTGAACGCGGATGTGCTCGATCGCTGTCCGGGACTGGCCGAGGCCTGTCGCGACCGGGGTGACGAGATCGCTGCGCATGGCGGCACCAATGCGAAGGCGCAGGGGAAGCTGGGGCAGGATGAGGAACGCCGCCTGATTGCCGACGTGAGCGACAAGCTGGCCGCCCTCGGTACACGCCCGACCGGCTGGCTAGGCCCCTGGATTTCGGAGAGCGAGGCGACGCCCGATCTGCTCAAGGCGGCGGGGTATCGCTATGTCCTGGACTGGGCGCATGACGACCAGCCGACCCAGTTGGCAACCGAACACGGCGGACTTCTGTCCATTCCCTATTCGCAGGAGATCAACGACCTGCCCGCCGTGATCCAGCGCAAGCAGGAGGCGGACGCTTTTGCCGCGATGATCCGCGATGCCGTCGAGCAATTGCTGTCCGAAGCCGATCGCCGCCCCTCTGTCCTGGGGATCGCGCTACACCCCTATATCATGGGGCAGGCACACCGCGTGCCGCCTCTCGCCCGCGTGCTGACGGCGCTGCGCGAGGCCGATGATCCCCGGATATGGTGGACGACTGCCGGAGCGATCGCCGACCATGTCGAGGCGAACGGGCTCGCTGCCTAGCGCCCCGACGCCAGGAAGCGATCCGCCGTGCGCAGCGACAGCGCCATGATCGTCAGCGCGGGATTGGCGGCCAGCGCACTCGGGAAGACCGAGTTGTCGCAAATCCACAGATTGGCGATGTCGAAGCTGCGCCCGTCCGCATCGACCACCGCTTCGTCGCCATTGTCGCCCATCCGGCACGTGCCGATGGTGTGCGCCGAGCGATCGACCGCAAAAATGTCCTGCGCGCCCGCCGCTTCCCAGATGGCGGTCATGACGCGCCGGGAATGCTGATCGATGGCGCGCTCGTTGGCGTGATAGCTGAAATCGATCCGCGCCTTGCGATGGCCGAAGGCGTCGGTTTCGTCCGACAGGGTCAGGCGGTTGTCGGGATGCGGCAGGCAATCGCCATTGATGCCGATCCCCGCCATGCGGTTATAGTTTCGCAGGATCGACTGGAGCCGCGTCCCCCACATGCCCGCCCCGCGCGCCAGTCCGGTGGCGAGGTTGACCGGCAGCACGCCCAGGCTCTGCATCAGATAGCCGCCGACGCAATCGGCATCGTCGGGGCGCATCATGTCCTCGCTGATCAGCGAGGAGGGATAGCCCCGGTTCATCCGCATCTCGTCATCGAAGCGCCCCCAGACCTGGGTCGCGACATGCGCCATGAAGTTGCGGCCGACCTGGCCGCTGGAATTCGCAAGGCCGAGGTTCAGCAACAGGCGCGGGCTCTCCACCCCGCCCGCGCACAGGAAGACGGCGCGGCAGCGCTGGCGATGCTCCTCGCCGCCCTGATGATAGACGACCCCGTCGATCCGACCCTCCTGGTCGAACTCGAAGGACAGGACGCGTGCCCGGGACCGGATTTCGGCGCCATGTGCGACGGCTTTGGGCAGATAGCTGGTGTCCATGCTGGTCTTGGCGGCATTGCGGCAGCCCTGATGGCATGTGCCGCAACTGACGCAGGCCTGCCGCTGCCCCCAATATGGCTGTTCCCGATCGCGCGAGACGAGGGCGGCGGGAGCATCGGTTGCGGTGATCCCCAATGCCTCGCACCCTCGCGCCATCACCTCAGCAGAGGCGTTGCGCGGAACCGGCGGATAGGCATAGCGGCGGGCGTCATCCCAGGGGTAACGGGCGGGACCGGAAACACCGGTAAATTGCTCGACCTGCTCGACATAGGCGATCAATTCGGCATGGGGGACGGGCCAGTCCGCACCTTGGCCGGTCATCGTCTTCAGTTGCAGGTCGCGGGGGTCGGGGCGTGGGCAAAAGGCCCCCCAGTGGAGCGTCGAGCCGCCGACACCCATGCCGGAATTGTTCGACCCGAAGGCGGTCGGATCGTTGCCGCCGCTCAGTCGCTCTTCCATCCAGTAGATATCGGCGGCGAGCTCGTCCGCAACATGTTCGCTCGGGGTGAAGGACCGTCCTGCCTCGAGCGCGACGACCGACATCCCGGCTTCGGCCAGTCGCGCGGTCAGCGGGGCACCGCCCGCGCCGGTGCCGATCACGACGGCATCGACCATCTCGGTCGTGGCATAGGGGGCGCGGCTCATGCGATCTTCTCCTCTACCATCTGCCAGGCTTCGACATCGTTCGCGCCGGTCCGCCGATAGCCCTGGTTGCGCGGGCCATCACCGCCGACCGCAAAGCCGTCATAACCGATTGCCGCCATCGTCGAGGGCAGCGCCGCCCATTGGCGCACGACCTCGGCCCGAACGTCCTGGAACCACAGGGCCATTTGCTTCGGCGACAGCGGTCCCGTATCCACGGCGGCGTCTTGGCCTCCCGCAGCGATCCGGTCGAGCCATTCGGACCGGGCCTGATGGTCCAGTGCGATAAATCCGCCAGTGAGCGTGTCGAGCGTCAGCAAGCCCTGCCGCCAGGCCTCCGGATCGGGCGGCAAGTCGGCAAAGCGCCAGCCGTCTCCCGGCCCCTGCACGATGACCACCTCAATCCGCCGCGCGAGATCATGGGTGGAGACGTCTTCCGGCAGGATATGCGCGATCAGGGTCTCGACGGTCGCCCGCTCGGCCTCCGACCATGGAAGTCCGGTGTCGGAAACGGGGCGGGTCCGTTCCAGCATGGCAGCGCGAGTGCGACGGCTGACCCGGTCGGAACTCAGGATATCGACGAACCCGACCGGAAGGATCGACGAGGACAGCGATGCGGCATGGTCTGCGAGCAACCGGGCAAGCGCCTCGGGCTGTTCAAAAGGAATCATATGAGCGGCACCATCCACCACGCGGATATCCGCGTGACGATAATGCGGGGCGTTGAGCTGGCGCTGCGCATCCACGTTCAGATCGCCGTCTTCCGAGCCAGCGATGATCATTGCGGGTATGGAAATCCGGCCGACCTGGCCGCTCCAGTCCTCCAGGCTTCCGCGCTCCAGCCAGCCGAGCCAAGCCTCTCGGCTCGAAGCTTGTACGTCCGCAACTGCCCGATCATGCCGTTCAGGTGGCAGCGCCGACGCGGTATTGGCCTTCACGAAGGTCTCGGCATCCTCTTGCCCGATCGATCCGCTATCGACCCAGCCGATCATCTGCGTGCGCCGTTCCTCTTCCATTGGTTCGGGAGAGGGCGGGGAGGCTGCGACCAGCGCCACGCCGACGACCCCGGCCAGCTCGATCTCCCCCGCCGCCGCGCGGGCCGCGACGATCGTGGCGATCTTGCCGCCCATGCTGTGCCCGACCAGAATAGAGGCGGTCAGGCGGTGGCGGCGGATCGTGTCGGCCAGATCGTCGGCCATTGCGGCGACATCGGCATAGCCTTCATCGATCCGCTCGCCAAAGCCCGGCAGGTCGAGCGCGATGCAGGGCGCATCACCGAGATGCTGGCATACCGGCTCCCATTCCCGACGGCTGGAGCCCAGGGCGTGGAGAAAGACGAAGGTCGGTTGGATCATGCGGCCGGGTTCCTTGAAAGCCCATGCTGGACGCCGCACGACACGGTCCGTTCCTGACAAATGTCGCCCAACAGAAATTAATTTGGATCACAGGCGATAATTCTTGTCGCCCGCGCGATGCCGCAAAATTTATGGAACCCTGCGCCGACGTAAGCGCTTGGCCACGGTCCATATCCATGATCGGAGTAAAGTCGTGGCCGATACCGACCAGGCGCAGCCGCAGTACAAGATCGAATATCGCGAAATCCAGCCGTTCGGCACGCTGAAGGACTTGCCGCTTGGTCTGTCCGAAAATGCCCGCAAGCAAAGCGTATCGATTCTGAACCAGGTTCTGGCCGACACGATGATGCTGCGCGATCTCTACAAGAAGCATCATTGGCAGATGTCGGGGGCGACCTTTTACCAGCTCCATCTGCTGCTCGACACGCATTACGAGAAACAGGCCGAGCTGGTTGACATGGTGGCCGAGCGTATCCAGGCGCTGGGAGGCATTAGCATCGCAACGCCGCATGACGTGGCAGAGATGACACGTATCCCGCGTCCGCCACGGGGCCGCGAGGATGTGCCGACGATGCTCGCCCGCCTGCTGGAGGCGCATCGGGTCGTGCTGGAACAGGCTCATGAGGGCGCAAAGACCGCCGACGAGTCCGGCGATGACGGCACCAACGACCTGCTGGTCAGCGACATCATCCGCTCCAACGAGCCGCAGGTCTGGTTCATCGGTGAGCATCTGGCCGCGACCGCGCTCCAGCGCGCCGACTGACCCCCAGCGAGATCGGAAAGGCAAGAGGCGATGGCGGATCGTGATCTGGCGAAGGGCATCGCCTCTAGCGACGTGCAGGAGGGGCGGATCGTCGTCGGTATGCTGGACGGACAGGATGTCGTGCTTGTCCGGCACAAGGGGCGGGTCTGCGCGCTGGCGGGCCAGTGTACGCATCTGAAAGCGCCCCTGGCCGACGGGATCGTCGCGGACGGCACGCTTCGCTGTCCCTGGCATCATGCCCGTTTTGATATCGAGACGGGCGAGGCGGTGGGGGCGCCCGCCTTCGCACCGCTGGAGCGGTTCGAAGTGGTCGAGGATGACGGCCAATTGCGGGTAATCGGTTCCGCCGATCCGGTCCCTGCGCCCAAAGCGGCGGACACCACCGACCTTGGCCGTATCGTCATCATCGGCGCTGGCGCCGCGGGGCACGCCTGTGCCGAAATGCTGGCGCGCCACGGAGCAGGCGCGACGGTGACGGTGATTGGCGAGGAGGGTGATGCGCCTTATGATCGCACCTTCTGCTCAAAACAGTATCTGGCGGGCAAGGCAAAGCGCGACGAAACGAGCCTCCCATTGCCGGAGGGCGTGGACCTGCGTTCGGGCATGGCGGTGTCGCGGATCGACCGCTCGGCCAAAGCGGTCGTCCTGACGGATGGTGATACCATGTCTTATGACCGGCTGGTGCTGGCAACGGGCGCGGCGGTTGTGTCTCCTGATTTTTACGGTGCGGATCGTGGGGATGTGTTCGCCTTGCGAACACTGGCCGATGCCGATCGGCTGATCGCTGCGGCAGGGCAGGCGAAGCGCGCCATCGTGATCGGGTCGAGCTATATCGGCCTGGAGGTTGCCGCCTCGCTGATTGCACGGGGGCTGGAAGTCACGGTCATATCCGAAGACGAACTGCCGCTGGAGAAGACGGCCGGGCCTGAAGTCGGCGCAATGATCCGCAACCTGCACGAGTCCAAGGGCGTCGCGTTCCATCTGAACCGCCGCATCGCGCGCTGGGACGGCCATGTCGCCATGCTCGACGACGGTTCCGAAGTGACCGGCGATATCGTCGTCGCCGGAATCGGGGTGCGACCACGGGTGGAACTGGCGGAAGCGGCCGGGCTCGATCTGGCCGCCAAGGCCGATGGCGGCGGCGTGAAGGTGGATGCGCAACTGCAGACGTCCGATCCCGCCATTTACGCAATCGGTGATATCGCAAACGCGCCGGATCCCCGGCTCGGCCATTCCATTCGGGTCGAGCATTGGGTCGTGGCGCAGCGCATGGGCCAGTGGCTCGCCCGTCATTTCATGGGGCAGGCGAGTGATTGCTATCAGGAGGTGCCGTTCTTCTGGTCGGGTCATTACAACCTCAGCCTGCGCTATGTTGGGCATGTCGCGTCACCTGAAGACAGGACGATCGATGGCGATGTTTTGACCAAGGACTTTGTCGTGTCGTTTGCTGAAGATGGTCGCGAGCAGGCGATACTGACAGCAGGGCGCGACGAACTTGCGTTGAAAAAGGAATATGAGTGGGAGCAGCGATGTCGTTCATGAGGCTGGAGGCAAGATGCCGTCGGGATGAATAATCGGTCATCCACGGCGTCCAGTCTTGATTTGGCGGCGGACTGGACGATCTTTCGGGGCATATGACTGGAGTGCCCCGATGAACGTCGAAGAACACACGCTGCTCACTCGGTTTCTCGATGAATTGTCTGTTGCGCGCACGCGTATGAAGGACCCCGAGGCCGATGCCATGATCGGCCGTACGTTGTCATCCAATCCGGATGCAGCCTATCTGTTGGTCCAGCATGCCATCGTCGCCGACCAGTCGCTTCACGCCGCGCAGCAGCGGATCACCGAGCTGGAACGTGAGCAGCAGGCGCGCCCGGCACCGGCAAGCAACAGCTTCCTGCCGCAGGGCGGTGCTGGTGGTCCCTGGGGTTCGCGGACCGAAGACAACTATTCACCACCCCCAGCCGAGGCCCGGCCCGGCGTCTTCTCCGGTGGTGGCGGGCTGGGCAGCTTCCTGCGCAGCGCGGGCACCACGGCGGCAGGCGTGGTCGGCGGCGAGATGCTGTTTTCCGGCCTGTCCGACATGTTGGGCCATCGCGGCGGCGGTGTTGGCGGCTTGTTCGGCGGCGGAGGTCAGGGCTTTATGGGCCAACCCAAGAATATTACCATCAACACGTTCAACGATGACGATGGAGGCCGTTTTGACGAAGGCAATTCCGCCTTCGACAATTCCGACGATTATTGAGCGATGATCGGCCGGGCGGCGTCCCCTTCTTCGTGGGCCGTCCGGTTTGCGAAGGCAGAAGCGCCGGAGGCCTGCACTCCGATGGCGGCCAGACCGGCCGCCAGTTCCTCGCTGCGGAACGGCTTGGTCAGCCGCGCCATCTCAATGTCCATCCCCTCCGCCTCGGCATAGCCTGATACGATGATGCAACGAATCCCGGGCAGCTTGCCCTGCAGGTCGCGGGCCAGTTGCGCGCCACTCAGACCTGGCATGAGGTGATCGGTGACGAGCAGGTCGGGGCGCAGCCCGGCTTGCACCAGTTCCAGTGCCTGTTCGCCGGACGATGCCTCGACCACGCCGTAACCCAGATCGGCCAGCATGTCGGCGGTGCTCATCCGCACCAGGTCCTCGTCGTCCACCAGCAGTACGGTTCCGGTGCCATCGGCCTTTGCCGGGGCAGGGATCACAGGCGCGGTCGCAGCCGTTTTGACGTCGCTGAGCGGCAGCCAGAGTGTGATCGCCGTCCCTCGCCCCAGCGCACTCGAAATCGTCAGGCCGCCGCCAAGCTGGGCTGCCAAGCCATGCACCATGGACAGCCCCAGGCCCGTCCCCTTGCCGACGCCCTTGGTCGAGAAAAAGGGTTCGATCGCGCGCTGGCGGGTCGCCTCATCCATGCCCATGCCGGTATCGCCCACGCTCAGGCAGATATAATCTCCCGCCGGAACGTCGACGATCTGCTGGCTGTCGACCCCGTAGCGGTGGACCTTGACCGATAGCGTGCCGCCGTTCGGCATGGCATCACGCGCATTGACCGCCAGATTGAGCAGCGCCATCTCAAGCTGGTTGGCGTCGGCCCTGGCGGGGGGCAGGGCGTCGGCAACCTCAACCTCCAGCGTGATGGTCGGGCCGACCGTCGATTCGATCAGGTCGGCCATGCTGTCGACCAGCTGGCTCAGATCAACGGCGGTCGGCTGAAGCGGCTGGCGGCGGGCGAAGGCGAGAAGCCGCTGGACAAGGGTCTTGGCGCGTTCGGCCGATTGGAGCGCACCGTCGATCAACCGCTTTTCACGCGCCGTGCCGGAGCCCCTGCGCATCAGCATGTCCAGTGAGCCGATGATCGGGGTCAGCAGGTTGTTGAAGTCGTGCGCGACGCCGCCGGTCAGGCTGCCCATCGCCTCCACCTTCTGGCTTTGCCGCAGGGCCTCCTGCGCCGCTTCCAGTTCGGCTGCGGCCATCAGGCGCTCGGAAATGTCGGTGGCCTGATGAAAGGCTGCAATCACCCGACCCGCGCTGTCACGAAGCGGCGTATAGGTGATTTCCCAGTTCGGTCTGACGAAATCCGGATTGCCAAAGGCTTCGGCGACGGTGAAATGCTCGCCGGTCAGCGCGCGGGTCATCAGCGATCGGATGGCATCACGCTGATCAGGCACGAATTGGTCTGGCAAGACGTCACCGATCTTGGTTTCGAAACCGAAGATCCGTCGGAATTCCTGATTATGCGCCTTGTTGAAGGCGATCAGCCTATAGTCCGTGTCGAAAGCGCAGATGGGCGAGGCGATTGCCTCGACGATTTCGTGATAGCGGCGGATTTCAGCGGTGCGCTCGACGACCTGCTGCTCCAGCGTGTCCTTCAGTTCGCGCAGCGCCATCTCGGCGCGGGCACGTTCGACCGCGACCTTGACCCGTTCGCCGACATTCTGGACCAGCGCTTCCTCCTCGGGTGTCCAGATGCGCGGCGTGGCGCTCTGGACTGCGAGCAGGCCGACCCATTCGGTTTCCTCGAAGAGCACGACATCGACGAACGCGCCGACCTCGCGGGCCTGAAGCCCCGAACGCGCGCCTTCGCTCAGACGGTGGTCGGCGCCGACATTGGTGACGACCACCGGCGCGCCGCCACGATAGGCGGCCAGCAGGTCCGGTCCGAAACTTACCAGCGAATGGCGGCCGACGATCGACGATACGCCGCGCGCGTTATCGCGCTCCACGGTCATCCAGCCTTGCGACGTGATCTCGGCATAGAAGACGCGGCTGGCCGACAGTTCCTCACCCAGTCGCTCCGCCACCAGTGCCATGATCTCGGTCGGCGTCTCCAGCGCACGAATATGGTCCGACAGGGTCAGCAGGAACGCGGCGCGGCGTTCCGCCAGCACCCGCTGCGTCGTGTCGGCCAGCAGGCAAAGGACGCCGACCGGCTTGCCCTGTGCATCGGCGATGGGCGAAATGTCGAAATTGGCCCAGGCCTGCATTTGCTGCCCATCACGGCAGAGGGTCACCGGCCGGTCCGAAAAATGCAGTGTCTTGCCGCCGAGACCGGCGGTCATGATGACGTCGCTGAAAGCGGTATGGTCGGGCCAGCCGTCATGGACCGTCTTGCCCAGCAATTTCGGATGGCTGTCCCCGACAAACGCGGCGTAGGCGTCGTTGTACAGCATCACTCCGTCCTCTCCCCAGAGCAGGAGGTACGGAACGGTCGAACGCAGCACCAAGGCAAGCGTCATCGTCAGCGCGATCGGCCAGCGCTCGACCGGGCCGAGCGCCGTGGCGGACCAGTCCATGCAAGCGATCCGATCGGCACAATCGCCACCGCCGGTGAGAAAGGGGGGCGTTTCCACGCCAGCACTGACGGCAGCGACGCCCTTGCCATGCGTCTCACGGAATGATGGGGATGCGGCTGTCACCAGCGTACGATACTCTATAAAGCGAAAAGCGCGAAACGCTCATTAACCGACCTCAAACTATGGCCCTCGCTCGCCTATGATGGCGGCACCGCGCGCAAAAAAGGCCCCGGTTTTCGCCGGGGCCTCGATCCGATCGCGAGGGAAGAGCGATGGAAAGTTTAGAAGGTGCCGCGCAGACCGATCAGGAACTGACGGCCGGGCTTGTATTGGGTGAACGTCGCGTTCTCGAACTGGAAGTAGGAGCGCAGCGTCGCATTGGTGAAGTTGGCGACGTTGACGGTCAGCTGCGGCGCACCGGCAATCCCGAAGATCTTGTCGAGGTCGAAGGCCGACGAGAAATCGTAGGTGGTATAGTCGGTGCCGAACAGCGCCGCGTTGGGGATGCCGTTCTGCGCCGCGCCGCTGTTCTGCGCGCCCTGACGCGAGGTCGTGGCGACGCGCAGCATGACGCCGTTCTTCTCGTAATAGCCGGTGATGTTGTAGGTGAAGGGCGCCACGCCGAACGCGACGGCGGGGCCGTCGCTGCGCTGGTCGACGATCGTGGCGTTGGCGTTGAAGCCGAAGCCGGTGATGCCGATCGCGCGGGTCAGGAAGTCGAGCGGCTGAACCCACTGGAATTCCAGGCCGTTGATGGTCAGCTTGTTGGGCACGTTGACCTGTGACGTGACCTGCACCTGGGCCGCACCAGGCCCACCGCGCGCGTTGATCGCGATCTGCTGCGTCGGGTTCAGCGTGTCATAGGTGATGCCATACTGCGCCAGGTTCGAGAAGGGCACCGTGCTGATCGCGGTGGTGGTGAATCCTTCCAGCGACTTGCGGAACGCGTTGAAGCTGATCACGCCCTCACGGCCGGTATAATATTCGAAGCCCAGGTCGAGATTGGTCGACAGATAGGGCGCGAGTGCCGGGTTGCCGATCGAGGCCTGGTCGGCCGAGGGCGCGCCAAAGTTGATGCCCGGCAGCTGTGCCGAGGGATCGGGCCGGGTCATGGTGCGCGAACCCGCGACACGGACCACGGCATGCTCGCCGATATCATAGGCGAAGGTCGCGGCGGGCAGCCATTCGGAATAGACGTTGCGCGTCTCGGCGATGTTGATGATGCTCGGGTAACGGCTGCCATCGGGCAACGACGCGCCGGAAGCGGTGGTGTTGCGGGGATCGGGCAGCGAGACGCGGCCCGAGATCGTCTGGATCGTGTTGACGTAGCGCAGGCCGATATTGAAGCGCAGCGTGTTGCCGCCCAGTTCCTGCGCGCCGTTGACGGTCGCGAAGGCCGACTTCACGACCTCGCGGATGAAGCCCGCGCTGGCACCCGTGTTCGCGCCGCCATTCTCCGGCGCGTTGTCGTGGAAGAACTGGTAGTTGCTGGCCTTGGCAAAGGCGGGCCAATTGACCGTCACGAAACCGGCGGGTCCCGGCGACAGATAGCTGGGGGCGGCGCTGTTGGGGATCAGCGAGCCACCATAGCTGACCGGGCCGCTCATGCCCGAGCTGAAGCCCGTGCCATAACCCGGATAGGTCGGATAGCCCGCAGGGGCTGCGCCCGGCGCATTCAGGCCTTCGCAGGGCGGCTGCGAGTTGGGCGAGGGGACGGCGACGTTCGGGTTGTTGCCGCACACGGCGTTCTGCCAGAACTGGCTGTTGTCGAAGCCCCGGATGCGGCGCGACGTGTCGTCATAAGCGCCGCCGACCTTCAGGTTCAGCGCGGTGTCGCCCCAGGTCAGGTCGCCGCGAAGGCCCTTGTTGATGTTCAGGCGACGCTCGTCCTGCAGGTTGACGCGGCTGCCCGCATACCAGCCGAAATTCTTAGGATCGTTCAGGTCCAGCGCGCTAGTGATCGTCGGGATGCCGCCATTGTTCGAGAAGGTGACGGTGTTGCCGACGCCCAGCGGCGTCGTCATGCCGACGGTCGGACTTTCGCGGTGGAAGGTCGACCGGGCGTAATTACCCTGGAAGTTCAGCTTCAGCTTGTCGTTGATCTGCCACTCGGCACCCGGATTGACGCTCCAGAGGCGCGTCGTCTCGGTATAGGGGCGGAATTCGTTGAAGAACTGGGCATTGGCAAAGGTGCCGCCCGTGACGGTGCAGCCCGCACTGCAATCCGACTTGTCAAAGGTGAGGTTGGTCGGGATGATCGCGCCGTTGCGGACGATCCAGGCCATATTCTCACGGGTCAGCTCGTTCTTCTTGAAGCCGTACAGCCCGTCGACATAGAAATGCAGTTCGTCGGTCGGGCGATATTCGGCGCTCAGGATCGCATTGATGCGGTCACGCGGACCGCGAATGCTGGTCACGCGGCCCAGGCGCGGCAGCAGGCCGTTGTCGATCTGCTGGATGGTCGCGCCCGGATTGTTGGCGAGCAGGAAGTTGCGGTCGATCACCGTGCCGGGGATCAGGCCCGCACCTGCGCCATTCGGAACGGTGGACGGGATCGTCCAGTTGCCGCCACCGGTGCCGGTGTTGCAAACGGTCGTCGTACCGCATTGTGCGGCGGTCAACTGCGGGTTGGTATAGCCGATTGTCTCGAAACCGCGCGTGTCGGTGAACAGGCGCTGCGCCGAGACGCCGGCCAGCACGCCGAACGTTTCGTTGCGCCAGCTACCGATGAGCGAGCCACGCGCACCGATCCGGTCTTCCGGCGTCTGCTTCGACCCCTGAATATTATAGGCGAGGAAGGGGCCGCTGCGATCGAACGGGCGGGCAGAGCGCAGGTCGATATTACCCGCCGCGCCGCCTTCCAGCAGGTCGGCGGTGTAGCTCTTGTTCACGGTCAGCTTGGTGAACAGGTCGGTCGGGAAGAAGCTGAGGTCGACCGAGCGGTCGGTGCCCTGCGCGTCGGTCGAACCCGAGGAGGCGACAGCGATCGGTGCGCCGTTTAGCGTGACGTTGGTGAAGTTCGATCCCAGGCCGCGAATGGCGACGTTGGCGCCTTCGCCGGTCACGTCGCGGGTGATGGTGACGCCCGGAATGCGATTGAAGGATTCCGCGATGTTGGTGTCCGGAAACTTGCCGATATCCTCGGCAAAGATCGAGTCGGTGAAGCCGGTCGCTGCGCGCTTGGCATTGGTCGACTTCGCAAGGCTCGAGCGATAGCCGGTGACGACGATGTCTTCGGAGGGCGTGCCCGGGGTCTGATCGGTTTGCGGTGCGGGCGGCACGGAGGGGCCGTTATCCTGGCCGTCATTAAGTATCTGCCCTTGCGGGGCGGGAACCGCCTGCGCCCAGGCCGTCGAAGCGCTCATCGCGCCAACGGCCGTGGCGCAAAGCAGGGCGATGCGGCTGAGGCGGATGGTGGGCACGGATTTCATGTCAGGTCCTCTCTTGCGGCCCGCTGTCGTTCGTTGCGACATGCGGATTGATTTCGTTGGATCGGGTCGGTGTCGGATCAGGGTGCCGGTGGCGCGCGATGATGGCTGGGAACACGCGTCTCGCGGTCTGCCGATGCGTCGGCCATGACGATGCCGTTAACCATGCTATCCCCTCCAACCGTCTGATGCGGCGTATGCTGATAGCGCTATCGTTCTGCCCTATTGGTCCACAAGTCAATGAAAATTGGTTAGGCCGCAACGGGTTCGTGACGAACTATGGCTGTTCTGCCACAGCCCGGCCGTATCAAGATGAAACGAGAGCGCTAAGTCTGGGCGCCGGCCGAAAGTCGTTTATTTTGCTACAATCGATTTACAGATCGGCAAGCAGACCGATACCGGCCCGACCAAAGCTTATAATTCTGGTTTTGCCGGTAAGGAATAGCGGTCGGTCGCGGCCATGACAGGCCACGACCATTAACCGTCTTATGAAGTGTGCCCCGGCGCGTAGGGAAAGCGCTGCGCCTTGTACCAGGCCAGATCATGGTCGGGTGCCCGCACCCCGGCGGGCAGCGGGCGATGATTGACCGACATCCAATAGGCCAGGCTCGCATCGCGCCACCACCGGGCCTCGCGTTCCTGAACGGCGAGATAGGTTGCCGTCTTCTGCCACCGCTCGGCATCGATCTTCGGGCGCAGACTTTCCCATTGGCGCTGCATCTGCGCGACATAGGCGACGCCGCGATCATAATGGGCGACCAAATCCTCCCAGAGGGTGCGGCCATCCTTCATCCGGCGGTCCCACGGCAGGTGATGGAACCAGAGGAGCATGGACTCGGGCGTCGTCTCCGGCTTGGCAAATGCCTTGGCCACCGGCCCCGCATATTGGCCGACCGCGTTGCTGCCCGAGGCGGTGCGGTCGAAGCCGATCCCGTCGGCATCGGCGCGATGATAATAGGTCGGGTTCCATTCCGGCCGGGCCAGTTCGGATACCCATGGTCCCGGCCCATAATGATGACCCGTCGCCATCAGATGCGCGAGGCCCAGCGCGCCGGTATAATCGACCACCGCTTCCCGGCTTCCCATCATCATCGTGGTCACGGTGTTGACGACCTGAGGATCGGTGCTGAAGGTCTGCGCGGCCCAGGCGCGCGCAATATCCTCCGCCGAGAGATCGGGGTCCCAGGCCAGACGGCCAAAGGCATACCAGTTCGCCTGATTGAAGGTCGATCCGCTCCAGTCGCGATCGCGCCCGATATTGGCGACCCCCGCCATGCCGGACAGTTTGTGATGCTCCGCCTGACCGTCGACGACGTCGGCCACCGTCTCACCCGGCTTCCGCCCGGTCTTGGCGTCGAGCACCTCGGTGAATAGCGGGCCGAGATAGGCGAGATGGGTCGCGAAGCCCAGATATTCCTTGGTGATCTGGAACTCGATCATCAGCGGCGTGCGTGGCATCGCGCCGAACAACGGGTGGAACGGCTCGCGCGGCTGGAAGTCGATCGCGCCGTTCTTCACCTGCACCAACACGTTGTCGGCGAATTTGCCGTCGAGCGGCTTGAACTCGGTATAGGCCTGTTTCGCGCGGTCTTCGGGATCGGTTTCGGCATAGACGAAGGCGCGCCACATCACGATGCCGCCATGGGGCTTGACCGCAGCGGCCAGCATGTTCGCGCCGTCCGCATGGGATGCGCCATAGTCGCGCGGGCCGGGCTGGCCCTCGCTGTTCGCCTTGACCAGGAATCCACCGAAATCAGGGATGGTGCGATAGATTTCATCGGCTTTTGATTTCCACCATGCCGCCACCGCCGGATCGCGCGGATCGGCAGTCTTCAGTCCGCCCAGCTCGATCGGGGCGGAGAATTTGACCGACAGATAGACCTTGATGCCCCAGGGTCGGAACACATCCGCCAGCGCCGCCGCCTTGGCGATATAGGGCGCGGTCAGGCTGTCGGCCTTCGCGTTCACGTTGTTCAGGACAGTGCCGTTGATCCCGATCGAGGCATTGGCGCGGGCATAGTCAGTATAGCGCGGGTCCTTGAAGTCAGGCAGCGTCCACCAGTCCCATAGCGACTGCCCCGCATAGCCGCGCTCGACGGTTTCATCGAGATTGTCCCAATGGTTGAGCACGCGCAGCTTGACCTTGGGCGCCGAACGCAGCGCGACGCCGTTCGCCTTGCCGCCGGTAGCGAGGTGGCGGATCAGCGCGAACGCACCATAGAGCGTGCCGCGATCGCTGTTGCCCGCGACCAGCAGGACGTTCTGCCCGTCCAGCGTGACGCTACGGACGAGATAGCCTTCGTCACCCAACCCCTCGAACGGCAGGCGCAGCGAACGGAGTGCGGGGTCGGCCGCCGTCGCGACCATGACGGGCGGCGTGCCGGAAGGCAGCGCGCGGCGCAGCTCGGAGGCGGCCAGATCGAGCGTCGGTGACGCCCCCGACACCCTGACATTTACCTGTCCGACCGATGGCGCGACGCTGCGCAGCCATAGCGCATAACCGTCCTCTGCCGCCGCCGGACATGGCAGTGCGACCAAGAACAGGGACAGCGCGGTGGTCCGTGCGCGAATCCGTTTCATGCCATACTCTCCCGATGTGTCGACGATTGACAAGCCGACGCTTGGCCCGCACGTTACCGCTATCAGACCAATTGGCAAGTCGGGTTGGACCGGCTGCCTGACAGGAGGGGCCTGAATGACCCGGTGGCAAGACCCGATCCGCCATGCCGCATCGTGCGGCCATCCTTCTGTCGCGTTCGTGTTCGCCTGAAGGACGTTTCCATGCCCAAGATCGTTTCCGCCCGCCTGATCGTTACCTCACCGGGGCGCAACTTCGTCACGCTGAAGATCGAGTGCGACGACGGCACCACCGGCCTTGGCGATGCCACGCTCAACGGACGCGAGATGGCCGTCGCCAGCTATCTGCAGGACCATGTCATCCCCTGCCTGATCGGACGCGAGGCGCACCGGATAGAGGATATCTGGCAGTATCTCTACAAGGGGGCCTATTGGCGGCGCGGGCCGGTGACGATGACCGCGATCGCGGCAGTCGACATGGCGCTGTGGGACATCAAGGGCAAGGTCGCCGGACTGCCTGTCTATCAGCTGCTGGGCGGGGCCGCGCGTGAAGGCTGCATGGTCTATTGCCATGCCAATGGCACAACGATCGAGGACACGATCGCCACCGCTATCCGGCACCGCGACGAGGGTTATCGCGCGATCCGCCTGCAATGCGGCGTGCCGGGCCTCGCCTCCACCTACGGCGTCGCCAAGGCGGGGCAGCGCTACGAACCCGCCGATGCCGACCTGCCGACCGAAAGCGTCTGGTCGACCGAGAAATATCTGCGCGTTGTTCCCGAACTTTTCGCCGCCGCGCGTGAGGCGCTGGGCTGGGACGTCCATCTGCTCCACGATGTCCATCACCGCCTGACCCCGATCGAGGCGGCGCGGCTGGGCAAGGATCTGGAGCCCTATCGGCCCTTCTGGATCGAGGATGCGACCCCCGCCGAGGATCAGGATGCCTTCCGCCTGATCCGCCAGCATACGACGACACCGCTGGCGGTGGGCGAGATCTTCAATTCAATCTGGGATGCCAAGCATCTGATCGAGAACCGGCTCATCGACTATATCCGCGCCACCGTCGTCCATGCGGGCGGGCTGACCCATTTGCGGCAGATCGCGTCGCTGGCGGACCTTTATCAGGTGCGCACCGGCTGCCACGGCGCGACAGACCTGTCACCCGTCACCATGGCGGCGGCGCTGCATTTCGGGCTGTCGATCCCCAATTTCGGCATTCAGGAGCATATGCCGCACACCGATGAGACGGATGCGGTCTTCCCGCATCATTATCGCTTCGAGGACGGCATGATGCACCCCGGCGACGCGCCCGGCCTGGGCGTCGAGATCGACGAGGCGCTGGCCGAGACGTATCCGTACAAGCGTGCCTATCTGCCGGTGAACCGTCTGGAGGACGGGACGCTATGGAGTTGGTAAAGAGGGTGGAGTCGGTGAGATGAGCGATCTGACCCAGGCCGCCGCCACCGCGCCAGACACCGTGGCCCAGGCCGTGCCGCCCCCGCGCGGGCGGGTGCGCTGGGTCATCTGCGGTCTGCTCTTCGCCGCCGTGGTGCTGAGTTACATCGACCGGCTGGTGCTGGGCGTGCTCAAGCCGCAACTGACCGCACTCTATGGCTGGACCAACAGCGGTTACGGCGACATCACCGGCTATTTCCAGGTGGCTTATGGCCTGGGTTTCCTGCTGTTCGGCTGGCTGATCGACCGGATCGGACCGCGTGCGGGTTATATGCTGGCGATGGGCGCGTGGACGGTCGGGCATTTCGCGCAGACGCTCGTCACCTCGACGACCGGTTTCGCGCTCGCCCGCATCCCGCTGGCGCTGGGGGAGGCGGGCACCTTCCCATCGGCACTGGCGGCCGCTTCGCAATGGTTTCCCAAAAAGGAACGCGCGATGGCGATCGGCATCTTCAATGCCGGGGCCAATGTCGGCGCGGTGGTGACGCCGCTGCTGATCGGGTTCTTGATCGCCGATCTGGTGCTCGATTGGCGCTGGGCCTTCATCGTCACCGGGCTGTTCAACCTCGTCTGGCTGACCGCGTGGTGGCGGCTCTATCACCCACCGCACAGCCATCCGCGCATTACATCCGAGGAGCGTGCCTGGATCGAGGCAGAACCGGTCGAGACGACGGGCCGCGCTGGCTTCCTGACCGTGTTGCGGCACCGCGAATCCTGGTCCTACATGACCGGGCGCTTCCTGATCGATCCGGTCTGGTGGACCTTTTTGTTCTGGCTGCCGGATTTCTTCCACAGCCGTTACGGCTATGATCTGAAGAATTTCGGGCCGCCACTGGTCGCCATCTATATCATGGCCGATGTCGGTGCGATCGTCGGCGGCTGGTATTCGTCACGGCTGTTGAAGCGTGGTGTCGAGACGGGCCGCGCGCGCAAGCGGGCGATGTTCGCCTGCGCGCTGTTCGCCCTGCCGGTGATGTTCGCCGCACAGGCAAGCAGCATCTGGGTTGCGGTGGCGATGATCGGTCTGGCCTGTGCCGCGCATCAAGGCTTCTCGACCAACCTCTTCGCGCTGCCCGGCGACCAGTTTCCCCGCTATGCGCAAGGGACACTGATCGGCCTGGGTGGGTTTGCCGGGGCGGCGGGCGGCTTCATCGCGTCCAAGGCGCTGGGGGCATTGCTCGACCGGGTGGGGAGCTATCAGCCCTTCTTCATCGCGTGCGGCGTCGCCTATCTCGTCGCGCTGCTGGTCTTCCATATTCTCAACCCGCGTTACCGTGACGTGCGGATCGGGGGCGTGTAACATTTCATGTCCCGGTCCCGGCGGCGGACATATGGCCGGATCGGGTGGTTCCTCGCTCACGCAGCCGGGAGCCAGCATGAACAGGATCGCCTTCGCCCATCTTCTCCTCGCCTCGACCATGGTCGCAGGCGGGGCCTCAGCCCAGTCGACATCGAAGGTCGTCGGCCTGCCACCACAGCCCGAGCCCTATGAAACGGAGTCGGTGGTCAACCATCCCAAGACCATCGGTTGGCCGGAAGGGCGCAAGCCCGTAGCGCCGCGAGGCTATGAGGTTGTGAAGTTCGCAGGCGGTCTCGATTATCCACGCCAGGCGCTGTTGCTGCCCAATGGAGATGTGATCGTCGCGGAGGCGCGGACCAAGCCCAAGCTCGACGCCGATCCCGAGGTTCAGCGCGGACAGGCGCTCTCCAAGACCACCGGCTTCAGTGCCAACCGCCTGACCCTGCTCCGTGATGCGGATCGGGACGGAGTGGCGGAACAACGCTTCGTGCTGCGCGAGGGGCTGAACCAGCCGTTCGGGATGCAATATGTCGGTGGGCGGCTCTATGTCGCGAACACCGACGGCGTGGTGAGCTTTCCGTTCCAGCCCGGCCAGACGACGATCACCGCTATGCCAAAGCCGCTGATCGCGCTGCCTGCCGGAGGTTATAACAACCACTGGACCCGCAACCTGCTGCTCAGCCCGGATGGCCGCACGCTCTATGTCTCGGTCGGCTCGGCCTCCAATGTCGGCGAGTTCGGTATGGACGAGGAAAAGCGCCGCGCCGCGATCCTCGCGGTCGATCTGGCGAGCGGGCGCGAGCGGCTCTACGCCTCGGGCCTGCGCAATCCGGTCGGCATGGCCTGGGCACCCGGCGGGGTGTTGTGGACGGCGGTAAACGAACGGGACGAGATTGGCGACGACATCTCGCCCGACTATCTGGTCGGGGTGAAGGAGGGCGGCTTCTATGGCTGGCCGTACAGCTATTACGGCAAGCAGGACCCCCGCCATGCGAATGAACGCCGTGACCTGCTGGCGAAGACGTTGATGCCCGATGTGGCGGTCGGTGCCCACGCCGCCGCGCTGGGTCTCGCGTTCGACAAGGGGAATGCGGGGCAAACCGCCTATGTCGCGCGACATGGTTCGTGGAACCGGTCCAGCTTCAGCGGCTATGACGTGCTGGCCGTGCCATTTGCAGGCGGCCGCCCGACCGCCGCGCCGCAGCCCTTCCTGACCGGCTTCGTCGCCGATGCCAAGAAGGGCGAAGTCTATGGTCGTCCGGTCAGTATCCAGACCCGCGAGGACGGGGCGATCTTTGTACTCGACGATGCGGGCGATACGGTCTGGCTGGTCCGTCGGAGTTCGTGAGGCGCGATCAGGGTGCGGTGATGGCGGCGATCGCGTTCGCCATCGCCGGGGCCGCCGGTCCCGCCCGGGGCCAGTCGATCCCGTTCGCCGATACCGAGGATGCCACCCTGTCGGAGATCGATGTGAAGGATGGGGGCAGGGACTGGCATCCGGTCGTCACGCTCGACATCCGCAACGGCGATTATGCGCGCGGTGCGCTGGACGATGACGATGCCGCGCTTGACCGGGTTCCGCTGCATATGGCCTTTGGCGGCGCACTGGTGCTTCGGCGCAGCGGCGACGGTAACGGCGATCTGTTCGTCATTGGACAAAGCTCCAACGGTTTTCACGCCCCTCGTTCGGACGAGAGGGTCAAGCCGCGCGCCTGGTACGAGAGCAACAACCTGCTTGGGCTCGCCTGGCGTCCGGCGAAAGGGCTGACGACGGCTGCGACCTATACGCTCAAGACCAGCCCCAACGGGGTCGCCTCCACGACGCACGAAGCGAGCGTAAGCATCCTCTACACGGCGGATCGCGGGCTGGGGCGTTTGAAGCCGCGCGCCGCGATCACCCGCCGGACGCAGGGCGAGGGTGGTTTCTATACGATTGCCGGGATCAACCCGTCTTTCGAGCTCCTCAACCGGGAGAATGGGCCATCGCTCGGCGTGCCGGTAATGGTCGGCGTCGGTTGGAACGGCTTCTACGCGGAGGGCAGCGGCACGCGCCTGTACGGCAGCGGCGGGCTTACGCTGTCTCAGCCCATCAATCTTGGTGGGAGCACCGCGACCTTGCAGGCCGACATCGTCGCGCTGGTCCGGGACGACCGGCTGGGCCGCCTCGACATGCCGGGCGGGACGACGGCGGCGGTGGTTCCGCATGCCACCATCTCACTGACCATGGCCTGGTGACGCCTTCCGACCGAAACGGGAGCCGACTTCATTTCGGTGCGTTTACGACCTGATATATGGGAGTGACGAACGGTTATGCGGACGGGATCGGTATTGGCGCTGGGACTGCTGCTGTCGGCCTGTGGCGGTCAGGTCGCAGCGGATCAGAATGCCACGTCTTCGACGAACGAGGAATCCGGCCCCGCTCAGTGGAGCGACCGCACGCGCGGACAGCTGCGTCAGGCGATCGACGGGCGGGCGACGCATGGTCTGGACCATATGACGTTCGACGTATCGGGCAGCGATGAGGCCAAGACCACCGAACAGGCTCTCCGCTTCGCCACGGCCCTGGCGCGGGGCGCGACCGATCCGACCAAGCTCTACGATGTCTATACAGTGCCGCGCCCGTCGCCCGATCTGAAGGCCGGGCTGGCGGCGGCGCTGCGGGGCGGAGATCTTACCAAATGGCTGAACAGCCTGGCGCCGCAGGATGGCAATTACAAGCGACTGTCCGACGCCTATCTGAAGCTGCGCCAGCAGCCGCAGGACGCCGACGTCAAGATCGCGGGCACCGGCGAGCCGATCAAGCCCGGCGCGGCCGATCCGCGCCTGCCCGTCATTCTGCGCGAGCTGGTCGTCCTCGACTATCTGGCGCCCAACGCGGCCCAAGAAACCAGCTATCGCCCGACCATCGTCGATGCGGTCCGCAGGATGCAGGCCGATTACGGCATGAAGCCCGATGGCATCATCGGCAGTGAGGCGCTGGCCATCCTCAACATGTCGAACGCCGACCGGGCGCGCGCCATCGCCGTTGCGATGGAACGGCTGCGCTGGCTGGAGCGGACGCCGCCCGCCACGCGGATCGACGTCAACATCGCCGCCGCCCGCCTGACCTATTGGCGGGACGGCAAGATCGTCGACAGCCGCAAGGTCGTGGTCGGCGAGCCGGATACCGAGACGCCGCAGTTGGGGTCGCCCATCTATCGCCTCGTGGCCAACCCGACCTGGACCGTACCGCGCTCGATCCAGCAGAAGGATCTGGCCAAGAAGGGGGCCGGTTATCTGAAGGCCAACAACATGGTCTGGAAGGATGGCTGGATCGTCCAGCAGCCCGGCCCCAAGAATTCGCTCGGGCTGGTCAAGTTCGACATGCTGAACGATCATGCCATCTATCTGCATGATACGCCTGCCAAGGCGTTGTTCGGCATGGTCCAGCGTCAGCGGAGCCATGGTTGCGTCCGCGTCGACGACGCGCTGGGCTTTGCCGAGATGCTGGCCAAGGACGAAGGCGTGTCCGACGAGTGGCACAAGGCACGTGAGACGGGCAAGGAGAGCTTCGTGAAGCTGCCGCGCCAGATCCCCGTCCGTCTGCTCTATCAGACGGTGCTGTTCGACGATGGCGGAGAGCCGATCGTGCGCAACGATCCCTATGGCTGGGACGACCGGGTCGGTGCGGCATTGGGCTTCAAGGCGGGCAAGGCGCTCCGGGTCATGACCGGCGCGGCGGATGTCGGGCCGTAACGGCCCGGCGGGCTAGCCCCTCAATATCCTGAGGTTGGACAGGAAGTTGGCGATTTCGCGGCGGCGCAACCGTTCCTCCGCGAACTCGCCATCGACCCCCAGTCGCCAGCGCAGTGCCCGGTCATCGGGTGCTTCGTAAAGCGCGTCGAGATCGTCGCTCCACGCTTTGACATCCTCTTCGCGATCGGCCAGCCCCGCCTCGACCAGATCACCGGCCTGTGCGGCAATGGCTAACGCAATCTCGCGGAGCGCCAGCTCGGGATGATATTGCACGCCCCAGAAGACGCCGCGGTCGAAACGGATTTCCGCCGCCTGCACCCATGTCACGGCATTGCCGGCAAGCAGCGTCGCGCCGGGCGGCAGTTCCTCCACCTCGTCGCCATGGATGGCGGGCGCGTCCCAGCTGGATGGCCGACCTGCAAGCAGTGGATGGCTGCGCCCCGCATCGGTCGGCGTGATGCGGCGGGCGATACCTGCCTCCATCCGCTCGGGCATCTTGCGTACCTGTCCGCCCGCGGCCGCAACCGCGATCTGCAATCCGGCGCAGGAGCCGAAAGAGGGTATGCCTGCCGCGAATACACGGCGCATGAAGTCGAGCTGACGTCGGACCTCCGAGCTGTCATCATAGACGTGCATCGGCGAGCCGGTGAGGAACACCGCATCGAACGCCGCCAATTTGTCGTTCGAAAAACCGGAGGCTGCATCGTCGGCCGGGGACACGATCGTCGTTTTGATGCCCGGCTGCATTTGTTCCAGCGTCGCGGCGTAGGTCTCGCCTGAGCTTTTGCCGGCACGGCGGCGGCGGGCTTCGCGTTCCTCAGGCAATTCGCTTTGCGCGATCAGATAGTGCGGCATGGCATACTTTCGATGATGAGCCGCGACAACGCGTGCCCGCGCCGGATGGTTCGCCTCTACATCACTGATATTACCGGAAAATGCTTCTGCCTGTCGCCAGTAAGATCGTCTGGTGGCCAGCGGCGAACGCATTTGCCGCCGCCTAACTAATGCGACCGCTTTGCAATTGCATGAATTTTGCCTATGAGCCCCTTACAACAAAGGGGGTGGCGGGCATGAATATGGGTTGCCGGCTTATGGCGATGACCTCGATCGCGCTTTATCCGGCGGCGGGTTTCGCCCCGGATGTGCCGCAGGCGCAGGGGGCGGGCGATGCCTTGCCGCTGACCCCGTCCTTCTCGCCGACGCGCCGGTATCCTTCGGGCGCGGGTGGACCGTTACGCTTGGCTGGGATGTGAGGTTCTGACGATGAAATGGCTCGATCTGCTTCATCGCTGGACCGGCGGTGTCATCGGTCTGGTCCTGGGTCTGCTGGGGCTGACGGGATGTCTGCTCGTCTGGAAGATCGCGCTGATCTCGGTGCCGGGCAAGGCGCTACCGCTGGTCCGCGATCCGGCCGCGGTCGCGGCGGCGGTTCAGCGCATGCTGCCCCAGCCAAAAGGCGGCGAGAGCGTGGTATTCGCCGATAACGGCTTTGCGCTGCACCAGCTGCGGCTTGCCCATGGGGCAGGGGCCTATGCCGATCAGGGTGGTCGGATCGTCGAGCGCTGGAGCAGCCAGTGGGAGCGCTCCGAGCTGTGGCTGTTCGATTTTCACCACCACCTGTTCGCCAGCGATATCGGCGAGACGGTGATCGGCATTGCCGGGCTGTGTGGGCTGTTCTTCGTGGTGTCGGGCACGATCCTGTGGTGGCGGACCCGCCGGACCTTCAAATGGCGGATGCTTCCCAAGCGGTTAAGCCGCCCCGCGATCGTCATGCATCACCGCGATCTGGGCATCGTCGTCGCGCCGCTCCTGCTGCTTTCAAGCATCACGGGTGCCGCGATGGTTTTTCGTCCGGTGGCGATGATCGTCGTCGCTCCGTTTGGCTCACCCGCCAAGGCACTGGCGGCATTGCGGCCGGGCAAGGTGCATGGCGGACCGTTGGCGGCCAGCCCGCCCTGGCGGGCGATGCTGACGGCGGCGAGCCAGCGTTTCCCCGACGCCGTGCCCCGTATCCTGTCCATGCCGCGCAAGCCAGGTGACCCGATCACGCTGCGGATGCGCCGGGCGGACGAATGGTTGCCCAATGGGCGAACGACCCTGACCTTCGACGCGGCCACGGGCCGTCTGTTGACCAGTCATGACGCGATGGCGATGCCGCAAGCCGCCCGCGTCTATAACATGCTTTACCCGCTTCATGCCGGGCGTGTCGGCGGGGTGGCGTGGAAGCTGCTGATGACCGTCAGCGGCCTGGCGCTGACCCTGCTGGGATCGTTGGCGGTGTGGACCTTCTGGTTCCGGCGACCACGCCGCCCTATCCGGCCGTCCCGCGTTTAGCCCGGGGCTATGGCTTTCGCAGGGCAGAGGCCAGGGCGATACCGGCCGCCAGTTGGAGCAGGCCATATGCCCGGCGGCGCAGTGGATGGTTGGTGAAGGGGCGGACGAGCATATCGACCGCCGACACGTCCGATCGCCAGAGTTCGACATGCCGCTTCGGTTGCAACAGGCCGAGCAAGCCATCGCCGATCATGAAGGCGGCAGCCATCTCGCCGCTGCGGCGCAAGCCGATCTGCAGGTTGGTCCGGTCGTTCATGGCCGCTCTCCCAAAGTTCCCCAACGCGCACGCGGGGGCTATGGTCGCATGGCGGTCAGCCTGCGGTCGAATTCAGGCGGCGGCGCGTTCTTCTTCGATGATGGCCCGTGCCAGGACCGCGCACTGGCCGCATTTGGGCTGGCGACCGAGCGCCTGATACATTTGGCACGGGGTCATGGAACCGGCGCGAGCCGCATCGCGGACTTGGGATTCCCGAATGGCATTGCAGACGCAGACGACCAAGGCGCTCTCCATCGATTACGCCTTAGCTCTAGCGCTAATGAGAGTGGATCGCAAGCATATTGCGAGGCGTTTGCAGAAAAATTATCCTCCCCGGCCGATCACGCCGCGACTTGCCAGCCGCCATATTCGCTCCAGCGGCCCGTAACGGAAACGGGCAAGCCAGGGCTTTGACCAGAATAGCATCAGGCCCCACATCAGGGGCGCAAGGACATAGAGTTCGGCCCTGCTCCAGCGAGCGAATTGCCCCAGGCCGTGGCCGTAAAAGACCGCCGTCATCAGTACGCTGGTCGCGATATAGTTGGTAAAGGCCATCCGTCCCGCCGCCGCAATCCGGACCGTCCACCAGCCGCCGGGGTGCATTAGCAACAGGATCAACGCTGCATATCCGATCGTGCCGATCAGCCGGAAGGGCACGTTCAGGAACAACTCGACCAGCGCAACGGCGCGAACGTCATAACCGCTTGCCATGACGCCCCATGCCATGGCGGCATAGGCGAGGATGGTCGGGGCAAGGCCCAACACGACCCAGCGACGATAGGCGGCGCGCGGCCATTCTCCCGACAGGAAGCCGGATTTGAAGGCGGCCATGCCCAGCAGCATGGCGCCGAGCGTGTCGGGACCGATCTGAACGAGGTCGATCAGCGGATTGCCATTATGCTCCAGCCGAAAAGCTGTCGCCATGGCCCAGGACCCGCGCATCGCCGCGATCTCCGGGGCGAGGCTTACAGCAGGGGGCGTGCCGAACGCCTGTTGATAGATGTCCCATAACGCCGCCATCCGCGGCGTGTCCCGAGCAGCCGAAGCGAACAACCCCAGGCAATCGAGGAAACCGAACGCCATGGACAGTCCCGCAAAGGCCAGAGCCGTCCAGCACAACACCCTGGGCGTCAGGCCCACAAAGGCGAGTGCGACGATCCCGACCAGGGCGTAATGCGCCAGGATATCGCCGGTCCAGATAAATGTCAGGTGGATCAGGCCCAGGACGAACAGGACCGCCATCCGCCGGAGGTGGAACGACGCTCCGTTCCACCCTGCCGCATCCGCCCGCTGGATGACCAGCAGGGTCGATGCTCCGAACAGCAGCGAGAACAGCCCCCGCATCCGTCCGTTGACGAAGGTTTCGGTCAGGAACCACGTGCCGATATCGATCGGCCGCTGCCCGCCCCAGGCCATCGGGTTGGAATAGGCCGGGTCGGGCAATGCAAAGCCGGGCAGGTTGGCGAGCAGGATCGCCATCACCGCCACCCCGCGCAGCACGTCCAGAGACAATAGCCGCTCGCCCGGGGCGGGTAACGTCAGGGTGGGGGCAGGACCATCGGCCAAAGGGTAGCTCCGTCTATCCCGCCGGGGCTTAGCCTGACATGCCTGGGATGCAACCGTCCGGGGAAGCGAAGCATTGCGATGGCATGGGATTATCGCCTCGCCTGACCGGACGTGCCGCGGCGCGCGCGCATCACTCGCCCGCCGCGTCGGCGTTCCTGCGGAAGATCGAGCCGCTGTTCGCCGGGCGGGAGGTGACCGGCGGGCCGCTGTTGCTTGCGACAATCCTGGCGCTGGTGATGGCCAACAGCCCATGGGCGGGTGGCTTCGAGCGCTTCTGGGACACGCCCGTCACCATCGGCTTCGGAGGGCGCGAGGTGTCGCACGGCCTGGCCGAATGGATCGACCACGCGCTGCTGCCGCTGTTTTTCGTGATCGTCGGTGCCGACGTGAAGCGGGAAATCGCGGTGGGGCCATTGGCGCATTGGCGCAGCGCAGCGTTTCCCCTTTCGGGGGCCTTGGGCGGGATGCTGGTGCCGGTGGGGCTTTACTTGGCGGTCGCCGGGGGAACACCGGCGCAGCCCGGTTGGGGTGCGGTCATTACCACCGACACGGCTTTCGGCCTCGCGCTGATCGCGGTCTTTGCGAACCGGCTGCCGGCGGGCTTGCGTGCGACAATGCTGGCGTTCGCGGCGGTCGACGATGTCGGCGGACTGCTGGTCATCGCCTTCGCCTATAGTGGCGCGATCGATCCATGGGGGCTGGTTGCCGGGGCCGCTGGGCTGGCGGGCATCATGGGGCTACGCCGGATCGGCTGGGTGTCGTCGGTGCCCTATGTGCTGCTTGCGCTGCTCGTGTGGGGCGGCGTGCTGGAGTCCGGCATCCATGCGACGATCGCCGGGGTTCTGATCGGCCTGACCGTCCCGGTCCAGCCACGGCTGGAGCCGCACGACTTCGCGCAGCGCGTACAGCGGCGGGTCGACGAGTTTCGTAACGCGCACGACGCGGCCGAGGATGCCCATGACGACGAGGAAGAGCATCGGCACCGCGAGCGCGCCGAGGAACGGCTGGGCTATCTGCACGAGATGGCGTCGGCCACGCGCGAGGCGAGCAGCCGGTTGATCGAGGTGCTGACGCCGTGGGTCAACTACGTCGTCCTGCCGTTGTTCGCGCTGTCGAACGTGCGCATCCATATTTCGGGGGATTTGCTGTCGATGATCGGCGGCCCACTGGTCATGGGCGTGGTGCTGGGCCTGGTGGTCGGCAAGCCGCTGGGTTTCCTGGCATTCACTTGGGTGGCGAGTGCGCTGGGTCTGGCGCAGCGGCCCGATCAGGTGACATGGCCTATGGTGGCAGGCGTTGGCGCTTTTGCCGGGATCGGCTTTACGATCTCGCTGTTCATCGCGGGGCTGGCATTCGGCGATGGCGCGATGCGCGAAGCGGCGTCGCTGGGCGTGTTGTTGGCTTCGGTGCTGGCAGCGGCGATCGGCTACGCGATCCTTCGCCACTGCGCGGAGCCCCGGCACGCGGCCGAGGCTCCGTCATAGGGTCAGGCGAGGGCGGCGTCCGCGCCCATCAGCGCGGGAAAAAAGCCCTCATGCGCGCGACGCAGGTCGTCGAGCGCCACCACGAAGTCGCCGTCCTCGCGCTCGAAGATCAGGCGCGTGCCCGCCGTGCGGCCGATCCGCTCGACCTCGACGCCCGCCTGATGCGCGTTCGCCAGGAAGTCCATCAGCGCGGTGTCCTCGACCGTGGCGATGTACAGGCCCTGATCCTCGGCGAAGAGCTGGCGGCAGGCCTCGCCCTGCTCGGGGAACTGGATCAGTGCGCCGATATTGCCGGCCAGCGCCATCTCGGCGACCGTCACCGCGATGCCGCCGTCCGAAACGTCATGCACGGCGGTCAGATGCCCGGCGGTGATCGCGTCGCGCACCAGGTCGCCGGTGCGACGCTCTGCATCCAGATCGATCGATGGGGGTGGGCCAGCCTCGCGGCCTTCGATCCCATGCACTTCGCGCAGCCACAGCGACTGGCCGATTTCGCCCTTCGGCGTGCCGATCAGGACGATGACGTCACCAGTGCCCTTGAACGCGATGGTCGCCGACTTGGACCAGTCCGCCATCAGGCCGACGCCGCCAATCGCCGGGGTCGGCAGGATCGCCGACCCGCCGCCGGTCGCCTTCGACTCGTTGTAGAGCGAGACGTTGCCCGACACGATCGGATAGTCGAGCGCGCGGCACGCCTGGCTCATGCCCTCCAGACAGCCGACGATCTGGCCCATGATCTCGGGGCGCTGAGGGTTGGCGAAGTTGAGGCAGTTGGTGATGGCGAGCGGCTTGGCGCCCACCGCCGTGATGTTGCGCCACGTCTCGACCACCGCCTGCATGCCGCCGGTGACGGGATCGGCATAGCAATAGCGCGGCGTGCAGTCGGTGCTCATCGCGAGCCCCTTTTGCGTGCCATGGACGCGGACCACGGCGGCGTCGCCACCGGGGCGCTGCACCGTGTCGCCGCCGACCATATGGTCATACTGTTCCCAGATCCATCGGCGCGAGGCGATGTCGGGCGAGCCCATCAGCTTCAGCAGGTCGGCCGCCGGATCCTGGCAGCCCGGCGAGGTGATCGCGGCCGGAACCTCGGTGGGCACATGCGGGCGGTCGTAGAGCGGCGCGTCGTCGGCCAGCGGCGCGAGCGGAATGTCGCACACCACTTCGCCCTTGTGGCGCAGGACCATGCGGCCGGTCTCGGTCACATGGCCGATAACTGCGAAGTCCAGTTCCCACTTGCGGAAGATCGCCTCGGCGAAATCCTCGCGGCCGGGCTTGAGCACCATGAGCATCCGCTCCTGGCTTTCCGACAGCATCATTTCATAGGCCGTCATGCCTTCTTCGCGCTGGGGCACGTCGTCCATGATCAGCTCGATGCCGACGCCGCCCTTGGATGCCATCTCGACCGACGAGGAGGTGAGGCCCGCCGCGCCCATGTCCTGGATCGCGACGATCGCGTCCGACGCCATGAGTTCGAGGCATGCCTCGATCAGCAGTTTTTCGGTGAAGGGGTCGCCGACCTGTACGGTCGGGCGCTTGGCCTCCGCATCCTCACCGAAATCGGCCGAGGCCATGGTCGCGCCGTGGATGCCGTCGCGGCCGGTCTTCGAGCCGACATAGACGATCGGATTGCCGACGCCGCTGGCGGCCGAATAGAAGATCTTGTCCTGATCGGCGACACCGACGGTCATCGCATTGACCAGAATGTTGCCGTCATAGGCCGGGTGGAAATTCACCTCGCCGCCCACGGTCGGCACGCCGACGCAATTGCCGTAACCGCCGATGCCATGCACGACGCCCGAAATCAGGTGGCGCATCTTGGGGTGATCCGGCCGCCCAAAGCGCAGAGCGTTCAGGTTGGCGACCGGCCGCGCGCCCATGGTGAACACGTCGCGCAGGATGCCGCCGACGCCCGTCGCCGCACCCTGATAGGGTTCGATATAGGACGGGTGGTTGTGGCTCTCCATCTTGAAGATGGCGGCCTGGCCGTCGCCGATGTCGATGACGCCCGCATTCTCGCCGGGGCCGCAAATGACCTGTGGCCCTTCGGTGGGTAGCTTCTTCAGGTGGATGCGGCTCGACTTGTAGCTGCAATGCTCGGACCACATGACCGAGAAGATGCCAAGCTCCACGAGGTTCGGCTCGCGGCCCAGCGCGGTGAGGACGCGCTGATATTCTTCTTCGGACAGGCCGTGGTCGGCGACGATCTGGGGCGTGATCTCGGTCATGGCCCGCGCCTTTAACGTGGTGTCGCGGGTTCGTCACTATGGGGATGCGAAGATGTTATCCGAAGTGCATGGCCGCCGCGATGGCAAGGCCGGAAAAGGCCAGTGCGGCGGCGATCCAGCCCGCGCCGGTCCGGATCGCCGCCTCGATGCCGCCGGTGGAAAGGCCAGCCTGCTCGCCCTCCAGCTTGCGCGTCGTGGCGCGGATCAACCGGGGCAGGTCGTCGCCCAGCCGGTCCAGTTCGAGCGCCAGCGCGGCTGCGCGCTTGGTCCAGCGTTCCGGCGAGAGGCGCGTTTCGACGATCCGCGCGCTGGCCCGGCGAAGGGCGGCCGACAGGTCGAAGTCCGGCTGGATGCCGCTCAATACGCCGTCGATGGTGATGAGCGACTTGAACAACAGCAGCATATCGGGCTGAAGGACGATGCGTTCTTCGCGCAGCACCGGGAAGATGTCACCCAGGATCGCCGCCAGCCGCAACGCGCCGCCGCCATGCCGGGCCACGAGGCGGTCGGCGACCGCCTGGAAGCGTTCCGGCGCGATATCAGCGGTTTGCGACCATTGTTTCAGCGTTTCCGCCAGCAGTGCGGGGTCGCTGTTGGCGATCGACTGCGTAAAGGCGATCACCTCTTCGCGGCGGCGCGGGGACACATGGCCGACCAGGCCCAGGTCGAGCATGGCGATCCGGTTGCCCGGCAGGCAGAGCAGATTGCCCGGATGCGGGTCGCCGTGGAAGCGCCCGTTGATGAGCGTCATATCCAGCACGATATCCGCCCCGGCCGAGGCGATGGCCGACGGATCGATCCCTGCCTGATGCAACATCTCGGCGTTGCGCGGGGGCACGCCTTCGATGAAGTCCATCACCAGCAACGTCTCGGAGGTTTGCGTCCAGTGGATGGTCGGAACGAGGACGCGCGCGTCGCCCGTAAAATCCTCGCGCAGGCGGTCGGCGTTGCGGCCTTCGTTGGTGAAGTCGAGTTCTTCGAGGATGTCGCGGCCAAGCTCGCGCACCATCCGAACTGCACCGTAGCGCCTAGCTTCGGTATTGGTCACCTCGACCATCACGGCCAGCTGGGTCAGGAGGCGGAGGTCGGCCTCCATCACTGCACGGATGCCGGGGCGGCGAATCTTGAGGACGACTTCCGTCCCATCCGCCAGCGCCGCGCGGTGAACCTGCGCGATCGAGGCGGCAGCCAGCGGTTCGGAATCGAACCGGGCAAAGGCGCTCTCGGGCGATTCGCCCAGCGCGGCTTCCACCTGTTCTCGCAGGTCGGCGAAGGGCAGGCGCGGAGCGGCGCTATGGAGCTGTTCGAGCTCGGCGATCCATTCGGGCACCAGCAGATCGGCTCGCGTGGCCAGGATCTGGCCGAGCTTGACCCAGACCGGGCCGAGGGCCTCCATCGCCTGGCGGGTGCGGGCGGGCAAGTCGAAGGGCAGGGCATCCGGATCCCGCCGCGCCGGATCTAGCCCCAGCCGCGCCAACAGCACGTCCAGCCCGAAGCGCGAGGCCGTGGCGATCACCTCGGCCAGTCGGGCGCGGTCACGTGCCGCAACCCGGATCGCGCCCAGCATCATGGCTTCAGATATAAGGCGGCTGGGTATAGCCCGCCGGGCTGAGGGTGAAGATTTCGCAGCCTTCTTCTGTGATGCCGATCGAATGCTCGAACTGCGCCGACAGCGAGCGGTCGCGCGTCACCGCCGTCCAGCCATCGTCGAGCAGCTTCACGTCAGGGCGACCGATATTGATCATCGGCTCGATGGTGAAGATCATGCCGGGCTTCAGCTCGGGGCCGGTGCCGGGGCGACCGACATGCACCACCTCGGGGGCGTCGTGGAACAACAGGCCCAGGCCATGGCCGCAGAAATCGCGGACCACGCCGTAACGATGCTTTTCGGCGTGCTGCTGAATGGCATGGGCGACGTCGCCCATGTGGTTGCCGGGCCGGGCCTGCTCGATGCCGAGCATCAGGCACTCATAGGTGACTTCCACCAGCTTGCGCGCCTTGAGCGGCACATCGCCGATCAGATACATGCGGCTAGTATCGCCATGCCAGCCATCGACGATCGGGGTCACGTCGACATTGACGATATCACCAGCCTTCAACGTCTTTTCGGACGGAATGCCATGGCAGACGACATGGTTGATCGAGATGCAGGTCGAATGGGTGTACCCGCGATAGCCCAGCGTCGCGGGTACACCACCACGCTCGAGGATGAACTGGTGGATCAGGCGGTCGATCTCGCCGGTGCTGACGCCCGGCACCATATGCGGGACCAGCATGTCCAGCGTCTCGGCGGCCAGACGGCCCGCCTTGTGCATCCCGTCGAACGCCTCGCGGCCCCAGAGCTTGATTGCGCCGGTCCGCCCCTGGGGCGCGTCGGCGGAAACGGTCACATAATCGGTCATGACGGCGATATAGCGTGGCGCGACCGTTTTTGCGAGGCTATGTCGGGCGCATGGAAACCGCGACCCCACCCGAGCGTATCTGGACCGCCGCGCTGATCGTCATCGGCGATGAAATCCTCTCCGGCCGGACGCAGGACCGCAATATCGCGCAATTGGCCACATGGTTGAACGTACAAGGGATCAGGCTGGCCGAGGTACGGGTGGTGGCCGACCGGGCTGAAGCGATTGCCGAGGCGGTGAACACGCTTCGCGTACGCAATGACTATCTGTTCACCACCGGCGGCATCGGGCCGACGCATGACGACATCACCGTGGACGCGATCGCCGCGGCGCTCGGCCTGCCGGTGATCGAGCATCCCGAAGCCCGCGCCATCCTGGAGGATTATTATGCGGAGCGCGGCGGGGTGACTGCCGCACGCGCGCGGATGGCGCGGACGCCGGATGGTGCATCGCTGATCCCCAATCGCGTGTCCGGCGCGCCGGGCATCCGTATCTGCAACATCTTCATCATGGCCGGGGTGCCGCACATTACAGCAGGCATGCTCGACGCGCTGACCGGCACGCTGGAGGGGGGCCGCCCGGTCGTATCTGGAACGATCGGCTGCTGGGTCGGCGAGAGCGAGGTCGCCGAATTGCTTCGCCAGGCCGAAAAGACGCATGAAGGGGTGGCGATCGGCAGCTATCCCTTTTTCCGCGAGGGCCGCACGGGCGCGAACTTCGTCGTGCGAAGCCCCGATGCGGCACAAGTCGACGCCTGTCTGCGGGACCTGAGCCTGGCGCTGGAAGCCGATGGTCGGGACGTCGTCGCGGGCGGCATCTGACCCCCCGATCCTTTTGCATTTTGTATTTTTTCAAGATTGACGCTGTAAAGGCGGGTCGTCGGGGCGCGGGTGCCCGTCATGAATGGTCGATGATATGGAGTGGCTCCGGATGCGGATTGCGGTGACTGGAACGGGGCGGATTGTTCGCCCCGGCGCGGTTCTGGGACGTTAAGCCCATGGCCGCATCCATCCTCGTCACCGGCGCGGCAGGCTTTATCGGTCACGCCACCGCTCATCGCCTTCTTGCGCGCGGCGAGACGGTCATCGGGATCGACAATCTCAACGACTATTACGAACCGGCACTGAAGCGGGCGCGGCTCGCCAGTTTGCAGGATATCCCCGGATTTTCCTTCCAGGCTATGGACGTCGCGGATGCCGGAGCCGTCTCCACCCTGTTGCGCGAGCGCGGCGTGGACCGCGTCGTCCACCTTGCGGCCCAGGCGGGCGTACGCCACAGCATCGACCACCCGTTCGCCTATGAGCATTCCAATATCGGCGGGCATCTCGCGGTGCTGGAGGCGTGTCGCCACCAGTCGGGCTTCGTCCACCTCGTCTATGCCTCGTCCAGTTCGGTCTATGGCGACAAGCCGATGGGAGGGCAGGGGTTCAGCGAAGACGAGCCTTCGGTTTCACCCGTGTCACTCTATGCCGCGACCAAACGCGCCTGCGAATTGATGAGCCAGTCCTATGCGACACTCTATCGCTTTCCGCAGACCGGCCTGCGCTTCTTCACGGTCTATGGCCCCTGGGGACGGCCGGACATGGCCTATTTCTCGTTCACCCGCAAAATCCTGACCGGCGAACCGATCGAGATTTTTGGCGAAGGCCGGATGGCGCGCGATTTCACTTATATCGATGATATCGTCGACGGCATCGTCGGCGCGCTGGATCATCCGCCCGAGCGAGGCGACCACCGCATCCTGAACATCGGCGATAGTCAACCGGTCGGTCTGATGACTATGATCTCCACGCTGGAACGGACGCTGGGCCGTGATGCGATCAAGATCATGAAGCCGATGCAGCCGGGCGATGTGACCGCCACCTATGCCGATGTGTCGAAATTGAACGCGCTGACCGGCTATGCACCCAAGGTCGCATTGGCCGAAGGGTTGGAGCGTTTCGTCGCGTGGTATCGGGATCATTACCGCTTGTGAGAAGGCGCGGTGATCACCACAATTCAAAATTGATAATATTTATTATGTTAAAACGTTAAGGCGTAGCGTTCAGGACCAGCGACCCTTGCTCTACCCGCCATGAACGCAACCGTCGCAGCACGTTCATGCCGATGATATCCTGATCGCCAAAGCTCGACGACACATCGGCGCCGACACCCTGCAGATGGATTGCGCCGATGGAAAGTTCGGCAATGGTGACATGGGATGCCGTTACGCGGCCGTTGGCGGTTTCGATCAGGCTGCCGAACGGGCTTTCGTTGACATTTAATCCTGCCGCGCGAGCGGTTGCTTCGGACAAAGCGGTCGTTGTCGCACCGCTGTCGATGAGCATCCGGCGCTCGACCCCGTTGATGCGGACCTCTGCATAAAAATGCCCGTCGTCCGCCACCGGGATGCGAACCACGCCATTCGGCATGGCCTGACGGGGCCAAAGGCCTCTCAGGCGGTCGCGCTGCGCGATGACGAGGAAAGCGGCGCTGAATATCCCGATCCAGATCAGCCCCATTCGCATCGCCTGGCTGATCGGAATACGCCGAGCTGCCAGTGCGCTAAGCGGTAACAGAAGGATCAGGCCATAATAGACGATGTCCATGGCCCGATCGCCACTCAAGGGATCAACTCCATGCCGTCATAGGCAGGCTCGACATTTGTGGGCAGTTCGCGGCACAGGGTCGCGTAATCCATCGACTGGTCCATATGGATCAACGCGCTACGACGCGGTTTCAGCGTCTCGATCCAGTGCAAGACCGACGGCAGGTCGGCATGAGCGGGATGCGGATGTCGGCGGAGCGCATCGACGACCCACAGGTCCAGGCCGGAATAAAGCACCGCCATCTCCGGCGTTAATTCATGGAAGTCCGTGGCATAGCCAATGCTCTTGCCATTGCATTCAAAGCGCAGACCCGCCGACAGGATACGGCCGTGCGGCTGGTCTACGGTCCTGACGCGGATTGGGCCGATCATCAATTCATCGTCGATCAACGTCATGGTCGCGGTTGGCGGGTATCCCGTCTTTCCCCGAAACACATAGCCGAAACGCCCTTCTAGCGACGCTGCGGTCGTCGGCCGCGCATAACCCGATACGGGTTCGCCCAGGGCGTGAAAGATCTGACGCAGGTCGTCGATACCGTGGCAGTGATCGGCATGATCGTGGGTCCAGATGACGGCATCGACCGTACCGATCCCGGCCGTCAGCAACTGCTCGCGCATGTCGGGGCCGGTATCGATCAGGATGCGGGTATCGCCATGCTCGATCAGGGCCGAACAGCGCATTCGTCGGTTGCGTGGCTCGGTCGGATCGCAAGCTCCCCAATCATTGCCGATCCGCGGCACGCCTGAAGACGTGCCGCACCCGAGAATGCGTATTTTCACGCGCGGGTCTTCGCAAACAGCCGATGGAAATTCATGGCGGTCGCTTGGGTCAGTTGCTCCACGGTTTCGCCGCGAAGATCGGCGAGAAAGTGGGCCGTGTCAGCAACAAAGGAAGGCTCCCCCGTCTTGCCCCGATGCGGCACCGGCGCCAGGAACGGCGCGTCGGTCTCGACCAGCAACCGGTCAAGCGGCAGACGTGCAGCCGTTTCCTGCAAATCCTTTGCGCTCTTGAACGTCACAATCCCCGAAATTGATATATAAAAGCCTAATGCCAGTGCCTTATCGGCAAAATCTCCACTGGCCGTAAAGCAATGGATGACGCCGGGATAGGCCCCCTTCCCCATCTCTTCGGCCAGAATCGCAGCGGTATCCTCCTCGGCATCGCGCGTATGCACGACGAGCGGCAGGCCGGTTTCGCGGCAGGCGGCGATGTGCGCACGGAAGCTGGCCTGCTGGCGGACGCGGTCGCTATGATCGTAATAATAATCGAGGCCGCTCTCGCCGATACCGACGACGCGAGGATGGCGCGCCCGCTCGACCAGCTTGGCGGTGTCGATATGCGGGTGCGCATCGGCCTCATGCGGGTGGATACCGACCGTCGCCCAGACATCGGGCTCACGCTCCGCGGTGGCGATCACCGCATCCCACTCGCTTTCCCGCGTCGAAATGTTGAGCATCGCAGTGACGCCCCGATCCCGTGCGCGGGTCAGGATCGCCACCTGATCCTCGACCAGACCCTTATAATTCAGGTGACAATGGCTGTCGGCCAGCATCAGGCGTCGGCCTCTGCCGGGATTTCGAGACGCGGGAAAGCCGGGGTCGGCGCGGCCAGCGGTACGCCGTTTCCGGCGCGGCGGGCATACCAGCCGTCATCGTCGATCGCGGCGTGATCGCGCTCATCGGCCCCCAGCGTGTCGAGCACCAGCCCGGCACCACGCGGCGTCACTGGCAGGATCGCTATCGCCAGCATACGGATCGCACGGACAAGCGTACCGAGAACGGCGTGCATACGTTCAGAATCGGTCTTGCGCAGCGACCAGGGCGCCTGCACGTCGATATACTGATTGCAGGCATAAACGCCGCGCATCCACGCCTCGATCCCCTGGCTGAGCGCCAGATCATCAAATGCCGTCTTCAGCGCGGCACAGGCGACGACCACTTCCTCCAAGAGCGCCGCGTCGGCCGGATCGCTCCGCCCCGCCTCGGGCAGTTCGCCGCCCAGATTCTTGGCAATGAACGACAGGGTGCGTTGGGCCAGATTGCCGAAGCTGTTGGCCAGCTCGGCATTGACCCGGGTGACGATGGCTTCGGCCGAGTAGGAGCCGTCCTGTCCGAAGCTCACCTCGCGCAGGAAGAAATACCGCAGCGCATCGACGCCGAAGGCATCGGCCAGGCCCATCGGATCGACGACATTGCCGACCGACTTGGACATCTTCTCGCCCCGGTGGAGCAGGAAGCCATGACCGAAAACCGACTGCGGCAATGGCAGGTCGGCCGACATCAGGAAAGCGGGCCAGTAGACCGTGTGGAACCGCACGATGTCCTTGCCGATCAGGTGCAGATTGGCGGGCCAGAAACGCGCCAGGTCACTGTCCGTGTTCGGATAGCCGGTGCCGGTCAGATAATTGGTCAGCGCGTCGACCCAGACATACATGACATGGCCGGGGCTGTCGGGCACGGGCACACCCCAGTCGAAGCTGGTCCGCGACACTGACAAGTCGGACAGGCCACCCTCGACAAAGCGCATCACCTCGTTTCGGCGGCTTTCCGGGCGGATGAAATCGAGATTGTCACGGTACAGGTCGAGCAAGGGCTGCTGATATTGGGACAGGCGGAAGAACCAGGTTTCCTCTGCGGTCCATTCGACCGGCGTGCCCTGCGGCGACAGCTTGGTGCCGTCCTCAGCGAGCGTCAGTTCGCTTTCGTCGTAGAAAGCCTCGTCGCGGACCGAATACCAGCCCTCATACCGGTCGAGATACAGGTCGCCCTTGTCCTGCATCGCCTTCCAGATCGCCTGGCTGGCGGCATAGTGGTCGGTGTCGACGGTGCGGATGAAACGATCGTAGGAGATATCAAGACGGTCGGCCATCACGTGGAAATGGCTGGACATTTCGTCCGCGAACGCACGCGTCGAGATACCCCGCGCACGCGCCGCCTGGGCCATTTTCAGCCCATGCTCGTCGGTGCCGGTCTGGAACAGAACATCGCGGCCCGCCTGACGCTGGAACCGGGCGATGACGTCGGCCGCCACCATCTCATAGGCATGGCCGATATGCGGGCGGCCATTGGGATAGTGGATGGCGGTGGTGATATAGAATGGATCGGCCATGGCCGGTCCCTAGAACATCCCCAAGCGCAGGTGAAGCCCGCCGTGCAGCCTTAGCCGCGAAGCGACCAGGCCAGCCAGAGCCATCCGCCGATCAGCAGCGTCCCCCCGATCGGCGTGATGGCCCCGAACCAGCGCGGGGCACCAAAGGCCATGGCGTAGAGCGTGCCCCCAAAGATCGCCGCGCCGATGACGAAGGTCCATGCGACCCCCCTCGCCTCCATACGCAACGCGACAAGTGCCGCGACCGCGTGGATCAGCTGATACTGCCCGCCGGTGCGCAGCCATTCCACGGCCACGCCCTCGGCACGGTGCGCGCCGAAGGCTCCGGCCGCGATCGCAATCGCTCCCGAGAGCGCCGCAAGGATTGCCACCAGTCCCATGGGTCAGCCGTTCCTTTCGTCCTGTGTGATGATCCGGTCGCTGGCGGCACGCAGGTCGCCCGCAGCGGCCTGCGCCGCCAGCCGTTCCCTGTCGCGGGCACGATACATGGTTTCGACCCGGTCGATCTCGGCATGGTCGATCTTCAAGCTCCCCAGCGCCAGGCGGGCCATCTTGACCGCCGATTCCAGTACTTCGCGCACGACATAGGATGCGGGGCCGCCCTTGAGCCGGAGGACTGCGCGACGGTCATAGGCGCGGACGAAGATCGAGGCATCGGGGAAAGCAGCATGGACGCTCTCCAGCAGCTCGAGCGTGATCTGATCCTCATCCAGACAGAACAGGATCAGCTCCGCCTCCGCCGCACCGGCCTGTCGCAACAGATCCAGCCGGGTGCCGTCGCCATAATAGACCTTGGCACCGAAGGATGCGGCGATGTCGATCATCTCGATATCGCGGTCGATGAGCGTAACGGGCACGTCGCTGGCGATCAGCATCTGCGCGACGGTCTGGCCGAAGCGGCCATAGCCGACGATCAGGGCATTGGCCCCGTCGGTCATCGGCCCCTCACGCTGACCGGCACGCGTGATGACCGGCTCTTCGCGGATGCGGCGAGTCGCGCCCATCAGGAACGGCGTCGTCGCCATCGACAGGGTGATGATCGCCCCGAACAGGCTCGCCGCCTCTGGCGCGATCAGATAGCCCTGCTGGGCCTGGGCGAACAGCACGAAGCCGAACTCTCCGCCCTGGCTCATGAGCAGACCGAGCGCGAGGGCGGAGCGCCACTTCATCTTGAACGCCAGCCCGATCAGCGTGATGACCAGCGTCTTGGTGGCGATCAGCGCCATCGCCATGATCGCGACGAAGGCCGGCCGCTCGGCGATGGCAGGGAGGTCCAGCATCATGCCGACCGCCAGGAAGAACAGGCCTAGCAGGATCGAACGGAACGGCTCGACATCCGCTTCCAGCTCATGCCGGTACGGACTGTCGGCCAGCATCACGCCGGCGATGAACGCGCCCAGCGCCGTCGACAGGCCGAGCAATTCCATCACCGCCGCGCTGGCGACCACGGTAAACAGCCCTGCGAAGACGAACATCTCGCGCTCACCCATATTGCCGATCAGGCGGAACAGGGGCCGCAGCAGGAAACGCCCTGCCAGGATCAGGCCGATGACCGCGCCGATCGTCTCCAGCGCCAGGATCCAGCCCGGCGGACCGGTGTGGTCGGCCGGGTTGCGCGACATGGCCGCAACGATGGTGATGAGCGGGACGATCGACAGGTCCTGGAACAGCAGGATCGAAAAGGCCCGCTCGCCGAAGGGCGTGCGCATCCGCCCCGACGACTGCAGCATTGGCAATACCTGCGCGGTCGAGGACAGCGCGAGCGGCAAACCGAGCGCCAGTGCCGCCTCCGGTGAAAAATGCGCGAGGATGACGATGCCGGTGATCGCCAGCCCGCAGATCGCGACCTGAAGAAGTCCCAGCCCGAAAATCTCATGCTTCATCCGCCATAGCCGGGCGGGGTTCAGTTCCAAGCCGACGATGAAGAGCAGGAGCGTGATGCCGATCTCGGCGATGCCCAGCTTGGACTCGGCATCGCCGACCAGCCCCAGGACGTGAGGGCCGACGACCGCGCCGGCGACCAGATATCCCAGCGTTGCGCCAAGCCCCAAACGCCGAAAGATCAGGACGAAGGCGAGGCCAGATCCAAACAGGATCGCGCCGTCGCGCAGCAGCGATATCTCGCCGTGCATCAGCTCTTGGCTCCGGCCGCCGCATCTTCGGCCGCCTGCGCCGCCGCCTCGAACGCCAACCGTATCGAAGGATGGCGGGCGGTATAGGACAGCGCCGGGGTGAAGATATCGATGCCCGGCCAGGCGGGGGCATCCCCCTGCCCCGCCGCCAGCCAGGTGGTGAGTTCGTCCCGCGCGGCGACCAATTCGGTCACGCTGCGCCCGACGACATGCGCCGACAACAGGGCCGCCGACGCCTGCCCCAGGGCACAGGCGCGGACCAGCATGCCGACTTCGGTCACCCGGCCCGCTTCGTCGAGGTTGAGGTCCACGGTCACCCGGCTGCCGCAAATGGGCGAGCGGCGCTCGACACTGGCCATGGGATCGGTCAGTCGCCGATCATGTGGGATCGCCGTGGTCAGGCGCAAAATCTCTGCGTTATAGAGGGGCGCGTTCATCACGGGGTCTCGCTGCTATTGGTCAGGCCGGAACCGGCAGAGGATGTAGGCGCGCCGAAGACCGGCAGGCCGCGGCGACGGCGATCGACAAAATCGGCGATCCCGGCGCTGGTTGCATTCAACAGCTTGTAGGTGCGGCTCTTGACCATCCATTCGGGCCGCCGCGCAGGGCCGCCGCTTACCGTATCGACCATCAGCGCGACGACCAGAAACACGAGGCTGGCGAGGATCAGGCCCTTGAGCGCGCCGAAGCCGAAGCCCAGGGCGCGGTCGACCGGACCCAGAACAGAGCTGCGCGTCCGCGAACCGATGGCCCGCGCGATCAGGCGCCCCCCCAAATAGGTCACGCCGACGATCAGTGCGAAGGCCAGAACCGCCGCTCCCGAGACGGTCCCGACCACCCCGGTCAGGGCCTGCGCCAAGGCGATGTGGAACATCTTCAGCGCAGCGACGATCGCGACCCAGGCGAACAGCGCCAGAACCTCGGTGACGAAGCCGCGCATGAACCCCTGCATCGCCGCGCCGAACACCGCGATCAGGACAAGAATATCTAGGGCCGTCAACGCCTGCTATCCCATATCTCACCAGCCCTTGAACCACGACCGAGGCGGATCGGCAGTTCCGCCAGGGGCAAGGAGCGGACACGCTACCCTCTGGTTCCTTCGCTACCCGCGCCCCAGCATATGGTCAACGAACTCGGCCAGGGTCCGGAAGCCGGTCATACGCAAGCCGCCCTCGTCACTGGCCATCGCGCGCGGCACGATCGCTTTTTCAAAACCGAGCTTGCCCGCCTCCTTCAATCGCAACGGACCATGCGCGACGGAGCGGATTTCGCCCGACAGCGCGATTTCGCCGAAGACGATGGCGTCGATCGGCACCGGCCGTTCGGACAGGGCAGAGATCAGCGCCGCCGCTACCGCCAGATCGGCGGCCGGATCCTGTATCCGGTAGCCGCCCGCAATGTTGAGATAGACCTCGGCCGACGAGAAGCTCAATCCGCACCGCGCCTCCAGCACCGCGAGTATCATCGCCAGGCGTCCGGTGTCCCAGCCGACGACCGCGCGACGTGGCGTCGCACCGGAGGCGAGGCGGACGGTCAGCGCTTGGATCTCCACCAGCACCGGCCGCGTGCCCTCCAGCGCCGGGAAGACGGTCGCGCCGGTCACGCCTTCCTCGCGACTGGTCAGGAACAGTGACGACGGATTGCCGACTTCGGTCAGCCCCTCGGTCTGCATGGCGAAGACGCCGATCTCGTCGGTGCCGCCGAAGCGGTTCTTGATCGCGCGCAGGATGCGATACTGGTGGCTGCGCTCGCCCTCGAAGGCGAGGACGGTGTCGACCATATGCTCCAGCACGCGTGGCCCGGCGATCGATCCGTCCTTGGTGACATGGCCCACCAGCACGACGGCTGTGCCGCGTTCCTTGGCGAAGCGGATCAGTTCCTGTCCCGATGCGCGCACCTGGCTGACGGTGCCCGGTGCGCCTTCGATCAGGTCCGAGTGCATGGTCTGGATCGAATCGATGATGAGGAGCGCAGGCGGCGTCCCGATCGACAGGGTGGTCAGGATGTCACGAACCGAGGTCGCCGCCGCCAGCCGGACGGGCGCCTGCCCCAGCCCCAGTCGCCGGGCACGCAGACGGACCTGGTCGGCCGCTTCCTCGCCCGAGACATAGGCAACCGGCTTGCCCGCCATGGCCAGCTTGGCCGCCGCCTGAAGCAGCAGCGTGGACTTGCCGATCCCCGGATCACCGCCGATCAGCGTGGCCGATCCCTCGACAAAGCCACCACCCAGCGCCCGATCAAGTTCGGCGATGCCGGTTGCCATCCGGTCGGGCAGCGGAATATCGGCGTCCAGCCCGACCAGCTGGATCGCACGGCCGCCACCCTGAAGATTATGCTTGGCCGCGAACGGCGTCAGTTGGACCGGCGCTTCCTCCAGCATCGTGTTCCATTCGGAGCAATCGGGGCATTGCCCCTGCCAGCGGGAGGACACCGAACCGCAGGATTGGCAGACATAGCGCTTCTGGATCTTGGCCATGGCCATGCTCTAGCCGGAGCGGAACGAAAATGGAACGGATTTGATCGGGCGGCGGGAGTGGTCTTTGGGGTCCTGCCCGGCTATGGGGCGAACTCCATGATCCCAGAACAATTTCGTGTCGCGCTGTTCAGCGGCAACTACAATTACACGCGCGACGGCGCGAACCAGAGCCTTAACCTGCTGGTCGGCCATCTGCTGGCGCGGGGTGTGGCCGTGCGGGTCTATTCACCGACCTCCTCGACGCCTGCCTTTCCGCCGGTCGGCGATCTGGTCGATGTGCCTGCCATTCCGCTGCCGTTTCGCGCCGATTATAGGCTGGCGCGCGGGCTTCCGGCCGAGGTTCGGGCCGATCTGGAGGCGTTTGCGCCCAATATCGTCCATGTCTCGGCACCCGAATTTCTGGGGCACGCGGCCGTGCGCTGGGCACGGAAGAACGGCGTGGCGTCGATCGCCTCGGTCCATACCCGGTTCGAGACCTATCCGGCCTATTATCATCTGGGTTTCCTGGAACCGGCGATCATCAGGCTGCTGACCCGCTTCTACAACAAGTTCGACCGGATCGTCGCGCCCAGCCCCAGCATGATCGACCTGCTGCGCGGATGGGGCGTGACGCCGCCGATGGGCATCTGGTCGCGCGGGATCGACCATGACCGTTTCCGCTCCTCACGCCGCAGTCTGGAATGGCGTCGCTCGCTGGGCATTGCGGACGGCGATGTGGCGATCGGTTTCCTGGGCCGGCTGGTCAAGGAAAAGGGCCTCGACGTCTTCGCCGAAGCATTGGCCGAACTCCGTCGGCGCGGCGTGGCGCACAAGGTGCTGGTCGTCGGCAAAGGCCCGGCGCAGGACTGGTTCGCAAAGGCTACACCCGATGCGATCTTCGCGGGCTATCAGACCGGTGACGATCTGGGCCGTGCGGTCGCATCGATGGACATCTTTTTCAATCCCAGCGTGACCGAGACCTTCGGCAACGTCACGACCGAAGCGATGGCGGCGGGCGTGCCCGTGGTGGCGGCCAACGCAACCGGTGCGATGGACCTCGTGGCGAATGGTGAAACCGGCTATCTGGTCGGCGCGCGCGATATCACCGGCTATGCCGACGCGCTCGAGCGGATCGCCATCGACCAGGCCCTGCGCCGCCGGTTCAGCGAAGCGGGGCAAGCCCGCGTCGCCGATTACCGGTGGGACAAGGTCAACGACGCGGTGCTCGACGCCTATCGCGCCCTGTTTGCTTAACCTTCGCGCCAGTCGAAGGTCAGCGGCGCTTCGCGAAAGGCGAAGCGGTCGAGATGGCTGGCCACGACCTCCCGCATCCGGGCGACGTCACCGTCTTCGGGCACGGTCAGAACGATATCCAGCGTCTCGCTGGCGGCGCGCATCTCCAGCTTTGACCCGTTGGGGAACAGGATCGTGCCTTCCTCTTCGGTGAAGGACACCTCCATCTTGTGGCTCCAATGCTTGGCGAGCTGCTGGAGATAGCGGCTGGCCGACTGGGTCGGCACGCGGGCAATAGACAGGCTCATTTCAGGCGCTCCACTTTCTGTGCGAGTTCGTCGATCATCGCGGCGACCTGATGCACCATCTCCTGCGGCGCATCGCCGTCGCCAAAGCGTTCCATCACCGCCATCTTCAGCCCGCCCATGGCGCGCCGGATCGGGGCTGCATCGACTCGCTGGCGATGTTCGCCCAGTGCCCGCAGCCGGGCCAGCAACGCCTCGACCTGTTCGGCATTCTCGGTCAGGTGCGTGCGACCGGCATCGGTCGCGGCGAAGCGCTTCTTGGCCCCCTCGGACCGCTGTTCCTCGATAAAGACCATCTCGTCGAGCAGGGTGATCGTCGGATAGATGACGCCCGGGCTGGGCGCATAGGCGCCACCGGTCATCGCCTCGACCTCACGTATCAGGTCATAGCCGTGGCGTGGTTCGTCGGCGATCAGCTTCAGCAGCACGAGCCGCAGCTCGCTGCCGTCGAACATCCGACCCCGGCGGCCGCCGCCCGGTCCTCGCCGTCCTCCCCGTGGGTCTTCGAAATCCCATTGAACGTCCAACGGCCCGAAACTCCACCGGCCGCGCCGCTGGTGATGGTCATGGCCGAGTCCATGAAAATGTCGCATCGTGATACTCCGACTGGGTTTTGATACGGTCAAGATATATCACGGCGATCCTATTTCAAGATGCCTCAAGATATATCGTTATCCTGAGAGGTGACGGGGGGCTTCGACGCTCCTACATGATGCTCATGGCCGATCTCTTCGCGGGTATGGACCCCGCCCCCGTCCAGCGCTCCCTCACGGCCGATGCGCCGCTGGCCGACCGCCTGCGCCCGATGAAACTGGCCGAGGTTGTCGGGCAAGGTCACCTGACCGGGGCCGAAGGCGCCATCGGGCGGATGGTCGCAGCCGGGCGTCTGTCGTCGATGATCCTCTGGGGGCCGCCGGGCACCGGCAAGACGACGATCGCCCGGCTGCTCGCCGCCGAAGTGGGGTTGCGCTATGCGGCGATCTCGGCGGTCTTTTCCGGGGTGGCGGACCTGAAGAAGGTCTTCGCCGAAGCGCGCGACCATGCCCGGCTGGGCCAGCGGACCCTTTTGTTCGTGGATGAGATCCATCGCTTCAACCGGGCGCAGCAGGACGGTTTCCTGCCTTTCGTCGAGGATGGCACGGTCACGCTGGTCGGCGCGACGACGGAGAACCCCTCCTTCGAACTCAACGCCGCGCTTCTGAGCCGGGCACAGGTACTGATCCTCCATCGGCTCGGGCAGCCTGCGCTGGAACAGCTGCTGGAGCGGGCGGAGGCGTTGATGGAGCGCCCCCTGCCCCTGCAACCTGCCGCCCGCGATGCGCTGCTCGCCAGCGCCGATGGAGATGGCCGCTTCCTGCTCAACCAAGCCGAGACGCTGTTTGCGGTCGACCTTCCCGAACCGCTCGACGCCGCCGGGCTGTCGGCATTCCTGCAACGCCGGGTCGCGGTCTATGACAAGGATCGCGAGGGGCATTACAACCTGATCTCGGCCCTGCATAAGTCGATCCGGGGATCCGACCCGCAAGCCGCCCTCTACTATCTCGCGCGAATGCTGACCGCAGGCGAGGAGCCGCTCTATCTGCTGCGTCGTCTGACCCGCACGGCCATTGAGGATATCGGTCTCGCCGATCCGCAGGCTCTGACCCAGTGTCTCGCGGCCAAGGACGCCTATGAGTTTCTCGGCTCGCCCGAGGGGGAACTGGCGATCGTGCAGGCGTGTCTGTACCTCGCCACCGCGCCGAAGTCGAATGCGGCCTATAAGGCACAGAAGCAGGCATGGCGGACCGCGAAGGAGACCGGATCGCTGATGCCTCCCGCCAATATCCTGAACGCGCCGACCAAGCTGATGAAGCAGATCGGCTATGGCGCAGGCTATCAGTACGACCATGACGCGGATGGCGGTTTTTCGGGCGCGAATTACTGGCCGGACGAATTGCCGCCGCAGAGCTTCTACGAACCGTCGGGGCGCGGTCTGGAGAAACGCATCGCCGAGCGCATGGCCTGGTGGGACGAGCGCCGCCGCGCCTTGCAGGATGGCGGCGATGACCGTCGCGGCTGACCGTTTCGGCGGCTTCGTGGCAATTGACTGGTCCGGTGCGCATGGCGCTGCGCATCCGGGGATCCAGGTCGCACTCTGTCATTCCGGAAACGCAGCGCCTCGCATCGTGACGCCGCCGGGACGGGCCTGGTCACGCAAAGGCGTGGCCGAATGGCTTCTCGCCCGCGCAGACGCGCCGCTGCTGATCGGATTTGACTTCAGCTTTTCGGCCCCGTTCGTCACCCGCGGGGCGCATCTGCCGGGAGACAGGCCGACAGCGGACGCACGGGCTCTCTGGGCCTATGTCGATGACAGCTGCGACGATCCCGATCTGGGCGCGCGGAGTTTCCTGGAGGCACGGCGCGGGCGGCATTTCTATTTCGGAGCGGCGGACGGGCGAAAGGCGGACTTCCTCCATTGGCGGGCCTGCGAGATCGCGACCGATGGCGCACGCAAGCCCTCGACCGTCTATGACGCCATCGGCGCGTCGCAGGTGGCCAAGGCGAGCTTTGCCGGAATGCGGCTGCTCCGGCGGCTGGACGGGCACGTCGCGATCTGGCCGTTCGATCCGGTGCCGCCCGCGGGTGCGCTGGTCGTCGAAATCTATACCTCCATCGCCGCCCGTGACGCCGGTCGTCCGCGCGGACGGAGCAAGATGCGCAGTGCCGAAGCGCTGGACGACGCGCTGATCGCCTTGGGCAGCGAACCGCATGATCCCCTGCATCGGTACGACGATCACAGCACCGACGCGATCCTGACCGCCGCCTGGCTGCGCACCATGGCGATGCGCGACGATCTCTGGCATCCGGCGGGCCTCACCCATCAGGTTGCGCAAACGGAGGGCTGGACCTTCGGCGTGTCTTGACGCTAGGGGGATCGGCGACGCCGGATTAGCACAGCGGTAGTGCAGCGGTTTTGTAAACCGAAGGTCGGGGGTTCGATCCCCTCATCCGGCACCATTTTCCATGTATCAGGAATTGGCACCAAAATCCCGTCGCTGCGTTACAGTGGCGGAATGATCAAGGTCGCCAGCTACAATATCCGGAAAGGGATCGGCGCCGACCGGCGGCGCAATCCCGATCGCATCCTGGACGTCCTGCGTGAAGTCGATGCCGATGTGATCGCCCTGCAGGAGGCGGATCGCCGCTTCGGCGAACGCGAAGGGGTGATCCCGCTTCATCTGCTCGACGAGCATAGTGACTGGAAGCCCATCGTCTATGGCATGAAAGCCCGCTCGATGGGTTGGCATGGCAATACCATTCTAGTGCGCAAGAGCACGCAGGTCCTGGATTTCGAGGCGATCCACCTGCCCTCGCTCGAACCGCGCGGCGCGGTCATGGCTGATGTGCGGACCAGGGCCGGGGTGATCCGGGTGGTGGGCATGCACCTCGACCTGTCGGGTCTCTGGCGGCGTCGGCAGGCGGCGGCGATCCTGGCGCATCTGACGAGTTGCGTACATCGGCATCCGACCGTCATGATGGGCGACCTGAACGAATGGACCCGCGCGGCGGGGTGCCTGAAGGACTTCACCCGCGATTTCGCCGTCGCGGAGACGGGGCCGAGCTTTCATGCAAGGCGGCCGATCGGGCGTCTCGACCGGATCATGGTGTCGCCCGAGCTGAGGATCGGCGCATGTGGAGTCCATGCGACCCCAATGTCGCGACGCGCCTCCGACCATCTGCCCATCTGGGCCATGATCGGTCCCCGCTGATGCGCGAAAAGGAGCTGCGGCTGGCGCTGGTCTGTTATGGCGGGATCAGCCTGGCCGTCTACATGCACGGCATCACCAAGGAAATCTGGCGGGTCGTGCGTGCCAGCCGCGCCTCGCATGAGGGCGATCCACCGGCGTCGGCGGTCGATGCGGTCTATCACGACCTGCTCGACGAGATGGCGGAGCGTGGCGGCGTACGCGTCCGCATCCTGGCCGACATCATCGCAGGCGCCAGCGCGGGTGGAATCAACGGCATATTCCTGGGCCATGCCATATCGACCGGCCAGTCCCTCGACCCGCTGACCGACCTTTGGCTAGAGGCGGCCGATATCGAGTCGCTGATCGCCCCGGAAGCGGCGCCGACCTCGCGCTTTTCCAAAATGTGGGCACTGCCCATCGCCTGGATGGCGGCGGGGCGCAGTGGCGAGAAGGTCGCCGCACTGGACGAGGACACGCGCGAGGAGGTGCGCTCCAAGCTCGGCCATCTGATCCGCTCGCGCTGGTTCGAGCCGCCCTTCGCCGCCGACGCCTTTACCGGACGGCTCCTCGAGGCATTCGACCGTATGGCCAACGGTCTGGTGGGCAAACGACTGATACCGCCTGGCCAGCCGCTTGACCTTTTCGTCACCGTCACGGACTTTACCGGCCAGCCGCAGCGGTTGCGGCTTCATTCGCCGGGCGAGGTGGTCGAGACCGAGCACCGCATGGTTGTCGACTTTACCGACACCGGCGGCGGCAAGCTGGCTGCGATCCCGGAGCTGGTCTTCGCAGCCAGGGCCACATCCAGTTTCCCCGGTGCCTTTCCCCCCTTCACGGTGGCCGAGTTGGACCGGGTTCTCGCGGCGCGTGAGCAGGAATGGCCCGAGCGCGATGAATTTCTACGCCGCGTGCTGCCGCGCCATCATGCGGCGGGAGCGGCGGACAAGGCGGTGCTGATCGACGGATCGGTGCTGGTCAACGCCCCCTTCCGCCCCGCTATCGATGCCCTTGGCCGCCGCCCCGCCCGGCGACAGGTCGACCGCCGTTTCGTCTATATCGACCCGTTTCCCGGAATGCATTTCCGCCTGCCCGGCGGCGGCGGCCATCCGGGTTTTTTCCAGACGATCATCGGTGCGATCAGCGAACTGCCCCGGCAGCAGCCGATCCGCGACAATCTGGAGGCGATCGCCGCTCGCTCCGGCCGGATCGACCGTATGCAGGCCATCCTGGCCGCCATTCGCGAGGAGGTCGAGCAGGAGATCGAGCAGCTGTTCGGCGGCACCTTCTTCCTCGACCGTCCGACTGCCGCGCGACTGGCGTCCTGGCGGGTACGCGCCCAGGCAGCGGCTGCCGCGAAGGCGGGGTTCAGCTATGCCGCCTATGGCCATCTGAAGCTCGCCAATGTCATCGATGCTATGGCGGCGATCCTGACGGAAGCGATGGGAGACGATGGTCAGCCGAACCGCCACCGCCTTCGCGCGATGATCGAGCGAACCGTGGCGGCCCGCCATGTCGGTGGCGAGGCGATCAACTTCACCGGCGGATCGAGCAACGGCGCGCGGACGTTCCTCCGCGCCTTCGACCTCGGTTATCGTATCCGTCGCCTTCGGTTGCTCGCCCGGCGACTGACCGAACTGGAAGCGGAGCATAGCGAGGCGGAACTAGCGCCCGTCCGCGACGCCATCTATGAATCGCTGGCGGAGTTTCTGGAACGCCAGAGCGGCGTTGGTCTCGCGAACTGGGCGGATGATATCCGCACCGTTCGCGACGATGGCGGCCCGATGCTCGATCGACTGGAGGCCAGGCTCGACCTGATCCGACTGGACGGCGAAACCGACGCCCGGCTGGCCGCTGCCTTTTCGGGACTGCCTCGTACGGCGCGGCGCACCTTGCTGCTGACCTATCTGGGCTTTCCCTATTTCGACGTGGCGACGCTGCCGCTGCTCCAGGGCGAGGGGCTGGACGAGTTCGACCCGATCAAGGTCGACCGCATCTCACCCGACGATGCTACCGCCATCCGGGCCGGGGGAGCGGAAGCGACGTTGAAGGGTATCCAGTTCCTGACCTTCGGCGCGTTTTTCAGCCGCAGCTACCGGGAGAACGACTATCTTTGGGGGCGGCTACACGGCGCGGAACGGATGATCGACATTGCCGTCTCCACCCTGCCCTCGACGATCCGGCTGAAACCCGGCGCGGTGGCAGCCTTCAAGCGGCGGGCTTTCCTCGCCATACTCGACGAGGAAGAGGAGCGGCTGACCGCCATCGCGCCCCTGATCGCCTCGCTTCGCCGGGAGATCGGCTGAAGGCTGGTCATGCAGGGTCAACGCGGCTAGACCGCATCGCCAAGCGAGGTTTCGCCGTCTCGTCAGGTCGGCGGCGGACCCGGTGATGCGGAGAAACCCATGCAGTTCCTGAAAATGCTCTTCTGGTGCCTGCTGGCCTTTCTGGCCGCGGCCTTCACGCTGGGGAACTGGACGACGGTGCCAATCCGGCTGGTCGGCGGACTGGTCGCGGACGTGAACCTGCCGCTGCTGCTGTTCCTGACCTTTCTGCTGGGGCTGGTGCCGACACTGATCTGGCAGCATGCCGCACGCTGGAGGCTGCGCCAGCGATTGAGCGCCGCCGAGCGTTCGCTGGCCGCCGTATCGGCCGAGACCAGCGTCTACGTCGCCCCGATTCCTCCTGTTACCTCCAACACCCAGCCGACGGTCTGATCCCTTCATGAGCAATCGCATCTACGTCGCCATCGACACCCCCGATCTCGCTCGCGCGCAGGCGCTGGCGCAGAAGGTTCGCCATCATGTCGGCGGGCTGAAGCTGGGACTGGAATTCTTCTGCGCGCACGGCGCGACCGGGGTGCGCGAGATGGCGCATATCGGCCTGCCCGTCTTCCTGGACCTCAAGCTGCACGACATCCCGAACACCGTGGCCAAGGCCGTCCAGTCGCTCGGCCCGCTCGCCCCCGCCATCCTGACCGTCCATGCCAGCGGCGGCCGCGCCATGCTGGAGGATGCCAAGGCGGCGGCACCGACCGGCACGAAGGTCATCGCCGTCACCATGCTGACCAGCCTGGACGCGAGCGACCTGTCGGAAACCGGCGTCGTCGGCTCTCCGGCGGATCATGTCCGCCGTCTGGCCGACCTGGCGGCCGAGGCGGGCGTGGACGGCATCGTGTGTTCGGGCGAAGAGGTCGCGGCGGTCAAGAAGGCATGGCCCAAGGGCTTTTTCGTCGTGCCGGGCGTGCGTCCGGCCGACGGTGTGATCGGCGACCAGAAGCGTGTCGTCACCCCGCGCGCGGCGGTCGATGCAGGTGCCTCGATCCTGGTCATCGGCCGTCCGATCACCCAGGCGGAGGATCCTGACGCCGCTGCCCGCGCGATCGCCGCCACGCTATAAGACGTTTTTCGAGCCCTCCCATTCGGGAAACGATCATGACCACCACTGCCAAGATCTGCGGACTGACGTCGCCCGCCACGCTCGACGCCGCGCTGGGCGGCGGGGCGAGCCATGTCGGCTTCGTCTTCTTTCCCGCCTCGCCCCGGCATCTGACCTTCGACGTCGCGGCGGGACTGGCGGGACGGGTGCCCGATCATGTCCAGCGGGTCGGCGTCTTCGTCGATCCCGATGACCAGTTGCTCGAGGCGGCAGTCCGTGCCGGAATGCTCGACGCGATCCAGCTTCATCGCACCGCACCTGCGCGCGTGGCCGCGATCCGATCGAAATTCGACCGGGAAGTCTGGGCGGCGGTCGCGATCAAGCTGCGCGGCGATGTTGAGAAAGCGCGCGACTATGCGGGTGCCGCCAGCCTGATCCTGTACGATGCCAAGACCCCGGACGACGCATCGCTGCCCGGCGGCATGGGGCTGCGCTTCGACTGGAGCCTGCTGGACGGCGTTCGTCATCCACTGCGCTGGGCTCTGTCCGGCGGGCTGGATGCAGGGAACGTCGCCGAGGCAATCCGCCGCACCGGCGCCCCCTTGGTCGATGTGTCCTCTGGCGTCGAGAGTGCGCCCGGTGTCAAGGATATGGACAAGATCGCAGGCTTCCTTAAAGCCGTTGCGACAAATCAGTGACAGGATCGTTTGCAGGGTTCGCTCCGCAAACGCCCAAGGGAAACGAGATGAACGCCCCCAATTCCTTCCGTGCCCAGCCCGACGAGCGCGGCCATTTTGGCGATTTCGGCGGGCGCTACGTCGCCGAAACGCTGATGCCGCTGATCCTCGATCTGGAGCGTGAGTATCGCGCCGCGCAAGTCGATCCGGCTTTCAAGGCCGAGTTCGATAATTTGATGACCCATTATGTCGGTCGTCCCAGCCCGATGTACTATGCCGAGCGCATGACCGAGACGCTTCGTGCGAGCGCGCCCGAGGGCAAGGGGCCGAAGATCTATTTCAAGCGCGAAGAGCTGAACCACACCGGCGCGCACAAGATCAACAACTGCATCGGCCAGATCCTGCTCGCCAAGCGGATGGGCAAGACGCGGATCATCGCCGAGACGGGCGCGGGTCAGCATGGCGTGGCGACCGCCACCGTCGCGGCGCGCTTCGGCCTGCCCTGCACCATCTTCATGGGCGCGCGCGACATCGAGCGTCAGGCGCCAAATGTATTCCGCATGAAGCTGCTCGGGGCGGAAGTCCGCCCGGTCACATCCGGTGCGCAGACGCTGAAGGATGCCATGAACGAGGCGCTGCGCGACTGGGTCGCCAATGTCCACGACACCTTCTACATCATCGGCACCGCGGCAGGCCCGCACCCTTATCCCGAGATGGTCCGCGACTTCCAGTCGGTGATCGGCACCGAGTCGAAGGCGCAGATCCTGGAAGCCGAGGGGCGCCTGCCCGACCTGCTGATCGCGTCGGTCGGCGGCGGGTCGAACGCCATCGGGCTCTTCCACCCGTTCCTGGACGATGCCGAGGTCGCGATGCTGGGCATCGAGGCGGCCGGACACGGCCTCAACACCACCCAGCACGCCGCCAGCCTGACCGGCGGCAAGCCCGGCATCCTTCATGGCAACAAGACCTATCTGCTGCAGGACGAGGACGGGCAGATTGCCGAGGCGCATTCGATCTCGGCCGGGCTCGACTATCCGGGCATCGGGCCTGAGCATAGCTGGCTGAACGATACCGGTCGCGTCGTCTATGAAGGCGTGACCGATACCGAGGCGCTCGACGCGTTTCAGCTGTGCTGCAAGGTAGAGGGGATCATCCCGGCGCTGGAATGCAGCCACGCGCTGGTCGGGCTGATCCGGCGTGCGCCGCTGATGGACCGGGACCAGATCGTGCTCGTCAATATTTCGGGTCGTGGCGACAAGGACATCTTCACCGTCGCCGACGCGCTGGGAGCCAAGATGTGAGCCGGATCGCCGATACTTTTGCGGCCTGCGCCAATGCGGGCCGCGCCGCGCTCGTCACCTTCGTGACGGCAGGCGATCCGACGCCGGGCGACACTGCTGCGATCCTCGACGCGCTGGTCGAGGGGGGGGCGGACCTCGTCGAACTGGGTATGCCCTTCACCGATCCGATGGCCGATGGCCCGGCGATCCAGAAGGCCAATATCCGCAGCCTGGGTGCTGGGACCCGCACTGCCGACGTGCTGGCGATCGCCACGGCCTTTCGCGCGCGTCATCCCCATGTCCCGCTGGTCCTGATGGGCTATGCCAACCCGATGACGGTGCGCGGGCCTGAATGGTTCGCCGATGCGGCGGCGCAAGCGGGGGTCGACGGCGTGATCTGTGTCGATGTGCCTGCCGAGGAAGACGATGCACTGGGCGTCGCGTTGCGCGGCAAGGGCATCGCCTCGATTCGGCTGGCGACCCCGACCAGCGATGCCGTGCGGCTGCCGACGATTTTGACGGGCGCCGACGGTTTCCTCTATTACGTCTCCGTCGCGGGCATCACCGGCCAGCAGCAGGCGGCGCAAGCCTCGATCGAGGATGCGGTCGCGCGGCTGAAGGCGGCGACCCATTTGCCGGTCGCGGTCGGCTTCGGCGTCCGTACGCCGGAACAAGCTGCGGCGATCGGTCGCGTGGCGGACGGCGTCGTCGTCGGCTCGGCGATCGTCGACCTGGTGGGGGAGCATGGGGCGAACGCCCCCGCCCCGGTCCGCGCCTATATTGAAACCCTGTCGTCGGCACTCGCCGATGCACGCAAGGAACTCGCATGAGCTGGCTCAACAGCGTCCGCAACGTCATCCCCTTCGTCGTCAAGAAGGAGACGCCCGATCATCTCTGGCACAAATGCAAGGGATGCGGGCAGATGGTCTTCACCAAGGAGCTGGAAGACAATCTGAACGTCTGCCCGAAATGCGACCATCACGACCGCATCGGGCCGAAGGCGCGTTTCCGGCATCTGCTGGACGAAGGCAGCTGCAACGAACTGCCCGCGCCCAAGGTGCCCGAGGATCCGCTGAAGTTCCGCGACTCCAAGCGCTATGCCGATCGCCTGAAGGCGGCGCGGACCAGTGCCGCCGAAACCGACGCGCTGGTCAATGCGCGCGGCACGATCCTCGGCCATAAGGTCGTGGTCGGCGTGCAGGACTTCGCCTTCATGGGCGGATCGATGGGCCTGGCGGTCGGCGAGGCGTTCGTACGCGGTGTCGAGGCGGCGATCGCGGATCATTGTCCCTATGTGATCTTCACCGCCTCGGGCGGCGCGCGCATGCAGGAGGGCATTCTCAGCCTGATGCAGATGCCGCGTACCACGGTGGCGATCCAGATGCTGCACGATGCGGGCCTGCCCTATATCGTCGTGCTGACCGATCCGACCTCGGGCGGCGTGATGGCGGCCTATGCGATGCTGGGCGACGTCCAGATCGCTGAGCCCAAGGCGATGCTCGCCTTTGCCGGCCGCCGCGTGATCGAGAGTACGATCCGCGAAAAGCTGCCCGACGATTTCCAGACGTCGGAATATTATCTGGATCACGGGATGCTCGACATGGTCGTCCATCGCCGCGACCTGCGTGAGCGTCTGGCAACCGTGATCGGCTATCTGACTGGATCGCGTCAGGCCGCCTGAGCCGTCGCCTTTTCCCATCGATCGCATTAGAGGGGCGGGCCGAGAGGTCCGCCTCTTTTCATATCCGCTTTCCAAGAGACCGGCCGATGCCCGACCATGCCCGTTCCGACCATCCGGCCGTCCAGGCGCAGCTCGACCGGCTATGGGGTCTGTCGCCCGGTGCGGATATATTGGGGCTGGAGCGGATCACGACCCTGCTCGGACGACTGGGCGATCCGCAGCATCATCTGCCGCCGGTCTTCCACGTCGCGGGAACGAACGGCAAGGGCTCGACCTGCGCCTTTCTGCGCGCGGCGGTCGAGGCGTCGGGACAAAATGTGCATGTCTATTCCAGCCCACACCTCGTCCGCTTCAACGAGCGTATCCGCCTGAACGGCCGCTTGATCGAGGATGATGCGCTGGCGACGGTGCTCGACGAGGTCCTGGGTCATGCCGAGGGGATCGGTGCCAGCTTCTTCGAGGTGACGACGGCAGCCGCTTTTCTATCCTTCGCGCGCAATCCTGCCGCCGCGACGATCGTTGAGGTGGGCCTGGGCGGCCGGTTGGACGCGACCAATATCCTGCCGCCGCCCGCCGTCTGTGGCATCGCGGCACTGGGCATCGATCATGAGGCGTTTCTGGGCCGCAAGCTCACCGGCATTGCGCGCGAAAAGGCGGGAATCGCCAAGCGGGGCACACCGCTCGTGACCATGGATTATGCCCGCCCCCTGCGAGATGCGATCGCCGACGTTGCGACGGCCGCCGGGGCTCCTGTATTCGCACGGGGACAGGCCTGGTCGAGCACGTCGACGCGCAGCGGCGTGGCCTATCGGGACGAGCAAGGCGAACTTACCCTTCCCCGGCCGGGCCTGACGGGGGGACACCAGTCCCGCAACCTGGCGCTGGCGGTGGCGATGCTACGGCATCAGCAGGCCCTGACCGTCTCGGATGAGGCTCTCAAGCAGGCGGCGACCGGCGCCCGATGGCCCGCCCGGATGCAACGTCTGGGGCGTGGGCCGCTGACGCAGATGCTCCCCGTTGAAACCCAATGCTGGCTGGACGGCGCGCATAATCCTTCCGCTGCAACGCCGGTGGCGCGGACCATGGCGGCCTGGCGTTCCGAGGGGCCAAGCGCACTCGTTCTTGGGATGCTGGCGAACAAGGAGGCCGGGCCGGTCTTGGAAAAGCTGGGCAGCATGGTCGACCTGATCGTCACCGTGCCCGTACCCGATCACGTGTGTCACGCACCCGACAGCCTGGCGGAACAGGCTCGCGCCCTGGGACTGAAGGCAATTTCGGCCGGTCATCCTTCCCAAGCGCTCGCCCTTATCGCCGAACGGCTCGACGCCCCGGCGCATGTCCTGATCGCTGGATCACTATACTTGGCCGGACAGGTCCTCGCCGAGAATGACGAGACGCCGCAATGATGCGACGAGGCGACGGCACCACCTTCCTTATTTGCGATTGACTATCAATAGCGACCGTATAGCATGGGGACCGTAATCACGGAGTCCCTCGCCGATGGCCGAAACCACCACCCTTGCCGCAGCTCTGCCTCACATGCTGCCGGCCTGCCCCCACGCCCGGATTGCCCTGTTCGCGATACGTCGGATGGGCGCGCATGGGCTGGCGGATGCCCGCGCGTCGCACACGCTGTTTACCATGTTCGGGCAGGACTTCCGGCGTCCGCTTATCCTGATGCGGACGCTGATGGCCGATCTGGCCGCCCATGCCTCGGGCCAGATCGCCATCGCGCCGTGCTGCTGCGCGCGGATGACGGCGGCCGAGGCGGCGCTGATGACCATCCTGTCCCAGATGGAAACGGCACCGCAAAAGGCGCATTTCCTGATGACCGATCTGCTCGGCGTTCGGCGGGTCGACAGCGTCCTGGCAAGCGCCGCCGCCGTCGCGGCGGCCTTCGCGGACGAGGGGCGGCCGATCAGTTACTGACTGGTGCCTCCTGACGGGCGTCGCCCTCTCCGGCGACGCCTGCGCTGCCGATCGAGCGATCGACCAGGCCCGACCGCGCCATCCACCAGAACAGCAGGACACCCGGCACCGCGACGACCGTGGTCAGCAGGTAGAAGTCGACATAACCGAACTGCTCGACCAGCGCCCCGGCCGTCGTACCGCTCAGGATACGCCCGACCACGCTCGCCGCCGCCGAGATCAGCGCATATTGCGCGGCGGTGAAGCGCAGGTCGGTCAGCGCGGAGAAATAGGCGACGACGGTAACCCCGCCGATCCCGCTGGAGAAATTCTCGAACCCAATCGCGCCCGCCATGCCCCAGTTGGAATGGCCCAGTGCGGCCAGGCCCGCAAAGGACAGGTTGGAGACGGCCATCAGGATCAGGCTGATGAGCACCGATCGCTTCATGCCCAGCCGTGCGTAGAGGACGCCGCCGACGAAGACGCCGATCAGCAATGCCCAGAAGCCGACACCGACGTCGTACAGCGCGATCTCGTCCTTGCTGAACCCCAGGTCGTTGAACAGCAGGCGGAAGGTCAGGTTGGCGAGCGTATCGCCGATCTTGTGGACCAGGATGAAGGCCAGGATGACGAGCGCGCCCTGACGACGGAAAAACTCGGCAAAGGGGCCGACGACCGCGCGGACGATCCCCTCGGCCGGACGCTTGGCGGTGATTTCGTTATGGCGCTTCGGCTCGCCCATGAAGAGCGCGGTCAGCACGGCGGGCAGCGCAAAGGCGCAACTGACCATATAGGCCACGCTCCACCCCGCACGGGTTGCGATGACCAGCGAGAGCGAGGCGACCAGCGCCGAGCCGATCCGCCAGCCATATTGGCCCATGCCCGCCCCCACGCCCAGTTGGCGCGGCTCCAGCAATTCGATGCGATAGGCGTCGATCACGATGTCGAAGGTTGCCCCCGCAACCCCCAGCGCCAGGGCCGCCATCGCCGTCTGCGCCAGCGACACGCGTGGATCGGCCAGGCCCAGACCAATCGCCGCCGCACAGACCAGGCCTGCCACGACCAGCAGCCACGAGACACGCTGGCCCAGCCGGTGGAGAACGGGGATCTTCACGCCCTCGACGATCCAGGCCCAGAGCCATTTCAGATTATAGGCCAGGATGACGAGCGCAAAGGCGGTGACGCTCTTCTTCTCGATCCCCGCTTCCGCCAAGCGGCTGGCCAGCGTGGCGTTGATCATGGTCAGCGGAAAGGCCGACGATATGCCGAGCGCAAGCGAGGCCAGCGGTGCGGGCTCGACATAGGGCCGCACTCCATCCAACCAACGCGCACTCGCCATAGACCCGCTCACCCTATCGGAAAGCGGGGACCCTATAAGGCTTGGCCATCAGGGGCAACGGGGCCGGACGATCCGGTTCGGGCGAAAAGACGAAAGCCCGATGGCAGGCGGCCCGGCGCCTTGCCTGCACGGCGCTCCTCGATCGCATCGATCGCACCCAGCAGCTCGCGTGAGCCATAGGGCTTCATCAACAGACCTTCGGCGAGTTGCTCGACGCCATCGGGCGGCGTGCCGGTGATGAACAGGACGGGAATGTCGCGGGCATGGGCGGCCCGTGCAACATCGACGCCGCTGCCGTCCGCCAGCCGCACATCCGCCAGGACCAGATCGATCCCGGCACCGCCATCGATCAGGGTGACGGCCTTGCTGACCCGGTCGACGGTGGCGACCACCTCGTACCCGGCATCGGTCAGGACGTGTTCGGTATCGAACGCGACCAGCGGCTCGTCCTCGACGACGAGCAGTTTGACCAGCTGTCGTTTCTTGCGCCCGAACAATCTCATCCCTCTATCGGCCTGTCCTGCTGTCCCGCTCGCTCGCGTAACGCTTTGCCCGCGGGAAACGACGCAATTAATTTCCTTTGGTCGACACCCTCTGTATCAGCGTGGATCATGACATCAGATCAACGTATAGCAAAGCTGCTCGCGCGGGCAGGAGTCGCGTCGCGCCGAGAGGTCGAGCGGATGATCGCCGAGGGCCGGATCGCCCTTAACGGCGTGACCATCGACACCCCTGCGACGCTTCTGTCCTCGCTCGATGGCGTGACCGTGGATGGCGAACCCGTCGCGGCGCCCGAGCCGACACGCCTGTTCCTGTATCACAAGCCAACCGGGCTGCTTGTCACCGAGCATGATCCCGCCGGGCGGCCGACCATCTATGACCGCCTGCCCGAGGGATTGCCGCGCCTAGTACCGGTCGGACGGCTCGACCTGAATACCGAGGGGCTGTTACTGCTGACCACCGATGGCGGGTTCAAGCGCCAGCTGGAACTGCCCGCGACCGGCGTCGAGCGCACCTATCGCGCCCGCGCCTACGGCGACATCACCCAGGCCCAGCTGGAGGAGCTGATCCACGGGATCGAGATCGACGGCATCCGCTACGGCCAGATCGATGCCAATCTCGAGCGGCGGACCGGTGCGAACGTCTGGATCGAGATGACGCTGCGCGAGGGCAAGAACCGCGAAGTTCGCCGCGTGCTCGAGCATCTGGGGTTGCAGGTCAGCCGGTTGATCCGGTTGCGCTATGGCCCCTTCGTGCTGGACGAACTGCCGGTGGGTGACATCGGTGAGGTACGAGGTGCCGATATCGTCGAGTTCCGGCGATCGCTGGAAGGCGGCATCCCCGCCGATGCAATCAAGCCTGCGAAGATCAAGCCCGGCTTTCGCACGCCGCCGACGCGCGCTGCGGGTGAACGCGAGGCCCGTGGTGGAGCAAGCGACCGCCCACGGGCGCAGGAGCGGATGGGGTCCGGTGAACGGAGCCGCCGTGACGAAGGGCGTCCGTCATCGGCCTATGGCAGGGGCGATCGTCCGGCCCGTGAAGGCGTCCGAACCGACCGACCGCGCGAAGGCGCGAAGCCCTATGGCAAGGCGCCGACGAACGAACGTCCCGGCTTTGGTGGGCAGCGCTCATCCCGCTTCGACGATCGTGCCGAACGCCCTGCGCGTGACGGTGTTCGCTCCGATCGGCCGCGATCGGGTTCCAAACCCTTTGCGAAATCCCCGACGGGCGAACGGCCGGGCACCAGCGGCCAGCGGCCGGCACGTTTTGATGACCGGGCCGAGCGGCCCGCCCGTGAGGGTGGGCGTTCCGATCGATCGCGTCGCGATGCCAGACCTTTCGGCAACGGTGCCCCCGGCGAACGCTACGGATCCGGTGGACAGCGGGCATCGCGCTCGGAAGACCAGGGCGACCGTCCGCCACGGGACGGCGCGCGCTTTGACCGTTCGCGTGGCGACTCCAAGCCCTTTGCCAAGCCAGCCAGCGGAGAACGCTCGGGTCCCGGGGGGCAGCGCCAGCCGCGCTTCGACGATCGCGGCGATCGCACCGCCCGTCCGTCGCGCGGCCCACAGGGTTCGTCCGGTCGTTCCGGTGGCCCGTCGCGGCCGGACTCGCGTGGCGGAAGACGCCCGAACGGTGGCGGCTCGCGTCCCGGTCGGCCAGGAGGGCACCGCTGATGCGCGTGATCGCCGGACAATGGCGCGGACGCCCGCTTGTCGCGCCCAAGGGTGACGTGACCCGCCCCACCGCCGACCGGACGCGCGAGGCCTTGTTCTCGATGCTGACGGCCCGGCTGGGCGATTTCGAGGGGCTGGCGGTCGGCGATTTCTTTGCCGGGTCGGGTGCGCTGGGAATCGAGGCGCTGTCGCGCGGGGCGGCGTCCTGTCTGTTCGTCGAGCAAGACCGCGCCGCACTCGACGCGCTGCGGGCCAATCTCGCCAAGCTTGAGGCCAAGGGCGATGTCCGCGCCTCGTCGGTAATGGCACTGGGGCCTGCGCGCGCGCCGCTCGACCTGATCCTGATGGATCCGCCCTATGCGACGGGTGCGGGCAGCGTCGCGCTCGACAAGCTGGCCCGGCTGGGCTGGGTGGGTGCCGGCACCTGGGTCAGCATCGAGACGGCCAAGCAGGAAGACGTCGAGATTGCGGGCTTCACCGTCGACGCCTCGCGCGTTCATGGCAAGGCGCGGCTGACCCTGCTCCGTCAGGCCTGATAGGCACCGCGCCCGCGCATCAGGGCGAGCCCGGCGAGGCTGAGCAGACCGGCGGCGACCAGATAGCCGCCAACGAAGTTCAGCCCGCCGCGCTCGGTCAACGCCTGCGCCGCGATCGGGGCGAGGGCGCCGCCGATGATCCCGCCCAGGTTGAACGTCATCGACACGCCGGTATAGCGCACCCCGGCCGGAAACAGCGCGGGTAGCCAGCCGCCGAGCGGGCCGTATGCAAAGCCCATGACGAACAGCGCCGCCGCCAGCCATACGAAGACGATCGCGAGCGACCCCGATCCCAGCATCGGCCCCATCGCGATCCCGACCAAGACGCAGCCCGCAAAGCCCAGCCGCAGCATGAAGGGCGCACCATGCCGGTCGGCCATTACGCTGGCGACGACGACGCCGAGCGCCAGGAACAGGATCGCAACCAGCTGGATGCCCAAAAACGCCTCGCGCGGGTAACCGAGCACTGTCGTTCCATGCCCGAGCGCAAAGGCGGTTGCGAGGTAGAAGATCGCGAAACAGGCCACCACCCCGCCCGTCCCGGCCAGCAGCGCGCGGCCATGCCCCTGGAGCAGCGTCGCGATCGGCACGCGTGGCAACGCCTCGGCCTTCTTGGCTTCGGCAAAATCGGGCGTTTCGGTCAGGCGCAGCCGGACCCACAGGCCCAGCAGCACCAATACCGCGCTCGCCAGGAACGGCAGGCGCCAGCCCCAGGCGCGGAATTGTTCGTCGGTCAGGATCAGGCCAAGGATCAGGAAAAAGCCGTTGGCCAGAATGAAGCCGACCGGCGCGCCGAGCGGCGGGAACATGCCCCAGGTGTTGCGCTTGCCCGGCGGGGCATTTTCCACGGCGAGCAAGGCGGCTCCGCCCCATTCGCCGCCAAGCCCAAGCCCCTGCCCCAGCCGCGCGATGCACAGCAGCAGCGGCGCGATCCATCCGACCTGCGCATAGGTCGGCAGGAAGGCGATGGCGACGGTCGATCCGCCCATCAGCATCAGACTGACCACCAGGGTCGATTTCCGTCCCACCCGGTCGCCGAAATGGCCGAAGGCGATGGCGCCCACCGGGCGCGCGACAAAGGCGAGGCCGAAGCTGGCATAGGACAACAGCAACTGCGCCGTCGCCGAGGAAGCCGGAAAGAATAGCGGCCCGAACACCAAAGCCGCCGCCGTGGCATAGATATAGAAATCGTAGAATTCGACCGCCGTGCCGGTCAGGCTGGCCAGCAGGATATGGCGATGCGACGGAGGCGAGGCATGGGTCATGCCTCGTTCGTGCAGAAGCGGGAGCCCGGCGTAAAGCCTTATCCGCCTACCCCGCCAGCGTGCGGGCCAGTTGCAGCAGCAGCCAGTAGAGCGTGCCCGACAGCAGCATCGCGGCGGGCAGCGTCAGGACCCAGGCGAGCAGCATGTTGCGGATCGTCCGGAACTGAAGGCCCGCCCCATTGGCAACGGACGCCCCGGCAACGCCGGAGGTCAGGATATGGGTGGTCGACACCGGACGGCCGATATATTCCGCACCGAAGATCGTGGCGGCCGTCATCAGCTCGGCCGCGGCACCCATGCCATAGGTCAGGTGCGTCTTGCCGATGCGCTCGCCGACCGTCACGACGATGCGTCGCCAGCCGACCATGGTGCCCAGGCCCAGCGCCAGGGCGACCGTGACCTTCACCCATAGCGGGATATAGCGGGTGCCCCGCTCCAGCGACCCGGCATAGCTGTTCAGCGACTCGATCTCGGCGGCGGTGAAGCGCTGCTTGGCCGTCTCGCTCTTCGTCACCATGCGGGTGGTGTCGAGGACCAGATACATGTCGTTGCGAAGATTGGGCACGACGGCGGCGGGAACGCGGCTGAACGTGCCATAATTGCCGATCCGCTCGCCGATGTCGCGGGACAGTTCGGACAGGCCCGCATAGACCTTGGGCGTATCGATCGCCTTTTTCCGGACGCCGTCGACGACGTCTGCACGCGCCTGATCGACCGAGATGGTGCCTTGTTCGCCGTGCACGGCATAGGCGGTCGCGGCGACCTGGGCGCTGCGTACGAAGGCGGGCATCGCGCTCTCCGGTAGCGTCCGGTTCAGCGCATAGGCGGTCGGCGCGCAGCCGATCAGGATCAGCATGATCAGCCCCATGCCCTTCTGCCCGTCATTGCCGCCATGCGCGAAGCTGACCGCCGTGCAGGTAAAGATCAGGAGCGCACGGATGCCGCGTGGCGGCGGCGTGTCGCCCTCCGGCTCGCGGTAAAGTCGCTTGTCGCGCAGGAAGCGCTTCATGACGAGCAGCAGCATCAGCGCACCGGCAAACCCGATCAGCGGGCTGAACAGCAGCGCGGACAGGACTTTCCAAACCTGCGCCATATCGACGCCGGACGTGCCGGGAATGCTGGACAGCAGCTGATTGGCGAGCCCCACGCCCAGGATCGAGCCGATCAATGCATGGCTCGACGAATTGGGCAGCCCGACGGCCCAGGTCGCCAGGTTCCAGAGGACAGCAGCCAGCAGCAGCGCGAAGATCATCGCGAACCCGCCGGCCGAGCCGACATGCAGCATCAGGTCGATGGGCAACAGCGTGATGATCGAATAGGCGACGGCCCCGGTGGAGCTTAGAACGCCCAGAAAATTGAAGAAACCGGACCAGACAACGGCCAGCGGCGCGGGCATCGAATGGGTGTAGATGACGGTCGCGACGGCATTCGCGGTATCGTGGAAGCCGTTCACGAACTCGAAGCCCAGCGCGATCAGCAGCGCCAGCCCCAGAAAAGCGAACACGCCCATCGCCATCGGCTCACCAACGCGGGCGGTGTCGACCGCAATGCTATAGCCGGCATAGGCAAGGCCACCGATCAGCAGGGCGGTAAACACCCAGCGGCCCATCGGATGGAGCCCGGCATCGAGGCGCGGCCCGCGAACGCGGGATTCGGATTGGCCACCGGCGAGCGCATAGGATGTCATGGCCAATCGCGTTGCGCCTTTCCGGTGACATTTTCATGACGGCGGCCCGGTCTCTTCGGGGCCACGCTGTCTCCCATCGGAACGCGACCGGGCGGTGGATCGAGCCGCCCGGTCGAGTGCCGTTCACGCTTTTAGTCCTTGCTGGACAGCGCGACCGGGGCAGCGGTTGGCAACGCCGCGACCTTCTCGTCGCTGCGTCCATCATCATCTCCCGACGGCAGCGTGTGATGTCGGCATTGCGACGTAGATCGAGATCGGTATGACGGACGTGTCGCTTTCGCGTGGCACAAAAGACGGCACGATGACGCATCCCGCGATGAAACAGGGCCAAGCCGAAATCACGGGTGGTTGCCCCCGCCGCAAACGTTCCCTAACTGTTCGCGATGACCGTGCCTCCCACCGATCCCGCCGCTTCGCTGGCCGACTATCCCTATCTTCGGACGTTGAATCCCGCGCAGCGTGAGGCGGTGTTGACCACCGATGGGCCGGTACTGGTGCTGGCGGGCGCAGGAACGGGAAAGACGGCGGCGCTGACCGCACGGCTGGCGCACCTTCTCTACACGCGTAAAGCCTGGCCATCGGAGATCCTGTCGGTCACCTTCACCAACAAGGCTGCCAAGGAAATGCGCGAGCGCGTCGGGCGGCTGGTCGGGGATGCGGTGGAGGGGATGCCATGGCTGGGCACCTTCCACGCGATCGGCGCCAAGATGCTGCGTCGCCATGCCGAACTGGTCGGGCTACAGTCCAATTTCACCATCCTCGACACCGACGATCAGCTACGGCTTCTCAAGCAGCTTATCGTCGCAGCGGACATTGATGAGAAGCGCTTTCCGGCGCGCGCTTTGGGTGGCCTGATCGACGAGTGGAAGAACAAGGGCCTGGTCCCCGGCGATATCGACGCGGGCGAGGCCGAGCGTTACGCCAATGGCCAGGGCGCCGAGCTGTATCGCCAATATCAGGACCGGCTGCGCAGCGTGAACGCCTGTGACTTCGGCGACTTGCTGCTTCACATGCTGACCATCCTGAAGACGCACCGCGACGTGCTGGAGCAGTATCAGCAGCGTTTTCGCTATATCATGGTGGACGAGTATCAGGATACCAACAGCGTCCAGTATCTCTGGCTGCGGCTGCTCGCCCAGGCGCGCAAGAATATCGCCTGTGTCGGTGACGACGACCAGTCCATCTATTCCTGGCGCGGCGCGCAGGTGGAGAATATCCTGCGCTTCGAACGGGATTTTCCCGGCGCCAAGGTCATCCGGCTGGAACAGAATTACCGCTCGACCCCGCATATCCTGGGTGCCGCGTCGGGCGTGATCGCCAACAATGGCGGGCGGCTCGGCAAGACGTTGTGGACCGAGCTGGACGTCGGCGAGAAGGTTCAGGTGCTGGGGGTCTGGGACGGCCCCGAGGAAGCGCGGCGGGTCGGCGAGGAGATCGAAGCAGCGCGACGGTCGGGTACGTCCTACGACAATATCGCCATTCTCGTCCGCGCCTCGCACCAGACCCGCGAATTCGAGGATCGCTTCATCGCGATCGGCCTGCCCTATCGGATCGTCGGCGGCTTCCGCTTCTATGAGCGGGCCGAAATCCGCGATGCGCTCGCTTACCTGCGCATCGTCAACCAGCCATCGGACGATCTGGCATTCGAGCGGATCGTCAATGTTCCCAAGCGCGGGCTGGGTGACAAGGCGCTGGCCAAGATCCATCAACTGGCGCGGGTCGAAGGACTGCCGCTGACGATCGCCTCGGCACGTATCCTCGACACCGATGAACTGACCCCGCAGGCCCGGCGGAGCCTGGGCAATCTGATCGGCGACATCGCCCGTTGGCGCGACATGGCGCGAGACCTGGCGCATCCGGAGCTGGCGCGGCAGTTGCTGGACGAGAGCGGCTATACGGCCATGTACCAGAATGAGAAATCAGCCGAGGCGGCCGGGCGGCTGGAGAACCTGTCCGAACTCGTCCGCGCGATGGAGGATTACGAGTCGCTCGGCGCGTTCCTGGAGCATGTCTCGCTGGTCATGGACCGCGATGGCGACCAGCGCGAGCCCGAGGTGACGATCATGACGATCCATGCCGCCAAGGGGCTGGAGTTCGATACGGTGTTCCTGGCGGGCTGGGAAGAAGGCCTGTTTCCGTCGCAGCGTGCGATCGACGAGGGCGGCACGCGCAGCCTGGAGGAGGAACGGCGGCTCGCCTATGTCGCGATCACGCGCGCACGGCGCAAGGCGGTGATCCTCCATGCGGCCAATCGGCGGATTTATGGGCAGTGGACGTCGAGCCTGCCGAGCCGCTTCGTCGGTGAACTGCCGCCCGAGCATATCGAGAGCGAGACGAGCATGACCGGCGGTGAAAGCCTGTGGCGGGCCAACTGGTCCGAACATGCCGATCCGTTCGCCAATGTCGGGCGCGGCACCGGGCGCGGGCCGGGCTGGCAACGGGCGGCGACGGGGCAGAATGCGGCCCCCGCCCGTCCCGCTCGGATCGTCGAATCGCGTTCGCCCTCCGTCGGACTGGGTCAGAAGGGACGCGACGACCTGAATGTCGGCGAGCGCGTATTCCACCAGAAGTTCGGTTATGGCGCGATCGCGGCGATCGAGGGTAACAAGCTGGAAATCGATTTCGAGCAGGCCGGACGCAAGCGGGTAATGGACAGTTTCATCACCAAGGGGTGAAAGCTTCCACCTTCCTCTCCTCGCAGCGAAGGTGGCAGGCCGAAATCCTGAAGAAGGGGTATCCCGTTGGAGAGATCGGGCTAACTTACAATTTGCTATACCCCTCCCCTTGCAGGGAAGGAACGGATGTCGATCCGACTTGGACTGCCGTTCAGGAACCATATTCTTTCGGGACCGTATCGGTCGCCTTCCCCGACTGTCGGGGTATGGAGGGATAGGAAAGATGGGCTTTCGTCGTCTGGCCATTTTGGCGATCACCACCGCCGTTACCGCAACGGCCATCCCGGCGACGGCACAGACCGCCGCGCAGGATGCGCGGTTCCGGGCGGCGCAGGCCCGCTTTGATCGGGAATATCAGATCTATCGTCAGGAGGTGGACCTGTACCAGTCCGAGCGGAACCAAGGCGGCTATGACGATGGCGGCTATCGCCCGGCCCCGCCACTATCTGGCCCCGGTGGTTATCGGGTCGCACCGCCGGTTCCGGCCGATGGCTATGACCGCAATGCCGAACCTTATTACGATCCAGTCGGCGATTATCGCGATGGCTCGCAATATCGCGAGCGGGTGTTGCAACCGCAGGATCGCGTCTATGCGGGAACCGATGGCCGCTATTATTGCCGTCGCTCGGACGGCACGACCGGCCTGATCATCGGCGGCGCGGCAGGCGGCGTCCTGGGCAATCTGGTCGGTGGGCGCAGCAGTACGATCGCGACGCTGCTCGGTGCGGCTGGCGGTGCCTTGGCCGGTCGCTCGATCGAGCAGAACCAGGTCCGCTGCCGCTGAGGCGCATGTCAGGCACCGCGCTTCATCGCCAGCACGGTGCCTGACCCTTCCGGGATCAGCCTGGCTCGACCATCATCAGGGCAGCACCCTGATATTTCTCGGCATCGCGCTCGAACAGGGCGCTGGCGGCGAACCGCCGGGGCGTGAGGCGCAGCGCGCCAAGCCCGGCGAGCTTGAACGTGCCCATCTTTTCCTCGCGCGGCGGCTTGCCGTCCCGCTCGATCGTCGTCGCATCGACGTACAGTTCGTCGTGCCGGGTGAAGATTACATGGGGCGCCAGCACCACTTCCCCGCGATTGTACATGGCGGACACCGCCTGCATCTTGACGATCGCTTCGAAGATGATGGCGGGAGCGCCTGCCGCCGGTTCAGCCGGACGGCGCTCGGTCGTCGTCATATCGGTCATCTCCTGCATTTGCCGATCCTGTCGCGGTGCAGCAAGAGCATAATTGCCGCATAGGGCCATGGAAAGGCCGGGCGTGCGACACGCCCGGCCGCTCCGTCTATCGCCTGGGAGCGTCCATCAGCTTCTGGGCGAAATATACCATCTGCTGCGCGCTCAGTCGCGCACCTTGCGCAATGTCGGCATCCCCGGAGTGGCCACCGGCCGTGTCCTCGTAAAAAAGATAGGGTATGCCATATTCGGAAAGGCGGGCGGCAAACTTGCGCGCATGCTGCGGCCCGACCCGATCGTCCTTGGTGGTGGTCCAGATATAGGGTTCAGGATAGGCTACACCCTTGCGGATATTGGCATAGGGCGAAATCTTGCGCAGGAACGCGGCCTCTTCGGGCACGTCGATCGAGCCATATTCGTCCTTCCACGAATCACCCGCCGCGATCTTCTGATAGCGGACCATGTCGAGCAGCGGCACCTGGATCGTCACCGCCTTCCACAGTTCGGGATGCTGGGTCAGCTCGACCCCCATCAGCAGGCCACCGTTCGAGCCGCCATAGATGCCCAGCTTCTGCGGATTGGTGATGTGCCGGGTGAAGAGGTCCTTCGCCACCGAGGCGAAATCGTCATAGATGATCTGCCGCTTGGTCTTGCGGCCTGCATCATGCCATTTCGGCCCGAACTCGCCACCGCCCCGGATATTGGCGAGCACGAACGCCCCGCCCCGCTCGGTCCAGATCTTGCCGGTCGAGCCGAGATAATAGGGCAGCCGGGCAATCTCGAAGCCGCCATAGGCCGTCATCAGCGTCGGCGTCGTCCCGTCGAGCTTCGCGCCCTTGGGCAGGACCACGAAATAGGGGATTTTGGTGCCGTCGGTCGAGATCGCCTCATATTGATGGACCGTCGTGCCGGTCGCGTCGAAGCGAGCGGGCAGTGTCTTCAGCACCTGCGGCGCGGTCGGGCGGCCAGCGTCGAAGCGTGATAGCACGGTGGGCGTCGTGAAGCCCGAGGTGGACAGATAGACGGTGTTCGACCGGTCGCTGGTGCTGACCACATCGACCGCCATATTGTCGGGCACCTGCACGGCGCTGGCGGTCCAGCCACTGCCGGTCGGAGCAAAGATGCTGGCCCGGCCCCGGACATTGTCGATATAGGTGACGACCACGCGATCCTTTGTGGTCGAAACGCCCTCCACCGCCTGACGGTCAGTCGGCGTGAAGAGTGCGCGCGGCGTAATTTGCCCCGCTTCCAGTTCGGACAGCGGCGCCCAGACTACCGATCCCGCCGGATGCTGGCCCCAGGCGTCGCTCGTCTGGAAGATCACCCGGCCATCGACCAGCCCGGCCGGAAAGGCACGTGCGGGCATGGCGATCGGCTTGGCCCCGCCCTTGGGCGTCCAGAACAGCTTGGTGCCGCCGAAGAAGGTCTGTCGCCGCTCGATCACGACGGCGCGGTTGCCCTTCGCATCGGTCAGCACGCTGGCATAGGTGCCCAGTTCATCGGTCGGCGCACCGCGGAAAATCTCCGTCGCCTGGTCGAGCGGCGCCCCGCGCTTCACCATCTTCACGACAAAGGGATAGCTCGACTTGGTGAGTGTCCCCTGCCCCCAGTCCCGACTGACCAGCAGCGTATCCTTATCAAGCCAGGCCGCGCCCTGCTTTGAGGTCGACAGGCGGAAGCCGTTCGGCACGAACTGCCCGGTTTCGAGATCGAATTCGCGATATTCTATCGCGTCCTCGCCACCCTCGGACAGGGCGATCAGGCATAGCCGGTCCTCGGGGCTGAGACAGGACAGGCCTTTCCAGACCCATTTCTTGCCCTCCGCCTTGCTGAGTGCGTCGAGGTCGAGCAGCGTTGTCCATTTGGGGTTGGCGGAGGCGTAGTCGGCCTCGGTCGTCCAGCGCCATAGCCCCTGCGGATGATCGGCATCGCGCCAGAAATTGACGATCCGGCCATAGATCTGGCCGGGCATCGGAATGCGATCCTTGGCCGAGGCGATGGCGAGCGCTTCGGAATAGAAGGTCTGATAGCGCGGGTCGTTCTGAAGGCGCGGCAGGGTCTTGGCATTCTCGGCCTCGACCCAGGCAAGCGCCTTGGGTCCGTCCTTGTCCTCCAGCCAGATATAGGGATCATTCTCGGTCATCGCGCTGGTCTGCGCCATGGCAGCCCCCGCCACAAGCTGTCCGGCCAGCATCGTGCCCGCCAATAGTCCACGCCATCCCCGCATCCGTCACGCTCCGTCTCAATCGCGAATGATGCGAATGTGACGTCATCACGTAACTAAAGCAATGCGGGACCATGGCTTTATTACCCAGCCGATCGTCGCCATGGAAAACAACGAAATCGTTGGACTCCCCCGATGCTGTGCAATCGCCGGGGATACGGAACGGCCGTCCCATCGACCCGTTCACGTCCCGTCATATCGCCCCATACGAAGGAGCAGACGATGCCTTATGTAAAGACCCGCGACGGAACGGATATCTATGTCAAGGACTGGGGCGAAGGCCGTCCCGTCGTGCTGCTCCATGGCTGGCCGCTGTCGTCGGACATGTGGGACACCCAGATGATGGCGCTGGCCGAGGCAGGGTTCCGCGCCATTGCCTATGATCGGCGTGGTTTCGGACGGTCGGGCCAGCCCTGGTCGGGTTATGATTATGACACGCTGTCCGATGATCTCGCCGACGTGCTGGAGGCGACGGACGCACAGGACGCGGCCGTCATCGGCTTCTCGATGGGCGGCGGTGAAGTCGCACGCTATATGAGCCGCCATGACGGCAAAGGCGTGATCGCGGCCGGGCTGATCGCGTCGGTCGCGCCCTATATGCTCAAGACCGACGACAACCCCCATGGCACCGATCAGTCGGTGTTCGATGAGATCGGCCAGGGCCTGCGCGACGACCGCGCCAACTTCCTTCGCCACACCTTCTTCAAGCAATTCTTCGGCGTCGGCTTCATCAGCAGCCCGGTCAGCGACGACGTGCTCGACTGGGCGACCAGTGTGGCGATGCAGGCAGGCCTCAAGCCGACCCTCGCCTGCGCCGAGTCGTTCAGCCAGACGGACTTCCGCCCCGACCTGTCCGCCTTCCGCGTGCCGACGCTGATCGTTCACGGCACCGGCGATCAGACCGTCCCGATCGACGCGGCGGGTCGTGCGGCGGCAGCGGGGATCGCGCATTCGCAGCTTGTCGAATATGACGGCGCACCCCACGGGCTGAACGTCACGCATGGCGATCGGCTGACCAGCGACCTGCTGACCTTCCTGGGTCGGTGATACGAAAAGGGCGGCCTTTCCGGGCCGCCCTCTACTTATTTCAGGGGGACGATGACCTCGTCCGGATGGGCGACGTTCAGTTCCTTGCGGACCATCTCGTCGACCATGTCCGGGTTGGCATGATCCGGATCGAGCAGCGCGACCCGATTCTTCAGTACCGTCCGTCGCTTGTCGAGTGCGGCATAGTCATGCTCGCGCTTGACCAGCTGGCGCTGATATTCGCCATAAGCGAGCAGACCGTTGCGCCCCAGCACCGCATAGGCGCCAAAAAAGGCAACGATTGTCAGACCAAGGGCGGGCAGCGCGGCCCGCCGCATGGTCCGGATGAAAGGCGACGGTTTCTTGGTCACAGCGGCCATAATGTTACCGACGCCTTTCGATTTCAAGCGCGGATCAGAATATCGCGACCGGCATAGCGTGCCGAGTCACCCAGCTCTTCCTCGATGCGGATCAGCTGGTTGTACTTGGCGAGCCGGTCCGAGCGCGCGAGGCTGCCCGTCTTGATCTGGCCGCAGTTGGTGGCGACCGCCAGGTCGGCGATGGTCGCGTCCTCGGTCTCGCCCGAACGGTGCGACATGACGGCGGTGTAGCGCGAACGCTGCGCCAACGACACGGCTTCCAGCGTCTCGGTCAGCGTGCCGATCTGGTTGACCTTCACCAGCAGCGAATTGGCATAGCCGCCGTCAATGCCCTTCTTCAGGCGCTTGGGGTTGGTGACGAACAGATCGTCGCCGACCAGCTGCACCTTGTCGCCGATCAAATCGGTCAGCGCCTTCCAGCCCTCCCAATCGTCCTCTGCCATGCCGTCCTCAATCGACAGGATCGGGTACTGGCGGGTGAGGTTGGCGAGATACTCGGCCATCTCATGGCTCGACAGGATCTTGCCCTCGCCCGAGATATTGTACTTGCCGCCCTTGAAGAACTCGGTGGCGGCGCAGTCGAGCGCGATCATCACGTCGTCGCCCGGCTTGTACCCGGCCTTCTCGACCGACGCCATGATGAAGTCCAGCGCTTCGGTGGTCGAGGCGATGTTGGGCGCAAAGCCGCCCTCGTCGCCCACGCCGGTCGCCAGCCCCTTTTCGTGCAGCGCCTTCTTCAGCGTGTGGAAGATTTCCGAGCCGCAGCGAACCGCCTCCATGATGTTTGCCGCGCCGACCGGCATGATCATGAATTCTTGGAAATCGATCGGGTTATCAGCATGTTCGCCGCCATTGATGATGTTCATCATTGGCACCGGCAGCAGGTGCGCCGAGACGCCACCGACATATTTGTAGAGCGGCAGGCCGCGCGCTTCCGACGCGGCCTTGGCGGCCGCCAGGCTGACGCCCAGGATCGCGTTGGCGCCCAGACGGCCCTTGTTCTCGGTGCCGTCCAGCTCGATCATGGCGCGGTCGAGATCGGCCTGGTCCTCGGCATCCATGCCCAGGATCGCATCGGTGATTTCGTCATTGACCGCTTCGACGGCGGCTTCGACGCCCTTGCCCATCCAGCGGCTCTTGTCGCCATCGCGCTTCTCGACGGCTTCATGGGCGCCGGTCGATGCGCCCGAGGGAACGGCGGCCCGGCCGAAGCTGCCGTCTTCCAGCAGAACGTCGACTTCGACGGTGGGATTGCCCCGGCTGTCCAGGATTTGACGCGCGTGGATGTCGATGATTGCGGTCACGTAACGATGCTCCTACATCAGCCTAGTGGTCTCGGCGCGGCTCTATCGTGTGACTGTGCGAAGGGCAATTGCGCTAAAAGCATGGAACCGCGCTTCCATCGCCGGGGTTAAGAGGCAAAGCGCCCGTTCGTCCGGGCCGTAACGAAAGGGTTTTCCGATGGCTGACACCGACAGCACCTTCCCCGCCGCTGATACTGCGACACCCGGTTTCGGCGCCAACATCGCGGTTGCGCCCGAAGTAGCCGCCCCGAACGCCCCGCTGGCGTCGGATACCGACGCTTCGAAGGCCAAGGCGGGTCTGGCCGACGCCAAGCATCAGGTGAAGGAGGGCGCCACCAAGTTCCAGCAGCAGGCCGTCGACAAGATTCAGGCATTGGCCGGGGATGGCAAGGCAAAGGCCGGATCGGCGCTCGATCAGGTCGCGCAGTTGCTGAACGACGCGGCCGGTCAGGTCGATGAGAAGCTGGGCAACCAATATGGCCAATATGCCCGTTCGGCTGCGGACACGGTGACCTCGCTGTCGGGTGCGATCAAGGACAAGGATGTCGAGGAACTGCTCGATGACGCCCGCGCCTTCGTGACCAAGAGCCCGGCCGTGGCGATCGGTATTGCCGCCGCGCTCGGCTTTGCGCTGGCTCGCATTGTCCAGTCGGGTGTCGAAACCCGCCAGTCGGTTGACGCCTCCGCGTGACCCGCGTCGTCGAAACCCTGCGGACGGCGGTGTCGCCCGAACCGGAGACGCTGACCTCGCTGATGTCGCAGCTCGTCGATGATGGGCGATCGTTCATCACCGCCGAGATCGATCTGGCAAAGGCGCGCGCTACCGACAAGATCGGACGATTTCGAAGTGCGGCGATCTTCTTCGGGATAGCAGCGGTGCTGGGCCTCTCAGCGCTGATCGCGTTGCTGGTCGGCCTGATCTTCGCGCTGACACCGGCAGTCGGTCCGTTTGCGGCGACGCTGATCGTCGTAGGCGTGGTCGTCATCATCGCTGGCATATTGGCGATGATGGGCAAGTCCCGTTTGTCCGGAGATGGCGCATGACCGTCGCAGAAGCGGAAATCCGCGCGGCCGAGGCACGCGAACGACTGAACGGCACCGCATCGCGCATCCAGGCCAGGCTGGAGCCCCAGGCACTGGCAGCACAGGCGCGCGAGGCGGGCATCACGGCTGCCAAATGTGGCCTCGAGTCCGCCAAAAGCAACCCTGCCGCCGTTGCGGGCGGTGTGGCTGTCATAGGCCTTCTCCTCAATCGTCGGCGGATCGCCCGCCTGTTCAAGCGCAAGCGCTGATTTGGTTCGCGGGGGGCACCCCCTCGTGACACGGCCCAGAAGGATGTTCGCAATGACCACCGAAACCCACCAGGATCAGCAGACCGCCCTCCGCGAAAAGATCGACCACACGCGCGAAACCGCGTCGCAGGCCTATCACGATGCGAAGGACAAGGCCGCGGCCGCGCTCCACACGTCCAAGGACAAAGCGGGCGAGCTGGCGCACAAGACCGCCCGTACGATCGAGTCCAACCCGCTCGGCATTCTCGTCGGCGGACTGGTCGTCGGCGTCATCGCGGGGGCGCTGATCCCCCGGTCGGCGCGCGAAAAGGAACTGCTTACCCCGCTCGGCAAGAAGCTGGGCGAGACGGTTCGCCAGGCGACGCAGGCGGCTCGCGAGACAGGCCTGCGCGAACTGGAAGACGCCGGCCTGACCAAGGACGCTGCCAAGAACCGCGCCAAGTCGCTGTTCGACGACGTCGTAAAGGCCGCCAGCAATGCCGGTTCGGCCGCCGCCAAGGCGGCGACGAGCAAGACCTCGGTCTAAGCTCGCGCCTTCAGGCTGGGCAGATGGCGCCCCGCGATCCCATGGCGATCGCGGGGCGCTTCTTTTTCGGGCTGATGCGCCAGCGGCTTGCGGGTGCGAACGGGGCTTTCTACCAAGATCGTCTCATCGCTCTCACCGGGATATCCGCTTGCGCTCTTCCTCCCTCGCCATCGTCCTAGCCGCCCTCTCGCTGAGCGCGCCCACCACCGTCTCTGCCCAGGCCACCCCCATCGCGGCGCCCCAACCCGGGGAGGGCAAGGAGGACGCCCGGCTCAAGCAGCTTTTCCATGACAGCGACGAAGCGAGCCTCGCGCGCAATCCGATCAGCGGCATCTTCCGCGGCGACATGCGCCGGGCCGACCGGATCGGCGATTTCTTTTCCGATGCCTATATCGCGGCGGAGCGGGCGGCGACCGAAAAGGATCTCAAGGCCCTGGGCCGGATCGACCGGGCCAGGCTGACCCCGACCAACCAGGTCGCCTATGACGTCTTCAAGCAGCAGGGCGAGACGACCCTGAAAGGCTTCGATCCCGCCATCGTCGCACTGACGATCGTCCGGCCGATGGACCACTTCTACGGCATCCAGACCTTTTACCCCGAATTCGCCTCGGGCCAGGGCGCCGCACCGTTCAACACGGTAACCGACTATGAAAACAACCTGAAGCGCAACGTGGAATATGCCCGTCTGCTGGACGAAGCGATCACCCGCTTCCGCCAGGGCATGGCGAGCGGCATCGTCCAGCCCAAGCTGGTCGTGCGCAACATGATCGCCCAGTTCGACAATCTGTTGAACGTGCCGGTCGAGAAGTCGACCTTCTACGGCCCCGTCCTGAATTTCCCCGCCACCGTCCCGGCGGCCGAGCAGGCACGGTTGAAGGCGGCCTATGCCGCGCAGATTCGCGACGTCATCGTGCCCGCCGAACAGCGGATGCGGACATTCCTGGCCGAGACCTATCTGCCGGTGGCGCGCGACACGGTCGGCCTTTCGGGGATGCCGGGCGGCGACACGCTCTATGCCTATCTGATCGAACAGAACACCACCCTGCCCCTCAAGGCCGAGGACGTGCACCAGCTTGGCCTGTCAGAGGTCGCGCGCATCCTGAAGGCGATGGAGGTGCAAAAGCAGGCGGTCGGCTTCAAGGGCAGCCTGCCCGAATTCTTCACCTTCCTGCGCACCGATCCGCAATTCGCGCCCAAGAGCGCCAGCCAATTGCGCGAGGGCTATGAGGCGATCGGCCGCCGTGTGGATGCACGCATCCGCGAGCAATTCTCGCTGATTCCCAAAACGCCGCTCGAAATCCGGCCAGTTCCGGCCTTCAAGGAAAAGACCGATGCCGGTGGCTCTTACCAGGGCGGCACGCCGGATGGGACACGGCCCGGCGTCTTCTACTACAACACCTATGACCTCCCCTCCCGTTACATGTGGGAGATGGAAACGCTCTATCTGCACGAAGCTGTGCCGGGGCATCACTTCCAGATCAGCCTGGCGCAGGAAAATGCGGCGCTACCCGCCTTCATGCGTTTCGGCGGCAACACCGCCTATGCCGAGGGCTGGGCGCTCTATGCCGAGACGCTGTGGCCCGAACTGGGCATGGAAACCGACCCCTATCAGCGAATGGGTGGCCTGAACGACGAGATGTTGCGCGCCATGCGACTGGTCGTCGACACCGGCATCCATGCCAAGGGTTGGACCCGCGACCAGGCGATCGACTATATGCTCGCCAACTCGCCCATGGCGCGCACCGACGCGACCGCCGAGGTCGAACGCTATATCGCCATTCCGGGCCAGGCGCTGGCCTATAAGATCGGCCAGCTGACGATCAGCCGGTTGAAGGCGCAGGCCAAGGCCGAGCTGGGTTCGAAATTCGATCCCCCCCGCTTCCATGCCGAGGTGCTCGACACCGGCGCGCTGCCGATGCCGGTGCTGGAAAAGAAGATCGCGGACTGGATCGCGGCCGAAAAGCGCCGTTGACCGGGGGCAAGCGCCACGTCAGGGGACGTGGCGCTTCTCCAGTTTCCTCGCGAGTGTGCGACGGTGCATCCCCAGCCGCCTGGCGGTTTCCGAGATGTTGAAATTCGTCTCTGCCAGGGTTTCGTTTATCCGCTCCCACTCCAGCGTCTTGATCGAACTGGGCCGGTCAGTAATCGCGGTCGTGGCGTCGCCGCCCGCCTTGTGAAACGCCGCCTCGATGTCGTCGGTGTTGGACGGTTTGGCCAGATAATGGCACGCACCGAGCTTGATGGCCTCGACCGCCGTCGCGATGCTTGCAAAACCGGTCAGCACGACGATCAGCATTTCCAGATCATGCGCGTGCAGCGTCTGCACACAAGCCAGGCCCGATGCCTGCCCCAGTTTCAGGTCGACGACGGCGTAGCGCGGCGTGGTTTCGGCCAGCACCTCACGCAGCGCATCGGGGTTGGCGGCCACCCACACCCGATAGCCACGCCGCTCGAACGAACGCTGCAGGGTACGTGCGAAGGTATCGTCATCCTCGACGATCACCAATGAACGGTCTTCGTCCATCTCTACTCCCGATCCGATACGCCGATCATGCTTAAAGGTAGGGTGAGCGTAACGACAGCGCCACCCTCGACGCGGTTCGCCGCCTCGACCCGGCCGCCCAGTTTGCGGACGACGCTGGCGACGAGGAACAGGCCGACGCCGTGCCCCTCGCCCTTGGTCGATTGTTGCGGACGACCGACCTGCGACAATGTCGTCGCAGTAAAGCCCGGCCCGTGATCGGTGACGCGCACCGCCACCGCCCCGCCCTCGCGCGCGACGGTCAGGCCGACCCAATGCGGCGAAGCTTCGGCGGCATTGTCGAGAACGTTCCAGACCGCCTGTTTTATGGCGGGATCGGAAACGATCGCGGCATCGTCATCGGTCCGTTGATAATCGAGCGCAACCTGGGCATGGCTCTGTCGCCATTCGTCAACGATGGCGTCGATGAAGCGACCGACCTCCGACAGTTCGGCCGCCTCCCCGCGCGGCTCACCTGCCGATTGCAGGATGCGGGTCACGATCGCCTTGCAGCGCTGCACCTCGGCCTGCATCTCGGCGATCTCGCCCATCAGTTCGGCATCGTCGCGCAACTTGGGCACCCGCCGCCAGTCGCTCAGGATCACCGACAGGCTGGCCAGCGGCGTACCCAACTCGTGCGCCGCGCCTGAGGCGAGCAGCCCCATGCGGACGATATGCTCCTCCTCCGACGCTTGCTGGCGAAGGTCCGCCAATCGCGCAGCGCTCAGGCGCATGTTATGGCTGATCCGGGTGACGAACAGGATCAGCAGCCCCGTGACCAGCGCAAAGCCCAGCCAGTTACCCAGCGTATGCAGCCCGGCAATGTCGCCGAACAGCCATGGCGGAAAGGCGAGCGGTCGGTGATGGAGTGACAGCAACCCGAAGCAGAGGCCGGTGATCCCCGCCAGCGCCCAGGCCGACCACGTCTCCAACAGCACAGCGCCCAGCACGACCTGGATCAGATAAAGCGAAATGAACGGATTGGTCGCGCCCCCCGCCAGAAACAGCTGAAGCGTCAGCGTGCCGACGTCGAACATCAATGCGAAGAGCAGCTCTGTATTCGTGATGCGGTGGAAGCGCAGCCGGAAATGGCTCAGCAGGTTGATCGCGGCCGCCATCACCAGCACGCCCATCATTGCCGGGATGGGCAGCTGGACCCCCATGACGCGGTTGACGAACAGGATCGTCACCAGCTGCCCCGCCACCGCCATCCAGCGCAGGTGGATAAGCTGACGCATATTGGCGGTGCCGGCGGCCGCATCGGGTTCACGCGGGCGCATGGTGAAGGGCAGGAAGGGCGGATCGCCCGCGGTCATTCCCGGCCCCGCCGCCAGAGAATGACGATGCCCACCGCCGTCAGGATCGCCAGCGCAAACCACGTCAGGGCATAGGAAAGATGGCTGTTGCGGAATGCCACGACGGTCAGCCCGCCGACCGGATAGCCGCCGGGATTGGGCGTCTTGTCCGCGTCGATGAAATACGGGCTGACCGGGCCAAGCCGCCTGGCCTTGGCAATGGCGGCGACATCGCGCGAGTACCAGCGATCGGCGACCGGATCGTTCGTCCGGAGGAAGGCCCCACCAGGCTCGGTAACGCGGATCAGCCCGGTGATGCGAATGGGGCCGTCAGGGCGGCTGTGATCGGCCCGCTTTTCGGCGGGCACGAAGCCGCGATTGACCAGCACGGTAAAGCGGGGGCCGACCAGCGGCGTCAATACCCAGAAACCCGGCCCTCGTTCAGTTACGGCCTGGACATAGGTTTCGCGGTCGTTGCGAAAACGCCCCTCGGCCGTCACGCGGGTATAGGCATCGGAAGCGCCGGCCGTGGGGGGAGCCGCGACGGGAGGGGCATGGAGCCTCGCCTCCACCGTCGCGATCAGGTTCAGCTTCCAGACCCGGCGCTGCAACTGCCACAGGCCGAGCGAAAGAAAGGCCGCGATCAGCGCCACGCCGATCGCGGTCAGGATCGCCAGCGTCAGTGGCGAACGGCCGGGCCGCCCGCCGCTCACGCCAGCCTCAGCCATTACATGCCGCCGCCCATCTGGGCGGCCATGTCCGGCATCATGTTGGTGTTCATGTGATACATGACCCAGATCGATCCGCTCAGCGTGATGACGACCAGCACGGCGGTAAACACCAGCGCCATCATCGTCCAGCCACCCTCCGACTTGGTGTTCATGTGGAGGAAGTAGATCATGTGGACCACGATCTGGACGAAGGCCAGGCCCATGATGACCAGCGCGGTCGTCTGGGTATCGCCCAGCGCGCCGGTCATGACCGCCCAGAACGGAATGGCCGTCAGGATCACCGACAGCACGAAGCCGATCATGTAGCCCTTGAGCGAACCATGACCATGGGTGTCGCCATGCGAATGAAGATCATGGTCCAGATTGGCGTGATCGCCATGACCATGGGGAGGATGAGCGCTCAACGGAGAACTCCCAGCAGATAGACAAAGGTGAAGACGCCGATCCAGACGACATCCAGGAAGTGCCAGAACATCGACAGGCACATCAGGCGGCGCTTGTTCGCCTCGATCAGGCCGAAGCGGCCGACCTGCACCATCAGCGTGACCAGCCAGATCGAACCGAAGGTGACGTGCAGGCCGTGCGTGCCGACCAGCGTGAAGAAGGACGACAGGAAGGCCGAGCGCTGCGGACCCGCGCCCTCATGGATGAGGTTGGCGAATTCGTAGAGCTCGATCGACAGGAAGGCCAGACCGAACAGGCCGGTGATGCCCAGCCAGATCAGCGTGTTCGACTTCTGGTTCTTCTCCATCGCGATCATGGCGAAGCCATAGGTGATCGACGACAGCAGCAGCATCGAGGTGTTGAGCGCGACCAGCGGAAGCTCGAAGATCTCACGCGGGGTCGGCCCACCGGCATAGCTGGTGCCCAGCACACCGTAAGTGGCGAACAGGATGGCGAAGATGAGGCAGTCGCTCATCAGGTACATCCAGAAACCGATGGCGGTCGAGCCACCGGATTCGTGGTGGTGATCCTCGTCCTCGACCAGATAATAGGTCGGGTTCTTGGCCGGATCGGCGCTCAGAACGTCGGTCGACATGGATCAGGCTCCCTGCCCGAGCAGACGGCGCCGCTCGCTTTCCGTAGCCACGACTTCTTCCACGGGGATGTAGAAATCGCGGTCATAGTTGAACGTGTGCCAGATGGCGACGACGACGACACCCACCAGCGCGATCGCGGCAAGCCACCACATGTACCAGATCATGCCGAAGCCGAAGGCGGTCGACAGGCCGGCGATGATGACGCCGGTGCCCGTGTTCTTGGGCATGTGGATCGGGCGATAGCCCTCGGTCGGTGCCTGCGCCTTCTTGTCCTTCATGTCGTACCAGGCATCCAGCTCATGGATGACGGGCGTGAACGCGAAGTTATAGTCCGGCGGCGGCGACGAGGTCGCCCATTCCAGCGTACGGCCGTCCCAGGGATCGCCGGTCACATCGCGCAGCTCTTCCTTCTTCCAGATCGACACGCCGATCTGAACCAGGAAGGCCCCGATGCCGCCCGCGATCATCAGCGCACCCAGCAGGGCTACGATGAAATAGATCTGCAGCGACGGATCGTCGAAGTGATGGAGGCGACGCGTCACGCCCATCAGGCCCATGATGTAGAGCGGCGTGAAGGCGACCCAGAAGCCGATGACCCACAGCCAGAACGAAACCTTGCCCCAGAACTGGTTGAGCTTGAACCCGAAGGCCTTGGGCCACCAGTAGTTGATCGCGGCGAAGGCACCGAACAGCACGCCGCCGATGATGACGTTGTGGAAGTGCGCAATAAGGAACAGCGAGTTGTGCAGCACGAAGTCGGCGGGCGGAACGGCCAGCAGGACGCCGGTCATGCCGCCGATCGAGAAGGTCAGCATGAACGCGATGGTCCACATCATCGGCAGCTCGAACCGGATGCGCCCCTTGTACATGGTGAACAGCCAGTTGAAGATCTTCGCCCCCGTCGGGATCGAGATCACCATGGTGGTGATGCCGAAGAACGAGTTGACACTGGCGCCCGAACCCATGGTGAAGAAGTGGTGGAGCCAGACAAGGTACGACAGGATCGTGATGACGATCGTGGCGTAGACCATCGAGGTATAGCCGAACAGACGCTTGCCCGAGAAGGTCGAGGTGACTTCCGAGAACACGCCGAAGAGCGGCAGGATCAGAATGTACACCTCCGGGTGACCCCAGATCCAGATCAGGTTCACGTACATCATCGGGTTGCCGCCGAGATTGTTCGTGAAGAAGTTGGTGCCGACATAACGGTCGAGCGACAGCAAGACGAGCGTGGCCGTCAGCACGGGGAAGCTGGCGACGATCAGGACGTTCGCGCACAGCGAGGTCCAGCAGAACACCGGCAGCTTCATCATGGTCATGCCCGGCGCGCGCATCTTGATGATGGTCGCGATCAGGTTGATGCCCGACAGGGTCGTACCGACACCGGCCACCTGTAGCGCCCAGATATAATAGTCGACGCCCACGTCTGGACTGAAGTCCAATTCCGACAAGGGTGGGAAGGCCAGCCAGCCGGTCCGCGCGAACTCGCCGATGAACAGCGAGGCCATGACCAGCACGACGCCGCCCGCCGTCATCCAGAAGCTCAAGTTATTGAGATACGGGAAGGACACGTCGCGCGCACCGATCTGGAGCGGCACCACATAGTTCATCAGGCCGGTGATGATCGGCATCGCCACGAAGAAGATCATGATGACGCCGTGGGCGGTGAACACCTGGTCGTAGTGATGCGAGTTCAGGAAGCCCTGGTTGTCGCCGAACGCGATCGCCTGCTGTCCGCGCATCATCAGCGCATCGGCAAAGCCGCGCAGCAGCATCACGATGCCCAGGATCATATACATGATCCCGATGCGCTTGTGATCGACCGTGGTGAACCACTCCTTCCAGAGATAGCCCCACAGCTTGAACTTGGTGATCAGCGCCAGCACCGCGATGCCGCCGACCGCGACACCCAGGAAGGTGCCGACGACGATCGGCTCGTGGATCGGCAGCGATTCGATCGATAGCCGTCCGAAGATGGTCTTTATGATGTTTTCCATGATGGCGTGCCTCAGCCGCGACCCGCACCGGCATGACCAGAGGTCTGCGGGCCGGGGGTCTGCGGGATGGAAAGGAAGGACATGCGGCGGTTCTTCATCTCACCGGCATCCTGCGCACCGTTCGACGGAGTCGGCTCCAGGCTCTGGTGCGGAGAGACTTCGATTTCCTCGGGCGACTTTTCCAGCGCACCCTTGGTCCGATCCCCGTGCATCGGGCCGGTGTTGTTGACGGGCGGATTGCCCTCGCCGACCTTCATCTTGTGCGGATCGCCGCCACCGGTCATGCGGTCGTGCATCATCACGTCCGACATGCACGGGGTATTGTCCGCAACACAGCGGTTGACGACGCGGTCGAACAGGCCGCGCTGAACCCCGCTGTAATACATCGCAGGCACATACTCACTCGGCTTCTCGACGGTGAGGAAGGCCGCGCGGGTCAGCTGACCATGGCCCTTGCCCTGCCCGGCCTGCGACGTGCGGACCTTCTCGACCCACTGGTCGAAGCCGCTCGACTGCAGCGCATAGACCGGGAAGTTCATGCCCGAGAAGCCCGCGCCGCTATAGTGCGACGAAAGGCCCTTGAACGTGCCCTCGCGGTTCAGGACCGCGTGCAGCTTCGTCTCCATGCCGGGCATGGTGTAGATCATGCCGGCCATGGCGGGCACGTAAAAGGCGTTCATCACCGACGTGCCGGTCAGACGGAACTCGACGGGCCGGTCGACCGGCAGCGCCAGTTCGTTGACCGTGGCGATGCCCTGTTCGGGATAGATGAACAGCCATTTCCAGTCGAGCGCAACGACCTGGACCTCGAGCGGCTTGACCCCGGCCGCAACAGGCTGACCCGGTGCAGTCCGCTCGATCGGGCGATACGGGTCGAGAAGATGGGTGCTCGTCCAGGTCACTGCACCCAGGCAGATGATGATGAGCAGCGGCGCCGACCAGATCACCAGTTCGAGCATCGTCGAATGGTCGAACTCGGGATCATATTCGGCTTCGGTATTGCTCTTGCGATAGCGCCACGCGAACAGCACCGTCAGCGCCATCACCGGAATGATGATGAGCAGCATCAGGGCCGTCGCGATCAGCACCAGATCGCGTTGCTGCACGGCGACGTCACCGGCAGGGTTGAGCACGACCGCGTCGCATCCCCCCAGCATGGCCAGGAGGGGCAAGGCGGCCCAGCGAAGAGGGCGCAGGCGCGCAAGGCTCGACGAATGAGACATATGGGAAGCGCCGCTACGCCTTTGCTGCACCTGCGCACATTGGACAGTTTGTCCAATCCCCCCCGGCCACCGAAAGGGGCATAGGCGCAGCAGAATGGCGGTCGTGCGCGGTCTTTTTGCACCGCAACCGGCCCGCCTCCGTAACTTGGAAGAAGTCAGGACTGGCAGCCGATGAGCGCAGAGTTAACCGCATCGACCTCGACGCCCCTTGAGCGGGACGCGCAGTTGGTCAATGCCCGCGATCCGCACCACGTCGCGCCGGGCGATATCGCCATCGGCGTCATCATCGGGCGCACGTCGGAGTTCTTCGACTTCTTCGTGTACGCCATCGCTTCGGTGCTGGTGTTCCCGTCGCTGATCTTTCCCTATGTGGATGCACTGACCGGCACGCTCTATTCGTTCGCGCTGTTCTCGCTGGCGTTCATCGCGCGTCCGATCGGCACCTTCATCTTCATGGCGGTCGACCGCAATCTGGGTCGCGGCGTGAAGCTGACCATCGCGCTGTTCCTGCTCGGTGGCTCGACCATGGCGATCGCCTTCCTGCCCGGCTACGCGCAGATCGGCACTTCGGCCGCCGTACTGCTCGGCATCTTCCGTATCATGCAGGGTCTGGCGCTCGGTGGGGCCTGGGACGGCCTGCCCTCGCTCCTGTCGCTGAACGCGCCGGAGCGTCGTCGCGGCTGGTATGCGATGATCCCGCAGCTGGGCGCGCCGCTCGGCCTGCTGGTTGCCAACGGCCTGTTCGCCTTCTTCCTGACGACGCTGAGCACCGCCGACTTCCTCGACTGGGGCTGGCGCTATCCGTTCTTCGTGGCGTTCGCAATCAACGTGGTGGCGCTCTTCGCCCGCCTGCGCATCGTCGCGACCCCGGAGTTCCAGCGCCTGTTCGAAAGCCGCGAGCTTCAGCCAGCGCCGGTCGGTGAGACGCTGAGCACCGAGGGCCGCACGGTCATCCTGGGCGCCTTTGCGCCACTCGCCAGCTTTGCGATGTTCCACATCGTGACCGTGTTCCCGCTGTCCTGGGTCGTGCTGTTCAACAAGGAACGCCCGCAGGACTTCATGATGATCGAGATCCTGGGCAGCATCGTCGGCGTGATCGCGATCCTGGCGTCGGGCAAGATCGCCGACCGGGTCGGTCGTCGCACGCTCCTGGGCCTGTCGGCCGCCGCCATTGCGGCCTTTGCAGGTTTCGCTCCGACCTTGCTGGACCAGGGCGGCACGGGCGAGACGATTTACATCGTGCTGGGCTTCCTGCTGCTGGGACTGGGCTTTGGCCAGTCGTCGGGTGCGATCAACTCGGGCTTTTCGTCGCTGCGTCGCTATACGGGGGCGGCGATCACCTCCGACCTAGCCTGGCTGATCGGGGCGGGCTTCGCGCCCCTCGCCGCTCTGCTGCTGTCGAGCCATTTCGGACTGGTCGCGGTTGGCGCCTATCTGCTGTCGGGTGCAGTCGCCACGCTGGCGGCGCTGGGCATCAACAAGGAACTCGCCAAGCGCGCGTCGTAACACGATCGGGCCTGGTTTGGTTAAACGGCCGGCGGGGCAACCCGTCGGCCGTTTTGCTTTCGTACAGGCGGCTTCCCATATTCCCGTTCCGACAGTGACTTGCATCGGGATAGGACAAGCAATGAGCATAGGTCTTTTGCGAGCGACGGGTATCGTGGCCGCCGTCATGGGCGGGCTGACAGCGGGTTCGGCGGATGCGCGGGTTCCCGCTGGCACTTGGGCCAATCCGTCGAACACCGTGCAGGTTCGTTTTGCCCCCTGCGGACGCGGCGCCGATGCCGAACTGATGTGCGGAACGGTCGTGTGGGCCAGCGAGCAGGCCAAGATGGACGCCGCGCGGGGCGGCTCGCCGCGATTGATCGGTACTCAGCTGTTCAGCGATTTCGAGGAGGAAGAGCCGGGCCGCTGGTCGGGCACCGTCTACGTCCCCGATATCGGCCGCGAGGTTCAGGGCACGATTACCCGGATCGACGCCCGCACGCTGGTCGGTGAGGGATGCCTGCTCGGCAGCCTGGGTTGCCGCGAACAGCGTTGGCGGCGGGTTAAATAAGCCGTGTCCCAGGGAACCCAAGGCGGTTTGCGGCGTCCCCGACGCAGCAACTTGTGGGAAGGAATGCCATGGCGGAAGAAACGCTGACGGTCGTAAGTGGTACGGTCGAGGACAATGTCTCCGACCGGCGGGTCGAATTCGTCGGGGAACTGGACGGCGAAGAATATCAGTTCGCGGTGCAGTATGACATGCTGGAGGCGCTGAGCGGAGACGTCCCCGAGGGCGATGCGGTCGAGCTATTCGAGCGTTATTCCGACGATATTCTCGAAGCGGCGCTGGCTGCGCTCGGTCGCGACATGCAGCAGTCATTGGTCGTCGTCAGCGAGAACGACCTGGATTAAACAGGTGCGACAGTCGGACCGCTGACCAATTTGCTGCGCAAATCCCTGCGGTTTACAGGGTTTGCGCAGCAAGGTGAGGACGGAAATCTGCGACCACGACGGTCAATGGCGGGCCATCTTCAGTGCAAGCCGCGTCTGCCAATCATTACAACTGCTCGCCAGCCAGGGTTGCGGCGGCCTGGATGACCGCAAGATGGGTCAGACCCTGGGGCATGTTACCCAGATAATGCCCCGTCTTCGGGTCGATCATCTCGGCATAGAGCCCGGCCCCGTGGCTATCGAGCGCCTTGGTCGCGGCGTCGAATGCGGCCTGCGCCGCCTCTTGTTGACCAAGGATCGCACGGGCCTCGATCATCCAGAAGGTGCAGGCCAGGAAACAGCCCTCCTCCTTGTGCACGCCCGAATATCGATAGTGGAAGGCCCCCGCCGCCAGCTCCTTGTCGAGTGCATCGAGCGTGCGCGCCAGCCGATCCTGTCCGTCGAACCGAAACCGCACTGCCAGCGCCAGACTGGCGTCCAGCGCATCGCTGTCGGGGTGCATCAGGTAAGCGCCGCGCTTCTCCGACCAGCAATGCTCGCCTATCCACGCCTCGATCCGATCGCGCTCGCGCGCCCAGCGGTCGCGGCAGGTTGTCGGTATCTGTCCCTCGTCCGCCAATTCGACCGCACGGGCCAGCGCCTGCCAGCAGCTGATCTTGGACATGGTGTAGTGCCGTTCCTCGGGCAATTCCCAGATGCCTGCATCGGGTAACCGCCAGCGATCGGCACACGCGTCCGCCAGATGCGACAGGGTCTCGGCGCTGGAGGTGTCGAGGAAGTTGCCACACGCGACGAAGCGGCTCGCAGTCTCGAAAATATCGCCGTAAATGCCGTGCTGGTGCTGCCCCCCCGCCAGATTGCCGACGCGCACGGGTTTGGAATGTCGATAGCCGCTGACGGCGATCTCGCGTTCCGCCGGGACCGGGCGACCGTCCAGCGTATAGCATACCTGCGGATCCCCCTCACCCAGCCGCTTGAGCAACCAGGTAAAGGCCGCCTTTGCCTCGCCATGCGCCCCGATGCGCAGGAACGCCTTGATCGTATAGCCCGCGTCGCGGACCCAGGCGTAGCGATAGTCGTAGTTCTTCTCGCCGCCGATCCCCTCCGGCAGCGAGGTCGTCGCCGCCGCGGTGATCGCGCCCGTGGGTGAATAGAGCAGCAGCTTGAGCGCCAGTGCGCTGCGCAGGATGCGGTCACGGTGCATCTCCGGCACCTTCAGCCCTTGCGTCCATTGCCGCCATTCGAAATCCGACAGGTCGATCCGGGCGTCGATCTGCTCGATATCCTGGCAGACCAGCGGCTCGTCCTCGCCCGCGATGATGGCGATCCGCGCGCGTTCCCCCGGCCCCACTGCCGCCGTGCCGGTGACGAGGCCATCCTCGACCGTATCGATCGTCACGCCGCCGCAATGGCGGAACACGCCCAGCACCCGGTCGACGTGAAAGACGTTATGGCCACCCGCAGGCGCGAAATAGGGGCTGACCGTATCCGCGCGGCGGCTGAAGCGCAGGGTGATGGCGAAGCGGACAAATCCGTCCAGCCCCTCCACGCGCCGGGCCAGCTCTGCCCAGGGTAGCCGCCCCGCCGGGCCGCTGTTGAGCGATTCGACCAGCTTGGCCCGGCCGCTCGCCGTGATGAAGATCGTCTCGAGCACATTGCTGTCCCGGCGATAGCGCCGCTCGACGGTAAACGGCTCGACCGGCGTGATCGCGAAGGTGCCGCCGCGCTCCCCGTCCAGCAGTCGATCGAACAAGGGCGCGGAGTCCATGTTCGGCACGCACCACCAGTCGATCGCCCCGTCCGCGCCGCTCAGCGCGACGCTGCGCCCGTCGCCCAGCGCAGCATAGTTTTCGAGGTCCAGAAACCCGTCGGCGTCACGAAGAGGCTCGGGATGCTGATCGGGTAAAGTCACGAGGGCGCGTCTCCGTTGATACAGGTTAGGCGCATGAAAACTCGCCAGAACCATTTAATCTCCGTGGGACCTTCCCGGAATTGGCGCGTTGCAGCAGCCGTTACGAGATTTGGCGTTTCAAGATTTGGGAGAATGGCCATGAGTCTGGCATCGGCATTCGGTTTTGGTTCGAAGAAGGTTCGCTATGCGGTCGTCGGCGCGGGCGATATCACCCAGTCGGCGATGCTGCCCGGCATCAAGCACACCGGCAATTCGGAGCTGACCGCGATCGTCACCGGCGATGCGGAAAAGGGCAGGCTTCTGGCCGAGAAATACGGCGTCGAGCATGTCTATTCCTATAATGAATTCGACAAGCTGCTGAGCGCTGGCGTGTGTGATGCCATTTATCTCGGCACGCCCAACTGGCGCCATGCGGAATTCGCCATTCCGGCGCTCGACGCCGGTATCCATGTCCTGTGCGAAAAGCCGCTGGAGATTTCGAGCGAGAAGGCGCGCGCGATCCAGGATGCCGAGCGGCGTTCCAAGGCCAAGCTGATGACGGCCTATCGCCTGCATTTCGAGCCGGGCACGCTCGATGCGATCGAGAAGATCCGCAACGGCGAACTGGGCGAACTGGTCGGCTTCACATCCTGTTTCGGGCAGAAGCTCGACCCCGACAATCACCGGGCCAAGCACGGGCTGGAAGCCGGGCCGCTGTTCGACATGGCCCCCTACCCCATCAATGCCATCCGCTATCTCTTCGGGGCCGAACCGGTCGCCGTCGAGAGTGCCGTCGCCACGCGCCAATCGAGCGCGGGCCTGGGTGACCTGGACGATACCTTCGCGGTCGTGCTCCGCATGCCGGGCGACAAGCTGGCCAGCTTCACGGTCAGCTATGCCATGAACAATATCGACAGCCTGATCGTCGCGGGCATGAAGGGCTCGATCCATATGAGTCCCGCCTATGGCTTCCAGTCGGGGATCGAACAGAACCTGACCATCGGCGACAAACAGAGCCACGAGACGTTCAAGCATACCGACCAGTTTGGCGGCGAAATGCGCTATTTCTCGGACTGCATCCTGAACGATCGCGATCCCGAGCCGGACGCTGAAGAAGGATTGTCCGACCTGCGGGTCATCGAGGGAATCGTGACCGCGATGAAGACCGGAGGACGCGTCGAATTGTCGCCCTTCACGCGCACGCGCCGGATCGACCCCGAAAGCCAGCGCCAGACCCTGTCGGCGGTAACACCGCCCGAACAGGTGAAGGCGAAATCGCCGACGGGCAATTGATCCGCATCAACGCGATTTTCGGGGAGCGTTATGGCCGATCGGATCGTTACGCTCGCGATCACAAATTGCGGGTTGCAATAGGGAGGTGGCGATGAACGACCGGGAAGAACAGCTTCGGCAGCGAGCATATGGCATCTGGCAATCGGAAGGCGAACCGCATGGCCGCGACCGCGACCATTGGGAACGGGCCGAGCGCGAGCTGATCGAGGCTGCCCCGGAAGATCCAGCTACCTCGGCCAAACCGGCCACGCAGCGGAAAAAGGCGGACGCTGCGCCGCAGAACATCGCGGCGGAGCCGAAGCCCAAGGCAGCTCGAAAACCCCGCGCCAAGTCCGCATGACCCATGGTCCTGTGGCGTCCGTTCGCGGAACGCCACCGGGCCATGGCTTCCGAACCCCAACGAAACCGCCACACGCATAGTCGTTCGACTTTTGCCGGAGAGTCCCTTTGACCGATTTGCCCGACCAGATCCTGCCCGGCTCCGCCTATCCGCTGGGCGCCAGCTTTGACGGCGAAGGGGTGAATTTTGCCGTCTTTTCCGCCAATGCCGATCGCATCGAACTGTGCATCTTCGATCCGCAAGGCAAACGTGAGCTGAAGCGCTACACGCTACCCGAATGCACGGATGAGGTATGGCATGGCTATCTGCCCGATGTCGGGCCGGGTCTGCTCTACGGCTATCGCGCGCATGGTCGGTACGAGCCGGAGGCCGGGCACCGCTTCAACCCCAACAAGCTGCTGCTCGACCCCTATGCCCGTAAGCTTCACGGCGAGATCAAGTGGACCGACGCACTCCATGGCTATCAGATCCGGTCGAAGAAAGAGGATTTGAGCTTCGACAAACGCGACAGCGCCGCCGCCATGCCGAAGGCAGTAGTGGTCGACGATCATTTCGATTGGTCGCGCGACGTGAAGCCGAACACCCCCTGGTCGGAAACGGTCATCTACGAAGCCCATGTGAAGGGCCTGACCAAGCTGATGGAACTGGTTCCTCCGCGTGAGCGGGGCACCTATGCGGGGCTTGGCCATCCGGCGGTCATCAAGCATCTGAAGCGGATCGGCGTCACCGCCATCGAGCTGCTGCCGATCCACAGCTTCACGCAGGACCGTTTCCTGCAGGAAAAGGGTCTGCGCAATTACTGGGGCTATAACACCCTCGGCTTCTTCGCGCCCGAACAGGCCTATTTCGCGACCGACACCCAGGACGAACTGCGCCGCGCGGTCCACAAGCTGCACAAGGCGGGAATCGAGGTGATTCTCGACGTCGTTTACAACCACACCTGCGAGGGGTCGGAGAAAGGCCCAACCCTGTCGTGGCGCGGGCTGGACAATGCCAGCTATTACCGACTGGTCCAGGACCAGCCGCGCTATACGATCAATGATACCGGCACCGGTAACACGCTGAACCTGTCCAAGGCGCGGGTCATCCAGATGGTGACGGACTCGTTGCGCTATTGGGCGACGAGCTTCGGGATCGACGGCTTCCGCTTCGACCTTGGCCTGACGCTGGGGCGCGAAGCGACGGGATTCGATCCGGGCGCGGCGTTCTTCGACGTGCTGCGGCAGGATCCGGTGCTCGGCCGGCTCAAGCTGCTGACCGAGCCATGGGATGTCGGGCCGGGCGGCTATCAGCTCGGCAATTTCCCCCCGGGCTTTTCGGAGTGGAACGACAAGTACCGCGACACGGTGCGCAAGTTCTGGCGCGGTGATCCCGGCCAGCGCGGCGATCTGGCGGCGCGGCTGTCGGGCTCGGGCGACCTGTTCGACCGTCGGGCGCGGCGTCCCTGGGCCAGCCTGAACCTGCTCGCCGCCCATGACGGTTTCACGCTGGCCGATACCGTAATGTACGAGCAGCGTCACAACGAGGCGAACAAGGAAGACAATCGCGACGGCCATTCGGAGAATTATTCCCGCAACTGGGGGGCCGAGGGTCCGACCGATGACGAGGGGATCAAGGCGGCCCGTGGCCGTGTGATGCGCTCGATGATGACGACCCTGCTCGCCTCGCTGGGCACGCCCATGATCGTGGCGGGCGACGAGTTCGGCCGTACGCAGCATGGCAACAACAACGCCTATTGCCAGGATAACGAGATCAGCTGGCTCGACTGGAAGGCCGCCGCATCGGACGAGGGCGAAGGCATGATCGCCTTCACCGCGCGACTGGCCGAATTGCGCCGCCGCTATCCCGTCCTGCGCTCGCCCAGCTTCCTCTATGGGCAGGACACGCCCGGCCATGGCATCAACGATATCGAATGGTGGGACGAACGCGGCCAGCAACTCAGCCCCGAGGATTGGGACAATCCCGAGGGGCGCGCGCTGATGATGCGGCGGGCGAGTGCGACGGGGGATGGCGGCGTGGAAGCGGTGTCGCTGCTGCTCAATGCCTCGCCCGATCCGATCACCTTCACCCTGCCCCCGCCCCATGTCGCCCGCACCGTCCTGATCGACAGCGCCAAGCCCGAACAGGGCGAGGTCGAGATCGAAGACAGCTACGAAGTCGGGCCGCAGAGTGCGGTGCTCATCACCTGGCGGGACTCGGTCGAGGCATGACGCATTGGGGTCCTGAGCTGCGCGAGGGCGCGGATACGATGTTCCGCCTCTGGGCGCCGGATCGTGACGCGGTGACACTGGAGATTGATGGCGCGCCTTCGGTAGCCATGGATCGCGATGGGGAGGGGTGGTTTTCCGCCACGGCTCCCGCGCCTGCGGGGACCCGCTATCGCTTCCGCCTGGACAAGGATCTGGCTGTGCCGGACCCCGCCGCCCGGCTCCAGGCGGGCGGTGTCCATGGCTGGAGCGTGGTGGTCGACCCCGCCTTTGCCTGGAGCGCCACCGAATGGCGCGGTCGGCCGTGGGAGGAAACGGTGCTGCTCGAAGTCCATGCCGGGACGCTGGGTGGCTTCGAGGGCATCCGACGGACGCTGCCCGCCATCGCGGCCTCGGGGATCACCGCGATCGAACTGATGCCGGTCAACGCATTCGGCGGCACCCGCAACTGGGGCTATGACGGCGTCCTGCCCTATGCCGTCGCCGAGCCTTACGGCTCGCCTGCCGAGTTGAAGACGCTGGTCGACACTGCGCATGGCCTGGGCCTCTCGGTCTTTCTCGACGTGGTGTATAATCATTTCGGGCCGGACGGGAATTACCTGAACGCCTATGCCAGCGCCTTCTTCCACAAGGAGGTCGACACGCCCTGGGGCGGCGCGGTGGCGGTGGACGCCGATCCGGTGCATCGCTTCTTCGTCGACAACGCGCTGATGTGGCTCGGCGATTATCGCATCGACGGGCTGCGCTTCGACGCGGTTCATGCCATAGAAAATGACGGCTTTCTCGACCGTATGGCGCACGAGATCCGCGCCGCCCTGCCCGAACGGCATGTCCATCTTGTGCTGGAGAATGAGAAGAACGACACCGATCGCCTGCGCGCCGGTCGCTATGACGCCCAGTGGAACGATGACTTCCACAACGTCCTGCACGTTCTGCTGACCGGCGAGACCAGCGCCTATTATGGCGACTTCGCCGATAATGCGGCAGAGCGGCTGGCACGCTGCCTGAAGCAAGGCTTCATCTATCAGGGCGAAGGCTCGCCCAATCATGACGGCAAGCCGCGGGGCAAGCCGTCGGGTGATCTGCCCAGCACGGCCTTTGTCGCTTTTCTCCAGAACCACGATCAGGTCGGCAATCGCGCCATGGGCGAGAGACTGGTCCGGCTTACCGATCGCGAGCGGCTCCGCGCGGCGACTGCGCTGCTGCTGCTCGGTCCCCAAATCCCGCTTCTGTTCATGGGCGAGGACGAAGGGAGTGAAAGTCCCTTCCTGTTCTTCACCGACTTCCATGACGAATTGGCCGATGCGGTTCGCGAAGGGCGGCGCCGCGAGTTTGCCAAGTTCGACGCCTTTGCCGACGAGGAAGCACCTAAAGGCATTCCCGACCCCAATGCCCGCAGCACCTTCGACGCTTCGATTCCCAGGCCGGGTCCCCAGGCGGGGGAGTGGCGTGCGCTATACCGCGACCTGCTGGCGCTGAGGCACGTGCATATCATGCCTCGCCTGAAGGGGGCGGTGGGGCTGGCGGCCGATGTGACTGGACCCGGACGGGTCAAGGCGCGCTGGCGTATGGCCGATGGCGCTACGCTGACCATCCTGATTGACCTGGCCGATGCACCCGAGGCGATCGCGGGAGAGGAAGGCCAATTGATCTACCGGGAAGGCGATCGCTTCGCCGCATGGATCGCCGAATGAGCGATCTCCACGTCCGTGCCGAGGCCGCCGGATTGTCTCGCCGGTGGCAGGACGCCCAGGGGCGCGACCAGACCGTCTCCGACGAGGCGCTGGCGGCGATCCTGGAGCGGCTCGATACCGATGTCGGCGAGACGGTGTTCGTCTCGGGTGAACTGGGCGAGGAAGTCCCCCTTCCCGACACCTGCCGTGACGGCACCGCGCTACTGGTCCTGGAAGGCGGCGAAACGGCCTCGATCACGATCCGGGGCCGGATGCTGCCCTCCATTAACCAGCCGGGTTATCACCGACTGGAACAGGGCGAGCGGCAATGGACGGTCGCTATTGCCCCGCCGCGCTGCCCGACCCCACCGCCGGGAAAGCATTGGGGCAGTGCCGTCCAGATCCCATCCTTGCGGGAAGGAGGCGGTGGCTTTGGCGACTTCGCCAGTCTGGCCAGCGCCGCCAAAGCGCTTGGCCGAGCCGGTGCCGCCGCTCTGGCGATCAGCCCCGTCCACGCGCTGTTTCCCGCCGACGCCGGGCGCTTCAGCCCCTATGCCCCGTCCAGCCGGTTGTTCCGCAATGTCTGGCTGGCCCCTGCTGGCGAGCCAGTGGCTGCCCCCCCTGCCCTGATCGACTGGCCCAGTGCCGCACCGGACCGGATGCGGGACCTTCGTATCGTTTGCGATCAACTTGACGATGTGCAAAGCCAAGCCTTCGAGCGCTGGCGGCAGGAGGCCGGCGAACGGCTGGAGGCGCAGGCGCGGTTCGATGCGCTGCACGCTTATTTCCATGCCCGGGACCGGGCGAGCGGCTGGCCCGACTGGCCGGAAGAGTATCGCGACCCAGCGAGCGAAGCGGTCGCCCGTTTCGCCGCCGAACGCGAAGACTCCATCCGCTTCTACGCCTTTGCCCAATGGTGGGCCGACCGAGCGCTTCGCGATGCGGCGGACACGGCACGGGACAATGGCATGGGGATCGGGCTGATCGCCGACCTGGCGATCGGCGTCGCCATGAACGGCGCGGACGGCTGGAACAGACGCGGCGAGTTGCTGACCGGGCTGTCGATCGGTGCCCCGCCCGATCCGCTCGGTCCCGATGGACAGAATTGGGGTATCACCGCCCTGTCGCCCTTCGCGCTGCGACGGCAAGGCTTTGCACCGTTCATCGATACGCTACGCGCTGTCTTCGCGCATGCGGGCGGGATACGGATAGACCATGCGCTGGGGCTGTGCCGCCTCTGGGTCGTGCCGGACGGCGCTCCTGCCGATCAGGGCGCCTATCTGGCCATGCCCTTTGCGGACATGCTGCGCATCTTGCGGATCGAGGCGCAGCGCGCCAATCAGGGGCGCGGGGCGATCGTGATCGGGGAAGACCTCGGCACCGTGCCGCCCGGCTTTCGCGACACCATGGCGAAGGTCGGGATGCTCGGGATGCGCGTCCTGCCGTTCGAGCGGGATGCGGGCGGCGCATTCCTTCCGCCCGATACCTGGAGCGAGCGGGCAATCGCGATGACCGCGACCCATGATATCCCGACCGTCGCCGGTTGGTGGAAGGGCCGCGATCTGGAATGGCGCGCCCGCATCGCCGAGCGGCCTGTCTCGCCAGAGGATAGCGCCAACCGCGCTAGGGAACGGACGGCGCTGTGGCAGGCGGTGGGCAACGGCGCCCCGAAGCCGGACGACCCCGCCACCGTGGTCGATGCCGCCATCGCCGCCGTCGCGGGCACGCCCTGTCCGCTGGCGATCATACCCGTCGAGGATCTGCTGGGACTGGACGAGCAGCCAAATCTCCCCGGCACCATCGACGAGCACCCGAATTGGCGTCGTCGCCTGCCCGATACGCTCGATCGCTCGCTCGCCACGCCCGAGGTCGCGGCGCGCATCGCCGTTCTCAACGCCCGCTGACCCCCTTTATCAAAGGACGTCGCCCATGACGCCGCGCGCCACCTATCGCTTTCAGTTTCATCGGGATTTTCCCTTCGCCCGAGCGGAAGCCCTGCTGCCGTATCTGGACCAGCTTGGGATCAGCCATATCTATGCCTCCCCGATCACGACGGCGGCGGCTGGCTCGATGCACGGATACGACGTGATCGACCCGACACGGATCAACCCGGAACTGGGCGGCGAAGAAGCTTTCCGGTCCCTTGCCGAGGCCGCCCGGATACGCGGCATGGGCGTGATCATCGACATCGTACCCAACCATATGGGCGTGGCGGGCGGCGGCAATGGCTGGTGGAACGACGTGCTGGCCAAAGGCGAGGCCAGCCGCTTCGCACGCTTTTTCGATATCGACTGGTCGCGCAGGCTCGTCCTGCCGATCCTGGGCGATCCGCTCAACAAGGTGCTGGCGGACGGCCAGATCGTCGTCGAACGTCGTGACGGCCGCGCCGAGATCGTGGCCTATGGCGAGCATCGCCTGCCGATCCGTGATGAGGACCAGGATGGGGCCGAAACGCAGCAGCTTGCGGCTTTGCTGGACCGCCAGCACTATCGCCTGGCGTCGTGGCGGGTGTCGAATGACGAACTCAACTGGCGGCGCTTCTTCACGATCAACGATCTGGCGGGCCTGCGCGTCGAGGACGATCAGGTCTTCGAGGAAACCCATGCCCTTTATTTCCGGCTTTACGAGCAAGGGCTGATCGATGGCGTCCGGATCGACCATGTCGACGGACTGACCGACCCGATCGGTTATTGCCGCAAGCTGCGCGCGCGCTTCGACGCGATGGCGCGCGAAGATGGCAACCGCGCCTATATCGTCGTCGAAAAGATCCTGGCCGCGGACGAGCCGATGGGAGAGGATTGGGGTGTCGACGGCACCAGCGGTTACGACTTCATGGAGGAGGTATCAGCTCTGCTCCATGCACCCGAGGGCACAAGGCCGCTTGCCGAACTCTGGGCACAGTTGAGCGGCCGTTCGGACCAGTTCGCACCCGAAGAGCTTCAGGCGCGGCAGGACCTGCTTGCCTGGCAATTCGCCGGACAGCTGGATCAGTGTGTCGCGGCCTTTACGGCGCTGACCGCCGCCACCGTGGATTTGGAGGAGGCGATCACCACCCCGATGCTGCGCCGGGCGATCGAGCGTCTGCTCTGGGTCTTTCCGGTCTATCGAACCTATGGCCCAGATGCACCTTCGTCGGACGAAGCCATCCGCCAGATGGCGCGCAATCGAGTCGAGCCGCTGCTGCCGCCGGGCGAGTCCTTCGTCGTCGATCAGATACTGGAATGGCTGGCGGGTTCCGGCCCCGGCGACCGGGAAGCGCGGAGCGAAGCGGTCAGGCGTTTTCAGCAACTTTCGGCCCCCATCGCGGCCAAGGCGGTTGAGGATACCGCCTTTTATCGCCATGCGACCCTGCTCTCGCGAAACGATGTCGGCTTCGATGCGGGCCGGCTCAGCCTGCCGATCGCCGCCTTTCATGACCGGATGAAGGGCCGCGCCGAGCGCTTTCCGCTGGCGATGCTGACCACCGCTACCCATGACCATAAGCGCGGCGAGGATGTCCGCGCCCGGCTGGCGGTCCTGAGCGCGATGCCGGAGGATTGGCGACGTCAGGTCGAGGCGTGGCGGATGCAGACGCTGGACCTCGCCGAAGGGGTCGATCCGGCCGACTGGTACATGCTGATCCAGACGCTGGTCGGGGCCTGGCCTGCCCCGGATGAACTGGGCGACTTTGCCGAGCGGATCGCCGCGTGGCAGGAAAAGGCGCTGCGTGAGGCCAAGCTTCGTTCGTCTTGGGAAGCCCCCGACACCGACTATGAGGCGCGCTGCAACCGGCTGGCGAAGACGTTGATCGATGGCGACGAAGGGATGGCTTTCCGAGAGGGAATGACTGAACTCCTCCGTCGCATAGGTCCGGCCGCCGACGCAAATTCGCTCGTCCAAGTCGCGCTGCGCTATACCGTACCGGGTGTGCCGGACTGCTATCAGGGGACCGAGTTCGCCGACCTCAGCCTGGTCGACCCCGACAATCGCCGCCCCGTCGACTACCGCGCGCGCGCGGCGGCATTGACCGAGGGGGACGCGCCGAAACAGAAGCTCATCGCCGATCTGCTAGGCCTGCGTCGCCAGCATCCCGACCTGTTCACGCACGGCACCTATCATCCGCTCACCGTCACCGGGCATGGTCGCGACCGGGTCATCGCCTTCGAGCGGCGGCATGACGACGCTGTCCTGACCTGCGTCTTTGGTCTGCGGCTGGAGCCGCTGATGGATGACGGCGGCGTCATCGACTGGCGCGATACGGCCATCGTTCGTGATGGGGAAGTACCGCGGCTCAGCGAGTTGCTGGCGAAGGAGCCGCTCTGGTACGGTTTGAGCGCTGGAGAGAAATGACACCGCTTCCCCTCGGCTTTTACCAAGGCGACGTGGAAGACGTGGCGCGCGCACTCATCGGCGTGATGCTGACCGTCGATGGCGTGGGCGGGATGATCGTCGAGACGGAAGCCTATGATGCCGCCGACCCCGCCTCGCACAGTTTTGCAGGGCGAACGGCGCGGAATGCGGCGATGTTCGGACCGGTCGGCCACGCTTATGTCTACCGGATCTATGGGCTCCATCATTGCCTGAATGTCGTATGCGGTGCTTCGGGCAGCGCGGTCCTGATCCGCGCGTTGGAGCCTCTGCATGGCTTGGACGTCATGCACGGACGGCGTGGTTCTCAGCCTGCCACGAAGCAGCTTTGTTCGGGGCCAGGCAAATTGTGCAGCGCGCTTGGTATCGACCTCAGGCTGGACGGCGCGTCGCTTTTGGAAACACCATTCGCGCTGACCGGAACGCCGAACGCTGCGCCGGTCGTCGTCGCTCCGCGCATCGGCATCACCCAAGCGGCGGAACGACCACGCCGCTTCGGCTGGAAGAATTCTCCCTGGCTCAGCCGCCCCATGGGCGATTGACCACGGCATCGCAGCATAAACCTACTGCGATGCAGCGACGTATTTGCTTGATATTGACCACGACAACAGCGAGCCTCGACAGATAACAGAAAAAGGGCGAGTCGATGGAGTGGATCAAGGTCCTGGCGCTGGTTGCCATGGTCTATGGAATCTGGGCAGCCTATCGGTCGTTGGGCTCACCAGTTCTTCATGAAGGCTCGCGTTATTTCCGCCAACCCGATGGCAGTTTTCGCCGCTGGTATGGCGGCCGCCGGTTCAGTGCAGCCGAAGTGGGAATGACCGAACAGAGCTGATCCCGCACGGTCAGCAACGGTAAAGACGGGCGCCCCTATCTCCCGGCCTTGGTCCTTCCCATATGGCGGGGACGAAGGAATGGAACCGCAATGTTTGCCGATCTGGGCGTCCCCCTACCCCTGCTGGCCGTCGTCCTTGCCATGGTGCTGGCGGGGATCATCGCGCGCCGCGTGCCGATATTGCGGATAGCGATCAGCCTCCTTTCCTGGCTCTTGCTCGGCGGCTTGGTGTTCGTCCTGCTGCAACAACGCCAGCAATTCGACCCCTATATCCAGCGCGCGATGCAGATCCTGAATTTGCAGGACCAGAGCGTCGTCGGCGACACGGTTCGGATCCGCATGGCGCCGGACGGTCATTTCTGGGCACGCGTCACCGTGAACGGCATCAACCGGCGGATGCTGGTCGATAGTGGCGCGACGCTGACCGCCCTGTCCAGTGCAACGGCACGGGCGGCTGGCCTGGAGCCCACCATGCCCGCCTTTCCGGTCGTGCTCAACACCGCCAATGGCATGATCCGGGCGGAGACGGCGCGCGTCGACTCGCTGCGCATCGGCACCATCCGCGCGGACAAGGTGCCGGTGGTCGTCTCGCCCGCGTTCGGCGAAACCGACGTGCTGGGCATGAACTTCCTGTCGCGCTTGAAAAGCTGGCGGGTCGAAGGATCGACCCTGATCCTCGAGCCGCACCATCCCCAGCCCTATACCCCGCAGTCATGACCGCCATGATCGGCAAAGTGATACAAATCAACGCGATCGGCGTCGTCGCCGATTGACTTGACCGTACGGCTTACCCATGCGTCAATCCATGATGACTCCCCTGTCGCGAATGCTGTCGCTGCCGCCCCAGCTCGAACGATATGTCGCCGAAGCCGTGGATGCGGGAGATTTTCCCGACGAACAGGCACTGCTGCTCGCCGCGATCGAGCGGATGCGGACCGACGGACCGATATCGGATGTGGGCACATGGCTGGTCGGCGGTGGCGAGTGCGGCCAGCGCGTGCGGGAGAGCGACTGGTCGACAAGCCCGCTGGGGGCGATCGGCCACTGGCCGACCGTGCTGCGTACGACGGTCGCCAATATCGTCCATTCACCGATCGCGAAGGTCCTGATGTGGGGGCCGGATCATGTCATGATCTATAACGATGCCTATCGCAGCATCGCCGGGCCTCGCCACCCGGAGGCGTTTGGCGGGCTGGTTCCGGACATATGGCCCGAGATCTGGGACTGGAACCGCGACATCCTGGACCGTGGCTTTCGCGGAGAGGACATTGCCTATCGCGACCAGGCGCTGGTCGTCACGCGCGCAGGCGTCGAGGAGGAGGTCGTGTTCGACCTCTATTATACCCCCGTCTACCTCGAATGCGGCAAGGTCGGCGGTGTGATGTGTACCGTCGTCGAGAATACAGGCCGTGTGGCAGCCGAACGACGGCTGGCGGAGAGCGAGGCGGAACTGCGCATCATCACGGACTCACTGCCCGTGCTGGTTGCCTTTGTCGATCGCGACGAACGCTATCGCTTCGCCAATGACTATTACCGCGTGTTTCTGGGCACCGATCCGGAAGGTATGCTGGGCCAGCGGCTCAGCGACGTACTGACCGAAGAGGATTATGCCGAGCGTCGCCCGTTGATCGAACGGGCGCTGGCCGGGGAGGCCATCGTCGCCGATGTCCACCTGCATCACCGCGACGGCAGCCGACGCCGGGCCGAAACCCGCTACCTCCCGCGCCGCGACGACAATGGCGAGGTGATGGGTTTTCATATCCTGGTCTTCGACATCGACGAGCGCGCCCGCTATGCCGAGGAGATCGAGCGTAGCAACCGGCGGTTCCGCGCGGCGATGGACGCGGTGCATGGTGTGCTGTGGACCAATAGCGCCGATGGTCGGATGCTCGGCGAACAGCCCGGCTGGGCTGCGATCACCGGACAGACGTTCGACGAATATCAGGGCTTCGGCTGGTCGAATGCGGTCCACCCGGACGACGCCGCCGCCTCGGTCGTAGCGTGGAACGAGGCGGTTGCCGCCAAGGGGATGTTCATCCACGAACATCGCGTCCGTCGCCATGACGGGGAGTGGCGGACGTTCGCGATCCGGGGGCTGCCGATCATTGCCGCCGATGGCGAGTTGATCGAATGGGTCGGCGTCCATACCGACATCACCGACCAGCGGGCCGCCGAACAGGCCCTGCGCGATCAGGCCACCCTGCTTGCCCGTCAGGTCCATCACCGCGAGCGAGCCGAAGCCCAACTTCGCCAGCTGAACGAGACGCTGGAAACCCGTGTCATCGAGGAGATCGCGGAGCGGCGGCAGGCCGAGATGAAGCTCGCCCAGGCGCAGAAGATGGAGACGATCGGCAAGCTGACCGGCGGGGTCGCACACGACTTCAACAACCTGCTTCAGGTCGTGTCGGGCAATCTCCAGCTGCTGGGCAAGGACGTTGCGGGCAACAGCCGCGCCGAACAGCGCGTGGCCAATGCCATGGCGGGCGTGTCGCGCGGCTCGAAGCTGGCCTCGCAACTTCTCGCCTTCGGGCGGCGCCAGGCGCTGGAGCCGAAGGTCGTCAACGTTACCCGCTTCGTCCAGGGCATGGACGACATGCTCCGCCGCGCGATCGGCGAGGGCGTGGAGATCGAGACCATCGTCGGTGGCGGGCTGTGGAACACCTTCATCGATCCAGCCCAGATCGAGAATGCGCTGTTGAACCTGGCGATCAATGCGCGCGATGCGATGGACGGCCAGGGCAAGCTGACCATCGAGCTCGGCAACGCCCATCTCGACGATGATTATGCTCGCACCCATGACGAGGTGACGCCGGGCCAATATGTCATGCTCGCCGTGTCTGACACCGGCAGCGGCATGTCCGACGACATCATCCAGAAGGTCTTCGAACCCTTCTTCTCGACCAAGAGCGAGGGCAAGGGATCGGGCCTGGGCCTCTCGATGGTCTATGGCTTCGTCAAACAGTCGGGCGGCCATGTGAAAATCTATTCCGAGGTCGGCCACGGCACCACGATCAAGCTCTATCTGCCGCGTGCCATGGAGGCCGAAGACGTCGAGGTCGCGGTCGACACCGGCCCCGTCACCGGCGGCACCGAAACCGTGCTGGTCGTCGAGGACGATGCCGAGGTGCGCGCCACCGTCGTCGAGCTGCTGTCCGACCTGGGCTACGGGGTCCTGAAGGCGGTCGATGCGCAAAGCGCGCTCAGCGTCATCGAAAGCGGCATCCCGATCGACATCCTGTTCACCGACGTCGTGATGCCCGGCACGCTGAAGAGCCCGGAACTGGCCCGCAAGGCCCGCGAGCGCCTCCCCGACATCGCGGTCCTCTTTACCTCGGGCTATACCGAGAATTCGATCGTCCATGGCGGGCGGCTGGACAAGGGTGTCGAGTTGCTGTCCAAGCCCTATACTCGCGAGGCGCTCGCCCGGAAGTTCCGGCATGTGCTCGCCAATCAGCGGCAGCGTCAGATGCCGAAGGCCGAGATTTCCGTGGCGTCGCGGGAGGCGCAGGCGACGAACGAGCCGGCCGCGCAGCCCCTACACGATGGCCGTACGATCCTGCTGGTCGAGGATGATGACCTGATCCGCGCCAACACGGCCGAGACGCTTCAGGATGCGGGCTTCGTGGTGGTTCACGCCGTCACGGCGGAGGAAGCGATGACCGCGCTTCAGACGGCGCAGATCGATGTTCTGGTGACGGACCTGAACCTGCCGGGCGAGTCAGGCGTGGAACTGGCGGGACGGGCGCGGCAGTTGCGGCCGACGCTGTCGATCATCTTTGCGACAGGTGACGGCGGCATGGCGGCCAAGGCGGCGAATATGGATGCGGCGTTGCTGACCAAGCCCTATTCGGCGAACCAGTTGATCAACGCGATCCGTGGTCGGCTGGAAATCGTAGAGCAGGCGACCTGGCGCTGAGCCGGGCCGCCTGCTCCTTTCCGGTCAGGCCCATGCCGGAGGGGACGGCAGAGGAGCCCTTGCGAAACCGGTAAAGCGGGTTAGCGGGCCTTCCAGCCCTCGATCGCGGCGAAGGTGATGATCACCGCGAGCACCAGCAGGGCGCCCTGCAATTCCAGTGCGGTCAAATCGAACTCCATCGTCATCGGTCATTCTCCCGACTGAACTTGCCTGAACTCGTCAGAGGAAGGCCGCCCCGCTTGATGGGGACCGACCGTGCCTCTTGGTTCACGATATACGCCCTCTTCTTTGCTGCCGTGCAGCGAATGCGTGACAAATCATGTCCGGCAATGCGGGAGGCGAATTTCTGCGCAAAGCCCGCCTTCGGGCCGGTTGGCGAGGGTCAGCTCGCCGCCCTCGGCGGCAACCACGCGGGCGACGATCGACAATCCCAGACCAAATCCCACCGTGTCGCGGCGACGCGCGGTGTCCAGCCGCACAAATGGCTCCAGCACCAGTTCCAGCGATTCGTCGGGAATGCCGGGTCCGTCGTCCTCGACCCGGATGCGAACATCATCACCCGGATCGGCGCGCAAGGTGATGACCGCATGCTCGCCATAATGCAGCGCATTCTCGACCAGGTTGGTCAGGGCGCGCTTCATCCCGAAACGGCGCAGGCGGCAATCGAAATGGTCCGGCCCGACATAACGGACGTCGCGGCCATGATCGGCGGCGTCGTCGGCCAGATTGGCGCACAGGATCGCCAGGTCGGTCAGCTCGGGCTGCTCGACATCGCCGTCCCCGCCCAGAAAGGCGAGGAGCGAGGAGACCATCGCCTCCATCTCCTCGATGTCCGTGCCGATCGCCTCGCGCACCTCGTCGTCGCGGATCGAGTCCGCACGCAGGCGCAGGCGGGCCAGCGGGGTGCGAAGGTCATGCCCGACCGCCGCCAGCGCGCGGGTGCGTTCGTCGATCAGTCGTCCGATGCGCGCCTGCATCCGGTTGAAGGCTCGGGTCACGTGGCGAACCTCGCCCGGCCCGCGCTCCGGCACGATCAGCGCCGCCCCCTGCCCGCCTTGCCCCCGACCCAACTTGTCGGCGGCGCGCGCCAGCATCCGCAAGGGGTGCAGGATACGCCCGATCAGCGCACCGCTGAGCAGCATCAGCGCGATCGCCGGGATCAGCGCGAGCAGCACCCGACCGAGTGCGAGATCGAGTGTCCGGACACCTTCGCGCATCCGAAAGCTGAGCAGCGATCCGTCATCCAGTCGCAGATCGCCCGACACGACCGAGGTCCGCCCGGGCGAAGTCAGCCGCAAATGGATGTCGGTTGCCGCCAGCGACGGCTCCCAGTCGACGATCTGGCGCTGCATACTGTCCATCGCCGGGGCGATCTTCGGCCGCGGTGGCGCGGAGGACGACCAGCTGACGATATAGCGATCGGTGGTCAACTCACCCGCCACCTCGGGGCGTTCGCCAGCTGGCCGTTCGTTCAGGACGCGACGGGCGACGATTAGATGCTCGGCCAGACGCCGGGCTTCGTCGTCACGTACCAGGACATGGCTGGCGCGTTCGTAGAGATAGGTCGAAACCGCGAACTCGATCGTGACCGCCAGCAGCAGGATCGCGACGATCCGCCCGAGCAGGCCGACCGAAGGGCGGATCACCGCCGCTCTACCGGCACGTTCAGCATATAGCCGACGCCACGCACCGTGACGATCGGTGCGGCCCCGCCCGCCCCCGACAGCTTCCGACGCAGGCGGCTGACCAGCACGTCGATGCTGCGGTCGGAGCTGTCCCCGATCCGCGCCCGCGACAATTCGATCAGCCGTTCGCGCGCGACGACGCGCTGCGCATTGTCCAGAAAGGCGACGAGCAGGTCGAATTCCGCCCCCGTCAACTCGACCTGCGCGCCCGAGGGCGACATCAGCTCGCGGCGTGGAAGGTTCGCGGTCCAGCCGTCAAAGCCCAATATCCCGGCCTCGCGCTCGCCCGGCGTGTTCTCCAGCCCACCGCGACGCAGGACGGCGCGGATGCGCGCGACCAGCTCGCGGGTCCCGAAGGGCTTGGCCAGATAATCGTCCGCGCCCAGTTCAAGCCCGACGACCCGGTCGACCTCGCTGCCCTTGGCGCTGATGAAGATGATGGGGACCGCGCTTTTCTGGCGAACCTGGCGGCACAGGTCGATGCCGCTGGTCCCGGGCAGCATGATGTCGAGCAGGATGAGGTCGATCTGCCCGACCTCCAGCGCCTGCCACATTTCCGGCGCGGCATTGGCCAGCTTCACGGCGAAACCGTTCTCCTGAAGCGCGCGTGCGGTCAGGGTCCGAAGGGCGGGATCGTCCTCGACGATCAGGATGGTGGGCGGCGTCACCCCCTTTGGCTAGGCAGGTCCCGTCCGCGCGTCAACGTCTTCGCCCGGCCGATCCGCGTCCAGCCGCGTCAGCCCTGCGGCATAAAGCCGGCCGCGTTCGGCATAGTCGGTGGCTGAGGCACGCAGCCGCGCGATCTGGTCAGGATCCAGCGCCCGGAAGGCGCGGGCTGGCGCACCGACGATCAGGCTGCCGGGTGGAAACGCCTTTCCCTCCGTGACCAGCGCGCCTGCGCCGACCAGTGACCCCGCTCCGATCACCGCATCGTTCAGCACGATAGCCCCCATGCCGATCAGACACCCCTCACCGACGGTGCAACCGTGCAGGATCGCCCGGTGCCCGACAGTACAATCCGCCCCGATGGTCAGCGGGCTGCCGGGATCCGAATGAAGGACCGCGCCGTCCTGGATGTTCGTCCGCGCGCCGACCTGGACCGGGCCGTTATCGGCGCGGATCACCGCCCCGAACCAAAGGCTGACCTGTTCACCCAACACGACCTCGCCGATGACGTCGGCCGAGGGGGCGATCCAGGCGGTATCGTGGACGATAGGGTGACGATCTTCCAACGCGTAAAGCGGCATCAGGCCGTCTCCTTTGACTTGGCCTTCGCACGATAGCGGTGGAGCAGCGGCTCGGTATAGCCATTGGGTTGCGCCACCCCCTCGAAGATCAGCGCGCGCGCCGCCTGCATCGCCAGGCCGTCCTTCGTCATCGGCCGGTAGAGCGGATCGCCCGCATTCTGCGCATCGACCTTGGCCGCCATCCGCGCCAGTGCCTCCTCGACCTGATCGGCGGTGACGATGCCGTGATGCAGCCAGTTGGCGATATGCTGCGACGAGATGCGCAGAGTCGCCCGGTCCTCCATCAGGCCGATATCGTGGATGTCGGGGACCTTGGAACACCCCACTCCCTGATCGATCCATCGCACGACATAGCCGAGCAGCCCTTGCGCATTATTGTCGAGTTCGGCCGCGACCTCTTTGGCCGACCAGTCGGGTGCCTGGGCAATAGGCGGTGTGAGCAGCCGTTCGAGCGACGCGACAGGCTCGGCGGCCCTTGCGGCCTGACGGGCGGCGACGTCGATCCGGTGATAATGGGTGGCATGCAGGGTGGCCGCAGTCGGCGACGGCACCCAGGCGGTCGAGGCGCCCGATCGCGGATGCGCACCCTTTTGCGCGAGCATGTCGGCCATCCGGTCTGGGGCCGCCCACATGCCCTTGCCGATCTGCGCGCGGCCCGAAAAACCGCAGGCCAGCCCGATCTGGACGTTGCGATCCTCATAGGCCGCAATCCAGTCGCATTTCTTCATCGCTGCCTTTCGCACCACCGGGCCGCCCAGCATCGCGGTATGGATTTCATCGCCAGTACGGTCGAGAAAGCCCGTATTGATAAAGACGATCCGGTCTTTCACGGCATGGATACAGGCGGCCAGATTGGCCGATGTCCGCCGCTCCTCGTCCATCACACCGATCTTGATGCGATGCCGGGCAAGGCCCAGCATGTCCTCGACCGCGTCGAAGAGGCGGTCGGCAAAAGCTGCTTCCTCCGGCCCGTGCATCTTGGGCTTGACGATATAGATCGAGCCTTCCCGCCGTGCCGCGATCAGGCTGGTGACGATCGCATCGAGAATGCCCTCGGGCGCTTCGCGACCGCCCGCCAGCCGGATCGCGGGCGTGGTCATCAGATGGCCGACATTGCGCACGAACAACAGGCTGCGTCCGGGCAGCGCGAAGGCGGTGCCGTCGGGCGCGCGATATTGGCGGTCGGCCGCCAGTGTTCGCGTGATGGAGCGTCCGCCCTTTTCGACCTGTGCCGACAGCGTGCTGTCGATCAGGCCGAGCCAGTTGGCATAGCCAGCGACCTTGTCCTCGGCATCCACGGCCGCGATCGAGTCTTCCAGGTCGCAGATAGTGGTCAGTGCCGACTCCAGCACGATGTCCGCGATCCCGGCCGCGTCGGTGCGACCGATGGGGTGAGCGGGATCGACCACGACCTCGATGTGCAAACCGTGATGGCGGAACAGCCAGCCCTTCTCGCTCCGCCCCCGGAACAGCGACGGGTCTTCGAGCCGCTCGACGGCCGTGGCAAGGTCGGGCACGTCGTTCCAGCCACCGGCAATCGGCAGCGCCTCGTCGAGAAATCCCCGCGCCCAACGGATCACCGCCGCCCCGCGCTCCGGATCATAGCCGGTCGCGCCCGAAACCGGCGCGATGGCATCGGTGCCATAAAGCGCGTCGTACAGGCTGCCCCAGCGGGCATTGGCGGCATTGAGAAGGAAGCGCGCATTGAGCATCGGCACGACCAGCTGCGGCCCGGCGCGCGACGCGACCTCCTCGTCCACATCGTTCGGCGCGATGGTAAAGGGCGCGGGCTCGGGAACCAGATAGCCGATCCCGGTCAGGAAGGCCCGCTGCGCCGCTCCATCGCGTGCGCCGCCCTGTTGATACCAGTGATCGATCTGCACCTGCAGCGCGTCGCGACGGCGCAGCAGGGCGTCGTTCTCGGGGGCAAGGCGGGTGACGATATCGGCCATCCCGGCCCAGAAACGATCCGGATCGACGCCGCTGCCGGGCAGGGCATGGTCCTCCAGGAAACGGACGAGAGCAGGCGCGACGGACAGTCCATGGCGGTCGATCATGCGGCTCTCCTGAAGCATCGAAACTCTCCTCTTGCCTTATGACCGGCATGATAGGGCATCGCCATTTACGCCGGTAGTCAGCATAATCGAACAGCTGTCGATCGCTGGAGGAACGAATGGACCCCGATATCGCGTTGTTCGTCGACGTCGTTCGCGAGGGCAGCCTGGCGGGTGCGGCGCGTCTGTGGCGCCTGTCGCCTGCCATGGCGTCGAAGCGGATCGCCCGGCTGGAGAGCCGTTTGGGGGTGCGGCTGCTGCACCGTACGACCCGCCGTCTGGCCCCGACCACGGCCGGGGCGGCCTTTCATGCGGAGGTCGCGCCGCTAATTGCCGGGCTTCGCGCGGCCGAGGCTCGGGTGACGCAGCATGACGGCGACCCCGCCGGTCCGCTTTGCGTGAGTGCGCCGACGTCGTTCGGTCGAATGTGGATCGCGCCATATCTGACCCCGTTCCTCGATCGCTATCCGGCAATACGGCTTCGGCTCGATCTGACCGACACTTTCATCGACATGATCGACGGCGGTATCGATCTGGCGATCCGGGTCACCGCGACGCCGCCTTCCGGATTGGCGGCCCACCGACTGGCCGACAACCGGCGGGTTCTGTGCGCCAGCCCGGCCTATCTTGCCAGAGCCGGGACGCCCGGAAGCATTGCGGATCTTGCCGACCATGCGTTGCTGGCCGCCCAGGGCCAGTTTCCCTGGCGACTGACGGGCGCGACAGTGAACGGCGAGAGCCGTGTCGAAACTGCGTCCAGTGAAGTGGTTCGCGAACTGGTCCTTGGCGGCGCGGGGATCGCGCTTCGCTCGCTATGGGACGTCGGCGACGCCTTGGCGGATGGACGGCTGAGCCGCGTCCTGCCCGGCCACGAAGGCTCGGCAGCGGTCGGGATCTGGGCGGTCCATGCGGCGGCGGGGGTGCCCATGGCCGTACCCGCATTGCTTGGTCATCTGCGCGAGGCCTGGCGCGATACGGCATGGATGACATGACATCCCCGTCATTTTCCCGTGCATCGGCTAAGCGGAGCCTCTAGGCACGGACCAACAGGGTTTAGGGAGATACGGGTCGATGGCAGGTGGTCTGGTCGCATTGCTGGACGACGTCGCGGCGATCGCCAAGCTGGCGGCGGCATCGCTGGACGATGTCGCGGGTGCGTCGGCGCGGGCGGGCGCGAAGGCGGCAGGCGTGGTCATCGACGATACCGCCGTCACCCCGCGCTATGTCGTCGGGCTGGCCCCGCAACGTGAGTTGCCGATCATCGGCAAGATCGCGCTGGGTTCGCTGCGCAACAAGCTGATCTTCCTGCTGCCCGCCGCCTTGCTGCTCAGCGCTTTCGCCCCCTGGGCGATCACCCCGATCCTGATGGCGGGCGGCGCGTTCCTGTGCTTCGAGGCGAGCGAGAAGATCCTCGAAACACTGACCGGCCATCATGCCCAGGCGGAGGACGCCACGCCGGTCGACGCCAGGCAGCTGGAGGAGCGCCAGGTATCCGGCGCGATCCGAACCGACCTGATCCTGTCGGCGGAGATCATGGCGATCGCCCTGTCGGAACTGCCCGACCTGTCGATCGGTACCCAGGCCATCGCCCTGGCGCTCGTCGGCATCGCGATCACCGTGGGCGTGTACGGCGTGGTCGCCGCCATCGTTAAGATGGACGATATCGGCCTGCATCTGGCCCGTCGCGACAATGCGACCACGCAGGCGGTTGGGCGTGGCCTGGTCAAGGCGATGCCGGTCGTTCTGCGCGTGCTGGCGATCGTCGGTACCGCCGCAATGGTCTGGGTCGGTGGCGGGATCATCGTCCACGGCATGGAGGAATTCGGGCTGACCACCCTGCCCCATCTGATCCACGGCACCGCGCATCATGCGGGCGAGGTGCTGCCCGTCGGCGGTGCGGTGGCGGAGTGGCTGGTCGGCGCAATCGGCTCGGCCATTGTCGGCCTCGCCATCGGCGCAGTCATCGTCGGCGTGCTGCACCTGATCCCCAGCAAGAAGGCGCATTAAGCCCGGTCACGCGGCCCGGACGCCGTCGACCTCCATCACATCCGGGGTCAGCAGGTGGCCGGTCACGGCCACCGACTTGCCGACATGGTCGACGGGAACGCGCATCAGGCGCAGTTCCAGATGCTTGCCGTCATCACCTTCCAGCACAAAGGCACCGCCTCGCCGGACCAGACGACCGCTCCGGACGAGCGATGGGGTGGTGTCGGCGCTCTCGTTCGTCGTCATGGTCATCCAATGCTGACAGGCCTGCACGGGTTCCGGATCAGGCCGCCCGCGCGACCCGGTCCCGTCCGCTGCGCTTTGCTTCGTAGAGCGCAGCGTCGGCGCGACGGATCATGGCCGCCACGTCTTCGCAAGGACGCCACTTCGTCACGCCAGCGCTGAACGTGACGGTGATCGCCTGGCTGCCGACCAGGAGCGGGGTGCTGGCGATCTCCCGCCGCAAGCGCTCGACGATGCCCATCGCGCCATCAAGCGTTGCGCCGGGAAAAAGGATCGCGATTTCCTCGCCGCCATAGCGAGCGACGACATCGTTCGACTTTACGCCCTTCAGGAGGCGAGCCGCCATCCGCACCAGCACTTCGTCGCCCGCGCCATGGCCATAACCGTCATTGATGCGCTTGAAATGATCGATATCGATCAGCGCGAAGGTCAATCGATGATCCTGTGCAATCGCCTGGTCGCGTGCATCCTGCAGCGCGGCCATCAGGGTCCGGCGATTGGCCAGTCCGGTCAGCGGATCGGTGCTGGCCAGGCGGTCGAGCTGTTCATTGGCGGTACGCAGCGCGCTCGTCCGCTCCTCGACCATAGCCTCCAGCATTCGCGCGCGACGGCGGACGACCGCGGTGACGAGCCAGAAGGTCGCCCCCAGCAACAATGCGAACAGCATGGCCAGCCCGATCCGTCCGAACCCGCTTTCATACCATTGCGGATCGACAGTGATCTCGACGCGACGCTCGACGATCCGTGCGCCCAAGCCCGGAACATAGGCCCGGAGTTCCAGGCTATAGGTGCCGGCCGGAAGGTTCGTATAGGTCGCGCTGGCAGGCGTGCCCGCAGGCACCATCATCCACGTCTCGTCGAACCCATCCAACCGATAACTGTAGCGGATCGTCTCGGGCGCATCGTAATCGGCCAGCGCAAAGCCGATCCGCAGGGTCCGCCCGTCCTTGCCCCAGCGCAGCGTCAGCGCCTTGACGGCCGAGTCCACGGCCAGCGCATGGCCGTCGATATCCGCCGAACTGACGATCAACGGCCCCGGACGCGCACGGCTCAGCCGCCCCAGCAGGATATCGGGTTGCAAGACGATCAGCCCGTCGGGAGCGCCGAACAGCAGCGACCCGTCCGCCATGCGCGCCGCCGCCCGCTGGTTGAACGCCGTGGCGCTCAATCCATCGCGCTGGCTCATGACCCGCACATTGCGGCTCGCCGGATCGATGACCGAGATACCCCCGGCACTCGCGACCCAGGGACGTTGCCGGGCGTCAAGGACAAGGGACGCGACATTGTCCCCTGCCAGCCCCTGCGCTTCCCCAATCGCACGGAAACGCCAGCCACCTGCCGCCGCCTCGCCATGGGCTACGCCGCCATAGGTTCCCACCCATATCTCGCGCCCGGCCGGAATGATCGAACCGGCATAGTCCTGCGGCAAGCTGCCCGGCCCGGGCGACCGGCTGGAAAAATTGGTGAACTTGCCCCTTGGCAGATCGAGATGACCGATACCGCCGGGAGTGGCCACCAGCACGCTGCCGTCAGGCCGTGTGACGATATTGATGACTTCGTTGTTGGGCAGGCTGTGCGGGTCGGCGGCATCATGTTCGAACACCCGAACCTGTCCGTCGCTGCGCCGTCGAACGAACAGGCCCTTGTAGGTGCCGATCAACAGGACATCGGGCGTCTCGGCCAGTGAGATGACCGGAAGGTCACCGAGCCCGTTCACGGTCAATGCATGCTGGGACAGGCTGCGCGGATCGATCGCGACGACCCCGCGCGCGCCGACCAGGATGGTGCCGTCCGATGACTCCAGCAGCGCCTTGATATCCTGCCCGGCATGCTCGCCGTTCAGGGTCAGCCGACGAACCCGCCCCGCCTTTCGGTCGAGTGCGTCCACGGTCCCGTTGCTCAGACCCAGCCAGACCTGATCATGCCGGTCGACCATGATCCCACGAACATTGTCGTCCGACAGCGACATGCGCGGATCAGGCATCGCCGACCCGATACGCAGCGTTCCACCGCCCAGCCCCTGTGTTCGCGCCGCGCCCATTTCCGTCGCGGCCCAGACGCCCCCCGCCCCGTCCAGCGCCAGTGCGCGCACCGTATCACCCGGCAGGGACATCGGGTTTGCGCCCAGATGCCGGATCGCCGTCACCGAGAAATGATTGCTGGGATCGATCAGCACGATCCCCATGCCATCGGTGCCAACCCACAGTCGCCCCCGTTCGTCTTCGGCGATCGCCCTGATCGTCCGGTGCCCGATCAGGGGAGCGAAACCGCGCAAAGCAGGGATTTGTGAAAAGCGTGGCGTAACGCCGCGATCATGCGACAGGTAGACGCCGTCCGAACCTGTCCCGACCCATAGCCGCCCATGGCGATCGCGCAGGATCGACCAGATGTCACGGCTGTCCGCGGCATCCACGAGCGATGTCGCCTGGAACCGCCCGGCCCCGACAGGTCGTACCCACAGTCCGCCCTCGCACCCCGCCCAAAGCGTGTCATCCGCATCGCGATACACCGCGAATGCGCCCTCACGCCGCCCATCGGCCGACCGAATCGCCAAGTCTGCCATGGCGTCGAGTTGATCCGCCTTGGCGATAAAGTGATGAATGCCCCCGTCCGACGCGATATAGGCCCCGCCCGATCCATCCGGGGTAAAGCCGAAAATGCGGCTGCCGGTTGGTCCATTCCGGGCCTTCAGCCGGATAAATCGATCGCTTGCCGGTTCGTAACGCGCCAGGCCTCCGACATTGGTGCCGATCAACAGCCCGCCATCGGGCAGCGCCAAAAGCGAGCGGACATAATTATCCGGCAGCGAAAAGGGATCGCTCGACAAGGCCTTGAAGCTACGGACACGCTGCCCGTCATAGCGGATCAAACCGCCACGCGTGCCGATCCACATGGTCCCGTCGCTGGCGCGCACGACTGCCGTCGCGGTGATGTGCGGCAGGCGCACCGCATCGCCAAGCCGCGTGAAGCTGGCCCATTGCCATGCCGCCCACGGATCGCTGCGTGCCTCTCCCCGGACCATGGCGGGCAGACACAGGAGCAATAAAAGGGCAGCGGCACCGAAGGATCGGAAACGCATCAAATCATCATCCCGCGCCCCTTCTAAGAATGGTTCCATAAAAGGATATTAATTTCGATCAACGGATCCATCCCCTTCCTGCCATCCCCGGGGCCTGACCTATCGACGTAGCTTCTATGCGGTTTTCAAGCCCGTAGCGCGCGGCTGCAAGGATCTTTCCGGGCTTTTGTGCGTCGGCCTGTGCGGCGTTTCTGGAATCCCGGAACTCTGCGACGTTGATGCAGGCGTCCGATTGCCTGGAGCGTCGGGCAGTCTTGCGGGACCTCAATTCAGCGCTGGGACCGCAGACCGCCGACACCCTGGCCAATGGTCTGGTACCGACCCCGAGCTTCCCGCTGCGATTCAGCCTCTCGGCGGCTCACTACGAAATCGACCATATCAACAAGATCGACACGACCGGCTATGATTTCCAGGCGCATTAAGACCTGCCGGCAGGCAGCGGCACCTTTACGGGCGCGGAAGGCCTGTTCCAGCTCTCGCTGAACTGGCGCTATATCTCGGCCACCGAGAGCGGCACGCTGCGCACCCAGGCCCAGAAGACGTTCGCACGTATCCCCAATTACAGCTACTTCGACCTGGCGGCGAACGTGAACATCGCCAAGCGGATGACGCTGGGCGTGACGATCAACAACCTGCTGGACAAGGACCCGCCGATCATCCCGGCGCGGGGCGGTGCCCTGACCTATTCGATCAACGGCTGGCAGAATTCGCCGGTCAATTTCTACGACATCTATGGTCGTTACATCCAGTTTTCGGTTACGACGAACTTCTGATCCGAGACGCGATGCAATGCCTGTCCCCGCCAGCCACGCTGGCGGGGATTTTTTATGGGATCGCGGCCAGCGAGCTGGCGCTTGGGCAATCGTCCGGAACCCTGCCTGGCCCCGGCCGATAGACAAGCCGCACACGGCTCGGCCCAGTGGGGCTACAGGCCGCAAGATGATAGTCGCGCGCCAGCACCTCGTGCAGCACGGCCCGCGTCGCGCGGTTGCCGAAGGCGAAGCGGGGATAGTCGTCGACAATCGCGCCGGGCCGCGTCGCCAGGATACGGCGGATCTCGGCGACCGGGTCAACGCCGATCGCGGCGCGGCTGGCCTCGTCCTGCGTGTTCAGATGGCCGGGGAACACCCATTTCGAGGGCAGGCAGCTATGCGTCAGCATGTAGAGCGCCGGATAGCCGTCGTAGACATAGAGGCATCCGCGCGCCGGGATGGCGGCCTGGGCGACCGCGTTCGCTTCGGTCGCGCCGCCCTTGGTCCGCTCGCTCAAGGCCAGCACGATCTGCCCCGACGCGAAGATCGCGAGGACGAACGCCGCCGTCCCACCGCGCCGCCAGCGGGCCAGCGCGGGCGCGGCGACCAGTATGGCGGGTAAGATAATGGGCAGCGCATAATGCGGGCTGCCGAAGCGACCATAGAGCAGCACCGCCGCGCTCGCGACCGCCAGCCAGAGGAGCAGGAAATGAAACCCCTCGCGCTGCTCTGCCGGGACATGCCGCCACGGCCGCCCGAAGCCGATCACCAGCAATAGCGGCGACAAGATGCCAAGGCAGGTCGCCAGCCCTTCCAACTCGTCGGCCAGTGGCCGCGCCGCCTGTCCACCGACCGACAGGAAATTGGCGAAAAGCCAGGCTTGCCCCTGTCCCGCTGCGGCGTAGACACCAAACGCCATCAGGGTCGGCAGCAAGGCCAGCGAGACCCAGACCAGCGCCAGACCCACCAGCCGCACCGGTGCCGCCCGCGCGCGCCAGCCCTGCCACAACAGGATGCAGCCAAAGACGACACCCTCGGGCAGCACCGAATATTTGATCTGGAGCGCGACGCCGACCGACGCCATCGCCGCCACGCCGCACGGTAACAGCCGCCCCTGCCGCTCGACCACGCGCATAACTGCGGTCGCGGCAATCAGCATCAGCGCATTGTAGAAGACGGGCGACTGTCCCCCTTCTCCCTCCATCAGGTTCAGCCAGAGGATATAGAGGATCGCCGCCGCGACCGCAGCGCTCGGCCCAGTGAAGCGGCGCGCCACCCGCTGGATGCCGAAGGCGGTGGCGATGACGAAGCCGGTCGCGACCAGCTTATAGGCGAGGAACCCGGCTCCTCCGAACAGGCCGCCCAGCCACCGCGCCCCCGCATATAGCAGGAACAGCCCGATCGGCTTGCGGTCGAAAATATCGATATAGGGCCAAGCCCCGTTGAGCATGCGCTCGCCGACCAGCAGATAGAATTGCTCGTCGAAGCCGATGACCGGATTTCCAAAGGTTCGCGCCCGTACCACCAGCGCGACCAGCGTCAGCACCAGCAGGACGCCGCCCTGCCCCCGCGCCTGTCCCCATTGTTGTCCCGTGCTCATACCACGCGCGGGTGGGTCGCTTTACGGGCAAAGGCAAGGGGAAATGGCGCGGGCGGTTGCGCGTCGCCTGTTCCCCGTCAGGCCCAAAGGCATGGGCGAAATCGGATAGAGGCGCGATCCCGCCCCGGTCGGCTCGGGATGTTCCCGCGAGCGCCGGACCCATCCGGCGTTAGGCAAAGATGAACTCATGCCGCCCATAAGGTCAGGGCGGAGCAAAGCCCCACCCTGACCCGATAGCCTTGCGGCGATCAGTTGGTCTTCAGCTCGACCGTATAGGAGAATTTGTCACCCGTTTCCTTGATCGTGAACTCATAGCGCAGGTTGACGCTCTGCCCCCTTGTGAAATCGGACTCGAGGCTGAAATTGACCGTCTGTCCGTTCGCTATCACCGTGCCGTTTTGCAGGCCTGCAAAGGAGGCCGCCACCCTCGAACCCGTGGTCAGGTTGACCGCCGTCAGATTCTGGATGGTGAAGTTGCCGCCATTGGCAACGAACCGGAACTTGTCGACGGTGACGGTGGTCGCGCAGCCCGACCCCGTGCAGGTCTGCGACTTCTGCATCGATGCGGAGCTGGTATAAGGCAGCTTCAGCAGCTCATTGGAGAAGATGTCGACGCGGTACAGCGACAGGGTCGGCGCCACCGCGGTGATCGCCACCGTGACGGGAGTACTGTCGACAATGCCGTCATTGACGACCAGCGTGGCGACATAGGTCCCCGCCTTGTCGGCGACGAAGTTGGTGACCGCCTGCGCGTTCGTCGACAGGGCCGCGCTGCTTCCGGCAGGCTTCGACGTCAGGTTCCAGTCATATTTCAGCGTGTCGCCATTGGCGTCGCTGCTGCCGCGTCCGTCCAGCGTGACCGTCGCCCCGGTCAGGACATTCTGGTCCTTTCCTGCATTGGCAACCGGCGCGGCGTTCGCCCGGCTCGACGTGATCGTCACGCTGTCGGCCACGCTTTTCAGCGCGCCGTCGCTGACGATCAGCGACAGGACATAATTGCCCGCGACATCGGCCGTGAAGGTCGGCTTTGCGGCCGTGGCGGACGACAGGACCGCGGCGCTGCCCGAAGGACGGGCATCCATGGTCCACTGATAAGTGAGAGCATCGCCATTGGCATCGCTGCTGGCGCTGCCGTCCAGCGTGACCAGCGTGCCGTTTTTGACGTTCTGATCCGGTCCCGCATTGGCCACGGGTGCCGCATTGGCAACGGTTGCGGTGATCGTGACATCGACAGGCGCGCTGTCGACCTTGCCATCGTTCACGATCAAGGTCGCGATATAGGTGCCGGCGACATCGGCCGTGAAGGTCGGCTTTGCGTCCGTCGCGGACGACAGGACCGCGGCGCTGCCCGACGGGCGCGACTTGAGTGCCCATTTATACGTCAAGGCGTCGCCATTGGCATCGACGCTGCCGCTGGCATCGAGTGTGACGGACGTTTTGGTCAGAACATTCTGATTGGCGCCGGGATTGGCGACCGGAACCGTGTTGGTCGGGGCCGGTGTCGATGTGGCGCTTGGCGTCGGAGTGGGTGTGGGCACGGTTATTACGGGTATGTTTCCGTTGTTCGAACCCCCTTCACCCCCGCATCCTGCGAGCATCGCAGTTAATGTTATACTCCCGGCTAAGAAAAACGTTTTCCATTTCGGCATATATATTATTCCCCCTGTAAAGGCTGTCCCTCATCTGCCCCATAGGGGACGTCGCATCATACGTATAGTCTGGATGCTGACGATCTGAACAATGTCCATATCAGAGGAAATTCAGAGCCATAACAATATAGCTTTTACCATAATGGATGCCGGTGGGACTGCATGACAGGGTATTTGTCGCTTGACAATATTTGTACATTTTCAAGGCGTTCATCGCAAAAATCATTGCGGATAGGGTATCGAGCGCTGAGCTATGCTTGTGCGGCGCTTGGCAGGCTGATTTTCGCGCCGCCTGCCGGATGCAAGGCGAGCGGTATCTGGCGCCCCCGACCATGTCGAATACGTCACGATAGGGTATCGTTTTTACCGACGGTTGTGCTATCGGGGGCGAATTATGGGCGGGAATTCCGGGCGATATCGGTTTTGTACAGGGCGTAAGGCACTTTGCGCGTCCTGACCTTCCTGCATAGTTTCGAGCCCGGCGGGGTCGAGCGGATCGCGTTGCGCCTAGTGCGGCGCTGGCGGGAGAGTGGTGTCGATGCGCCGCTGTTCCTGGGGCGGGCCGACGGCGCGATGGCCCGTGATGTTGGTGCCGATCTGGACTTCGTCAGCCCCCGCCGGCGCTGGCCGGGGATCGCGCATTGGGAGACGATCTGGATGATCGCCACTCTGCCGCGCGTCGTGCGCTCACTGCGCCCCGACATCCTGTTTTGTGCGGGCAATACCTATGCCGTCGTCGCGGTTATGCTGAAGCTGATACTGGGGCGCGATTGTCCGCCGATCATCGCCAAGATCAGCAACAATCTCGACCGTGCCGATGCGTCCTGGCTTTACCGGGTCTTCTACCGGATATGGCTGCGCATCCAGGGGCTGGCGATCGACCATTTCGTTGGCATGGAAAAGCCGATGCGCGCGGAGATCGTGCAATGCGTCGGCGTGTCGCCCGCGCGCGTCGCGATCATCCCCGACCCGGCCCTGTCCGAGGGGCATATCCTGTCCTTGCGCGAGCCGGCGAGCGATCGACCAGGTGGCCCAGGCCGCCGCTTCGTCACCATAGCGCGGCTGGCGGCGCAGAAGAACCTGGCGCTGATGCTGCGCGGTTTTGCCCGTGGCAGCGCGCCCGACGACACGCTGACTCTGTTCGGTGACGGGCCGGAGCGTGGGGCACTGGAGGGGCTGGCCGCCTTGCTGGGGATCGGCGACCGGGTCGATTTCCGGGGCTATGTCACCAATCCGGCGGGACTTCTGTCAGGATACGACACGCTGCTGCTGTCCTCGCATTATGAGGGGGTGCCCGCGGTCATTCTGGAGGGGCTGGCCGCCAATATCGGCATCGTCGCCACCGATTGCAGCCGCTCGATGGGCGCGCTGTTGCAGCACGGCGCGCTGGGCACTTTGGTCCCGGTCGGTGACGAGGCAGGCTTTGCCGCCGCGATCGCAGCCGCCCAGCCCCGGACCCAGGATGCCCGCCGCACGCTGCATCAGGCGCGGCGCTTCACCATCGAGTACGGCGCGGACCATTATATCCGGGTGATGCACAGCGTCCTGCGCCGTCGCGCGGCCTTGATTTCCGGCCCCGCCCCGCTCGTCGCCGAGCCGGTTGCCCCACAGCTTTGACCGACACGGGGGCGGCGCTCGCCTTTCCTCACGTCGGCGGCAGCGTCTCCAGCATGGCGTGGAACTGGGGTTCGAGCGCAGCCATGTCGACAGGCAATATCGGGGGGCCTTGTCCCTCACCGGGCAGCGCTCCACGAGTCACCACATGATTGGGAGCGATCCCCGATACATTGGGGGGCACCGTCAGCACCAGCATTGACCGGTCCGACCTTCCCTCGGGGCAAAGGATATCCACGCCCTGCATTCTGCTCATGACCGCGTTCCCGCCGGTGGCCAGCGGCCTTTCCTGACGAGTTCCAGCACCTCCTCGCTCTTGGGCGGTGGAAAGGGATAGCCACGGGCCTTCAGCTTGGCGATCACGCGCAGCCGGGCCTGGTCCTCGTTCGAACCGGGGACGACCCGGCTGGTTTCGGTCTGCTGGGCGGCGGTGATGCCGAATTGATCATATGCCCAGATATCGGCGCCATGATCGATCAGCACCTCGACCATGCCCCATTGCATCGTCTCGGCCGCCGCGATCATCGGCGTGCTTTGATTAGCCGGGTCGCGCTCGTTCAGGCCAATGCCTTGTTCCGCCAACCGCCGGACCTCGTCCGGTTTGGAGTGCATCACAGCCCCCAGCATGGGCTGGACCCCGGCCTTATTGCTCGCCATATCCTCTCCCGAACACCCCGTCGTCAGTATGATCGAGATCATCACCGCATGATGCCGCATCACTCCCTATCCGAATCCGTTCGTGACAAGATCCAATGCGACACCGCCCTGTCCAAGCGGAAGCGCAAGGATCACCTGGTCCATAAGGTGAAGATGGATCACGCGTATGGCGGCATATTTGCCCGCCCCCTGATAAAAGTTCCGCATCCAGTCGGCGCCGCTCGTCGTGCCTTTGAAAGCGACCATGGGTACGCCCGTGGCAGGATCGATGGATGTTCCAGCATGGCCTCCGTCACACGCAGCCGTTGCAAATCTTCGGGCGCAGCGTTGCGATAGCCGGGCGGCGGGGTGCATTCGCCGAGGGGCATAGGCCGCCCGCGCGGCCTGTGCCTCGCCGAACAGGCTCTGGCTGACACTGTGGCCGACCGGATCGCCCACTCTGACGGCGGCATTCATGCTCATCGCAGGCGCTTCTTCCTATCGGCCATTTTAGGGGCGTGATCCTTCCATGCAATCAATATGCGGAGGAGAATCTAAATTTCGTCGTCAGTTATGGCGTCACGATTGAGGGTCATTGTTCTTTCGGAATTCGCTCCTGCCGAAACACGGCACTTGCCGCGTTTTCAGCCTTAATTGTGACATGATCGCCACAGTATAAAAAAACTTCACGTCGGCGATGGGAGTGGCTTGACGATGCGTTTCAAGGGGAGGGCGCGCCTGCATACGAGTGCGGCGTGGACGGCGATCGTCCTAGGTCTGGCGATGCCGGTTGGCATTTACGCGCAGGAGGCCCCGCCCTCCGAACCGCCCTCCCCCGAAGTCACCGTCACCGGCAAGCGCATCCCCGGCGCGGTCGAGCCGGTCGCGGTGCTGGATGCCCAAGCGCTGGAGGCACTGGGCGCAACGAACCTGGCCGATCTGCTGAAGAAGGTGAAGGCACTGACCAGTTCGTCGGGCGGGGGCGAGCCGGTGATGCTGCTCAACGGGCGGCGCGTCTCGGGTTTCGCCGAGTTCCAGTCGCTGCCCTATGAGGCGATGGAGCGGATCGAGGTCCTGCCCGAACAGGAGGCGGCACGCTTCGGCTATCCGCCCAATGTCCGGGTGATGAACTTCATCACCAAGAAGACATTCCGCGCAGTCACGGTCCATCTCCTGCCCGGCGTCACGACCGAGGGCGGGGGCGGCACCCGATATAGCGAAGTCACCTCGGCGCGGATCGACGGGCCGCGCCGCCTGACCTTCAACGTCTCGCATCTACGGCAAAATCCAGTGTTGCAGAGCCAGCGCGCCATCGTGCCCGATCCCGACACGCTGTTCGCGACCACCGGCAATGTGACGGGGGTGAACGGCGCCAGTCTGGACTCGCGGCTCGACGCACTGGCGGGGCGGAGCGTCACGCTGGCGGGCGTGCCGGTCGACCCGGCCGCACGGGGGACGCTCGCGGCTTATGCGAACAGCCCGGCCGGGGTCACCGATCTCGGCCCCTACCGCACGCTCCAGCCGCTCACCGACACGATCCATAGCGAAGCGAGCATCGCCTCGCCGCTGACCAAGACGGTGTCGGGGTCGCTGATGGTCTCGATGGAGGCGATCCAGACCAGGGGGCTGAACGGTCTGGCCCCCGCGCTGCTGCGCGTACCCGGGGGGCTGGGGAATTTGCCCTTCGCCAACGACACGCTGCTCTATCGCTATCTGCCCGACAGCGTATTGCGCCAGCGGACGACCAGCATGGCGCTGCACGCGGGAGGCACGCTGACCGGCGATGTCCGGCGCTGGAGCTGGGCGATCACCGGCAATTATGACCGGATGGTGTCGCGCAGCACGTCCGAGATCGGGGTTCCGCTGGAGGCGCTTCAAGCGTCGATCGCGGCGGGCGGCGACCCTATGGCAGCCATCGATCCCGTCACCGCCGCGCGGCGCGACCGGAACCGCAGCCGGGTGGTGTCCGACACGATCGGGGTCAAGGCGACCGCCAACGGCCCCCTCGTCCGCCTGCCCGCGGGCGAGGCGATGCTGACCGTCACCACCGATTATTCGCGGATCGACAGCGAAGCGCGCTCCAACCTGTCGCTCCCCACCGACGGGATCGGGCGCACGATGCGCGGGGCCAGCGTCAACGCCAATGTGCCGATCGCCTCGGCGCGCGAGGGCTCGCTGGGTTTTCTGGGGGAGATGCAGCTGAACGCCATGGCGGGCGTGTCGCAGGTGTCGGACTTCGGACGGCTGAACACCTCCAATCTCGGCCTGAACTGGACCCCGTTCCGCCCGGTCCAGCTCAACGCCTCGATCAATGTCGCGCAGGCCGCGCCCGCCGTCACCCAGTTGGTCGCGCCGGTCCTGGCGACGCCCAACACGCCCTTTTTCGACTATGTCACCGGGCGCAGCACGCTCGTCACCGCCATCTTCGGGGGCAATCCCGACCTGGCGCCGGAAAAGCGGCGGGTCACGACGCTGGGCATCGCGGTTCAGCCGATCAAGGACAAGGAGATCCGGCTCAGCACCGATTATGTCGACACGCGGATCGACAACCAGGCAGCCTCACTGGGCGGTGCGACCCCGGCGTTCCAGCGGGTCTTTCCCGACCTGTTCGTGCGCGATGCGCTCGGCCAGTTGGTCAGCGTCGACCTGCGCCCGGTCAACCTGGCGTATGAGCGCGAGCGCAAGCTGCGCCTGACGATCGACGCGCAGGTGATGCTGGGCAAGGCGCCTCCGCCCCCGCCTCCACCCGCCCCCGGCGCGGACGCCAAGGCGGCCCCCCCGCCCCCGCCACCCAAGCCGCGCCCCTCCCTCTGGCTGTCGGCGACGACCAATTACCGGCTGGAGGACCGGCTGACCCTTCGCGGCACCGGCCCGGTCCTCGACCTGCTCGACGGTGCGACGCTCAGCGGCACCGGCGGACGCCCGCGCTGGGACGTCGAGCTGAACGGCAATTTCTCCTACGGCGTGTTCAACCTGGGGGTGTATGGCCGCCTGCAGGGGCCGACCCGCATCCGCAGCGACATCGCCGCCTCCGACCTGCGCTTCTCGGGCCGGACCTGGCTGGTCCTCTACAGCTTCGTGCGCATGGAGAAGATCGTGAAGAAACCCTGGGCCAAGGGGCTGAACGTCAATGTCACGGTCGAGAATTTGCTGAACGACCGGATCAACGTTACCGACCGCAACGGCCAGACCCCAACCGCTTCCAGCCCGCCTATCTCGACCCCATCGGCCGCTCGATCCGGGTGGGGGTGCGGAAATTGTTTTGAGGGGGGGCGCCCGTTCGGGACGCCCCTCCTCCTTTGCCAAGCGTCCCGTTTCGCCATGTCCGGCGGGTGATTTCGGGAACGCTCCACTGGCAGCCAGCGGGGTTCCGGGTTATCGCGCGACCATGGTCACGATCCGGTCTTCCCGTCCTGCCGATGGCGGACGCATCCTGGACATCTGGCGGGATGCGGTCGATGCGACGCATCATTTTCTGTCCGTCGAGGATCGCATCGCGATCGGCGAGGAGGTTGACGGTTTCCTCCCCCAGGCACCGCTCTTGCTGGCCGTCGATCAGCAGGATCGCCCGCTGGGTTTCATGCTGATCGATCAGGGGCATATGGAAGCCCTGTTCGTCGATCCTGTCGCTTTCGGACAGGGGATCGGCGCGGCGCTGGTACGGCATGGGCTGGCCCTGAATCCCGGCATGACGACGGATGTGAACGAGCAGAACGAACGCGCCGTGGGATTTTACGAGCGGATGGGCTTTGCCCGCACGGGCCACTCGCCGCTTGACGGGCAAGGCAGGCCGTATCCGCTGATCCATCTCGCCCACCGTCGTTGAGCGATCCCCTCGCCTGGCTCCATTCCTGAACGCCGCAGAACAACCGCGTTCAGCCTGCCGAAGCGAAGGGCGTCGTAAGACCATCCTATGCCCGAGTGGTGGGCATAGAGGGACCAGTCATGAAGGTGACGCGTATTTTTGTCGCCGGACTCGCGATCGTAACGCTGGGCTTCAGTGCCAATGCCAGTGCGCAGGAATGGGGTCCGCCCCCGCCTCCGCCGCCTCCGGGCTGGGGACCTCCGCCGCCCCCTCCCCCACCACCCCCGCCGCCTCCTCCGCCGCATTGGGGCGGGTATGATGGCGGCTATGGAGGCGGTTATGGCTGGCGCGGGGCGGGCTATGGCTACCGGCCCTATTACCGGCCGTACCGCCCCTATCACCGCTGCTGGACCGAATATCGCGGTTGGGAGCGGGTGCGGATTTGCCGGTGATGCGGGCGTGATCTTGCAAAGAAAGCCGAGCCCCTCCCCTTCTGGAGCATCAGATAAACCGCGCCCCGCGCGGTTTAGATCAGGCTGGGAGCCTGATCGACCTCATGCTGGGTTGGGGTGGGGCCTTTCCCTTGGCGCAGCGCCTGTTGAAGCGCCCCACCCCCTGCCCCCTGAAGGGGAGGGGTGTGTGAATTGCATGGCCTCCCGCTTCGGAAGACGCCGATCGATCAGTCCGACCCGAAAATGTCCCGCGTGAACAGCTTGTCCGCGACATCGGCCAGTTCAGCATCGTTGCGGTTGGCGATGATCACGTCGCTATCATGCTTGAATGCTGCGAGATCGCGGTAGACCTTCGAGCCGAAGAAGCTGTCCTCGGCCAGGCTGGGCTCGAAGACGACGACTTCGATCCCCTTGGCCTTGATCCGCTTCATGATGCCCTGGATAGAGGACTGGCGGAAATTGTCCGAACCCGCCTTCATCGTCAGGCGGAAGATGCCGACGCGTTTGGGCTTCTTGGCGATGATCCGGTCGGCCAGGAAATCCTTGCGGGTCCGATTGGCGTCGACGATCGCGCGGATCAGATTCTGCGGCACGCTGGTGTAATTGGCGAGCAGCTGCTTGGTGTCCTTGGGCAGGCAATAGCCGCCATAACCGAAGCTGGGATTGTTATAGTGCGTTCCAATGCGCGGATCGAGGCCGACGCCCTCGATGATCTGGCGCGTGTCCATGTCGCCCGCGATGGCATAGCTGTCGAGTTCGTTGAAGAAGGCGACGCGCATCGCGAGATAGGTGTTGGCGAACAGCTTGATCGCCTCGGCCTCGCGGGTGCCGGTGAACAAGACGGGAATGTCCTGCTTTTCCGCGCCTTGGACCAGCAGGTCGGCGAAAATGCGCGCGCGCTCCGACTGTTCGCCGACGATGATCCGGGACGGGTGGAGATTGTCGTAGAGCGCGCGGCCCTCGCGCAGGAATTCGGGACTGAAGACGACTTGGCTCGTGTCCAGCCGCGCGCGAACATCGTCGACGAAGCCGACCGGAATGGTCGACTTGACGACCACGGTGGCTTGCGGCGCATGGGTCTTGGCGAGGGTGATGACCGCCTCGACCGAGGAGGTGTTGAAACTGTCGGTGTCGACATCGTAATTGGTCGGCGTGGCGACGATCACGTAATCTGCTCCCGCCAGCGCGTGCGGAGCGTCGGTCGTCGCCGTCAGGTCCAGCGTGCGGCCGGTCAGGAAATCCTGTAATTCGGCATCGATGATCGGCGAGGTACGCGCATTGACCATCGCCACGCGCTCGGCGGAAATGTCGACCGCGACGACGCGGTTGTGCTGGGCGAGCAGAACCGCATTGGACATTCCGACATAGCCGAGGCCGAAAACAGCGATCTTCATTCTACATCCCCGGATGGGCAGGCCGCATCGGTCCGTCCGTCAGCCTGTATTTGCGACATGTCCCTAGCGCCATGCAC